>Ga0247727_10000004_pt1 | contig 509797 bp, 454 predicted proteins | sample WisWelCaveWW1625_FD_202498 | JGI IMG/M metagenome (GOLD analysis project Ga0247727, IMG submission 202498) | Biofilm microbial communities from Wishing Well Cave, Virginia, United States - WW16-25 | ecosystem: Environmental > Aquatic > Deep subsurface > Groundwater > Cave microbial mat...
GGTATTAACTGGCAAACTATAACAACAAACGCATTTGGAAAAGCCGACACCGTTGAAGAACTTCACAACATGGACACGGCTTTTGGGCATATTTGGGTGACTGCTTACACTGATACTTCAATATCTAATGGTTGTCCGATATGGCGTTCCGCAGACGGTGTTAATTTTATACAATCGAACATTGACGGATTTGGAAATCCATTGATTGACGGAGAAAACGCTGTAACAATCAGTTTTGGAAACAGCATGTATTTTGGCGGGCCAAATTATACGGCAGGCGCACAAATATGGCGTACCGACATGACAACAGGAATTAATCAATCCGAATTAAAAAATTATTCGGTCAATTTATATCCAAATCCTTTTTCTTCCCAGACAACTCTGCTGACAGACAAAGTTTTAAAAAATGCTTCTCTGACTATTTTTAATTCCTTCGGGCAGACAGTAAAGCAAATAGACAATCTCTCTGGTCAGACAATTATTTTTCACCGAGACAGCTTATCAAGCGGACAGTATTTCGTTCGGCTCACGCAAGACGGTAACATCATCTCAGTAGACAAATTCGTAATAACAGACAAATAACTGCTCGGTCAACAACCCTTCAGTGCATCTGTGCATTGTCTCGGCAGACAATGCACTGGGCATAACAGCAAATTGCCTTTATTGCCGCCTCCCTCTTGATTTTGAAAATTGTTTTCATATATTTGTTTCTAATTCGGCACACAATTTTTCGCTCCGCAGATCGGCAACAACGGCAATTTGCGGAACGTTAGCTGCTATTGTAAAATGACACGACAACTTCTCATCTTGACAGTTTCTCTCGCCTTGACAGCGGTGGCTACTTTTGGACAGGTAGACACAACCAATGAAAAGGCAGTTCAACTTTCAAAGAAAGGTTTGACTTATGTTTGGTCAGGTAGAGCGTGTCCCTCTTTTATTAATACGGAGTACAAATACGGCTTTAAAATAAAATGTGCTGGTTGCATCGTGACTGGACGAATTGAAAGACGCAATAGACGAGTCATTAGGCAAATAAATAAAGTGTACGGTGACAACTGGTTTGAAGAAAATAAATGGCAATTTTACTGAAACAAACAAAAACGACAACAACTTGACACGACTGCTTCTCATATTATCTGTATTGACTGCTCTTAGTTTGTCCCTTGCACCACCAGACAACTATGTGACAATAAAGTTTGACAGACTTGAACTTTTAAAAAACGGTTGGGGCGGACGTCAGTTTTATTTCAAAGTCAATGGGACAGCTTTTTCTCCAGATGACAAGACGCACAGAATAAAAATCAATGCAAAGCCCCTCGACAACTTTATCTTTTCATTCGACAGTACCTTCAAGGACGCTGAAACTTGCTTGACAAGATTCAAAACAGGACAGACATACAAAATAAGAATCAATCCTTGCAGTCAATACGAACTCGTAGCAGACAGCAACGCCAAGACAGGACAGGTTCGCTTCAAGACAATTAACAACAAAGACACTTTAATTGCGGGAATATTTGATGGATATACTCCCGACACATTAATTAAAAATGGTTTAACAAACTATTTGCAAAATACTCCTTCAGCAATGTGTTACTTCGCACCAATACAAATTTATTTTACGGACAAAGAAAAGGATGGTAGTGTAACGACAGACGACAAAAAAATCAGAGCAAAGACATCTTTCCATTTTCTACAAGGTGAAATGCTGACAGCAACTTATGACGGCAAGACAAAAAAAATAACGGTGACAGTGGACGGATATGCAAAATAAACAACAGCAGCTAACATCCGCTTGCCGTCATGCGGGTTTCCGTGTAAAGTTGAAGTTTGTATCTTCGCTTGAGCGTTCGTGTCGGGGGACAGGACTTCATCCTATCTCCCGCACGAACGGCAAGCGGAGGAACGCCAGCGGTCATTGTTAGAAGACAAACGAGCTACATAGAATAACAAACAGAAAAACAACAATATATGAAAGCAACCGGAAAAACAGTAAGGGATATTCTGATCAGTCTTCCTGAAGACAGGGCAGAACCGTTTAACAAATTACACGATGTAATTATGAAAAACCTGCCCAAAGGTTTTGAAGCAGCCATTAGTTATGGTGGATTGGGTTATGTTATTCCGCATACACTTTATCCTGCGGGTTACCATTGTAAGCCAAGCGAGCCACTCCCATTCGCTGGAATTGCTTCGCAAAAAGATTCTATTAATTTTTACCACATGGGTATTTATTCCGATCCCAAATTATTGAAGTGGTTCGTAACCGAATATCCCGGGCACAGTAAGCAAAGACTGGACATGGGAAAAAGTTGTATCCGCTTTAAGAAGTTGGATGAGATTCCCTATAAGCTCATTGGTGAATTAATGAAAAAAATGAGTGCAAAGGAATGGATTGGAAAGTATGAAGCAGTACTTAAGCCTAAGCGAAGACCGATTAAAGCCATCCCGGGAGCTATCGGGACCAAAAAGTAATTCGTCATGGCAAAAAAAGCAGTTCACAGTGTAATTATGACCGGAAAAATTGCAGATGGTGTAGTGCATGTTGTGCCGAAAGATATGGTAAAAGCGTTGTCTTCTGATGCACAAATACTTGTCAGCTGGAATAACCTTACGCCAATTCAGCGTACCGAGTGGATATGTTGGGTTACCATTGTCAAAAAGTCGGAGACAAGGATGAACCATATTGGCCGTATGGTTGAAGAATTGAAAGAGGGTAAAAGACAACCTTGTTGTTGGCCCGGCTGCCCTCACCGGAGACCCAATGCGAAAAAATGGTTTAAAAAACTTGACAAATGAGAACAACACCCGAACGCGATGAGCGTATAGCAAAAATGACATTTGCTTCGGTTTATCCGCACTACATCACAAAAGTTGAGACGAAGGGCAGGGCAAAAGAAGAATTACATCAAGTTATAGAGTGGCTGACCGGCTTTGATGACAGTAAATTACAAGAACTCATTAAGGAAAAAGTAACATTTGAAGCATTCTTTAAGAAAGCAAAATTAAACCCAAACGCTCACCTTATAACAGGAGTGATTTGTGGTTATAGAATAGAGGAAATTACAAATCCATTGACACGGCAGGCAAGGTATTTAGACAAATTGGTGGATGAATTGGCGAAAGGGCGGAAGATGGAAAAGATTTTGCGGACTGTATAAAAAAATAACTTAAAATTATGATAGAAGTACAAAGATCATTACCCAAATGGATACTGATGGTATCAGGACTTTTTGCTCTACTTGAAATTATGGTAAGTGTATCATTATGCTTTTCCCCGCAATCGGTTTTGGAGACAGTTGACCTTAACGCCATGGGTGTTGACTATTTGATCTATATGTGGGCTGCCCGACAATTTGCCCTTGGTTTTATCTTTGGTTTTGCCACATTTAAAAGATCAGTTCCTATGCTGACCATTGCATATATTTTCTTTTTAGTAATGTTTGTTGGCGACTTCGTTATTGGAATTTCTCAAAAGGAGAATTCACTTATCATTGCTGCTTTGGTTATGTGTATTATTTCTTCAGCAATGATATTTGCAATAAATAAAAGAAAATAGCATTTGAGTAATAAATGAAAAGTAATATGAAAGATCATGTATTTTCGATAATCATTGCATTACTTTCTAAATACAGAAATGGCGGATGAAGTCCTTGAGGGCAGAAGATTGCGGCAATTTGTTACATTTATGTATTCATTTTAAAACAATGTCATGAAAAAGCTCAGCTATTTACTCTTATTTTTCTTAGCAGTAGGATGCGGTAATTCACAGAATGAGAAAAATGAGAAGTTCTTAATGGAAATTAACAATGTGACAAAAGAATCTTGTGCCGATGGTTATACCTATGTTTTTTCTGTCACAGATGGTGTGTTAACAATAACTTATTCCACGCCCGCAATAAAAGATGCTAAATGCAGCGCCAAGCTGAACGAAGTGAAATTCAGTTGGAATACCCTTGACGGGGATGTGGAAAAAGGAATTGACCATGAAGTGACCATATCCTGTAAAAGTGGTGATGGCTCATGCTTTACCGGCAATGGGAGTTGTTTTTTCCAGATCAAGAGTATTGAAATAAAAGGAGAGCAAAGTGCAGAACACCTGTTGAATAACCTCACACACCTGCAGGCAGCCAATAAATGAGTTGTCACCCCCCCCCTGACTACCTGGCCGTCCGATCGGGCAAATATTAATTTCAAATGGCTGATAAAAAATCAAAACTGGCAGAAATAAAAACAAAACAAACCTCCGCAAGCGTGGAGAGTTTTATCAATTCCGTTATGGATGAACAAAAGCGCAAAGACAGTTTTGTGATCCTGGATATAATGAAGAAAGCAAGCGGTGAAGAACCCAAAATGTGGGGTGGCTCGATCATCGGTTTTGGTAATAAAAGATACAAAAGCCCCGCCACAGGGAGGGAAGTCGACTGGCTCCTGATAGGGTTCTCTCCCCGTAAGGCGAATCTGTCCTTGTACCTTATGATGAATATCCGGGAGCAAGCGGCCTCTCTCAAAAAGCTCGGCAAGCACAAGACCGGGGTTGGCTGTCTCTACATAAACAAGCTGGAGGATATCGATATGAAAGTTCTTAAGGGAATGATCGATGAATCATTGACCCAAAAATAGGCCACTATGGCGCCTGGGCGTTCCGGGGGGCGCTAAGGGTCTGATTTTTTCACAAATAGCGTACTAACATCAAAAGCGAGTAATTATGTCAGATCGAATTTACCCTTGCCTCTGGTTTGACGGGCAATCCAAATCAGCAGCAGAATTCTATGGCTCCGTTATTAAAAACTCAAAAATAACGGCGGATACGTCCATGGTTGTTACATTCGAATTGAATGGAAATAAATTCATGGGTCTTAACGGGGGACCGATGTTCAAGATCAATCCGTCGATTTCATTGTTTGTAACGTGCGGATCAATAAATACAACAAATGAGTTGTGGGAAAAACTGATCGTAGGGGGTGAGGCCTTAATGCCTATCGACACATACCCCTGGAGCGAAAGATACGGCTGGCTTCGGGACCGGTTTGGATTGACATGGCAAATTTCAACAGGAAGCACCGGTGAGCAGGATCAAAAAATAGTGCCTTCCATGCTATTTACAGGTGATCGTTTTGGCAGAGCGGAAGAAGCTATTGATTTTTATAGTTCTGTTTTTGATAATTCCTCCACGGATGTACTGTTACATTATCCGCCGGGGGACAAAAGTGCGGGCAAAGTAATGTATTCGAAATTCAAATTGGGGCATCAGGAGTTTATTGCAATGGATGGACCGGGAGAGCATGAATATACTTTTAATGAAGCTGTTTCTTTTGTAGTTAGCTGCAATACGCAAAAGGAAATTGATTACTACTGGAGTAAGTTAACAAACGGCGGAGAAGAAAGCAGGTGCGGATGGCTTAAAGACAAGTTCGGGGTTTCCTGGCAAATTGTCCCTTCCATTATTAGCAAACTAATGACCGATCCTGAAAAGGCCGTTAGGGTAACGCAAGCATTTATGAAAATGAAAAAGCTTGACATTGAAACGTTGCTTAACGCATAATTGACACCGTTTCTGACATCGACAGTTATTCTCGGCCTGACAACGGCACTGACTTTCATTTCATGCGATGGACAAAATGAATCCGGTGTACCCAATGGTCGCCCTGATCCCGATACGGCCCCTGATAGCCTTCAGGATCGGGACTATCGCCAAGAACCGGCGCCAAGTCCGGTGATAATACGATCAGCTATACCACCCGGGTATTATGGTTACGAACCCGACACACTCCAGGTAAGTCAGTATATCAGGCGTATATTTCAGGATAGCCGGGGCAATCTTTGGTTCGGCACAACGGATGATGGTGTCATCCGTTACGATGGTACCTCACTTAGCTATTTTACAACGAGAGAAGGATTCAGCGGAAATGGTGTAACGGGTATACTTGAAGATAAAAAAGGAAACCTTTGGTTCAGTACAAATGGCGGCGTATCAAAATATAATGGTAATTCATTTGTCAATTATACCGTGAAAGATGGTTTGAGCGGGAATTATGTCGGGAGTATTTTAGAAAATAAGATCGGAAACATTTTTGTCGGCACCAGCGGAGGGGTCTGTTACTACAGCGGGGCATCCTTTATTCCTTTTCCAATTCCTTTGGGTATTGTAGACGATCCACTATCCCAATTCAACCCGAAATTAGCCTGGAGTATTATACAAGACAAAGCCGGTAACCTTTGGTTTGGCACAGACGGGGCAGGAGTGTTCAAATACGACGGAAGAACCTTCACTCGTTTTACAAAGAAAGACGGTCTCTGCAATAATAAGGTAGTGTGTATCCTAGAAGACAGAAAAGGCAGGCTTTGGTTCAGCTCAACATGGGCCAATGGGGAAGGAGGCGTTAGTTGCTACGATCCATCGATCTCCTTTGTGAACGGCTCAGGATCATTCGCAAAGTATACAATGAAAGAAGGGCTGAGCGGTAATAAGGGGGTGTGGAGCATTTTTGAAGATCATATGGGAATTCTTTGGTTTGCAAGTAATGGAGTTGACAAATTTGATCCCTCGGTCGCTCTCGGGACAGGCTCCACATCTTTTACCAATATTAATATTAAGGATGGCCTTACAAATATTGCTGTTCAGAGCATCCTGGAAGATAGAAAAGGAAACCTTTGGATCGGTACCGGCGCGGGACTCTTTCGTTATGATAGATCTGTATCACCCGGAACAGATTCCGGATCGGTTATTAATGTTACAAAGAAAGGGCCCTGGCCTTAACAGTTTCGTTAGGCAAGTAACAGACCTTGTCAAGTCTTAGGCATTATGACGATGCAATTCCGGCACTCATTTATTTTTGCTAACTTTGATACAGAAACCTTCAAACCCTCTAACTTTCAAACTCTTCTTCCATGAAACAACTATACTCTTTGATCCTTTTGTCTACACTCAGTATCATGCAGATAACCGCCCAGTGTACTTTCATCGCTTCCTCCCAAGCCACCGGTAATAGTACCGGCGTTTCGGTAAACAAACCTGTGGGCGTCGTGCAGAATCATGTGATGATCGCGGCCATTCATGTGGGATGGTGCAACTCAGGCAGTTCCATTTCGGCCCCTCTCGGATGGACGCTCATTGCGCAAACCAGCAATACGGGTTCCGGCTGCGGACCCAGCAATACAACCATTCAGCTTGCGACATTCTATAAAGTTGCAGGGCCGGCGGAACCGATGATTTATGCATTTACCGGAAGTACGAATCAGTTCTATGTAGGCGGGATTGTTGCCTATTCCGGTGTGAACATAGTTACTCCCATCAACGCAAGTAGCAACAATGGTGCGCAAGATGCTTGTGCTGCGCTTGTCGCGAACAGCGTGACAACCACCGTTACCAATTCAACACTGATCGGTGTGTTCTTCTGTAGTGTGAACAATAGTTTGAATAATATCATCCCGCCTAATTCTATGACTGAGCGAGTCGATGTAGGCACCACAGGAAATCATCCATGGGGGAACGAAAACCTGGAAATGGCCGACCAAACGCTTTCTTCTTCAGGTCCTACCGGTAACAGGACAGCAGGATTATCCGGCTGCAGCTCCATAGGATGGGTCACCGGAGCGCAACTTATAGCACTGACATGCGGCCCGGCAACAGGACTTAACGATCAACTGATTTTCGGAAATATTTCAATCAGTCCTAACCCTTCGTCGGGTTTGTTTGATATTTCATTGGAAACGTATATGCTTCAGGAGTTGCTGGTCTATGATCAGTTGGGAAGAAGTGTTTGGAGTGAAAACATTGCAGGGAATAATGTAACACTTGATCTGTCCACTCAACCCAAAGGAATTTATTTTCTTAAAATTGTTTCTACGGGCGGGATCTCTGTTCAAAAGATCGTTGTTCAATAGCTATACTTCTATCCGGGACGAATTGAAAAAGGAGTCAAATTTAACGGCAGGAATTTCAGAACCGGAAAAAGTGGACGCCTTCATGGCGAAACTGAAATATCCACTGGCGGATGTTGTTCAATACCTGAGAGGATTTGTGTTAAGCGTTGACAAGAAGATCGGGGAAGGGATATTTTATAACGCCCCTACATTTTACTATACCGGCAAAATGAAGCCCTTTGACCCTAAAGAGTACAAACGCTATATTGTTGGTTGTAACTTATTCCGAAAGGATACGCTCCGGGTAATATTTCTAAGGGGAGCAAGCGCCTCGGATCCGACCTGTATTCTTCAGGGCGACTATAAGGACGGAAGGCGACTTACCTTATTCAAAAGTATTGAAGATGTGAAGAAAAGTGAAAATGCGCTTAGGCAGATCATCAAAGAATTGATAAACAAGATACATGAGGATTGATGACGCGCTAAGGTTGATCCTGCCAATTTATTTCATACTTTATTTTGTCCTTGCATTTGTATTGAAAAGTGTGATGGTAGCACGACGAATTGGTAAGAACCCGCTCGTTCTTCCAAAGGATGATTCAGCGTACGGACTGGTGGGGTTTTATTTCAAATTGACAATATTTGCCATATTCCTGTACATACTTGCCTTCACCTTTTTCCCGACCTGGGACGATCATTTTTTACCAATTGTTGCGCTTGATATATTGATCCTGAAGTATACCGGGCTCGCGCTGCTTGTACTGGCGCTTGTCTGGACCATGATTGCGCAAATGAATATGAAAGATTCCTGGAGAATAGGCATTGATACAGAAACTAAGACAGAACTAGTGACTACCGGGCTGTTCGCATTTTCCAGAAACCCTGTATTTTTCGGCATGCTATTAAGCATGGCCGGACTTTTTCTGACAACGCCAAACGCATTGACAGGATTGTTCTTTATCCTGGTCTACGTCTTGATCCAAATTCAGATCAGGCTTGAGGAAGATTTTTTGGCGAAGGAGCACGGGGAAAAGTACAAGCAGTTCATAAAAAATGTACGACGGCTAATATAACACCGGCAAAACGGGATGCTCGGGCAGGTGGGAACATTCAATGATGATATGAAGCATGGTCCCTATTTCACATACTTAAATCTCAATAACGTCGGCTTCTTGTTCTGCCCCTCATTCGTGATCAGCATATCCCCGTTGGGAAGAAATGCAATCCCCTCAGCTTTATTGAACATTTCCCTGTTCAATCGTTCAATATGTTCGATCTGTCCTTTCTCATCAAAAACAAAGATGCTGTGATCCAGCGCTGAGAGAACGAACAATTTGCCCGTTACCGGGTGTATTCCAAGAGCAGAAATACGAAATCGTAACACCACCACCTTTTCTCCTCCCTTTTTTAGCCGCACCGGGAATTGTATGCCTTTTTCTTCTGCAAATTTCCTTATTAGGGCAAGGTCGATCTCATAAATTGGCTTTTCGCTGAGTTTTTTCGTTTTCAGATCGAATGAATATATAGCGCGTTTGTCCTTGAAAGCCGGCCCCTTGCCATGACTGCTCTTGCAACCCACCAGCAAACGGTTATGCTTTTGATCATAGCATAATCCTTCATTATTTGTTGCCGGCACGCCGGTTTTATATGAATTTGAATACTTCTTTTTTGCAGCATGATCATCGATCTGAAAGATCATTCCGTCGCTACGCAGCACATAAATGGTCTTATCGACCAGCGCAAGTCCCTCGTAATCGCCGTTAACATGAAAAGCATATTGATATTTTATCTTGTTCTTCTTAAGATCGTAAACGAACAAGATCCCGTTCTCATCCTGCACGCAGGCGATCGTGTTTGCGTCTAAGACCACAAGCCCCGAAACCTCTCTTAAAGTATCCGGAAGTGTAAGTTGAAGATCGGGTTTCTCCAGGTCATATCCGGGTAAAGCCGGAGGTGCTGATTCACAAGATGAAGAATTGACGAAGCCATAATAACAAAGACGAAGATAAAGGAAGATCATTGCTTGTATATTTCCCTTAAAGCCTCAGCAAGATACTCATATTGAGAAATATGATTATACGCCTGCGCGGAGATACGGATGTACGCATTCGGTTCATTCCAGGGAAAAAGAAAGACCGGTAATTCGATCCTGTACTTTGAAAAAAGCGTTTCCTGCAGTTCCGTTATGTGATTGAATCCGCTTTTTGGTACGGAAGCCGGTCCGACTAGTATATCTGCCATTGCTCCGATCATATTATCAGGACAGAGAAGGAGAGTACCGCAAGCATCCGCAACCAGTTTCCTTCCGGCAAGGATAAGATCCCGGTTGTGGTTTCTCAATTCCTTCCATCCTCCGCTGAAAAGTTTCCCCATGAATTCAATGGAATCCGGCACGCACAAGTAAGCGCTGTAATCATCGGTTCCCGGCCAGAAGAATTGTTTTGACCATTCATTGCTTTTATCGTAGTTGTGACTGATCTGGAGCGGTTGAATTTCATTTTGTTTTTCCGGAGAAACGTACATGATCGCGGATCCTTTCGGTGAACAGATCCACTTGTGACAATTCCCTACATAATAATCCGCGCCCAGGGCATCCAATTTAAGATCCAGCATCCCCGGAGCATGCGCTCCGTCAATAAACACAAGAATATTCTTCTCTTTGCATTCTGCTATGACCTTTTCTACAGGAAAGATCATTCCGGTTGAAGAAGTGATATGGTCTATGAAGACAAGTTTTGTTTTTGATGTGATCTCTTTCAGAACGGCCGAAACAACCTCATCGTCCTTACCTATCGGGAAGGGCACTGAAGCCATTTTAACCCCGAAACCTTTTAACTGCGCATAGTGTTTAATTGCATTCACACATGCCCCGTACTCATGACTTGTAATGACCACTTCGTCACCTTTTCCAAGTTGAATAGAACGAAAGATTGTGTTCACTCCCATGGTCGTGTTTTTCACGAACACAAGATTTTCGGTTTTAGAGCCAAGAAATTTTGCGGTTTTCATCCTCGCTTCATCCCAGCGCGGTTCCAGGTCACGGATAAAATATTTTACAGCCTGGGCTTCCATTTCCCTGCGCAGCTCAGTTTGTTTCTCAAGAATGAGTAAGGGAGACGCCCCGAAGGAGCCATGGTTGAGGAACGTGGTTGCTTGGTCTAATCCCCAGAATTTAACTTTATCCGAATACATTTATTATTTTCCTTCGGATATTTTGAAGGGGATCTTAACTAACTTGGATAATTCCTCCCCGTTATCTTTCATGTCCTCATCTCCCGGCTCGTGCAGCCAGTTAATGGTGATGGAAGTTGCATTCGGTTGCAGGCCTTCTATCTTCTTTAAGATATCATAAACAAATTTTAAGGAAGTGGAGTTCAGGTAGTCAAATGCGAATGTAAAGACAAGGTTCTTCGCATACCCGCTTCCCTTATCCGTTTTCATGAAATAAAGCACCTGGTTGTATTTATCCAGCCAGTCGAGCACAGGCTGAAAGAATTTCCTGGCATTCTCAGGACGAGATTCTCCTTTTATTTCAAATATGTCAGAGGAAGAGTCAAGGTTCACCAGAGGTGAGAATTCTGTGCTGTCGATGAATAATTTTTCCATAAGATTATGCGGGTATTTTTATACGTATATAAAAGAAGGTGTTGCGGCTGTCCCGGTCTTCAAAATGATGATCCACGAAATTACCGCTTCTCCATCCCATCATGATAAGGCCAAGTCCTGCGCCATTGACCTTTTTGTTGCCCGGCATCAGGATCGTTTCCGTAAGTTCCTTATTCAACTCCTTGCGATTCAATTGTTCCAGCATTTCAAGTCTTTCCCGGAGATCATATTCATCTTTCTTTGAGATAAGATTACCGGCCGTAATACAAAAATGTTCTCCTTCAACGGTAAAGGCCAATAAGGAAGGACGCAAGGGCATATTCGTTACCGTATAGTAATTACGGATATTATCGAAGCACTCCACAGCCATACTATAAACCCTTTTCCGCTGGTTGACAGCGCAGGGATAATCTTTTAGAAAATGCCTGACTTCTGAAAGCACCATATTCAGTCTGGAAGGATCAAATTCGTCGTAAAATCCTATGGAACTGGAGAAATCTGGAAGATGGCTCAGGAACTCCGCCAGGTGGTTTCCGCCTGAAAAATCATGTCGTACCGGAGGGGCTTCAGTGGTCATTATTAGGCTCTTAGGCGAAGGAATATTTCCCTAAATTAGCAAAACGTGCTCAAAGGCAAAAACATTTTTTTGAGGGCCCTGGAGCCCTCTGATATCGAGCCTCTCTACCAATGGGAGAACGATCCCCTGGTCTGGAAGGTTAGTAATACCTACGCTCCCTGGTCCAGGCATGTCCTGGAGGAATACATTCTTTCCTCCCACCAGGATATTTACGTTAGTAAACAGGTCCGGATGGTGATCTGTGAGACCAAAACCACTAAACCTGTGGGTTGTATCGATCTCTTTGAATTCGATCCGAATAATCTGAGGGCAGGGATCGGCATCATCGTCAATTCGGCCGACAGAAAGAGCGGCTTCGCGGATGATGCCCTGGGTGTGATGATAAATTATTGTTTCAGCACCCTTAACCTGCACCAGGTTTTTTGCAATATTTCCTCAAGCAATGAAGGAAGCATTCGGCTTTTTGAAAAGCACGGATTTATTAAATGTGGTGTGAAAAAGGAATGGAACCGGATCTCGAATGGATTTGAAGATGAGTTCCTGTATCAATTACTCAGCCTTCGTAAATTTGTATGATGTTTTTCCGAAGGGGCGCTTTTCATTTCTGTCTGACCTTATTCTTATGCTTTGCATCCTCATGTACAGATGATCCGGATCCTAAAAAAGTGATCCCGGTTACCGGGTATCTGAATCATGGCGACAGCGCTTCTTACGTCGGCATGGAAGTGTGTCGCTCCTGCCACATGGATATTTATAAAACCTATGTCCAAACCGGGATGGGTCAGTCCTTCGATCTTGCAACACACAATAAGAGCGCGGCTGATTTCAATTCCTCATCTCTTTGCGATGAGTATTCTGATCTTTGCTATTCGGCATTTTGGAGCGGTGAAGAGTTTCGAATGAAAGAATATAGGATCGAGTCAGGAGATACCACGCACCAGCGCATTCAAAAGATCGATTACATCATCGGTTCAGGGCAGCATACCAATTCTCATATTTACAATACCGGGGGTTACCTGCACCAGGCCCCTATGACGTTTTATACACAGGATAAGCGTTGGGACCTTCCGCCGGGATATGAAGGCGGAAAAAATACCCGCTTCGATCGCAAGGTCGGCCTTGAGTGCCTGAGTTGTCACAATTCCTATCCATCCATGGTCCTGGGGTCGGAAAATAAATACACGAACATTCCCAATGGTATCAACTGTGAGCGTTGCCACGGCCCGGGAAGCATTCACGTTTCCAGGAAACAGAAGGGCGAAAAAATCGATACATCAAAATTCATTGATTACTCCATTGTAAATCCGGGAAAGCTTAACATTCAACAGCAGTTCGATCTTTGTCAGCGCTGTCATCTCCAGGGAAATGCAGTATTAAAGGACGGTAAGTCGTTCTATGATTTTAAACCCGGCATGGTCTTGAGCGATTTTTGGACAGTTTTTCTTCCTAAATATGAAAATGCAGAGGAGGAATTCATCATGGCCTCCCACGCTGACCGCCTCAAAATGAGCGCCTGTTTCCTCGAAACAAGCGGGAAAATTTCAAACTCCTCAAACCCTCAAACCCTCAAACCTTTAAAACCCTACAAACAGGCGCTAACCTGCGTGACCTGCCACAACCCCCATGTTAGCGTTAAGCAAACGGGAAAGGAGATCTTTAATAATGCATGTAACAAATGTCATTCGACTGAGACAACATTTTGTTCCGAGAAGTCAGCTGTTAGAAAACAGAAGTCAGACAATTGCATTTCTTGTCACATGCCTCGCAGCGGCTCCATAGATATCCCTCACGTTACGGTAACGGACCACTTTATCCGGAAACCGTCCCGAGAATTCGGTGGCAAGAACAAAAAGGAAAGTGTGAAGAAATTCATAGGACTTTATGCGATCAATGAATCAAATCCGTCCTTGATCGTCAGGGCTAAAGCATACCTGTACCAGTACGAGAAATTTGAGAAAGCGCCATACTATCTTGATTCCGCAAAGTATATTTTAGAATCAGGTGTGAACAAGCATGATGAATTTGAGACATGGATACATTACTATTTTATTTTACAGGACTACCCGGCTATTGTTACATTGGCAAGTGCCCTTGAAAAAGAGATCCTGTTAAAGACAAGACTTAACACGAAATCATGGGATAACAAGCATGCCTGGACCGCATATCGGATAGGAGAGGCATTTTATAATACGGGAGATATGATATGGGCAGAAAGATTCCTTGAAAAAGCCGTGGATCTTGCGGCATTCAACCCGGAATTCATGAACAAGCTTGGAGTAGTCCAGATTTCGTTAAAAAAATACGCGGAGGCGACATCCAATTTTAATTTCCTTACATCGGGCACACCGTTGTATGCTCCGGGATGGTGCAATGCCGGTTACCTGGAGTTGTTGCTGGGAAATGATTCCAAGGCTGAAAAATATTACATGGAAGCCATAAAACTTGACCCGGACTATGAACAGGCGTGGTTGAATATGGCAGGCTTGTATCTTTACAGGAAGGATCAGAAGAAGTTCAACGAAACCTTTAGGATCCTGCAGAAGAAATTTCCGGGAAGTCAGAAAGTCGCAAATCTCAAGTCACAGATGGGAAAGCTTTGAAGAAAGTAAGGAAAATAGCGCTGTGGTCCCTGGTTGTTCTGCTTCTTGCCGGCGGAGCAGGGGCATACTATGTGTATCAGATGGTTTATGGTTCTAACGTGAAAGGGGAGGATCAGTATCTCTACATACCAACCGGATCAACATTTGAAGATGTATTGGCGCGTATAAGGGAGAAGAATTTCCTGGCAGACATCAATTCATTCGAAAAAGTGGCAAGGAAGAAGAATTATTCGAAGAAGATCCATCCGGGCAGGTATAAAATAAAAAAGGGCATGAGCAACGATGCCCTGGTGAACCTGTTAAGATCCGGACAACAGGAGCCGGTGGATATTACTTTCAATAGTATCCGTTGGCCTGAACAACTGGTTTCAAGAATAGGAGGAAAGCTGGAAGCAGATAGTGTGAAGCTCCTTGGCTACCTGGAGGACAGCGACTTTCTTGAAAAGAAGTATGGACTGGATACGGATAGAGTGCTGACCATGTTCATTCCCAATACATATAAATTCAATTGGAATACCAGCGCTGAAGAATTTCTTGACCGGATGGCGGAGGAGTATAAAAAATTCTGGTCGGATAAGAGAAAAAAGAAAGCTGAGAAACTTGGCTTATCTCAGTCGGAAGTCGCTATCCTTGCATCCATCGTGCAGGAGGAGCAGCAGCAATTTGCCGACGAGCGTCCTGTGATAGCAGGACTCTATATCAATCGTTTGAAAAAAGATCACCCGCTTGAATCGGACCCCACGCTCATGTATGCTCATAAGGATTTTTCCATCAGGAGGGTACTGAATAAACATAAGGAGATCGAATCGCCGTACAATACTTATCTCAACAAGGGATTGCCCCCGGGCCCCCTGAACATTCCGGATATTTCATCCATTGATGCTGTGCTGGACTACTCACCAAGCGATTATTTTTTCATGTGTGCCAAGGATGATTTTTCCGGCAGGCATAATTTCGCAGTTACGTATGATGATCACAAGAAGAATGCAAGGAAGTACCAGGCGGCATTGGATAAAAAAGGCATTAAATAGCTATCTTTGAGTATTATGCATACTGCTAAAATAAAATTCGGCACCGACGGATGGAGAGCCATCATCGCAAAGGACTTTACCGTTGAAAATGTTACCCGTGTAGCCGAAGCAACGGCCCTTTGGCTGACAAAGAATTTTAAGAAGCCCGGTTGCGTTGTGGGGCACGATTGTCGCTTTGGCGGTGAACTCTTTGCCGAGACGGTTGCGAAAGTGCTGGCAAGCCGTGGCATAAGGGTGTATCTGGCAAAAGGATTCATCAGCACGCCGATGGTTTCACTCGGAGCTCTCAAGCATAATGCTTCGCTTGGTGTAGTCATTACCGCTTCTCACAATCCTCCTTCTTACAACGGATATAAGCTCAAGGGAGGCTATGGCGGTCCCCTTGTTCCGGATAAAGTGCAGGAAGTAGAGGACCTCATACCGGATCAGGCTTCAGTTGATACGGAATCCCTGAATATCACCGAGTTTGTAAATGCGAATCTTATCAAGTATGTAGATCTTGAGAAGGAATACATAAGGCATGTAAAGAAAAATTTCGACATCAAGGCCATCAAATCATCCGGGTTAAAATTCGGATATGATGCCATGTTCGGCGCGGGACAGAATGTGATCAAAAAACTTTTCGGAAAGAAGCCGCTGCTACTTCATTGTGAGAACAATCCTTCTTTCAACGGCCAGGCGCCTGAGCCCATTCACAGGAATCTTTTGGAGTTCAGCGAGAAGATAGCGAAGAAAGGAAATATTGCCTGCGGACTAGCGACAGATGGGGATGCTGACAGGATCGGGCTGTACGACAGCAAGGGAAATTTTGTGGACTCGCATCATATCATTCTTTTGCTCATCAAGTATCTCTGCGAGGAGAAAAAAATGAAGGGTAAAGTGGTAACTGCATTCTCTGTCACGCCACGTGTAAAGAAACTCTGTGATCATTTCAAATTAGAGAACCAGGTAGTAAAGATCGGGTTCAAGCATATAGCCGGGATAATGATAAGTGAGGATGTCTTACTTGGGGGAGAAGAATCCGGTGGGATCGCTATCAAGGGACATATTCCTGAGCGGGACGGATTATGGATGGGGTTTGTCATCTGGGAGTACATGGCTAAGTCGGGCAAGACCCTTGAGCAACTGATCGAAGAAGTGTACAAGATCACGGGACCTTTCGCGTTCGAGCGTGTTGATCTTCACCTGGATGAGGCAACGAAGAACAGGGCGGTGGAAGCATGCCGTGAGGGAAAGCTGTCATCATTCGGAAAGTATAAAGTAGAGAGGCATGAAGAAATTGACGGCTGGAAGTATTATTTCGATGATGGCAAGTGGCTGATGATCCGCGCCTCCGGCACAGAGCCTGTACTAAGAACCTACGCAGAGGCCGCAACAAAAGAAGAAGCCTTTGAAATACTCAAGGAAGCAGAACGTACCATTCACTTTTAACCCTTATGAATGAAGTCGTTTGCAACATTCATTCTTCTGCTACAGTTTGTTCTCCCTGGGAGGGGCCAGAAAAATAATTCCGATACGCTCATAGTTGTCGGCGAACCCCAACAACCACTCAACAAGAAAAAACTGCTCTGGTATTCCGCCGGCACAGCAGCCGGATGGGGCGCGAGCATGGTAGGATTGTATTCACTCTGGTACAAAGATTACGGTACGGGTAAGTTCCATTTTTTTGATGATTCAAAGGAATGGCTTCAAATGGACAAGGTCGGGCATACCATGACTTCTTATTATGTCGGGAATGCTGCATGTAATTTATTGTACACAACGGGGTGGAAAAGAAATCGCTGCATTGTGTGGGGAGGATTGCTGGGTACTTTTTTTCTTAGCTCGGTTGAAATTTTCGACGGTTATTCCAATGGCTGGGGATTTTCATGGTCAGATATGGGCGCCAATGTTGCCGGTTCAGGGCTTTTCATCGGACAGGAATTCTTATGGAAGGAACAACGCTTTACTCTGAAATTCTCAGCGCATCATACGGGATATGCCATTTACAGGCCGGAATTATTAGGGACAGGTGGTCTGGAAAGGATACTTAAAGATTATAATGGTCAAACCTATTGGTTGAGCGGAAACTTGCATAGTTTCATGCGTGAAGACGCGAAGTTTCCTCGATGGCTGAGCATTTCGATAGGCTATGGAGCCCGTGGCATGATAGGCGGGATGGAAAATCCCTTTGTTCCGGTAGATGCCTTCATGCCTTTTGATCGGACAAGAGAGTGGTACGTGTCACTGGATGCTGATCTCTGGCGTATCAAAACCCGCTCAAAATTCCTTAAGACAGTTTTCAAGGCCATTGGCTTCATCAAGATCCCGTTTCCCACGCTTGAATTTCACAAAAATGGTCTATCATTTTATCCTTTGTACTTTTAACTCATAACCCATAACCCATAACCCATAACTGTTTTGTTGTACTACCTCCTCAAACCAATCGTCCTCATCGCCCTGAAATTATATTTCCGGCGCAGGGTTGTGAAAGGAGCGGAGCATGAGCCCAAAGCGGGTCCTTATATCATTGTCGCAAATCACCCGGGAACGCTTATGGATCCTCTGATCGTAGGAGCGGCTCTGAAAGCAAAACTTAATTTTCTCAGCAAGGCAACGGTTTTCAATAATCCTGTCAATCGATGGTTGTTCAAGCACATGGGAATGATCCCTGTTTACCGGGCAGCGGATGACCCGACACAGATCCACAAGAATAAGGACACCTTCATTAAATGTTACGAACACCTTGAAAAGAAGGGTATCCTGCTTATTTTTCCGGAAGGGGTTAGCTTTGCCGCCCGTAAACTTCAAAAGATAAAATCAGGTACTGCCCGGATCGCACTGGCTACGGAGGAACGGAATGGTTTCAGCCTTGGGTTGAAGATCCTTTGCGTTGGGATAAATTATTCAGCATCCCATAAATTTCAATCAGACGTTTTTACGTACATCGATAAACCGATCAATGTGTCCGATTACCGCGCTGCATATGAAAAGGACATCGTAGCCGGGACCCATGCGCTGACGGAAGAAATAAAGTCAAAACTGGAAAAACTGACCATTGCGATGGAAGATGAGGAGGATGATGCGCTGGTGCAAAAAATAGAACAATTGTATAAATCCGATGTCCTGAAGGAACTTGGCGTTACTTCTGCAGATAAGGAACAGGATTTTTATGTGACGAGAAAAATAGCCGAGGCGGTAAATTATTTCAGGGAAAAGGATCCCTCAAGAGTTGAACAGCTTAGCGGTAATATTGAGCGTTACTTCGATATGCTGGAGAAGCTAAGGCTGAATCATTACGTGGTGCGGGGATTTCAAAAGAAAAGGCCCATGTGGTTCCGCTGGACCCTGAACACCTTGTATTTTATCTTTGGATTTCCCCTTTTCCTTATGGGAATGATTAATAATTATCTGCCCTTTAAGCTGCCCGGATGGATCACGGAATCTTTTACAAAAGAATTATCCTGGCTTGGAGGCGTGAGCCTGGCTATCGGGATCCTCACGACCATGCTTTTTTATACCGGTCAAACAATTCTTGTGCAGTATTTATTTCATGATCCGCTGATTACCATTGCTTATCTCGCATTACTGCCTCTTTCCGGCCTGTTCGCATTTTATTATTGGAGAAAATTTACCAATCTCCGCGGTCGCTGGCATGTCATGGCGATCTTTTCAAGAAAAGCAAACCTGATCACGGACGTTTACAGGCTCCGTGACCAGGTCATGAATGACATCAGACTTGCGAGGAAGGAGTTTGAAGCGGCATTGCTGGTTTAGATTTACGGATCAGTTTTTTTATGAACCGCACAAAGATCCAGGTTCCTGTTCCCAGGATGATCCATACAGGCCATACACCTACGAATCCAATGAAGAATTCCAGTAGCCCTGCCCATCCGCGTCCGAATGAATTTGCAAACCGCTCTGCAAATCCCGGCTCGTTAGGAGAAGGAGCGCCTTCAATGGTTTGATAAACCGAAAGATTGATGGTGGAGTAGGAGACCTGGTCGCCAAGGTATTTCAGTTGGCCTTCTTTTGCTTCGATCTCTTCACGGATCACACGTATGTTGTTCTCAATGGAAAGGATATCCGTGATGGTGTTCGCTCGCTTCAATAGCTCAATATAGCGCGCCTCAACTTCTTTTTTTGTTTTTATCCTTGACTGCAGGTCAACGAACGCATCGCTCACATCCTGTGAAGCTGAGTTCTTCGAATGCACTTCTGTCCCAAAGGCAGCTACGTCATTAAGTAATTGCGAGAAGGCGTTATTCGTCACACGAATCACCAGCTCATTCGTGATGGAGTAGGAGCTGGTCTGTTCGTTCTCGTTGGCAACATAGCCACCCGCAGCGAGTACTGCTTTTTCAATGGACGCCCTCGATTTCTTGTAATCTTCTACACGCATCCTGACGTTAGCTGTCCGGATGATCATTTCCGGCGTTTTAGATCTTACCAGCATTCCGTGATTGAGGTTCTCGATGCGCAGGTCTTTTGTCAGATCTCCGCTTCCGTCAACAATGCCCTTTTTATCACTGAATCCGGGGGACTTCTCGTTCATCAGCTTGTCTTCTTCCAATTGGGTTTGTACGGAATTATCAGCTGTTTTCAGATCATAATTGATGGAATCAGGGGATTCCAAGTTTGCGCAGGAGGCCAGCAGGGTGACCGAAAGTGCGAATGCGATGATTGTTTTCATGGTCTTTTTATTTACCAGTACGATGTTTGATCTGTACAGATTCCATAAAAAGCCTAATCTTTGTTAAGGTTTATTAAGAAATGAACTCACCTTTGCCGCGTATAATAACAAAACCCAAACATGAAGCAGACATTGATTTTCACCTTAGCTTTGAGCCTGTTTACGGCCTGCGCAGAAAGCGACGCAAGTCAAACAACCATAAGCATGGAGGAGAATAAGACATCGAACGCCACGGATACCATTACTCTCGGTGCCGGCTGTTTTTGGTGTGTAGAGGCTGTATTCCAGGATATTAACGGTGTTATCAGCGCCACTTCCGGGTATACCGGCGGGCAGACCAAGGATCCTACTTATAAGGACATATGCACCGGCTTGACCGGGCACGCGGAAGTTATTAAGCTGGTCTATGACCCGTCCGTTGTAAGCCTTAAAGAAATCCTTGAGATCTTCTGGCAAACCCATGATCCTACCACACTCAATCGGCAAGGCGCTGACATCGGAACTCAGTACCGATCCGCTATTTTTTATCATACTGAATCACAGAAATCTGAGGCAGAGAAATACAAGAAAACCCTGAATGATGAAGGTGCATTTGATTCAGCGATCGTGACAGAGATCTCGCCGGCGGGTGTTTTTTACAAAGCGGAGGATTATCACCAGGAATATTACGATTTAAACGGTTCTCAGCCGTATTGCCAGTTCGTTATAAAGCCGAAGATGGAGAAGCTCAGGAAATTGTTTAAGGAGAAACTGAAGTAATATTCACTCTGCGCTGATCATAACTCTGCGATTCTGCTTTCTGCCCTCTTTTGTATTATTAGGCGCCCACGGTTTTTCCTCGCCGTAAGCGTTGATGGAAATCTGTTCTGAAGGAACGCCCTTTTTGACAAGGTATGCTTTGACGGCGCTTGCCCGGTTTTTAGAGAGGGTCATGTTAGATGCAGGATCGCCTGTTGCGTCTGTGTGCCCGTTGATGGTTATCCTGTTCTTTTTCTTATCAAGATAATCAGCTGAAAAGGTGTCAAGGAATTTCTTTGAATCTTCATCAAGAAGCCAGGAACTGCTGCTAAAATTCACGGGCACAATTACAAAATAGCTGACGGGGGGTATTATTATGGGCTTGTCGGTATATTTCATCGCAAAAGAATCATCTGTCCCGTTATACTCATTCTTCACCTTCACATCACCCGAATACGTATTGTTTCCTTCGTTCTTCACATTCTCCATATTGATCCTGAATACATAGGGCTTTGTGAAGCATTCTCTCGGGAGGAAAAAATCCTTATGCATTTTTCCCCACTGAAATTGAATGTTCATCCTGTAATTCCTGCCGGTGGGAAGCGTTGTCAGGAATTTACCCGGGCTTCCTTCGGCCTTCACGGTCTGATGATCAGGAACGCCGTGATCCATCAGTGAAAAAGATACCTCAATTTCCTTCAGGTCTTTCGTATCTGCGATCACTTCAACAGCGTCAAGCTTTTTACAATCCGACACTATGTGAAATATATCTAAGTCGGTAAATGCGCCGTGTAGTCTCGAGGAAGAAAAAAAGGCTTCTTCTGAATTATTTGCGAAATGAAAATAAATATCATCAGCTGTTGAATTGATATGAGGCCCAAGATTCATCGGTGATTGCCACTTCCCGTCCTTTTTCTCTGAGCGGAAAATATCAAAGCCTCCCATGGAGTTAGTATTGTTGGAGGCGAAGTAGAGGGTGTTGCCGTCAGCCGTAATGAATGGCCCGTCCTCATCATAGGCTGAGTTGATAGCCTGACCCATATTTACCAGGGTTCCCCACTCACCGTTTGCTTCTTTTTGGCTGTAATAAATATCTCTTCCACCCATTCCTCCCGGCCGGTCGCTTACAACATAAATAACATTATCCTCAGAGATGCAAAAACTTAGACTGGACTCCCAGTTCTTCGAATTCATATCAGCTCCCGAAAGTTTAACCGGCTTGCTCCAGGTACCGCCGATATTATCGCTGGTGTACATAGTTCCGCTCTTCACACCTTTATAGAGGTAAAGCCGCTTACCATTCTTCGTAAGGAAATTTGTTGCTTCATGTCTTTTTATCGTATTGACCTCTCCGTTTATGGGAAGCGCCTTGTTCCAGCTTTTCCCGTTCTTGCTCGCAACAAAAATATCCTCGTAATAACGCGCATCGAGGTAATCGACCCTGGCCTTTTTCCCGTTATTCCTTCGCGTGGTGAAATAGATAAGGGAATCACCCGGTGAGAGTAAGGAGGAGTAATCATCGAAACGACTGTTCACGGTGGAATCCAGTGGCTCGATCTTGACAGGAACAGGAGCCGCCGTACCAAAAGCAAAAACTTTTTCTGACGGGAATTGAACTGACTTCCCTGTCTTGCACCATCCTTTCTTCTGCCCAATCTCAAGCATCAGCTTTTCCTGGTCGCCTGAAGAGAGCGTTGTTCCGTATTTTTTTACGGAGTACTCATATCTTGAATAGAACGTGACCGCTTCATCATATCTTCCCAGTAAATGCAGGCATTCCGCCATGAAGAAGTAGGATTCCCGGATGGTATCGTCGCCTGAGTGCCGGAGACACCTTTCCATGAAGGGAAGCGCCTTTGATCTCTCGCTGCCGGAAAAATAATAGCTCATTCCGGCTTCGTAATTATAGTATTTGTTGGAACTGTCCGCGCTGATCAGTTTGGAATATACGCCCAATGCCTTTGAATAATCCGCAACGTTCATGTAAAATCGAGCGCGTTTATGCAGCCGTTTCTTTTTTTGCTTCGAAAGTAATGATTGAGAATAGCCATCGCCGGGGATAACAAACAAGGTGGCGAGAAACAGGACAATGAACTTTAACACTATGGATCTTTCTTTTCTAACAACTCAATGTGCGTTGCAATCTGGTCGAAGATAAACTTTTTTTCCGGAGTGGCTGATAACGATGCTTTCCTGCAAGATGACACAAGCGGGGAGAGATCCATTTTCATCGGCACGGATTCCGATTGCTCGATGACAGTAAGGCATTCAAGCGCAACGAGGGTCTCACTTCGCAGCGCCAGCTCAACAAAAAAGGAAAGCTCAGAGCTAAAATCGATCCCTGTCTCCCAGCATGCCGCAACAAGGAAGGACAGCTGCGAAGGTTGTTTACATTCCCGGATGGCTTCAAGTAATAGCTTTTTTCCGTGTTTTTCTTTGATGTCGCGAAGGACCTCGTCTTTGAGTAAACGATGCGCAGGATTTGAGAGCAATTCGCCCAGGCTTCCCCGGAAAGAAGTGGCTGGTTCATTTTCAACCTGCGTGCTGATAAAAAGCGAATTGTAATTAGAGGTCTCGACGACCTTCGGCCTCTTTTGTTCTCCTTTATTCTCCATTTGATCCCGCAAAAATATGAAAAAATATGCGTCGCTGAAATTCCTAGTTGAGGTAGTTCATGAGGCCTTCGCGCCATACCAGGATGATGACACCCGTACAAGCGATGCATACCGTAAGTACCTGTTTCCAGGTAATTTTTTCTTTGTAAACCAATGCATTCACCGGTAATGTAAAGATAGGAAGCAGCGAAAAAATGGTTTGGGCAACGGATGGTTTATTCACAAGTAAATTAACCGCGAGCATGGAAAGGATAACGCCGGTTACCGGTCCGAAAAGCGTTCCGCTTAGCGCAAAGTGCACTCCCTTGTTTTGATTACTCAGGATCGGTCGTATGGTCTTCAGAATACGCCCCGAGAAAAGGGCAAATGCCATGATCACGATCGTACCTGCAAACATACGCGTCCATGTAGCCTGAAGCGCTGATGGCGCATCGCCCTCCGCAACAATAAAGGCTTTGTTTGCAAGTACAAGTCCGATTCCCTGGCATGAGGCAGATAAGATCATGAAGATTATTCCGGATGCAAATGATCCGTGACCGGAGCCTCTGACCCTGGCTTCCTCTGATTTACTCATCACCAGTCCTGCAAGACCGCATATCGTGATCAGTATCCCTGCTATCCCAACCGGGTTGATACGCTCTTCAACAATAAAATAACCTGCGCAAAGTGAGACTGCCGGGGATAGGGTAGTGAAAACGCTCCCGGAACGCGGACCCAATATGGCAAAGCCTGAAAAGCCAAAGTAGTCTCCCAGCGCCAGACCGATCACGCCGGAGATGGCAAACCAGGAGAAAGAACTTAGCTCCCCGTTATTCAGAAATTTGAACTGCGGAAAGGAATCAAAAATAACCACGCCGATAGTCAGTAAGGTTGTGGCGGCAAAAAGCCTGAGGAGGTTTACGGATTCCGGCCCTAATCGTCTTGCGGCTTCTGTAAACGGAAAGATGCAGATCGTCCAGGAGATCGTTGTAAGTAATGCGGCAATTTCACCGGCAAAGGGGAGATCGAACATATTCAGCGCACGCCAAAGATAGCGGTTCCTATCCTGACCATAGTGCTGCCTTCGGCCAGCGCGATCTTGTGATCGCCGCTCATTCCCATTGAAAGAATGTTGAATTCAGAAGGCATCAGAGTTTTGATCCCGTCAAAAAGTTTTTTTACCCTCCTGAATTCATCACGAACGATTGTTTCATCTTCCGTGAAGGTTGCCATACACATGAGTCCGCGAATGGATGTATGCGGGTATGATCTCCATTTTTCCGATTCAAAGAAAGTTTTCGCCTCCTCAGGGTTAAATCCCGTTTTATTTTCTTCGAGCGCAACGTGGATCTGGATCAGGCAATTGATGACACGCCGATTCTTCTCAGCTTGCTTGTTGATCTCAGCAAGTAGTTTTTCACTATCAACGGAATGAATGAGATGAACGAAGGGAGCGATCTGCTTTACTTTGTTCGTTTGCAGGTGACCGACAAGGTGCCAGCGTATTTCTTTTGGAAGTACCTCCGCTTTCTGAACCATTTCCGGAACACGGTTCTCCCCAAAATCTTTTTGTCCAAGATTGAAGGTTTCAAGGATCAGCTCTGCAGGATGGGTCTTGGATACGGCAACAAGCGCACAGTTTGCAGGAATACCGGCTAATACTTTCTGAAGGCTCTCCTTTACGGACATGCAGTAAAAGTATCAAAAATCACTTTTGCGCAGTACGCAGCATGAAGATAGCCAGCGCAAGGAATACAATATTTGGGATCCAGACTGAAATTGCGGGCTCTAATCCGCCTTTGATGCTGAGCTGGGCAAAGATCTGCATGAACATGATATAGGTAAAACAGATGCCAATACCCAACCCAAGATGCAGACCGATTCCTCCCCTTACTTTTCTGCTGGCCAGTGAAACTCCAATAAGCGTCAGGATAAAGGCCGCAAATGGCATGGAGGTACGTTCGTGTTTTTTAATGAGATATTTATCTATTTCCTGCGAACCCTTCACTTTCTCCTCCTCGATGAATACATTAAGCTCAGGGGTGGTCATCATATCCGCATCGGTGATCCGTTTCTCAAAATCATCCGGCCTGAAATTCATCAGCGTATCTAGCATGTGTCCGGTCCGGATTTTTTCATTCATGCCGTCTATCTCACGGATAAAATAATTGTGAATGCTCCATTTGCCTTTTAGTGTATCCCACTGAACGTAATCAGACCGAAGATGCCACACTCGTTTTTCATTCTCAAATTTATCAATGGAAAACTGGTGACCTATGTCCCGGTCCGCCTCATAGATGCTGAAGTATATGACCGTTCCGGGCTGTATCTGGCGATGAATATTCTTTTCTTCATTTCTGCGCGAGTTATAGACATACATATCCTCAAACTCCAGCCGTTCCTGTGTGGCTTGCGGTATCACGAAATGATTCAGATACAAGGACGCAGCAGCAATAAATCCTGCAGAGATCATATAAGGAACGAATACGATCCTGTTGAAACTCACGCCGCTGGAAAGTATGGCAACAAACTCTGTTCTTGTTGACATCCTGGAAGTAAAATAGATGACGGAAATGAATACGAACAGCGGACTGAACAAGTTAGCGAAATAGGGTATGAAATTCAGGTAATAGTCAAAGACGATAGCTTTGAACGGAGCTTTCCTGTCCATGAAATCGCCGAGTTTTTCGGATACGTCAAAGACAACAACCACCATCATGATCAGCGCAATACTGAAAATGAAAGTTCCAAGGAACTTGCGGATGATATATAGATCAAGGATCTTGAACACGTCTGCTTATAATTTCTCCGATAACTGAATGATCATCTTACTCTTCCAGTAGGCGAAAACACCTTCCTTAATTTTATTTCGCGCTTCGGAAACCAGCCACTGGTAAAAAGCAAGGTTATGAAGCGAGGCGATCTGTGATGCAAGGATCTCACCGGCTGCGAAAAGATGCCGAAGGTACGCCTTCGAATAAGCCTTGTCTACAAAGCTCGTGCCCATAGGATCCAGAACGGAAAGATCGCTCTTCCATTGTTCATTTTTGATGTGAACTACCCCGTTTTGAGTGAAAAGTAAACCATGCCTGGCATTACGGGTTGGCATCACGCAGTCGAACATGTCAACCCCAAGCGCAATGCATTCAAGTAAGTTCACCGGTGTGCCCACACCCATCAGGTACCTGGGTTTATCGGCCGGAAGTATTCTGCATACTTCGGAAGTCATGGAGTACATCTCTTCCGCAGGCTCCCCCACAGAAAGTCCTCCGATCGCATTGCCAACGCATTCTTTGGATGCAATGAACTCCGCAGAACGTTTTCTCAACTCAGGATAAATGCTTCCCTGCACGATAGGAAAGAAATGCTGATCATAACCATAAAGGGGCTCAGAATTATTGAAAGCAGTTATGCAACGATCAAGCCAGCGATGGGTCAGTTCCATGGAGGTATTCGCAGCTTTTTCCTCGCAAGGGTAGGGAGTACATTCATCGAAAGCCATGATGATATCTGCTCCTATGATCCTTTGCATTTCAATAACGCTCTCCGGGCTGAACATATGCCTTGAACCGTCGATGTGGGATGAAAACTCGGCGCCTTCTTCCCTGATCTTCCTTTGCGCAGCAAGTGAATAAACCTGGTAGCCCCCGCTATCTGTAAGGATCGCTCCATCCCATCCCATGAATTTATGTAATCCTCCTGCTGTACGAAGAATGTCAAGTCCGGGACGGAGGTACAAGTGGTAGGTATTTCCCAGTATCACAGGGGTTTGAATATCCTCTTTGAGTTCTCTCTGGTGGATAGCCTTGACGGTCCCGGCCGTACCTACAGGCATAAATGCAGGCGTTGGAATGGCACCATGAGCTGTTTTGACCAAGCCTGTTCTAGCCCTGGATTCCTTATCAACCCCCTCCAGAATGAAGAAATCGGACAATTCTTAATAATTGATTTTCAATGTATAAGAAGGCAAAATGTTAATTTCTTTGTTTAAATCCTTTCAAAGGTATGATTCTCCCCTAAAAGATGTAGGGATACTTTTGTTGCATGTTGATGCCAAAGGAGCCCATAGAATGGGTTGTATGGGTAATTTTTGTCCTGTTTTGTCTATTTGCCCTGGTGCAGCTCTGGTTCTACCTGTATCACTTTTCCGGGATCGCATTTTTCAACAAGAAGGAGAAGCCATCTTCGTTTCCTCCCTTATCCGTGCTTATTTGCGCTAAAAATGAGGCGGAGAATCTTCAGAAGAACATTCCTTTCATACTTGGGCAGGACTATCCCGACTTCGAGGTGGTAGTGATCAACGACGGGTCCTGGGACGAAAGCGAACATGTCCTGAAGAAAATGGCAGAAGAAAACAAATTGCTCAGGGTGATAACGATCAAGGAAGATGAGAATTACGCGCATGGGAAAAAACTTGCCGTCACCGTAGGCATCAAGGGGGCAAAGTCGGAATACCTGGTTTTCACAGATGCTGATTGCAGACCGGCGACGAAGCAATGGCTGAAAACGATCGGGAAGAATTTCGACCAGGATCATGATGTGATCCTGGGTTACGGGGCGTATGAGAAAAAACCCGGTTTTCTGAATAAGATGATCCGGTTCGATACATTCACCATCGCCCTGATGTATCTTTCCTTTGCCACCCGGAAGAGGCCGTATATGGGAGTAGGAAGAAACCTGGCATACAAACGCTCACTTTTTTTTAAGAACAAAGGATTCGCAACGCATTATTTTATTGATTCAGGTGATGATGACCTCTTCGTAAATGAGGCGGCAACCGGAAGGAATACCTTTGTTGAGATAAATGCGGATAGCCTGACGGTTTCCGAACCGGAATTAACATTCCGCAACTGGTTAAGACAAAAGCGGAGACATGCTTCTACTTTTAAGTATTACAAATTCTCCACCCGCTGGATGCTAACCTGGTTCGGTCTCTCCCAATACCTCTTTTACATCTTGTTCTTACCTCTGATCATACTCTGGTACCAACCTTTCATCATTATACCGATATTTGCATTCCGGATGCTTGTCCAAATAGTTATCTTTAGGAAATCTATGACCAGGTTAGGCGAAAAAGACCTCTTTGCTTTGTCTCCCCTCCTTGAGGCAACACTCATGTTTGTCTATCCCATGCTTTCCTTTTCCAATCGCTTCTCAAAAAAACATAAATGGAAGGGTTAGGAAAAGAACAGAATTTAACCGACAAAGCGAGGCACGATTATAACCTGGTGAAGCTTGCGCTGGAAAAGGGCGATCAGAAAGCTTATGCGGAACTGATGGGAAGATATAAGGATACCGTATACTTCATGCTTCTCAAAATGGTCAATAATAAAGATGACGCCGAGGATCTTACCATTGAAGCATTCGGAAAAGCATTCAAACGATTACATCAGTATACCCCAAACTTTGCGTTCAGCACCTGGTTGTTTAAGATCGCCACCAATAACTGCATCGACTTCATCCGTAAGAACAGGCTCAATATGTTATCCATCGATAAGCCCATGCGCGATGAGGAAGGAGGAGAGCTGACTCTGGATATCCGGGATGATAAATCGGATCCGGAAGAAAATGTAATTAAAAAACAAAAGGAGATTCTGCTGAGGCAGATCGTTGATAAACTTAAACCCCGGTACCGGCAATTGGTCCAGCTCAGGTATTTTGAGGAAAAATCTTACGAGGAGATCTCCGTTGAAATGACCCTTCCGGTGGGAACGGTGAAAGCTCAGCTCTTCAGGGCGCGTGAACTCCTGTTCCACATGCTTAAAAAGAAGGAAGATAATATCTGATGGATAGTGTTGAGATCATCCTGAAATATTTTTCGGGACTTACCGCTTCTCAGCGCCTGCAGTTTGAAAAATTAGGAGAGCTTTATTCGGATTGGAATGAAAAGATCAATGTCGTTTCCAGGAAGGACATCCAAAATCTTTACACGCATCATATCCTTCACTCCCTTTCGATAGCAAAGGTCATCGCATTCAAGCCAGGAACAAAGATCATGGATGCAGGTACAGGCGGAGGATTCCCGGGTATTCCGCTCGCGATCATGTTTCCAACTTCCGAATTTTTACTTGTCGACTCCATTGGAAAGAAACTAAAGGTCGTGGATGATATTGTGCTTCAAATCGGGCTGAATAATGTTAAGACCCTTCACGGAAGAGCAGAAAACATACAAGAGAAATTTGATTTTGTCGTTTCAAGAGCCGTAACAGATCTAAAGGAGTTTCTTTTCTGGACACGGAATTCTTTTCTGCCTGCATCAAAGAACGAACTGCCAAACGGAATATTATACCTGAAGGGAGGAGATCTGAGAAGCGAGTTAGCTGAGCTGAAAAAGAACCTTCGTGCTTTCCCGATCAGAGAATACTTCGCAGAGGAGTTCTTTGTTGAAAAAAGTTGCGTCTGGATAAGGGGCTGACTAGACATGTTAACTATTGCCCATATCTGGTTTTGCAGCCCGCTTCAAACCCCGCATTTTTGTCCTGTGAATTGAAACACATTGCAAATTAACCCGTAGAACAGTATAGCTTTCCATCCCTGCTTTACCCAATCATCCCCGTATCAGTTGTTAGGTGTAGTTGTTAGTCGTTAGGCATACTTTGATTTATCTAACTACTAACTACTAACTACTAACTACTAACTACTAACCCTGCATTTCTGCCTGTTTATTAACCTTAAACAATGGTTATGAAAGCAGCAAAGCTACTCCTGATCTGTTCACAGATCTTTCTTTCAGCTAATTTTATTTTTGCAAAGGAAAATACCGGACCCAACAGTTCCGGTGCGGGAAGCAAAACAGGAAACGAACTGGAATTACTGGCCGGTTGCAATCCCGGATCTTCCGTCACGGATCTTGCGGTCAACAATGTGCGCACAACCATCTTGATCTCAGGCGATATGTGGTGGGACCTGCAGAATAATCCGAAATATGAGATACCTAAGGGTTCCGGCAAACACTCCTTGTTCGCAGGAGCCTTATGGATCGGCGGGATCGATGGGGGTGGTCAGCTCAAAGTAGCGGCCATGACCTACCGACAGGATGGAAATGATTTCTGGCCGGGTCCTCTTGATAACAATGCCTCGATAACAGAACCTGTATGCGAACAGTATGATAAACACTACAAAATCACACGACAGGAAGTAGAACAGTTCATTGCAGGCGGACCGCTGACACCGAATATTCTGAATTGGCCCGGTAACGGTCCGGATGGCTTGCCGCTGGCACCATTCAAAGACCTTAATTCAGACGGCGTGTATGAACCACAGTCGGGCGAATATCCTTTATATGTGCTCGATGGTGATAATGGTGATTGTCTCAACGAGATCTATGGAGACCAAACCTTATGGTGGGTTTTCAACGATCGAGGGAATATTCATACAGAAACCGGGGCGGAATCCATCGGGCTTGAGATCCGTGCACAGGCTTTTGGTTTCAGTACAAACGACGAAGTGAATAACATGACGTTCTATCATTATATTGTTAAAAACAGATCAACGTATCAATTGAATCAAACCTACTTCGGGCAATGGGTAGATCCGGACCTTGGAAATTTCAATGATGATCTTGTTGGCTGTGATGTTCCGAGAGGACTGGGTTACTGCTATAACGGTGACCTGGATGATGAAAGTATTACAGGATACGGATTGAACCCTCCTGCTATCGGCGTGGATTTTTTCCAGGGACCTCTTGCGGATCCGTTCGACGGGATCAATAATGATAAGGATAGTTTTCCGGATGAGCCGGGGGAGAAGATCATCATGTCGAAATTCGTTTACTACAACAACGACTGGACCCAGATGGGAAATCCCGAGAACGCCACGCATTACTATGGCTACCTTAAAGGATTCTGGAAGGATGGCTTGCCGATGACCTATGGTGGAAACGGTTACAATGGAAATTACAACTGCGATTTCATGTTTCCCGGTGATTCAGATCATGAATGGGAATGGGGAACGGGCGGAACTTTTGGAAACCAGGCAACTCCCCAGCAGGATTGGTTTGATCCGGAACCTTTGAGAGGCGACAGGCGTTTTCTTCAATCTGCCGGGCCTTTCACATTGAAGCCCGGACAAGTGAATTACATTACAACCGGAGTGATGTGGGCAAGAGCGAATGGGGGAGGGCCGCTTGCTTCGGTGGATCTGCTGAAAGCCGCTGATGATAAAGCCCAGGCGCTGTTCAATAATTGCTTCAAGCTGGTTAACGGCCCGGATGCTCCGGATATGACCTTGCAGGAGTTGGACAAAGAATTAATATTGTTTCTCAGCAATAAAACAACTTCAAATAATGATGGAGAAGGATATTCGGAAATTGACCCGACCATTATTACACCGCCAAACGTTACTCCTCCTTATGATAACAGTTATGATTTTGAAGGGTACCAGGTTTTCCAGCTGAAGGATGCAACGGTCTCGGTCAATGATATACACAATCCGGACCTTGCTCGACTGATTATTCAGTGCGATCTCGAAAACGCGGAAGCGAACGGAGATCCGATCGATCAGCTCGTTAATTATTATTTTGATCCCGGGCTGAATGCAAACGTTCCTGTTGAAGAGGTGAACGGCACCAATAAAGGCATTCTGCATTCTTTCAGTATCCGGCAAGACGCGTTCGCTACCGGCGATCCGAGACTTGTTAACCATAAGCAATATCATTTCCTGGTCATTGCCTATGCGTATAATAACTTCAGGCAATATGATCAGAACAATCCTCTGAGTCTCGACGGACAGAAAAAACCGTATTTGCCCGGCAGGAAAAATATCAAAGTTTATACGGGCATACCCCATATACCGTCTCCGGAGGCGAACGGAACCGTGCAGAATTCTTCCTACGGTGCAGGGCCGAAGCTTACGCGAATCGAGGGACAGGGAAATGGTGGACAGATCCTGGACCTGATGGATGCCAGCATCGCAGAAATAATGAGCGGAACGCCGCATCGGGTATTTAACCCGGAGTATGACTTCGGAAAAGGACCTGTTAAAATAAAAGTCGTGGATCCTCTGAATGTTCCGGATGCTGATTTCACATTCCGTCTTTCGGGTGTGGCAGGCAACTCAACATGGACACTGAAAAATGAAAACAGCGGATTGATCAAGACCTCCGAGCGTTCCATACTGGTCGGAAACGAACAGTTGATCCCTGAATGGGGACTCTCGGTCTGGGTTCAGCAGGCCAACGGTATCGGGTATGTAGAAACGAACAATGGATTTCTGGAAGGCACAATGACCTGGACAGACCCCACCAAACAATGGCTGACAGGTATACCGGATGCCGAAGGTGACACCTATTTTAATTGGATTCGCTCAGGCATCAATACGGGCTCTACAAATGGATTTAATGATTATCCGGGACTGGATAATGATGAGGCCTTTGAAAAAATAATCGGTGGCACCTGGTCGCCGTACCGGATGGGCTCCTATAATAATTTCGGCCCTGCCTGGAATCTCAATAATTACCAGGCGCTTACGGCCTTGAATAAAGTAGCCAGCGTGGATATTGTTATCACACCCGATAAAACAAAATGGACTCGTTGCGGGGTTTTTGAACTCGGCGATGATGCGGCGCTTACGGAAGGCAATGCGCTGAAGTTCAATTTGCGAAAAGCAACATCAGTCGATAAGGACGGGAATCCGGACGGAAGCGGGACAATGGGAATGGGTTGGTTTCCGGGTTATGCGATCAATATTGAAACGGGTGAAAGGCTCAACATGGCTTTTGGTGAGAATTCATTCCTCGTCGGTGAGAACGGAAGGAATATGAAATGGGGCCCATCTTCCAAAATATATGAGTCACCTTCTAACCTCCTTTTTGGCGGGCAGCACTATATCTATGTTTTTGGACATAACCAGACGGGAACTTTTATGCCGGCCTATGATGAAGGGGCGTTCATGCATACTCAAATGTCGAGTAGTGCCTATGCGCCGGCACCAACAGTGAAAATGACCGTTTTCAGGGATGCGATGTGGGTTGGAATGCCACTGTTGGTTGCGGGACATCCGATCCTGGAGACCGAAGTCAAGATCAGGCTACGTGTGAGTAAAGCATATAAGGCAAATTATGCTGTGGACGGTTCCACAGCGCCTGTCAACACCAATTTTCCAATGTACACGTTCAATACTGCTGATCTTAAAACCCAATTGAACAATGCCGCTGCAGCAACGGATGCTCTTGCCTTGATAAATGTGGTGCCGAACCCATACTATTCTTACTCAGGTTACGAGAAGAACCAGTTGGATACGCGTATCAAGATCACCAACTTGCCTGAGAAATGTAAGATCAGGATCTACACGCTGAGCGGAATTCTTGTGAAGACCATTACGAGGGATGACGGCACAAAAACTTCGGTGGATTGGGACCTGAAGAACCAGGCCGGAATTCCAATTGCCAGCGGGATGTACATCATTCACGTTGATGCAGATGGGATTGGAGAAAAGATCTTAAAATGGTTTGGTGTGATGCGTCCGCAGGACCTGGATACGTTTTGATGTTCTTTGACTATCTTTGGGGAAAGACAAACGATGAAAGCTCTTTACTCAACGACACTGTTATTCGCGCTCGCTTTTGACGCTTCTTCTCAATGCAACCCATCTGTGCCTTCTAACGCCCAGGTCATGAACTTCACTCAGACCATAGGCTTCGGCGGAGCCCAGCTCTGGATCTGTCCCGGTGATACCATCACATCAGGCGGTGGTAGTCATACGGTTTACCTGGAAGTGAGCGCTATGTTCCAGGGCGGGGGAGGAAGTAATACGATCTATTGTCCTGCCGGCGCAAAAGTGAATATGTCGAGCGGAAGCAACATTATTTATTATGTGAACATTGCTGATATTATCAACGCAGGTGGCGGACCAACGCTCATCCAGTGTACTTCCATTTCTTATAATTATGCAAACGCTCCTGTACCGGGTTGTCAGCAAACCACTGGACTGAATGAAACAGAAGAGCATCAGTTCTCGGTTTATCCGAATCCTTCAAACGGTCATTTCATTATCGAAACGAACCAACCGGCAGGAGGTGTTTCAATAACGATCCATGATGTTTTTGGTCGAAACATTTTCAAAACTTCGGGAGAGTTCGGAGTAAGGAAAGAATTAAGTGTGAGTGGCCTGCCGTCAGGAATGTATCATATCACGCTGGAACTTGTTTCCGGAAAAAGCCAAACGTTTAAATTGGTAATTGCGAATTGAGCTTTTGACCTCTCAGGAATTCTGTACACTTCTCAATATCCGCCATCCTGTCATCATGGCGCCGATGTTCCTGGTTTCAAATACCAAAATGATCATCGCGGCGTTGGAAAACGGAATCACAGGAGCTATTCCTGCGCTCAATTACAGAACAGATACGGAACTTCGTGAGGCAATATCGGAGATAAAAAAAGCAAGCAACAAACCTTTTGGGATCAACCTGATCACGAATCGGTCTAACCCTAAGTTTGAAAAGCAGCTTCAAACTTGCATCGAAATGCAGGTAAGTTTTATAATTACCTCTCTCGGCAGCCCTGAAAAAACGATCCGGGCCTGTAACCCGAACGGCATTAAAGTTTTTGCCGATGTTACCACGCTTGAGTACGCAAAAAAAGTTGAGGACATGGGCGCTGATGCTGTCATAGCGGTAAACGCTGAAGCAGGAGGACATTCCGGAGATATTAAAGGAGAGGAATTCATTCCCTTGCTTGTCAAAAATTGTAAGATCCCTGTTATTTCCGCCGGGGGGGTTGCGACGAATGCGCAATTGAATAAAATGATATCCCTTGGCGCGGTCGCGGTTTCAGTCGGAACGATCTTTATCGCCTCAGAAGAGTCCCCTGTTTCAAAAGAATACAAGCAAGCCCTGATAGATTATTCAGCTAAGGATATTATCCGTACCACGCGTTTGTCAGGAAGTCCATGTACCGTGATCAATACTCCTTACCTCCAAAAGATCGGAACAAAACCCTCTTTTCTTGAGAAACTTTTAAAGCGTAACAAGCGTTTCAAGCGGTTTATAAAGGCCATTATTTTTCTCAGGGGAATGAAGGCGTTTGAAAAGGCTGCTTATACTGCCACGTATAAAACCGTTTGGTGCGCAGGACCAACAATTGACTATGTTCAAAAGGTTCGGCCTGCCAAAGAGATCATCCGCGATCTGGTTTCTTCGTTGGCATAAGAATTGCTAATTTAGCATCTGTTCAAAACCGCTTCCTATGTCAAAGCAAGTTCTTTCCAATCCGTCAGTTATCTGTCTGATACTGATGTTGACCTTCTTATTAACTTTTGAAGTCAATGGCCAAACCTGGAACCCCGCTGTCCAGATCACTGATTTGAATAGCACTGGTGGAGATGCGGGAAGATATTCCTCCATGACCCTCGTAAATGGTAATCCTGGAATCGCATACTTTGAAGCTACACGCAGTGATGTCATGTTCGTTCGGGCTAACGATTTAAATGGAACCTCATGGGGTACGCCTATTATGGTGGATTGGGTTGGACAAGTAGGGTTGTATATTTCTTTGAAAGTAGTCAATGGTAATCCGGCTATTTCCTATTACGATGCTGTTAATCAAAATCTCAAATTTGTTCGAGCGCTTGATGCTAATGGAATCACCTGGGGAACACCTCAAACGCTTGATATTGCAGGTAATGTCGGGGCATTTACAAGCCTTGAGATAGTGAATGGCAACCCGGCAATATCCTACCAGGATGGCACCAATACCTCTCTCAAATATATCCGTTCTACAGATCAGAACGGCGGCGCCTGGGCTCTGCCTGTGACCGTTGAAAATTCCGGGAGTGTTGGGACTTTTTCCAGGCTTTGGGTTGTGAACGGAAACCCGGCCATCGCTTATTACGACGCAACGAATACGGCGCTACGTTATGTGCGCGCTACAGATATCAACGGCGTTGCGTGGGGCGCGCCTCTCATGATCGACAATAGCGGTATCAGCGGCACGAATATATCCTTGCAAGTTGTTAACGGGAATCCGGCGGTTGCATATTATGATCAAACACTTACAGATCTCAAATATATCCGCGCTACCGATATTGACGGTACCGCCTGGGGTGCACCTTTGCAAGTTGACGCAACCGGGAACACCGGAACGTATGCTTCCCTGCAAGTCGTTAATGGAATGCCTGCAATAAGCTATTATGATATAACAAATACAAACTTAAAATATGTAATAGCTGCTGATGCGGACGGATTAGCCTGGAACATACCGCTCACGATAGATGCTTCAAATTTCACCGGCGAGTATACATGCATGATCATTATCAACGGCAACCCTGCCATTTCATATCATGATGGTAATGGTGTTTGGGATCTAAAATATATGCGTGCGCTTGATGCCAGCGGAACCGGCTGGGCGGCTCCGTATAGTATTGATGCTTATTCCAGCATTGGAGAATACACTTCTGTCGAGTTGGTGAATGGAAATCCTGCCGTGACCTATTATGACCAGGTGAATGGTGATCTTAAATATGTAAGGGCAAATGATGCAATAGGCGCTTCATGGGGGACCCATATTCTTCTTGATGGTACAACCAATACGGTCGGGCAGTATACTTCGCTTAAGATCGTCAATGGAAATCCCGCTGTCGCATTTTATGATGTTGCCTTGTCTGCGCTGAGATTTGTTCGAGCTCTTGACCCCGACGGAATAACCTGGAGCGTTCCTATCCAGATCGATAACGCTGCAACAGTTGGACAATATATCAGCCTGGCAGTTATTAGCGGATTTCCGGCAATTTCTTATTACGATGCCACCAACACTTCATTGAAATTTGTGCGCGCAACCAATGCAAATGGTACAGCATGGGCGGCCCCGGTTACAATTGACCTAACCGGAACGGTGGGGCAGTATACCGGCTTAAGGGAAGTGAACGGTAATCCGGCTATCTCATATTATGACGCCACCGGCTTCAACCTGAAATACGTCCGCGCCACGGATGCTGCAGGAACAACCTGGGGCGCGCCGCTGACACTGGATCTTACCGGCGATGTTGGACAATATACTTCGATGACCATTGTCAATGGCAATCCTGCTATTGCTTATCATGACGTCACGAATACAGATCTTAAATACATCAGGGCTTCTGATGTGGATGGCAGCACATGGAACGCTCCTGCAACGATCGATCTCAGCGGGTCCGTTGGTAGGTATGCATCTCTTGGAATCGCAAACGGTAACCCGGTCGTATCTTATTATGATCTTACAAACAGCGATCTTAAATACATCCGCGCAACCGATGTTAGCGGCACAACCTGGGCGCCTGCAGTAACCCTGCATTCGCAGGATCTTACCGGAACGTATACTTCAATTATCGGGTATGGTTGTGGTGTAGGTGTGGCGTTTTATGATATTGAGCTGGAGTTCCCTTTCTATAAATACGGAACCTTTCCGCCTCCCGTGGTAACATACAATGAAACACAAACAATGGTTTGCCTGAACTGGGGTGTGATCACGCTCACGGCTGCAACACCTCCTGGTGGGACGTACAGCGGCACACAGGTTGTTGGAAATACGTTCAACGCAACGGCAGCGGGTGTTGGCACATATAATATCATTTATACCTATACGGATGGAAACGGGTGCACGAATTCGGATACATCACAGATCACGGTGGATCTTTGTACCGGATCGTCGCAATCGATTTCCCAACATCAGCTTATCATTTTTCCAAACCCTAACAATGGCGACCTTGGAATTATTGCTCCGGGTCCGGGACTGTTTCAGTTCATGGACATGTCAGGAAGGGCTCTTAGATCAGGAATGCTCAGTGACGGAGTGAACCATCTAAATATTTCGGAATACGAGGCGGGGATCTACTATTTGCAATACGATAACGGAGTTAAGGTATCAAGGACCGTTGTGGTATTGAGCGGGAAGGATTAATTATTGAAGAAGCGTATCAGCCTGCTGATCGTGCTTTTAAGATCTTTTCTTTCAACGATCTTGTCTAGAAATCCGTGTTCAAGAACGAATTCTGCTTTCTGGAATCCTTTTGGCAGATCTTTTCCGATCGTTTCCTTTACAACTCGCGGACCTGCGAATCCAATGAGAGAGTCGGGTTCGGCAATATTAAGATCACCCAGCATGGCATAACTTGCGGTAACACCCCCGGTTGTCGGATCCGTTAGCAGGGATATGTAAGGTACCCTCGCCTTTGCAAGCAGGGTAAGTTTAGCTGCGGTTTTGGCCATTTGCATAAGCGAAAACGCGGCCTCCATCATACGTGCGCCACCTGATTTTGAGATGATGAGTAAAGGTGTTTTTGTTTTGATGCAATGATCGATCGCCCTTGAAATTTTTTCACCTACAACACTTCCCATCGACCCGCCAATGAATGTAAAATCCATACAGGCAATGAAGATGGGATCACCTTCAATTTTCCCCTTTGCCGTACGGATCGCATCCTTGAGTTCTGTTTTTTCAATGGAAGCAATTAGCCGCTCTTTGTACTTTTTTGTATCGGTAAAATTCAAAGGGTCACCTGCGATCATCTCAGCATTGATCTCGGCAAATTCATTGTTATCGAATAGAATGGCAAAATATTCCTTTGAACCTATCTTCTCATGGTAATTGCAGTTCGGGCAAACGTGCGCTGCAAGCTGGTGTTCGTTTGATGGAGTGATCTTCTTACAGGAAGGACATTTATACCAGAGCCCCTCGGGGGTTTCTTTCTTTTCCCGCGTAGAAGTTGTTATCCCTGATTTAATTCTCTTGAACCAACTCATTTATCTGTTCCCTGTTCCCTCTCTATGCAATAGTGATTTCTTTGGAGAGATACACATCCTGAATTGCATTTAACAAGGATATGCCCTCTTTAACCGGTTTCTGAAAAGCCTTTCTGCCGGAAATAAGTCCTGTGCCGCCTGCGCGTTTGTTGATGACTGCCGTCATCACTGCCTCTGCAAGATCACTTGCTCCCTTTGATTCGCCGCCGGAATTAATGAGTCCCGCTCTTCCGGCGTAACAGTTCAGTACCTGGTACCGGCAAAGATCGATCGGGTGATCAGAAGAAAGATCGGAGTATACTTTCGCATGGCTCTTACCAAAATTCAATGCTGTGAATCCACCGTTACCGGAAGGAAGTTTTTGTTTTATGATGTCAGCCTGGATGCTTACGCCAAGATGATTTGCCTGGGCAGTGAGATCTCCTGCTGTGTGAAAGTCCTGTCCATCCTTCTTGAATCCGCTGTTTCGCAAATAGCACCATAGAACAGTTGCCATTCCCAACTCGTGCGCCTTCGAGAAAGCCTGTGCCACTTCCACGATCTGTCGGGCTGATTCATTGGATCCGAAATAGATCGTTGCGCCAACGGCCGCAGCTCCCATCCTCCACGCATCCTCTATGTTGCCAAACATGATCTGGTCGAATTTATTAGGATAAGTAAGGAACTCGTTGTGATTGATCTTTATGATGAAGGGGATCTTATGAGCATATTTCCGGGAGACCGACCCAAGCACTCCAAACGAGGATGCCACAGCATTGCAGCCTCCTTCAATTGCCAGTTCCACGATGTTTGAAGGATCAAACATTGCCGGGTTAGGAGCAAAGGATGCTCCTGCAGAATGTTCAATTCCCTGGTCGACCGGCAAAATATTAAGGTACCCGGTTTTACTTAAACGGCCTGTTGAAAAAATGGCATCTAAGTTCCTTAAAACCTGTGAGTTACGATTAGAATCCCTATAAATTCTGTCAATAAAATCTTCTCCGGGCAGGTTTAAGCCCTTCTTATCCACTTTACATTTGTGATCGAGTAGAAAAGATGCTTTATCACCAAGCAGATCTACGAGTGCCGAACCGGCAACTTTTGTGCTCATTTGAAGTGTTTATGGAGTACAAAGTTAAGAAAAATAAGGGTAGGGCGGAGGTGAAATGCCTAGCGGGCCGACTCAGGAACGATCACGAAAATATCTTCTTCGTCCTTCTTCATCATATACGTTTCCCTTGCGAATTCCTCCAATGTGACAGGGCTTGTTTTTAATTCATCAAGTCCCTGCTTGTTCTGATCGATCTGCTCGGTGAAATACCTTTTCTCCGACTCAAGTTTATTGAGCATCTTCTTAAGCTCTACCTGGGAAAAAACGTTATTTTTATCAAGGAACATGATCCAGACCGCAACCGTAAGGAAGGTGAGAACATATTTGTTGAATACCACTCGCAATATGGATCTTGCACGCTTCATGCATCAAAATTAAACAATGAAAAGCGGAACAATAGTTGATACTAATTCATTTATAAACAACGCATGGTGAACAAGCTGTTAAATGGATGTATTCCGGTATTATTCCTCCTGGCCTCCGGCTTTGCGATCCAGGGCGGGTTCAAAACGGAACAGAAGAAGAATTCAAGGGTGAAAACAGCGTATTCAGAGAAATATGAAGCGCTGAAGAAGGAGGTGATCGCACAAAGCCTGGATATTTCGAAGATTCATATTGCCTTCAGAGTGTTAAAGAAAGAAAAAAAATTTGAGGTGTGGGCGAGGAATAAAGATCAAAAGAAGTATGCATTGTTCAGATCGTATGATATCTGTTCATCATCCGGCGGTCCCGGTCCGAAAAGGCAGGGCGGCGACGGACAGGTTCCTGAAGGATTTTATCACGTGGACCGATTCAATCCGTACAGCAATTTCTATTTATCACTTGGTGTAAGCTATCCCAACGCATCCGACAGGATCCTTGGTACAAAAGGAAACCTGGGTGGAGATATTTTTATCCATGGCTCCTGCGTAACCATCGGTTGCATGCCGCTTACGGATGAAATGATAAAAGAGGTATATGTCCTGGCGGTGGAAGCAACGAGCAGCGGTCAAAACAAGATACCGGTCATGATCTTTCCCTGTAAAATGGATAAAGAGGGCATGAAGTATCTCGCGGAGAGCCTGGCAAGTGTCAGCGAGGCGCAGGCAACCCTCATCTTTTGGAAGAATATTATGGAGGGGTATGAACTTTTTGAAGAAAACAAAGAAGTTCCTGCTTTTACCATCGATAAAGAAGGTGCTTATAAATTCATCAAATAAAGATGAAACCATTCTTATTCATATTCATCCTGCTGATCCCTGAACTGTTTCAGGTAGCTCGGGCACAAGACCTTGTTGACCATACCGCAATTCAAAACGAATTGAAGGGAGAGAATGCCGTTTTTCTAAAGCGAAAAGAATCAGCTGAAATTTTCTTCGACAAGGAACAACTTAAGATCCGGACAAAGGTCATGGAAGACCTTCTTATCCTGAATGATAAAGGAAGCATTTACAATGAACGTTCCGTTTACTTCTCGCATTTCCAGGAAATAAAGGATCTGGATGCGAAAACACTTATTCCGGAGGGCAAATCGTACAGAACGGTTCGGGTGTCTGACTTCACCAAGAAGAACGATGTAAGCAGCGGGGTGTTCTATGATGATCACCAGGCAATCAATTTTACGTTCCCGGGACTGAAGGCCGGTGCGCGAGCGATCTATTCGTACGAGGAGATCCAGGCCGAGCCTCGTTTCTTCGGAATTTTCTTCTTTGGTTCATACATCGATTCGAAAGAAGCCGAACTTGAAGTGCTCGTGCCTTCAAATGTGAAAATAAAATATAGGTTGTTCGGATCCGGGACAGAGAAAGTTGTTTTCAAGGAGATTAAGACAAAGAAGTATACTATCCTTTCCTGGAAAGCAAAGGATATGAAAAAGTTCGATACGGCTCCCGGGGCGCCGAATATCAGGTACCACACACCTCATATCATTCTTTACGTGGATGAATATACAAACGACGATAAGACGACGAAGCTGCTTAGCGACGCCTCTCACCTTTATAAGTGGTACCGTTCACTCGTGAAGGATCTGAATAAAACAGACGACGAAGGAATGAAGAAGCTTGTTGATTCGCTCACCTTTGGATTGAAAGACGATCTCGCCAGAGTGAAAGCTATTTTTTATTGGATCCAGGATAACATCAAGTACGTCGCGTTCGAAGATGGTCTGGGCGGGTTCGTTCCTCGTGAGGCTGTCAAGGTTTGTGAGAAAAGATACGGAGACTGCAAGGACATGGCCAGCATCATCAACCAGATGCTTCACCTCGCAGGTATCAGAAGTTACCTGACATGGATCGGCTCCCGTGACGTTCCGTATACCTATGACCAGGTTCCAACCCCGCAATCCGATAATCACATGATCACTACCTGGATATCGCCCGACAACAAATACTATTTTCTGGACGCGACAGGTAAGAATGCACCGATCGATATGTATACGTCAATGATCCAGGGAAAGGAGGCATTGATAGGAATGGATGAGGAAAACTGTGTGGTCGTGACCATCCCTGAGGTGCCAAAAGAAAGAAACATCGTTATCGACTACGTCTCATTATTGATAGAAGGCAGTGAGTTGAAAGGATCCGGGGGCTACGCTGCTGAGGGTTATGAGAAGATCAGGTTCGGAGAAAGATTACAGAATATGAATGATGCCGACAAGGTAAAATACCTCAAGTCCTACCTGCAAAAGGGAAATAATAAATTCAGCGCTGATTCACTTACTTATGAAAATCTTAAGGACCGCACCCTGCCCTTACTTATGAAATATTATTTCACTTTACCTGATTACCTCAAGATCAATGGAGAGGAGATCTATGTCAACCTCCACATCGACAAAACGAACCAGAACGCCATCCTGGATCCGGAAAAAAGAACAGTAGGCCTGGAGTTGGATTTCAAATCGGTTGACAAACACATAACAAAGATCCGCATCCCGCAGGGGTACGAGGCAAGTTTCATTCCGCCGGATGTACTGTATGAAGGAAAGAAGTTCGGCATACGCGTTCAGTACATTCAAAAAGAAGGATATGTTATTCTTGAGAAAGTACTCACCACCGATATCCTGCTCATTCAGCCTTCTGATTTCCCCGAGTGGAACAAAATGATTAAAATGTTGAACATGGCTTACAACGAGTCCATCATCCTCAAAAAGAAAAAGTAGCAAGCCACCGGTCAAAGTCCCAAATAATTCCGAATTCCAATATCCGATATCCATTATCTTTGGAGCTATGTTCTCCCACGAAACCAAGGTCCGCGTCCGCTATGGTGAAACTGATCAGATGGGATACGCATATTATGGCGTATATGCTTCTTATTATGAGGTGGGCCGGGTTGAAACACTCAGACAGCTTGGTCTCAGTTATAAAGAAATGGAAGAGCGCGGGATCATGTTACCGGTACATACGTTCAATATCATTTATCATAAACCCGCCTTGTATGATGATGAGTTGACGATAAAAACCACCATCCCGGGTATGCCCGGAGTTCGCATTAAGTTCAACTACCAGTGCTTCAACGCTGAAAAGGAATTGCTTAACGAGGGCGAGATCGTTCTGGTATTCGTTAATAAAGAGACAAAGAAGCCCTGTCAGCCACCTTCCGACTTCCTTGACTCCATCGAGAAATACTTCCGTAAATAAACTGTACATTTGCCCCGCAAACGGTTGATGTGGCATTTGTCACATCACTAAGAGGGAATCCCGTTCAATTCGGGGGCTGTTCCCGCAACTGTAAGTCACAAGCAACTTCTTCCACGGTCCACTGTCCGCATTGGGCGGACGGGAAGGCAAAAAGAAGGTGACGAGCCAGGAGACCTGCCGGTTGCAACAGATTTCAATGCTTTCGGGTAAAGAGCAGCGAATGGAAATTATCCATAAGCCGTTTTAGACCTTTTGTCTAACCAATTCAAATCTTTTAAAATGAAAAAACTATTTCTTTTTGTCGCTGTGATGGGATTGTTCATCATCGGCGGGGCTCAACAACTTGTCAGGCAGGTCATCGTTCTCAACGAGGGGCCATGGAACGGACCGGCAACGATCGGTTCGTATGACCCGCAATCCGGCATCTATCAGAATTTTGACACGATCCCGGCTCGTTTTGCCTCGGATGTCATCATCGATTCCGGTTTTATCTATGTTGCAGCAGATACACTCCTTCTTAAGTATAACTTACTTACTAAGCAATTGGTGGCGCAGCAGACCGCTATCGGCGTACGTGAACTTTGCATCTGGGGGAATCAATTGCTTGTAACAAGGGCAGAGGTGGCAAACCTGCCTTCATATTTCCTTGCGTATGACAAATCAAACCTGAGTTTCATTTATGAACTGACCACACTCAGCGGAAGGGCATCTGAGGTAAAGATGCTGAACGACACGGCTTATGTTGCTGTGAATGATTGGGGCCCGATGGGAAAATTGGCCGTGATAGATCTTACGAACCAGGTGCTACAGCGAGAAGTGGACCTCGGGCCTAATGGGCTGAACCCCGAGAATGTGGAAGTCACAAACGGAAAAGTGTACACCGTTAACTCAATGGATTGGACCAATGCCTCTGTCACCACGTATGATGCAGTTTCCACTAATTTTAATAATACCCTTTTAAACCGACCATCCGGCTGCGCGGCTTCCGTTCTGCATTTGAATACGGTTTATTTCCAGACGGCCGGACAGAACAGGCTGGTGGAATACAGTATCACAACATCCTCCGTTTTTGATTCACTGGCCATCAACCAGGGAATTTATGGCCTGGGAGCGGACCCCGTTAATTCGCTTCTGTACGCCGGAGTTACGGATTTTTCAACCTATGGAAAAGTGTACTTATTTGATCTTTTAGGAGCCCTGGTTGATTCATTCGACGTCAATGTATCGCCGGGAACTTTTGCCTATGATATCGTGGACATCACGTCTGTATCTTTTCTCACAACAGAAGATTTTACCCTTTTTCCTAATCCTGCTTCTCATGATATTTCTATTTCAACATCTCATGCCGGTGAGTATGAAATTGTTGACGTTACCGGCAGAGTATTACATGCAGGATCATTTGAATCGTCCTTTTTGCTGGATGTCTCCGATCTGAATTCCGGTCTTTACTCGCTCCGTTTAATAACCACCACAGGCCTGGCAACGATCCGGTTCATGAAGGACTAAGACCTAAGTATAAACAGGTAAAAAGACCTGAATATATCTGTAATGGGCCGGGATTAAAACCCCGGCCTTCCTTATATTTGCCACCCCAATTATATCAGCATGCTTGTGATGAAATTCGGCGGAACCTCAGTTGGTTCCCCGGAACGTATAAAAGGACTTCCGGCGCTTATAACGGATAAGCAGCCTAAAGTTGTTGTGCTGTCAGCCATGAGCGGCACAACAAACGAATTGGTAGCGATCAGCTCGGCATTATACAAGAAGGACAACAAACTCGCTGAGGCGCTGATCGGGGAGCTGGAAAAAAAATATGAAAACGTAGTGAATGAATTGTTTTCCAAACCCGCCTTCATAGACAGGGGAACAGAGTTACTGCGAAATCATTTCGCGCATATTCGTTCATTCACACTTGACATGTTCACTGCGCTTGAGGAAAAAGCCATACTCGCCCAGGGCGAATTGCTTTCAACAGCCCTTCTTCATTATTACCTTGAAGAGCAGGGTATCCGTTCTGTATTGTTACCTGCCCTTAATTTCATGAAGATCGATTCAAGGGAAGAACCCGATCTCGTGCACATAGAGAAGAACCTGTTGCGGGAATTGAGCGCCCACAAAACCGAAACACTCTTTATCACACAGGGATACATCTGCCGCAATGAATTCGGTGAGATCGATAACCTTAAACGGGGTGGGAGTGATTATACGGCAACTCTGATAGGGGCCGCGCTGAAATCTCCTGAGATCCAGATCTGGACGGATATTGACGGAATGCATAATAATGATCCGAGGATCGTCCAGAACACCAGGCCGGTAACTGAGCTATCTTTCGATGAAGCGGCTGAGTTGGCTTATTTCGGCGCCAAAATACTTCACCCAACCTGTGTTCTGCCTGCGCAGAAGCGAAAAGTTCCTGTCCGATTGCTGAATACCATGCAACCGGGCGCAAAGGGAACGCTGATCTCCGAAAAAGTAACAGCAGACAGAGTTACCGCGATAGCTGTAAAAGATGGCATCGTTGCGATCAAGATCAAATCCACCCGCATGCTCCTTGCTTATGGATTCCTGCGTTCCGTGTTCGAGGTGTTTGAGAGATTTAAGACTCCTATTGATATGATCACGACTTCCGAAGTCGCTGTGTCAATTACGATCGATCAGCCGCAAAACCTGGAAGCAATTATGAACGAGCTTCGCGAATTCGGAAGCGTTGAGGCGGACAAAGATCAGACGATCATCTGCATCGTTGGTAATTTTTCTGGTGATAAGAAGGGATATGCAATGAAGATATTTGAATCGCTCAGGAATATTCCTATTCGCATGATCTCCTATGGAGGAAGCGAACACAATGTTTCCGTGCTGGTGAATACGGCGCATAAAAAGGATGCGCTGATCTCACTTAACAAAGGTTTATTCGGTGAATGATATGGGTCTCGAAGGACTATCCGGTAAATTCGAAGCGCTGAAGACGCCTTTCTACTTTTATGATCTCAGCTTGCTGGAGGCTACCCTCAAAAAAGTGAGCAGGATCGCCGGTGAAAATGACTTCCATGTACATTACGCATTGAAGGCGAATTCGAATGAGCGGATACTTGAGCTTGTCAGAAATTTTGGTTTTGGAGCGGATTGCGTCAGCGGCAACGAGGTCAGGCATGCGGTTTCGTCTAAATTTGAACCAACGAGGATCGTCTTCGCCGGCGTTGGTAAGTCCGATGATGAGATCAACTATGCCCTCTCGAAGGATATTTTCTGTTTTAATTGTGAGTCAGCTCAGGAGATCGAGGTACTGAATGATCTTGCGAAAACACAAAACAGGAAGGCAAGGATCGCACTGCGAATCAATCCGAATGTGAACGCGAATACTCACCGTTACATAACAACAGGATTGGAGGAGAATAAATTCGGCATCAACCTCTGGGAGCTGGATGCCGTGACCGAACAGGTTAAACGTTCAGCAAATATTGAACTTGTCGGCATACATTTTCATATTGGTTCACAGGTCAACTCACTCGACCCTTTTCGCACCTTATGCATGAAGGTGAATGAGATCCAGGAATGGTTTGTAAGCCATCGGATCAAACTAACAGAAATAAATGTGGGCGGTGGCCTGGGTGTGGATTATCATGACCCGGACAATGAAACATTTCCTGATTTTTCAGCATTCTTTGCTTTGTTCCGGGATTTCATCGAACTCAGACCGGGTCAGCGACTGCACTTTGAATTGGGCAGGGCGCTTGTTGCCCAGTGCGGCTCACTCATATCCAGGGCACTTTACATAAAAAAGGGGGTCAACACGAATTTTGTCATTCTCGACGCCGGTATGACGGAGTTGATCCGACCGGCTCTTTACCAGAGCTACCATCAGATAGAGAACCTCACTGCACCGGGAAGGAAGAATAGCGCTGAAGTCCGGTACGATGTTGTTGGTCCCATCTGTGAATCGTCCGACTGTTTTATCAAGTCGTATATGCTGCCTGAATCATTCAGAAATGATATTTTTGCGATCCGCTCAACAGGCGCTTACGGGGAAGTCATGGCTTCATCCTATAATCTGCGTGACAAGGCAAAGGCCGTGTATTCTGATGAGTTGTTAAATAATTAATATTGAACTCAGTTCGCTCCTATGAAACATAGTTTATTCATTACCCTGCTTGGTTGTTTCCTGATCGGAAAGGCCCAATTCACGAACAGAACTTATATCGAGGATGATAGTCGCGCCATGCGTGAGCATAACGTGGATTTTCAGCACATGCGCGTGGAAGTTTCCTTTGAGCCTCAAAAAGGACTGGTGAAAGGGAGGGTCACCCATCATTTTGTCCCACTCCACAAGACGGTCGATTCTATTTTCCTCGATGGAACAAACATGACTTTTAAAGAAGTTCTTCTCAACGGAAAAAAAGCAGAGTTCAAAGCATCGAAGGAAGGCATCATCATTTATTGCGTTCCCGCGCTTGCCTGGGAAACGAAGGATTCGTTGAGCATTTCATACGAAGTAAACCCGAGGAGAGGCTTGTATTTTATTGGTTGGAACGATCCGAACAACCTTAGCAGAAAACAAATCTGGAGCCAGGGACAGGGAATCGATAATCGTTGCTGGATACCTATGTACGATGAAATGAATGATAAGCTTACAACCGAACTTGTGGTGAAGTTCGACAGTAAATATAAAGTATTGTCAAACGGAACAAAATTATCCGAAAAGGATAATAAGGATGGAACCAAAACATGGCAGTACCGAATGAAGAAACAGCATTCCCCTTACCTGGTAATGCTTGGGATCGGCGTGTATGATATTAAGGTGACCAAATCTGCTTCCGGTGTGCCCATGAATCTTTATTACTACCCGGAATGCAAGGATCGTGTTGAGCCAACTTATCGTTACAGCGAGAAGATGATGGACTGGTTTGAGAACGAGATCGGGGTGAAGTACGGATGGGAATCTTATTCCCAGATCCCATTGCAGGATTATACTTTCGGAGCAATGGAGAATACAACCGCAACAGTCTTCGGGGATTTTCTCCTCGTTGATAACCGTTCCTTCCTTGACCGTCCGTACGTTGGTGTGAACGCGCATGAGCTCGCGCATCAATGGTTCGGAGATCTTGTCACAGCGCGTAGTTCAGCACATCACTGGCTGCAGGAAAGTTTCGCAACCTATTATAACCAGATGTTTGAACGCGAAGTTTTTGGTCAGGATTATTTCGATTGGGCCAGGCGTACAGCGAACATCAATTCGGTTGAGGAAACAAAAAAGAATAAATTACCGGTCGCCCACAGCGAGGCGGGAAGCACCAGGCATTATCCGAAAGGTGCGTTTGTCCTGAACATGCTCAAGTATGTTGTTGGCGGGCGCGAAGCGTATAATAAGTGCATCAAAAACTATCTTGAAAAACATAAATACGGCAACGTTGATTCGCACGATCTGCAGGTTGCTTTCGAGGAAACGCTTGGATATTCTCTTCAGTGGTTCTGGGACGAATGGGTTTACAGGGGAGGGGAGCCATCCTACGAGGTTAAATTCAGGGAGATCAACGGAGCTTCTGAGTTCAATGTTACTCAAGATCATGAGACTAGTGATGTGGTTGGACTATTTAAAATGCCGGTCTGGTTTGAGGTTCATTACACAGACGGAACTTCAGACCGGAAGAAGGTTTGGATACAAAACAAGAATCATGTGGTTGCCCTTCCGAATCCCGGGAAAAAGATCATTTCGTACGTTCTTTTCGATCCAAACAATGAAGTGATGAAATCAGTAAGTTTTATCAAAAGCGCTGATATGCTGAAGGCGCAGGCCCGGAATGCCAAAAATATGCTCGATCGGTATGATGCCGTTCTTGCATTACGTGAAGCTGCGTTGGACAAAAAGCAGGAGACGCTCCTGAATTCTTTTTATACGGAGAAATTCCATGCTATCCGGACCGAAGTGCTGTTCCAACTAGCCAACCAAACGGATAACGCCTCACTTAAGCTGATCAAAGATGCAATATCTGATAAAGACGTGAACGTGCGTAAAGCTGTGGTAGCCCATGTCAGGAACTTCCCATCAACCCTTATAACAGATCTTGAAAAACTTTTGAGTGATTCTTCCTATGAACTCGTGGCCTCATCTCTTGAGTTTCTTTGTTCCTTACTTCCTTCTAATTCCTCCGCTTATCTTGAGCGTACTGCTTCGATCGAGGGAACCGTGGGCAGGAATGTACGTGTGAAATGGCTGGAGATCGCATTCAATACTACGAAGGATAAGAAATGGATAACGGACCTCGTGACCTATACAAGCAATTCGTATGAATTCAGGACCAGGGTTAACGCGATGGAGGCGCTGAAACGCCTTGGTCACGTCGATGAGGTAATGATAAAGAATTTGTTTGATGCAATGTTGAGCAGCAACCATCGATTGGCGGGCCCTGCAATTGAAACGCTCAAATATTTTTATCAGCAGACTCAATACCAGTCCGTGATCTCCTCTTATATAACAAAAACGACATGGGAGACATGGCAGCGGGATAAAATAAAAGTGTATTTCTTCTGAAGCTACTTAAGAACCTGTAAGCTGTCGAGCTCTTCAACGGTCACACTGGGCGGAAGGATATTGTTACGGATCTTGTAAGCAACAAATTCACCGGCCTTTTTGGCTTTTTCTGCCGTTGTAAATCCCTGGTTGCCCGGGACGGCCGGGATATGCGGCTGATGAACATACGTGGCGGTGTCAACTATAATGTCATAACCAAAACCCGGGACATTATTTCCTTCTTTTTTATTATCGAACACGCGAACCTCTATTTTCGAATTCTTATACGGATTCTCAGCAGGAGGCAGGTTCTTCTTTTCCTTATCTTCCTTCATCAATTCCTCAAGCAAGACTGATTTCGGATCTGACGACAAAGTACCATCATCAGCCCCTGCAGGATCTGAGTTGCAGGAGAAAAGCGCGCAGCAGAAAAGTAATAGTATGTATTTCATAGGCTAAAGATAAACAATCATTGTATGATATTTTTTTTAATATCCCAATATCTTAGTTTCCGGTGTCCACCTTCTCCGTGCTCCACGCCTCAGCTTTTGAAGCGAACATGGCTGAAGTCACTTCCCAAACCTTGTTGAACAGTTCAGAGTTCCGGTACGCCAATAAAGATTCTTCTTTGTCCCAGTGACTAAGCGTAAGAAATGTATTCTCATCATGAATATCCTGTATGAGTTCAAGATAAGAGCAGCCCGGATAAGATGCGATCTTGGACTTATTTTCTTCAAAAACGCGAAGAAAATCAAGATTCTTTCCCGGCAGAAAGGTCATTTTGACGATTCGTATGATCATGTGAATTCAATCGTTATGGGTTCGTTCAGTTGCACGTTTTGAATGCGACCGATCAGCCCTTTATTCTGAGCTATCTCAAGAAACCCGGATGAGTTGAATAAAGCCAGCAATTCGCCTTCTACCACATCGCCATATTTTTTTGATATCTTATCGATGAGATTATTCTTGAAATAGATCGTGAAGGGTCGGCCTTTCCCAACCTCTTTGAATAATTTTTCGGTAATGTTATAGGTTACGTTCGAATAGGAATCCAGGTAAATGACCGTACCCCGTATGCTGTTATCGGAAATGGCAGGCCGGAAAACGGTCCGTTCGGTATATCCTTCTTTTCTTTTCCCGATCACTTCCAGCGTTCCGCCGCGAGCAAGATGGCATGCAGCTTTCACGAATACGTCACGGGTGGGAAAAGTGAACATGTCAGAGTCCTGTTTCAAATTCAGCTCAACCATCATCTCCGGCACCTTATCAAATAGTAAGCTGAAGATCCCATTGTCCGCTCCAATGAAATAATGTCCCTGGTTCAGTATCCCCAGGTGGCAGATCTTAGAGGAAGCCTCTGCGTTGACTCCTATGATATGGACGGTGCCGGCAGGAAAATCCTTCCAGGCATTCGCCAGGATATAGGCAGCCTGCTGGATATTGTACGTGGGTACCTGGTGCGATATGTCAACGATCACAGTACCGGGCAACTCCCTTAGAATTGCCCCTTTGACAGCGCTGACGTAGTAATCCTTGGTACCCAGGTCCGTTGTCAGTGTGATGATCGGCATTGTTGGTTTTTGGTGAATAAATGCAGGTTCCTGAGAGCTTAAAACCCTGTACTTTTGTTCTTCAAAATTAATACTTTCAAACAAGGATTGAGCGAGAAAATTATCCATATTGATCTTGTCGACCCGCTGGACATTTACGGGGTCGGAGATGTAAACCTCAATCTTATCAGGCACGCCTTCCCAAAGCTTAAGATCGTGGCGCGCGGTGACGAAATGAAACTCTCCGGCGCTGAGAAGGATATTATCCTTCTGGAGGGGCTCCTGTCCTCTATGATCGATCATCTCAAACGATATGGAGAGCTGACGGAGGGACATATAGAAAACCTGATCCGGACGGGTCAGGGAGTCTCCTCGTCCAAAGGAACCTTTACCGGGAAGCAGGATGATATCCTTGTTCACGGTAATGCCGGACACATTGTGAGGGCTCGCACCGCCAACCAGCGTAAAATGGTGGAAAGCGTGGATAAAAATGATATGGTCTTTGCTATAGGACCAGCCGGCACAGGTAAGACCTATACGGCTGTGGCCCTTGCTGTGCGTGCGCTGAAAAACAAGGAAGTTAAAAGGATCGTTCTCACCAGGCCTGCCGTTGAAGCCGGTGAAAATCTCGGGTTTTTACCCGGTGATCTCAAAGAAAAACTAGACCCATACCTTCAACCTCTATATGATGCGCTTTTTGATATGCTGCCTGCAGAAAAACTGGAAACATTTTTAGAGAGCAGGATTGTGGAAATAGCCCCGCTCGCTTTTATGAGAGGAAGGACGCTTGATCACGCTTTTGTGATCCTGGACGAGGCGCAAAACGCCACTTCAGGCCAGTTAAAAATGTTCCTGACCCGGATGGGCCCTTCGGCTAAATTCATCATTACCGGCGATGATACACAGGTCGATCTTCCGAAAAATCAGCCTTCCGGTCTATTGCCTTCTGTTAAAAGACTTACGGGAATACCCGGAATAGATTTCGTGTTCCTGGACAAGAGCGATGTTGTCCGGCACCGACTGGTCAAACAGATCATTGAAGCTTATGAACCTGACCAACAAAAAAAATAAGATACATGAACACCATGACAGGCACCGACGCGCTTACCGAGACCAATTTCAAATTTCCGGGACAAAATTCTTTCTATAAAGGAAAGGTGAGGGATGTTTACAGTATTGGGAAAGATCTCCTGGTCATGATCGTTTCGGACAGGATATCAGCTTTTGATGTTGTGTTGCCAAGAGGTATACCCTACAAAGGCCAGGTGCTGAACCAGGTTGCAGCATTGTCCATAAGGGCAACTGAAGATATTGTCCCCAACTGGATCATTGCTATTCCTGATCCGATGGTTACAATTGGCAGGCGCTGCGAGCCATTCAAGGTTGAGATGGTGATCAGGGGTTATCTTTCCGGGCATGCCTGGAGAACCTACAAGGCAGGTGGACGACTGCTTTGCGGAGTATCCATGCCTGAAGGCCTGAAGGAAAATGATAAATTTCCGGAACCGATCATTACTCCTACTACAAAGGCAAGTGAAGGGCACGACGAAGACATATCCAAAGAGGAGATCATCACAAAGAAGGTCGTTTCAAAAGAAGATTATGAACAGCTTGAGAATTATACAAGACAACTCTTCGCGAGAGGGACTAAACTTGGGGCAGCTCAGGGTTTGATCCTCGTAGACACAAAGTATGAGTTCGGAAAGATAAACGGAAAGATCTACCTGATCGACGAGATCCATACGCCTGACTCATCCCGGTATTTTTATTCAGAAGGCTATGCGGTAAGGCAGAATAAAGGCGAACCGCAGAAACAGTTGTCGAAGGAGTTTGTAAGGGAATGGCTGATGGAAAATGGTTTTCAGGGTAAGGAGGGTCAGAAAATACCGGCAATGTCAGATGATAAAGTGAGTGAGATCTCAGCGAGATACATTGAATTGTACGAAAAGATAACCGGAAAGGATTTTCAGAAGGCGCAGACAGATCACTCTTTGCAAAGGATCAACGCGAACATCACAGCCTGGCTAAGTGCAAATAAATAAAAAGCCCCTCGGTCACGATCTTACCGAAGGGCTTTTGTTTTAGGCAGGAATACAAGCGCCTGCAGAAAGGATCTTACCGTTTACGGTATTGTCGCGGATCATACAGCCTTCAACGGGCTCAGTCTTGATCTCGAGTTTGCCATCGATCGTGCAATTCTGTATGGTAATGTATTTATCACCGGTTGAGGTTGTTTTGCCGTCAACCACACTGCTGAACATGTAAAGCCGGTTACCATTCGTACAGTCCACCTTTCCGTTGACCTTTGAGTTACCTGCAATAACGATCGTGGAGTTATTATCGATGTCCACTTTGCCATCTATGATACTTCCGCCCGTTATCACTACGGTACCTGCGTTGGCAGTGACTTTCCCGTTAACAGTTGCCCCAAGGATCAAAAAAGCCGCGTTAGCTGTAGCCTCCACTTTAGCGTCACGCACTCCGGTTATGACAGTACCAGATGAAAGTTTCGCCGTGGCTGTGACAATACCATTCGCATCTACGGTGAACTCCACCAGGTCGCCTACGGCGAGTGAGAGTGTTGTACTGTACTCTATTTCCGATCCGGAATTACCCGCATCCGTTGGAGAACTACGCGGAGTGGGTTTTGTAGGGTCCCCCGGAGTATACTTTGATGCAGGGCTGGGTATAGCCACAATGAGTGTTCCTCCATTGTTGCCACCTGAACCTGAGCCGATTCCTTTTATAACGCCTGTTGCCATAATTTTTTAGTTTTTAGTTTAGGAAACAAGTGTATTAATCTTTTTCTTAATTTGCTAATGAATTATTCATAATTATGAAGTTTCACCTGACAGCCCTGTGCTGTTTCTTTGTTCTTAATGCTGTTGCCGAAAGAGTTGATTCGCTTCTCAACCTGATCCGGCAAGAACCGGATTCAGCTGTCAGGTCCGGATATTATCTTGACCTTCTTGTATCCTACCGCTGGAATTATCCCGATAATTTCGAAAAGATGTACGAGGACCTTTACGACTATTATTCAAAAAAGGATGACCATCTGAAATTGGGCGTCATTTTCAGAGAAAAGGGCTGGAAATTTCAAGCCCAACAAAGACAGGATTCGGCGGATTTCTACTTTGCGAGGGCATTCGGGGAATATGAAATGTCCGGCTCGCGGATTCATATCGCGGAGGGTTATTGGCTTAAGGGAATGGCAGCCAGAAGCGCGTCGAATTATGACCTGGCTGTGAGGGAACTTTTAAAGGGATTAAATGAATTAAAGATCATTTCAGAGGGAAAGATCACGGTCGATCGGAAAAAATATGAAGCAACCTTGTTCAACATCCAAATAGAATTGACAGGAGTTTATGTGGATCAGAAGGATTACCTGCAAGCACACAAAGTATTGGCAGAATCTGAGGCAAACGCCAATGCATCCGGCGACCTTTTCCGTATCGGTAAAGTACAGAACGCCATTGGCGGGCTATATTATTACCAGAACAAGTTTGACGAATCCATTGAGCATTTTAAGCTGGCCGTCAAGGCGTATGAGTCCTCGAATGAGTACCAGGAAATGTATGAAACTTATAATAATATTGGACTGGTGTATAAGGAGAAAAAAGATTACCGGAATTCTCTTTTCTGGCTCAACAAGTCACTTGAAAATTCAAACCAGCGTAATCAGCATTTAGGCATCGCACAGTCACTTTTCAACCTGGGGGAATTGTATACTGATATGAAAGACTATCCAATGGCAGAGGAATATTATCTGAAAAGCCTTGCCATCTCCAGGAGGATCTTGAATAAGAACCAACAAATGCTCAACTTTCAGGCATTGGCCAACATCTTTGGTAAGGGAAGACAATTCGAAAAGGCATTTGGCTATATGAGTAGCTATGCATTTCTGAAAGACACAATTCTTGCAGAGGAGAGAAATAAAGCGATCGCAGAAATGCAGACCAAGTATGATTCTGAGAAAAAGGAACAGGAAAATGTTATTCTAAAAGAACAAACGATCAACCAGGAGCTTGTCAATTCACGACAACGACTGATCCTCTTAGCTGTTTCTGCAGTCGCCATATTGATCGTAATTTTTTCATTTTACATATACCGTAGTTATCAGCAGAAGAAAAAAGCGAATGTCGTCCTTGCTGAGAAAAATGTAGTGATTGAACAAAAAAGCAGGATAGTTGAGGAGCAGAATAAGGATATCAAAGACAGTATTCGTTATGCCAAACGACTGCAGGAAGCCATCCTTCCTAATGTGGGTAAGCTGAACGACTGGTTTCCGGATTCATTCATCCTGTTCAGACCCAAGGATATTGTAAGCGGTGACTTTTATTGGTTCGAGAAGTTTGGTGATCAGATATTTTTCGCTGCCGCAGATTGTACCGGTCATGGTGTCCCCGGCGCATTCATGTCGATCATGGGTAGTAACCTCCTTAATCAGGCGCTGAACGAGTATGCCCTGACGAAACCCAATACGATACTGAATTCTGTGAATAAAGGACTTGCTAAGGCCCTCAGGACACATGGCGAAACCGGTACCAGTGTGAAGGACGGAATGGACATTGCGCTCTGTTCTATAGACCTGAAAAGTCTGATGCTCGAGTATTCCGGGGCCTTTAACCCGGCCTGGATATTCCGTGGCAACACGGTTACTGAACTCAGCGCGAATAAATTTCCGGTTGGAGAATATGCAGACGGGGAAGTGAAAATGTTCAATGCCCATTCTCATCAATTGCAAAAGGGCGACAGGGTCTTCGTCTTTACAGACGGAATACCGGATCAGTTTGGCGGACCGAAAGGAAAGAAATTCAAATACAAACCTTTTCTTGAGATGCTGCAGCTCGCAGGAAATATGCCAATGAAACAGCAACTCAATCTGCTGGTCTCCACCGTGGATGAATGGAGGGGAAATCTTGAGCAGGTGGATGATATACTTGTGATAGGTATCCGGGTGTAACCTTTTATCGGGTTGCCCGTTTAAACAGGTCTCAATAAAACGTACTGCTATGATGACCAGGAGAAACATTGCGCTGATCGCGCTCATGCTGTTATTTTTTCAAATTCCGGCAAGTGAAGGCATTTCATTGGAGGAAGCCTTGCAGAAAAAGCTGATCGATCTTGTCATAAAAGGACAAGGCGGATTCACCGGACCGGTTATTGAAATGAAGCTAAAGAACATCTCACAGAAACCAATAACGATAAGCATTGAGCGGGGAAGGTTACTTCATCCGGATAACAAGGAGATGCAGGATATCCTGGTAACCCAGTCCATTGTAGTAACGCTTCCTGTAAAAGCAGAAAAGCAATTGCTTATCAATGGAATGTGTTGTAAGGCGGGAAACACTCCGCCAAGTCCGGGAATGACCTTCAAAACGGGCAAAATGGCGGATTCTTCCCTGATCCGGATCACTCAATATATTGATCAGAACAAATTATACAAGGACCCGGCATCACAGCATGCTGTCTGGGTACTTTCAGATCAGAAACGTATAGAAGGGATCGATGTTACGGTTCCTTCCAATAAACCTTTGATCGAACTCGTCTGCAAACTTAAACACACAGTGAAGCCGGTCTATTCCATCGAATACGAACAGGAACCCGGAATGGCTTTCTCAGGAAAGGCGGTTAAGGTTAAGGGATTCTTCAAAACGGTTGTTGAAGATCGGTCAGGGCTGACCATGGCGCTTTATGATTCAGACGGGAAGCAGCTTTCAGCTGATCATATTCCCGGACCTCCTGTTGCCGGCACCTATAATTTTGAATATGCATTCAAGGTAAAAGGATTTTCTTCCGGCACATATTATGGGAAAGTGATCATCGACGGAAAAGTGAAGTCAGAGGTAATGCTTGAACTTTGAGTTAAAGCTCAGCCAAACTGAAGCGCTCTTTAATTCGTACGCCTTTGTCAGTTTTATGAACGGTGCAACACTCCGTATCCGGGTCGTGTTCAAAGAAAAGGACCCAGTTTTCCGTTGCCGCCCGATCCAGTAATTTCTGTTTTTCACTTAGTGTCATTAAAGGTCTGATATCATATCCCATGATGAATGGTAAAGGGATATGAGAAGAAGAGGGGATAAGATCAGACACGAAAACAACAACCCTGTCCTTATATTTCACATGCGGCAGCATCATTGCGCCGGTATGCCCGTTCACAAACAAGATGGAAATATTGCTTCCCAGTTGTGAACCTTCCTTTGGCTCAGAAGGTCCGTCGATAAGGTTCAGCTGCCCGCTTTCTTTGATAGGGAGGATGTTTTCATGCAGGAAACTTGCCTTCTCCCTTGCGTTGGGTTCGGTGGCCCATTTCCAATGTTCCGCATTGCTCCAGTAACGTGCATTCTTAAAATTGGTCTTAAGTTTCGAGCGATCTTCATTGTAAATAATGCTTCCCCCGCAATGATCAAAATGAAGATGGGAGAGAAACATGTCCGTAACATCCTCCTTCGAAAAGCCTGCATGTTTAAGCGAGGTTTCCAGCGTTTCATTACCATGCAGATAATACCGGGAGAGGAATTTTTCATCTTGTTTATTCCCGATCCCGTTATCGATCAGAATAAGTTTACCAGAATCTTCGATCAGGAGACAACGCAGCGCCCAGGTACACATATTGTTATCATCCGGAGGGTTGGTTTTGCTCCATAACGATTTCGGTACAACTCCGAACATGGCTCCTCCGTCAAGTTTAAAATATCCGGTATGAATGCTGAACAGGTTCATCAGGGCAGGGGTTTTATCTCGGCCTCAAGCATAGTTCGTAATTGTTCAGGACTGAGGCCATGATTTATCTTGCCTTCCCTTGCAAGTGAAATATCTCCTGTTTGTTCTGAAACGATCAAAGCGATCGCATCTGTAGTTTCTGTTATTCCTGCGGCCGCCCTGTGACGCATACCAAGGTTCGACGGAAACTCCGCATCCTCGGTCACCGGTAGAACGCAACGCGCCGCAATGATCCTGTTCGATGAAATGATCACCGCGCCATCATGTAAAGGATTATTCTTGAAAAACACACTTTCAAGCATCCTGGAAGTAAGACGCGAGTCGATCGGCTCACCCGTTTGAGCATAAAATCCCAGATCGGAGGTTCCGGCAATGACGATAAGGGCGCCCGTTTTGCTTTCACTCATGTTTCTACAAGCCCTTATAAGCGCCGGCAGATCTACCTGCATCTTCCTCTTTTTTGAAAACAAGAACCAATTTCGCCGCATATTACCTTTCTGTAGTATTTCGCTTGTCCCGACAAAAAGAAGGAATCGCCTGAGCTCCTGCTGAAAGACAATGATCAGCGCAATGGCGCCGACACCAATGAATTTCCCCAGGATCTCGCTCAGCAGCTTCATCTCAAGTAACTCCACTGTTTTCCAAATGAGGAAAATGGCGATGATCCCAATGAGAATATTGATCGCCATGGTCCCTCGAACCAATTGATACAATTGATAAAGCAGTACAGAGACCAGGAGGATATCCAGAGCATCCATGATGGAGAAATCCCTCAAAAAAGGAAGAATAAGCTGCGTCAAGCCGGTATGGTGTTTACATGTGATGCAAAATGAAAGATCTTAATGGCCTCAGAAGCTTCCCTCACATCATGTACTCGCAGCAGGCATGCTCCTTTGATAAGAGCAATAGTATTAAGTACAGTTGTACCATTAAGCGAAGTGGCAGGATCCGTGCCAAGCACTTTTGTGATCATGGATTTTCTTGAAAGACCACAAACAACGGGCAGGCCCGACCTCGTGAATTCTCCAAGACCGGCAAGGAGGGTATAATTATCCTCCACTGACTTTCCAAATCCGAAACCGGGGTCTATGAAGATCTTCGATATACCTGCATGTTCCGCCTCCGCTGCTTTCTTCCTGAGAAACGCGCTTACCTCGCCAATGACATCCGTATACACAGGATCGTTCTGCATCGTGAGCGGAGTGCCTTGCATGTGCATAATAATATAGCCGGCATCAAATTCAGCAACCGTATCCATCATCAGGGGATCAGAACCTCCCGTTATATCATTGATGATATCCGCGCCTCCTGCAAGGGTTTTGCGGGCAATGGAAGAGTAGAACGTATCTATTGAAATTATCAGATCCGGGAACTCCGTTCTGATAGAAGTGAAAATTTTCCAAATTCTGGTTAGCTCTTCTGCTTCTGTGACTGCCTTCGCTCCGGGCCGCGATGATTGCCCTCCAATATCAAGAACCTTCATGCCTTCCTTGATCTGCTCCTGAACCCGGGAGAGGATCGCGTCTTCGTCAAAATGTTTGCCGCCGTCGTAGAATGAGTCAGGAGTTAAATTCAATACTCCCATGACCGCAGGTCGTGATATGTCGAGGTTGTTATGTTTAAAACGGTAGTTCATCCTAAAAAAGAAACCCGATATTCCATCCGAAACATATTTTTACCGGAGAAAGATAATATTGTACGAACTCATCATCTCCAAGTTTGAAAGGTTGCAATGCTCCTGATGTAAAATGTTCATTGATCCTGTTTTGTTTATAACCGAGTCCGAAGAACATATCTGAAACCACACGACCGAAAAGTTTGCGCTGGTTGCCTATCGCCATACAAAAGTAACCATTATGAAATTCAATGTAACGTTGTCGTATCAGGTAATTATGTATTGAAAGCCGCCCCGTAGCATAAGAAAATACAGGTCCGGTGTACCATCCTTCCGGGGCCTTGTCCCACTTGCGAAAGAAATACCGGTACATATATTGAAACCTGAAGCCCTTAAGTATGAATCGAAGATCCCTGCCGGAATTTTGGTTCTGATAGATCGGTATGAGCGGTGTGATACGTATTGCGGAGAAGCTGATCATTTGCGATTGCTTGCTGCCGGTCATTAGCTCATACGCCAGCCGATACTCCGATCCCAAAGGAACACCTCCAAAGACGATTGCCAGTGGATTTGTTTTCAGGCTGCCCTCCATAGCCTTTGCTGTCTTGTTCCTGATCTTTCTCTTTCGCTTTTCCTGTGAATACATTTCCTGGAACATGAAACATGTCATGATCAGGAAAAGTAAAACTCCCGCATTTCTCATGTTCCGAAATCAAATCTGGCAAGCGAGGCTTCATTTTGATTCCCGGTCTTGTTCTCCTTGAGCTGATAATAACCCGCCATGGCGATCATGGCGGCATTATCCGTGCAGTATTCTTGTGACGGAATGTATACCGGCCAACCCTTTGCCTTGGCGTAGCTTTTCAGCATCAACCTGAGTTCTGAGTTAGCTGAAACTCCCCCGGCTATCGCCATGGCACTGACATGCTGCGATTCACAAGCCTCTGTTAATTTTTTGATCAACATCTGGACGATCGTATGTTGGAAAGACGCGCAGATATCGTTCAGATTCTTACGTATGAAGTCCGGATCTTGTTCCAATTCTTTCCTGACGAAATAAAGCAAGCTTGTTTTGATCCCTGAAAAACTGAAATTGTATCCGGGCATGGCTGTTTTAGGAAATGAAAATCTTTTATTATTGCCCGAAGAGGCATACTTGTCGATCAGCGGTCCTCCGGGATATGGAAGCCCAAGAATTTTTGCTGCTTTATCGAATGCTTCTCCCGCCGCGTCATCGGTTGTTTCTCCAAGTAATTTCATCTTCATCGGACCTTCAACCCTGATGAGCTGTGTATGCCCTCCTGAAGCCGTAAGACAGATAAAAGGGCAAGTCGGCATTTCACCAATAAAGTGCGCAATGACATGCGCGCGCATATGATTGACAGGGATCAACGGAATATTCTTCGCTAAAGCGAAGGCCTTCGCAAAGGAGCCACCAACAAGAAGAGAACCCATGAGGCCCGGGCCACGCGTGTATGCAACAGCATCCACCTCGTTCACTGTGATCTTCGCCTCCAGAAGAGCTGCGTTCACAACCGGTACGATATTGGACTGATGTGCCCTGGATGCCAGTTCCGGAACCACGCCGCCATAGTCTTTATGCACAGATTGACCAGCGGTGATGTTGGCAAGGATATTGTGACCACGGAGAACAGCGGCTGATGTCTCGTCACACGAGGACTCGATGCCCAGTATCACACTCTCCCTGGTCGGCATATATTCTTAAATTTGCTCAATGAAACTAGGCAAAATTACCAAAAAACTGACGAAGGGACTATTATGGCTCCTGGGCGTGCTGGTGGTGCTTGCCGTTTCATTATTCTTTCTGCTTCAAACCTATGGCTTTCAGACCTGGATCGCACAGCGCGTTGCCGGTTGGCTGAGTGATGAAACAAAGGCGAAAGTGGAGATCCGGAGCGTATCGGTCGATTTTTTCAATAAACTCGTTCTGCAGGATGTTTTTATACAGGATCTTCACGGAGATACGCTTCTTTTTGCCCGGAAGATCACGGTAAACATCAATGAATTCAGCAGCGAGGATAAGGTTCTTGACCTGAAGGACGCAAGCCTGGAGTACGCGCATATCGGACTCGCGAATTATAAGAGCGACTCCGCGATGAATTTCCAGTTCCTGGTCGATGCATTTGCTTCCACGGATACCACAACTAACCCGGATACAAGTTCATGGAAGATCAGTTACGGTGACCTCGCACTCAAGCACGTAAGTTTTTCATACCGAAATGAGAAGGATACATCCACGACCAAAGGGATAAATTTCTCCGATATCTACCTCTCAGAACTCAACGCCCGGATCGCGGATATTACTTCTGTTGCTGACACATTCAGCGTACGGCTGAAGGATCTCTCCTGTTATGAAAAATGCGGCTTGCGCATCAACCAGCTTTCTTCGAACATCTCCGTTTCTCCATCCAAACTGAAGTTTGACGGAATGATGCTCGCACTGAATAAGAGCCTGATCGCAACTGATCTGGTGTTGAAATATAACTCCTATGACGATTTCAATGATTTCCTGCACAAGATAAAGATCCGAGCTGACCTGGATGAGACCAGGCTTCACGTGGGAGACCTGGGTTATTTTGTTCCCTCGCTATTAGGTTTCGACCGTTCCCTGTCGTTCTCCGGAAGGGTATCGGGCACGATCAGCAATATCAAGGGAAAGAACATGACGATCGATTTCGGAGATGATACCCATCTTGCCGGAGACTTTGAGATGAATGGTCTTCCTAACCTGGATGAGACGTATATCATGCTGGATATGGAAGAATTGACAACTTCCAAAAAAGACATAGAGCGAATTCCTCTTGCTCCTTATGATAAGGGGAAAACGATACAGCTTTCCGCCAATGCAGGAATGCTTGGCAAAGTAAAGTTTCAAGGAAGGATCAGCGGATATTATTATGATCTCGTATCAGATGGGTCATTTCAAACGGCCCTGGGAACCATCGTCACAAACCTGAAACTCAGGCAGGACCCTGAATCGGGCGCCATCAGTTATCGGGGTACATTACGTACCGCCGGGTTTCAGATGGGCCGAATGCTTTTCATGGAGAAGGAATTCGGTGCCATCAGCATGGATCTTACCGTGGACGGAACCGGCATACGTCTAACCGATATCAATGCAGACATAAAAGGAAAGATCCACAATCTTTATTTCAATAATTATGATTACAAGAACCTGGATGTTAACGGACGCCTGGCGCGTAGGGTCTTTAGCGGCAGCCTGATCGTTGCAGACGAAAATCTCGATCTTGCTTTCAACGGCTCCGTTAATTTCAGCGAGAGCCCGACTAAACTTGTTTTTGACGCTAAGATCAACAAAGCTGATCTGAAGCAACTCCATTACCTGGAAATGGAACCGGGGATACGGTTAGCGACGGATGTAGAGATCAATATGACAGGGGATAACCTGGACAATTTGAAAGGATATGTGAAATTAAAGAACATCGCCTATACGCAAGGGAAGGTACCATACGATCTCAGGGACTTGCTTTTCGTTGCAAATGAAGAGAACGGGATCCGTAGCCTGAAGCTTAATTCGGAGATCGTGGATGCGCAAATAACCGGGAAATACAGAGTTCAGGACCTCGGCGGATCTTTTTTTGATATACTGTCACTCTATGTAACTTCCCTGTTGCCCCAGGATTACATGAAGAAGAAGGCAAAGGAAAAGGTGAAGATCAGGGAGGAGTTCGAATACTCATTTGTATTTAAAAATACTACACCTATAACTCGACTCTTCATCCCCGATCTTACGCTTGCATTTCACACGATCTTCAAGGGAAAATATAACAGCAAACGCGGTTATTTTGATATTCACGGAAGCTCGAAGTCGATCCGATATGCAGGAACTGAGCTTAAAGCATGGAAGCTGGACGTAAAAACAGGCGACGAGGCATTAGAGATCAGCTCATATTGTGACACATGGAAAATAACGGATACGGTAAGGGCTGAGAATTTTTCTCTTCATACCAGGATCTATAATGATACCATAGGTTTGGTACTGAACTGGAAGAACAGGACAAAGAAGATAAACAGCGGGGACATCCGGCTAAGCATGGATCTGTTGCAGTTCCCAAAGATCGGCGCGAAATTTCTGCCCACCGATTCAACCATGGTCATTGAAGATTCACTTTGGAAGATACTGGACGGGAACATGATCACGTTCGATTCAGGAAGGTTCGATATCCAAAACCTTGTTTTTGCGCATGCCAAGCAGGAAGTAAAAGTGCATGGGAAAGTTTCTGAACGGGATGCAGATCAGCTTTTGGTGGAATTCAAGGACTTCAATCTTGCCAACATCAACGCGCTCACATATAAATCAGGGATCGGTTTCAAGGGAACCATCACCGGCAGTTCTACGCTTTCAAGCCTTTATGTTCCTTCAAACTTAAAATTCAACAGCGGTTTTGATTTCAACAAACTCTGGTTGAATAAGGAAGAGATCGGTACAGGAACAGTTATTACCCTTTACGACAAGAATAAAAATGTTATCGCGCTTTCAGGATCATTCTCAAAGTACAATAACAATGAAAAGAATTTTAGTTTCTCAGGTAAATATTTCCCCGGAAAGGAGAAGGATAACATCGACATGGATGTGGACATTACCAACTTTGGCCTGCAATTCTTCGAACCATTCCTTAAATCTGTTTTTTCAAAATTCCGCGGATATGCCTCCGGCCGGGTATCTGTCAAGGGTGAAGTGGATAACCCGAAGGTTAAGGGCTATGCAGTGGTGCAGGTAAAAAATTTGCAAATGGATTATCTGAATCCGAATAACTCCTATACTTTCAGTGATTCGATCTACCTGGAGCCGGGAGAAGACGGAGGCCCGGGTTCGCTTCGTTTCGACAGCCTGATCGTAAGTGATTTTTACGGTAAGACGGCAACGATCACCGGGCGGGTTTATCATACTAATTATAAGGACTGGCAGCTTGACCTGGATATTTGGGCCAATAAATTCATGGCTATGAATACCACAGAGGCTCAGAACTCTCTTTATTACGGCAGGGCTTTCATAACAGGAAGAATCAACGTGTTCGGGTACGTGGATCAGAATATCCAGGTTGACGCGTCCATTAAAACAGATAAATCCCTTAACCCAAGGAACAAGAAGATCGAATACACACAATTCTTTATCCCGCTTTCAGGTCCTTCTGAGGTGAGTGAGAGCACCTTTATCACTTTCATAAATAAGGACAGCCTGAACAGGAAGAAAGTTTCACAGAAAGTTGATCTGTCCGGCCTCATCCTTAATCTCGACCTTGAAATGACACCCGATGCTGAATGCCAGATACTTTTTGACCCGAAGGTTGGCGATATCATCAAAGCGAAAGGGGAGGGGAACATGCGAATTGAGATCACGTCTTCCGGCAATTTCAATATTTATGGAGATTACAACCTGACAGAAGGCGAGTACCTGTTCACGTTACAGAATATCATCAATAAAAAATTCAGGGTAGAAAAAGGAAGCTCGCTGAAATGGACCGGTGATCCTTACAATGCGGAGATCGATCTGAAAGCCATCTATGAAGTCAGAACCTCCTTGCAGGTAATGTTCCCGGATGATTCAAGCGGCGTTTATAAACGAAGATATCCTGCGCACGTAGTTCTTAATATGACCAGAGGGCTTTTAACTCCTGATATTGCGTTCGATGTGGATCTGCCAAGCGTTGACGCAAGTGTCCTCCAGACCGTCAAGGGATATCTGAATACTGAAATGGAAATGAATCGCCAGGTATTCTCCCTCCTTGTGCTGAATACGTTTGTGACGCCTCAGTCACTGGTCGGGTTTTCGGACGTAAATTCAAATGCAAACGTTGCAAGTGTTACCGGGTTCGAGATGCTTTCGAATCAATTGAGTAATATTCTTTCACAGGTCAGCACTGAATTCGATCTTCGTGTAAATTATAGGCCGGGTGATGACATCAGTTCCGATCAGCTTGAAGTGGCTCTGTCAAAGCATCTTTTCAACGACAGACTGGTTATTGATGGCTCCGTTGCAAACAACGGCGCAACTTCGCAGGCGCAAAGCGCGAACGCGATCGTTGGCGAAGTTAACGTAGAGTATAAAGTGACCGATGACGGCAAGATCCGCATCAAAGCGTTCAATAAGGCTAATGATAATACGGTTGTAAACACGAATGACCCTTATACCCAGGGAGTTGGGGTGTTCTACAGGGAAGACTTCGAAACGCTGAAAGATCTGTTCAAGAGGTACCTGCAGCGTACCAAAAAAGATACGCCTGCCACTCAGTCCCCTTAAACTACCGCCTTCGCCTAACGTCTAATTTGAAAGCGTTTCCATGAACGACTTCGAACGTTCACGTCATTTACATTCTAGGGCCGGTTTTGGTGGAACATATTCGTTCGTCTTCGGCCAATCAAAGCATTCTGTCAAGGACCAGGTCAAAACCATTTTCAAATCCGCAGAAAAATCAGATGTGTTCGATATTACCGGAGCAAAGTCTGCCGACCTGACGGAGAAGAAATTGAACGAGAAAGAGCGTAAACTAAGAAAAGAAACAGCGTCAGAACTTACAAAAAAACTGAATGTTACCTGGATCGGTATTATGGCAGGAACAAATGCGCCGCTTAGAGAAAAGATGACGCTATTCTGGCACGGGCATTTTGCCTGCAGAAGCAACAATCCCTGGTTCCTGCAGGAACTAAACAACATTCACAGGAAATACGCGCTTGGAAATTTCAGAACTATGCTGAAAGCAGTCGCAAGAACACCCGCTATGCTTTTGTTCCTGAATAACCAACAGAACCGGAAGTCGAGCCCCAATGAGAATTTCGCGCGCGAACTGCTTGAATTATTCACAATAGGAAGGGGGAATTATACCGAAATGGATATAAAGGAATCGGCCCGCGCATTTACCGGCTGGTCATTCAGCAAAGAAAGCTGGGAGTTTGAGATCCGGGGAGCGCAGCATGATGAAGGAGTGAAAACATTTTTTGGAAAAACAGGTAATTTCAATGGTGACGATATCATCAATATGATCCTTCAGGATGAGAGAACAGCAATGCATATTTGCAGAAAGCTGTATTGTCACTTCGTGAATCATAATCCTGATGAAAAGCATGTCGCGGAACTTGCGGATATTTTTAATAATAATGATCTTGAGCTTGCACCTGTACTTGAGCGATTATTCACAGCGGATTGGTTCTTTGAAAAACGCAATGTTGGTTGTCTTATCAAGTCGCCTGTTGAGTTCTTGGTTGGCATGTTGCGTATGTTCCCGCTTACTTGCAATTCGGATAAGACCATACTCGCCATTCAAAGATCTCTGGGACAGGTGCTGTTCTTCCCGCCTAACGTGGCCGGATGGCCGGGAGGAAGGTGTTGGATCGACAGCGCCTCGCTTATGTCACGGTTAAAGCTGCCAAGCTTGCTATTGAACGATGGCATCATCGATCTTCCGCTAAAAGAGGATATGCCGGAGGAGTTGGTGATAAAGATGCAGGAACGCGAAAAAGAAATAAAAAAGGCGACGGCAAAGAAGATCGAAGCGAAAATGGATTGGGAAGACTTCAAACCGGGTATCAAAGAGGGTAAAACCGGAGAAAATTTTATCCCTTTCATCCTGGCTGTTCCGCCTTCGCCGGAACTCTCAAAGTCATTGCCGCCTTTCAAATCAGAATACATGAAGATGATCACATTGCAGCTCGTTTCAACGCCTGAATTTCAACTGATATGAAAAGGAGAGATTTTATCAGAGTATCCGGTTTGGCTTCTGCAGCGCTTTTCATACCGCAATTCATTCGCGCCGGAGTAAAACCTATCATTGGAATTCCGGGTGGAAAGCGACTTGTCGTCATCCAGCTTTCAGGTGGGAATGACGGATTGAATACAGTTGTCCCATTCATGGATGATTTATATCATAAGTTAAGACCGGGATTAGCTATATCACCCTCAGAAGTATTTAAACTGAACGAATACCAGGGATTTCACCCTGCCTTATCCTCCTTTTCAAAACTATTTGAGAAAGGTCAGCTCGCCGTGTTTAACGGGGTGGGGTATCCCAATCCCGATAGGTCTCATTTCAGATCCATGGACATCTGGCACACAGCAAGTGGTTCTAACGAATACTTTAATTCAGGATGGATCGGGAGATACCTTGATTCAGATTGTAATGGTTGCGCCCAGCCTCATCAGGCGCTTGAGGTGGACGATTCTTTATCGCTGGCTCTGAAGGGAGAAAAACGTAAAGGACTTTCCGTAAAAGAGGCCGGCCTGCTTTATAAATCGACGAAGGACCCGTTCTTTAGAAATATGGCGGATCAGAACTCGAATGCAATGCTCACGGATGACAACCTGGGATACTTGTATAAAACGATGATCGAGACCTGTTCGAGTGCGGAATACATATATGAAAAGTGGAAGACGACCGAAAGCAAAAGAGAGTACCCTCAAACCGCTTTTTCAAATCAGCTTAAAACGATCGCGCGTTTCATTAATTCGGGTCTTTCAACAAGGATTTATTATGTTTCTCTTGGAGGATTTGACACGCATGCCTCGCAAGCCGGAACACATGAGAATTTGTTGAAGATGTGGTCTGAAGGAACAAAGGCCTTTGTTGCGGATCTTGAGGCGGCGGGAACCATGGATGACACATTGATCCTTGCTTTTTCAGAATTTGGCAGGCGGGTAGGGGTCAATGCCAGTAAGGGAACGGATCATGGTACTGCAAATAATCTATTCGTCATAAGTAATGGGTTAAAAAAGAAGGGCATCGTAAATGATCCGCCTGTACTTACAGACCTTGATGACGGCGATCTTCGGTATTCAGTCGATTTCAGGAATATTTATTCAACAGTCCTGGAGAAATGGATGGGAGTTGAAGCCTCGGGGATAATTCCGGGCTTCAAGCCGATGGATTTCCTCTGAACCTGTGATTCCTTATATTTGTTGAATGAGAAACCGTTTGTTGATCTTTTTCAGCTTGCCCTGTTTTCTCTTTTCCCAAAACCCAGGAGACGCGCTTTTCAGTTCTTCACTTGTACATGATATCAATATTGAATTTCCTCAAGCTGATTATTGGGATTCCCTCTTGTATTACAAAGCACTTGGGGATAATACAAACTCGGACTGGTATATGAAGGGTAGGGTGACGATCGACGGATTGCCGATCGACTGCGTTGGCGTGAGATTGAAAGGCAACGCATCTTACGGACATCCCGGCAAAAAGAAATCGATAAAGATCCAGTTCAATGAGTATGTGCAGACACAGGAATTTGATAACCTGCGATCTTTTCATCTCAATAACAGCGCTTTTGATCCAACGATGCTTAGGGAGAAAATTTTTCTTGACATGCTCAACCGTCACGGCTTACCCGCGCCTCGTTGCACATTTGCCAGGGTTTCTTATAACGGAGTGTACGTGGGATTGTATAAGATCGTAGAATCGATCGACAAACGATTTTTGAACACTCATTTTACAGACAATGAAGGAAACCTTTATAAAGGAGATCCAAACGGAACCCTGGAATGGCAGGGTACGGCACAATCTGAATACGAGAATGATTATGAGCTGAAAACGAACGAGACCGCTAACGACTGGAGCGGGCTGATCGATCTGATCGACAGGATCAATAATTCCGGTGGCGCATTTCAGCAGAGAGTGGAAGAAAGGTTTAATGTTAGTCAATATATCAAAGTATGGGCGGCAAATAACGTGTTCGTTAACCTGGATTCCTATTTTCATCTTGCGCACAATTATTATATTTACGACGATACGATCACCGATAAATTTCAATGGATAACCTGGGATGTTGGAATTGTATTCGGTGTATTTCCGACCTGGTTCAGCAGTATTCCTGCAGAGACCAGCATCACGCACATGTATCACCCGATGAAAACCCGCCCGCTGAACCTTCATCTGCTCGAAACACCTGGTCATGCCGCTCAATACTACAGGGAATTATGCTTCTGGCTCTACAATGAACTTACAACGGAGGTCTTATTTCCACGTATCGATTCACTGGCAAACAGGATCCGCGCTGACGTACTGGCTGAGCCTGAAGAGAACAGGATGTTCACAACAATGGAATTTGAAGGTAACCTCGGGTATGAGGGAGTCTCCGCGTTCCTGCTATCCGCTGATGTTCCCGGGCTGAAGGACTTCATTGAGAAAAGACGGAAAAGTATCGTACGGCAAATGTGCATACGCAGATATAGCTGCTACCTGAATCAATCGTATGATGAAAGTGCGGCGAGCGATGTGATCATATATCCCAATCCCGCAAACGAAAAGATCAACATCCGTTTTACCGTACCGTCAGAATCCAATCTGACAGCTTGTGTGATTGCAGATGCTATGGGTCGTGTGGTTTATTCCGGAGATATATTACTTAGTTCAGGTCAGATGGAGTGCACGCTTGTGATCCCTGGTTTGCAGGATGGAATTTATTTTATGAAACTATCGGGAGCCTGCGAAGACGTGAGCAGAAGGATCCTCTTCCTGAATGATTGAGCTCCTCAGAATTTGCCTTTCAACGCAATCACAAGATTCCTTCCCGGTGCAGAGATCCCGGATGCGAATACACGGTAGTGTGTGTCCATAACATTCTCAAGTGCAAGTAATGCCCTGAAATTCTTATTGATCTGAATGCCTAACCGCAGGTTGACCGTTGTCCATGACGGCATACCGTAAAGAGTTGCATATTGCAGATTATCTTCCCCACTGAGGCTGTAGTCTTTCAATTCCTTCCATCCATTGTACCTGACAAATACTTCCGCTTCCGTTTTCCTGCCGCGATAAACTAAAGATGTCTGCCCGAATGCAGGTGGAATATGATCCATAGGGGTCAAGGTATCATCCAGGAAACTATAATAGCGACCGTACGTCCAGGTAGCTGTGCTGGTAAGAGAGAAATGTTCACTGAGATCAGCCTTAAAGGTTCCGGATATTCCGGTCACGTATGCATGATCCGTATTCCTTGCAGCGTACACTTTGCTGTTCACGCCATCATACATGATCGAATCCGAACCGGCAAAGGTATAAGGGACAATTACGATCGCATCAAGAAGGTAGGTGTACCAGACGTTTGTCGTGATACGAATATTCTCCATGAATGTTTTCTCAATCCCGATCTCCCCGTTATAGGCCTCTTCAGGTTCCAGCTTCGGGTTCGGAATGATGAGGGTTCCCGGTTGCGAATCGAAGACCTTGCCGATATCGTCAACATTCGGAACGCGGTAGCCTGATGATGCCAGTAAACTGAACTTCCAGGTCTTCCCCGGAAGGAGCACAAGCCCGAGATTCCCGGTGGCAGCATGATTCGGAACAGTGATCTCTTTGAACGGGAACGGAAAGAAAGTGGTGTCGATGAATTTGCTCTTCAGGGTCACATAATTATATCGAAAACCATCTATCACAAAGACATTCTTTCTGAGGTAAAGCGTATGCTGCATATAGATAGCGCCCGATAGCATAGAGCTTCCCCCATCCGGGTAACGCGTATCGGCATTACGCTCAATTCCCGTGACAATGTCTGTAAATTTTGCAGTCGAGCTAACCAGGTTATACGTTCCTTCAAACCCATAATGGAAATGATGCTTGTCCTTCATTCTTTTGGCAAGATCAAAATTGACAGCTGCGATATGCACATTTTCTAACTGCGTTTTAAGATCGGGATTATTGAATCTCCTTGAATTTCTTTCTTGCGAAACAAACTGATAGGAGAAGGTGGACCTGAAACTATCGGCGATCTTTATCACTGAGTCTGCGTTGATGTTATAAGATGCCAACAGCCGTTCCTGCGGTCCGTAAAACCATTCAGCAAATTTCTTCGTGGGCCCGCTGTACTCCGAAAGCCGGTCGTACCGGGGAATATCAGACGTTAATGCATACTGAAAATTCAGGGTATGAAATGATCTTTTTTTCGGACCCTGAAAGACAAATTTCTGCAGATAGGAGTTCTGCCTGTATCCGCTGAAACGCTGTATGTTCCTGTCGGGGTTATCTACCATGCTGTCCTTGTTATCAATTCGAATAACGTAATGATCGGTGGTGAAAGACTGATCATATACTGCATCGCGAATATTCCCGGAGCGCAGATCTGAAAACTCTGAAAATGAAATGCTGGTGAGCGAGGCGACCTTCTTTCCTCCAACCGAGAAATGAACATGCCCTGTGAATTCATCGTTGACCGAGGACCAGCGGAAAAGCGTTGCCCCGCTGAAAACTGTTGAGTCAGCGCCGAAATCCGGTCGCTTTGTGTAAAAATGCATCACTCCTCCAAGCGCATCACTTCCGTACATTACGGAGGAAGGACCCATCAGGACTTCTGTTCTCTCTATGATCATCTGGTCAATGCTCAGCACATCCTGCAGATGCCCTCCGCGATAGATCGCGTTATTCATCCGGACTCCGTCCACAACAAGCAAAACTTTATTTGCTTCAAATCCTCTTAGCACAGGACTTCCGCCTCCCATCTGACTCTTCTGAACAAAGACCCCTCCTGAATTTTGGAGCATATCTGCGCTGTTCTGCGGATTACCAAATTCGATGCTCTTTGAATCAATGAGTTCTACCTTGAATGGCATCTCGCTCATTTTCTCCGGATCCTTGGTGGCCGATAACGTGATCTCGTCAAGCAACAATGTGCGCGGAGAAAGGAACAATACGTATTTTGCTGCCTTCAGATCGTGAAAAGTGATATACTTTGGACTGTATGAAGTATGTGTTATGGTGATGCTGTCATGCTCGCCCGTAAAAAGGATCTTGGCCTGACCTTTTAAGTTTGTAACGGTTGTCCGGCCTTTCTGAGAAATGACATTGGCCTCCGCAACAGGGTCCAGTGTGGTATTATCGATCAATGTGATCGTAACCAGGTTCAGGTCGTTTTGCCCAAGTTGCCCATGTACCAGAAATGGCAAGAAAAGGAACAGTATAAAATGGAGTCTCATAAATGGGTTATGGGCTTCTGCCTTTATCAAAAATCATTCCATAATAGCACCTTTTGTTCTGATTATCAGGACTTGCTGAAAAAAACTGACGAATTGGCTATTTGATTCGTTGGCATGGCAATTGACCGAAAAGTACATGCAGGTTTTAGCTGATAAAAAAAGATTTCGCTTCGCCTTCTTCGTTTCAGCCATCCTTACACTTCTGATCTGGGTTGTTTGGTTGCTTGCTGAACTTTCCGGCGACAGCATCACGGGAATGGGAATTCGTCCGCGGGAAGCAGAGGGATTGACCGGAATTGTGTTGTCGCCTTTTATTCATGGGAATTTCATGCATCTTTTTTCCAATACATTGCCCTTGTTCATATTGACCGCGCTTGCCACGTATGCATACCGTGGTTTGTTCATTAAGGTCATTTTGTCTATTATTATTCTTGGCGGAACCTCGGTGTGGTTCATTGGCGTTTCCGGAACATCGCATATCGGCGCAAGCGGACTTGTGTACGGACTTGCATCCTTCCTTTTTTTTAGCGGTATTTTGCGATGGGAAACAAGACAGCTTATCATCTCTGCCGTGGTCGTCTTTCTATATGGAAGTCTCGTATGGGGCATGCTTCCGATCGAGCCGGGAGTTTCCTGGGAAGGCCATTTATCAGGGGGACTTGGCGGTATGATCGTGGCGTTTTATTTCAGAAAGGCCCTGTCATGGCCGCCGGTTCCTTTTGTTCGCCTTGATGATCCGGGTCCCGCCTGGGAACCTGAGGTTTTTGAACAGGAGATAAGGCACTATGTGAAAATTCATTTACCACCTGATCCGCACTATACGGGAAACAGATCGGTAAAAAAGGCCGATTTTGAAGTACCGGAGAGCAGACAGAGGAACCTATAGGCCCCGATTCCTAAAATCTCCTTATTTTTAGTTGCTATTCCTATGAAGGAACTTTACCCGGTCGTTTTAGACCTCTTCAATGTCATGGATCCCTATGAGATGAATTACCTCTATTCAGGTGATTTCTCGCCGGAGCTTACCAATAGCATTCTCTCATTTGCAGAAGGCTCCCTCGATAACATGGGTGAGAGCACGCGGGTCAGAAAAAAGGTATACTTCATTATGGTGGAATCTCTTCAGAATATTACCAGGCACCAGGAAAATACAAGGGCAGTTCAGGGAGCCGGCTATTTCATCATTCAGGGACTTCAGAATGGCTATTTTATAACTTCCTGTAACCAGGTTGCCGCTTCCAGCGTGAATTCACTTAGAGGAAAATTGGAAATGGTCAATTCCCTGGATGCGGAGAATCTCAAGAACTATAGCGCCGAGATCCTGCAGGCCGGCGAAATATCCGCGAAAGGCGGGGCGGGACTGGGATTGATAGAGATGGCAAGAAAGTCGGGCCACAAACTGAAATATCATTTTGAAAAGATCGATCCGGAAAATTCACTATTTTATTTTCAGATCAAGGTCAGCCCGGCGGGAACCGAATTACCGGTTGACGCGGATAAAAATTTCACAGGAGCCAGGGAATTGCATAAGGTCCTCGAAAGATACGGCCTGAATATTATCTACAAGGGCAATTTTTCACAGGAAAATGTGAAAGGCATACTTGCCATGATAGAAGGGAGTATGTCAGAGAAGAACAGGGAAAGTTCCAAGCGTAAGATGTTCAACCTGATCATGGAATTACTCCAGAATATTTATAAGCACGGCGACGCAAAGAATAACGATGCCGACAACAGCCGCCCCGGCATCTTTATGATTGGTACAACTCCCGGGAAGTATGTTCTGGTTGCGGGAAGCCTCATTGAAAACAGGAAGGTGGAAAGTCTGCGCGGGAAGATCGATCATGTTAACCAACTCGCGGTAGCGGATCTCGAAAAATTTTATGCAGCGAAACTTATGGACGAGGATCTGCCGGGGGCAAAAGGCGCCGGCCTGGGTCTGATCGACATGCGACTTAAATGCGGAAGTCCGATTAATTATGACTTCCGAGCCATTGATAATAGGCATTCTTTGCTAACTTTGGCTCTAAGCGTTCCGGACAAGTGAGCCTATGCCTGAGACCCTAACGATCTCAAAGACAAACGATACTCCTGAAGTCATCCTGGATCCTGTAGCCGGCAAGTTTGAATTATCCTGCCGCTCATATCCTGAAGATGCCGTAGGCTTTTATTCCCCTGTCCTCGAATGGCTGGCCGGATATTCGTTCTCTCCTAACCCGACAACTGATTTCCGATTTAATCTGGAGTATTTTAATACCGCCTCCGCCAAACAACTTTTTAAGATCCTTGTCCTCCTTCAAGAGCTTTCTTCAAAAAGCAAGGTAAAAGTTACCTGGTGTCACCATTCTGATGATGCAGATATGCTTGCCGCCGGAGAACGATTCTCAAAACTCGTTTCAGGAATCAAATTTGAAGTCTGTAAACTCTGAAAAGGTTTGTAAGGATAAGTTGTTAGTCATCAGGAATCGAAAATAATTCACAAACCTGACAACTAACAACTAATAACTCATAACCGCTCCTTTTACGTGTTTTTCTTTGTGATGATCAGCACGTCGTTCACCTCCACTTCCGTTACATAACGCTTGAGACCATCCTTGCCGGTGTAATTCCTGTTGACCAGTTTGCCTTCAACGGCGACTTCTATCCCCTTTTTGAGATATTTTTCGGCAAATCCTGCTGTAGCTCCCCAACAGATCAGGTTATGCCATTGCGTTTCTTTTACCTTTTCACCCTTACTGTTCTTGAATGATTCGTTTGTAGCAAGACTGAACTTGGCCAGTTTGCCTTTTTCACCGAACGTTTTCATCTCCGGGTCTGCGCCCAGGTTTCCGATCAATTGTACTTTGTTCTTCAGATTGTTCATGTTTTTGTTTTTTTGTCCCGAAACGACCTTATGGTCTGCTGCGGGGGTTGGTTTTAAGAATTTGGTTTTACTTTAAAACCGAAGTGTGTTTTGAATACATCCCCGGCTTATTTTCGCAGCAAAGATTTAACTAACCTGAAGGCAGACTCGGTTAGTAAACGCTTATAAACGTTTATAAACGATAAACACGGAATTAAAACCATGTATAGTAAGGAACAACGCGACCTGGAATTGCTGAAGCAATACGGGAAAAGGCATTGCGAGGAATGCAAAACGCTGATCATCGGTCGGAGCGATAAGAAATTTTGCGATGACGCATGCCGTAACAATTACAATAACCGGACGAAAGGCGGAGATTCCGTAGTGATAAGAAGCGTGAACCAGGTGCTTAAACGAAACAGGCGGATATTGAAGCAATTCCTGGAAAGAGGTATGAATAAACCTCAGCGAATGCACCTTCTCCAAAGCGGATTTAGTTTTGAACACTTTACAGGAAAAAAGGTCATAGGAGGTTCAAATTACCTGTTCATTTATGAGTACGGCTTTCTGCACCTTGATAATGATGCTATCCTCATTGTTAAGAGTAACGAATCGGAGAATGGGAACGAATTGTGAAAAAAATTCGCAACTTTGCTCCATCGTTGGAAGTATAAGTAAATGGAATGAACCTCGTCCCAAAACCTGCCAAATGAAATATTTTCTTACAAGCCTGCTGATCCTTTCCTGCGCTGTGATGATGCGCGGACAGTCTGATGACGCGAGAACCTGGGGATTGGGATTGCGTTTTGGCGATCCTACCGGGCTGACATTTAAAAAATACGCTGCGAAAACCGCATGGGAGTTCAATATTGGCCGAACGCACCTCTGGTACGGAAACGGATGGTACAATAACCACTTCGATTATTGGTATGATAAAAAAAATTATCCCCATTATGCGGTTTTTTATACGGGATTTAAAGCAGGCACCCCGCTGGGACTCCAGGCGCATTATCTGTTTTTAAATCCAATTACGACCTCCGAAGGTCTATTAGAATGGTATTACGGCGCCGGAATTCAGGCCCGGTATCGTTCCGTCACCTACGAGTATGAGTATCTCTCTACAGCCAGTTCCACCTGGCAACAGGGTCGTGATACGTATGTGGATATTGATCTCGGCATTGATGTTGTGATCGGACTGGAATACACGTTTAAGGCTGCCCCGCTCTCCGTTTTTCTTGATTTTGGCACCTCTATGGAGATCGTTGATCAACCCTTTTATTTCTGGGGCATAGGAGGAGCAGGGCTGAGGTACAACTTATAGTATGCCGGGAACGAACGCCGGGAAGATCCCGGCACTTATCCTTTTACCGCTCGCCTACGGCTTTCTGTCTCATTTTATTTTTGATCTGCCCGCATTCAGTGAGCATTTTACTGTCATTTCATATTCGTTTCTCTTTCTGGTACCCGTTGCTGCAGGAGTTTTAACATCTTATTTGTACAGGGTTGCAGCCTTCAAAAAAAAAGCTTTGCTCTGGATCCTTCTTTTCAATACCACCATCTATTTTATAGTGGCATTCCTCTCAGGATTGGATCATCCCATTTGTCTGAGCATTGCCTTCTTTCCCTTCCTTATTCTTACTCTGGCCTCCGGATCAATTTATTCGGTTATTTCAGCACACCGGGGAAAAGTATTGGTTCTGACCCTTCTTCTTCCGTTTTTGATATGCCCGATCGAGCAACTTAAAGCCCCGGATGGACAGGATTTTTATACCAGTTCCTTTATTTCCCTTAAAGGCAACAGAGATTCATTATGGAGAAATGTCATGGGTTTCAGAGTTCCGGATGCCATGCTCAACAAAAAGGACATGTTCGATCAGGTATTCCCTAAACCCGTTGAAGCTGTCTTTAAAAGCTGGGAAGTGGGTGAGAAAAGGGAGGCAATTTTCAGTAATGGCATCATATTCAGTGAATCCATCGCTGCGGTTCGCCACGGATATCTCCTCGAGATCAATATTCATGCAGACCCTTCCGCCATTCCGGAAGATGCGCTGGATAAGCACCTCGTGATTGGAGGCGGGGCGTTCAACCTGGTTGAAGGAAAATACAGGCTGGCTGAGATCACACCCGGTCATTTTACCCTGGTCCTGTCATGTAAGTACCGTCTGAAGACAAATATTAACATTTATGCCTCTTTTTGGGCCGGATACATCATCCGAGAAATACAAATGAGTATTTTAGCGGCCATGAAAGAAAGAGCTGATTCAATCTGAACAGAAATATCGTTTAATATGGCAAGTTATGAAGTAGGTTCCGGCGATCAGGAGATCCAACTGGAAGTAAAAGTAGGAACCCCCGCCCTGGCCAATACAGTGGTTGTGCTTCGGAGAACATCCGGACCTGTTGGGATCATCCTTGAATCAGATGAGGACAGCGGAAACCTGCCTTTAAGTTACGTCGGTGAAGCAGATGAACTAAAGGGCGGAAGGATCACCATCACTGCTAACGTTTCACTTGCGAATATTTCGCCGGAAGAAAGGGCTGAAACCCTGGAATCCATAACGACTGAATTCATACTTTCAGGCGGAACAGAAGGCGTGATGACCTTTACGCATGAAGCGGATGATGTAACCGCCCCTTCAGGAAATATGCTGGCGGTCATTACGAAAGCCATTAAGTTTTCATGAGATTTTCCCTTACAGGGTTCTTGTTGCTAAGTCTCTTTTGTTCTGCCCAGAGGGATTCAACTCTTTCTCTGCAATCACTCGATATGCCGTCCTCTCCGGCATTCATTTTGCTCGACCAGGCTCCAACCTGTATTGAAAGGCCATCGAACGGTAAAGCGTTCCTGCTTGGGATCGTGAATTCACTTGTCGATAACCAGGGTCTGCCAAAGAATTATTCAGTTGAGATCACTCCCTTTTGGTATTTCAAACATCCAAGGCTTAACGCGCTTAAATTCATGGGATACGACAAACAAAAAGGGAAGCAACAAGTCTTCAGCGGACTCCGAATGACCTCTCTTTCGGCTGCCTACCTGCAAATACAGGATACGGCCACCCTGTACAGGGCAGATAATTTTTCCTTCGGTTTGCGCTCCACCATCTTTACAGTAAAAAGTAAAAAGGACATTGAAGCGATCATCAAGGCCAACAAGCAGCACATCAAATACCTGCGTTCTCTGAACGTACTGATGGCGGAGAGAGGAATCAATGATTCATTGTATGATGTAAATAAAAAAGAATACAAAAGAAAACTGACAGAACTTCTTGAGGAGCGGGTCAACGACTCCATCTTCACAAACAATGTTTTTCCTGAGCTCCTCTCAAGAAAACCTGTTTTTTCTGTTAGTGTGGCGCTGGCTTATAATACATTCTTTACATCTGCTTCATACGACTCTTCCCATTTCGGAAGAATGGGCGGATGGATCACAATGAATTATTCAAAACCACTGAATAAAGAGAATTCCGGGAACTACATAAATATTTATGCAGTGGGAAGGTATCTGTCTGACGGGACGGCAAGAATGCTGGGTGAGTTCTTCACACAGGAACTTTTGGACCTTGGATGGAAGTTTGAGCTTGAGTTCAGGAAACTTGCGATCTCGTACGAGTATCTTTACCGGAAGTCGGATATTGCTGAAACATATCGAAGCAGCGGTAACGTGCGTTTTCGGGTATCGGATCAGCTCATCCTTAACGGTTCCTTTGGGAAGAATTTCGGGCATGAGCAGAATCTTATTACCCTTCTGGGTCTGCAATGGGGACTTTCCACCGGAAATGAGAAGGTTGGTTTGAATTGATCCAATAGCTTATCTTTGTTTCTGCAATCCTTTTATACATGAACTAAATCTATCAGCTATGAAAAAAATCTACGCTCTTATTTCATTCTTGTTCCTTGCCATTTTTACTAACGCAGCCGTGATCACGGTCACTGCCGGCAACTTTGCCTTTTCTCCTGCAATCGTCACCGTTCAATGCGGTGATACGGTTCTCTGGAACTGGGTCAGTGGAACGCATACCACAACATCTTCGACCATTCCCATTTGCGCAACGGCATGGACTGCGAATCTAAGCGCCACCTCAACATCGCATATGGAACAGATTCCCTGCGCCGGGACTTACAATTATGGTTGTAGTATCCATCCTAATATGACAGGACAGATCATTTGTATTTGCACCTCGGGAATTAACGGTGCTTCGGACCTGCATGCTTTTAAGATCGGTCCTAATCCATTCACCGGGTCAGTTAAAGTTAATCATGAGAATGCAGAAATGCTGCATGTTTACAATGTACTGGGTTCGCTTGTGAAAAGCCATTCACTTTCAAATGCTTCCGGCAGTTCGGAGGTTGACTTAAGCGGTCTTCTGCCCGGCGTTTACTTTTTCAATATCAGCAGGGAAGGTATATTGTCCGAAACCAGGAAGCTCGTAAAAGAATAGATCTTTTCCGGATCAAATCCTGTTCGATCCCGGAGACTGATCTTAGCCTTTTTGATGGCTGGGATCGGTTTCCGGGATTCCCTTTTGTAACCAAATCCGGGTTCATACATCATATCAATTAAAGATTCATTTGAGATATTTTAATGCATTGATAAATAGTGACTTACATTTAATAAACACAAACTGTTATATTTGATACCGAATCTAAAAACATGACAAAGGCGAGCTATCTGGGGAATGGGGAAGTGGCGGCGATCGAACAACTTTATCAGAACTACCTGAAGGATAATGCTTCAGTGGAGACGAACTGGGCCCGTTTTTTTGAAGGATTTGAATTTGCCAGGCAGAATTATTCTGAATCCCTGTCACAGGAAGTTCCGGAGAATGTCAGAAAGGAATTTGCAGTTATCAACCTGATCAACCTTTACCGCGCCACCGGACATTTATTCACGCATACCAACCCTGTCAGGGAGCGAAGAAAGTATCACCCTTCGCTTGATGAGATAGAACTAATCGGGCTCTCGCAGGCCGATATGGACACGTCCTTTCATGCCGGGACCGAGATAGGGTTAGGCGATGCGAAGTTAAAAGACATCATTGCCTTTCTGAAGAACACCTATTGCCGGAGTATTGGATCCGAATACATGTATATCCGGAACCAAAGGATCAAGAACTGGCTGAAGTCAAAGATAGAAACCGGGCAAAATTCACCTGTATTCAACCGCGAAGAGAAGAAGAAACTTCTCGGCAAACTGACCAAAGCCGTTGTATTTGAGAATTTTCTCCAGACGAAATTTCCCGGAGAAAAACGCTTTTCACTTGAGGGTGCAGAAGCGCTCATCCCGGCCATGGACACCGTGGTGGAGAAAGGCGCCACGCTGGGAATTGAGGATTTCATTGTTGGCATGGCGCATCGTGGCAGGCTGAATGTACTCGCCAATATCATGGGAAAAACCTACGAAGATATCTTTACAGAATTCGAAGGGAAGGAATTTGAAGAGTCATTGTTCGATGGTGATGTAAAATATCACCAGGGGTACTCCTCCAACGTGATCACATCTGATGGGAAAAAGGTCCACATGAGCCTTACTCCGAACCCTTCTCACCTTGAAACCGTAGCCGCCGTAGCGGAAGGAATCTCCAGAGCAAAGATCGATCATACGCATAAAGGAGATCTTAAAAAACTTTGTCCCATTATTATTCATGGCGACGCAGCGGTTGCAGGACAGGGCCTTGTATATGAGATCATCCAAATGTCGCTGCTTGAAGGATACAAAACGGGCGGTACCATCCATCTTATCATTAACAACCAGGTTGGCTTTACAACAAATTACATCGACGCCCGGTCTTCCACCTATTGCACCGATATCGCAAAGGTGGTACTCTCACCTGTTTTTCACGTGAATGGAGATGATGTGGAAGCGCTCTCGCACACTATACGCATCGCCATGGAATACAGGCAGGAGTTTCACAGGGATGTTTTTATTGACATACTGTGTTACAGGAAATATGGCCATAATGAGGGTGACGAACCCAGGTTCACACAACCCTTGCTTTATAAAGCAATTGCCTCGCACCCTAACCCACGCGATATATATATCAAAAAACTTACTGATGAGGGTACCATTACAAAGGAGGAGGCGAAACAGATCGAGACGGAATTCCGGGAGGTGCTTAATGAGAGACTAAATGAATCCAGGGAGATACGAAAGACAAAGGTAACTTCCTTCCTTGAAGGCGCATGGAAAGGAGTCAGGCTGACAAACGAAAAGGATTTTGAATCTTCGCCGGATACTTCTGTTTCTAAAAAGGACCTCCTTAAGATCGGACAGAAGATCACTGAAGTTCCGGCGGATAAGGCTTTTTTTAATAAGATCAAAAAGCTTTTCTCAGACAGGGCCGCCATGTTACAGGGCGACGGAAAACTCGATTGGGCCATGGGAGAATTGCTTGCTTACGGAAGTTTGCTGACAGAGGGGCACTCCGTCAGGTTCAGCGGTCAGGATGTGGAACGTGGGACCTTTTCACACCGGCATGCGGTAATCACATTGGAGGATAGCGAAGAACATTATATTCCGTTGAAGCAGTTCGAGAAGGAAAATATTAAGTTCAATATCTATAATTCGCACCTTTCCGAATACGGGGTACTGGGTTTTGAGTATGGATACGCCATGGCATCGCCGGATTGTCTGACTATCTGGGAGGCACAGTTCGGCGATTTCTCAAATTGCGCGCAGGTCGTCATTGATCAGTACATAAGCGCTGCGGAAGATAAGTGGCGTCGACTGAATGGCATTTGCTTATTCCTTCCGCATGGATATGAAGGACAAGGCGCCGAGCATTCCAGCGCACGTATGGAACGCTTTCTCACACTTTGCGCTGAAAATAATATGTACATCCTTAATTGCACAACACCTGCTAATTTCTTTCATGCGATCCGCCGGCAACTGCATGTTCCATGGAGAAAACCCATGATCGCATTCACGCCTAAAAGTTTATTGCGCCACCCGAAGTGTATCTCCGTTTGGGACGATTTGACAAAAGGCGGATTCCGGGAGGTGATCGATGATGCATCAGCCGATCCCAAGAAGATAAAAAAGATCCTGTTCTGTACAGGGAAGATATATTATGATCTCGAAAACAAAAAGCTGACATCAATGCGGGAGGACATTGCTCTTGTTCGTCTTGAGCAACTGTATCCTGTTTCTTCCTCTCAGATCCAGGAGCTTCTGACTAAATATAAGAATGCAAAATCCTATATATGGGTTCAGGAGGAGCCGGAGAACATGGGTGCATGGAGTTATCTTCTCAGGACATTCAAGGGAATACCGCTTACCTGTATTGCGCGCCCTGAAAGCGCAAGCCCTGCAACCGGAAGCAAGAAGGTCCATGAGAAACAACAATTGGAGATCATAGAAAAAGCGTTTGCCGGATCATGAGAAAACGCCAGCTCTTTTTCATATCTTTTGTCATCCTCTTTACCGGTACGTTTGCACAGGAAAGTATTCAGGTCCTGTCCATCACCGACACGGTTGAAAAAAATGTGATCCTGGATAAGGGCTGGAAATACTTTATAGGTGACGCGCAGGAATTTTCTTTAAAGAATTATAATGATAGCGCCTGGCGTAAGACCCCAAAAGCCAGGATCCCTACGATGGTTGAGATTCCCATGAACGAGCTTAAGGGAATTGGCTGGTTCAGGCTTCGCTTTCGTCTCGACACTTCGCTTACATCTGAACATCACATGATGCAGTTCATACCGATCGGCGCATGCGAAGTTTACCTCGATGGGAAAAAGATCCTTACTCATGGCAAAGTTGGCAGCTCTCTTAAAGACGAGGTGATCCCCCGCAACAGTGATCTGGATCCTATGCTCATCACCTTATCGGGAGATTCGATCCACACACTTGCTATACGCTTCTCAAACTGGCAAATGGGCCAGGTCAATACAACTGCTTTTTCCAATCTTTCCGTGGCAGGCTTTGCCATCATTTTCGGGAATTGGGAAGTGATGAACAAGGATGGGGTCAAGAAGGGAAAGATCGCAGGACTGGTGGTTGGTGTTTTACTTGGATTTTATGCAACGCTTACGCTGCTGCATCTTTTTCTTTTTCTTTTCTTCCGCAGGAATCGGTCTAATCTGTACTACAGCTTGTTCACCTTCTCTTTGTTCTGGTTCTTTCTGACGGTTAGCATCAGTTTTCTTGAAGTTGGAGGAACGTCGGTAAATAACCTGGATATCAGCAGTTTCCTTATTCCGCTCCTTACGGTATCACTTGTCGCCTTCCTTTATAATCAGTTTTACGATAAGATGCCGAGATTTTTCTGGTATTATGCCGGCTTCGCTGTCTTGTATACAATTTTAAGTCTGTTCGGTGTTGAATGGTCAACGATCCTTGCCATTGTTCTTTTCCTTGCCATGGCGATCATCAGCCTGATCGTGGTCATCAAAGCGATCCGAAGGAAGAAAGAAGGAGCATGGATCATTGGCGTCGGAGTGCTTTCCGCTTTTCTTCTCCCGATCCTGTCTTCTATAACTGCGCTTATCATTGTTCTCGCGGCCGGATTTGATAATTCAATGAACGGGATCGTCGGAATAGTGCTAAACATTATGATGGCATTCTCACTTGTCAGCATTTCTCTTTCTGTATCCGTTTACCTTGCCAGGCAGTTCGCAGTAACGAACCGCAGCCTTGAAGACCGCATTCAGCAGGTTCAGGAATTATCAGCAATGACCATCAAACAAGAGCAGGAAAAGAAGAAACTACTGGAAACGGAAAACGTACGTCTCGAACAACAGGTCACCGAACGTACTGCCCTTGTGGTCAGGCAAAAAGAGGAACTTGCGCAGAAGGGCGAGAATTTACAGGAGGCTTATAAAGCCATTACTGACAGCATCAGTTATGCTCAGAATATTCAACAGGCGCTGCTCTCCACGGAGGACCTGCTCCGCCGGAACCTGGGCGAATACTTTGTTCTGTTCTTGCCAAAGGATATTGTAAGCGGAGATTTTTATTGGTCGGCCGAAGTGGATGGTCGTTATTACCTGGCAGTGTGCGACAGTACCGGGCATGGAGTTCCGGGGGCATTTATGAGTTTGCTCAACATGTCCTTTCTGAAAGAAGCGGTCATTGAAAAAAAGATCATTCAGCCTAATGATATCTTTGATTATGTCCGGAAGCGTCTGATCGAGAGCATTTCACAGGGCAATGAAGAAAGCGGGGGAGAGGACGGATCACTTGTAAAGGATGGAATGGATGGAACCTTACTTTGTATCAATAAGAATGACCGATTGCTGACCTATGCCGCAGCCAACAACCCTCCTGTGCTGATCAGAAACGGAGTTTTGGTAGAATTGCCATTTGATAAAATGCCGATCGGGCAAAGTTACAGGAAGGAATCCTTTAGTCACGGCCAAATAGAGACAGGAAAAGGCGACATGCTTTATTTTATCACAGATGGCTTTTCCGACCAGTTCGGCGGAGAGGAAGGAAAGAAATTCAAGTATAAACGTATGGTCAGTTTTCTGGAAAGCATTTCTTCGAAGAACATGAATGAACAACGATCCGCTTTGCTCAGTGAACTGGAAGCCTGGAAAGGAAACCTGGAGCAGGTAGATGATATCCTGGTTTTGGGCGCAAGATTTTAAATGAATTAATAACTTTACGAAATGGCTATAGTTGAGATAAAGGTTCCGAGCCCTGGAGAATCGATCACCGAAGTGACCATCTCCCGATGGATAAAGCAGAGCGGCGAGTACGTAGAAAAGGACGAAGAGCTTGCTGAGATCGAGTCCGACAAAGCTACGTTGGTTATCAGCGCAGCCGAAAGTGGTCAGTTGACGGCGAAAGCCAATGAGGGCGATATCGTGAAGGTCGGATCGGTTGCGGCAACGATCGATACTTCGGTTAAAGGGGAGAAGAAAGTTGGCAGTGGGCAGTTGGCGGTCGGCAGTAAGAAAGAAGAACAAAAAACACTTAAGTCTGTAACTGAAACTGTAACTTCTTCCAAGGCCACGCCTCTTGCAAAGAAAATAATGGATGAGAATAAAGTGACATCTAAAGTAGATGGCAGTGGAACAGGAGGGAAGATAAGAAAAGATGATGTCTTGAAAGCATTATCCGGGGGATTCGGCACAGAAAAGGGATCATCAGGATCTCGTGAGAAAGAAAGACAAAAGATGTCGCCACTGAGGAAAAAACTTTCCCAACGACTAGTCGCAGTTAAGAATACCACGGCGATGCTCACCACTTTTAATGAAGTGGACATGACAAGGATCTTTGAATTAAGGGCAAAGTACAATCCAACCCTCGAAAAAAAGGCAGGCACGAAACTCGGGTTCATGAGTTTCTTCACAAAGGCAGTAAGCGAAGCGTTACAGCTTTTTCCGGCCGTGAATGCAATGATTGATGGCGAGGAGATCGTCTATCATAAATATTGTGATGTTGGGATCGCCGTAAGCGCACCGAAGGGATTGGTTGTTCCTGTTGTGAGGAATGTGGAAATGCTGGGACTTGTTGAGATTGAGAAAAAAATAAAAGAACTGGCTTTAAAAGCCAGGGAGAATAAGATCACACTGGTAGAAATGGAAGGTGGTACCTTTACTATTACGAATGGGGGTGTTTTTGGTTCGCTGATGAGTACCCCGATTATCAATCCGCCTCAAAGCGCCATTTTAGGAATGCATAATGTGGTCGAGCGACCGATGGCCATCAAGGGCCAGGTGCTGATCCGTCCAATGATGTATGTTGCCTTATCGTATGATCATCGCATCATTGATGGAAGAGAATCCGTCGGGTTTCTGGTGAAAGTAAAAGAAATGTGTGAAGATCCGGCCAGGATGTTGTTCGGCGGAAAAGACCCTGATGAAATATTGTTGGGATTATAAATAGTATTCCTCCCGAATGATCGGGAGGGCTGATCATGAAAATAGGATTAAAACAAACCATTACACTTTTCCTCGTTGCGGGCGCATCCATGCTTGTCATCGGTCTCATCTCCTATAATAAAGCCAGCATCTCGCTTGAAGAAGAGTCCTTCAACCGTCTCACCGCCGTCCGTGAGATGAAAGCAGCGCAGATCGAGGATTATTTCCAGCAGATCAACGACCATATTACCATTTTCAGCGAAGACCCGACCGTTGTACGCGCAATGAAGGAATTTAAGCTTGGCTTTAATTCTATTGCAGAAGAGTTTGGCTCCTCTCAGGAAAAGCTTGACAGCGTCAACCTAAGATTGGACGGTTATCTGAATGAAGAATACCTGGCAAGGCTGAACTCGAACCTGGACGAAAAGGCCACGTTAGATGAAGAATCAACAAAAAAATTCAATGCCCGTTTGATGCAGTTTTTGTATATCGCATCTAATCCCAGTCCTGTCGGACAGAAATATCTTCTTGATGCTGCAGGGGATAAAAGCAATTACACAAAAACACACGCGCTTTATCATCCTACGCTGACTAAATACCTGCAGAAGTTTGGATTCTATGATATTTTCCTTGTTGACGACAAGACAGGCGATATCGTTTATACGGTTTTCAAGGAAGTGGATTTCGGTACATCTCTTGTGGATGGCCCTTTCCGTCAAACGAACCTGGCTGAAGCTTTTCACGCGACCAGGAATGCAATAAAGCCGGGGTTTGTGAAACTTGTAGATTTCAAAGCATATCATCCATCCTACAACGCATCCGCCGCATTCATCGCCACACCAATTTTCGACGGAGCGGAGCGGATTGGTGTGTTGATCTTTCAATTGCCCATTGACCGCATCAACACGATCATGACAAATAAACTCCAATGGTCAAAGGTGGGATTGGGCGTGAGTGGGGAAACGTATATTGTGGGCGAGGACTACACGCTGCGAAATCAATCCCGGTTCCTGATCGAGGACAGCACGAATTATTTCAAAATGATCCGGGACATTGGGATGCCCGCAAAAACGATCAACCGTATAAAAGCGTTTAACAGTTCCATCGGGCTACAGGAGGTCAAGACGCTTGGGACGGAGGCTGCGCTTTCCGGAGAAACCGACGCGAAGATTTTTCCGGATTACCGCGGAGTCCCGGTATTGTCTGCATACCGCCCATTGAATATACAAGGTATGCACTGGGTGATCATGAGTGAAATAGACGAAGCGGAAGCATTTTCACATGTTCATACACTAAGAAATTATATGTTCATCGGTTTTTGTGTGCTGTTGGTTGTTGTGATCATTGTCTCATTTGTCATTTCCCGCAGCATGACAAGACCATTGAAGATCCTGACCTATGACGCTAAGGAACTTGCGCGTGGAAATTTTGATGTAGAGATCGGTATTCGCAGAAAAGATGAGATCGGGATACTTGCGCTGAGTTTCAGATCCATGCAATCGAGCATAAAAAAACTCGTTGATGAACTGAAGGAGATCAACCTGAACCTTGAGAACAAAGTAAAGGAACGAACGGCAGATTTGCAGACCCAGAAGGAACTTGTTGAGGATAAGAATAAAGAGATCCTGGATTCCATCAACTATGCAAAACGTCTGCAGTCGGCTATTCTTCCGCCTGTCGACAAGATCCATAAGAATCTCAAGAACGCTTTTGTCTTATTCAAGCCAAAGGATATAGTATCCGGTGATTTTTACTGGATGTATAAACGCGATGATGATATTCTCATCGCCGCGGTGGATTGTACGGGTCACGGTGTTCCGGGAGCAATGGTAAGCGTAGTGGGCGCAAATAACCTTGATCGCTGTGTCAGGGAGTTCAATCTCAGGAAACCTTCTTCCATACTTGATAAAATGTGCGAGTTAGTGGTTGCAACATTCGAGACAACCAGCGAGGATGTAAGGGATGGCATGGATATGTCGCTCGTTTGCATTGACACAAAGGACAGGAAGATCCAGTATTCAGGCGCGAACAACCCGATCTGGATCATCCGGAAAGGGTTAAAAGTGATAGAAGAGATAAAGGCTGACAAGCAACCGATCGGGAAATATGAATTCGCCAAACCTTTTACTAACCATGTAATTCAACTGGATAAGGGCGATACTTTCTATCTTTTTTCTGACGGCTTCGCGGACCAGTTCGGTGGACCGAACGGAAAAAAGTTCAAATACAAAACTTTAAAGGAATTATTGGTGAATATAAATGTGCTCAGCATGGAGGAGCAGCACGAACATTTACATCAGAAATTTGAGGAGTGGAAAGGGGAGTTGGATCAAATAGACGATGTTTGTGTAATTGGTGTACGACTCTAATGTTCAAAAAAATCAACAAGGCATATAAACAGTACTTCCCCTGGTTCGTGGATTTCTGGTATTACATTGTTGTAATACTTGTGATGATACTTGGGATAATATTCTTTGTGTGAAGATTAATTCTTCACAATCCTCGTCGTACTGGTCTGCCCGCCTGCGCTGATCTTTACAAAATACATTCCTGCTGAAAGTCCGGTCATTTCCATTTTGATAGTAGAAACTTCGTGCTTATTAAGAACACTGACACGCTTTCCTGCAAGATCAAAGATCTCAACTGAAACAAGCTTATACATTTTGCCAAGATCGATCATAACATGTTCATTGGCAGGGTTCGGGTAAATTTTTACCGGACCACCGGAAAGTTCGTTCGTGCCAAGGCAGCCGTTTGTGTATTCAAGGACGACCAACCCGTTACCGGAACTTATTCCCGACTGCATGCTGCCTGCTATTACACCACCAATGTAACCGGAGCCACCTCCGCCACCTCCGTTATTTGGACCGCCTCCGCCACCATACCAGCCACCGCCACCTCCGCCACCGTCATTGCCATCAGCCTCGCCGCCCTGGCCGAATGATCCGTTTGTTCCCTGTGTGCAGGCATGCGCGGTATAATGCCCCCCAACCTGACCGCCGGCTATTTGTGTGCCGCCAGTCGCCTGAACTGAATTATATGTTCCGCCGTTTCCACCAAAAACATCTCCTCCAAATGCGCCCGGTTGGTTATCGCCCGCACCACCACCGCCACCTGCAACAATTTGTCTGTCGCTCAATGTTTGACCACCTCGTCTCACATCCGTTCCGCCACCACCTGCTCCCGCACCCGCACCTGCGTTCGAGCAACATGTATTTCCTGTATTACCACCCCCGTTAAAGCCACCTAAAAGATTGCAATTCTGTCCTGTTCCCGGTCCGTCGGTTCCTTTTCCGCCAACATAGATCCTGAGCGTATCGCCCGGATTAACGGGTAAGGATCCCTGCGCATAACCTCCAAGTCCACCCAACACAACCATCGGTCCATCATCACCTCCCTGGGCACCCCAGGCTTTGATGAATACGGTATCAACACAATTAGGCACTACAAAAGTGGCCACGGCGCCTGTATAGGCAAACGTGTCGACAACAAATACCTGGGATCGGTTGATTAAGAAGAATAGTAGTAAGGCGGAAGTGAGTACAAGTTTTTTCATGACAGAACGTTTTATGTTATACAAAGATACGGCGGGAAATGTTTATAAGAATAAAGTTTTTCAGTAATTTCGGTAAATGCCTGTGCAGATCATAATATGTCTCATCTTATCACAAATCATTCCAATTATTGTGATGGCTCAATCAAAGGTAATGGATAAGCCAGTCGTAGTGAATATTACATGGGTTGATAAGGTTGAAGGGGATTTTTCATTTACCGATGACTGGAGCTATCCGATGGGGGTGTATAAGAATCAGCACGGACAGGTTTCCTGTGACGGCCTTTGTCCTCCTGAAATTGATAAGATGAAAGACAGTACCGGCCGGATCTACGACAAATACCTGAAGAAATTTTACAAGATCATAGATACAACACACTACTATCATAGCATAAAATGTGAAGCGCATACCTATGAATTTGCAGGAACGGATTTCATTACTGTTTGGCGCGCTAAAGGAGATACGGTTAAAGCATCAACATCCTGCCATGTTTCTACGCATGCAAGCCTTGATTTCAAGATCATTGGTAGTGAATGTATTGCCGTTATCGATCTCAACAGCATAACGAATAGTGGTTCCGCTGTTTTCCCTTGCCTTGGCGGCTACTTAAAAATTGAAAGGAAATCCTGAGAAAACGGGATCCTGAAAGCAGAATTCGATCTGCGTTTTAAGGATGATGCAGTAGGTCATTTCAAAGACGATCCTATGTATTGGAAGGGAATTGTTTACGTAAGGATCGAGACGAAGTAGGTCATTATGGAAAGGTAACTTATGAGTACATATTCAATAAATTATTTTAATAAAAAAAGCGAGCAACGGAGGCTCGCTTTTGTAGAATTTGTTCTTCTGCGGAGGAAGAGGGATTCGAACCCCCGAGGCTTTAACACCTAACGGTTTTCAAGACCGCCGCGATCGACCGCTCTGCCATTCCTCCGCGGCAAAAGTAACAATTTTTGTATTCCTATTATCACATCAGCTAATTGGCTAATTCAGCTCAGACCTTTATCTCCTTCCATTTCCCCTTCCTGAAATAATACCAGGCCAATAGCGCTATCGCCGTCTCAGCAATTGGAACGGAAACTATCGCGCCAACCGATCGCAGGTCAAGTCCTTTTGCCAGGAAGTAGGCGAGGGGGATCTGGAAAAGCCAGAAACAGACAAAATTGATCAGTGTTGGAGTACGGGTGTCACCTGCTCCGTTCAGCGCTTGTGTCATGACCATGGCTATGCCGTAAAAAACAAAACCGGAACCCATGATCTGCAATGCCTGCGTTCCGTGCCTTATGACTTCTTCTTCCTGTGTGAAGATGCGAAGTATAGGCTCAGAAAAGAAAAGGAACAACAGCATCACGAAACTCATAAAAACGGCATTGTATTTAGCCGTCAGCGCTACACTGTCAACGGCTCTTTGAATTTGTTTTGCGCCTAAATTCTGTCCAACCAGTGTTGCCGCTGCATTGCTTAAACCCCATGCAGGTAAAATAAAAAAGATAACATTCCGTATGGCAACCTGGTAACCGGCAGATGCGGCTGTTCCGCCTGTCTCCGCGACGATCCTCGTAAGTACGATCCAGCTCCCGCTAGCCATGATGAACTGGAATGTAGCCGGCCAGGCGATCTTGATGATCGACCGGATGATCGCCATGTCTGCTTTGAAATGATGCAGGTATAATTTCACGATCCCGCTTCCCTTAAAAAGATGATAGCACTGGTAGATCACGCCCGAACTTCTTCCCACTACCGTCGCGATCGCAGCGCCTTTTAATCCCCAGATCTCAATAAAAATGGGACAGAGGATAATATTGATCAGGCTTGCCAGCCATAAACTCCGCATAGCCATGGCAGCATCCCCGGCTCCCCTGAATATTCCATTGATAAGAAACAAGAACATGATGGCCGCGCTCCCGCCCAGCATGATCCGGGTAAAATCAGTTCCTTCTGTGATCACCGCATCGCTTGCGCCCATTAATTTCAATATCTCTCCTGGGAAGATCATTCCCAAAATGCTTATCAGGAATGTGAGGGATATTCCTACAATTATTGTCTGTGCCCCAGCATGCGCAGCCGCCTCCGGATTTTTTTCACCTGTCCTGCGGGCAACGATGGCTGTCGCTGCAGTGCTGACTCCTATACCAAGTGAATAAACAATTGTAATAACAGATTCCGTCAATCCTACTGTTGCCATGGCATTCTTCCCAAGTTTGCTGACAAAGAACATGTCCACGACGGCAAAAACACTTTCCAGGCTCAACTCAAGGATCATGGGAACGGAAAGTAAAACAACAGCTTGCCTGATACTTCCCTGTGTATAGTCAAAAGCTTCGCCTTTGATAGCTCGTTTTATCAGCTTCCAGAGTCTCGTAATGAAATTTGGGTTTGTATTCATACTCATATTGGCCGGCAAAAATAGTAAATTTGGGACCTATGGGTTCTGTCTTTCCTGACCGCAAAGCGCTTATTCTTGTTATTGTTGCCTCGCTTGGGTATTTTGTCGATATCTACGACCTCATCCTGTTCAATATCGTCAAATCCGACAGTCTTGAGTACATAAAAGCCCTGCATTCCCTGGATTTCGATGTGAAGAAGGAAGGGATCTTTCTTTTCAATATGCAAATGTTCGGAATGCTGGTGGGCGGGATTCTCTGGGGTATACTCGGAGATAAGAAGGGAAGAATAACCGTTTTGTTCGGCTCTATTTTCCTCTATTCATTTGCGAACCTCGCAAATGCTTTCACTACAGATCTTACTTTTTACGCTGTAATACGATTCATCGCGGGAGTTGGACTCGCCGGCGAGCTTGGCGCGGGCATTACCCTTGTTGCTGAAACCCTTCATAAGGAAAAGCGGGGTTACGGCACCATGATCATTGTGACATTCGGCGCGCTGGGTGCTGTACTTGCAACGCAGGTTGCGGACAAAGGCGCATGGATGAGTGATATTATTTATTCTATTTCAGAATACCGTCTTCAGAACTGGCAGGTGGCGTATGTAGTCGGAGGATTGCTTGGCCTGGTACTTCTTCTCTTGCGCGCAGGAACACTGGAGTCAGGGATGTTCAGGAGCCTGAAAGATTCGAAAGTCAAGAAAGGAAACTTCATGATCCTGCTTAGTTCAAAAAAGAATTTCCTGAAATACCTTAAATGTATTTTAATAGGTATCCCCATCTGGTTCATCATAGGCGTGCCGATCGCGCTTTCATCTGAGTATTTTGCTGAAGCCATCGGTGTGCCTGGTATCAGCAGGCCAACGGCGATCATGTATGCATATATAGGATTATCCGTTGGAGATCTTATAAGCGGTCTGATCAGTCAGTTTTTAAAGAGCAGGAAGAAAGTCGTATACATTTACCTGACCTCATCCGTGATCCTTCTTCTTGTCTTTTTTTACGGAATGCAGGGCGCAAGCCACAGCATGTTTTATTTTGTTTGTTTTCTCCTTGGATGCGCAACGGGCTACTGGGCGATCTTTGTCACTATCTCTGCAGAACAGTTCGGAACAAATATTCGCTCGACAGTCACGAACACCGTTCCCAATTTTGTGCGCGGTACTGTCCCGCTCATCACTTTATCGTTTACGGCTCTTATTCCATCATTTGATGCGATCGGCGCTGCCTTGATCGTGGGGGGTACTTGTATTGCAGTCGCCTTCTGGGCCGCATGGAGTATAAAGGAATCTTTTAGTGAGGACCTGGATTATGTGGAGGAGTGCTAAACAAAAAAATAATTCCAGATGAAACCCATTCTTTCCATTTTTATGTTCCTGGCCATCTCATTCTCTTCGGCTGTAGCCTGCGCCAATTACTACTATACGCTTGACAAAGAAGGAAATCTTGTCCCACTTGGTTATAACTGGCATTATCCTTTCAATAAGAACTTCAATCCTGAGCTGAATGAAAAAAAGCTTCTGAAGCTGGAGAAAAAGCTCAGGAAGGAAAAGACGTTCATGCTGCTGTCGGATTATTCCGTTTGCCTGATGAAGCTTGGAAAAAGCAGGGAAGCGCTGGATATCCTCACCAATCTTTATTCGCATTACCCAAAAGAATATAAAATAGCCTCCAACCTTGGAACAGCTTATGAACTGAACGGCATGGCCGACAGCGCCCTGAAATACATTAGGCGGGGAATGGAACTGAACCCGCACGATCACGAGGGAAGCGAATGGGTGCATGAAAAGATCCTTGAAACCAAGTTGGCCATGATGAAGGATCCCGGCTTTTTGAAGGACAGAAGCGTACTGCAGCTTACAGAATCCCAAAAAAAGGATACGATGGTTTTATACCACATCAGTATCCAGCTACAGGAACGCGTACCGTTCATTCCTGTGAAGGATGCGATCATGGCAAGCCTGTTCACGGACCTGGGTGATATCTCCGCCAACCTGAAATCTGTTGAATACGCCAGAGCTTATTACCAGATCGCAAAAGAGTATTATGGAGGCAGTTCGACTGAACTTGACAACAAGATCAAAGAAATGGCTAAGCTGATGAATAAGTATGTGAATACGAAACCTGTTGACGATCATCTTGTTGAAGGACAAAAGATCAAATTGGGTTATTTCAAATATACCGAGCTCCTTACGGATAATGATCCCGGTCATTACAAAGTGAATTGGTCAAAGATCAATACGAATGTGGATTCCTTGCTCACGCTGGTAGATCTTACCCTGACCGTTCAGCAAGTGAAGGACTCTTCGGTCAATACGCCTGAAAAAAAGAACGACGAATTGAAGCTTGTACGGGAGCATGTCGATAGTATTCCGGTAATTGCAGCCGATACGACTCTTATTCTCAACCTGGTATCAACTGATAAAGAAGTTTCGGATGGCAATCACACATGGATATATATTATTTGTTCGGCCCTGCTTGTTCTTGGGCTCGGATTTATTTTTATTAAAAAAATAAAATGAGAAAAATTACCGGTTACCTATTGGGGATTTTAACACTCGCTGTGCTTTTCATTCAATGCAACACCCCTGCTGAAAAAGAAACCATTTCCTATTATTCCGTCCCGCTTAAATGCGGCGCGGCGGAGGGCATCGGCTGTGGGAGCAGAATAAAGCCTTTGTTCCTGGAAACAGAAAAGGAAAAGAACATTAAGGAATCCTGGACAAACCGTGAGGGAACGGTTATTGCCATTGTCTGGGCAGGGCAGGAGAATGAGAAGCTTATCCAATCATTGTTTGCCCAAAACGATATTGAGGCAAAATTGATCCATGATACGGCTGAAGTCCGAAAAATAACCGCAGATTTCCGTCAACCCGGAAAATGGTTGAAAGGAATGGAGGTCGACCAGCTTAGTATCGAGGAAGCAGGCGTCATTGCCAGGGACCTTACGCAGTTTGCTGAAGATGCCAAACTGATCAACCACGAAGAAAGCGAAAAGATCCGGAAAGAATTCGAAGAGTATTTCAAAAAGGAACTGGTCATCGTCCGTACCTTTGATGAGCTGAAAAGCACCGATACGCGCGACAAATGGCGGGAGGAAGGTTACGCTATTTATGAAAAGCATCTTGGTAAACAACGAGCCGACTCAGTCAGCGTACTATATGCAAAGCGTCAGGTGAGCGAGGAGGAATCTTGTTGCGATGAAGAAAAGAAGGACGACTGTTGTAAAAAGAAGGAAATGACCTCTCTGTATTCGGAAATAACCTGTCCAAAGTGCGGACATAAAAAGACAGAAAAACTGCCAACGGATGTTTGCATGATCAAATATACCTGCGAAAAGTGTAAAACGGACCTTTTTCCTAAAAAGGGTGACTGCTGCGTGTTTTGCACTCATGGAGATCATAAATGTCCGTCGAAACAGGAAGGCTGACAACATGAGAAAGATCCCGACACATCAATTTGCGGATGATCTGAAAAAAGGCGTTCAGCTTCGCATCGTGAAGTTGAATGAACGTACGCATTACGATACTTCCGAACCGCACCGGCATAATTATTATGAGTTATTCCTTTTCTCGAAGGGCGGCGGAACGCACATGATCGACTTCGCGGATCATAGAATTTTATCCCAGAGCATGCACCTGGTAAAGCCCGGACAGGTACACGTCGTACGACGTGAATTGAAAACTTTTGGATACGTGATCATTTTTGCAAAGGATCTTCTGCTTGTTAGAAATACGAATGAGGAGCGAAGCGCGGATAAATTGAAACAGATAGCGGTGTTGGAAAAAGGCGATTATCAGACTGCGCTTGAGATAACGAATCTACTCATTTCTGAATCCAAAAAAGTCAGTTCGCGGAGCGCCATCGCAGCTGGCTTACTAGAAGTGGTTGTTGAATTGCTGACGTATGGAAAGATCCCGTCAGGAACATCTGCCACCAAATCGACAGAAGCATTTGCAACTTTCTCAGATCTGCTGGAGAAAAACTTCTCCAATATGCACCGGCCTTCAGCTTATGCGGATCTGATGGCGCTCAGCGAGAAAAAACTGAATGAGATCGTAAAGAATGCATGCGGTAAGGGAGCAGGAGAGGTCATCCAGGATCGCATCATTCTGGAAGCAAAGCGTTTGCTTACGCATTCAGCGCTTTCAGCAAAGGAGATCGCCTTCCATCTCAGCTTTGATGATCCTTCCTATTTCATTCGTTTCTTTAAACGAAACACCAATAAAACCCCTAAGGACTTCCAGGCTGCCTTCAGAAAAAAGTACCATTATTAAGGAAATTGTTCCTTGGATAATTTGCCTTTCTCAACCTATATTTGTACAAATGATAGATCCATGTTAAATAGATATGTGCTTATCTCGCTGGTTATCATTGGGATAGCTGGCGCATCACTCATTTCCACGAAAGAAGTTGAGGCTTATACCAGCGGAGCGCCTATTTCCAGGACAGGCTCGCCGGGCGATGGCGCCAGTTGCACATCATGCCACTCGGGAGTTCCAACCACTCTGGCAGGAATGATCACTTCAAATATTCCGGGGACAGGTTACATGCCCGGAAATACATATACTATAACCGCAACCATTACTGTTGCCAGTATAAATAAATTCGGATTTGAGATATCACCACAAAGTTCCACCGGTGTTTTAAAAGGAACACTGGTGATTACAAATCCAACAACAACAAAACTTATCGGCTCCGGAAAGTGGGTCACACATCAAAGCGCCGGCACTGCAGGCGCAGGAACAAAATCCTGGTCATTTAACTGGGTAGCTCCGGCGTTGAACCAGGGACCGGTTACATTTTATGGAGCGTTCAATGCTACAAATAGCAATGGAGCAAGCTCAGGCGACCAGATATTCCTTTCTACACTTGCGGTACAGCAGGATGCCAGCGCAGGGATCTTTACGCCGGTTGCTTATGAGATGGATCTGAATATCTATCCCAACCCGGTATCCGATATATTGAATCTTGGTTTTGGCATCAATGAAGATGGAGCTTACATAATCATAATGGATATCACCGGGAAGCAGATCATGCAATTTGAGCGACCGGAACTTGTGAAAGGAGAAAATAGACTTAGCTTTGATGTATCGGAACTTTCTCCCGGCACCTATTTCCTAAGCGTACAAAGCGGCGAAAATAGGTCGATGAAGAAGTTCATCAGGATCTGATCATGTATAAGTTCTTAATTGTCATTCTGACCATGCTCCTGGTCACGATTTCCTGTACGAAGGAGATCGCTCCTCCGCAGAATTACGACTGCAATTCCGTTGATCGCACTTATTTAACCGGCATAAAAACGATCATTGATACCAAATGCGCGATTTCCGGATGTCATGTCGGAACTTTTACTTCCGGAAGTTTTGAAACCTATTCCATTTTATACAACAAGTACACAAGCGGCGCTCTTGAATTCAGGCTTTTCACCTTTCCTACGATGCCTCCCGCTAACCAAACCCAGCTTACCCAAAAGGAGCTTACTCAATTCCGTTGCTGGATCGACCAGGGCGCTCCCAACAATTGATTAGTTTTGTGGGATGAAAACAACTGTGGTTATCGGAGCATCTCCTGATCCTTCCCGTACTTCTTACCAGGCCGTACAACGAATGTCAGGACTTGGAATGCAGGTAACAGCGATCGGCTTACGCGAAGGAGAGATCGACGGCGTGAAGATACAAACAGGTAAGCCCGTGATCAGCGAAGTGGATACGGTCTCGCTTTACGTGGGACCGAAAAATCAACCGGGTTGGTACGATTATATTATTTCTCTTAAGCCTGAACGACTTATTCTTAACCCGGGAGCTGAAAATCCGGAACTTGAAAAACTTGCAGAAGCAAATGGGATCGAGGTCATAAGTGCATGTACGCTCGTGATGCTATCAGTCGGAACTTTTTGAGCAGACAACCTTTTTAACAACTCGTTTATCTCCCGAACTAATTACCAGGAAGTAAATGCCTTCAGCCAAATTACTTGTTACCAGTCCCGAAGCCTCGGGACCGTTTTCAGTTAGTGTCCGGTTTTGGATGGTTTCACCTACAATGTTTTGTAAACTTACATGAACCGGAAACACGGAACTGGTAACGATCAACTCATCTGTAAAAGGATTAGGATAAACCATAACATCAAATATTTCTGAAACTGCATTACTAACAGAAGCCGGGGTGCACATTGCATCATTCAGTTTCTGCCAAATGGTATCATTAAATGAAATTGGAACCGGGCTATTGTCGCCCGGCGGATCTCCCATCCTGATATAAACTAAATTTTGAGAAGGAACCACATTTATCACCTGCCCGTTCTTTCCCAAGGCTGCTATCATGTCATTGGGTGCGCTGGGATTCAGTGAGCCCGGAAATACAAATTGCAGCGTAGGCACCATAAAGGATGCCTTTCCGTTCAGCCACCACAAATAACCATAAGAGTTATTTATGTTCTGGGATGTATTTACCATCTGGTTAAAATACGAAGCGTCTGTCATGATTTGATTACCGTTCCAGTTGCCGTTGTTGAGCATCAAAAGCCCGAACCTTGCCATACTTCTTGGCTTGCTATAATAAACATTATTGTAACCCGACGGCAAGAATGCTCCGTTCATGCCGGTTGGGGTCTTAACCTTTGCCGTAAAATACGCATTCAACGATTGCCCGGTAGCAGCTTGAATAACTCCATCCAGCAGGGTATACGGTCCGTTGTGATACGCCCATCTTGTACCGGCATCAGCTAAATACTGCAAGCAAGTATCCAAGGTGCAGGTATAGTCCGGAACACCATCATCCAGCCCGCTCGTCATTGTTAACTGATGCCTGATGGTTATCATATCTTCTTTCGCAGGAGGACAAATTGTCCAGCCGGTTCCTAAATAAGCTGATGTCGTATCGCTTATCGATATAAAACTCTCCTGTTGGGCCATCCCAACGGTGAAAGCCGTGAGTGTTTTTCCTGCAGATGCCCAATACCAGTTACTGTCCTGGGTAAATGTTCCATAGTATTTCTCAATTACAATTTTTCCGTCTTTTAATAAAATAAACGCTTTGGTATTTCTATCGCCCAGATAATCTATTAAAGTATCTATTTTGTCAAGGCACCATCCTAAGCTGGCAGGTGAAATCGTGTCCCAGGTATTGCCGGAAATGGGCGGGAAATAAAGTGATTGTGCGTTGATGCTTACAGTTGAAGTCAGCCCTAGAAAGAACGAAAGTAAAAAGCGTCTCATTATTTTATCTTTAGTGGTTGGTACAAACTATCTTTTTAACGATCCTATGATCATCGGAAACGATCTCTACAAAATAAATACCGGATGAAAGATCCCTGAGATCGATAGTGTTTTTTCCGGTTACCAATGACCATTGTCCGATCTTCTGGCCCATTATACTAAACAACTGCATTTCAGCATGCGATTGCAAACCGGAAACGATCAACTCATCTGAAAACGGATTAGGGTAAACTTCGGCTATAAGGTCATTGTCCTGCACCTCTTCCGTAGAAAGATTCCAGCAATTCCCCGGCATGTTTGCATCCATCCAGGCAATACGATTCCTGAGCCACATTTTTAATGTATCGGCATCTCCCTGTTGCGTTCCCAAAAGATTCCAGCGTGTGAAGTGTCGTGTTGCAGCCGCGCTGATATAATTTGAAATGCTGTCGATCTCGTTGAACAGTCGAGCGGTATCAAGCACCGTTGAACGAAGCGTGAGCCATCGGCATTTCAGATCGCGGGTAAAAATGGAATCCTGTAACATCCTTCCCCACCAAAAAGGTACCGGTGCGGAACTTACCCAACAGGTCATCGGGTAGGCCCAGCCGGAAGCCGAATCAAAATTGCAGACATGTATATTATACCAGGCTGAATTATAATCCCAGAAAGGTCCGGCCTTTAATCGCCCTCCTTTGCTGAATTTATCTTTGTGCATGTAGGCGCTTCGCTTATAGGCATCAATGTTCTTACTTAATTCTGTGATGATGAAGAAGTCGATGAAAGAATTTGGCTCTGCATATTGCCTGAAACCGGCATTGTAGTTATCAAAAGCGGGGGAGAGGAGTGCGTTTTCGAAACTATCCACGTAAGAAATGATATAATTCTTCTGCTGGATCGTAATATCCTCCGGCTTCGGATAAGCATATTTGATGAAAACAGAAGGAGTATTTACTGTATTGAATCCTGTATCTCCTGTCCAGATATTTCTGTCGATAGCGATGATGTATCCACCCGTCAGGCTGTCGCCCGCATTCTCAAGACTATCCAGCTTTGCAATATCTACCCGGTTCTTATCCCGCTTTATCTTTTCCATCATCACGTAAACCCCGTGATAATCCGGCCAGATGACTTGCATCACCACTTCACAGAACTTGGTTCTTGGCGCCCAGTATCCCATCTGTCGGCCAATTTCGTAACTCAGCACATTTCGCATGAGCGAATGATCATCATGCGGACCGTAAAGGATCCAGTCATTTTCAGAAGGCATTCCCATTAACGGAACGTTATCAGAGAATCCAAGCGTATCCCGGGTTTCAATACTATAACTGTTCTGTGGCCAGAGCTGGGAAATAGAGCCCCTTTTTTCCATGCCTATTTTCCCGTTATAGGAATTGAAAGGATCGGTCACGTAGTTCGTCACATTATATCCGTTGTCAATGATCCCCATATCAGCAGTGATCTTGGGCTCATTTGGAATGAACTGCCAATTTGTGTTGATATACACAATAGGAAGATTGCTAGAGTCGAACACGACTTGCGAAAGACTTGTTTTACAGGTGATTACGAGTATTATGGCAAGAAGGAATGCGCGTAAAAAATGGATCATTTTGGGATTATTTGACTTTTAGACGTATCGCATAACCGCGGGTTTAATTGCACGGTCCCATAAAAATTATCATCTTTGCCACGAATTTATGAAACAAACAACAAATAACGCATGGTGGCTGTTACTCTCTGAGTGAACGGCAAGCATATTTGTTACAATATAAGCCCGCTGTTCAGACACAGCGGGCTTTTTTATTCATACCAATGACAAAAGGAACAAAGAAGTATCAATTGAATTGCCGGATGCGAAAGCTTCCAGCCGACCTGCATACGCCCATCGGCGTGTACCTGAAGCTGCGCGACCGTTTCCATAATTCTATTCTGCTGGAAAGTTCTGATCATCATGGAAAAGAGAATAGCTTCTCTTTCATTTGCTGCAAACCCGTCGCTTCTGTAATGGTACAAACAGGCAATATCACCTTCAGATACCCCGGACAAGTCTGCGATGTAAAGAAGATCAAAAAAAATGGAGATGTATTGGATGCCTTGATCGATTTCAGGGATTCATTTGAGATCAGTTCTGCAGAGGATCTGCCTGTGAACGGCATCTTCGGATTTACATCATACGATTGCATCCGTTATTTTGAGGAACTGAAAATGGAAAAAAGGGGCTATCCGACCGTTCCTGATCTACATTATTCCGTTTACAAATACGTTATTGGGATAAATCATTTCAATGATGAAATGTTCATCCTGGAATACTTCACTGATGGCGAAGTGGAAAGCCCGGACGAGATCATTAGCCTGCTTCAAAGCAGGAGCATTCCATCCTATGCATTTGATCGTAAGAGCGATGAAGGTTCGATGTTGAGCGATAAGGAGTATGTTTCTTCTGTTCGCAGTGGGAAAGAGTATTGCCGGCAAGGAAATGTTTTTCAGGTTGTTCTGTCCCGGGAATTCAACGTTGATTTTTCAGGAGACGATTTTAATGTGTACCGTTCGCTAAGGATGATCAATCCTTCTCCGTATCTATTCTATTTTGATATGGGGAATTTCAGGATCTTCGGATCTTCTCCGGAAGCGCAGTTGGTGGTAAAGGACCGAACTGCGCAGATACACCCGATTGCCGGGACCTTTCGGAGGACGGGTGATGAAGCGCAGGACGCATTGCTTGCAATTAAGCTTCGCAACGATAAAAAGGAAAATGCGGAACATGTGATGCTTGTCGACCTTGCGCGAAACGACCTGAGCCGGTCATGCACAAGTGTGAATGTTGAAGTTTTTGCGGAAACACAATATTACTCACATGTGATCCATCTTGTTTCAAGGGTAAGCGGTATTTTAAAGCCGGGAAGGGATCCACTTCAGCTTTTTGCAGAAACTTTTCCTGCAGGTACTTTAAGCGGAGCGCCTAAGCATAAAGCGCTTCAGCTCATAGATCTTTGTGAATCTTCCGGCAGGGGTTATTACGGAGGCGCGATCGGCTACATCGGTTTTAACGGAGATATGAACCAGGCCATCATCATTCGTTCATTCCTGAGCGCTGATAATAAATTACTATACCGCGCCGGAGCAGGCGTGGTGATCGCCAGCAAGGAAGAAAATGAATTGCAGGAAGTGAACAATAAACTTGCGGCCCTGAAAAAAGCCGTTGAAATGGCGGAAACATTATGAAAATACTGGTTTTCGATAATTACGACTCTTTTACATATAACCTGGTGCATTACCTGGAGCAGGTGAGTGATGCTCAGGTCGAAGTTTTCCGTAACGATAAGATCGCATTGGAAGATATTGCCGTATATGATAAGATATTACTCTCGCCGGGACCGGGAATTCCCTCCGAAGCCGGTATTCTCATGGAACTGATCAGGAAATACGCTCCCCTGAAAAGCATACTTGGCGTATGTCTCGGGCAACAAGCCATAGGAGAAGTGTTTGGTGGTAAACTAGTGAACCTTGAACGCGTTTTTCATGGGGTGGCGACAGATATGAAAATAACAGGGGATGATGTACTCTTCAATGGAATCCCAAAGATGTTCAAAGCAGGCAGGTATCATTCATGGGTCGTTGATAAAGAAAATTTTCCCGATGCACTTGAAATTACGGCTGAAGATGAGACAGGGCTGATCATGGCATTGCGTCACAAAGAATATGATGTTCGTGGCGTGCAATTCCACCCGGAGAGTATTTTAACGGAGCATGGATTGAAATTGATTGAAAACTGGGTTATTTCCTGATGAAAGCAATTTTAAATGATCTTTTCGAACACAAAACACTTTCCAGGCAGGAATCCAGGGAGGCGTTGGTAAATATTGCGAAAGGGAAGTACAATAATTCGCAGGTGGCCGCATTTCTTGCGGTTTACCTCATGCGTTCAGTTTCCGTACAGGAATTATCCGGTTTCAGGGAAGCTATGCTGGAGTTATGTATGCCTGTGGATTTTGATGGTGTTGAGACAATTGATATCGTTGGAACGGGTGGCGATAATAAGAATACATTCAATATATCCACTTTAAGTTGTTTTGTGGTTGCCGGCGCCGGCATTAAAGTTGCAAAGCACGGGAATTATGGGGTGAGTTCCGTCAGCGGTTCTTCGAACGTATTGGAGCGATGCGGTGTGAAGTTTACAAATGATGAAGATATTCTGAAGCGTCAGCTTGAACACGCCGGGATATGTTTCTTACATGCGCCATTGTTTCACCCCGCAATGAAAAGCGTTGCTCCTGTCAGAAAGGAACTAGGGGTCCGGACTTTTTTTAATCTTCTGGGTCCTATAGTGAATCCTTCCAGGCCAAAGTATATGTTTCTAGGCGTCTATAACCTTGAGATCATGCGAACCTATAATTATCTCCTGCAGCAGACAACTCATGATTATATGTTGATCCATGGGCTGGACGGATATGACGAGATCTCACTTACTTCCGATAGCAAGATGATGTGCAGGTCGGGCGAGCATATCTATCATGCTGAGGAACTACCCTTTGAGAAAGTACTTCTATCTGAAATTTCCGGCGGGGATAGTCCTGCAGAGGCTGCAGGGATCTTTATGAAGATCCTTTCCGGGGAAGGAACCACGGCACAGAAGAATGTGGTCATTGCCAATGCCGGGTTTGCAATTCATTGTTCAAGACCAGGAACATCCCTGCCTGATTGCTTCACCCTTGCGAGGGAATCTCTTGATTCCGGCCGTGCGCTCAACACATTCAACAAACTCATAACTCATAACTCATAACCAATAACTCTTCATGAACATTCTCGAATCTATATTTGAAAAGAAAAAGCAGGAAGTTTCAGAACGAAAAGAGCTTTATCCGATAAAACTCCTTGAGAAATCGATCTATTTCAATTCGCCAACGGTTTCACTTAAGAAATATCTTCAGCGGCCGGATCTATCGGGTATCATTGCTGAATTCAAGCGTAAGTCGCCTTCAAAGGGAATGATCAATGCGTACGCGCCCGTAGAAAGAACAACGATCGGGTATATGCAGGCAGGATCCTGCGCGCTTTCCGTGCTGACCGACCAGGAATTCTTCGGAGGCAAGAATGAAGATCTGATGACTGCAAGGAAATACAACTACTGCCCAATTCTGAGAAAGGATTTTGTCATCGACGAGTACCAGGTGCTGGAGGCTAAATCCATCGGGGCGGACGCGATTCTGCTTATCGCTGCCATGTTAAACCCTTCCGACATAGAAAGACTAGCCAAATTTGCCAAAGAATCTGGCCTTGAAGTAATACTTGAAGTATACTCGGTCAATGAGCTAAAATCTAATAATGAATATATTGATATACTAGGCATTAATAACCGGGATCTCAGGGACTTTAGCGTCGAGCTGAAGAGGTCTTTTGAGGTTATAACCGCCACACCCAAAGGGTGCACCTGCATTTCTGAAAGCGGGATTGATTCTTCTGAAGACATCGGTCAATTGAAGAAGGCCGGATTTCAGGGTTTCCTGATAGGTGAACGATTCATGAAGCACAGCAGACCCGAGATCGCTTGCGGAGAATTTATTAAATCGCTTAAGTGATCGTGAACAGGAAAATAAAAATATGCGGCATGCAAGACCCTGAGAATATCCGTCGGGTAGCGGAGTTGCATCCCAATCTCATGGGTTTTATCTTTTATAACGGCTCTCCGCGTTTTGTCGGAAACAACTTCATGATGCCTGAACTTGCTTCTGAAATAGATAAAGTGGGTGTGTTTGTAAATGAAAGTATTGAAAATGTAATAGAAATCGCTGTGCTGCATGAACTGAACTTCGTGCAGTTGCATGGAGACGAGTCTTCGGGATTTTGTGAAGAGCTATCACAACATATAGCAATAATAAAAGCATTCGGAGTGGATGAAGATTTTGATTTCAACATTACAAACAAATATGAATTGTTTTGCACCTACTTTCTGTTCGACACGAAGACTGCAGATCATGGGGGAAGCGGCCGGATATTCGACTGGAGTTTACTGGAAAAATATAAGGGATCAGTACCCTATTTTATTAGCGGAGGCCTTGGAATAGAGGAGATAGAAGGATTGAACAAACACTTCACTGATCCACGGCTCTATGCATTGGATGTGAACAGTCGCTTTGAAACTGGTCCGGGAATGAAGGATATAGAAAAAATAAAACAATTAACCGCCAAGACGCAAAGGCGCTAAGTTATTTTCTTCGCGTCTTGGCGCCTTAGCGGTAAAAACTAAAGTATGGGTTACCATGTAAATAAGAGTGGTTACTACGGCAATTTCGGGGGAGCATTCATCCCTGAAATGCTTTTTCCTAATGTAGAGGAATTGAGACAACGCTACCTGGAAATTATTTCGTCAGAAAGTTTTCAAACTGAATATAAAGAACTGCTCAGAAATTATGCCGGTCGCCCCACGCCGCTGTATCATGCAAAGCGGCTTTCAGGGAAGTATAAAACTAAAATATTCCTTAAACGCGAGGATCTTCTCCATACAGGCGCTCATAAAATCAATAACACACTTGGCCAGATCTTATTGGCCAAGGCACTCAATAAGACAAGGATCATTGCTGAAACCGGCGCAGGGCAACATGGTGTTGCAACGGCCACAGTATGTGCGTTGATGGGACTGGAATGTGTGGTGTATATGGGGGAAGTGGATATTCAGCGACAAGCGCCAAATGTTGCCAGGATGAAAATGCTTGGCGCGACTGTGATCCCTGCTACTTGTGGAAGCAGAACGCTTAAAGATGCCACCAACAAAGCCATTCGTGACTGGATCAATAACCCTGTAAGCACTTATTACATCATCGGATCAGTTGTGGGACCGCATCCGTATCCTGATATGGTTGCAAGATTCCAGAGTGTGATAAGCGAGGAGATCAAAGAACAAATACCTTATCCGGATTTCGTGCTCGCATGCGTTGGAGGCGGAAGCAATGCAGCCGGAGCATTTTATCATTTCCTTGATGAGGAAAAGGTAAAACTTATAGCTATTGAAGCTGCCGGAAAAGGGATCAGCTCCGGGCACTCCGCTGCTACAATGGTATTGGGAAAACCGGGCATCATTCACGGTAGTAAGACCATGCTCATGCAGGATGATGACGGACAGATCACAGAGCCTTACAGCATTTCAGCAGGATTGGATTACCCGGGCGTGGGACCTTTACATGCGCATCTCTTTGAAACGGGTCGGGCAAAATTCGTAAGTATTACGGATGAAGAAGCTCTGGCCGCCGCTTATGAACTTGCAAAACTGGAAGGAATCATCCCAGCGCTTGAAAGCGCGCATGCGCTGGCCTATCTGGCTAAGCTAGGCGCTAAAGAAAATGAGACAGTGGTTGTTAATTTATCCGGAAGAGGTGACAAGGACCTTGCCACGTATATAGAAAGAATGAAATGAATCCAATTACAAATTTATTCAGCAACAAAAAAAAGAAGATCTTATCCATCTACTTTACTGCCGGATATCCCGCTCATGATGATACAAACATTATTCTAAGTGAGCTGATCGGATCCGGCGCAGATATGATCGAGATCGGAATGCCATTCTCGGACCCTTTAGCCGATGGACCGATCATTCAACATAGCAGTGAGGTTGCGCTTAAGAATGGAATGAGTATCAAAATATTGTTTGAACAATTAAGGGAGTCTCGGGTTTCGGGTAACAAGTCTCAAATACCCCTGATTCTCATGGGATATTTGAATCCGGTTTTACAGTATGGTGTAGAACGATTTTGCAATGAGGCCCGGGCATGCGGGATCTCCGGAGTGATCCTACCTGATCTTCCCATGGACGAGTATCTTGAAAACTACAAACCTCTTTTTGGTAAATACAGCCTGAAGAACATTTTTCTCATCACTCCTCAGACCTCCGAAAAAAGGATCCGGATGATAGATGATAATTCTGACGGATTTATTTATATGGTATCATCTTCAAGTACCACCGGCATGAAGAACGGTATCGATACCGAAAAGGAAAATTATTTTCATCGCATCCGGGATATGGAGCTTAAGAACCCGCTGATGATCGGTTTCGGAATCGCTGACCGGAATAGTTTTTCAAAAGCCTGTGAATATGCAAACGGAGCGATCATCGGCAGTGCTTTCATCAATCATCTTTCCAAACAAGGAACAAAAAGTATTTCAACATTTTTAAAGGAGATAGTATGATCATTCAGTTAGAAGAGAAACTTGCGACTCAGCATAGGGAAACGATCAACAAAAAGATCGCAAGTATCGGTTATAAGATCACGGAGGTCAAGACCCAACATGGCAACTATCTTGTCTGCATCGGGAAAAAAGATTTTGATATACGCCTCATCGGTTCTATGGATGGTGTAGCCGACGTACATCGCGTAAGCGATTCCTACAAACTGGTTTCTAAAAAATGGAAGGTCGGGCAGTCGGTCGTTGAACTGGGCGATGGCGTGAAGGTCGGGAACGGGGGACTAGCCATCATGGCCGGCCCCTGCAGCATTGAGAACGAAGTGCAGGTGGAGAGTATCACCGATCACCTTGTCGCCAAGGGAGTAAAAATAATGCGGGGAGGAGTCTTTAAACCCCGCAGTTCTCCTTATGCGTTTCGCGGCCTGGGTTTAGAAGGACTTAAAATGTATAGTAAGATCTGCAGGAAAAAAGGGATCAAGATCATCACCGAGGTCATGCAAGTGAGCCAGGTAGGGGAGATGTATGATTACGTAGACATCTACCAGGTTGGAGCAAGGAATTCCCAGAATTTCAATTTGCTTGATGAACTTGGGAAGGTCGACAAAGCCGTACTGATCAAGAGGGGAATGAGCGGTACCATTGATGAGTTGCTGCAATCCGCAGAATATGTTTTCTCGCACGGCAATGAAAAACTCATGCTTTGCGAACGCGGTATCCGGACCTATGAAACAGCATACAGGAATACATTTGATATCAACGCCATTCCCTTGTTGAAGGAAAAATCACATCTCCCTGTGATCGCTGATCCCTCACACGGCATTGGCATAAGGGATTTTGTTCCTGCTGTCGCGCTTGCCTCCGTCGTTGCCGGAGCCGACGGAATTATTTTTGAAATACACGAAAAACCGGAAGAAGCAGCCTCGGACGGACAGCAAACGCTTAATTTTTCAGAGAGCGCCGAACTGATAAATAAGTTAAGGAGAGTATGCTGAATTTTCTGCGCCCTCCGCGACTCCGCGAGAAATTGAAAAGGTTTGATTTGAAGGAAAAGCTCAGGCTGTCTCCCGGGATTATAGATCAGAGATCACAAACTTGCCGCTGCCGATCTTCCTTTCCTCGCTTATGATCGTATACAGATAGACTCCCGGAGAAAGGCTCTCGCGATAGATCATTTTAGGTCCTTTTTGCAATATTTGAGTACGGATCAACCTTCCTTCTGAATCGTAAATGTACAAGACATCTTTTTCCGTGTCAGAGCCTTTTACGATCGTTGCAAATTGATAGAAGGGATTCGGATAAAAATATGATATAACGGTTTCTTCCAAAGCTGCGATGCCTGTCGGTGGGCTGAATTCCCAGAGATCATTCTTCTGTGCTCCGTCCAATCCTGTTCCAACATAGGCAAGCGCGCCAATGGTGAATGAAACAGGATCCTGCCTTCCGCTTCCTCCAAAATTCGCAACGGAGATCCATGTATTGGTTGTCGGATCGAATTGCCTGAAATCCTGCAGGTAGCCAGTGCCAATACCAAGACCAATATATCCCTTATTCCCTATAGAAAATCCGGTTGCGTATCTTCTCGCAACACCCGGAACATTTGTTCTTTGCAACCACGCATTCCCGGCCTGGTCCCATTCCCAAAAATCCTGGAGATTCGCACTTCCATCGAAACCCGTACCAACGTATCCTTTGGTCCCTATCGCGAAACCTGCCGCTCCGTCTCTTCCAACGCCGGGTAAAACAGCTCTTTGTGCCCAGGTATTTGTTGGTTGGTCCCATTCCCAGAGATCCTGTTTATAATTTGATCCGTCCCAACCGGTCACAAAATATCCCTTTGTACCGATGACAAATGGGATGGTACGAAATCTTGCGGTACCCATAAAATTTGCGCGGGGAGTCCATGCGTTTCCAACCGGATCATATTCATAAAAGTCCTGTGTGAACCAGGAACCGTCGAAACCGGTTCCCATATAACCCTTATTGCCTATAGAAAATCCTGCTGCTGCGCGACGCGTTGCTCCCGGGAAACTTGTCTTTTGCATCCAGGTGTCGGTCGACTGATCCCATTCCCAGAAGTCATTATAAAGTAAGGTAGCGTCCCTGCCGGTTCCTATGTAACCCTTGTTACCAATAGAAAACCCGGCAGCCTGGTTTCTGGCGTTAGCAGTTAGACTCGCTCTTTGGGTCCAGGATCCCTGGCAGTAGAAAAATTCAGGAAGGAATAAGATAAGACAAACGAAGCCGCGTAGCATTACTTCTTAATAATGATCTCTGTGGTCTTGTTATCGTAATTGAGATAGTAAACGTCCGCAGGCAGTCCTTTAATGTCAACCGTTTCTCCAAAACCCTTCTTTAGAAAGTTTCCGTCCTTATCATAGATCTCGTACAAGGTTGCGCTTGAAAATTTAAGCTGATCCCTGAGAACAAGTTCAGGAAGTGTAACCTCTGGAATGTTAACAAGCGACCGGACAGGTTTCGAATAACAAGGTTGACTTGAGTAATCAAATTGTTTGATCCTGACCTGGTTTTCACCGGAATGAAGAACGTCGATGGTAAATGAATAATTATGTGCTCCATACCCGCCAATTCCGTCCACCTCACCGATCTTGACCCATTTATTCCAACGGAATTGTTCAATAATAAAAGGAAGTTTACCAACCTCGTTAATGGTCTTCCATTGTAACTTACCATCACTACTTAGCGTTACTTCGGTAAAATCAGCCGTACACTTTGGATTATGGACCTCAGGATTCAGGACCTTGGGTTTGCAATCATCCTGGTGATATATCTCAATAAGGACTTTGTCCCCAATTTTAAAATTGAAAACCTTTAAATTGATCTCAAACGCTGCCGATTCAATATCATCGCCTGTTACAATTCCGTTGACCTCAACTTTGGTAACACAGAAGCCTTTTCCGCTTCCGGCAAATGGGTTCTGAACATATATATTTTGCCCCTGGTAATTGCCTTCAAGGGTAATAACTCCGGCATACGCGAAAATGAGGGGGAAGAAGAGTGAAAAGAACGAAACAGCCTTTTTCATGATGATAATTTGAGTAAATATAAAACAAATTAATGAAAATCAAATACTAGCTCCTATTCACCGGTATCGGTTGAAAACAATTAGCCCCTAAATCCCGTTAGAATGGATCCGCTGATACCTTTGTATAAGCATGTTTATACCTAAACTCTTTGTTACTTTAAAGAGTTACACCAGGGTGCAATTCTTCAAGGACCTTGTTGCCGGTATTGTTGTGGGGATCATAGCGCTTCCGCTATGCATCGCTTTTGCCATCGCTTCAGGCGTATCTCCTGAAAAAGGACTCATTACAGGTGTGATTGGCGGTTTCCTTATCTCCTTTCTCGGCGGGAGCCGCGTTCAGATCGGGGGTCCTACGGGCGCATTCATTGTCATTGTTTACGGAATAGTACAGGAATTCGGTGTCGAAGGACTCATCTATGCGACGTGTATCGCCGGAGTCATCCTTGTGATCATGGGATTGGTACGATTAGGCTCGGTCATCAAATTCATTCCGCATCCGCTTATTGTGGGATTTACGAGCGGGATAGCGCTGATCATTTTTTCTTCCCAGGTAAAGGATTTTTTCGGATTGCAGATGGGAGATGTCCCCGCTGATTTTGTGGAGAAATGGACAGCTTATTTCGCCAATTTCACAGCCATCAACCCATGGGCAGCCGGAATTGCGACCGGAACGATCCTCATTTGCTTTTTGTTTCATTATGTTACACGAAGGATCCCCGGTTCACTTGTGGCGATTATTGTATGCACCGCTGCCAGCGCATATTTTTCGCTTGATGTGGAAACAATTGGGAGTCGCTTCGGTGAGATCTCTTCAACCATCCCGGCCCCTCATTTGCCCGCCATCGATTTCGAAACGATTCAGAAATTAATTCAACCCGCATTTGCGATAGCGCTCCTTGGCGGAATAGAATCGTTGCTATCAGCAGTGGTGTCCGACGGTATGATCGGCGGAAGCCATAAATCCAACATAGAACTGGTAGGGCAGGGGATCGCAAACATCTTTTCCTCCATTTTTGGAGGAATTCCGGCAACCGGCGCAATAGCCAGGACGGCAGCGAATGTCAAAAATGGCGGAAGAACACCCGTTGCAGGAATAGTCCACGCATTAACATTGTTGCTGATCATGCTTTTCTTCGGACAATGGGCAAAGCTGATCCCACTTTCCTGTCTTGCAGGAATTCTTATCGTCGTGGCTTTCAATATGAGTGAGTGGCGTTCATTTCTTGCTGTAATGCGTACCTCAAAGAATGACGCTGCAGTGCTGCTTGCAACGTTTTTTCTTACGGTATTCGTGGATCTTACTGTAGCAATCGAAATAGGGATGGTACTCGCAGCATTTCTATTTATGCGGAAAATGACGCAAATATCGAATGTGAATATTGTTACCGGCGCAATTAAAGACGGGGAAGATGATAAGGCGATAAGCAAATATAAGTTGCCTGAAGGGGTTGAGGTATTCGAAGTGACCGGCCCCATGTTCTTTGGCGCCGCCTACAAATTCAAAGAATCGCTGAAACTTTTTTCAACGCCGCCAAAGGTATTGGTGATCCGTATGCGATCTGTTCCGGTGATCGACTCCACAGGATTACACACGCTGGAAGAAGTCTTTCTGCAATGTCGCAAGAATGGAACCAAATTGGTGCTTTCGGGTGTACAAGACGGGGTGCTTAAAGACATGATCCATTCCGGCCTGGTTACGCTGGTAGGAAGGGAAAATATTCGTCATGATATTGATGCAGCGCTGGAAAGAGTAAAGACGATCCTGGCTACGGAATAAAATCGTCGCTTAATAAGTTCATTCCTCCGGTCGTTCTCCGCAGATCCTGTTGATCGAAGTGTCATTGTGCGCAAACCCGGATGAAGAAAAATAAAATTGATACTCCTTCTTATCATTAGTGCCTGCGCAATGAAGGTGGCTTCTGTAATCCTGTTCTCCCCACATGCCTGTTTCCGGCTTGAATTCCGTCGTATCTTTTTCATCGTAGAAGAAATAGCGTGTCTTATGCCAGTCTTCATACAAAGGTGTGGACGTGACCAGGCGGCCATCCTCCGGTATAATGATCTGAAATCGTTGACCCAAAATGCCATTTTCATATATCTTCAGAGGCGGTGAATTTTGTTTCCCGTATTTGATCAGCACCCATCCGTTGAACTCCTTCGGCAGATAGTATTCACAGTAAGTATTGGACGACTTCAATTCTGCGACTCCCATTATCCCTCCGAAAACAAAGAATACGAGAATTGCCAGGCAGTTAAGCCAAACAGAGGTGGTGGTAACACCATTCTTATGTTTCCTTCTTGCCAGGATGGATATGATAAGTCCCGGAATTGCGAGAAGAAATCCAAAAAAAGTCAGGAACCAGGAAAGAGACAATAATAGGGCGATGATGCCGAGTACGAGCGAGAGTATCGAAACAGGTCCGCCTTCATTTTTCATACGATACTATTGCTTTTCCGCAAACTCCCTGAACAACTGCATGAACTTCCGGCTCTGCTTTTTGAACATTCCCGGCATAAGAGCTGCCATGATCTTCATCCCAATGCCCGAAAACCGGAACTCAGTATGGCTCACCCACTTTGTTTTATTAGCAGCGATTTCGGTAAAGTGATTCCTCACTTCGTTGTAAATTCCTTTGATGTCGTACGTTCCGGAAAACTCATGAGGCAGGTTCCTTACCGTAACGGTTTCGATCATTTCCATCTTTCTTCCCTTGTGAAGAAATACAAGTTTCGACTTTGCTCCAGGCTGTCCTGCCGTTCCGCTCAGGTGTTCAAAACTCTGGAATCCCGGCTGCCAGTGCTTTAGATTATCAGGGTTGTCAAATAATTCGATTACCCTCGTCCTTGGGCGATCAATTTCAATTTCTGTGCTGTATTTCATAGGACAAATCTAAACATTCCTTGTTAACCAGGTATCTCGGTATCTCGGTATCTCAGTATCTTAGTCTCCTAATATCTTAGTATCTTTCGTATTCATAAACAACCAACATGAGACCATTCTTACTTCTCCTTCCCCTTCTACTGATGCTAACCACTGCTCCCGCCCAGGATTGGGTGCGTATGATGCAGGATCCTACTGTGAACTTTTATGATGTGCAAAAAGCCTTTTATAAGTACATGGAGAAAATGGAACGCAAAAAGAAGAAGAATAACGGACCGCAGTCGCATGAGGCAGAGATCCCCGGCTATACCATGTTCAAACGCTGGGAATGGTTCATGGCTCCAAGGGTTTATCCAACAGGTGATCGCAGTAATTTGCTCAGGAGCGGGGAAGAGATGTTCAATTATTACAATAACCTTCGGGTTAACCCTTCTGTTCAACAAGCCGGCGCATGGAGTTTGCTCGGCCCTGTCAATACCATCCCATCAAACGGCGGGGGTTGCGGGCGTTTGAACTGCGTTCGTATCGATCCGAATAATCCCAATACCATATATGTCGGCGCTCCTGCAGGCGGGTTATGGAAATCAACAAATGGTGGCCTCTCCTGGATCACAACAACCGATCAGTTAGCTTCAATAGGTGTTTCGGATGTCGCCATCGACCCGACAAACTCGAACATCGTTTACATCGCTACTGGAGATAATGATGCCGGCGATACTTACACCATCGGTGTGCTTAAATCGATTGATGGGGGATTGACATGGAATTCAACCGGGCTTACCTTTAATATTGTGAATACAGGACGAGTTACCAGATTACTTATTCATCCCACCAGCCCCAATATTCTGTACGCTGCAACCGGACAAGGCGTTTATAAAACAACCGACTCAGGTCTTTCCTGGACAAAAATTTTCGGCGCCTCAACAAAAGACATGGAATTTAAACCCGGCGATCCGAATTCAATTTATATCTGTACAACAACCACATTTTATAAAAGCTCCAATGGCGGCATCAATTTTTATTCAGTCGGTAACGGAATGCCCCCTTCAACCTCCTGCAGCAGACTTGCAATTGGTGTAACGGAAAATGATCCAAATTATGTGTATGTGTTGGCTTCCAAGCAATCGGGTTATGGATACCTTGGAGTGTATCGTTCAACCAATAGCGGGAATTCATTCACACAACAATCCAATTCGCCCAATCTGCTTGGCTGGGAAGCGAACGGAAGCGATGGAGACGGACAGGGATGGTACACGCTTTCCATTGATGTATCTCCTACCAACAAAGACGAAGTAGTTGTTGGCGGAGTCAATATCTGGAAATCCGGTGATGGCGCTGTGAACTGGAATCTTGAAGCGCATTGGTGGGGAAATGGCGCACCGTATGTGCACGCCGATATTCATGATCTTTTTTATGTTGGAGCCAATTCATATTATGTTGCATCAGACGGCGGTCTTGCCTTTACCAATAATGGAGGCGCAACCTTCACCGACCTGAGCGCAGGACTTCAGATCGCGCAGATGTATCGACTTGGAAATTCTGTTACCAATCCGAATCTTGTGGTGAGCGGATGGCAGGATAACGGAACTAATTCATGGAGCAGCGGAACCTGGGACCATATTTATGGCGGCGATGGTATGGAATGCTTTGTTGATTATAGTAATGCTCAGAATATCTATGCAGAAACGCAGTATGGCGGACTTGTCGCATCCTATGATGGCGGGAATACATTCACGCAATTAACCGGTTTTACAACCGAGTCGGCAGAGTGGGTAACACCATGGTGCCAGGACCCTATCGTTCCCAATACACTTTATGTCGGCTACGAGAATGTCTGGAAAAGTACAGACCAGGGTTCTACCTGGAATCCGATTTCGAACTTCGGTGCCGCCGGAATTACCATTCTCCAGATTGCTCCATCGAACAACCAGATCATTTATGCAGGGAATTTCGCCTCTATGCAAAAAACAACCGATGGTGGTAACACTTGGACTGATATCACATCTTTGTTACCCTCCGCGGCTTTCCTCAGCGGATTTGCGATCCATGCAACAGATCCTAATAAACTTTGGATCTCCTTCCAGGGATACAACACAAATGTGAAAGTATTCAGATCCACAGATGGCGGTAATACATGGGCCAACCTTGCTTCGAATACGCTTCCCAATGTTCCTGTGAACTGTATCGTAAGCCAGACCGGCACAAACGATGGGGTTTACGCAGGTACCGATAATGGTGTGTATTATTATGACGAAACGATACAGAACTGGTCGTTCTTCTCCAATGGACTTCCTAATGTGATCATCGATGAAATGGAAATACATTACGGAACGGGAAAATTACGCGCCGCAACTTTTGGCAGAGGATTGTGGGAGACTGACCTTTATAATCCAGCCTCAACTTCTCCGTTGGCAAACTTTTCAGCAAGCGCCTTATCCGGCTGTGTCGGAGTAAATATTACGTTTACGGATCTCTCTACCAATTCACCTACAGGATGGAACTGGACTTTCCCGGGTGGGGTTCCGGCAACATCAACTGCACAGAATCCTATAGTAACGTATAACAATCCCGGTTCTCTCAATGATGTCAAACTTGTTGCTACAAATGCAAATGGATCTGATTCAACAACACGCTATAGTTATATTAAGATCAGTGCGTTGGTTACTCCCACCATCATGCTCACATCCAATGATACCGTTTGTGATAATCAGCCCTTATTGCTGATCGCAAGCAGCGGAAGTAGTTTTAATTGGTCGCCGTACGGACAAGGCACTTACCTGATCTCACCGAATTTCAGTAATACTTACGCAGTAACCGTTACGGACATTTACGGATGTACAGGGACTTCTGCTCCTGTTGACATCACAATCCTTCCTGTACCGGCTACACCGATAATCGGCTTAAATGGAAATACCCTTTGCTCTGATCAGTTCACAGGTAATCAATGGTACTTCAACGGAGTTCCTATCAATGGCGCAACTTCACAATGTTATTTGTTAACACAACCCGGAAATTATTATGCGGTGATAACCGGTAGCAACGGATGTACAGCCGCATCGAATGTACTTGTCGGTTTCGGTGAAGATATGAATGAACTATTTTTTAGTCTGCTTACACCCAATCCGGCAACAGACCTGGTAAATTACCATGTTACACTTCCTTCCGCCTCATGGCTTGAGCTTGAAATGATGGATATCTCAGGAAGGGTTGTGTACACTACACGAATAGAGAACGAAAACGCTGCTTTTGAAGGTAGTCTGGACTTACGTTCTATGACCGCCGGCGCTTACGTTGTCGTTTTCAGGACCAGCCTGGGACAGGCCAATAAGACACTGATCATCAAGGAATAAGCAAGATCCAATTCAACCTGTCATTATGGCTCCCCGGGCAGGATTGGCATATCTATTGACTTGGGGTAGTATCAAACAGAGTATATGAGCGACAAATTAGATCTTGAAGGGCTTGGTTTATCAATGATTCCCGAGGACGAGCCGGAGTTTATTCCACTCCTAACCACCGAGGACGAGGATAGCATGAATGCGGAGAACATCCCCGCAGAACTGCCAATATTACCGCTTCGTAACACCGTTTTGTTCCCCGGTGTGGTCACGCCCATAACTGTGGGTCGTGATAAATCCATCAACCTGGTACGTGAAGCATTTAAAACAGATAAGACAATTGGTGTTATTTCTCAGAAAACAGATTCGACAGAGGATCCCGGTTTGGAAGACCTGAACAAGGTTGGCACTATCGCTTTTATTTTGAAAATGCTTCGTATGCCGGATGGGAACACAACGGTGATCATCCAGGGAAAGAAAAGATTTTTATTGAACGGCTTTGCGCAAACGGAACCCTACCTGAGGGGAAATATTTCACCTTTTCCGGAAACAAGACCGGGAAAGGGCGACAAACAATTTGAGGCGCTGGTAGGCTCCATCCGCGATATTTCAATGCAGATCATCAAGCAGTCTCCGCATATTCCCACTGAGGCTAGCTTCGCGATCAGGAATATTGAAAGTCCTTCATTCCTTGTCAATTTTGTCTCTTCCAATCTGAATATCATCGTTTCTGAGAAACAAAAACTTCTCGAGGTGCCGGATCTTCGTGATAGGGCGAATCTTGTTCTGGGACACCTGACAAAAGAACTCCAGATGCTGGAATTGAAAAATCAGATCCAGAATAAGGTCAAGCATGACATGGATAAGCAGCAGAGGGAGTATTTCCTGAACCAACAGCTGAAGACCATACAAGAAGAACTTGGGGGAAACAGTTTTGAGCAGGAGATAGAGGACATGAAGAAGAAGGCCAAAGAAATGAAATGGCCGAAGGAAACAGGGGAGGAGTTTGATAAGGAATTGCGGAAGCTGCAGCGTATGAATCCAAATGCCGCGGAGCATTCTATCCAGACGAGTTACCTTGAGTTGATGCTGGATCTTCCCTGGGGACAATATTCAACGGATAATTTCGATCTGAAAAAAGCGAAAAAGATACTGGATGATGATCATTTCGGACTGGACAAGGTGAAAGAACGCATCATTGAGCACCTTGCCGTTCTGAAACTTAAAGGAAATATGAAATCTCCCATACTTTGCCTTTTCGGTCCTCCCGGAGTTGGAAAAACATCATTGGGAAAGTCTGTCGCAAGGTCTTTGGGAAGAAAATATGTGCGGATGTCGCTTGGTGGATTGAAAGACGAGTCCGAGATACGCGGCCACCGTAAAACCTACATTGGCGCCATGCCGGGCCGGATCCTGCAACAACTTCGAAAAGCCAAATCATCCAATCCCGTATTTGTACTGGATGAAATTGATAAGGTCGGAAATGATTTCCATGGTGATCCTTCTTCAGCATTGCTTGAGGTCCTTGACCCTGAACAAAACAATTCTTTTTATGACAACTATCTTGAAATGGGTTACGATCTTTCCAAGGTGATGTTCATCGCAACTGCGAACAGCTTATCCTCCATTCAGCCTGCGTTGCGCGACAGGATGGAAGTCATAGAGATCACAGGTTACACACAGGAAGAAAAAATTGAGATCGCAAAGAAACACCTTGTCCCGAAACAAAAGGAAGAGAACGGACTGAAAGCGAAACAGCTTATTCTTGCAGATAAGATACTTGAGTATATGATCGGAAACTACACGCGTGAATCGGGCGTAAGAGGCCTTGAGAAGATGATCGCACGCGTTGCGAGGAACGTCGCGAAGAATGTTGCCATGAATAAAAAGGCGGAAGCAAAGATCACGGAAGACCAGGTTGTGAAGATCCTTGGCCCGGCGCATATCCGCGACAGATACCAGGGCAATGATGTGGCGGGAGTTGTGACGGGTCTTGCCTGGACACCTGTGGGAGGAGATATCTTATTCATAGAAACATCTCTCAGCAAGGGGAAAGGCGGAAAACTTACGCTTACGGGAAATCTCGGTGATGTGATGAAGGAAAGCGCAACGCTTGCGTTGGAATATCTTCGCTCGCATCATGAGCTTATAGGGATGCAGGAATCCGTATTTGATAACTGGAACGTACACATACACGTGCCTGAAGGCGCAACGCCCAAGGACGGACCATCTGCAGGCATTGCTATACTCACCGCGCTTGCTTCGGCATTCACACAAAGAAAAGTGAAGATATCCATCGCCATGACCGGTGAGATCACCTTGCGCGGCAGGGTATTGGCTGTTGGCGGCATCAAAGAAAAGCTCCTTGCGGCAAAACGAGCAGGTATTAAAGAGGTCATTCTCTCAGCCGACAACCGGAAAGATGTGGAAGAGATAAAAGCAGAATATCTGAAAGGACTGAGTTTTCACTATGTGGAGACCATGAATGAAGTGATTGAGCATGCTTTATTGAAAGAAAAAGTTCGAAAACCGCTTGAGCTGGTCACTTCGGAGAAAGCCAATTAATTTATCTTACTTTTGAGCCCTCTATGACCGGCAAAGAGCGGCTGCTCCTGTTCATCCTGGCTTGCATCAACTTCGCGAACATCGTTGATTTCATGATCATGATGCCGCTACAGGAGTACCTTATTCCCATTTATCATATCACTCCCTTTGAATTCAGTGTACTTGTATTTGCATACGCTGCGAGCGCATTCCTTGCTTCTTTCACCGCTTCTTTTTTTGCGGATCGTTTCGACAGGAAAAAAGTATTGCTTTTTGCATTTTCAGGGTTTCTTCTTGGAACGGCCGGATGCGGATTCGCAGAATCGTATGAATTCCTGTTTGCATGCAGGATCATCGCCGGGCTTTTCGGCGGTATGATCAGCGCACAGGCGCAGGCTATTGTCGGGGATACGTTTCCTTATGAGAAAAGGGGAAGAGCTATGGGAGCCTTGATGGGTGCTTTCGCTGCGGCCTCAGTTGTGGGTGTTCCCGCCAGTTTATGGCTAGCGGCGACCTACCACTGGCAAACACCTTTTATGATCATCGCCATCTTCGGGATCATTCTGCTGCCCCTGATCTTGCTCTATATTCCAAAAATGAATTCCCATGTGGGGAAAGCGGAACATACGGAGCCTGTTTTGAAAACGGTCATGTCGGACCGCAATATGCAAATGGGATTGCTGATGATGTTCACGCTTATCTTCAGTCACTTTATCATCATCCCGACATTAGCCGCCTACCTTGAGGTAAATCTCCGGTTACATAAAACGGATGTTGCACTGATGTATTTTATTGGTGGATTTGTTTCCTTGTTTTCTTCGGTACTGGCAGGAAAACTCGCAGATAAGTACGGAAAGCATATTGTATTCTACGTTTCCATGGTTCTTTCAGTGATACCGGTGATCATGATCACGCACATGACAAGTCATTCTCTTGTATTGATCCTCACGGCTACTTCATCCTTCTTTCTCATAGCGGGAGGACGCTTCGTTCCTGCTCAGGCGCTGATCGCTTCTGTTGTCCAGCCTCATCAGCGCGGGAGCTTTCTTAACCTGAATGCTTCATTGACACAGCTTGCAACCGGTTTATCATCACTTGCCGGCGGCCTTATTGTGATAAAAGACGCTGCCGGTCTTTACCAGCATTACGATATTGCCGGGTATGTTGGTGTTGCGGTTGCGCTTCTGTGCTTGTTTTTTTCCACCAAAGTCAGGGCTGTGGAGTTGGGGAGTACGGTAAAGGGGAAATAAGCTCTTTTGATCCAATGCATATCAATACTCAGTACTCTATCTCGCTGCTCGCAAATTTATTTCAACCGTAGCAGAGCTATGAGTACGGAGTTTGAGTGTTGAGTTTTGAACTAAAACGCTTTTATTTCTGGATTAGCGTAACTATCCTCAACCCGATCCTTCTCTTCACCCGGTTTTTTGTAACTTAGTTGAGGCAATTACGAGTTAATTGGGATGCTAAAAGGCACTACAGTTCGCAGAGGACGGTAACTCGGACAAACAGGCTTACTGCATAATCACAATATCTACATGTAAATGAAGAATAAAATGATCGGCACGCTATTATTAATACTAATTCTATTTGGAATATTTATTTATCAAAATACCTGCGGGGTATGTTCAAATGAAAAATTAATGTTTCGGATGGAAATTAAGGCAATAATTACAAGCAAATACAAGGACAAAAGAGGAATTCCCCATTTATTCTACAATGAGAGACAAAAGAATTATGAACCGGAAGTGCTTCCGGCATATTATACCTCAATCATTTTTGAAACAATTCAAGTCGGGGATTCTATTCATAAATTACCGTCAGAAAATAAATGTATAGTATACCACAGAATAAAGCAATATCGGAAAATCGTTTTATAGCTGAACCTTTTTGTAAGTAAACCATGACATCGTTGACCATTACTTTATTGACAACAATTTTTCTCCTACTTGGACAGCCTTGTAACGCACAGACAGATACTGTCGTTGACGGAGTACAATACAATTATGTCGACTATTACTCAAGCGGAAAAATAAAATCACTTGGCAATTATTCTGACAGTTTAAAAACAGGTCCATGGACCTATTTTAAACCGGACGGACAAACACTTGCTCGTGGAAAGTATGCCAAGTACAGAAAACGAGACAATGGATTTAAAATCGGAAAATGGACATACTGGGATTATGACGGAAGAGTGTATAGAAAAAGGTGGAAAAGAAATAATCAACCTGGAGAGAAACTAGTAATAGAAGATGGAAAACTGTACATATGCGACACTACATTAAAGCTCAATTGCCTAAGAGGTTACAGAAATGGGAAAAGAGGTACTTGGGGACACATTTAATTAAAGAGAATGAAGCGCATCTGGACAATATTGGGACTAACAGGTTTGATTTCTTCTTGTTCAAAAGAATTCGTAACGACAAGGCGTTCAGTAAAACATCACGATCGTCTTGAAATTATTGCTAAGAATTTGTATTCCAAGTATTCCAAGGAGACATTCATAGTGCCCAAGGACTTCGACACGCTAACCCTTAGCAAAAGAGATAAACGGCTTCTAAAGCGACAGATCAAATGTCCTTATATCCACATTATTTATAGTGGCAATAATGCAAGATTTTTTCAGGCAGACAGTGTGGTGCTTTTTACACGGACAGGATTTCCTTTACTTGGGAAGCAACACAACATTATTATTGATATGAAGAAAATTAAAAGGGATAGTATAGCTGTAGACGACAAGTACCTTAAGTATTATAAACTAACCAATGGTGTATATTACATACAAGACGACATGCCCCGGCCATTTTAAGATGGTTGCTCACTGTGGTTAGCCCGGGCTGTTAGGGGAAATTAACACCTACGGCTTTATTCATATCAATACTCAGCACTCTATCTCGCTACTCGTAAATTTATTTCGTTCGGACCGGAATTATCGTTCGGCTTCGCTCACGATGACGATCTAAGTGAGTCAATTGGGGTGAAATAGTCTCGTCTCCGCTCGACTCCAGAGATTAAGAGTAAGTCGAGCGAAGACGAGACGTTGACCTCACTTTTGAAATGAGAATAAGGCCCGTCATGGTGAGCGCAGCCGAACCACAAAACACCCCGCCACTCCTTGTTCTTCACCCGGTTTTTTGTAACTTAGTTGGGGTAATGACGAATTAGCAACAATTATTTATGTGAGATGCATCAAATAAAAAATTCACAAGGCAAGTTTGACGGAATCGATTGTATTGGAGAGTACATTGTTCGAGTAGGCCTGGAACATAAAGCCGAAAAGAGGGCTTTGGCCTTTGCGTTTATCGTTTATGACTTTGACAATCCTCACATTGAAAAGATACTTACGGACACCTCTTATTACAATGCATTGGATTATGTTTCTGGAAAAAGCATTACGGTTTTTTATGTTAATAGCAGTTACTTGACCTATCAAAGCGAAAGAGCAAAACAATCTGATAAAATGAATTTTGAATTTGGTGTTCAAAAAATTGATGCGCCGGTAAACGTCAGTCCGAAATTCATTGCGGAAAAACTTATAAACAAAGATTATTTGCCATCACCGTCCGTCTTGTTTTTTAGAATATCAGACAATTCAATTGAGGAGTATACAATCGCCCATTTAAGGCAAAATGAAATAGAAAAAGGATTTAATGAACTCTTAATGGTAATTAAGACGGCGGTAAGTAGTATATGTGAAGTGAAAGACGAGTATATAGACAATGAAAAGGAAATTTTCACACTTTTAAAGCAATCAATTGAAAGTTCAGAATTTTGGAAAGGTGCGAAAGGCGGATATGATAAAATGATGAGACTAAAGGACTTTCTTCTATTTTGGAAAGTCTGAAAGTAACTGTTGTTAACAACTAGCTTCCGCTCGAATCATGAAATTTAAAAATTATAGCGCGGCAATCCACAATTTTGCTCACTCATTTCAAAGTAATGTCTATACGAAAAGCGGAAAGCTTGCTTTTAATGTTTTGGTTAATTTAAATGCTCATGGCATTGCCCCATCTGCAACCTTTGATTTCATAAATAGGACTATTGAACCTGCGGAAGCCTTTTCTAATGAAAGCAAGCAATTACTCAATGACTATGCGGAATGGTTACCGGAGCATTTAAAAAATCATAAGTGCGACCTGGAAAAACTGGAAAAGTTAACAATTATTATTTCTGCGGACTTTGAAAATGCGTTTTCACCACCAAATATGAATTACTGCAAGCAAATTTGCGTCGAAACAAAAGCCTTGTGGAAAGCTGTGGGCAAGAACGAGCAGACAATTGATATTTCTCAGGATGAATTGGTACGTAACGAGTTTTTAAAAATTGGAATACCTGAACTTTGACAAAGGTCGCAAAGGAGGGTAGAATTATTATTTGAGATAAACGTTTTCACCGGGTTGGCTCATCCTCACCAATCAGCAACTCCTGAATCTACATCTAATCTCGATTAATCGTTCCGTCATCCTGAGCGAAGCCGAAGGACGTTCTAATCCCAATTCAAATAAGATTAAACGGCTGACAACAATTTAACAACCGTCAACGCCGCTTCAGCGCCTTTGTTGCCGTATTTCCCTCCCGCGCGTTCTCTCGCTTGTTTCATGTTATCGGTTGTAAGCACTCCGAAAGTAACGGGTTTGTTATACTGAAGTGATACTTGCATGATGCCGTTCGCGCAGGCTTGTGAAATGAATTCGAAATGCCTGGTTTCGCCTTGTATTACGCAGCCAAGGCAAATAACAGCATCGATCTTTTTTTTCGCAGCAAGGACCGAGGCGCCGTAAGGAAGCTCAAAACTTCCCGGGACGTTCATTCTAACAATGGAAGAAGAGGGGAGACCGGCTTCAAGCAGCGTTTGCCGGGCGGCGGTGAAAAGTTTCCTGGTAATATTGCCGTTCCATTCGGAAACGACGATCCCGATGCGTCTATTTTCCAGTGTGAATCTTTCTACCCTGCGCACTACCTAAGATTCCTTTTTTTATTGCTCAATGTCTGACATGGTTCTGGCATACGCGAGATACTTGTCGATCTCTTTTCCTTCAGTGCTCTCAGGATACTCTGATTTGATCTGTTCATAAACCGCAACAGCATCTGCGAAATTCCCAAGGTCTTCATACGCTTTTCCCGCTTTCATCAATCCAAGCGGTGTTGTCATTTCATTCCGGTCCATATTGGCGCCTTTCAGATAGAACTCCGCCGCGACTTCCGGTTTTCCAAGCTCCATGTTCGCATCGCCGATCAGGATATTCGCAATCGGTCCGACAATGATGCCTTTAGGATCAAAATCTTTCAGGGTTTCAATGCACTCTTCATAATTTCCCAACTGGTAATAACAGATCCCGGCGTAATATTTAGAAGCGTTTCCGGAAGGAGTATTCCCAAATTCATCTATGATATCCAGGAAGCCTTTATTGACTCCGTCCCCGTTGAGTGCAAGGCGGAATGAATCTTTTTCAAGATATTTTTCTGCAAAAAGCACCTCTTCCTCTGCGGCAACCACATCGGGTTTAAAGATAAACTCACGGTACAGGAGCCAGATGGCAACCAATCCCACTATCGCAACCAGGATCACGAGGATGCTTTTCTTGTTGTTCTCAATGAAGGACTCGGAGCGAGTTAAAGCCCCTTGCACGTCAACGATCGGTTCGTCTTTATTATCAGCCATTTAATTCAATTTAGAGGCTGCGAAAATAGTAATTTTCCGCGGATTGGCCTAATTGCTTAAAGACCGTTTGGGCTCATAAAGACCTGAATTATAAACAATAAGGGAGCATTATCCATACTTGCAGTACCTTTGCGCCCATGTTCCTGAAACAGCTTTCGCTCATCAATTTCAAGAATTACCGGGAATCAGCACTCGTGTTTTCTCCGGGGATCAACTGCTTCACGGGAGCTAACGGAGCGGGCAAGACCAACCTGCTGGATGCCCTGCATTATCTTTCTTTTTGCAAGAGTTTCTTCAACCCGGTCGATTCTCAGAATATTTTCTTTGAACAGGATTTCTTTGTGGTCGAGGGTAATTATGTACTGAACGGCGAAGAGACAAAGATCTATTGCGGTCAGAAAAGGAATCAAAAGAAGCAATTCAGAAAGAATAAAAAAGAATATGAGCGATTAGCCGACCACATCGGGCTTATCCCGCTCGTGATGATCTCTCCTGCCGATTCGGAGATGCTGAATGGAGGAAGCGAAGAAAGAAGGAAGTTTCTTGATTCAGTCATCGCGCAATACGACAGGTCTTATCTTGAAGATCTGCTTCAGTACAACCGGGCCTTGGCGCAAAGAAATTCCCTGTTAAAACAAATGAACGCTTCCCGAAGCCGGGACATCAGCCTGCTTGAGCCATGGGACCTGCAGATGGCAGAACCCGGAGAACGGATCCATGCAAAAAGAAAGGATTTCCTGGAAGCTTTTATCCCCGTATTCAAATGGTTTTATGCATTTTTAAGCGAGGAAAAAGAGGACGCGGGACTGGATTACTCCTCAAAACTGGGCGTGGCTCCATTTGAAAAGATACTGAAGGAGCATGTCGACAGGGACCTATCACTTTCATACACAGGCGCAGGTATCCATAAGGACGATCTTGATCTTACCCTGGATGGTCATAGCGCCAAGAAGTTCGGTTCGCAAGGACAACAAAAGTCATTGCTCATAGCTCTGCGGCTTGCCCAATATCGGTTCATCCGGGATAAAAAATCAATGAATCCGATCCTTTTATTGGATGATATTGCTGCCAAGCTTGACGAAGCACGTTTGAAAAAGTTGGTGGCTCTTATGTCAGGAAAAGAGTTCGGACAGGTATTTATTACAGATACGAGCAACGAGCGCATGAAACAACTTTTCGGCGGGACGCAACTTGAACCGGTCCTGTTCGAGATTAAGAATGGAAAAGCAGAAGTACAGGAACATGTCGGCGCATAACGAGAAAACGATCAAGCAGGCCATTGATGAGATGCTCCGTGCTTATCACCTGGATGACGGCATGCGTGAAGCTAAAGTTAAAGAAGCCTGGCAAAAACTAATGGGGAAGATAATTTTGAAACACACAATTGAATTAAGACTCAAGAATCACGTGCTGCATGTCAAACTGAATTCCTCCGTTGTACGGCATGAGCTTTCCATGGAGCGCACAAAGATCATTGAGCAAATCAACACCGAGATCAAGGAGGCATGGGTGAAGGATATATTTTTAAGTTAAACGATAAAAACAAGAACATGAAAAACAATTTACTACTGAGCGCAGCATTATTCACATCAGCTTTTGCGTTTCCGCAGTCCGCCACTTTTAATTATCTCGGTGCCCCGCAATATTTTGTGGTTCCGGTGAACGTAACGAATATCAGCGTTGATGTGCGCGGTGCGCAGGGCGGAACGGCAAGTAATATGACACAGGCACCGAATACTTCTCCCGGAGGAAACGGAGGTCGCGTGACAGCTTCGCTTGGAGTAACACCCGGCGATACGATCTGGATCTACGTTGGCGGGATCGGTCAGAGTACCAACGGAACGTTGACATGCGTTACTGCCGTAGGCGGATGGAATGGCGGAGGTTTTGGATATGCCGGTTACAATTCTTACAACTATAATTCAGGCGCCGGAGCCGGAGCTACTGATCTAAGAATGTCTGGACAAACGCTTAACGACAGGATACTAGTGGCAGGTGGAGGTGGAGGAGCAGGATGTTCGGGTTGTACAGGTGGTGGAAAATATGGTGGAGGGGGTGGAAACACTACGGGTCAGGATGGTGAAGACAGCGGACCAAGTTGTTTCCCCTTGTGTAACAATGGTAAAGGTGGTAGTCCAACCATTGGTGGCGGACTTGGAAACTGGGCTTGTCAATGCACAACATCAAACGCAACGGCAGGCATGCTTGGTATCGGCGGTGACGGAGACGGAAGCGGATGTCCTGTTACCTGTGGTTCAGGCGGAGGTGGTGGTGGAGGATATTATGGAGGAGGTGGCGGCTCAGCAGGACCGGGTGGAGGAGGAAGCAGCTATACTTCCGGGTCTTTCAGCTCAGTGAATCATACGCAGGGATTCCAGGCGGGCAACGGACAGGTGATCATAGATTATACACCGCTTTCTCAAAAAGATCTGAACCAGGTGCCTTTTTCTATCCAGGTTTCACCAAATCCTATTACAAACATTGCTTCCCTGAGTATTCTTGGCAATTTCAACGGTGAAGGAACACTTATCATAACGGATATGCTCGGGAAAGAAATTGTGGAATGGAAGGTGAGCGGTATTGGAAAACACGATTTCGACATGACAGGCATTCAACCCGGTCTGTATATGGTAAGACTGGTTTCAGGCGAGTATCGGGCAACGCACTCATTTATAAAGCAGTTTTAGTTCAGCGGATGACGGAGAACCTTTTCGTTGCATTCCCAACACGAATAATATAAAGTCCGCAAGGGAGATCATGGATATCCATCCTGGTCTCTTTTGCATTCATTGGCAGAACTTTTACGCAACTGCCTGCAATGTCAAACACCAGAATATCTGTTTTTTGAGTATCCCAATATCCCAGCGCGCCTGCCGAAGCTTCAGCGAAGGCAGGTATCTTAATATCTAAATATTCATTAGCAGGGTTAGGATAAAGCAACATCTCCATCCCAATTTCTAATTCACTGCTACCGGTATTGAGATTCCCTTTTTTCATCCCGTTCCCGAAACTCGTTACCCATACCTCGCTGAAATTGTTCGGATTGAAGAAGACCCGTTCAGGTTGCTGGAACGGATAGTTGTTTACAATAGTAAATGTTGGATTCGCATTCGTGATATTGTTCGACATCCATAATCCCTGCCCTTCCGTTGTAAGATAAACCTGGTTCCCGTTCGTTGGATTGAATGTGATCGAGGTCACCCTGTCGAATTGCGTGCCGGTAAGCTTTACCCAGCTTGATCCGCGATTAGTGGTCCGGTATAATCCGCCTAAGGCATTTGGAGGCCCGCCCCAGCCGCTGAATACGCATACGTACCATGTGTTTTGTAAAGCGTCTGCCGGATCAAGCACAATATCTTTTGTCCAGTAGTACATTCCAGGATCTGAAACATCTGTCCATGAATTCAGAGCAGGGTCATAAATAAAAGTTCCGGAACAATTTTGAAAAACACCTGCGCTGTTCCTTCTTCCGGAATAAGTAGCCACTAGTTTTCCATCGTTCAAAACAACAAGGCTGGCCGGATGTTTTTGTGTGCGCGGTGGATCCGGTAGTAAAGTCCAGGTTGATGTTGCGAGGTTTTGCAGATCATCGCACCTGTAAACACCTCCCAGTCCCGTGCCTCCGCTATAATGGATCACCGAAGCATAAGCACGATTGGCGTTATTCGGATCAAGTGCGATCCAAAATACAGGGTGACTGAATAAATGTAACTGCGTCCAGCTTGCGCCATCGTTCGTACTGTAGATCACCTTACCCTGCGTATCTGTATTATCAAGTGGGTTGTCTGCAAGCCTTGTACTTTGGTACATGTCGTGAATACCGGAACTGACTCCGAACAGCGTTCCGTTAGAAGGATGTTCAACTATTCTATAAAGGCTGTTCGCCGTATGTCCGGTATAGTTGAACGACCAGGCCGTTCCACCATCAACGCTGCGCACTCCTCGAATGTCTGAAAATGCAGCGAACATATTATTCGGAGAAGCCCAATGTACCTGCCAGCAGGTTGTATTTTCAATTCCAACGCTTCTGTAACTCATATTGGGCGGAGTAGGGGCGCCTGCAGCATGTTCATCAAGAGGATCAACGTACGCCTGTTGCCAGGTGGTTCCTCCATTTGATGTTTTATGCACAAAACCAAAATCACCGAAGATCACATAGTTGGGGTCATCTGCTTTCACTGCTATTCCGAAAGGACATTCCCCATAACTCCATCCGCGATCACCGCCTTGTCCGCTCCAACCGGTGACTATATTCTGGTTATTCGCACAGGTAAACATACGCGTCCAGTTATTTCCTGCATTGGTAGTTTTCATGATGTTAGGCTCGCTCAGGTTATTACTTCCTGCGAGATAAACAGTACTAATATCATTCTCCGCCATCGCGACGAACATCGGGTAGTCGGTATTGGTGACGATCCCGTTTGTTTTAGGGATCCAGTTACCGGAACCATAATCACAGGAATAAACACCACGATAAAATCCGGAATAACCTGAACCTACAAGGCCGACAAAAACATCAGCCACATCGCCCGTAAGGCAGAAAAAGCGTGTCGTGACGCCAACCCTGGCGGCCGCGAAAGAAAAGATCCTTTCATTTGCCGGGAGGCCGGTGATCGCAACAAGGTTCCAACTGACTCCTCCGTTTGTGCTGACCAACACTCCGTCATTTGTACCGATGTAAATGCTGTTTCCATCAAAGAGCACGCCGCCTACAACATTTCCTGAACCGGTAAGCGCTGTATGGATCTGTGTAAAAGTTGTTCCCCCGTCGGATGAGAAGTGTATGGCGCTGTAATATGAAATGAGGACACTTTGGGAATTGTTGAAATCGGCATGGATGGTGAACGTTTCTTCATTGTTATCAGGATTGCCCGGAAGGGGCGACCATGTGATCCCTCCATCTGCGCTGCTCATTGGCAGGACCTGGTTATTCGCATAACTGATAGAATACCTGGTACCGGTCTGTGTAAAACAAACCTTTGAGTTATGTCCGCCTATCAATTCCTGGAAATTCACCTGGTCATATCCGACACCGAAATTGTTAGTATGAAACAACTCACCCATATCACAGGACACATAATACTCCTGGAAGTTTTGTGGGTTAATGGAAAGCGAGAAGAGCGCTCCGCCTCCGCCAACGCCGTGTGAATACCAGGTGGTCGGCTGTGAGAAAGCTGTGAAAGAAACCGCAGCAAGTAAGAGAAAGAATGTTTTTTTCATGGGACCATTTTAGGATGAATAAAGATAATTATTCCGCCAGAAGTTCAAGATACTCATCTTGATCCTGCTTTAGTTCATTGTTATCGATCAATTCGCGTATCGCAGTGATAACTTTTTCCTCCGGAAATCGGTTTAGTGACTGCACTACATCCGCCGTCCTGAGCCTGTTCTTGCGAACAAGCGCTTTGGTCTCGACCGCAATAGAAGTGTATTCTCCACGGCTCATATTCTTTTCATTTGCCCGGCAAACATCGCAATGACCGCAGGCGGTGGTATCTGTTTCTCCAAAATAGGCAAGCAGTTTCCTGCTTCTGCATAAAGAATCTGAGGATGCGTACTCCAGGACAAAATCAAGTCGCACTCTTGCGTTTTCTTTTAGCTTTTTCAGATTTTCCGGTTTGATGTGAATGAGCTTCGCATCTTCCCTGGGCAGCATCCATGTTATTTGAGGATTTCCTGTTTGCGGGAAATATGTCAGCAATTGTTTCTTGTCAAAATACTGAAGCATATTCACGATGTCTTCCTTACTTACACGGCTTCTCTTCGCCAGCATAAACTCTGAAATATAGACCGGGTGATCGAAAAGTCCGGGGTAGGAGCGAAGCAACAATTTTACGAATGCGTCGGAGCGCTCGTTTCCCGCTTGTTCTGAATAAAGATCCTGACGCGGACATGTTATCATCAGCCTGGATGGCAGATGCAAATTTTCAGTCAGATGCAAAAAGCCTTCCCGCTCAAGCAGTTTAAGGCAGTGATAGCATAAGGGAGCCGTAAGTTTATACCGGTCGCAGAACGTATCCAGGTCAAAATCATTTGTGGTATCCTTTCCCGATCCGATCGGAACCTGGAAAAAGTTGGATAGCGATTGATAAACAAACCGAACTTCCTCGATTGTCGGGAAGGATCTTTCAAACCTGTCCTCCATTTCCTGCCGGTCACTCTCATTATACAGCAGGATTGCCCAGGCAGGTTTCTCATCCCTTCCCGCGCGACCGGCTTCCTGGAAATATGCTTCAGGGGTCTCAGGAACATCCATGTGTGCAACAAATCGCACATTCGGTTTGTCGATGCCCATTCCGAACGCATTCGTACAAACCATCACACGCGTTTTTCCCTTGAGCCAGTTCTCCTGCCGCTCATTTCGTATGACAGGATCAAGTCCTGCATGATAGAATGAAGTGGGGATCTTATTTGAAGTCAGAATTTTTGCGAGTTCTTCCGATTTCCTGCGGTTTCTCGTGTAAACAATTCCGGTTCCGCCAATATTGTTGCAGATCTTGAGAAGCCGCGATAATTTATCCTGCTCATTCAGCACGATATATGAAATATTTTTCCGTTCAAAACTTTTCTTAAGGACATTTTCCTTGCTGAACAATAATTTCTTCTGCACATCTGTTACAACTTCGGGTGTAGCAGTAGCGGTCAGCGCGATAACGGGAACTCCCGGCAGGATTTTTCTGAATTCAGCAATCGCGAGGTAAGCAGGACGAAAATCATATCCCCATTGAGAGATGCAATGCGCCTCATCTACCACCAACAGCGATACCTTCATGTGCGGCACCCGCTCCCTGAATTTTTCGGATAATAATCGCTCAGGAGAAACATAGATGAATTTATAAGCTCCCTGCACAGAATTTTCCAGCAGAATATCCATTTCCCGTCGTGAGAGAAGAGAAGTAATGGCAACAGCGGAGATATCCTTGCTGCGCAGATTCTCAACCTGGTCCTTCATCAATGCAATCAGCGGCGACACAACGATACATGAACCATCCTTCATCATCGCCGGCACCTGGAAACATATTGATTTCCCTCCGCCGGTTGGCAGAAGGGCAAGTGTATCAACACCCGAGATCACGGAATTAATGATCTCCTCCTGCAAAGGACGGAAGGAATCAAATCCCCAGTATTTTTTAAGGATGTCAGGTGCGGAGACCATTGCTTAAAGATAGTAGTTCCTAATCCTCCGCCAGCACAATGATCTTATCCTCCTTGCGAAACTCAACTTCGGTGGATTTTGTAGGATTGACGCGGACACCGTAAGCGTTTGAGGCATCTCCGGCATATCGCTGTAATTTATACCCGATAGCAGTTTCTGCTTTCCCTGCTGCCGATTCAATAACTGTATAGAAATTTACTTTTGAACCTTCCTTTATATAATCTGTTGCCGGCTTCAGGTAGACTTCGCTGCCCTCAGAAGCAAAAAGATCGTCGAACACGGCTTTGAGATGTCTGTTCTCACTCAACTGGGACAGCATTAAACTAATCAGCTTATCGCTCACAATGAAATCATCTGCGCGTGTAACTTCCGCAAGTTCCCGGTTTCGAACGTCCAGCATCTCGCTCACAATGCTGAAATCCATTCCTTTCTGGTCGGCCATGCTGCGTAAGTGGAGTAGGGTGATAAGCGTCTTCGCATCCGATTGTTGCACATCCATATTTGGATAACAAAGTATGATGATGTGATCGAAAGTATCAACCGCCAGCTCATCAAGCGTTGCGCGCAATGTAGTGTCCTTATGCATGTGCGTGATCTTAACCTTCGCAAATTGCCCCTGCAATGAATCAGCATCCTTATCGGATTGCTCTGATTCCGCCACGATAATGACTTCCGATCCTTCCCTCACATAATTGGCAAGCTCCTTCACGATCGTATTTCCCTTTTCGTTCCAACCAAGTATCAGTGTTCTTTCCTTTTTGGCTTCGGATTCAACGCCCGAAACAATTGCGCCGGATGTAACACCGAAGTCCTTCCTGCCTGATGGTTTGATGGTATCATCATCTTCCGAGATCGCGATCACTTTGTCGCCCTTGCTTATAAGTGTATTCATTGGAGGATTGATCAGCACTTTATCATCCTTCGAATAGATCCCCATAATGGCGGATTCCTCGTATGCGTAGATCACATCTTTATATGTCTTCCCGTCAAAACTGTCGGCGCTGCTGAAATATATTTCTGCCCCGTCGAAATCAAGCAGCTCTGTGTATACGATCGACAATCCGCTTTGTCGGCAGGTCTGCGCTGTTACACGGGCAATAAGATCTCCTGCAAGTACGAGGACCGCTTCATCTCCGCCTACCAATGTGGCTGCTTCAATGTTTTGCTCTTCTCTAAGTTCAGCGACAATATGATACTTCTCTTTTCTGCGATTGGGATTATTGGTGATCGCAAGGATTGCTTTGATCACATGTGTATCCGGATTCTCAGCTTCAGGAGATAAAATAATGATGGATTTTGCCTCATGCGGACTCACCACTTCAAGATCATTCAGATCCAGGGGGCTACCGGAACGACAAATGATCTTCGTATTCTTTGTTTTGGGAAATTTTGAGCGTATGTCATCTTCCATCTCCACTTTATCCACATCCGCCATGATCACAATACGGGGCCTGCGCTGATTTGAATTGGCAATGATCAGTTCCGAAATGATCGGGTAGATCTTTGCCGACCATCCCAGGATGAGCGTATGACCTGATTCGATTACACGGGATTTTCCTTTCCTTAATTCATCAAGCTTACTTTCAATACCGGATGTCAGTGCTCCGATAAGAATACTCACGATAAAAATACCGGCTATCGTGACAATGAACATCACGATCCTCAATCCCCAGCCTTCATCACCTGCAAGATTTCCTGCATCAAGCGTTCGCATGAGCGATTGCCATGCGCCTTCAATAAATCCTTGTTCATCTCCGCCAAATCCGGAAAGCGCTAAGACAAGTGCTGCCACTCCAACTACAAGCCCGGATATTACTGCAAGCCATGCAATGATGGCAATAGTTCCTTTACTTAATGTGTTATCGAACCAATAACGGAGTCGCTGGGAGAAGACAGGCTTGGACATAATGAAAGAATTTGCTCTAAAAATAACCCTTTTTTCAGCACTTAATGAGCTTTCTTATTCCTGCATAGGACCCGCATTTTATTGCAGTCCATAGCCTTAAAACCGCGGATTGGTCGAAAATACAGGGGTTTCCAAGGGGTTGCAGCGTATTATTTTCGTTATCTTTACGGAAACGAGACCACCCATGATTGATACTGCCCTCAAAATTCCGGTCAGGAAGACCTCCAAGTCGAGGATCGCTGAACTGGTTGTCGACAAGCTTGTTTTTGGTAAGCAATTCTCCGATCACATGCTTATAGCGGATTACATCTATGGTCAGTGGACCAATTGCGAAATCGTTCCGTACGAGAAAATGATGATGGCGCCAAGCGTAAGCGCACTGCATTACGGACAAGCCATTTTTGAAGGACTGAAGGCATACAAAGGCGAGAACGGCCAGGTGCTGATCTCACGTCCTTACGATAATTTGAAACGCATGAACATTTCTGCGGAGCGGATGGCTATGCCAAATGTTCCGGAAGAACTTTTTATAGACGGTCTTGTTGAACTCATGAAACTTGACCAGTCATGGATACCTAACAAACCTTTCACTTCACTTTATATTCGTCCATTCTTATTCAGTTCGGATGAATACATCGGCGTGAAACCATCGGAGACATACAAGTTCATCATTTTCACTTCTCCCGTAGGCGCTTATTATGGTAAACCCATAAAAGTGCTTGTTGAAACGAATTATATCCGTGCGGTAGAAGGCGGGATAGGTTTTGTGAAAGCTGCCGGAAATTATGGACGCTCTTTATTCCCAACCAAACTTGCGCAGGCAAGAGGATACCAGCAGATCATCTGGACCGATGCAAGAAATCACAGGTTCCTTGAAGAATCCGGTACGATGAACATTATGCTTGTGATCGATGATATCATTATTACTCCACCACTTGGCGACACTATTCTCGCCGGCATCACCCGCGACAGCGTGCTTACACTCGCCCGCGACTGGGGTTACCGTGTACAGGAAAGGAAGATCAGCATTGATGAAGTAGTGGACGCGCATCGCAGGGGTACTTTACAGGAAGCTTTCGGTACCGGAACAGCTGCAACCATCGCGCATATACAAACGATCGGTTTCGAAGGAAAAGATTACGAGCTGCCTCCTGTTGCTGAACGGATCTTCTCTAATCGCGCTGATCTTGAACTCGAAAACATCCGCCGCGGAAAAGCCGAAGACAAACACAATTGGATGTTAAAGGTTTAATGCATGCAGCACATCCAAATCTCTATGGGATGTAAGTAAGCATCAGGAAAATCTTCTTTTATATCTGCAAATGTAGGATCAAAGTCCTCGCCATCCTTATTCCCTGACGCTGCCACAACGATGTAATATTTCCCATCGGTCTCAATGCTAACCCACGCTCCGTCATCATACCTTCCGCGAGGATAATAATCGTGTATCATTCCGCATCCGCAAGTATCATTAGAGGATAACATGGTAGAATCGGTAGGAAAATACCCTTGCAGGTTCAATTCAAACTTCAGTTTTGCTGATGCCTTCTGGGCATATTGAAGGGCGCCCTCATAATTAGTTGTTGTAAGGATCACAGCCCAATGCCGGGTTTGTGTGCATTGATTATAATACTCTTCCCGCTCTCTTTTTTCTTCGAGCAAGATGCTAAGGCTGTCGTTTGCCATAGCCCATCCTCCAAGGATGAGGAAGGCGATCGTATGGATGAACTTTTTCATTTGTTGTTTATTGTTTATGAGTCAAAACTAAGGCCATAATACCTTCCAGGCTCCTCGTCTCGAGCAAGCGCGGCTTCCCCTTTATTAGCCGTCATTTAAACCCTTAAAACCCTTCCTTATCTTTATGGAATTATGATTGAAATCCGTCATTAAGGATATGCGTTGCCTCCTGTTCTTCGGCGCCTTCCTTTCGTCCATCGAACTTCTTCCTGCCCAGGAGGTGCTGGTGGTCGGTAAGATCATTGAAGCGGGCGTAAACATTCCGGTTCCGGATGTGAATGTGAAAGAAAAGAACAGCAATAAGAAGACGGTTACGAATTCAAATGGTTTTTTTACGATGCGGCTGAATAAGGGGAGTGCCACTTTCATTTTTTCCCATGTTAGTTTTACTGCGAAAACCTATTCACCGGAGTTGAATGCTGACACGATCACATTTACGATCAGCATGAACAGGGACCTCAATCTGCTTGACCCGGTTGACATCACTTTCCGGCATAAACCGGATACCGTGATCGGCTCACAGAAGTTTTTCATTCATGATTTTGAGTTCTATGGAGATCTCTTTGTCCTTCTGACCTTTGATAAAAAGCCGGAAAAAAGCAAGGTTATGCTTGCCGGGGAAGAGCAAAAGATCATCTCCGTCTTCAATGTCCCCGTCAATGCGCAGGAACTCTATAAAGATTTTCTTGGCTATATCAATGTGATAGGGAAGGACTCAGTATATCGTGTCATTATTGAGAATAATGTTATCCGGCTTGCCTCACTGGAGGCGGATGATTTCGATAATATCATTCGCCCCTGTATAGACACTGTCAACGGAAAGATCGTTTTTTCCGATTACCGGGATGATTATCCGGAGTTCAATTATTACACCTGGAACATGGCCGACAGTACGGCCACTAAATTCCGTACCGTGGTGGATAAGGATCTCTCGGTAATGTATTCTTTTGAATATGATTTTCTTCAACCCAAACAGAAGCTGTATGCCCGCAAGATGGAACTTGCAACCGGGATCGATAAGAGGGAGATCGCTGCCGCTATGACCAACTTTGCACATTCCCGTTATTTTACCCCGCTTTACGCCCCAATGTTTGTGCTTTCGGATACCATGTATCTGTTCGAACACTACAGGAATAAGCTGTATAGATTTGATAAGACCGCTAAGTTGCTGGACTCTGTTAATATTGATTACCATAAGCCTGCCAAATGGAGAGAGTGGAGGCGCAGGCTTGTAAAAGCAGAGAATTCCAATGAGATATATGGCCTTTTTCTGAAAGACGGATATTATTATCTGAAGCAAATTGATGTACACTCCGGTAAGATATGCGCTGTGAATAAGCTAACTTATCCCTATCTGAACAGGGTGCGTGTGAAGGATGGATATGCCTACTATGTTTACCGCCCCTTTGAATCTCTCCAAACCAAGTATCTTTACAAGGAGAAGATCGGCGCCTGCGGAGGGGATTGATTCTCAGTATTCTGGCACGGTTTTTAGGATTTGAAGGAAATTCACTAAATTTACACGTTGAACCAACAAATTCACTCAAATCCATGAAAACTAAGCTCTTTATTACCGGGTTCATTGTTGTTGCACTTGCAGCGACTGCCTACAAAATTCACACACCTGCCGATCTTGAGATCGGTACTGTCATTCCGAAATCTGACATTAAGATGAAAGATGCGGTATCGGGAAAGGACCTGTCACTAACTGAGATCAAATCTCAGAACGGACTTCTGGTCTTCTTTTCCTGTAACACATGCCCTTATGTTAAAATGTACCAGGAGCGTATGAGCGATTACGTACTCTTTGCTCAACAGGAAAAACTTGGTATTGCCTACATTAACTCAAATGAGTCTTATAGGGATAAGGACGATTCTTATGAAGCTATGCAGACCTATGCAAAGGATAATAAGATCGGTGTTCCCTACCTGGTAGACCAGAACTCGGAAATTGCAGATGCTTTCGGCGCAACACGCACACCAGAAGTATTCCTTTTCGATAAAGAGGGAAAACTTATCTATAAGGGCGCTATCGACGATAACCCTAAGTCCATGGAAGAAATCAAGGGATTCTACCTTCGTGATGCTATTCGTTCGGTTTCAAAAGGACAGAAGCTTACAACGAGCTCAACAAAATCGATTGGTTGCACCATTAAAAGAAAGGCTGCCACGAAATAATCTTATTGTTTACAATATCGCAGGAAGACCTCCGGTCGCACAGGCGTCGGGGGTCTTTTCTTTTAACACTCCTCCTGCCGCTGATTGCTGTTTTCGTGCTAAATTTACATCCTGGAAACTCGTTTGAAAATATGCATTCTTTTAGCAGCCCCGCTTAGCTGCTTCTGCCAGGTTTCTAACTTCTCACAATACAACGCGCACCTTACTTCCATTAATCCTGCATCCATTGCAGGAATGGAGAAGGATAACGCAGCAATCATTAGCAGACTGCAATGGCCCAATGATCCGCTTGGTTCCTTCACATCTGCGTTTTCCCTGAATGGTTTCAACGACAAGATCAACAGCAGCTTCGGGCTCTCGGGATCGTATGAATTGAACCTGGCTGACCGTGGGAGACGATACGAAGGCGGGTTGCATTACGGATATCGCGTGCTTGTTCTTGAGTCAGGGTACCTGTGTTTGGGTCTCAGCGCGAACTATTCCGACTTGATCTGTGATGTCGATGCATTCACAACATCGTTTGATCCCAAGGCGAATGATTTGCCGGTACTGCCGGATAATAAAAAAGGATCATCTCTTAGCGCATCCGGTGGTATCTTGTTCCACACAATGGAAAACAGGTATATTGGTTTCAGCATGCGCGATATAGAACTTTACAAGATAAGTGCTGATACGGGCGGGGAGTTCCGGCGCGGAAGAACCTTTTCATTCCAGGCAAGAACGCAGTGGAACATAAGCCGGCAAGCCGCCGTGCTTCCATATTTCATGTACGAACATTACGGACAACTTTCATTTGATCACAATTCTGGCGCAAGCCAGGTCGTCATCAAACCATATTCTCTTTATTTCCTCCAATTGAACCTGTACCAGCACAAAACAATTGTGATAGGCGTAGGTTATAAATTCTATCCGCGTAATTACGGCAGCACGAATTACAGAATTGCCTTCTTTCCCGGAAGTGAGCGGGCAATGCTGGGATATAGCTTTGACACAAAACCTTTTATTCAGAACGATAAGATCCATTGGATCTCAAGCCATGAGATTTCTTTCAAATATTTAATTTCCACCAACTAATAAAATGATGAAAAAATATCTTTTTACCGCCTTTACCTTAACATTAATTACGTTTTCAGCCATGAGTATTACACCTGAAGAGGTGAGAGAAGTAAAGGCGGAGGCGAAACCACACCAGGTTACCGTATTTCTTACAGGTGCAGAGCTGCGCTATAAATCCTCCGTTACTTTAGTCAAGGGTAAGAATCTTGTGAAGTTCATCGGTCTTTCCGCAAAACTGGATCCGAACAGCATCGTGGTGGATGTGGAAAAGAAGAATGTCGTTATCCTTTCCGTTTTCAGTAACAATAACTTCCTGGCCATGATGACCGATAACCCGAAGATCAAACCGATCAGGGATTCAATTGAAATATTGAAGGATGAACTGGCGATGCTGAGGGGAAGAAAAGAAGCGATGATGCAGGAAAAGGAACTCCTTTATAAAAATGATGTGATCCTGGGAAGGGAGAAAGGTCAGCCGGTTGCAGACATTGAGAAAAGCGCTGACTTCTTCCGTAAGAGGGTAGGGGATCTCAACGCTGACATATACAAACTAACAAAGCAAGAAACGAAATGGGCTGCAAGGCTCGATCTGCTGGCAAAACAATTCAATGAACTCAATTTACAGATCAATCCTCCCAGTTCGGAGATCACTGTACTTGTGCTTGCTGGTGACGCCGGCGCTTGTGGTTTCGAATTGAAATACCGCGTAGTGGACGCCGGATGGGCGCCTAAATACGATATTCGTGTCGATGCAGTCGCGAAGCCCGTCAATCTGTATTATAAGGCACAGGTCTATAACAATACAGGTGTTGACTGGGTCGAGGTAAAAATGAAGCTTTCTACCTCCGATCCATTGCAGGGAGCTCAATATCCGAAGCTCGACGAATGGTCGCTGACAAAAGATAATAATTACACCCAAAGTATTGGGTACCAGAGTAATTACCAGCAGATACAGAAGGTGAAACAGCACAATAAAGAAGTTGATTTTAAAATAATTGAAGTGGACGAATTGAATGCAGAGTTTGACATCGCATTGCCTTATACCATTCCTTCGGATAATAAGCCTTACCTCGTGGACGTCACCAGTAAAGCGCTTGAAGCCAGGTATGAATATATTTCCATTCCTAAAATGGATAAGGATGCCTATCTCATTGCCAAAGTAGTAGGATGGGGCGATCTCAACCTGGTATCAGGAAATGCAAGCATTTATTTTGGCGGAACGTACATAGGCCAGTCGAAGATCAGCATCATCGAGATATCCGACACACTGGAATTATCACTTGGGCGCGACAGCAAGATCGCTATTTCAAGGGTGAAAAAATCAGAAGTGAATGATCACCAGTTCATTGGTAATTATGAGAAGGAAATTTTCAAATACGAGATAATTGTGAAGAATAACAGGGATGTCCCATTGCTGCTAACGATTCAGGATCAAGTCCCGGTGGAAAATGATTCAAGGATCGACGTGAACATTGCAGAACTTTCCGGCGGTGTGTACAATAAGAACAACGGAATGGTTACCTGGACCCTGAATTTGAATCCCGGAGATACAAAAACACTGATCTTCAATTTTTCTGCCAAGTACCCGAAGGGGCTCAAGCCCAAAAAGAAAAAATACCGGACCATTTCATCACCTTCATTTTAATCCAGAGCTCCATGCGAAAATACCTCTTAAAATTTGGCCTGATCTGCGGTTCGCTGATCGTCATAACTACCTGTACAGAAGAGAGTACCGAGTACTTTCTTAAAGTAAAACCTAAAGTGTTTGCTGAGGTGGATCTTTTCAGTAAGGATGCTGTGTACGACTACCTCTTCGACTCGGAAGAAAACGATGTGGATTCGCTAAAGGATCTGTCGAGAGGGGAGTTCCTGAAAGGAATTGACTTGTATAAGAATAAGAAGAATCCGAAGGATGCGATAAAGCTGTTCAAATCATCCATTCTCATTTTCCCGGATGCGAAAGCATATTATGAATTGGGAAATGCGCTCATGGAGACAAAAGAGAGTCGTGAAAGCCTGTGGAATGCATACGATGCATTTGAAATAGCGGAGGTGCTGAACTTTCAGCCTATAGCCAATGTTCATTACAGAAAAGCATGCGCTCAGAATCTCATCTTAGAGCTGGGTGAGGTGAAAGGCGAAAAGAATGTTTATCACTGGTCGGTTGGTTCAAGCCTGCGTGATGCCTTCATGGCGGGATTCGAGGATACGGTCCTGTTGATGTCGGACAAACGCCTCTCATCTTATACCTCCACTGAGGAATTCAGGGAAGTAATGACAGACATCCGTTCCAGGAAAGTGAAGAATTCAGGCGGCGGTCTTTTTGCAGCCTTTACTCAGGCTTTCCCGGTCATCCAGGGTGAGTTTGTCATTAAATATGAGGATGTGGCCATGGAGAAGTATTCTCAGAGCATCAGCTATGATTTTGCAGGATTCATACCTGAAATGGAGAATACTGCCTTCGGCAGAGAAGTTTCACACGATTATTTCTATGTGGGCAAGATGATGGAGACCTCTGAATATACGGCGCTTATTTATTCTTCAATAAGTTTCTTCGGTGAAGAGATGCAGCCGGTGAATGTCACGCTGGCAACCTATGACAAGAACGGGAAGATCATTTCAAGGAAGATGATCGGCTGTCAATGCTCTTCTGAGAAGATCAAAGTGTGTAAGATAAAGGATGGCGTCATCAGCATTGAAGACCAGCAGCGCATTTGGGCTGAGCCAATTGATAAGGTTCCATTCAGCGAGAACCGGGTGAAGAGCCATGATGCGATCGCAAAAGCCTCATTCAAGATTGAGGATAGCGGAAAGATCATTGATTTTGATGTGCCGGCAAATTACAAGGATTCAAGTGTGATCGTAAAAAACTGAAGCCATGAAAAAAACAATATTGATCCTTAGCGGTTTCAGCGCACTCTTGTTTACTTCCTGCGAACAGGAGATAAGAAAAGAATTCATTGAGGTTCCTGCGCTCAGCGCAAGTTCCATACTGAAAGCGGATTCCGTTTATTTCTTTATTAAAAAGTGCGCAGAGCAGCAAGATCAGCTATACGCTGTATATAAACGCAAAGGGGATCTTGCCATGCATGGAGATCCGGGAAAAGCGGTTTACTTTTACCGAAGAGCCATAACCTTATTTCCAAAGCTGGAAGCTTACCTGGAACTGGGCAAAGCGCTGATGGCATCAAAACAATTCAACGAAGCCAGGAATCTGTATGGGTTCCTTGTATATCGACCTTATATCAACGATGACGAGAAGCACATCGAGGAATATCTTTTCGGAAAACCGGATGCCGAGACATACTATCATTATTTCCTTGCGCAACAGCTTTCGGATAACTACATCGACGGATATCTTATCTACGAAATGACTGCCGACAGCATAGACGTGAAAGAAGTAAGAGAAAAGATCAAGGCTGATCCTTTATTTGCTTTCCAGCCTGGAACCCCGGCGTACAATGCATTCATGATCAAGTTCATGACCGAAGAGGAAATTGAAGAATTCAGGGGAAGTAAAGATGCGTTTCTGAGTTTCCTTGCTGAATTCCCTGACTCCTCGGACGCATACCAGATAAAAGACGAGGCAGTTTACAGTTTCATCTTTAACTCGGGAGATTACGAAATGGAAATGGAAGGCCCGCAGATGAATGATATCTTCATTCATTTCCTTAAGGAGAAACAGGATGATCCCGACGGCTGGTACGATTTCAACCTGAATCACCGGTATAAGCTCAATAACGACGTGTACGTTGTAAGTTATTCAATTGATTCCTCGCAGACAGCCTGTCCTGCCGAATTCAGGCATATCACTCACCGGCTGGTGACATATACTAAAGATGGCAAGATCATCGATTCCAAATTCATTGCCTTGCAAAGCCCGGAATGGTTATGGACTGCAACGGTCAATAAGGATAAGCTGACTGTTTATACCGCTCACCGCGACTGGAAGAATCAATACGAGATGAACGATTTCGACAATGAGATCATCGGGCTTACGCCTGAAGATGTTAGAGAATACCGTATCAAACCGGATGGGATCATTGAAGATGTAAAGATCTTATCATCGAATAGCGGGGTGGAGTAGATAAAATCGGAATGGTAACTTTTGGTTACTTATCTGACAAATATTTTCTTGCGGATGAACCACTCTGCAAGCAGTAAATTCGGAACCCAGCTCAGCCAGGCGATCAGCGCATACATATCCTTTGCCGGAAGGTGTATGACCAGGGGCAGGAAAAGCGCATAGGTTCTCAACGCAAGCGCCGAAAGGGTCAGTGCATAACTTCTTGTCATAAAGGCAATGTGTTTTTCCACATTTCCTTTCCTTATCTCCCGGTAGGCATTGAATGTAAATATCCACCACAGAACAGAGAGGATCATGAAGGAAGCCTTTGCTGCGATTCCTCCATTCGCATAATATCCCATGATAAGTCCGGTTGGAGCGCTGCAGATAAGTGTGATGAGAATATAGGCTTTGCCAAGTGCCCGGTGAAATGCCGGCGCTTTTCTCAGGATCGGACGGATGAACTGTATCAATCCGAAGATCAGAACGAAGATGCTTGTGAATATGTGAATGTAAAACGACCAGCGCCAGATGTCGATATGAAGGATGGATTGCTTGGTAAGAAGGAATCCAACATTGTAATCGAATGTGATAAAGGGCCATGTGATCCTGAACATCATCCAGATCCCGGCTATGATAGACAGGCCAAGTATCGTAAGTAAAGTTCTGCGCACAAGCATCATTCACTAAAAATCGCTATTTTTATCAAAACAAGCTCTATGAGAAAAGTTCTTTACGCTATCATCCTGCTTTCCTTTCAGTATTCAGAAGCGCAGGTCTTCTGGACAGAAAACTTCGGTATAGGCTGCAGCCAGAATAACCCGGCCAGCTCCTATGTAGGACCCAATGGTGCATGGTCTGTTATCACGGTGCTATCGAGTGGGGCAGGGGCCAATAACTTCTTTGTCAGCGCCACGGAAGCGGGGATGGGTAATAATAATTGCGGAGACGGGTGTTTATCGAACAGCACACTCGACAACCGAACCCTTCATGTCGGGAGCGTTCCAAACTCGTATTGCGGTTGCTTCGGCTGTCCTGCAGGGGATTGCGGCGCTGCTTATGATGATTGCAATGTGGATATCTGTTCCAGCGGCGGAACTCCAAATACAGACAGGAGAGCGGAGTCGCCTGTGATCAATTGTTCTGCACAGAATAATGTAATGGTAAGTTTCCTGTATATGCTGAACGGAAGCGGCACCAATGATGATGCATCCGTTTGGTTTTTTGACGGGTCAACGTGGGTAATGTTCATGTCGCTGGCAAAGACTCCTACCACTTGCGCGCCCCAGGGAAGATGGGCTACGGCTTCAGCGCCCTTGCCTGTAACCGGATGGAATAATCCGAACGTAAAAATTGGTTTTCGATGGGTCAATAATGCCGATGGGGTTGGAACGGATCCTTCATTTGCTGTGGATGATATTACGCTTTCCAACACTTCGGGCATCACAGAAAATCCATTCCTTAGCATTGAGGTTTCACCGAATCCTTTTTCTGACCAGGCAAGCATTGTATTTCATGGTCTTTCTTCTCTTGATGATATTCCCTCAATTACTTTGACCGACCTGCAGGGAAAATCTTATGTTGTGATAGCAGAGAAAAAGGGTAACGAACTTATTATCAAAAGGAATGGCCTTTCTCAAGGGATTTATTTCCTCGGTCTTCGCCACAAAAACGGAAGTAGCGGAATGATAAAACTCATTGTTATTAACTGACATTCATGAAAAACCTGTATTTTATTTCTGTAAGCCTGATATTTCTGGGCGCATGTGGTTCCTCCTCCGTTGAACTGGAGCCTGTTCAAAATGAACCTGTTCAAAAGGAAACACCTGTAGATCTTGGTGTGTCGAGTGTTCAGTTAAGGGAATATACCGGCGCCTGGGCCGGGTTAAAATACAGTTTCAGCTTTGAGCTTCCCAAGTTTAAGGAAGAGAAAAACTACGGTGATCTTTACGGCTTTACCGTTGAGAATGGTGGTACGGTTCCGGGTTATCTTTCCATAACAACTATTAAAATGGATTCCCCGGAACAGAAAGCACATGAGATCGCTGATAAGCTGCATGTTAATATTAAAGGAGAAGTACTTGGAGGAAAGAGGGCAGAGGTGTCCGCTGAAAAGATCGGGGAGCATGAGGTGTATGTTTTCACGGATCCCAAAGGTTCAGGCATTACGAAAGAATATATAATCCTTGCAAAAGGCGAAGCCATTGTGATCAGGACCCAATCGCAGGGACCGGAACCGGAAGCAATGGAGAAGGATGAAGCGGCATTTAAAAGTTTTATTCAATCAGTAAAGATCCTTTAGGGCAATCGTTTAATTTCCGTAAATAAAAAACCCGCTCGATTTGAGCGGGTTCTCTATTTTTGTAAGAAATGCGGTTAGTCAACAACAATTCTGTTGGTCACCATGTGTTCGCCGTTCATGACCTTGAACATATAAGCTCCTGCAGCAAGGTCGCTCACATCAACTGAAATATGTCTTTGCATGACATTATCATAAGTGAGTGAAAGCACTTTGTTACCAAGCATATCAAAACCTTCAACGTTCACTGCTCCTTTAGGATCACCGGCAAAATTCAGGTGAAGCTTGTCGGTAGCAGGATTTGGGAAGAAGCTAACGCCATCAAGAAGGAGATAGCTGATCACACCCGCGTTGGTTGTAATACGAAGATCCACATCATCAACGATGAAGTTTGTAACAGCAAGATCTGTCTGGCTGTAGAACTTCAGATTGTGTGAAGCGCCGTTTGCGTAAGCAGTCATCGGGATCCACATTTCGATATAACCTGTATTGAAAGGAATCGTATCAACACCTGTAACATTGAATACGGTGTCAACGTTGTCGATCACAACTGCCAGGAAATCGGCAGAGTTACCTGCGCTGGTTGGAATAGTGATCCAGAACTTCAGCTCAGCAGCAGTCGATACAGGGATCGTGATGTTCTGATCCAGGATACCGATCTCAAGGGCAGTAGTTCCTCCATACCAGGTATACCAGGTTCCGGTACGCGCTATGCAACCGCCACCGCAGTTACCGCAGGAAGCCTGGTCGCAATATGGAGTAGCGAAGTTGGTTGAAAACTCGGTCCAGGCACCATTGCCGGGTCCCAGCTCAAAGCTAGGGTCATTGACCAGGTTCGTTTGTGCGCCTGCAGCCAGTGAGAACGAGATGATCGCAAAAAGGGTGTAAAGTTTTTTCATAGGATAAAGGTTTAGTTAGTGTTTGTAAATTCGTCAACGGAGATACACCAAATTAGGGAAGATTAAAACCTGGCCCGCTGCATGATTATAAACACTTATCTTATAATTTACATTATGTTAAGTTGTATATTTCTTTATATCAGTATCTTATGAGCAAATATACCATGCTAGCTACCCTTCTATTCGTATTGAACAAACAGGGACACTCCCAGGATGACTCTCTGGTAATTGAGCCTCCGCCCTCCGCTTTTTACTTTACACTTTCGCTGTCATCGCTTACTGAGTTCAACCAAAGTTCTCTAACCGCGGGACCAACAACCCCTTCAGGGTCGGTTTACAATAGTCTTACTATCCTTAACCTCATCTCACTTAAAGGTGATTTCAGGTGGAATCTTGCAGCTCCTTCCGATGAGGCATCTGTTTCACTGGATCTCTCTGCCTCCGCAACCGCCGGACCTGTGATATCAGATACTACCCCGGCTTTTACCAGCAATAATGTTCGTACGGGTTTCTTTAGTCTGCATTGCATGCCAACCGTTAATTTCAATTACGGTTATCACGCCACTCGTTATTCTTTCAAGGAAACCGGATTTTCAGCAGGTCTTGGCGCCCAGATATGTTATGGCCCCCTCGTAAGTCTTGATGAAGACCCTACCATAGAAGCATTCAGGAAGTATTGGATACAACCCGTAATTCATACGTCGTTTAAAATCGAAAGAGAAAAGTCCTCGCAGGTCCGGAAAGTCGATGTTGCTGTTGGATTTTTGAACGGATTTTCTGTCAGGATCTATTGGGGATATATTTTCGGATATGATTAAAAAAAGAACCCCGATGGTACCATCGGGGCTATAAAAGGTTAACATATGCTGTCAAAAACCATGGCGTTTAGTTCTTTAACATGTCGTCGACCTTTTTATACTTGTCTGATCCCGCCTGTCCGGTCTTAAGGTACAACTGCTTTAAAGCTTTCAAAGCATCCCGGTCCTGGGGGTCAATTTCAATCTCTTTTTCAAGGAACGGGATGGCTTTATAGAAATATCCTTCCGCCACCTTCTCTCCTGCCGCTAATTTAGATAATTCCTTCTCATTCTGGGCCTGGTTGAAAATAAATGCCCCCCAATTGTTATAAAATGCCCCTATGCTATAAAGTATCATGGGATTGTTTGGCTTTAACTCATTGGCTTTCAGCAGTGCTGTCTCGGCTTGCTTAACATTCTGGTCGAAGCCATCCGGCTTCTTCTCCCCGCCCGGAAATGCTAAAGTTGAATAGGTTTGACCCTTTACCCGGTACAGATCGGCGTTATTCGGGTCGTTCTTTATGGCCAGTTCAAGGATATCCAGAGCCTGGGCCGATTTCCCGGATGCTATATAGGTATTGAGCTCCTCGATGATGAATTTGATGTTATTCGGGTAAGCGACTCTGCCTTTCAGCACCCAAGCCGACATGCCTTCCTTATCTCCTTTGAGCTTATAATAGTCAAGGTTCTTCTCATAATAATACTCCTTCTTAAAACCCATTCCAATAAGCTGATTGGCCAGTGTAATGCCTCTTTCGTACTGTTTTGCATATCCTGCGGCGACTTCCGCATTCTCAAGTGAATTGGTGTCCTTCTTTCCCGCGTACTTCTCGTTCAGTATATAGGATTTCTCGAAATAGCTTGATGACTCCCCGAATTCCTTTTTGTTGTACATCGTGACTGCTTTCTCATAAAAAAGCATCAGGCAGCCTTTAATGCCGGCGTCATTCTCGGGTTTGTAAGCTGCTTTGGCATCCAATTGGTTCGACTTATAAAACGATTCAAGAGCAACATCAAGATCACTCATCTCCACTTTGGCCATAACCTCGGTAATCTTCTTCTTCACATCGGTTTCGGTGACTGTAGCTTTGATCACATCGCAACGATGATTAAAACTCATCAGGTAGATCTTCCCTCTGTAATTCCAGGTTTTGGGTTTATTATTTACGTCAGGATGTTTCGACGCGCTGTCGATCCGCGCCTTAGCCTTGTTCAGGATCGATGCATCCCTGTTTCCCTTGTCATCCACCGTTTTGGTGAATTCATTCAGATAAGCGTCAGCGCTTACGACAAGGTTTTGCTGTGCAAACGCAATTCCGCACGAAAGCATGAATGCAATGATCAACGCCTTTTTCATAGGATACATGATTGACCCTTAAGCCGGGTTGTCCTTATCGGGATTATCAATTTGCTTGCCATTCTCCTCCCCCTCATTATCAGACGCATCCGGGCCCTCATTTTCATAATCCCCTTCCCCTTCTTTTACGTCATCTCCCCCTTTCACATCAAGATCGATCTTGGCTACAGCCGCTATTCCGTCCTCATCTCTCAGATTGATCACTTTCACTCCCTGGGTTGCACGTCCCATTACTCTAAGATCCTTAACCGCCATGCGGATGGTGATGCCATCTTTTGTGATGATCATAAGGTCGTTGTTATCATTCACCTCCTTGATCGAAACAAGTTTTCCCGTTTTGTCCGTGATGTTGATTGTCTTTACGCCTTTTCCACCGCGGTTCGTGATCCTGTATTCTTCAATATCAGAACGCTTGCCGAATCCTTTTTCGGAAACGACCAGTACATTCGATTTCGGATCGCCTATGCAAATCATTCCAATCACTTCGTTTTCCGGAAGATCTTCTTCATCAAGATTGATACCGGTTACGCCGGATGCGCCTCTGCCCATTGCACGGACCGCACTTTCGTTGAAGCGACAAACTTTTCCTTCCCTGCTGGCAAGCATGATCTCATTCTTTCCGTTGGTCATGCAAGCTTCAAGCAATGAATCACCCTCTCTTACGGTGATCGCGATGATACCATTCAGTCTCGGGCGGGAATACGCCTCAAGCGTTGTTTTCTTTATGACACCTTTGCGGGTACACATCACAATGAAATTATTGTTGATGTAATTCTCGTCTGTAAGATTTTTTACATTGATGAAGGCTTTTACTTTATCGCCCGGCTGTAAGTTGATCAGGTTTTGAATCGCTCTTCCTTTGCTCGTCTTATTTCCCTCAGGGATTTCAAATGTCTTAAGCCAATAGCAACTTCCTTTTTCCGTGAAGAATAAAATATAATTATGTGTTGATGCGATGAAGAGATGTTCAAGGAAATCCTCTTCCCGTGCGGCAGACCCTCTTGATCCTGTTCCTCCCCTGCCCTGCCTTCTGTAAGTGGTAAGCGGAGTACGTTTGATATATCCCATATGGGAAATGGTGATCACCACGTCTTCCTCAGCGATCATGTCCTCCATCCTGAATTCCCCGGCCGCTAAAACCAGTTCAGTGCGCCGCTCGTCTCCGTATTTTTCCTTCATCTCACCCAGTTCATCCTTGATGATCTCCATTCGCAGGGGCTCATTTGCCAGAACTTCTTTAAGGAACTTGATGAGTTCCATGAGTGTATTGTACTCTTCTTTGATCTTATCACGCTCAAGTCCCGTTAGTACCCGAAGGCGTAATTCCAGGATGGCTTTTGCCTGTACTTCCGAGAGCTTGAAGCTTTTTATCAATCCTTCCTGGGCGCTCTGCGGAGTGTCTGATTCGCGGATGAGTTTGATGACCGCATCCAGGTTGTCAAGCGCGATAAGGTATCCTTCGAGGATATGTGCGCGTTTTTCAGCCTGATCCAGTTCAAATTTTGTCTTTCGGATCACTACCTCGTGACGGTGGTCCACATAATGCCGGATCAGATCACGCAGGGTAAGAAGCATAGGTCTTCCCCCGACCAGCGCGATGTTATTTATCGAGAATGTACTTTGGAGTCCTGTATGCTTGTAAAGATTATTCAGCACAACATTTCCGATAGCATCTTTTTTCAATTCATAAACGATACGCATTCCGTCCCTGTCGCTCTCATCGCGTATGTCCGAAATACCTTCAATTTTTTTATCGTTGACAAGGTCCGCTGTCTTTTTGATCATCTCCGCCTTGTTCACCATGAACGGGATCTCTGTAACAATGATCCGCTCCCTTCCATTCTCCTGTGGCTCTATGGTGGCTCTTGAGCGTATGACAACTCTTCCCCTACCTGTTTCATAAGCTTCCCGAATGCCTTCATAACCATAAATGATCCCGCCGGTCGGAAAATCCGGGGCTTTCACATATTTCATGAGGCCGACATTGTCGATCTCCTTATTGCTTATGTAAGCAATCGTTGCATCAATGACCTCCGTAATATTATGCGGAGCCATATTAGTGGCCATTCCCACCGCGATCCCTGATGCGCCGTTGATGAGCAGATTCGGAACCTTTGCAGGTAATACCGTTGGTTCTTCAAGTGAGTCGTCAAAATTCGGACGGAAATCAACGGTGTTCTTGTCGATATCCGAAAGCATTTCCTCCGCGATCTTTTTAAGCCTTGCTTCTGTATACCGCATTGCGGCCGGGCTATCCCCATCCACACTGCCGAAATTTCCCTGGCCATCCACAAGGGGATAACGCAAGCTCCATTCCTGCGCCATGCGCACCATACTGTCGTAAACTGCCGTGTCCCCATGCGGATGATACTTACCCAACACCTCCCCGACTATGCGCGCTGATTTTTTATGCGGTCGGTTTGCAAGGACACCCAGATCCTGCATACCGAAAAGAACTCGTCGGTGGACAGGCTTCAATCCGTCGCGAACATCCGGCAAGGCCCTTGAAACGATGACCGACATCGAATAATCGATGTAGGCCGTCTTCATTTCATTCTCGATGTTTATTTCTATGATCTTCTCGCCGTCTGCCATACCTGGGGTTCTTTAATTTTTATTCGTGTTTTGAAAGGTGATTTCCGTTGTTATTTTGACCGACAACAGCCTCATGTGAACTGCGTTAAATGTCGGTAAAATAAAGGAGTCCGAAGGTACTTTTTTGGCAGTATTTACGGGCTTTTCGGAGATTTTGAGTTATCAACAGGCCCTTCATAATTATTAACAGAAACGGGTTGAAAAATAGGCTTTTATAAACCTTTGTGGCACGGGCATTGGAGGTACTTTTGAAAGTGTGAACAATTGAGTAATTTAGTAGTTTACGAGTCGCAAAGCGTACGCATTATGGAAGCAAAATTTTCACCGAGGGTCAGGGATGTCATCACCTACAGCAGAGAGGAAGCTTTGCGTCTTGGACATGATTATATAGGAACCGAGCATCTTTTATTGGGAATGATCAGAGAAGGTGAAGGAATGGCGATCAAAATACTTCGCACCCTAAGTGTGGATCTTTCGGAATTACGTAAAGAGATCGAAACGGCCGTTGCGCCTGTACCGAAAAAGACCATCTCCAATCTCGACAGTATCACACTTTTAAAGCAGGCAGAGCGTACACTCAAAGTGACCTACCTGGAAGCGAAGCTTTTTAAAAGCGCGGTCATCGGTACTGAACATTTGCTGCTCTCTATTTTGAAAGATGCGGAAAGCGTTGCTACGCGTTCGCTGGGGAAATTTTCTGTGGATTATGAAATTGTTAAGGAGGAACTTGAGATGCTGAATAATAACAGTACGGAACCAAAATCCGAATTTCCGGCCAACCCGGCTGACGATGATGATACGGAAGAATCCGGGTCATTCTCTACGCCCAAGAAAGGCACCGACAGCAAGTCAAAAACCCCTGTGCTGGATAATTTCGGCCGAGACCTGACCAAAATGGCGGAAGACGGGAAGCTGGATCCCATTGTTGGCAGAGAAAAAGAGATCGAGCGTGTATCACAGATACTTTCAAGAAGAAAAAAGAATAATCCTATACTCATCGGGGAGCCCGGTGTGGGTAAATCGGCCATTGCAGAAGGGCTTGCGCTTCGCATCATTCAGAGAAAGGTTTCCCGTGTATTGTTCAATAAGCGCGTTGTTACTCTCGACCTTGCGTCGCTTGTTGCGGGAACAAAATACCGCGGACAGTTTGAGGAGCGAATGAAGGCGGTGATGAATGAACTGGAGAAATCACCTGATGTCATACTATTCATTGATGAGATACATACCATCATCGGAGCCGGCGGAGCATCCGGATCGCTTGATGCATCCAATATGTTCAAGCCCGCCCTCGCCCGTGGAGAGATCCAGTGTATTGGCGCAACTACTCTTGACGAATACAGGCAATACATTGAAAAAGACGGAGCGCTGGAGAGAAGATTTCAGAAGGTGATCGTGGAGCCGACCTCGGTGGAAGAAACGATTGAGATCCTGAATAATATCAAATCAAAGTACGAAGAACATCATAACGTAACTTATACCAATGAGGCGATCAAAGCTTGCGTGAATCTTACTGCGCGGTACATTACCGACCGGCACCTTCCTGATAAAGCGATTGACGCGCTGGACGAAGCCGGGTCAAGGGTGCATATCACAAATATCCAGGTACCTAAGAACGTACTCGATATTGAGAAGAAGATCGAAGATGTTAAGGAAGAAAAGAACAAAGTCGTGCGCTCCCAGAAATATGAGGAAGCCGCACGCTTAAGAGATACGGAACGACAGCTCCTGGAACAGCTCGACGCTGCCAAGAAAGCATGGGAGGATGAAACAAAACAACATCGCCAAACCGTTTCGGATGAGAATGTTGCGGAAGTCGTTGCAATGATGACCGGCATTCCCATGAAGCGTATTGCGCAAAGCGAAGGCAATAAGCTTGTGAATATGGCGGATGAGCTGAAGGGCAAAGTCATCGGACAGGACGAGGCCGTTGCAAAAGTTGTTAAAGCCATTCAGCGTAACCGCGCAGGACTAAAAGATCCCAACAAACCGATCGGCTCATTTATCTTCCTTGGTCCTACCGGTGTTGGTAAAACTCAGCTTGCAAAAGTGCTCTCAAAATATCTTTTCGATAACGAAGAATCCATGATCCGAATAGACATGAGCGAATACATGGAAAAATTCGCGGTATCGAGATTGGTAGGCGCCCCTCCCGGATATGTTGGATATGAGGAAGGCGGACAGCTGACTGAAAAAGTACGGCGCAGACCTTATGCCGTTATCCTGTTGGACGAGATCGAAAAAGCGCATCCTGATGTGTTTAACCTTCTCTTACAAGTACTGGATGACGGACAGCTCACCGACAGCCTGGGCAGAAAAATAGATTTCAAGAATTCAATCATTATTATGACCTCTAACATCGGATCCAGGCAATTAAAAGATTTCGGGCAAGGCGTAGGATTCTCAACGAACACAAAAAAGGATCAGCTTGAGGAACATTCCAGGACGGTCATTGAGCATGCACTGAAAAAGGCCTTCGCCCCTGAGTTCCTTAACAGGATAGATGATGTGGTTGTCTTTAACTCGCTCGACAAGGCGGATATTTACAAGATCATTGATATTGAACTCCAGAAATTGTACGGACGCATTGGCGGTCTTGGTTATAAGATCCATATCAACGATGATGCGAAAGGATTCATTACAGATAAAGGCTTCGATATTCAATTTGGCGCACGACCTTTGAAGAGAGCAATTCAGAAATATGTGGAGGACCCCCTCGCAGAAGAGATAATCAAATCCAACCTGGTTGAAGGAGACTCCATTGAAGTTTCACTTGACAAAGAAAAAAACGAACTGAAAATTACCGTTACGAAGCCGACTACGAAGAGTACAAGGAAGAATAAAAAGGAAGAGTAGTCAGTACGAAATACTAATGCGGGCGAAAATACGAACGGCATCTCCCCAAGACCGGACAGAACTAACAGATTGATTTATACGCACTTGTAGGTGTTTTGTTGTAAAAACCATTTTTACTATCTTTGTGTTTCATGGGTTTTAGAAGAGTTGCCATAGCATTGTTGTTCGTTCTTCCGCTTGCCGGAGTTGCCCAGTTCAAATGGGAATTCGGCGGAGGAATAGGCGCTGCCAATAACCTTGGCGAGATGGGTGGCAAAGAAAAGACCCGCCGGAATTTTATCCCCGATCTTAAAGTACAGGAAACACGCTGGGACGTGAATGCCTTTTCAAGGTATAAGATGCACCCTTCTATCTTCCTTAAGCTGATGTTCACATACGCCAGGATCGAAGGAGCTGATTCCCTCTCTACAAATCCCGGTCGCGTTGGCAGAAACCTGCATTTCCGGAATGACCTGCTTGAACTTGCGCTTCAGGGTGAGTTTGTCTTTTATGAAGCATCTGATATTGGAAGAAGCTACCGTTTCCGTAATGATCTGCGCTTTTATGCTTTTGCGGGAGTAGCCGGATTATATCACAGCCCGAGAGGTAAACTGAACGGGTCATGGGTTCCATTGCGTCCAATGATGAATGAAGGTGTGAAATATTCCCCGGTTACGATCGCAATTCCAACCGGCATCGGTCTGTTCTTCACGATCAAACGTCAGCATAGGATCGGATGGGAACTGGGATGGAGAACCTTATTCACTGATTACCTTGATGATGTTAGTACCACCTATCAGGATCCAAGTACGCTTTCTGCAGATGCAATAGCCTGGAACCAGCAGGCTGCTAATGGATATGCAGCCATTTACGATCCGGTTACCGACCCGACCATGGCGCAGCCGGAGAATTATTTTCCGGGCCAAAAACGAGGTGATCCTACTCACACGGATTCCTATATGTTCACCACATTCAATTACAGCTACGTTCTCCGTGGCAAAAGCCGCTTCTCCAGATCACGTTACAGCAGCTACTTCAAGACAAGGAAGTACAAAAAGCGTAAGGTGCGGGCCAAGTTCTAAAAGAACTGCCCAAGTTTTCTCAGTGGCTTCAGAGTTAACGTATACCATTTCGGTTTAAGATCGTTTATTTCCCAGGCATTTCTGTCTTCAAGATTTGCATTCACGCGGTTCTTAACAGAAGTGTTACTCATCCCTCCTACTCGCATCTTGACAAACACTTCGGGCAGGTAAGATGTGCTGATCTTATTTTTGTGCAGCATGCGAAGCATCAATTCATAATCCGCGGCGGTCTTGAATACCGTGTTGAATTTTCCGTACTTCTCATAACATTTTTTGCGAAGAAAAAATGCAGGGTGCGGCGGCATCCATCCGTAAAGAAACTTTCCATGAGAATAATTTCCGCTACGCCATTTGCGTTTTACCTTGCTTGTGTCCCTGAAATCCACATAATCAAGATCGCCGTAGATGCTGTCGGTTTTCTTTGAGGTGAATTCATTTGCAACTTTTGATAATATGTCCTTCGAGGTATAAAAATCATCCGCATTCAGAATCGCGATCACCTCGCCTGATGCAAAAGCGATGCCCTTATTGATCGCATCATACATGCCATCATCTTTTTCTGTAACAAACCGACTGATACTGCTACTGAAACTTCTTACTATCTGAGGCGTGCTGTCGGTGGAAAGTCCATCGATAATGATGTATTCAATATCCGGGTAATCCTGTTCCAGCACTGAACGGATCGTTGATTCGATCGTCAACTCGCTGTTGTAGCATACAGTGATTACTGTGATTTTCATTCGCCAATCACTCTTTCCCGCACTTTTTCAGCCGGGTTTCCGTGATAGATGGAATACGGTTCAAGATCGGTTACGGCGACCGATTTTACGCTAAGTACGCTATGGCTTTTACAGGTAATTCCCGGGGCAACAAGCGCCTGCGCCCCTATCCATACGCCATCCTCAAGGATGATCTTATCGATCTTCAGATCAAATGTGCTTTTCTTATAATCATGATTTCCCGTGAGGAGCATGGCCCCCTGTGAAATGCATACATGGTTGCCGATCTTTACATGCGCAAGATTATCGATCCATACATCCTCCCCTAACCAGACATGATCGCCTATCTCAAGATGCCAGGGATATTTGATGTTGACGGATGGCTTGATGATAACCCCCTTTCCTACTTTCGCTCCGAATATCCGCAGCAACAAAACCCTGATCGCACTGAGCGGGAAATAGGAATTGAAGAAAACCAGGTTGGTCATGTACCAGAGCCCTCTCCCAATGAAACCTCCGCCCGGTTTATACCAGTGGTTGCTGTACCTGGAAAGGTCTGTTTTTCCGTTCATTACCTTTCAAAGGTAAGAAGAATGCTCATACATTTGGGTCAATGGCCTCGAAGACCGATAACAAACCATCCAATGATCTTGGATTTGGCACAAGCACAGGCGACAGCCGTAACCTGAAGAAGGACGGAAGTTTCAATGTTAAATATACCGGTGTTTCTTCCTTCGCGCTATTTGACTTGTTCTACGAACTGGTCAGTATGAAATGGTGGAAGTTCATAACATGGCTGGTACTAAGTTTTGTGGTGCTCAATACATTTTTTGCCTTTCTCTATTTTATTGTTGGTATGGAACACCTGACAGGGATACAGGGAGACTCGGCTCCCGAAAGATTCATTGAAGCTTTCTTTTTCAGCTCCCAGACGCTTACCACGCTTGGTTACGGACGGGTAGCGCCGGTTGGTTTCGCCTCAAGTTTCGTGGCCACGGTGGAATCGATGCTGGGCTTGCTTGCTTTTGCAGTCGCCACAGGTCTTTTATACGGAAGATTCTCAAGACCCCGCAACAGGGTTCGCTATACAGAAAGGGCTATCATTGCCCCCTACAAAAATATCAATGCATTTATGTTCCGGCTTGCTCATTTTAGCCGTAACCAGCTTATTGAAGTAGAAGGAAGCGTGAATCTTTCCTGGCATCCTGAAGGTGAGCCTGTAAGAAAATTTATTTTTCTGGAACTGGAAAGAGATAAGGTCAATTTCCTTCCTACGACCTGGACGATCGTTCATCCCATTGACGAGCATAGCCCTCTCTATAAGATGGATAAGGCAGCGCTAGAAAGATCAGATGTGGAATTTATCGCGATGATAAAGGCTTATGATCAGACCTCCGGACAAATGGTTTATTCCAGGGCTTCGTATCGGTTCAGCGAGATCGACTGGGGTAAAAAATTCGTCCTTGTGACAGAGGTCAAACTGAATGGTCAACGGGTGCTGAACCTCGGGCGGCTGAATGAAACAACCGACGCGAAGTTGAATCAGCCTTTGTAAGGCTCCAGTTTCTGAGCCATCAGTACCTCATCCATTTCCACTTCAACGATCTTAAACCGTCCGGTCGACCCGGAAAGTATAGTAACGGCCGATTTGCGTATATCGAGAATTTCCGCCAGGAAACTAATGAGCATCTTATTCGCTTCCCCGTCTGCGGGCTGCGCATGGATCCATACCCTGAGCGAGCCATCCTTTAAGACCTCCAGTTGATTTTTTCTTGCGCCGGGTTTGGCGTGTACGGTAAGTTTCAAGGGAGGAGATAAGAAGAGATCATTTGTTTCAATGAGTTTCTGATTGCGTCATTGACCGGGACAAGCGGAAGTCGAATATTTTCGGAGCACAGCCCCAATATTTTCAGTGCCGCTTTAATTCCACCCGGACTTCCGTCTGCGAAAAGCGCGGTTGTTATATCGTTCAGCTTATAATGCAATTCCCTGGCTTTCGTGAAATTTCCATTCAGGCCCTGTCGCGTCATCTCCGAAAAATCCTTCGGGAATGCATTTGCCACCACCGAGATCACACCATCTGCGCCGCAAGCGAGCATTGGGAGGGTCATGTTATCATCACCGGAAAGGACTAAAAAATCCTTAGGCTTGTCTTTGATGATGCTGCAAATCTGCTCCAGGTTTCCGGAGGCTTCTTTGGTGCCGATAATGTTCGGAAGGTCGTGAGCGATCTTCAACGTTGTTTCCGCCGTAACATGCATTGCGGTCCTCGATGGTACATTATAAAGTATCACCGGAAGCGGGGCTTCAGCAGCAAGCGACTTGTAGTGCGCGTACAAGCCGCGCTGGTTGGGTTTGTTATAATAAGGCGAGACGGAGAGGATCGCATCAACACCTTTCACCGGAATGCTGTTAAATCCTTTTATTATCTCAGCCGTATTATTCCCGCCGATACCTGCCACTACTCCGATACGTTTGTTTACCTTCTCAACGATAAAGGATACGATATCTTTTTTTTCCTCTTTAGAAAGGGTGACAGACTCGCCCGTTGTTCCGAGTGCGACAACATACTCTACTCCTCCTTTGATGATATGTTCCAGGACCTTCTCCAGCGACTTATAGTCAACGGTCCCGTTGTCAAGGAAAGGTGTAACGATGGCAACTCCGGTTCCTTTGAAACGTTCGTACTTACTCATTGTCAGAAAGGTTTAGCATCCGGGAATTCTTTTTTATTGATCATAAGAAGGTAAGTATCCACCTGCGCCAGGAAAAATTTAAAATTCTTTCCAGGGTCGAAGGTAATAAGCATATCAAAATATTTTTTATTCTCCTCATTCAGTTTACCGATCTTGAACCTTGCATTTGTTTTAGCGGCGATAAATTTAAGGGGAATACTGTCATGTATGTTAAGATCGATAAGAATATCTCTTTCCTCTTCAATAAAATTCTGTATATAAACCCCTCCGGGTCTGCCATACCAGTTAAGGTCCTTTTTCGTGAAGAATTCAAATTCAACTTTGGAATAGGCTAATTTTCCCGGCACCTCCTTCATATCAAAGAAGCCAAAGACCTTGATCTTCTTTTTAAAATCCTTCAGGTATGAGACATACTTTTTCAACAACTCAAAATTCTCAGGTGTATCATATTTAAAGATGATGCCTATGGTCTTCGATTCCTCCATGTTCAGGAAGGCGCGTTTACGCGGAAGGTTATGGAGCTCCGAGCGGAGAAGGTAATTTCCGACTGTATTTTTGATGCCGCCGAGCAAGTAGAAAGATTTAGCCCCGAAGGTAAGAAAGAATGAGATTCTCCTCGAAACGAGGGCGATCCCGATTGGATTCGAACCAATGACCTGCTGCTTAGAAGGCAGCTGCTCTATCCAGCTGAGCTACGGGATCTGATAAAAACCAAAAAGTTCCAGGTTTCATGTTTCGGGTTTCTGACCGTGAACTTGAAACTTGAAACTTTTACTGGTGTTGTCGGGGCGGCAGGATTCGAACCTGCGGTCTCATGGTCCCAAACCATGCGCGATAACCGGGCTACGCTACACCCCGTAATAACTGCGGACCCGGAGGGAGTCGAACCCCCAACCTTCTGATCCGTAGTCAGATACTCTATCCAGTTAAGCTACGGGTCCTTAAAAGGAGGGCAAAGATACAGTTTTAAAGACAATAAAAAAGGGACCCGAAAGCCCCTGTCTTGTGATCCGATCAACAGGAGGTTAATCCTTCATCGGTTGAGTATTATCTTCCTAACGATACTGCCTTCCATCGATTGTATTCTGAAGAAGTAAACACCGTTTGGCAGACTTGAAAGATCCAATACCGTTGAGGACCCAATAATAGTGGCAGCGAATACTTGGACACCCTCAACATTGAAAACATCCAGATCCGCATTCTTGCCGGTAGCTGAATTAAGCTCAAGGCGCAATTCTCCGGCACTTGGATTTGGAAAAATATTCAAGGATAGGTTCGGAGAATTGTTCGGTTCATTGATCTGCGTGATCAGCAAACTGTCATTGTATTCCCAAAGATCACCAAGGTCTGTTGTCACATATTCTCCGGTGGCGACATATATCTTATTCCCTATTGAGAAGCTGACCGCATCAACCCTTCGCTGGCCACTACAGTCAGGAATTTGTGTCCAGGTATTCATGAGCGGATCGTATCTCCAGAAATCCTTCTTAAAGCCATTTACTCCCCCATTCCATCCTGTTCCCATATATCCTTTCGTTGCCGTCCCCATCCCAACAGCTCCTTCCCTGATCGCTCCGCCAAAATTGGCTTTCTGAATCCATATATTCAACGTAGTATCGTACATCCAGAAATCGTTAAGCCAACCGTTCGATGCATTGCGACCTGTACCAATGTAGCCACTGCCCATTACGGAAAAACCTGCCGCGAAGGTCCTTCCAACTCCGCCAAAATTTGCCCTCTGTGTCCAGGAATCTGAGACAGGATCATATCTCCAGAATTGTGTGGATGCTACGCCCATACTGTCAGCACCTGTCCCTATATAACCAAAATTCCCAATGGAGAAGCCGACACCATAATTAACAACACCTCCGCCGTAGTCTGCTTTTTGAATCCATGTATTCAGTACGGGATCGTACTCCCAGAGATCCTTTTTCCACCCGCTTAATGATTGTCCTGTGCCTACGTAACCTTTATTGCCTATACTAAACTCTGCCGCACCGCTCCTTGGCGTTCCTCCGAAATTTGCTTTCTGGGTCCAGAAATCAGCAGATTGATCCCATTCCCAAAAATCGTTTTGCCATCCTGATGCGTTAGAGAGTCCGGTTCCCAGGTATCCTTTATTACCAATACTAAAACCTACTGCGATGCTCCTGGTAACGCCGGGAAAGGTAGCCCTTTGAGTCCAGGGTGGCGGTCCGACATATCCGATCCACTCCCAGAAGTCGCCAAGCGTAAAACCTGTGGAATTATTATGACCTCCTCCAACATAACCATAACTGTAAATGGAGAATGCCTGTGCAAAACCGCGTATTCCTCCTGTAATACTTGCATCGATTGTCCAGATATCATTGATCGCGTCGTATTTATAAAGATCCATAAGGGAATTTGACGTTGATAGCCCTTCTCCGCAACCAAAAAGGCCCCATGTGTTGATAGAAAAAGCTATAGCACCTTCTCTTGCGATCCCGGGAAAGGAGGTTCGTTGTGTCCAAAGATCCTGGACAGCATCATATTCCCATAAATGCATGCTATTGTTAAAAGAAATGCCGTCATTTCCCAATGTAACATAACCTTTGCCATTGATATTTAACCCAACGCAGCCATGTCGTGCCGTACCGCCGAAATTTGCTTTTTGCAGCCAGGTATCTGTCGCCTGGTCCCATTCCCAAAAATCTGAGTAATTACTTCCGCCGTTCCATCCAATTCCTATATATCCCTTTGTACCGATGGCGAATCCTGCCCCGTCAAACCTGCCCCAACCGGGAAATGGTGCGCGCTGGACCCAAATGTTTGTAGCCTGGTTCCATTCCCAGAAATCATTTAGTGGCGTGTAAGCCACATCAAAGCCACAGCCAACGTAGCCTTTTGTTCCAATACTAAAGCTATAAGCTCCTGCTCTTCCTCCCAGGCCCAGCGTGGCTCTTTGTGTCCATGCGTTTCCAACCTGGTCATATTCCCAAAGCGCATCCGTTAGAATTGCGCTGCCGTTCATTCCGCATGTGAAATATCCTTTGTTACCGATCGTAAAGGAAGATCCTTGCTGCTTATCGTCTGGCAACGGCGCCTTAGGCGACCAGGTTCCCTGCGCGGCAGCGCCAGAGCAGAGTAACGAAAAAAAAAGAACATGTTTCATCTTGTAGAACGGTTGTTGATTATCAAATATAATAAAAAAGGGGCCATAAGCCCCTTCATTCGTGGAATCTATTGAATCAATCCTTCTTCGGCTTATCATGTCCCGGCTTCGCAATGCTTTCGCGCATGCTGGTATCAGCCTGAATATTCTGCATTTTATAATAATCCATGATGCCTAATTGTCCGTTCTTGAAGGCTTCAGCGATGGCGAGCGGGATCTGCGCTTCCGCCTCGATCACTTTCGCTCTTGCTTCCTGCGCTTTTGATTTCATCTCCTGCTCAGATGCAACAGCCATTGCCCTTCTCTCCTCTGCTTTCGCCTGTGCGACTTTTAAATCGGCAGAGGCCTGGTCAGTCTGAAGGCGCGCCCCGATATTCTCGGAAATGTCAATATCTGCTATATCAATTGAGAGGATCTCAAATGCCGTTCCGGCATCAAGTCCTTTAGCCAATACTGTTTTGGAGATCATGTCGGGATTCTCCATCACTTTTTTATGATCCGTAGCAGATCCGATCGTCGTAACGATCCCCTCGCCTACACGCGCGAGAATAGTTTCTTCTCCCGCTCCTCCAACCAACTGGTTGATATTTGCGCGAACTGTCACTCGTGCCTTCACAATAAGCTGGATTCCATCCTTCGCAACAGCGCTCACAGGAGGAGTATCCAATACCTTCGGGTTTACGGAAACTTGTACCGCGTCAAACACATCGCGTCCTGCTAGGTCGATCGCCGTGGCAAGTTTGAATGTCAATGGGATATTTGCTTTATCCGCTGAAATAAGCGCGTTAATAACACCCTGAACACGTCCGCCTGCCAAATAGTGCGCTTCAAGCTGGTCACGGGTGATCTCTGTGATGCCTGCTTTATGCGATGTGATCATGGCATTCGTAATGACTCCGGGAGGTACTTTCCTGATACGCATCAGGGCCAGCTGGATGAGAGAAACTTTCACTCCGGAAAGCCTTGCGGTGATCCATAATCCTACAGGAAGAAAACGGAAAAAGATGATAAGGAAGATCAGACCGCCTAACGCGAGTAGACCATAGGTAATTAGATTTGCTTCAGACATGTGGGGTTATGATTTTAGTTTTACGATTATTTTACTTGAAGATATTTTATAAACGGTGACGGGTGAGTTCTGGTCAATGAATCCTTCATAGGCTGAAACCTCAACGGTATGCGAGTTGATAAGCGCTTTTCCCATGGGGGCAAGCCTTGAAATGGTTGTACCAACATCTCCTTCTGCAATTCCAAGATGCTCAATAAGGTTTGCTTTTCCTTCCACTGAGCTGTTCACCGCTACTTTTGTCCATACGTCTGATTTGAAGGCCCACCAGGTAAGTCCTATCCCGAGTACCGCCGTGCACGCCAACACGACGTGTCCGTATGTGTCGCCGTGGTATTTATAGGTAAGAAATACGCCAACAAGCATCATGATGACAGAGATCGATCCCAGGATCATCCCCGGAACGAATAAGATCTCGATCACAAGCAGGATAAGAGCAAGCGCAATGAGTACAATTATGGCCGTGAGTGACATCTATTTTTTATAATACTGTTTAGCAGTAGGCATGAATTTCTTCAGTTCAGCGATCCTCTTCTCATCGCTGGGATGTGTGCTCAGCATCTGCATGTTGCCGCCTCCGCTTCCGTTCGCGGCCATTCTTTCCCAGAATTTAGTCGACTCTTCCGGATCATATCCCGCCATGGCCATGAATACAACACCAAGCTTATCTGCTTCTGTTTCATGCGTACGTGAATATTTCAGCAACGTAAGTCCGGCGCCCAGGTTATAAGTGTTTTTGAATAATTCTCCCCCAAGACTTTTATTCTCTCCTACCAGCACTCCAATAGTGTTTCCAACATTTTGTGATCTGTATTGCTGGCTCATGCGCTCGTTACCATGTCGCGCAATGGCATGCGCAATTTCATGTCCCATCACCACAGCCAATCCGTTCTCATCAGATGTTACCGGTAATAAACCTGTGTATACAACCACTTTCCCTCCGGGCATGCACCAGGCATTGACATCTTTGACATCAACCACATTAAATTCCCATGCGTATCCTGTGATACGGTCGCTCAGCCCTTTTTCCTTCATAAAATCCTCTACCGCTTTCTGGATCTTGACCCCTACTTTTCTAACGAGCACAACCTGGGGGTCGGTTGCCTTCAAAGGCGGGCTGGTTTGAAGGAATGCTGAATAGTTCGTGTATGACATGGACATCATGTCGGACTCAGTAAAAGAAAGTCGCTGTTTGCGGTTGGTTATCGGCACCCGTGTGACAGGAGCGCATGCAATAAACAGAAAGAGTAAGGAAGAAGTAAAGGCGAAACCGGATCTCATGTAAGGTCTACTCAATTGAACTTGTAAGGCCTCGCCCGAGCAGGGTTTTATGATAAGGCATTAGTTTTTCCATCTCACCGGTTTTCACCGCACATTTCCCCTTAAAATGTACCAGGTGCGTACATTGTTCAGCCTGGATCGGATCATGCTTACAAACCTCTATGAGGGTTTCTGTAACAAAATCGAATGTGTGTACATCGTCGTTCCAGAGGATAAGATCTCTCGCTTCTTTTTCTTCCAGAACCGTGTCGGTTGTCTCCTGTATTTCTGTCTTTCTGATCATTTAATTTTCCGATACAAATCTACGAAAAAAAGGCCTATCTACCACGAGCTGGAAGAGCCTCCTCCTCCCCCGCTTCCCCCGCCGAAACCACCGGAAGAAAAGCCTCCAAAACCACCGCCGCCGCCGAATCCTCCTCCTGAAAAACCGCCACCGAATATCATCATACTTCCTCCTCCGCCAATTCCTTTCATAATAAAGATCAAAACAATGATAATTACGACCAGTATGCCGAACATCTTACCCCAATTCAATCCTCCGCTCTTTCCTGCATAATCCGTGTAGCTGTATTCGCCCTTAGCGAGCTGCATCAGGACAGTGATTCCCGCTTTGATAGCATCTGCAGGCTTTCCTGCTTTGAGCAAGGGGAGCATCTCATCGTCCGCGATCCTTTTGGTCGCAAGATCCGGTATCGCGCCTTCCAGGCCGTATCCAACTGAAAAAGTAAGATCCTTTCTCCCGTCTCCGGTTTCATCCGGATCGATCAGGATCACTACTCCGTTGTTTATTTTTTTTTGACCTATTCCCCAATCTCTTAGTAAAAATACCCCGAATTCGCCGCCTGTCAGCCCGTTGTAATCATCATGAATGACCACACATATCTGGTTGGAGGTCTCATACGCAAAGGTCTCCAGGATATTATGGATCTCGTCTTCCTCCGCCTTTGTAAGAAATCCCGGCTGAGATTCAGAAAGATTATTCACCCAGCGAAAAGGTTCCGGTTTGGGCGGGATCCTTGAATCCTGTGCGTTGGCAAATGCGAACAAAAATGAAAATAAAAATGGCGCCACGCTCTTCATATCTTACCCTCGCTTATCTCGTTACTTAATTCGTTCGCGTCGTTTCTCTGAAGTGGAAAATGTTTTCCCAATTGTTCTCCTGCCATGCCAATGCCATCACAAAGACCGTCCGTAAAGCGTGCTTCCTTGAAACAAATGAGCATATGATCCTTGATCCCATGCCAGAAATTCGTCGGGACTTTCGTATTGATGCCCTGATCACCGTAGATGGAAAACTGATGGTCTTTTACAGCCAGGTAAAAAAGAACACCGGTGCGATCTTTCGTTTTATGCATACCCAGTCGCCCGAAAATATGTTCTGCGCGTCTGAGTGCATCGCCCTTGCAATGATTCTCAAGGTGAACCCTTATCTCGCCGGAGGTGCTCCTTTCAGCAGCTTTTATGGCTTCACTTATCCTTGCCCGGTCGGCGGTGCTGAAGAATGTTTTTGCATTCTCCATTACTTGATGTTGAACTGAACCTCAGGAGCGTTCTCAGCGCCCTCCTTCGCTTCAAAGTAGCCTCTTTTTTCAAATCCGAACATATAAGCCCAGATCTTTGCAGGAAATTTCTGGACGTATACATTGTATTCCTTGGAGATCGTATTGAAATCCATTCTTGCGATCGCTATTCGGTTCTCCGTTTGTTCAAGCTGTACTCTCAGATCAGAAAAACCTTTCTCGGCTTTCAGATCGGGGTACTTTTCGATCACAACCAACAGTCTGCTCAGTGCGCCGGAAAGATTTCCCTGCGCTTCCTGGAATTTCTGGATGGATTCCGGATCCAGTTTGGAAGGATCAACATTTATCCCTGTAGCCTTTGAACGCGCGTCAACAACCTCCTTGAGAGTGCTTTTTTCAAAGTTAGCATACCCCTCTACTGTCTTCACGAGATTTGGAATGAGATCCATCCTTCGTTGGTATTGGTTCTCAACCTGCTGCCATGAAGCCGTTACTTCTTCATTCATGGAGACCATCTTGTTATAGGAACTACAACCGCTGAATCCGAGTATCACGACAAAGAGTCCAATGACACCTATTGCAATTAATGATTTGCTCATTTCTTTATGTTTTATTGTTAAAAGTATTGATAAGATGTCAAACGCCGTTCCTAAAGCTTTGAGCCTCAAAAAGGCCGACAAAATGACGAATTTCATGCGTTAATAGCAGGAAACATGACAGAATGAGTAAGCTTAATACCTATATTCGTAGCTGAAAACCAGCGTGATATGGAGTACAGAAGGCTTGGGAAAGCGGGAATACAGGTATCAGCTCTGTCTCTTGGTTCATGGGTGACGTTCGGAGCCCAGATCGGAGATGATGTTGCCGAGGATCTGATGAAGACGGCTTATGAAGCCGGTGTAAATTTCTTTGATAACGCGGAAGCCTATGCTAGCGGTAAAAGCGAGATCGTCATGGGGAACATTCTGCACAAATTTGGCTGGCCCAGAAGTTCATTTGTGGTTTCTTCCAAGGTTTTTTGGGGAGGCAAGCTTCCGAACCAGTCAGGCCTTTCCCGCAAACATGTATTTGAAGCTTGTGACGCCGCGCTCAAACGATTAAGGGTTGATCATATTGATCTTTATTTCTGTCACCGCCCGGATCCGAACACTCCAATTGAGGAAACCGTTCGCGCCATGCACGAATTGATCCTTAGAGGAAAGATCCTTTACTGGGGAACCTCTGAGTGGAGTGCCCCGGAGATCATGGAAGCGTATACCCTCTCCCGGGAGTACGGACTGACTCCGCCTAGCATGGAACAACCCCAGTATAATATGCTTTGGAGGGAGCGGTTTGAATCTGAATACAAAAAGCTTTACTCAGAGATCGGAATGGGAACAACGATCTGGTCGCCACTTACGTCAGGGATGCTTACAGGAAAATACAATGATGGTCCGCCAAAGGATACAAGGATCGACCGGCCGGGGATGGAATGGCTTAAGAAGGATCTTACAGGTGAATCAGCGAAACCGAATATAGCGCGTGTAAAAAAACTGGGAATTTTTGCGAAGGAACTCGGAACGACTCTCCCAAAGCTTGCGATTGCCTGGTGTCTTAAGAATCCAAATGTGAGTACTGCCATACTGGGAGCAAGTAAGACAATACAACTGAAAGAAACTCTTGGATCGATCGAGGTTCTTCCTTTACTAAGTCCTGAGGTGATGGCTAAGATCGAAGATATTTTACAGAACAAACCTAAAATGCCGGTCGGCTGATGGCAACTGTTCTTCCATTTAAGGCAATACGGTCTGCTTCAGATAAGGTTCAACTTGTTGCGTCAAGAACTGTAGACACCTACAGCGCTATAGATCTGAAAGAGAAATTAGCCGGCAACCCCTATACTTTTCTGCATGTTATTAATCCGGATTTCAGTTCAGGTGAGAAGACGAAGGCGGGTTCTGCGGAGCGACTTCAAAAGATAAAATCCAGATTTTTAAAATTCCTGGAGGACGATATCCTCTTCGTGGAAAGAAAAGAGGCTTATTACCTGTACCGTCAAGTTAAGCAGGATGCCGTTTTTACAGGCATCATCGCCAGGACAAGCATTGATGATTACTTTAAAGGCATTATACGCGTACACGAAGAAACCTTGACGAAACGCGAGGGAAAACTCAGGGATTACCTGGAAGTTTGTGATTTCAATGCAGAGCCGGTGCTTTTCTGTTACCCTGACAACAAAGAAATAAATAAGGTGATCGGAAAATGGTTAAAGATGCGGCCGGAATATGATTTCACCACGACAGATCAGATCCGCCATACTCTCTGGGTTATTACGGACCCATTATACAGCCGAAAATTGCGAAAACAGTTTGAAAAGATCCCTGCTATCTATATTGCGGATGGTCACCACCGGTCATCTTCCTCGGCGCTCCTGGGGCGATCCAAAAGGGAGAAGAATAAAAAGTACAGCGGAAATGAACCCTGGAATTTTTATCTCGGTGTATTTCTTGCAGAATCCCAGCTGAGGATCTATGATTATAACCGCGTGGTGAAGGATCTCAACGGATCAAGCGCAGAAGCGCTGCTTGAAAAAGTGAGTCATCGTTTTGATGTAAAAGTGTTTTCAAAAGGCCGGTTTACTCCATCCGACAAATTTCAGTTCGGAATGTACCTGGACAAAAAATGGTATTCCCTGTCCCTAAAAAAGAGCAACCGTCCTACAACTCCTGCTGCTTCGCTTGATGCAGTTGTATTATCTGAGTACCTTCTTTCGCCTGTGCTGAACATCCGGGATCTGAGAACGGATAAGCGAATCGGTTTCATCCCGGGCGTGAAGGGACCCTCTGCGCTTGAAAAAGCGGTCGACTCAGGAGAATACGCAATTGCATTTTCGCTATTCCCGGTAACAATGAAAGAACTGAAACACATCGCGGACACAAAAAGCATCATGCCTCCTAAGACCACCTGGATCGAGCCGAAAATGAGAAGCGGGCTGGTCATCTACTCCATTGCTGATAACTAATATATGAAAGACAGTTCAAGGATCATTCTTTCCAAAGGAAAGGAACAAAGTTTACTTCGTTCCCACCCCTGGGTCTTTTCGGGCGCCATTAAAAAGATCGATGGCAAACCCGGGGAAGGAGATGTTGTTACGGTTGTTGATCACAAGGAGCAGTTCATAGGCAGGGGACATTTTGCTAACGGTTCCATTGCTGTGCGGATGCTGACATTCATGGATGAACAGATCAATGCTGAGTTTTGGAAGCAGCGTATCGGGGACGCATTTCGATACAGGGAAGAAACAGGTATAACAAGAATTGAAGACACGAATGCCTACCGACTCGTGTTTGCAGAGGGAGATCACCTGCCCGGACTTATCATTGATCTTTATGACAGTACAGCTGTTATGCAGGCGCATTCTTACGGAATGTGGAGATCGAGGGAGTTGATCGCAAATGCACTCAGGGATGTTATGGGAACCCGTCTCGGTTCGGTGTATGACAAAAGTGTTGAAGCGCTTCCGGGCAATAAAGGCTTTGAGGTGCATGATGGTTATCTCATTAAGGTTAACGAACCTAACGGAATAATCAGGGAATACGGTAATTCTTTTTACGTCGACTGGGCCCAGGGACAGAAAACAGGTTTTTTTCTTGATCAGCGTGAGAACAGGAAATTGCTTGCATCTTTTGCTAAGGGTAAAAGGGTGATAAACGCGTTTTCGTATTCGGGCGGCTTCTCTGTCTACGCCATGCAAGCAGGAGCTGTGTCCGTGCATTCCGTTGATTCCTCAAGACGAGCCATTGAAATGGCGGTGAAGAATATGGAACTCAACCAGAAGGAATGGGATGGTTCCAAATACTTTACGGAGGACGTCTTTGACTATTTCAATAAATGTGATGAGAAGGCTGACGTGATCATACTTGATCCTCCGGCCTTTGCCAAACATCAACGAGCAACACATAATGCGATCATGGGGTACAAACGTCTCAACCTCGAGGCGATCCGGAAAATAAACCCCGGCGGTATCCTCTTTACATTTTCCTGTTCACAGGCGATCGATCGGAAAACATTTCACAGCACGGTAATGAGCGCAGCGATAAATGCGAGGAGAAAAGTGAGAGTAATGCATCAGCTTTCACAGCCCGCCGATCACCCGGTAAATATTTTTCATCCTGAAGGTGAGTACCTAAAGGGTCTCGTGCTTTATGTAGAATAAGCCCACACCGGAGTCATGGCGAGCCCGCTGAATCACAATAGTTTTCAACATGTTATAGCTGTCTTTTATAAAACAGGTATTTTTGTTCCATGAAGCAAGGCGGCAGTTTTCTTGATGATCTGAATGATGTGCAGCGGAAGGCCGTCCAGTGCACAGAAGGGCCTGTAATGATCGTTGCGGGCGCAGGTTCGGGGAAAACGCGTGTTCTCACCTATCGTATTGCGTACCTGATGAAGAAAGGAGTTGATTCCTTCAATATCCTTGCGCTTACGTTCACCAATAAAGCGGCAAAAGAAATGAAGGAGAGGGTCCGCAGGATCGTCGGTGGCAATGAAGCTAAGAACTTGTGGATGGGAACTTTTCACTCCGTCTTTTCACGTATCCTTCGCGCGGAACACATCAAACTGGGTTATCCCCAGAATTTCACCATCTATGATACCGATGATTCGCGATCTCTGATCAAAGAAATATTAAGGGAGCAGCAACTGGATGAGAAGATCTATAAGCCCAATATGGTACTCTCGCGTATAAGCCATGCGAAGAATAACCTGATGAGCGCTTCCTCTTACAATAATAATCCCCAGATCCTGGAAGATGATACGCTGAGCGGGAAGCCGAAATTAGGACTTGTGTACAGAATTTACCAGAAGCGGCTTTTCAAATCGGCTGCGATGGATTTTGACGACCTCCTTTATAACACAAATGTGCTTTTGCGCGATCACAGCGATATACTTGTTAAGTACCAGCATCGCTTTAAGTATATTCTTGTGGACGAGTACCAGGACACGAATTTTTCACAATACGTCATCGTCAAACAACTTGCCGCAGCATTCCGGAATATTTGTGTTGTCGGCGATGACGCACAGAGTATTTATGCGTTCCGGGGCGCTAACATTCAGAACATCCTGAATTTCGAAAAGGATTACCCGGAAATATCAACGTTCAAGCTGGAACAAAACTACAGGAGTACGAATACGATCGTAAACGCTGCCAATAGTGTTATCAAGAACAATACGGAGCAACTTCCCAAGACCGTATGGACAAAAAATCCTGCAGGAGAAAAAATAAAGGTGATGAAGGCTGTTTCGGATAACGAAGAAGGCCACCTTGTCGCCAAGGGGATCTTTGATCTGAAGATGAACACAGGGGCCTTCAATAAAGATTTTGCCGTGTTGTATCGTACCAATGCGCAGAGCCGCGCCATGGAGGAAGCGCTAAGGAAACACAGCATTTCTTACAAAATATACGGCGGGCTTTCCTTCTACCACAGGAAGGAGATCAAAGATATTCTCGCTTACTTCCGACTGGTGATCAATGCCAATGATGAAGAATCGCTCAAACGCGTCATCAACTACCCTACCCGCGGTATCGGTGAAACTTCACTGCACAAACTTATACTTGCCGCAACGGACCATGACGTGAGCACATGGACCGTGATGGAAAACATCTCTGATTTTAATCTTGATATCTCAACCGTTACTAAGAACAGGATAGGCGATTTTGTGACGATGATAAAAAGCCACTCGAATAAATTAATGAAGCTCAATGCGTATGACCTGGGCCACGAGATCGCAACTGCCTCCGGATTGTTAAAAGAACTATACAATGATAAAACTCCGGAAGGAGTCTCTCGTTTTGAGAACGTGCAGGAACTATTGAACGGTCTCAAAGAGTTCTCAGAAGGCGCTGATCCCGCTATCTCACTTCCCGACGAGGAGAAAAAAGAGAATGCGAAAAAATTGAGGACGCTTGAGGAGTATATGGCAGACATCGCCCTTCTGACCGATGCGGATGAAGATGATGAAGACGATTTGGACAGAGTATCCCTAATGACCATCCACGCATCAAAAGGCCTTGAATTTCCTAATGTTTTTCTGGTCGGACTGGAGGAAAATCTTTTCCCCTCGCAGTATGCGCTTACTTCCCGTCCTGAGCTGGAAGAAGAACGCCGCTTATTCTATGTTGCCGTGACAAGGGCTGAATACCGGCTCAATCTCTCATTTGCCGAAACCCGCTACCGATGGGGAAGCCTTGTCCAGTGCGAGGTGAGTCGCTTTATCGCCGAATTGGACCAGGACTGCCTGGATTATGGAGTTAAAAGGAAGAAAAAGGATAAACTTAATGAAGAGGAGTCTGATTATCCTGTGAAACGGGAGAAAACATTCCGCGCTTCGTCCTCTAATTCCGGGACCAAATATGCGACAACCAAACCCGGAAGATCCACAGACAAAAAGAACCTGCTCAAAATGAGCATGGTCCAACTGACCCCACCAAAGACCTTCGATAATTCGCATCTGAAAGATCTGCAGATCGGAATGACCGTTGAGCATGAACGATTCGGAAAAGGGGAAGTGATCGCAATGGATGGAAAATATCCGAACAGCAAAGCCACAGTAAATTTTGTCCTTAACGGGCAAAAGAGCCTTCTGATAAAATTCGCAAGATTAAAAATTGTTTCCTGATGTTCCGGATACTCTTGGTCATTTGCTCGATACCCGCATTCCTGGTTTCACAGGAGCCTTACGCGGATTCCGCGGAGGCTGTTGTCAAGAAGTTCTTTCATGCGCTCAACACAGGGGATACGCTCGGTATCAGTAAGCTTTTCGGAAAAGAAGCGCGAATCCAGACAGTTTATGTGAATAAGGAAGGGAAAACGGTCCTGCTGGAAGAAACGCTTACAGACCTCATTGGGTCCCTATGCGCTGCAAGGAAAGAGAAATGGGAGGAAAAGATCACAAAGACCGAGATAATACTTGATTATCCTCTTGCCATTGTCAACGCATTTTACTTCTTTTACCTCGACAATAAGTTCAGTCATTGTGGTGTCAATGTCTTCCAGGTTATTCACAACAACGGTAAGTGGGAGATCATAAGCCTTATCGATACGCGTAAGCGCGACAAAGATAAGTGTAAAGAAAAATAGTTCTATGGAACCACAGATACTTGATAGACCGGAAAATGCGGGTCTTACACCGGCAGGCACACCGAATCCGAACAGGCAGCGGGCAAATACGGCGCTGGTAATTGGCGGCATTCTGATAGCCCTTTACGTTTTGAGCATCATCTCCTACTATATGCAGGCGGAATTGCTTGGTAGAATTGCGGGTGGGAATTTTGACATGAGTGAAGCTACATCCAACGATCTCAGGGTTCAGGCCCTGGTATTTGCTGAAATAGCCGTTCGAATCGTTTTTATTGTCGTTTTCATCATGTGGTTCCGGCGCGCGTATTTCAACCTGGAACAATACGGAACGCATACCCGGTTCTCTGAAGGCTGGGCCGCCGGCGCATGGTTCGTTCCTTTCCTTAATCTTGTTCGACCATTCCAGATCATGAGTGAAATTTGGGAAGAGTACACGAAACTGGATCAGAATTCTGAAGAAGGTCGGAGCTCAACAAGCGGAAGCGGCATTCTCTGGTTATGGTGGCTGATCTATTTAATAGGAGGTGTGGTAACAAATGTAGGCTCCAGGCAATTTGACGGTTCTGTACAGGATATGATTGGTGGAACCTATGCTATAATGATGGGCGATGTTATGTACCTGGTCGCAATTCTCTCTCTAATGTTCATCATTAAAAGTGTCAGGGACAGGGAGACGCGATTGATTCAGGCGACAACAGGTAGTATTGCCTGAGCTTTAACGCACAAGCGTAATATTCCCTTTCGAAGTGTAGGGCTCTCCGTTTCGTAGCATACCTTTCAGGTAATACACAAAAACTCCCTGGTCAAGAGGTTGGCCTTTGAATACTCCATCCCAGGCGAAGTTCAGATCTGTTGTCTCAAAAACCTTCTCTCCCCAGCGGTCATAGATAAGCAAATGAAGCGTTTCTAAACAATCTCCCATTATCCTTAACCGGTCATTCAATCCATCCGAACCCGGTGAGAATCCTGTTGGAAGAAAGGGAACACAATCCCAGTTCCCGTCAATTGTGATGCAAGCGCTTGCTGAGCAGTTCGCAGAATTCGTTGTCGTCACACAATAAGTGCTGGTTGACGTAGGATTAACCAGGATCGAATCTGTTGTAGCACCAGTTGACCAGAGATAATTATTACTTCCGGTTGCTATAAGCCATATGTCCGGGCTTCCGGCCACATTGATTTGTAACAAAGGCACAGGATTCACGTAAATAGTGATCGTTTCCGTCTGTGTACAGTTTCCGGTAGTTCCGGTGACGGTATAGGTCGTTGTTGTTGCCGGCTGTTCGTAGATCATTGAGGTGGTGCCATTGTTGTCCCACAAATAAGATGCGCATCCGGAAGCATAAATGAAGACGCCTTCTCCGGCGCATATCATGGTATCCGCATTAACAATAAGCACTGACCCAATGACATTTACCACCACCGAATCTGTGTCGGAGCAATTTCCGTTTGCTACGATCACCCAATAAGTGGTTGTGCTGTCGGGTGAGATATTACTAAGATATGACGTGGTTTGACCGGTACTCCAGAGAAAACTGTAATTCTGCGCACCCGAAAAGAAAGCGCTGATCGTTGTACTGCTTCCTGCGCAAATGGTCGTGTTGCCAAAAATACTTGCAACAGGAGGAGCTATCGAAGAAACATTTACTGTACCGGCCTTAGTACACCCAATAGCGTCAGTAACGGTTATTGTATATGATCCCATAGGCAGACCGGTCGCCAATTGGGTGGTTGCCCCTGTGCTCCACAGGTATGTATAGGGCGGTGTGCCGGAAAAAACGTTAACAACAGCAGTTCCATTAGCCATCCCACACGGGGTACTGGAGCCCGAAGCAAAAAAGGTGATATATGAATTTTGGAAAACGCTCACGGAAGCCGAAGAAGTATTGCCGTTACCATCAGTAACCAGCACATAATGCACACCGGGAGAAAGCCCCGTTGCGGTTTGGGTGGTTTGTCCTGTTGGCGACCATAAAAAAGAATAAGGAGGGACACCACCGGCTGGAAAGGCTGTTGCGGTGCCGTTAGCGCCGGTACAGTCGCTGCTGTCCGCAGTAACTGATAAGAGAAATGATCCACAAAGAGAATCAGGTGTAAATTCCCAAAGGTCATTGTAGTACATGCCTCCGTTCACCTGAAGGCCACAAGTTATATACGCTCTATTATTCACAGTAAAGGACGAAGCATCCACCCTGCCCCCACCCGGAAAGCTTCCGGCGAAAGACCATGCATTAGAAGGGAGGTCGAACATCCATAGGTCATCAAGATCACCATTACCGGATGCCGTTGAATAGCCCAATCCCAAATAACCTTTGCAAAAGAGTGTAAATCCAACACCACCATGCCTACCATTGCCCGGGAAGTTTGCATACTGAGACCAGGAATCGGTAACCGGATCGTATCCCCAAAAATCAGGCGTGAGCAACTTGCCGGTACTTATGAATCCAATATTGCCTAACGCAAAAACACATTTGTCAATGGCAGTAGTTGGAGGGCAGGGACAATTACTCTTCTGAGTCCAGGTATTTATAACGGGATTATATTCCCAAAGATCATTAAAATCAGCAGTGAAGGATCCCATGCCGGCATATCCTTTACCATTGATTGAAAACCCAAATGGCTCTGTTCTGGGACCGCCTCCGAAATTTGCTTTTTGCGACCAGGCATTAATTATTGCATCATATTCCCAGAAATCATCCATCGGCCCATTGGCAGAATTACCACAACCATAGTATCCTTTACTGTTCATTGTGAAAGTAAGGGGAGAACCCCTTGATGCGGCCGGAAAAAATGGTTTGGAGATCCAGGTGTTGCTCAGGGGAGTATATTCCCAAAAATCATTGGTACCGAATCCCCCGCCTATATAACCGCATGAACCAATGGAGAAGGCAGCAGTCTGATACCTTGCCCAACCGGGAAAATTTGCTTTTTGCAGCCATGTCCCCTGGCCAACGGCTCTTCCGCTGACGATCAAGATAAAGGGAAGCAAAATTATACTGCGCACGACACTAATTTACAAAAGAATTTGGTAGCGGAGAAAATGACCTTTCAACGCACAAGTGTAATGTTCCCTTTTGAAGAATAGGGTTCACCATTTTTTAATGTTCCTTTGAGATAGTAAACAAAAACTCCCTGGTCAAGAGGTTGACCTCTAAACGCTCCGTCCCAGGCGAAGTTCAGATCAGTTGTTTCAAAAACCTTCTCTCCCCAGCGGTCATAGATCAACAGGTGTATTTCTGATAAACAATTATTAGGAATGCGGAACGTCTCGTTCAGCCCTTTTCCATCCGGTGAAAAAGCGGTCGGGATAAAGGGTTCGCATCCTAGGTTCAGGTCGACCCTGACGCAGGCCGAATCCTCACATTGATATGAATTGATTGTTGTGACACAAAAAACGGTGCCCGTGCTCGGCGAAACAGTGATCGAAGCGGTAGTTTCACCATTACTCCATAAATAAGGAGGTCCACCGCTTGCGGTGAGCGTTACAAGCTCTCCCGGTTCTATGATCACCGAATTACTCACTGTGACCACCGGTGAAGGATTGACCGTGATGTTGATGCTTTCGGATGCTGTACAATTCTGTATAAAAGCGATACAGGAATAGAGGGTATTGGATGAAGGTTGCACTGTAATAGCAGAAGTTGTAGCGCCATTGTTCCATTGGTAAAATGTGTAACCCGATGACGCAGTCAGCGTTATGCTTTCGCCCTCGCATATGACCGTATCTCCGGTGATAAGCAGTTCGGGATTAATGGTCGTGATCGTGATGGAGTCCGTGTCAGAACAATTTCCGTTTGAGACGATGAGCCAATATGTTGATGTGGCGGTGGGTGTGACAAGAATTCCAAACGCTGTCTGATTTGTACTCCATAGGAAAGAATAATTTTGGGCTCCCTGGAAAAATCCGGCAAGTTGAATGGATGTTCCGGCACAAATTGTATCGCTCGCTGTAATATTTGCAACCGGGAATGGGATCGATCCTACGTTGACAACGTTGCTGTTGGTACATCCGTTGGCGTCCGTAACAGTGACAGTATAGGTACCGGGCGCAAGATTGGTTATTGCCTGGGTTGTCTGACCTGAACTCCATAAATAAGTATAGGGAGGGACTCCGTTGGAAGCGTTGGCAGAGGCGGAACCATTGTTGACACCTCCACAATCAGAAGGACTTGAAGTTGAAAACAAAGATGGTTGCAATGAAGCAGGGTAAACAAGAACGATGGCGCTTCCTGTCAAATTCATTGCATCCGTAACCGTTACAGTATAAAGACCATTCGAAAGTCCCGTAGCGGTTTGTGTTGTTTGCCCTGATGGATTCCATACATATGTGTAGGGCGGAGTTCCGGAATAAATATTAATGGTGGCGGTACCTGTATTTCCCACACAACTTGCTGCAGTAGTTGTGCCCCACATTGCCAACTGAGGGCAGATGGATTGAGGTAGAAATTCCCATAAATCATTCGTATAACCGGTGCTTACCCAACCACATGCAACATAGCCTTTATTACCAATCGAGAAACTAGAGGCGTCAACCGTGCCTTGTCCGCCGAAATTATTGATTTGCACCCAAGTGTTACTTGGCTGATGCCACATGTAAAAATCATTGAACCAGTTTGCGCTCATCTCCCCCAAGCCCGCATAACCAATGCATCCAATTGAGAACGCCACACTTCCGTAACGGTTCAGGCCGGGGAAGTTAGAGAACTGTGTCCACGTATTACTTGAGGGATCAAATCCCCAAAGCTCATTAAACCCTCCATGTGTGTAATATCCTATGCCTCCGATCACAAACACCGCATCATCAATATCAGCCTTCGGTGCGCAAGGACAGGAATTTTTCTGCGACCAACTATTTAAAATGGGGTCATATTCCCACATGTCGTTATAAGCGATGATGCTGGCACCGAAGCCAACATATCCCTTCCCGCCTATGCCAAGGCCAATACTCGTTCCTCTTGCCCCGCCCGAAAAATTTGCCTTTTGTGTCCAGGCATTTGATGAAGGATCATATTCCCAAAAATCATTTAGCCAGTTCATGCCATCGCTTCCCGTACCGCAGTACCCTTTACTGCCAATGGCAAAACTCATGGTGAACCCGCGGCAAATCCCGGGAAAAGGAGTTCTGCCAGTCCAATTATTTGTTATAGGATCGTATTCCCAAAGATCGTTGAGGCAAGTCCATGCCCCAGCCCCTATGAAAGCTTTATTATTAATTACGAAAGAGGCAGCCTGGTATCTGCCAGGACCGGGCAAAGAGGATTTATAGGTCCATATCCCCTGCGAATATGAAATGGTCGTGGTGAATAGAAGTATGAAAAAAAAAGACTTCAACTCCATAAGGTAAAGATAGCAAATTTTCCATGAAGGAACAATGACGCCTAGTCCTCAGCCTGCTGCTTCATCTTCTTGATGAAGAGATCCTTTTTTGCTTTAGTGGATAAGCTGAACTGGTATTGCTTCTCCCCTTTAGGAACGTCCATTTGACGTTTTTCCGGCTTCAGCTCCTTGATGACATTATTGAATTCGTCCTTTGATGAAAGAGCCTGCATAAGTCCGTTCGTATAATTGAAATAATACCAGGCTCCGGCATCGCACTCGATATACAGGCTCAATTCATCCCCACTCCGCTTCCGTTTCAATTCCATGTGTCCTTCAAACAGTTTATTGACCTGGTACTTTTGGATATTCCCGATGCCTATCTTTCCGCTGGAAATATAGGATTTGGTCTTAGGACTCCAACGCATTTTCAGGTCTGTGAGGAAGATCGCCTTCTCCAGTTCATCAGGGAATTTTTTGAATTTTCCATACAGGTTTATTTCCGCGATGAGTTTATCCGCTTTGTCCTTTCCAAGAAACTCCCTCAGTCCCTTTTCATAAACAGATCTTCCAAAGTTAACCGCCGGCGCTCCCGCGCAACCATTGAGCGATTCCGCCATCTTCTCCATCGCTCCGTTGTCGAAGAAGAAATCCATCAGCACCATCAGATCGAACGATGCAGAATCCGTGTTGAGATTATGTAAAGCCGTTCCAACGGAATTCAGCTTCACCTGTCCGAGGTCCGAACCAAGATTGATCTTTCCTTCGCCGTACACCATACATGAATTAGCATCCAGGCTGAGGAATTGTCCCGTAAGGTTTCGCTCGGTAAGTTTCTCTTTGCTGGCGATCCTGTACTCACGTGTGACTTTATCGAAGAAAAGGAATCCTTCGGATGCAAGCACCTCTACGTCGTTCTTCGCATAACGCTTCGACATGAATGCGGTATAAATGGCGTTGGAATCAACTGTACTCATGATCGCGGCGGCAAGTCTCCTGTCTTCGCCGTCATAAATATCCTGCCCTACAGGGATCATTATCTTTTCCGGGTTGATCTGAGCGCTGAACCTGAACCAGGATTTGCTGATCACGTTGCAGGCGTGCTGAATACTGCAAAGTCCGTCGAAAAGAAGGAATTGATTCACCGCTCGCAGTTTCACGCCGCCTTTGAATGAAAAATTCGGGCTAAGCATGAACTTGGATGTATCTTTGATGTCGGCATCCGCGAAGGTCTGACCGGTGGTGTCAACGGATATACTGCTGAAGAAGATCGTCTGCTTTTTCTTGTTCTCGTCCGTGTAATCGTATTTACCGGAAGCAGAATAACTCTTCCTCGCGAAGACGTTCGCATTGACCTCATACAAGGTGTGATACTTTGTAACGCTGTTTGCAATGATCTTTGCGTTCGTAAGCGTTTTCATCTCCGCCTTTTTCAAAATGGTCACGTTACCGCTGTCGGGATAGATCCGCGCATCCGCAACGTTGATCCATTTTACCTCTTTGGCTGAGATGATAAAATTCTTGAGATCAAATCTGGCGCGCGGCGCATAAAACCTCAACGAATCCTGTTTCGGATGAATGGAAATGAATTCAGGCCCCTCAAAGTCGATCGCTGATTCAACGTTATCACCGGGAGGAGGCTTTGTTGTAGTGCCGGCGGAGCTTAATTCGATCTCGCTCCTGTCCATGAGCCATTTGAACCTGTCCATGTAACAGATATACTGGTTCACATCAAAACGCACGATGGATCCCTTTCCGTTGGAAATGAAGTCGCCTTCCCTTTTCACCAGGTCGACATGCGCTTTAACGTTAAGCGTCGAAAAAGCCGCGAGACCTTCCTGCAAGGATTTCAGTTTGAAGTCCGCCGTGTCCGAATCGAAGATCATATTCTTGAAATCGATCTTGTTGGCGATCATCTCAGCGCTTGAGAAATCGATCCTTCCCTTACCCGTCAGGCCTTTAGGCCGCAGATCAAGCCTGCCGTGCATGTCGGCTTGCCCTCCAAACATTTTCAGCGGCTTGTCGACTTTATATATCTGCATGAAATCTTTCTTCGGCATAAAGTGAACATAGGCTGTATCAGCGCTCACATCCGGAAATTCAACTTTTGATCCCTTCGGCCAGCCCTTCAGGTTGAATGTGTCTGCATTGGCATTTGTCGAATCGGGATAAAAATAGATGTCATTTGAGTGAGTTGTGGATGTGAGGAACTTGATTGTCCCGTCCCCTTGCAAGCCTTTATTACTCAGCCGGAGTGTGGTGTTGAAATTTCCTTTATCGCCATAAAGGGCAAATCCATCCGTTGGTGTTTGCTTCACGAAGCCAAGAGAATAATCCCTTTGCACCTTCAGGGTCTCTCTCATTTGAGGGAAGATACCTGCTGAAACAAAGTCGCCGTTCAACGCTAAGCCCTCCATCGTGAAGTTATCGAGGGAATCGATCGTGAAAGGATCCAGCTTGAAATAAAAATTATCCCGCTTATATACGCCACGCTGTATAGAACGTTTGTCATAATAAACAAAAGCATTCTTTTTCGAATTGAAAACCGGGTAGCCGGGATAGTCCTTCGATTTCAAACCCGATTTGTTGCCCATATCGTCTATCAGCAGATCACCCGTGATATTCTCAACAACTGTCTTGATCCGGGTGACTTTCTTCCCATCCGCCGTTTTTTCCAGTACCGACATCCGAAGAGAGTCAATATTATTCAGGTTGACCTTGAACTTATCATACTCAAACGAGAAGTCTTTTCCATAAAAGTCAAATAATCCTGCGTGGACATAACCGGCAAAATTGAAATTCCTGTTCTTTTTAAGAAGGATCTCACGTTTCAGGGGATAGATGAACACGTTTTGTGAGTCAGAAAGGAATATTTTATCGACCCCGAAGATCCGAAGGTCATAATTCAGTAAATTCATTATGGCATTGTTTGTCCCGCCCTGCACCTGGGAATGGATCGCCAGAACATCATAATCTTTTTTCTTAGCCCGGTTCCAGATATAATCGAACACGCGCTCCTTGAGGATCACCTTATCGGCCTCAATATCATAGATGAGAAAGCCCTGGGTAGCCAGCGTAACGAGCCAGGGCTGGATCTGGATAAGGTCGTATTTCATATAAGAGCCGAGCGCCTTGCCAGAGAACTCCCTAATGTTGCCGTTTTTTGTGGAAAAATCTTTTAAAATAGTAAGCGGGTGGATCTCATCCATTCCCATCAGGGCGTTGAACCGCGATTCCCTGAAATAGTTGTTTGATTCGAAATCGGCGGCGCCATCCGTAGCGCCAACCAATGTTTTCATATTCATATAGGCGGAATCCAGTCGCCAGTTGATCTCCTCCACATACATATCAATGTTGTGAAACGTATTATAATACGGGCTTTTGTTGATGCCCATATCCGTCCGAATGAGCGTAAGATTCTTTTTTTCGGTTTCAAGCTGAAGCTGCAGCCCCGGATGATAAATGGAATCTCCATCCAGGTACATGGTGATGGAAGCTTCCTGTGAGGAGATGGAATTTTTTTTGAAGATAAAACCTTTGGACGCGGCAACGAGAAATTTTTTGTTGTTTCGTTTGAAGATGAGAATAGCATCCTCGTCCTTACTTCCCGATCCGACGAATTTATTCCCGTTCATTGAGAATCCTCCGTCAAAATCAACTGAGCCCCCGGCAAGGCCGCTGATCTTGAACCGCTTTGTGTACGAAGTGAATTTCGGAAACTGGGAAGATTCGGGTTTCGCATCCACCACGGCTTTGTCGGTTAGCTTGCCGATCAGCGGCTTCGTAAAATAGACCTTGTTATAAAAAGTGACCGAGTCCGATTCGTAATTCGGCTGACGTAGTGAGATATTATATTTTCTTAGTTCAGCATAAACGGTATTCTCATCGAGACCGGTTCGCACCCAATTGACCTTTCCCATCTTGCCCAGCCATTTGTCCTCTGTGGGATAAAATACTCCCGAAGTGTTGTAAATGATGATACTATCGGCTTTCACCGCGCCGATCAGGTCCAGTTGAGTCCAGGTGACCCTCGGAAGGCTGTCGTACGCGATGGTGTAATTCGGATTGCTTGCGCTCCACTCGATCGCATTGGAACGGAAAAGGATATTCCCTTCGAACATATATTCAAAGACCTCCAGCATGTTTGAGACCTTCTTGTTGTTGCCTTTCTCCATCAGTTTCTCAAGGGCTTTCTGCCATTCCGTCCAGGTATTCGCCGAAACCTTGTTATCATAATAATTCATGAGCGTTTTGAGGAAACTCTTGAATTCAGGATAAGGCCGGTACTTGCGTTTCATCATGTTGTTGCATGTGCGATACACAAACTCACGCTGCTCCGGTGTGAACGCATATCCTTTGCCTTTTTTGTCATTGATCCAGTATTTTCGAAATTCGTTTTCAATGAAGTCCTTTCCCTCTTTTTTATTGGCAAAGTCGAAGAAGGTGGATAACTCCTCGATGATCTTCAGAGAATCATGGGTAAAGCTTTTCACAGCCTGGGATGAGGCGCTAATAGAAAACACAACAAAGACAGATAAGCCAACGATCCGTTTCATAGCTTCAATTCAATTTCTCAAAATGCAATAAACACCATTCGTGTCTGACGCTTTTTCCCTTAAGAGATAACCCGTTAGCAGTTGCCTCTGTGCCTAACACCACTTCATCCGTCTCAAAAAAACCGCTGATCAAAAGTTGCCCTTGGTGTACGAGAGACCTCGCAAAGGGTTTCATCAGTGCCAGCAATGCGTTCCTGTTAATATTTGCTAAAATAACATCAAACTCTCTTCCCGACAGACATTCAACCCCTCCTTTTTCAACAACCACGGCCTTACAATTGTTAAGAGATATATTCTCAAGTGCATTTGTGACCGCTGCTTCATCCGTATCGACTGCTAAAACCTGTTCGGCATGTTGCTTTTGAGCAAGGATCGACAGGATCCCGGAACCACATCCCATGTCAAGTACCGCTTTCCCCTCAAGAGTCATTTTCAACATTTCTTCAAGCATCAGGCAAGTAGTATAATGGTGACCGGTTCCGAAAGCCATTTTAGGCTCAATAAGGATCTCATACCTTGGTCTTTTATCGCCCGGATCGTGGAAAGGCGCTCTGATTACCAATTCATTATGAACCCAGACCGGCTTGTAGCTTTTCTCCCAAATTTCGTTCCAATTCTGACCTTTAATGGTGGATATGCTCCTTGTATAAGAAAAGGAGCCTGTAAACTTATCCAGGAGCAGGTCCAGTTCTCCCTTATTGAAGCGTTCGGCAGGGAGGTAGGCGCAGATCCCGTCCTCATCCTCAGTGAAAGAATCATAGCCAATACCGGCCAGTTCAGCCGCGAGAACGTCCGACCAGGGTTCTTTGGGAGAAAGGCCTATTCGGACTTCGATATGATCCAAGCTAAAAGGAGTTTGCTATGGCAATGAATTCCATTGCGTTCAGTGATGCGCCGCCGATAAGGCCTCCGTCAATATCGGGTTGGGAAAACAACTCTTTAGCGTTGGATGCGTTACAGCTTCCTCCATAAAGAATAGAGATCCTGTCTGCCGCCTCCTTGCCAAACTTCTCTTCTGCAAGTTTACGTATGGCGGCGTGCATTTCCCGGGCCTGTGTTGCGCCGGCTGTTTTTCCGGTCCCGATCGCCCAGACCGGCTCGTATGCGATCACTATTTTCTTTAAAGCGCTTGCTCCAAGACCGGAAAGCGCGCTGGCGATCTGTTTGCTGACCACCTGAACCTGTTCGTTATTCGACCTTTGCTTTTCCGTCTCTCCAACACAAAGGATGACCTCGAGGTTCTCTTCCAGTGCCCTTTTTACTTTTTCAGCAACGATATCATCTGTTTCGCCAAAATGCATCCTGCGCTCCGAGTGACCGATGATCACACCAATGTTTCCGTTTGAGCTTAACATGTTTGCAGAAACCTCGCCGGTGTACGCGCCTTTCGGATATTGGGAGCAATTCTGAGCAATGACCCCGACGGGCGACTTCGTCTCAGTGAAATGATCCAGGGCAAGTAATTGGTAAATGAAGGGAGGCGCTATCCAAATATGCACGTCGTCACGAAGTTTCTTCCCGGAGAACCCATCACTCAGCTCACGAAACAAGGCAAGCGCTTCGCTTTTGCTTGTATTCATTTTCCAGTTTCCGGCGACGATCTTTCTTCTCATGCTGCCTTATTCAACCCGAACACGGGGATCAAGGAAACTATATACGACATCTACGATGATATTGATCACCACGAAAATCAGGCCTGAGACCAGAACGCATCCCATCAGTACGGGAAGATCCTGTTTGAAGAGCGCGTCAACCACCTCGGAGCCTAAGCCTTTCCAGTAAAAAATTCGCTCAACAAACACAGCTCCTGCCATGAGACCTGCGAACCAACCGGAGATCGCTGTTACGACGGGGTTCATGGCATTCTTCAGCGCATGCTTCACAATGACCTTATAAAAACTCAGCCCCTTCGCCTTTGCCGTACGGATATAATCCTGGGAGAGCACTTCCAGCAGCGAGGAGCGCATAAGTTGAATAACAATAGCAAGAGGTCGTATACCAAGGGTGAATGCAGGCAATATAAGATTCCGTAACGCGAGATGCTTATTGCCCATGTCGTCATACTCATACAGTGTACCCAAAGGCTTAAGATCCGTACCCGGTAACTCCAGATAGGTGTTGATGAGCGGAATGAAGTCAAGACCGGCAAAAGAGTGAATGAAGTATAAACCTATCCAGCTTACCGTACTCCAGACAAGCGATCGCCACAGAACCACACCAACGATCTGACCCGTTCTGAGCTCGCCGTGTTTCCTGAGCCTGCTTTCCTTGTTGCGAAGAGACAGATATAGCGCAATGCCGCTCCATGCGATCCAAATGATCAGCAAGAGTACCGGGAACGGAAAATGATGCGTCCACATGTAACCGAAAGCCATGGCAACAATGATCGCCACAACGTAGGAAGGGCCTGCCATTCCGAGTACCGCGAACACAAGCGCGGATTTGTCGAATAGCGAATTCTTTTTAACTGCGCATATCACGCCGATAAAAATTCCGATACAGGACGCGATCACAATGGATGAGACAGCAAGTAAGGCGGTTGGAGGAAGTTTCTCGATAATGATCTCCGATACCTTTCTCTTGGTGATGTATGACTTCCGGAGATAAGGATATTTCAATACCAGTGATTTATTCTCCGAGACGCTGAACAAAGGCGTACCGGAATACTTGGAGGAGGAGAAATACAGAAAATGATCAGGATTCGAAACGTCATGCACAGAGATCGGGGAAAGATCATTCAGGTACATGAGGTATTGGACAAGGATGGATTTGTCCCTTCCCAAGTCCTTGTTAATGGCATCTATCTGCTCCTGCGTTGCATTCTGACCAAGCATGAGCCGGGCCGGATCTCCGGGCAACACGTTGAAAATGAAAAAAACGATGGTGGTAACCCCGAGCATTACGAGAAAACCGTAGAAGGTTCTTTTCAGTATGAATTTCCAGACCGTCATCTATTTCATCTGTTCTTTCACCTCAGTATATGTTGGAAGTCTATTGTGATGCCAAAGCGCCGTAAGCACTCCGTCCTTCAACATCATTAATCCGGGGTTGGAGCGGATAGCAGTTTTAAGCGGGACATCATCCATGTTGTAAAAAAACTCCATTTTCAGTTTATGATCCGACTTAAACTTTTCGGCTTTCTCCTTTCCGGTGGCCGTCAGAACGATGAAGGGTACGCTGTCTTTCGCGCACAGCGTTGCAAAATCATTCATATCCGTGAAGCCTTCAATGTTTGCCTTGTCAAGGTCGTAAGAAACAAAAATGAAGAGAGGTCCTGCTGCGCTCAGAAATTGTGCTGTGAGATCGTTCTCTGATGAATCTGCTATGGAGAATCCGATGATCTGTGTAAGCGTGGAATCAAGTGGCACGGAGCGACTGGATACATAGTCGTACAAACTATCCCACATTGCCGGCCATGTTTCAAATTCCTTCTGCTCCCCTGTTTTCTTATCTTTTAAAGTATAATAAAATTTCATTTGCGGGAACATGGCTTTATAAATGTTCACACCGATCTTATAATCCCTGTAATTGATAACCGGCATGCTGTTATAGGTGTACATCGGGAAAGCGGTTGAGGCCGCTGTAAGAATGAATACGGTTATGAGTTGAACTTTTCCTCTGAAAAGCGGTCTTACTAATTTTCTTCCTGCAACAAGGATCAGTAAACCGCCAAGCAGGATCATGTCCTTCCAAAAGGATTGCCATGGGGTGAGCGGGATCGCATCGCCAAAACAACCGCAGCTCTTTACCGCATCAAAGTAAGCCGAATAAAAAGTCAGGAACCCGAAGAACAAGATCAACAGAAAAAGCAACCAGAGTGTAAGTTTCATATAAGCGCCAAGCAAAAGTGTGAAGCCAAGCGCCATTTCAAGCACACACATGAATATGGCCAGGAAAAGCGAAAGTGGAACCATCCACTCCATTCCAAATACTTCGAAATATTCTTCAAGCTTGAAAGCGAAGCCCATCGGATCATTTGCCTTGATGAATCCGGAAAAAATGAATACACCGCCTACGCCAAGACGAATGATCTGAACCAGTATGAGCCAGAATGTTCTCATTCGTTCAGGCGGATAAGAGCGAAGATGCTATAATTGATCATATCCATATAATTTGCGTCAAGACCTTCAGAGATAAGCGTCTTCCCCTCGTTGTCCTCGATCTGTTTCATGCGATGGATCTTCATCAGAATAAGGTCTGTAAGTGAACTGACCCGCATTTCTCTCCAGGCCTCGCCGTAGTCGTGGTTCTTATTTTCCATAAGCCCCTTGGTGAGACCGACATACTTGTCAAAAAGCTTCGTGCCTTCCCCAACGGATATTTCAAGCCTCTTATCATCCTCCAACGCGATCTGGATGAGGCCGATGATACTATAGTTTACGATCCCGGCGTATTCGCTTTTCGCGTCTTCTTCAACGCGTTGCGTTCCTTTGATCTCAATATTTTTGATGCGGTTCGCCTTGATGAAGATCTGATCCGTGATGGAAGCAGTGCGCAAGACTCTCCAGGCGCTGCCGTAATCCTTCATCTTTTTAATGAAAATATCCCGGCAAACCTTTACCTGCTCGTCGTATTGGAGGGTGGTTTTCACCATAAGCGAACCCGAAGGTAAGGTTTTTAGGGGCATAAAAAAGCCTCCGGAAGGTCCGGAGGCGGGTCATTCTAATTTATTTTAGTTCCGTATCATTTTCACAGGTTTAAGCATACTGCCTGCGCGATCCCGAAGTTCAACAAAATATGTTCCTGCCGAAAGCCCGTGTCCAATACTAAACTCACCGGACACAGCGTCCAAAAGAATCTCCTTTACGATCCGGCCGCTGACATCCGTGATCCGAATGAAATGCCCGTCAGGTGCCTGGTTCATGGCATAGAGAAGTGTTGCATTATCACCGGAAGGATTCGGATAGATCACAAGCTGGTTTCCGTTTTCGAGACTTTCTGTTCCCCCAATAGTGATCGAGTCGGTTATACGGAAGTGGTCAAATCCGCCTTCAACAAGGTGGCCCATCGGGAAATCGACCGCGCGTACCATGATCCGCATATTTGCAGTTGATGGCAGGAATGAATTGAGATAATAGGTTCGGTTCACCCAAACACTCTGCGGATTTGCCGGAACAACAAGCTCAAGCGTAACAGTGGTAGATCCATTTGTAATACGAACACGAAGCGAATCATTGGGACTTCCGCTTCCGCCGTTGTTGAAGAACCAGCGGCTGTACTGAAGTTTAGGAAATTGATAGCCAACAAGACTAAATATTGGTGATGAAAGCATGGTATATCCTCCGTCAACATCGTCGTCCGAAGAGCTCATGCCTGTGTTTCCTGTAACATAAGCGTTCACATAACAATCTGCAGTAACATCCACATCCGGATTTGCATCATTCGCGGTGTTATACGTTGTTCCCAGCGGTTCTCCCCTTTCCCAGATGCCTGCTGACGCAGTTCCGCTCACCGTCCAGGCAAAGTCGAAAGAGAAATCATCGTATATACCGGAGTCAAGCGGAATAACGATAGGCGGAGATATTTGAGTGATGTTCTGATTTGAAATGCAATTTGTAACATATAACCATTTACCGGCCATGACCGTGTATGTTCCCGCATACCCGGAAGGAATTGTAAAATTTCCGTTGATGTCAGTGATGGTATCAAAAGTAAACGTACCGTTCCATATCCTCACGAATGCATTTGGAATACCCGCACTGTTCCAGGTCTGGATAACCTGTCCCGTTATGGCGATGGTGGCAAGCGGCACAAGCTGAATGTTCTGAATGGTGACGACACCGTTTGTAAGGGTTACGCTCACTGTTTGTGAGATGTACCCTGCTTTGGAATAGGTTACACTATACGTTCCGGCAGTCGCGTACCCTGTTCCATAAAATCCTGTTGCATCAGAGTTGTCTGTGATATTTGGTGTGGTAATGGTAACCGTTGCGTTATTAATTGGCGCCGATGTACTGAAGTCAGTGATCAGCCCTTCTAAATAACATGCGCGGATATAGGTCGGAGATAAAACAAAAAGACCATTATTAATATCTGAGACAACGATCGTTCCGGAAGGAAGGAAAGGATTCACTCCCCAGCATCCTGCAAAGCCACCGCCTGCTCCCTGCGTGTAAGTATCATACCATCCAACGTTGACAAGGTTATTTGGTCTGCCGCAATCGGTGATAACGATGCCATCCTTATACCAGGATGTGACTGCATAATCATTCCCGTTTACATTCAGAATGTGTGTGTTGTGAACGATAGAACCCGATCCGGGATTTTGTGATTGTATCCTGTCGAGCTCCTGGATATTTCCCGGGTTACTGATGTCATATGAAGTAAGATAAGATCCGCCTACCTCATCTGTGGTATAAATAGTGTCATCATTTCCGCTGGCAAGCCAGGTATTGTGTGTAAAGTTACCGGGTGTGCTTTGTGTAGGGAAAGAAGTTGGGATGCTGGCAGGGTTTGAAACGTCCATGATAGAGAACCAGCCATCATAAATATGACCGGCGTAGCATTTATTATTCCGCACGTAACCATCGTGGACGTAGCTGGCATTATAATTCCCAAGGTACACAGGTGCCATGGGTGTTGTTGAAACATCCGCAACGATCACACCTCCATTTCCGACATCAGAACCATAAAGATACAGTCGACCGGCCTCAGCATGCAACGCATGTATGGTGGTCATTGTAGTACTCATGATCGTAGGTGTCCAGTTCACAACGTTTGCCATGGTCGGCGCGGTTGGCAGCGGATTAAGGTCAACGATCTGGAGTCCTCCGTTCCCGCACTCGGAAGAGATATAGGCATAATTTCCAACTGTTTTGATCTCTCTCCAGCTACAGGAAGGACCGGTAAGCTGACAAACCTGGACAACATTCGCCGGGTTGGTAACATTTACTATCGAAATTCCATTCTGCGCGCCAACCAGCGCGTATTCATTATTGAATTCATCAACGTAGTACCAGATATTGGACAAGGACTGACCCGTGTACACCAGCTGATCGGCTAATGTAACGTTGAGATTCGTTTGTCCAAGCATTGCAACGCCAGCCAGGCTTGCAAGGAGAAAAGAGTAGATTTTTGATCTCATGGTTGAATTAGATTGGTTTATTGGGATGTTGGAGCATATAAAGTAAAGAAATAAAGAATCGGAAAGCAACCAAAGCCCTGTTCATTTAGACGAACGGTCAATTTCCATCGACCAACGGAGCCATAAGCCTAAAACGTTTTAAGAAATATTGGGGCGCAGGGCTGATGTGATTTTGTAATTTGGTATACAAAGTAACACTTGGCACCAATTATGAGTAATGATTAAAGAGTGTTGGATCTTGAATTTACTACGTCACTACATACCCGCTTTACTTCTGTTCACTTCGCTGATAGGTATGTCACAGAAGCCTGAGATCATTAAGGTGGACCAGCTGCTGAAAAAGCTTTCCGGCGCGGGAGACTCCGTCTATGTTGTAAATTTCTGGGCAACCTGGTGCAAGCCCTGCGTTGAAGAGATGCCGCTTTTCATTGAACTTGATACGAAGGCAAAAGAACGGGGATGGAAAGTGAAGATCCTGCTTGTCAGCATGGATTTCATTGAAGACTACGATAAGAAACTACTTCCTTTCATTGAACAGCATAAGGTTACCCCTGAGGTCGTGTTGCTGGATGAGGTCAACGCAAATTATTTTATTCCGAAGATAGAGAACGACTGGAGCGGAACTTTACCTTTCACGTTAGTGCTCAACTACCGCGGTAAAAAGGGAGAGCGATTTTACAAAGAAGGACAGATGATCTGGGATGAGCTGCTGAAAGTGACCGGAAAAGAATAAATAGTTTCTACTCGTTTCCCTATCTTTGTGTTCTTAAAACTATCAAATGAAAAAAGCGCTACTCTCTTCTCTTTTTGCGGTTTCGGTGTTGGTTAACAATCCTGTTTCTGCACAGGTAACTTTCCTCTATACCGGTTCTTCTCAGACCTATGTGGTACCCTTGAATGTATCCATTCTCCAGGTTGATGTGCGCGGAGCGCGTGGCGGCGACGGGATCAATCCCAATGGAGGAAACGGGATAGGGGGAAATGGTGGACAGGTTACTGCAACCATTATGGTTACTTCAGGGGAAACCTTGACCGTAAATGTCGGCGGAATGGGACAAGTTGGCTCTCCCGGTGGAGGACTTGGAGGATTCAACGGGGGCGGAAACGGAGAAGATCAATACCAGCCCGCAGTATGGATGGGCGGCGGTGGTGGTGGAGCCTCTGATATCAGGCAGGGCGGAATAACGCTTGCAGACAGAGTGATCGTTGCCGGCGGTGGAGGTGGTGGCGGAAGCAACTGCGCAATTTCAAATGGAAATGCGGCCGGACAAGGCGGCGGACTTACGGGCGGTGATGGTATTTCTTGCACCAGTAATGGTCACGGACTTGGTGGCACTCCTTCCGCAGGTGGCGCGGGCGGATTATATCAATGGGACTGTGGTAGTGGTGGACCGGCTGCCTCGGGTGTTTCAGGAGTTGGCGGAGATGCGGACGTCTGTTCCGCAGGTGGCGGTGGAGGCGGAGGATATTATGGCGGCGGAGGCGGTGACTTCGGTGGTGCAGGAGGAGGAAACAGCTACACAATAATCTCCGCGACAGGTGTTGTTCATACACAGGGACAAAATCCAAATGATGGTATCGTTGTCATTACGCCTATTAGCGTCGGGATTCCCGGATTTGAAAGTATGTATGTCCTCATTGAGACTTTTCCGAATCCAGCCAAAGATATTTTGTTGGTCAGGATCGATCATGCCAAAGGTCCCCTACTCGCTTCCTTCAAAACTGTTACGGGACAATTGCTCAGACAATGCGATCTTTTCAACGGGGATAATGAGGTACGGGTTGATGAGTTCTCTGCGGGAACGTATTTTCTTTTTGTGAGTGATAACGAAGGAAACAAGACCAGCAGGATGCTTGTAAAGGAGTGATTCTTTGACGCTATTATACTACCAGTCATATTGCGTCTTGGTTCGACTGCGCTCACTATGACAGAGTCATCTATAAAAGGGTAAAATAAGTAGGGGGCCGCCCGACGAAAGTATTACCGAAAAAAGCAATTCTACTCGGGCGGCCCTGTTTATTCCTCCTCCCTCTCCTTACTAATTAGTGCTGTCATGGCGAGCCAGCCGAGCCACTAACTTATTCCCATTCTATATCCTGATCCCGATTCCGTGCTGGTGATTGAATCTTGTGATTGTTCCTAATCCGGGATAAACATTGGTGTTTACCATTAATCTCGACTCATAGAAAATATGCAGGTTTCTTTCAATTTCTTTCTTTTTCCCTAATCTGAATTCAATTCGTATCGGAATGTATACTGCGTATCCTGTATGCCTTTTGGTACGTACCATTTCCCATTCATTATTAATGTGATCATAATAAGTATATCCCCCTGTGATTGATGGCACATAAACTGCATTCCCGCGATTATACGAAATGGTTATGAATGAAATATTTGAGATGCCTCCGTTTATCCCTAGGCCTATGGAAGCATTGATATTTGAGGCAGAGTTTGTCTCAAAAATGAATGAGACGTCAAGCCGTATTTGCTTTGCCATAAGTTGGATAAAAAAATCTTCTCCATACAAAGTGTCAACATAAGGGGTCTCTGCAGTCTGATTTGAAGATGTTGCGAGTGTGGTATCCCTCCAAACATAATAATTTGACATATTCAAGCCTGAGAAACGGGTGATCCCAAGCCGGATCACCATATTATACTTAGCAGGTGCTTCTTTTCTATGAGGGATGCACATGCCCAGCATAACAGATGTCATTCTTTTGCTATGCAACCCTATACGATATGATACGTACTCTGAATGAATCTTTTCCAGCAGGACAGAACCTGGGGCCATCGCTTTAAACTCTGTTATGCCAATCGCGGGAGTTTGTTCCACGCAATTACCTACTTGCAAACTAACTTGATATAGGTTATGATGCATGAATCTTCTCCGCGCCGTATCCTGTCCGCATAAGCGGAAAAAACATGACGCTAACATAATGACGAGCATGAAATTTCGCGCATTCATGGGGACAAGAATCGATTCTGGAACGAAAAAGGAGGAGTATTATTTGCTTTTCGAAAGGGTAAAACCTATTACTTTTACAGTGTTTGTTTTTTGTTTTTCAATTTACTTCTCTCTAATGTGAGGATATATTGTAAAGTAAAAAACAGAAAACAAATAATTAAGAACCATTAAGGTACATTCAGGGAAGGAGCATCTTCCCAATCCGTTTAATCGGTCCCGGACACATGGTATTATGACAAGAAAGGCATCCATTCACTGTTGCATTAAATGCTTCCTTTCTATTACCGGGAGATGCCTTATATAACACTTCAAGTGAGCTAAGATAACTACTTCCCATTAAGCGTATTGTGTTCTTATCGAAACTACTGTCTGACCGCTGCGCCGTGTGGATCTGGACGAAGTCGGCCGGGTAAGCCGGCAGGCTATCTCCTGACGCCAGCAGCAATGCTGTTTTCTCAGTCCAATCCGCCATTTTCCGCATGAGGATTGCAAGTTCGCTGTCACCGTTCGGATTCAGGCTATTCGGGGTAGTGATAATAGCAGGGGTTGCATTCTCTTCCGTTTCCCTGGAAGAACAGGCAATAACGAAAACAAGAATTAATGAGAAGAGCGCCCTAATCATTTTTAATGATAACACCTCTGGCCTCATAGGAGAATTCAATTTCGGGAGCGACGATCTTTTCTATTTCCTCCTTCAACTTACCGGCGTCTTCAGCAAAATGACGAAGTTCCTGTATGGATGTTGTATCAAACTTTGCGTATCCGTCAATGACAACTATTTTTCCCGAAGCATCTTTCGGAACAAAGAACGCGTAATCTTTAAAACTTACACGCATTGTTTTGCCATAACCAAGATCCACATTCATCCAGCAGCCTTTTGTCTGACAAATATCGGTGATCGTGCCGCTCACTTTGATCTGCATGGAGTCCGAAAGCCCCATCGTACTAATGAGTTTATACGCATCAACAGCTCCGTCCTCTGCAATGGAATCGCCAAAGAAAAGGTTGGTGTTCTTAACTTGCTGTATCTCGTTTTCGGACCCGCATGAAAAGAACAATGCGAGCGTGAGAATGAATAATATCTTTTTCATCCGGCAAAGTTAAGTAATTCCTCAATCGGGTTTTCGATGCACAACAAGTTTACGGGTGTTATCGAAGTACAGGAAAAGGCATCCGAATAAAACTCCCATTGCGGCTCCGAAGCTGACATCCAGGGCAGAATGAGCGCCGAGGGAAACGCGGGAAATAGCAACGACGGGCGCCCAGAGCAAAGGAAGGAACCAGAGATAGGCGACGAATTTTCTTCTGGAGTTGATCAATCCGAAACTAAGTACCACGGCAAGAAGAAATGCATTGAATGAATGTCCCGACGGAAATGAATAACCTGATTCCTTCACCCAATGCTCAAGCACCCTCGGATCAAAAGATGCGAACACGGCAGGAATGTCTGCGATCATCTTTTCAAGCATCGCTTCTCTTTCTTTTTCTTCAAGCAAATAAAGAGAGTCTATCGGAATGGTAACTTTAGAGTGTTCAAAAACAAATTCGTGGGCAGGCCTCGGAAGCCTTGTTGCCTTCTTTGTTACGTGTTCATTTACCCAGGCAAATGCGGCCAGCAACACCGACATTCCCAGTATACATTTGAAAAAGTTAAAGGCTTTTTGCCGGATCGTTTCAAAACGCAAACTGTAAAAAGCTCCTGCAAGTCCGATGATAGCCAGGGTGCCATACGCACCTGCAGATTCCGTTACCCAAAATGAAAAACGGCACCAGCCGCTATCGCGTGCGCATGCCGTAAATGAAATAGGCGTAAGCCAGACGATGATGAGAAGGATACCAAGCGATGCGAGCGAGGCAAAGAGGATCTTCCTCATATACGCATTCTATTTTCCCTTTTTACCGCCTCCGCCACCACCGCCTTTCTTGCCGGAGTTTGGTTTAGGGCCTTTATTCACTGGTTTATTGTTGGGCTTGGTGCTCACTTTATTGTTCTGTTTGTTCGGCGACTTACTATGCTGTTTATTCACCGGTTGTTTATACGGTTTTGCATGATGAATATGGTGGTGATGTTTCGCTTTATGAACTTTGTAGGCGGCATGATGCGGCTTGTATCTCACCACAACAATGGCAGAGGTTTTCCTGTGAGGTCCGTAATGCTTGTGCGCGCGAATGGAGCGGTGCAACATGGCGTGATGGTAATGATGGTGATAATGCCTGCAATGAACATGATGCCATCTCCATGGATGCGGTCTCCATGGCTTCCACCATCCCGGATACTTGTGCCAGCGCCATGGTGAGGCCCATACAACATAAGCGGGCGCGTAAACGAATTTCACGCAATGCCAGTGCCATACGTTTACGATGATCCCAACCGGGCTATAGTTCCTGTAAGCCGGACCCTTTCCAATTCCGTCGTCCGTTGCGTTCGTCTCTTCTGCCGGCTCAACATAAATACTGTCCCCGTACAGTTCCTCGTCGCCGATGATCTGAACAAGTGCGGATTCGTTACCGTTCTTCTCCAATTCAATGACCGCCACATCCTGGGATTCCTTTTCAGATACATCCACTTGTAATACGATGGCATGGACATCATCCTTCATGTTGTCCACCACCTTTACATAATCGATATCCCCGTCTCCGTTCAGGTCAAGGTTATTTACATTATTACTCTCAGTATTGAGCTTTTGCTCGAATTCCTCAAGAGATTTAGAATTTTTGAAAAGATCCAGCGCGCCCTGGAGGCTGAAATGATCACCGGGAAGGCCGGTGCTGTCTGCTGTATCAACTTCTTCTGAATTTTGCGCGACCAGGTTCATGCTGAGCAGGAAACAAGGCAATAGAAATAGCTTTCTCATAGGTGTCTTTGTAGTTGGACAAATATAAGCATAGAAGGTTTAATCTAAGTTGTAAGGGGAAGGGGAAGGATTCATGGGGTGGCGTTGTATGTTTCGGAGGATATCCATTTCAGGACCATCTCATTAGAGAGGAGCTTACCGATGACGCGGTATTTTGAGTCTTTGAGGGGGTTATCTGAATCAAGCTTTTCAGACATGACCCCGGTTTCCGCGTGGTAGTACGAGGAGTGGATGAATTGGTTCTTGTTACCTGTTCGAAGGATGAATCCTACGTGACAATCCAACCCAACGATATAAAGCCCCTCCCCGCTTTCTTTCAGAAATGCCTCCACCTTTTTCATTTCGGCGTTATGAAAGCGTTTAAGCTTAGGGCAAAGAATTTTTATGATAGGTTCAGATGCCGACTGCGACCATTTGATGCGTGGGATCTTAAATCCGGCATCACGAAGAACGGTCATAACAAAATATCCGCATGCTATCTTTCCTTCTTTCGGAGTTTCCGTACAGCCATTGAAATCCCATGGTGTGCCGTACCATGAGGGAATTATCTCTTTTGCAATGGAGCGAAGAATATATTTTCTTGCCAGTTTGATGAGCGAGTCTTTTTCCTGTGTACCCGCAGTATCAAAACTAATTTTAAATTCATTTTGCCTTTGCGCAATACTTTTTTTGACCTTCTCATAATCGGAAGTTGGTGCGAGTAAAGGAAATATCAGTATGAGGGCCGGCCATGAGTTCATCATGACAATCATACGACTGTCATGAGAAAAAGTACTTACCGGATACTAAGCAGAAGCCTGCGTTTAATAAGGCGTAAACACACTCAGGTCCTTTTTAGGTTCGGGGATGATGCTGAGAACAGGAATTTCGCAACGATTGATGATCTCCTGGGCTGAAGAGCCGATAAAATAGGGTGTCCAGTCGACCTCCTGTTGGGTCATGATGAGGACAAGATCTCCCTCCACTTTTTTAGCGTAGTCGATAACGCATTGCGCAAAAGTTTCCTCTCCTTTGATGCCTTTGATGATCTCGGAAGTACATTTTACTTTATGTTTCTCAAGAAACGCATGCACCTGCGCCATTTGTCTTGTAAGCCGGTTGACCACAAATTCGTCGGTCGTAAATTGGACAGATACAACACGGACAGTTGCGTCATAGATACGCGAAAGATGAATGCACTGGTTCACTTTCTCTCTCGTCTCCTTGGTGAGGTCGAGTGGCAGCACAATATTTTTGCAACCTTTCCTGTGTTTCTTTCCACGGATAGTGATGACGGGAACCGCACTTTCACGAAGGACGCGTAAAGCATTGGATCCTATGAATTTCTTTTTGATGTTATCTGTTCCGTGCGTTCCCATTACTATGAACGTTACATTCATCATTTCGGCGATCTCCGCCACTTTTTCCGCAACTTTCCCCCTGGCAATGACGGTTTCGCATTCCATCTCATACTTTTTCAGTATGTCGTCAGAAAGTTTATCCAACTCCTTCTGAACTGCCTTCTTTGCATTTTCCAGCACTTCATTGCTGATGTGCTTTGAAAACGTCCCTGCGTCTTCGAGTACATGAAACAATATCATTTCCGCACCGATCTGCTTGGCAAGATTGGTTGCCTGGTCGAGCGCGATGAGCGACTGGTTAGAAAAATCAACCGGAACAAGGACTTTCGGGATGTGTTTTTTAGCCATAAAACACTGTTTTTGACAGGATAAACGGCAAGGTAATAAATATTACCTTTAGATGGAAAAATTAATATGATCGCTCCCTCCGAACTCATTCTAAATTCCGACGGAAGCATTTATCACCTGGGTTTAAAGCCCGAACAGGTTTCAGATAAGGTGGTGATCGTTGGCGACCCCGGAAGAGTGGCTGAGGTTTCGTCCCGTTTCTCCTCGAAGGAATTTGAAATTCAAAACAGGGAATTTTTTTCATGCACCGGAATGTTTCGCGGCAAAAGAATAACTGTTGCTTCAACGGGGATCGGTACCGACAACGTGGATATTTTCATGAATGAGCTGGATGCGCTCGTAAACATTGATCTGTCGTCGCGCACGGTTAAAATTCAGAAAAAAAGTCTTTCTATCGTACGGATCGGCACAAGCGGCGCTCTTCAGGAAGATATTCCCGTTGATTCATTTGTAGTTTCTCAATTCGGAATGGGGCTCGATGTACTCATGAATTATTACCGCGGAGCAAGGAGCGTTCATGATTCCGGGCTTCAGCAGCAGTTCCTGCTTCAGTTTGAATGGCCTGACATGCTTCATAAACCGCTTTTTTTTGAAGCCGATGAATCACTTTATCAGCTGATCGGAGGAGATATGCCTGGTGGGATCACAGCCACAGCGCCTGGATTTTATGCTCCACAGGGAAGACAACTCCGGTTAAAACCGATCATAATGGAGATCGAAGAGAATCTCGGAAAGATGAAGTTTTACAGCCTGAGCTGCGGGGACACCCGAATTACGAATTTTGAAATGGAAACATCCGCGCTATACGGCTTGTCGCTTCTAATGGGCCATAAAGCATGTACCGTATGCGCGATCGTTGCAAACCGCATCAGGAAAGAATACAGTAAGGACCACAAAAAGTGCACTGCCGGGTTGATCGACCTGGTCTTAGAGAGGATCTGAAAAGTCTTAAGTGCTTTCAACACCTGCCTGTTAACATTAAAATGACAAAAGTCTTTGTCAGCGGCTCTGCCCCTCGTTAAATTTGTATCAATGAATAAGACAGAGATCGGCGCATTGATCAGTTTGCTGGATGATCCGGACGGAGATGTTTTTGAGAACGTCAGGGGAAAACTCATGTCGATGGGCAGGGATGTCATTCCGCAGCTTGAGCAGGCATGGGAACATTCTTTTGATCCAACGATGCAAAAAAGGATCGAGCAGATCATTCATTCAATTCAGTTTGACGTCACGAAAAAAATATTGCTTGAATGGTCGGAGCCGGGAGAACAGGGACTACTGGAGGGCGCGCTGATCATTGCGAAATACCAGTATCCCGACCTGGACGAACAAAAGATCCGGAAACAGATCGAGCAATTAAAACAGGATGTATGGCTTGAGTTGAACAGCAACCTGACCGCTTTTGAGAAGGTCAAGGTTCTCAATCATATTATCTTCGAGGTTCATGGCTTCAGCGGCAACACAAGCAATTACCACGCGCCTCAGAATTCTTACCTCAATAACGTCCTTGAATCCAAAAGAGGGAATCCCTTATCCCTTTCCATCATCTATGCGCTCATAGCCCAGGAATTAAGCATTCCGATCTATGGGGTAAACCTTCCGGAGCATTTTGTCCTTGCCTATGTAGATGATTATGAATCCTGGCCTCCCGAACGCGAGGAGAACGACAAGATCCTTTTCTATATCAACCCGTTCAGCAAGGGAGCGATCTTCACCAGAAAAGAGATCGAAGCTTTTCTCCGTCAGCTCAAGTTAACGGTCATTCCGCAATTCTATCTTCCGTGTACAAACCTGGATATGATCCGTCGGCTTCTCAATAATCTTCTCAACTCCTATGAAAAACTGGGATATCCTTCAAAGGTCAATGAATTGAAGGAATTGATGGAAGCCGTCAGGAACAGCTGATTCAGAATATCCTTTTAATAGTTGAGAATAGAATACCCAGGTCGGAAATGAAATCGGCCTTTTTCAAATAATCAAGACTGATCCGGAGCTTTGCAGGCATGATCACCTCTACATAAGTTCTTTCAGGCTCCTTATTTCCATCAAGCATTTCGCTCTCCCTTGCATATTCTATGGTCGCTTTATCCGTTAAGCCGGGTCTGACGGTCAAAACCTGCTTTTGCTCCTCCGAATAAAGTTCCACATACTTCCTCACCTCAGGCCGGGGGCCAACGAGGCTCATATCGCCTATCAAAACATTCCACAATTGAGGGAGCTCATCCAGTTTTGTTTTTCGCAATACTTTACCTGATTTAGTTATCCTGGGATCATTTTTCGATGTCAGAAGACCTTTTTGATCTGATCCTCTCATCATGCTTCGAAACTTGAACAGTAAGAAGTCAACTCCGCCCTTCCCTACCCTCGATTGAAAATAGAAAACCGGCAGACCTGAATCGATCAGCACCCAAAGCGACAACAGAACAAAAACGGGAGAAAGCAACAAGAGCCCGAAGAATGCGCAGACGAAATCAAAACTACGTTTGATCATTTAATATTCTTTTCAACGGCTTCGGTCACCACCCTGATCACTTCAGCGATCATTTCATCCGTGAGATCATAAAAAACGGGCAGTGTGATGACGCGTGAATAATTATCCAGCGCCACAGGATAATTCAGTTCAGAATATCCCATATTCTTGTAAAAGGTCGTGGAAGGCACCGGAATGAAGTGCACATTTACGGAAACATCCCCGGCAAATATGTCCGCAATGATCCTGTCACGAACGGTGGCATTGATATTTAATATGCGCAGGGGAAACAAATGACATGATGAATTCCGCTTGCTGTCGGTAAAGAGAGGAAGCTGTGCCCATGGTTTCGTTCTGAAACCTGCCATGTATGCATCGCAGATCTTTTTTCGCTTCACGAGGGTGTCCGTTTCATAACGCTCCAATTCCACGAGACCCATTGCGGCGGCGATATCCGTCATGTTACATTTAAATCCTGCCGTGACAATATCGTACTTCCAGTTTCCTTTCTCCAGTTTTGATAAAGCGTCTTTGTTTTGCCCGTGCAGGGATAAGAGGCAAAACTCTTTATATATCTCATCGTGATCGAAATTATCGGGAAGTGAGAAGCAAACAGCTCCACCTTCGGCCGTACTCAGGTTTTTAACCGTGTGAAATGAAAAAACGGAAATATCCGTCAGGCTTCCTGTTCTTTTCTTTTGCGCCAGCCCCCCCAGGGAATGCGCTGCGTCAGAAAGCACAAGAATGCGACCAAGTTTCTTTTGAAGATCGTTAACCGGAGAAAACAATTCTTTCACCGACTGTTCCATTACCATCGCATTGATCACATCGTAATCACAAGGCATACCTCCAAAATCCACAGGCATGATCACTTTTGTGGAGGAATTGATCGCCTTACGGATCTTCTCCGCCGAAATATTGAAGTCGTCAGGGTTAACATCAACGAAAACCGGTTTGCCACCACAATGAACAATGACGTTCGCCGTTGCAGCATAGGTATAGGCAGGAAGAATGACCTCGTCCCCGTTCTTAACTCCGAACCATCGTAAAACAAGTTCAAGCCCTGCGGTAGCGGAATTAAGCGCAACCGTGGTTTTGCTGCCGCAATAAGTGTTGATCTGCTTTTCAAAAAGTTTCGTCTTAGGACCAGTAGTGATCCAACCGGAACGAAGCACTTCCGTTACAGCGTCTATTATCTTCTGGTCGATACGCGGTGGCGCAAATGGGATCATGTGTCTAAATTAGTATTCAGTTTCATCCTTTCTTCCCTACAACGAGCTCCGTCAGGTGTTCTTCCTGCAGATATTGGTTAGCAAGATCGCGTATCCTGGCCGGTGTGATGGTATTGATGGTATTCACATACGCGCCAAAATGATCATTCTGCAGGCCAAAAAGTTTAAGTGTTTTTATCCGGTCAGCGATCATGAAGGGGCCATCTATGCCAGAGAGGCAGGTTCCCAGCATATATTGCCTGACGGTTTGAAGTTCCTTTATTCCAACCGGCACTTCCCTCAATACAGCGATCTCCTTGTAAACCTCATTGATCGCAGGGGCGCACACATCCACACCGACTTCTGTAGAAATAAAAAAATAGCCTGAGTGACGTAATGAGATACAACCGGAACCGATCCCATAGGTGTAACCTTTATCCTCACGAATATTGGACATGAGGCGGGAACCGAAGTATCCTCCTAAAATTGTATTCAACACCTGCATTTCGTGGTAATCAGGATGCAGCCTGTTGAACAATACCCTGCCGATGCGCAAGGCGCTTTGCATGGCATTCTCCCGCCCGATCATATGTTTACGAGACATTGTGGGTTCAAAGACGCCTGTATCCCATTCTGATTTGAGTTGCTTTTTCCAGTCGTTTCCCCCGAAATGCTTTTCTATCAGTTGTCTCTCCCTGTCGCCCACCTTACCGGAGATCATTACGGCGCAATTGCCGCCATGGTAAAATGATGAATGGAAGGCCAGCAGATCCTTTTGCTTAACCTCAAGGAAATCATCGGTCGAGATATCAGCACCATACGCATGCGTGTTTCCGAAAAGCAACATTGGAAATTTTCTCCGGCATACTGTGTTTACTTTTTCATTGGAAACTTCGAATTTTTGCTTCTGATTGGAGGCGAATATTTCCAGTTCCTTCGCGGGATAGATCGCATCTTTTAAGAATTCCTCAACGATCTCCAGGACGCCGGCGAGATGCTTATTCAGAGAATAGACAACAACGGATGCATGATCGTACTGTATCTCCGTTTCAACAAAGGCTCCGAAATGATCCAGCTTCTCAGACAACGCCGATGCCGTAGATGTGGAAGTTCCCTCGTCGATCAGCTCATTTGTGAAGGAAGCAACAAGGGCTTTTTGCTGGTGAATGATCCCGGCTTTAAATATGAATTCAATGCGACAAAGTTCCTGGGAGCCGGCATTGATCACGGTAAGCGGTATCTCGTTTGACAGTTGCAATTCTTCCGGTAGCATGAGTGACAGCTCGCCGATCAGGCTGCTGGAAGGAGCTTGCATCCGGTCAGGCTCAACTTTTTGCATGATAGTGTATCGTTGAGCAGTTCTCACTTCTGAATGTGTTTTGCGCAGCTCTGAGGAACTGCGCGGAAGTCACGGCCTGGTATTTCTCTGTTTCCATGTTCACGAATGCAGCATCGCCCATTAGTTCTGCGATCGCAAGGTTAACCGCTTTGTTCATGATCGACAATTCAGAGAATACCAACGTTGATTCAGTCTTGTTCTTTACCTTGGTCAATTCTTTCTCCTTCACACCGTCAGCCAGCAATGCAGTCAACTCTTCTTCAATTCCCTTCTCGGCTTCTTCAAAACTGCGGCCGGAGTTGATCTTTCCGCTGATCACAAATAAACCTTCGTTCATGTCACCCGTAATATACCCGCCCAGCTCGGTGAATATCTTTTTTCCCTTGACAAGGCTATTGTACATCCTGGAGGAATTGCCCCTTGACAGAACATCTGAAATAAGATCGAAAGCATGGTAATCCGTATGGAACCGGTCACACATGTGCCAGCATTTATAAATGGCATTCATCGGCACATTTCTTTCAACACGAAGATGTCTTGCCTCAGTCTGCGCCGGTTCCTTCGGTAAATTTCGGATATGTTTGATCCCGGAAGGAATGTTTTCGAACCACTTCCCGGCGAGCGACTTTGTTGTCTCCATGTCCAGGTTTCCGGCCACGACGAGAATCGCATTGGCAGGGCAATAGAACTTTTGAAAGAACGCTCTTACATCGTCCATGCCTGCCTGCTCGATATGCGCGATCTCTTTCCCGATCGTGTCCCATTTATAGGGATGCACTTTGTAAGCGAGCGGCCGCATGAGGAGCCATGCGTCGCCATAAGGTTGATTGAGGTAACGCTGTTTAAATTCCTCAATGACAACATTTCGCTGGACTTCAAGGCTTTTTTCCGAGAATGCAAGAGAAAGCATCCTGTCTGACTCTAGCCAGAAACCTGTCTCAGCGTTCGCCGCCGGTACGGTGAGGTAATAATTCGTGAGATCGTTCGTCGTAAAAGCATTGTTTTCGCCACCAACACGCTGAAGCGGTTCATCGTAACTCGGAATATGTTTGCTGCCACCGAACATAAGATGTTCAAAAAGGTGAGCAAAACCCGTCCTGTTCTCGTCTTCATCCCTTGCTCCAACATCATACAGAACATTGATACAAACAAGCGGAGTTGAGGTATCGTGGTGGTGAAGCACCCTCAAGCCGTTTTCCAGCGTGAATTGTTGAAAGCTGATCATTTCTTTTCGAGGAACAAGGTTATTTTATTAAAGTCGGCAGCCGCATTTATTACTTTACGGAAAGGTTCGAATTGTTCCACCGGAAGTCTTATATCCCGATAGTTTTCTTCGATCGTAACTTTTATCTTATTTCCTGCTATAACATAGGTTGAAACAAATTCTGCGGAGATCTTATCGCCGTTTTTACAGGTGACGGACATATTAAGCGCTTCCAGATTGGAAACTTTGTACCCGTCAGGAATGGTGAAACTAAGCTCCCTGTGATAGCCTCTGTTATACTCGTTTTCGACCGGTTGCTTTCGTTTGTCTTCCTGGTACAGCTCTGCCTGTGGACCGATCACATCCCCTATCTTGAAGATATATTTTGTTCCTGCTTTTTCAAGAAGGGCTCCGGTCGAAAGATCGGCTTCCAGGATCAGTTCTTTTCTGCCCGAACTTTTTTCGTCCAGGTTCTGGATCTTAATATTCTTGAGTTTTGTATCCTCACCTGTGATCTTTAACAGCTGGTCGATCGTCTCCTGTTTCTTTACATCATCCTGTATGTAGGCAAAAACAACCTGGAGCCCGCCGGCCGAATAACCGCTAAGTGTTCTTTTCAGCTTAAGCCTTGTTTCAGAAAGCTCCTCATCAAATGTGATGTCGGCGTAGATGTTATCGTAACTCATGGTATGTTCAGGGCAGCGTATGGTCCCTGTCCTTGCAGACCCTGTTGTTTTATCTCCTTTTTTCACACCTTTGATAAACAGCGCGTCATTGCATATCCATTCATTCGGGACGACGCCTAATCTTGAAAAATCCATTCCGGGAGCAAGGTAAAGATCGATGCCCGGAAAATAGACCAGGTAGTGATCAAGGTAATTCCATGTTTCAAGCTCCTTGTCGAATTTAAGGTTGAACCGGTCTGTTGTGAGAACCACTTCGTTTTCGATCTTCATCTGTGAAAAGATCTCAACGAATAACCGGGTCAGATTCTTAGGCGTAGCAAAGCGATTCTGAAATAATTTGTCAAGCGGCTGGGTCGAAGCATCCTCTTTAACGTGTATATAATTCTTTATCCCTGATTCAACACAACGTATCCGTTCTTCCAACGAAGCATTCTTAGGGATCTTCAACGTATCAAGGAACTTGCTGACAACTTTTTTACCTTTTTTACTGAAGGATTTAATTTCAGAGTTTGAGGTTGCCCCGGCTGAGAGGTTGACAATGTCAGCGTAGATATTATCAGCTGCATTGTTGAATGTATAGAGTTCACCGGAGCTCATGGCCATGTTAAAGGCTATCTTAAACTCTACTCGTTGCAAATTAGCGCGATATGCGGCGTAACGCTCCTCCTTCAGGCCCGGGATATAATCAGAACGGTAGTTAATGAAGTTCCTTCCCGCATCATCCAATCCTGTTTTGATCTCTTCCGTGCAGTTGTAACACTTGGCTTTTAGCCGGATATTCTCCGGAGAGAGAAAATTAAGCTCAACGTGTTTCTTCAACTCCTCTGACTGAAAACTTTCCGAACCATACAGGCTTGGCGAGCGCATGGTGGTATACAGGTATTCCACCTCGGATCCTACCTCCACGCCCTCGAAAGCAAATATCCTGAACGGTCCGTAATTCTCGAAATTTTCAATATCCTTGATGTTCTCTTTCGCAACCTCTGTCACTTTACCGCCTTTGCTGATCGATCTGGCCTTGATTGAAACAAACTGTATCACATCACGAAGGGGGATATAAACTTTATTGTTTTCTTCGATGCTCTTATCGTTATTAACGCGGATGATCATGTGCCGCGTATAATAAAGCACGAGGTCGCCATTTACATCATACGCATATTCAGAGATCCTCTGATCTCTCAGAACAACGGAGCCTTCACGCTCTTCGATCGCGGTAAGCGTATGTACCTTTGGTTCCTGAACCCAATCGTAAGATTTATGGATCAAAGTGATCTTCTGTGCGCCGAGGTTCATCGCCACCAGTAAAAAGAATATCGGCATTATCCTGCTCATAATCAAAATTATATGCAAAATTACTCAAAAAAGCCCCATTCTTCAGCCATATAAATGAGCATCTTTGAGAATGGATTACTTCATTGTATACAAGCCTTATGGAATGTTATGCCAGTTTACGCGAGAGGCGGGCAGGAAATCGCTCGCCGACCTGGGATTTGAGTTTCCCCGCGACGTTTATCCTGTAGGCCGGCTTGATGCCGACAGCGAGGGAATGATCATTCTGACAAATGATAAATCGTTGAACAAAACTTTACTTTCTCCGGATAAAAAAGTCAAAAAAACCTATGATGTATTATTGGACGGTAAGGTGAGCGATGAACAATTGGAAAAGCTCCGCGCGCCAATGACGATCAGTGTAGACGGGGTCAAACACAACTGCCAGTTCATCTCTGTTGAGATCATTGACGACCCATTGATCTTTCCGGAAATAAAGCTACCTGTCATGCAACGTCATCCTTCTAAGCTCACTTGGATAAAAGTAAGACTCGAGGAAGGGAAGAACAGACAAGTGCGAAGGATGACCGCAGCGCTTGGCTTACCCGCCTTAAGGGTTTTCAGATGCGCAATTGGCGGGCTTGAGTGGAAACGTGAAGACATGGGAGCCGTGCTTCGGACAAGTAAGTCTGAGATATTGGCATAATGACCGCCTGGCATTGGGGCAAACCTTTCATAATTTTCCCCGTAAAAGGCTGATAATCATCGCTAACTTTACAGTAAGTATGTTACCCAGGTTACTGGCATTGTTATTTTTTTTCCCTGCCGCTTTTCTTGCGCAAGAGGACACGTTAAAGCATTTCACCGCGAAGCGTACGGATCTCATAATAAAGATCGACGGGAAGCTGGATGATCCGGCATGGGCCGGCTCCGAGATCATGAGTGATTTTATTCAAAGGCTACCAATCGAGAAAGCTGCTCCTACTCAAAAGACCGAGGTTCGTATCCTTTATGATGATCAGGCGCTTTACGTTGGCGCGATGATGTACGATACAAACCCGGATAGTATCCTTCATCAATTAGGCAACAGGGATTCCTGGGATCTGAATGCGGATGAATTTGAGATATTCCTGGATACATACAATTCAAGACAGGACGGGTTCTCATTCAGCGTGAGCGCGTCAGGAGTGCAGGGAGATTCGAAGTTTTCTGATTACACATACAATGCCATCTGGGAGAGCAGCGTTAAGATCACGCAGCAGGGTTGGGTCGCTGAAATAAAGATACCCTACTCTGCTATTAGATTTCCAAAGAAAGAAGTACAGGAATGGGGGCTGCAAGTGGCAAGGAACATAAAAAGGAACAAGGAATGGGATCAATGGGCGTATATTCCAAGTGGCGCAGCAAACTACCAGAAGTACTTCGGGACATTGCACGGGATCAGCAAGGTTGAGCCACCTGTTCGTTTATCTTTTTCTCCCTATTTGTCGGGATACTATGAATCAGCACCGGGCTATGATGACAACGGAGAACTTCTCTATGGCAATTCCTTTTCTTACAATGCCGGTGCAGATATTAAATACGGCATCAACGAAAGTTTTACGCTTGACCTGATCCTTTTTCCTGATTTTGGACAGGTGCAAAGCGACAACAAGATCAAGACACTTAGTTACAGGGAGATCACCTATTCAGAGAACAGGGGCTTTTTCAAGGAAGGAACGGAACTTTTCAGAAGATATCCGTTGTTTTACTCCAGAAGGATCGGCCAAACCCCGGGACTTTATTACAGCATCCCTTTCATGGTGGACTCAACAGATGAGATCATCAAAAATCCTTCCAATGCCACTTTGCTGAATGCTGTGAAACTTTCCGGTCGTTCTCCGAATAAGCTTGGCATTGGAATTCTGAATGCAGTAACAGCGGAGATGAATGCGGTCGTTGAAGATTCTGCCGGTATTCGAAGGAAGATACAGACAGAACCGTTGACGAATTATAACGTCACTGTGTTCGATCAGCAGCTAAAAAATAATTCCAGCATCTATTTTCTGAATACGAATGTGATGCGCAGCGGCCCGGCACCTGATGCAAACGTAAGCGCCGCGGGTTATTATCTTGAGAACAAAAAAAATTCCCTTTCATCAAGCGCTGATATGAGGCTAAGCCAGGTGTATACGCCCGATACCTCCGCGAACATCGCATCTGTCAAATACGGACACATGGCGAATATCGGCTTCCGAAAGATCGGCGGGCAATTTGAGTTTGGCGCAGGCTACGAGATCATGAACAAATCTTTCGATCCCAGCGATCTCGGTTACCAGCAGTTTGGTGATTATGGAAGCGTCCGCGCTGATATGGTTTTCATGACCTTTAAGCCGGGAAAGATCTTTCGCAACACCAGTACAGAACTCAGCGGAAGGTATTCCTATAATCTTACAACGGGGAAGCAGACAGGAGCGAGCCTCAATTTATTCTTTTATGGAACATTCCTGAGTTACATATCTCTGCACGGCGGTGGCTCGATGGGTCCCTGGTCGAGCTATGATTATTACGAACCACGCGTGGAAGGTCGGTACTATCGCAACTATGAATGGTGGTTTGCATTTATGGGTTTCAGCTCTGACTACAGGAAAAAACTTACACTTGACGGGGGACTTAATTGCGGAAATTTTATGCCGGGAAACATCCATGGGTTCATAGCAGGACCGGGGATCGGAGCACATATGACACCACGCTACCGGATCTCAGATAAATGGAGCGTATCCTACTCGATCGATTATAACGGCGATCCGTATAACCCGGGATTTGCGGATATTGATACGGTCGGAATAATTTTCGGCGCGAGAAAACTGCAGACCATCACTAATTCAGTTTCAACGAAATACACCTTTAAGAATGATCTTTCCCTTTCAATCGTGGCCCGGCATTACTGGACCACGGCGCAATACGTTGATTATTTCCTGCTTGGAGATTACGGTCATCTCCTTCCCGCGCCCTGGTACCAGGGAGCCAATGATTTCAGCTTTACCGCATTCAATGTTGACGCGGTTTTTTCCTGGCAGTTCGCTCCCGGATCCAATCTTTCCATTGTTTATAAAAATGCGATCTCCAATGACTCGTATGGAAACATAGTCATTCCGAAGTTCTTTGAGAATTTATCTTCAACCTTTACCTTTCCGCAGACAAACACCCTTTCTGTGAAGGCGTTTTATTATTTGGATTATCTTTATTTGAAAAAGAAGAAAAATCGAAAATAGACTTACTTTTATCCCGTGTTAGAAGCACGAAACATCCACAAATACTACGGAAAGCTACATGTTTTAAAAGGCGTGGATTTTTCTGTGAAGAGAAGTGAGATCGTCTCAATTGTTGGCGCTTCAGGAGCGGGGAAATCGACCCTTATCCATATCCTTGGGACGCTTGAAAAGCCTTACAAAGGCGAGATCCGTTACGATGGCGACGATATTACCGCTTTGCGGAGTACGAAGCAGGCTGCATTCAGGAATAAAAATATTGGCTTTGTATTTCAGTTCCATCATTTGCTTCCGGAGTTCACCGCGCTTGAAAATGTTTGTATCCCCGCTTTCATAGGAGGGACCAAAAGAAAGGTGGCTGAAGACCAGGCAAAAATACTCATCTCTACGCTTGGCCTCAGCGACCGAATGCATCATAAGCCTACTCAATTGTCGGGCGGAGAACAGCAGCGTATCGCGGTAGCCAGAGCACTGATCAACTCTCCTTCCATCGTTTTTGCTGATGAACCCAGTGGAAATCTTGATTCGGCAAACGCAAAGGAGCTTCACGCCCTGTTCTTCTCTCTTCGCAAAGAATTCGGACAGGCATTTGTGATCGTTACCCATAATGAAGAGCTTGCAGGAATGGCCGACCGAAGGCTGGTGATGAAAGACGGGTTACTATAATTCTTCTATCTTTATTGCCTGATCCTCTATGAATCACTCCCAGTTTATTGAAGTCGGAATAGGGCTTGTATTTGTCTTCCTGCTCATGTCGATCATGGTGTCAGCCGGAAATGAATTCATTACCACTGTTATCTCCAAGCGCGGAAAATTCCTTCGCAAAGCGCTGGGAAGCGCGCTGAACGATCCGCAGAACATGAACTATGCGGAGCTTCTTTATGATCATCCCCTTATCGACACATTGAAGTTCTCGCAGAAAAGACCTCCGGCCTATATTTCTTCTGCAACCTTCGCAATGGCTTTAACAGAGGTGATCGCTTCCCAGGCAAAGAAAAGTGCATATAAAGTACAAGGGGACCGTGTGAAACTGATCGCGGCAGAAAGTGAGATCGGTCCTTTCGATGAATTCAGGAACGGTCTGGCTGCAATGAATGAGAGTTCATTGAAATCGAAATTGGAGTCTTTTGTAAAAAATTCCAATGGTAATTATGACCTTTTAAAAGCGCTGATCGAAAACTGGTTCAATGAATATATGGATCGTGTGAGCGGTTGGTACAGACGAAAATGCAAGTGGATCAATGTCGTTCTGGCGGCTTGCCTGACCTTATTCATGAATGTTGACACGATCGATCTTTCCGTGAATCTCTGGAACAATGCTGTGTTGCGAGAGAGTGTTGTGGCTGCATCTGAAGGTTTTGCCAATGAATATAAATTTGAGAACGACGGAAAAAATGACACTATCCTGGACCAAAAGATCGCCAAGATCAAGGAAACCTACAGGAAGATAGGTATCCTTTCACTGCCTATTGGCTGGGACAAACAATCCGAACAAGTTACCGGTTACCATGAAATTTTTGAGGCGGAGCGACTGAATATCAAAACGGATAACGAACGTAACTTTATCTCAAAGTTTTTTTCTGTTCAGGGCAAACGTATCAAGTTCTACTGGCGTGTGTTATGCGTTTATTGGGAAACGGTCAGCCCAATGAAAATACTCGGGTGGCTATTCACTACGCTTGCCGTGTCATTCGGGGCTCCGTACTGGTTTGAATTCCTGAAACGACTCCTGGCCATCCGGACAATGACGAAGGGAAATGCGCTAAAAACGAAAGAATGATCATCTACAATTGTCATACGCATATTTTCAATATGGAGTGTATCCCGGACCGATTCCTGAAGTGGCCATGGTTGTACCGTATGCTTCTTTCAAACCGGGTTACGGAATGGCTGATCAAAAAGCTGAATTCTTCCCAAATTGACTTTCTTGAAAAACAAGCCCAGTTCATGAAATACAACGCGTACGACTGGCAGGAACTTATTTTTGCGGATCTTTTGAAGAATTATCCACCCGATGCGCGGTTCGTTGTATTAACACTTGATATGGATTTCATGGGAGCCGGGACTCCTGAGCGCAACTATCTTACCCAGTTGCACGAAGTTGCAGATCTGAAGCGCAAATATCCCGCAACGCTTCTTCCCTTTCTCTCCATCGACCCGCGCCGGCTTTCCGGAGAAGCGCTTGTTGACTTTGCCGCAAGATATATCGAGGACCGCGGGTTCCACGGATTGAAAATGTATACGCCGCTTGGTTTTTATCCCTTTGATGAAAGGCTTGACCCATTATACAAATGGGCCTCTGAGAAACGCCTGCCGATCCTTTATCATTGTCATAAGCAGGGTGGCATCTATTACAAAGGAACATTCCGGAACGAATGGCTGAATCCGGGTCATGGATTGAGTTTTAAGGCCGAACCCATGAATAAATTCAGGGATAATTTCATGGATCCAAAATGTTTCGAAATTCTCATTGGAAAGTTTCCGGAACTGAAGATCTGCCTGGCGCACTTTGGAGGAACGTACGAGATGGATAAAGAAGGTTCAGGAGATAATTGGTTCCAGGGGATCAATAAACTTATTGCTGGGAAAAACAATGTTTACACGGATGTTTCATATTCGCTTTGGAATGAGAAACATCACGGCAAATTGAAAGAGCGTCTCGCGGATCCGTTGACCGGACATAAGATCCTTTTCGGGACAGACTTCTATATGACGGAGAAGGAAAACAGTGAAAAGAATCTTGTTTCTAAATTTCGGGAAAAAATGGAAGAAGCGCTCTTCAGGAAGGCAAGTTATGTTAATATAAAGGCTTTCCTCGATTCAGAGATCTACCCGTTCAGGAACTGATATCAGCTCATCCTTATCCCGATGACCATCACATCATCCACCTGGGGCAGGTTGCCGCGCCAGTCTTCAAAAGAATAGTATAGAATGCCTTTTTGTTCGTCCATGGTATTCTCGTACATATTGATGAGCATTTCCCTGAAACGCTTATACATGAATTTCTTTACTTTCGGACCACCGAACTGATCCGCATACCCGTCCGTAAAAAGATAAATGCAATCTCCTTTCTTCAGGTCGAATTCCTGGTTGTTGAATGACCAGGAAGCGGTTTCATCTGAGGCTGTTATCGGCTGCTTATCTGGCTCAAGATCTATGATCGCGCGGTTTCGTACGATGTATACGGGATTATTTGCGCCGGCATAACTTAGTTTCCTGTTATTAAAATCAATGGCGCAGAGAGACATATCCATTCCATCACGGATAGGTGTTGCATCCGCTTTTTGATTCAGCATCTTTTTCAATTCAGCATTCACAAAATTCAACGCATCTGCAGGAGTGTTAATATCCTTGTTTTCGATGGTTTGGTTCAGCAGTGAATTCCCGATGATACTCATGAATGCCCCCGGCACGCCATGACCGGTACAATCCACGGCTGCAACCACAAGGTAATCCGAACGGTTTGATCCTTCCTTTTTTGTGGTAATGACGTTCGCGAACCAATAAAAATCTCCGCTTACAATATCCCTGGGTTTGAAAAATATGAATGATTCAGGCGCGTATTTCTTCAGAAGATCCTTGTCCAGGAAAACTGAGCGTTGCAGTCGCTTTGAATATTCTATACTTGCGGTGATGTCCTTATTCTTTTCTTCGATGATCTCTTGTTGTTCCCGGATCGCTGCTTCAAGTTTCAAGCGTTCCCGAATATCTCTCGCGTAGATCACGATAGCCGGTCGACCGGCAAAAGGTGCGACCTTGGCGCTGCATTCCACGGGGAGAAGTTCGCCTGTCACTGTTACAAGCGGTATATCCGTGAAGATCATTCCTTTTTTTTCCCAGACGTCAGCGATCGTCGATGAGCTTTTGTCAAGTAACTCCTTTGGTTGAAGTTCGAAGAGTGTTTTTTTCTCGAGTTCTTCCCGTGTATACCCGAGTAGTTCAGCCGCTGCGGGATTGCACTGATGCACCCTGCCGTCCGCAATATCGATCACGAACATGGCATCGTTCGCCTGGTCAATGATACTCTCATAATTCGTTTTGGACCGGTCAAGCTCATCCAGTCTTCCGGTAAGGCCCTTTTGCCTCAGAAAAATATTGTAGCTGATGGCAAGTGATACCAAAACAAAACTTCCGCACAGAACAAGTATGATGTATTCCATTAGTTTGCGTCGATCCCCTCCAGGATGGGAAAAATACGTGAAGGATCAAGGAACTCCCCTACCCTGTCCGGTCTTGACACATAACGAACAATACCCGCTTTATCAATGAGAAAAGAAGCAGGCAGCGGAATTCCTTCATCATACTTATCTGCAAAATCATTATCGTATTCATTCAACTGGACACCATAATTCATTGCAGTACGTTGATGATCATCGGAGAGGACTTTGAATTCAAGTCCGAGCTTCATGACCATCCCCCTGTTCACGCCAACCGGGTCGGGACCAATGGCCATACAAAAAACGTTCTTCTCCCTGAACTGCTCGTTATTTTTCATGTACGTTCTCAGCATCATGTGGCATGCAGGGCACCAGTCGCCCCGAACAAAAATAAGCAAGAGATGCCGTTTATTCTTATAATGCGATAGATTTACCATGTTCCCGTTCTGGTCCGGTAATTCAAAATCAGGCGCAGCGGTCCCGGCCTGCACTTTATATCCTTTGAGCGCATGGCTTCCCAACTGCTTCATATCTTTTTTCACACCCCATGCCAACAAACCCTGGAAAGAGATCACCAGCGCGGGGAAGGTCCAGTCTTGCCAGTGAGGATCTCCCATGACATTCCCCGCAACCCAAAATACCACCGCAAGCAACAACATCAGCGGTTCAAACCATTTGTAGCCGGTAAGCGTGAAGACAGGGAAAAAAATTACGCGACCGATCGTTCCAAAAGCTACGAAGATCATGGAGAGCACGATGAAAGGGAACATATCAAACGGATGATCAAGGGCTGCGCCAAGTGCGATCGTCGAAATAAAAACAGCAATGAACTGAAACCGAGAAGTATATTTCCCGACCTCTTTAACGGATAAAAAAAATGCGAGAAAACAATAGGTTACGGCCAGTAAAGGAAGAATAGAGGGGATCAGCATCAGACCGGTCAGGCTGAACAGCACCCCTATAAGCGTATAAATATGAAGGGTTTTCAGGGTTTGAAAGAGTTTGATGGTTTGACTTGCAAATTTACGAAACCTACGCTCTTGGATGATACTTAAGGATCGTTTCTTTCAGGTATCTTCTGTCAAGATGTGTATATATTTCCGTGGTGGTGATGGATTCGTGCCCCAGCATTTCCTGGACCGCGCGCAGGTCAGCGCCACCTTCTACAAGATGGGTTGCGAACGAGTGACGAAAAGTGTGGGGGCTGATATTCTTCTTAATGCCGGCCCGGGCAGCAAGCAATTTGACAAGAGAAAAAACCATGACGCGTGAAAGTTTATCGCCCGATCTGTTTAGAAAGACGATATCTTCTGCCGCCTCTTTTACGCGACTGTGATTTCGGACGGTTTCCCTGTATATGTTGATATACTTAAATGCATTCGCGCTGGAAGGCACGAGCCGTTCCTTATCTCCTTTACCTATCACTTTAATAAATCCCTCATCCTCATAAAGGCAGGAGATTCTGAGCGCAACCAGTTCTGATACCCGTAAACCACAACTGTATAAGGTCTCAAGCATTGCCTTATTTCGGGTTCCGGCGGGCTTGGAAAGATCGATTGCTGCTATTATGGTATCGATCTCTTCTACGCTTAACGTATCAGGAAGAATACGGGGAATTCGGGGGTTGCTTATCAGTTCAGTCGGATCTGAAGCAACAATATTTTCCATGAGCAAATAAGAATAGAATGATCTGAGGCCGGAAATGATCCTGGACTGGGATGCCGCACCAATACCTATTTCCCCTATCCATGCCAGGAACTCTTCAATGTGCTTCAGTGTGATCCCGGAAGGAGAAAGTTTTAGTTTCTTATGTTCCAGGAACTGCAACAGTTTCTCCACATCATGCCGGTATGCCTCAATGGAGTTGTCGGATAAGGACTTCTCCAATTGAAGGTATGCTTTGTAGCCGTTGAGCTCTGCCTGCCAGTTCATTTCGGCATAAAGTTACATAAAGAAGCTTTTGTTACTTTTATACTGTGAAGATCCTGATAATAAATGGTCCCAACTTGAACCTGTTGGGCAAACGTGAACCGGGGATATATGGTAATATGTCGTTCGATGAGTACTTACCCCGTTTACAGCACCTGTTCAAAGATATTACAATTGATTACTACCAATCAAACGTTGAAGGAGAATTGATCAATAAGCTACACGAAGTTGGATTTTCTTATGATGGCATCATACTTAATGCGGGAGCATATACCCACACATCCATTGCAATTGCAGATGCGGTTGGGGCAATTAAGACACCCGTTGTGGAAGTGCACCTTTCCAATATTTTTGCAAGGGAAGAATACAGGCATGTCTCCTATATTGCGGGAAAGTGCAAAGGAAGCATAAGCGGATTCGGGCTTGAATCCTATAGGCTGGCACTTGAAAGTTTTCTGCCTGTTAAATAAACCTCGACCTGTCCAGCGAACTGAATTTCTTCTTCCCGGCGAGATAATATGCGAGAACAATACTGCCGCGATATATACAGGATCTGGCGAATTGTTTTATTGCCTTTTTCTCTGTACTTCTTTTCCTGAGCACTTTGCCGAAATTCCCATAGAATGAAAAATGTGCCCGGGCCACAGCCCACCAATGACCAGGGCCATCGCTAAAAAGGAATTTTACAGCTGCTATTCCGTCGAGCAGCATGCGCATGAATATTTTCAGAAGGAAAAAGGAAGAAGCATGGTTTTTAAAAAGCAGGTACATGTTATTGCGAAAATTCAGATAGGTTTTTTGCGGATTCGATCTGCTCAAGGTGCCTGCGCCAACGTGATATATCACTGAATCAGGAACGTACATGATCTTGTGTCCCCTGTTCTTCATGCGCCAGCAGAGATCGATCTCTTCCATGTGTGCGAAAAAATCCTCGTCCATCCCGCCTAATTCATGGTACAATTTTGCGCGGACGAACATGCAGGCGCCGGTTGCCCAAAAGATCTCACAAGGATCATTGTATTGATCAACATCCTTTTCAACGGATCCCAATATTCTGCCCCTGCAGAAAGGATAACCGAATTTGTCGATGAATCCGCCTGCTGCACCTGCATACTCAAAGTATTCCCTATTGTCGTATGAACGAATCTTTGGCTGCGCTGCCCCGATGGTATCGTCGGTATTCATGATCCGGATGACAGGATCTATCCATCCGGGTCCGACTTCAACATCGGAATTAAGCAAAATGTAATATTCGGCATCAACAAGTTTAAGCGCCTGGTTATATCCCCGCGCAAAGCCGCCGTTTTCTTCATTTTGGATCAAGCGGACGGAAGGGAAATCCCGTTTTAGAAGATCCACTGATCCGTCGGTGCTGGCATTATCAGCAATGACAATCGAGTATTCGGAAGAAGTGTGTTTCAGGACGGAGGGAAGGAAGCGGCTAAGGAAATCCTTGCCATTCCAGTTAAGGATCACAACTGCAACCTTGATCATATGCAAGCAAAGTTACAGTAGTATTTCGTAACTACTTAGGGTTACTGAAATTTTCGTTTGTTTTATCTCCGTACATATCCATTCCCGGCTTCTCTATGTCATAATCGGAAGAATGGAAAGTACGCTGGTGAAGTTTCATCTGCCATCGGGAATCATACCGCTCGCCTTTGGCGTCAGAATGAAGCAGGATAAAATTATTGGTGACAAGGTCGGGATTGTAGAAGACAAATTTTCTGTTCGTCTGATCTTTCATTTTATAATAATGCCAAACTTCATAAGGATATGCCGTGGGCTCGTTCTCGCTTCGCGTTCTTTCGCCGGGAGGGCCATATTGAAGATAAACACGACCCCTGTCAGTATCATACCCTTTCAGTGCGCCCGCGCCGAAATTCTTTAACACATACTTTACGTCCTGCAGGTATGCGACCCATTCTGCTTCGGGGTTTGCCTGGTTACGATTATACCAAAAAGTATAGAGGTATTTCTGCATGGTCTCAAGATCCGCCTTCACGACCTGGTTCTCAGCGTATATTTTTTCTATTTCAGAGGAAACAGGACGGAGAGCTTTGATGTAATCAACCATCGTGTCTTTATTGGTGATCTTTTCGGCAAAAGTGCCTTTGATATCAGCGGAAGCAACATCCGGGAGATCTACTTTGGCTTTTGGATTATTCCTACGGAAGAAAATTTTTCTCTCCGTTACGTATGTATTCGTTTTGTCGCGTATCTCAAGTACAAGGTTATAACTGCCGGTTGGAAGATCCGTGATGTTGAATTCGCTCAGGCAAATATTCACGTTTCCGGCAACCTGGGTGGAAAACTTGTTGTAACTGTTGAGTTTCATCCTCGAAACATAATTCTCAAAATAATAATTGATGAGAAACTTTTCTCCTTCACCGAGGATCTTTTTCGCATTGTAGATCTCAGCATAAATAGAAAGTTTATTCAGGTTCTCCGGAAAATAATTTGAAACATAAGGCAGGATATCGTACCCGCTTTTTGTAAGTGGTCCGTCAACTTCAGCCTTTTTCCAGGATTCAACCAGCTCTATATCGGAAATGCTCACTACGTCGTTCCTGAAGCTGACTGTGACCTCCACCTCTCCCATGAAAGGTTTGCCGTCTTTCTTGTTCTTATCAGAAATATTGAATTCCATCTTATAAACGCCTTCCGCGAGAGCAATGCGTTGCTGATCGATGAAGTTGGCGATGCTGTTTGTATCGGGGCTCTCCGGACCAGCCAGGTTATACTTTCTGAATGCTTTGATTGAATCATTCTGCTTGAAAAGCAGGCTTACTTCCACCTCTCCCTGAAGTTTACCGGATTTGATCTTCTTTTGAACTACACTTTTCCCGAAGACCGTAATGTACACTTCCACGTACGGCCCCTTACCCGGAATATTGAAGGTGGACCATGTCATGAGCGATTGTATATCCCTCGAAAAGCCGGCTAATGCGGCATAAAGCATGAAACCGGATAACAATAAGATCTTTTTCATGTGATCAGTATTTCAGTGAAGGGATGTTGGAGGGATGTACCTGTAAAGATAATCAAAAAAAACAAATTCATTCTCTATCTCGGTTCAGTGATCAGAAACTCGGTCCTGCGGTTCTTTGAGCGGTTATATTCGGTGGTATTCGGGAAATTGGGTAAGGGGCGTGACTTACCGAATCCTTTAAAGCCCGTAAGTTGTTCCTTTTTAACTCCAAGGTTGAGGAGGGTCTCCATTACTGTAAAAGCTCTGTCCTTGGAAAGAGCCATGTTATCAATATCGTTACCTACATCATCTGTATGTCCGTGAATTTCTATCGCAACAATTGGATTCTTTTTCATCCATGAAGCGAATTCTTCAAGGACAACCATTGATTTCTTATCCAGCTCCGCGCTTCCGGTCTTGTAATAGATATTGTTCAGTTGATACGTTGAGCCGGTAACTACCGGGGCAGGCGGAGGCAGGTTTGCTTTCGTGATGAGTTTAAGACCCGGAACAGAATCTTTTTTTGATACCATGGTTGAAACGAAAGCATGGCCGGGTGTTTCTGCCGTAATTAGCAGATCGGCGCCCGTGTTGATGATAACTGCCCTGTAATTTCCGTTGATAGTGTCATAGGTAGCCTTAACGGTGTGCTTCGTAACGGCATCTTTGATCTCAATATCGACTTCCTTAAAAGGCTTGCCTTCCGGGTCCTTCAGTTCGCCTTCAAAAAAAACAACTTCTTTAGGCCTTGCCTTTTCATGAAGGATAAAATAATAAATGTCGTATCCGCCCATTGTTTTATTCTTCGTCCTGCGGGCATCATCTGATGCAAAATATGCGAGGTGCCCGTCAGTGGAGACGATCAATCCCACTTCATCTCCTTTTGTATTGATAGGTATTCCAATATTCTTAGGTTCCTGCCACTTTCCTGATGTGTCCTGCCTTATATAATAGATATCCATTCCTCCCACCCCCGGAAGTCCGCCTTCTCCGCTGCCTTGTGAAGGTCCGCTTGAAAAGTAAAGCGTTTGGCTGTCGGAATGCATGAAAGGAGCTTTTTCATCTCCACTCGTGTTTATTTTGGGACCCGCATTCTTCGCTTGCCCCCAGATCCCATTCGCGTCTTTCAGAGCATACCAGATATCCGTGCCACCCATTCCTCCCGGCCGGTTGCTGCTGAAGTAAATTGTATTCCCATCCTGCGTTATGCTGGGTTGGGAGTCCCAGCGGTCCTTGTAATTGATATTATTGACTTTTTTTAATTCCGCCCATTTCCCCTTTACATTTTCTGTGAACCAGATATCGCATTCCGGCTGCGCACCACCTTCATCCCGACAAATGGTGAAATAAAGTTTATTGTTGTCAATGGTCATGGTGGCGCCACCTTCATTGTTTCCCTTGTTGAAAGGATCCGGCATGAAGTCGCCGCTATCGAATGTTCCGTCGGACTTACGTTTGCTTATGAAGAACTTTTCGATGATCTTGTCAACATCTACAGCGCTGAAACTTGTTGGCTTAACCTGCCGCGTGTACAATGCAAGCTGATCATCCATGGATATAATGGGAAGATACTCTGCCCGCTCTGAGCTAAGGCCCTTAGCGATCTGGGGATCATAGGGGACAGGGTTACCATAGAGTTCTTCATACACCTTTGACCATTTATACAAACCTTTCATATCGACCAGGAACTGCGCGTATTTAGGGTCTACCTTTTTCTCATCTTCCGTTTTAAAATCCAGATACATTTTGGAATACTTCAAACATTCTTTATAATTCCCGTCTTCCCAATAGATGATAGCTAAATAATAATAAGGGTCTGAATGCAGGTTTGGGCAGGAGGAAGCGACCAGTTTGTAATATTTTTCTGAAGGTTTGAAGCCCTGGTCACGATTCTTCAGGGTTATGACCATTTGCCTAGCGTATTCTAAATTGATGCGAGCGTCCTCCGGATCTTCCTCCAGCGCCAGCTTAAGGAACTCCATTCGCTCCTTGTACTCGTATTTTTTCTTATCCTGGGATTTGTTGTAGAGCTTTAAAGCGGCAGTGTTTTCAGTTTCAGGACATTCATCCTGTTTTATCTCCGGCTCGTCTGATTCTTCTTTTCCCGGATCCTTGTCCTTGATATTTTCTTTCTTCCCTTTCTTTTCCACCTTCTCCTTTTTCGGGCTCTTTTCCTCCTCCTCATCCGTTTCCTGCGCGAATAATGGCATGCAGAAAGCAAGCAGCGCGATAATTATCAATGACTTACAGCTTTTCATCCGATATAATAAGCAAGAATTATTCCGATTATACGAATCTAACTATCAATTAGTTACGCTAGCTCACTTCAAGGCATCCGCCTTGGTCTTCGCGTCCTCCATCACCTTATCAGCTTTCTTATTTCCTTCCTCTGTGATCTTATTGCATTTCTCATCCGTTGTCTTTCTCATTTGGTCAGCAGCTTTTTTAGCCGTGATCTTTTCTATTGGGTTCTTCGCGGACTTTTCCAATTCCTCAGCTTTTGCATATCCCTCGGCCTTAACAGCAGCTGCAGATTTTGCAGCTTGCTCTTTAATTTCATTGGCCGCCACCTGGGCATCCTTCATGATCTTTTCTTTCTCGGCTGTCAGGTCCTTCTTAATGTCCTGGATCTTTTCTTCAACTATCTTCTTAACGGTATCTTTGATTTGCTCCTTAACGTCTTCCACTAAGTTGCCGGCAATTTCTTTGACATCCGTCTGCACCTTCGGATCCTTCACGGTACCCCCGAACAATGCATTTAATTTCACTTTCTCAGGCATCTTTGCATTTGCGCCAAGCATATTTGCTTTTGAGAGCATCCCTGAAACCATTTGTTGTGCGCCGGCCGGCATGTCCTTCGTGGGCACTTCAAATGACATCTTGTAATTAATAGTCTGATCAAAACCCGTTGTTCCTTCCACATCCCCGCTTACGCTTCCTGATTTGAACGGAAACTTATCATACGTTACTTTCCCATCCTTGAACGCATACGCAATATCCATATCGGAAAAATCCGCTTTTTTAAATTTGTCAAAACCTCCCAACGCTTCAGCGAGTTTATTGAGCGGTTCAAAATTGCTAACTGTAACCTTGCTTGTCCGAAGTTTGCCGGATCCCTCAAGTGTGTTCAAAACAGGGGTCATGTGCCGGTCAAGCAAAGAAGTGTATGAAATGTCAGTGGAGAATCTTCCATTCGTGTACTGGGCAATGGGCGCCAGTTTTTGAACCGTGTTGAAGTATTTATAGGTTTGCGGTATGTCAAAATCTTTTACGTTCAGTGTCATCTGTACCTGTGGCGATCCTGGATCCAATGTGGAATAATCCCCGTTCATTTTCATGGATCCTCCAAGGAGGTTCATGAACAAATTGTTAAGGATCACTTTAGAATCCCGCACAACAACCTCTCCTTTAACATCCTTCATGATAAGCTGATCATAATGCAACTGTGAGATCGTGGAATTCAACACAAAATCAATATTTCCGGGTACTTCGATCACGGATAAAGCGGAAGTATCCGTGGAAGAAGCAGCGGAACTATCGGAAGACATAAATTCGTTAAGATCAGTAAGTCCGGATCTGAGATCGAATGTTCCCTTTAGAAGAGAGTCTTTAAAAAAGTATTGCATGAAGTTCTCAATACGACCGCTTGCCTTAAAGTCGCTTTTTCCCATGACAGCATCGAATCCGTTCAAGGCAACGAATCGCGGGGAAAATTCCAGCGACATCGTTTTGACATGCATTCCCGGCAAACCATCTGATGCGTATTTAATATCCGAAACATTCACGTTGCCTTTTGCCTCGAACTCTTCATACTTTTGCTGTTCAATTGAAGAATACTTCCCATTCAGTTTCACGTCCGCAACAATTTTACCATTCAATTCATCTTTCTGTTCTATTGGTATAACATCCTTCAACGAAGCCAGATCGATCTTGCCGAGAACTTGTCCCTGGATGCCGGGATCGGAGACAGGCGTAACAATGTGCAAGACCATGTCAACCGGATTCCCTGCCATTTCCATATGAAAACGGTTAAGGTCGGTAACGGTGGCATCGGGATCGCCTGTTGCATTCTCAACATTCAGATCGACAAAAATATTATTCACCGCTTTCGGTAAAGACGGATATTGAAACATTGCGTTGTTGATCTTGAGACCCAGGCCGAAAGAAGGAAGTTTGTCGTTCATGTATTTTCCTTTTGCATACCCGTCAAAAGATAAACTGCCACTTGTCTTGACAGACGCGAAATCTTTCGTATAAATACCGGGAACCAGTGAAAGGAAATTTTTGAATTCGCTTTGCAGGCACTTAAATGCAAGATCCATATCATACCCTTTCTCAAGCATGGAAAACCATCCTGTAATACCGAAACCCAATTCATTCAGGCTGATATCATTCTCCTTCATTGTGAATTTCATCGCAGGCATGTCAGCATCCATTGTTGACTTCACATTTGTTCTGACATTTTTAAGGTATGGGATGTTGTTCATTGAAAAATTCAAGGCGCCGATACTGATCACGTTCTGCAGCTCGAAATTATCCTGTGAAAAATCACCTGAGAGAGAAAAGTTGAAACTATCAAGACCCGCGCTCATGTTTCCCTGATCATCGATGTATTGGATCTGCGCATTCCTGATCTCAAGAGATTTAAGGCTCATTTTGAATTTGAGAGGGCCGGATGTGTCAGCAGGCGCGCCAACGGTGTCCCTTGTAGTAATACGCTTAGCAATATCGTAACTGGCCGTACCATCTTTGCGGATACTCGCCCTGATGACCGGCGCATCCAGTAATATTTTCCGAATCTCGTACTGATCACCGGAAATTACACTCATAAGGTTGATCGTGGCGGTCAGATTCTTGGTTTTGAACAACGTATCCCCAAGAAAAGGTTCAACGTTCGCTATTGAAACATTGTTGACGGAAAGTGTGAAGTCGGGAAAGGAGGAGAATAATGTAAGGTCGAATTCGCCGAAATCAACTTTGGCATTCAGATTCTTATTTGCTTCCTCCTTGATGATGGAAACGATCTTATCCTTGAAAATGAATGGGGCTGCTATAATGAAAATAATGAGCAGCAGGAAGATGATCCCGGTCCATTTTAAGATCCTTTTCAGAAGGCTTTTCTTTTTCATTTGTCGAATTTAGGATATCCTTGATGCGCGACCACGAAGCAAATGGTCCGCAAGAACAAGCGCTGCCATTGCCTCTACCACCGGCACAGCTCTGGGTAAAACGCAAGGATCATGTCGCCCTTTGCCTTCAAGTTCCACCTCTTTTTTATTCTTGTTCACGGAGGTTTGAGTTTTGAGAATGGTCGCGACAGGTTTGAATGCTGTGCGAAAAACAATGTCTTCCCCATTACTTATGCCGCCCTGTATTCCTCCGGAATTGTTCGTTCTTGTGCGAATACGCTTATCTTTTGAATCATAGTAAAACAGATCATTATGCTTTGAGCCTTTCATTTTCACGCCTTCAAAACCACTACCGAACTCAAATCCCTTGACCGCATTGATGCTGAGCATTGCTTTCCCTAAGTCCGCATGCAACTTATCGAAAACAGGCTCACCGGCTCCGGCAGGACAACCTTTTATCACGCAGGTAATGATCCCGCCTATGGTATCGCCCTCTTTCCTTGTCTTTTCAATTAATCCGATCATGGCCCTTGCCACAAGGTCATCAGGGCAACGCACTATGTTATTTTCTGAATGTGAAAGATCCAGTTTCCTGTAATCCTTCAGTAGTTTTACGCTACCCACCTGGGATGTGAATGCGTTAATGGAGATACTTTCTTCTTTTAGAAATAATTTAGCAATGGCGCCACCTGCAACCCGGCAAGCGGTTTCCCTCGCAGAAGCCCGTCCCCCTCCTGTGTGATCCCTGAAACCATATTTCTCATCGTAAGTAAAATCTGCATGGGATGGTCGGTATGAAGACTTCAGATAGTCATAATCCTTTGTTCTCTGATCAGCATTTCGAATGATAAAACCGATGGGTGTACCAGTTGCTTTTCCCTCGAATACCCCTGAAAGGATCTCGATCTGATCTTCTTCTTTCCTTCTTGTGGTGATCTTAGACTGGCCCGGTCTTCGTCTGTCCAGCTCCTTTTGAATAAAGGAACGGTCGATCTTCAGTCCCGCGGGACAACCGTCGATAACGCCACCTATGGCAGGTCCGTGTGATTCACCAAATGTGTTTAGTCTGAATAAGGTACCGAAGGAGTTGCCTGCCATAGCGTACAAATTTAGACATTTATACGCCTTGGATGAACCGTAAACTCAGAAGCGATACCTGAGCGATACCTCATTGATCAGACCCGGCAACTCAAAATTATAGGAGACATACGTGGCATCTGTTTGCGGATCAGGATAGATCCTGTCCGCGCTGGTATACATGAAAAAGAAATTGAGGCCTGATTGAACGGATACACCAAAACGTTTGCCTAATGGAGCCTTAAATCCGATGAAGGGAGAGATCCCAAACGTGTAGTTTCTTGAATCGGTCCATTCCGTAATAGCGTACGAATCAAAGTCCATTTCCCACTGTGGCCCCGCTCCGGTTGCTGTTGCTGAATCAAGTTCAAACAGAAAAGTATAATTCAGGTCTTGTTTCTTAAAATGTCCGGCAAAAATGTCGGCACCTGTGTACCAGGTTACTTTCCTTTTTCCCCAATTATATTCAGCGCCCACCGTTACCCTCACCTCCGGTTTGTTATGACTGGTATAAAACTCACGTATCTGGGTGGAATCTGTGTAGGATAGCAAGTTATAATTGTAAGCATAATAATTATAGGTGTTGCGCAATACAGCCCCCACACCCAGGCGGAACGACCATTTTTTATCAAAATTTCTGCGGTAAAGCAGGTTGAAGTTTGAAAGGCCGGGTGAGCCACCGGCAGCACCTATCAAAAGAGGGAGCGTGTTCAGCGCAAATTCGTTCTTCTTAAATGCAGAATCAGTTTGCGAAAAAGTAGCCAGGTAGCTTCCTAAGGTAACCAGGATCAAGATGAACGTTTTCATGGATGTCGTTTCGCCCTGTAACGGGAAATTCCGGTTTTTATTGAATAATCATAAATTTCATCGTGATTATTTCCCATCTTTGAGTTGAAAACTCCATGAAACTCCTCATAAAAAATATCAATCGCCTGGCATTCCGGCATACTTCGGTTAAAATGCTTTCCGGAAAGGAAATGGCCGAGTTACCGCTACTTGAAAACGCCTGGCTTTCTGCTGATGATGGGGTCATTTCAGGGTATGGTGAAATGAAAGATTTTGGCGGTATTTCAGACTGGAGCGATCTGACCGTCATTGACGCCGGTGGTAAATGCGTACTTCCATGCTGGTGTGATTCGCATACGCACCTCGTATTCGCATCTACGAGGGAAAAGGAGTTTGTTGACCGGATCAATGGCCTCAGCTACCAGGAAATTGCGGAACGGGGCGGTGGAATATTGAACTCTGCTGAAAAAATTGCGGCTATCAGCGAGCAGGATCTTTTTGATATCTCTATGAAACGACTGGATGAAGTGATCCGTCTTGGCACCGGTGCGATTGAAATAAAAAGCGGTTATGGTCTTACGCTTGAGTCCGAATTGAAAATGCTCAGGGTCATTGCACGGATAAAAAGCAAAGCACCACTGCCGGTTAAATCCACTTTTCTTGGTGCGCATGCCGTTCCCAAAGGAAAGACCAGGGAGGCGTATATCAGGGAAATAATTGATGAGATGCTGCCAAACATCGCAAAAGAAAAATTGGCAGACTACTGTGATGTATTTTGTGAGAAAAGTTATTTCAACGAAGAAGAAACCGTAAGGATCCTGGAATGCGCAGCCCGGTTTGGGATAAAGGCTAAAGTTCATGCTGAACAGTTAAGTCATTCAGGCGGGATACGCGCAGGAGTAAAAGTGAGTGCGATCAGCGTCGATCATCTTGAATATATATCAGATGAGGATATTCAATTACTGATGAAAAGCGAAACCATGCCTGTCATTTTACCCGGAGCTCAGTGGTTTTTGCAGCTCCCCCACCCTCCTGTGAGAAAAATGATTGCTTCCGGATTGCCTGTTGCCATTGCTACAGACTATAACCCGGGAAGTTGTCCCAGCGGGAACATGAATTTCATGCTTTCAATCGCCTGTGTCCAGTATAAAATGACCCCTGCCGAAGCGATCAATGCGGCAACCATCAATGGTGCGCATGCCATGGAACTTTCCGAACGGTTCGGCTCCCTTGGCATTGGGAAAGTTGCCAACCTCATTATCACGAAGGAAATACCCTCATTCGACAATCTGCCGTATGCTTTTGCCAATGACCTGATCGATTCTGTTCTGTTGAACGGACGTGTTTATCAATGAAAATCCTGCGTTTCTTATCTTTACCCCATGAAACCATTAATTGAATGTGTGCCGAACTTTTCTGAAGGACGGGACCTTACGATCATCAAGCAAATTACAGATGCCATCGAAAGCGTTGATGGCGTCAGGTTATTGAACGTTGACCCCGGCAAAGCAACCAACCGGACGGTTGTAACCATGGTCGGCGAGCCGTCTTCAGTTGTTGAGGCAGCGTTCCGCGCAATTCAGAAAGCGGGCGAGCTGATCGATATGAGCAAACACAAAGGTGAGCATCCGCGTATGGGTGCTACGGATGTTTGTCCGTTTATCCCCGTTGCTCATATTACCATGGAAGAAACCGCGAAATATGCTCAGGAGTTGGCTACGCGTGCGGGAAAAGAACTTAAGATCCCCGTATATCTTTATGAAGCAGCGCAAAAAAAGGAAGAAAGAAAAAATTTATCTATCATACGTGCAGGAGAGTATGAGGGCTTTTTCAAGAAAATAAAATTGCCTGAATGGAAACCCGACTTCGGACCATCTGAATTTGATGCGAAGCGTGGCGCCACGGTGATTGGCGCCAGGGAATTCCTTGTCGCGTATAATATCAACCTGAACACGACTTCAACACGAAGAGCGAATGCTGTAGCATTCGACGTGCGCGAGGCAGGGAGGACGGCGAAAGACAATAAAGGTGTTGTCCTCAAAGGAGCGGATGGAAACCCGATCAGCATTCCGGGTTCATTAAAAAGTGTAAAGGCGATAGGTTGGTTCATCGAAGAATACGGCATTGCGCAGATATCCATGAACCTTACGAACATAAATATCACCTCTGTTCATGAAGCATTTGATGAGGTCTGTAAAAAAGCTACGGAGCGTGGAATACGGGTCACCGGGTCAGAACTGGTCGGCTTGATACCGCTTAAATCAATGCTGGAAGCAGGAAAATATTTTTTGCGAAAGCAGAAGCGCTCAACAGGGGTTTCAGAATCTGAATTGATCCGGATCGCCGCCTTGTCGCTTGGGTTGAATGAGCTCGGCTCGTTCAAACCGGAAGAGCGCATCATAGAATACCTGCTAAGGGATCCTTCAAAAGCAAAACTCATACGCATGAGCGCAGAGGAGTTTGCGAATGAAACAGCCAGCGAAAGCCCGGCGCCGGGAGGTGGATCGGTCTCCGCATATCTTGGAGCGCTCGGAGCTGCCTTAGGAACAATGGTTGCAAATCTGTCCTCGCACAAGGCCGGTTGGGATGATCGCTGGGAAGAATTCTCAGGTTGGGCGGAAAAAGGCCAGGCGATCAAGGATAAATTATTAAGCCTTGTTGATGAAGATACCGCCGCCTTTAACAAAATAATGGAAGCGATGAGCCTTCCGAAAGGAACGGATGAGGAGAAAAAAGCCCGTAAACAGGCAATTGAAATTGCCACGAAGTATGCAACGCTGGTTCCTTTTCAGACCATGCAGGCGTCCTTCACTGCTTTTGACCTTCTGAAGGCAATGGCGGAGAAAGGAAATCCGAACTCCGTATCCGACGTAGGGGTCGGTGTCCTTTGCACAAGAACTGCTGTTTACGGAGCCTGGTTGAACGTAAAGATCAATGCCAAGGGCCTTGAGGACAAGCCATTCGCCGAGGATATTCTCAAGAGAGGAGCAGATATCCTTCGGGTAACGCTGCTTGCGGAGACGGAGATCATGAAAATTGCAGAGGGAAAACTATAACCTTTTCAAGTCAAATCCGTTCATAAGTATAGGTAGGAAGCATCTCCCCGGCAGCCCGTATTCAATACATTTGAAAGATGAAAAGGGTCAGAAATGCGCTGCTAAAAAATATTGCTGTGAGAAGCGTTCTCTTCTCCTTCCCCTTCCGTTTGCTCCTTCTTAACTTCAAGAAGAACATACTTTTCCTGCTGCTATGGGCTCTTCTTTTCGGATTCATAACGAATGTTGTGGGTTCAAAATACGGGGTCCCGTATCTTTTTCTCAATCCGGAGTACCTCGACGAAAGCGGATTCTTTGCTTACCTGATCCTGGGGTTTTCCTGCGGTGGCTTCATCATGGCATATAATATTTCCAGCTATGTTATGAACGCTTTCCGCTTTCCTTTTCTTGCAACCCTGAACCATCCCTTCTGGAAATATTGTCTGAATAATTTTCTCATCCCGGTATTGTTCCTTCTTGTTTATTGTTTCAAGACAGCCTGGTTCCTGGGAGGGGAAGAATTCATGAGTGCGGGCGGCGTTTGTGTGAGGATCTCGGCATTTCTTGCGGGAGCAACGGTCTTTATTGGCTTCTCTATTATTTACTTTTTCCGCACGAATAAGGATATCTATAAGATGTTCGGCATACGAAGTGAAAGTGAGATCCCCAAACCATCTGCCAGAAAATTAAAAGTGTTCAAGGACATGGGCGTCAGGAATCCGAACCTGATCACGGAGTCCCGCGACTGGTACGTGGAAGTTTACATGAGCGGGCCGTTCCGTTGGAAACTTGTCAGGGCAGTGAAGCATTACAAAACGGCAATGCTAAGGACTGTTTTCAGACAGAATCATAAGAATGCCGCGCTGTTCGTTGCTGTAACCCTGCTCAGCCTCTTTGTATTGGGATGGTTTGATGATGTACCGGTGCTTGCGATCCCTGCCGGAGCAAGTATCCTGCTTTTCTGTACAATGATCCTCATGCTTTTAGGCTTCATGTACACTTTGTTCCGGGGCTGGGCTAATTTCATGATGCTTGGATTATTTCTTTTGTTCAATTACTCTTTCACACTTGATTTTTTCAACAGTACGAACGAAATTTATGGGCTGAACTATTCAACCAGGGCATTGTACGATACAGAATCGCTGAGTCGACTTGCATCCGACAGGGAGACCGTAGAGCAGGATAAGATCAAGACCCTGGCCATACTAAACAAGTGGAAGGAAAGGATGAAGCAACCGGGTGATACTTCAAAGCCGGTGATGATATTCCTGAATACGAGCGGAGGAGGATTGCGTTCCGCATTATGGACGTTCTATATCATGCAATTGTCCGACAGTTTAAGCAGCGGCAATTTTTTCAAACACACTTCCCTGATATGCGGATCCTCCGGCGGAATGATCGGCGCGGCATACTACAGGGAATTAAAAAATATCGGGGGCGAAAACGGCAATGTCAACCTGAACGATCCCGCTTACCTGAATAATATTTCGAAAGATCTTCTGAACCCCGTTGCGTTCAGTATTGCTACCAATGATTGGTTCCTTCCCATTCGCCATGTGGAGGTAGACGGACAGATGCATAACAGGGACCGGGCTTATGCGTTTGAAAGGAAGTTGAATGAGAATACATCTGCAATACTTGATGTTCCCCTCTCCTATTACACAGAACCCGAATCATCAGCAAAGATCCCGATGATGATCTTCAGCCCGGTCATTATCAATGATGCGAGAAAGCTGGTCATTTCTGCGCAGGACGTCTCTTATTTAACGGCTGTACCGCAAGTTGATTCTCTCTCCTGGAATAAATTACCGAATTCAGTGGAATTTAAACGACTTTTTGCAGAGCAGGATCCCGGTAAAACACGAATGTCAAGTATCCTGAGAGTAAACTCCGCATTCCCTTATATTTTCCCGATCGCCGAGCTTCCTACAGAACCCGTTGTAGAAGTGATGGATGCGGGGCTCAGGGATAATTACGGAATTGAGATGTCACTCAAGTTCTTGTACACATTCAGAGAGTGGATCAAGGAGAATACATCAGGCGTTGTATTCCTCCAGGTGCGCGACAAGAAAAAGCTGATGCCGGTAACAGCGAATAAAGGAAAAAGCCTCACACAGTCCTTGTCGAAGCCGCTGGGAACATTCTATGTGAATCATTTTACCGTACAGGATTACCATCACGAGGAGTTGCTCTTCTATTTAAAGGAATGGTTCGGCAACAAAATGGAGATCCTGGATTTTGAACTCAAGACAGAAGAGAACGACAATATCTCATTGTCATGGCATCTCACGCATAATGAAAAACAAAAAGTGCTGCGCTCCATCAGCATGGATGCAAATAAGAAGAATTTGAGGAGGTTGATGGAGTTGTTGAGGTGAGTCCCTTTTTACCAGGCAATGCGGAATCCGGGCCCGTGAATAATACTCATAGTTAGAAAAGTACCGGATTCAGGAATATAACGGAAGTTAATGCCAGGATAGAGTTTATAATAAAGATGCAACCCTCTAAAAGCAGGTTGCTTTATTCCAAAGCTATAATCGATTCCAAGCGGAAGGTACGCCATGCAGCCAAAATTTGTTTTGTTGGAGTAGGATTCAATGACCGGGTCCGGCTTGGAAAGTATTTTTGAAGAATCGGAATACTCCCAACCACCTTGATTGAGATAATCCCATGATATATATTCTTTGGTTCTATAACTAATCCATGTCCTTTGATTAAAGGAAATGCCCACATTAAGACCAATTCCCATGGTTGCAGTAAGTCTTTTCACTTTAATCAGTCTGAAAATGAGCGCCGCATCAATCCTGATCTGTTTCCATTGGTAATTCATATTGTATCTTTTAGACGAGATCGTATCAATAAAATAAGATTGCCCGTTTTGTGAATTGGTCATCGTATCAGATCGGATCGTGTCTGATTCAAATAAATACAGGCTGTGTCCACTTTCTTCCAGGTAAACAAATCCCAGATCAATAACGGGCTGATAGTATCTATATGGGCTAACGGGTTTTCCCGGTTGTATGCCTATAAAACCGGAATACGTCAAATGGGCCCCCCGGCCTGCAGGTTGGTTGTAACGGTCTATTTCGAAATCATGCAAAAGTAATGTGGATCCCGGCGTCAGCCTGCGGAAATCGTCGAGCGAAGCTTCAAGATAGTCGTCATAAAATATGCCAACATGGAAACCATATTCACATATCCTTGTTTTCTGAGTTGTCGTAGGAAGGCTGTCCTGCGCTGAAAAAGAGGTACATCCCAGCAGGAGGCCTGCCAGGAGATATCTCTTTATGTAGCACATGGAGTTCTATCTTGCGACGGAGAATCTCAGGTATGCTGCACCATCCGCAGTATGGATCTTCAAATGATAGATTCCTGAAGACAGCTCTTTTGTATCAAAACTTACTCTATGTTCACCTGCGTACATATTTCCTGCATCCTTTGATGCTACCTTCTCTCCAATGGCGTTGAATATCTCAAATTTAATGTCATCGTTCTTAAGCAGTGAGAATGAAACCGTATAATTTCCTGACGAAGGATTAGGATAGCCATAGAGCGAACCGATCGAGGTGTGATCGTCCACTCCCGCCGGCACAACATCCCAGATCTCAAGGTCGTCAATGGATGATTCAATGAGCGATCCGGCATTGGCATCTTCCGCTATAAAGCGAAGCAGAACTGTTGCAGACGGGGTGATATAATCCGTGACCCTGATAACAAATCTTCTGTAATTGTGATCCGCAACGCTGGTGTACTCAATGGTATCCCATGTAGCGAAATTGTCATCGCTAATCAAGACCTGCCAGTAATCCGTTCCGGGGGTTGCTCCCTGGTCGTTGGAATACCAGCGCCAATAAGAAATTGCAGGAGCTGTGTAGGATGTAAGATTGAAAGAAGGGGATTCAATGGTTGTCATGCCTCCGTCAACATCCTCTGCCCCTGCTCCTGCTGAAGGAACGGAAGTATTCTCCGTCACAAAACACTTGGAACCGCTCGTTGTGTGCTGCACGCCCGGCTGGACGATCGTATTCGGATCAGGCCAGATTAAATAAGAAGCAGATGGTGGATTGGCGAATTCCCATATCCCGGTAGTTGCATTGTCGTTCACAGACCCTACGATCCAGGTTGGATTGTTAATATCAAATGTTTCAAAGTCGTCAATGACGAAACGCGTATGATCCACTAATATGTAATACGGGATATTAGGATCTACCGCATCCGCGCCTGTTGGAAGGACATTCGCGACCGTGCTTTGGTTATCTGTTACGGCAACGTAGTATCTCACAATGGTCCCTGCAGCCTGCGCAGGGATGGTTCCGGTAAGATTCGGTAAGGTACCTGTCATTACAACCTGGTTCCAGGCCGATACATCATCTGTTCTCCAGAAAAGAAGCGCACCGGCAACCCCGCAAATAAAACTTGAATTGTTCACAACAACAGGAATGCTGATTGGCGCGGTTGATGAGGCAGAAAGCACTTCATTGTGTGTTAAGTTCACGTTCGTAATGAGTGTGATGCCGTGATTGGCAAAACCCTGCTTGATCTGAACTCCGTTGGGTGTTCCGTTGCAAATGTTATTATCGCCTCCGTTAGACGGAACATCATCTGCCAGCAATGCTTCAACGAGAATATCATAATACACTTGTCCTTCTGTGCCATCAGGACCGGTTACAAGCGCCCAATGTGTATCCGTGAAAAGTTTGTTCATGTAGTTGATGTTGAGAAGTTGTCCAACATCCCACCATGCGCCTGCTATGATCTCCCCGTCTGCATGTACTTCCCCGACAATATCCTCAGGGTAACGCTTCGGATTCATATCATATCGGCGTATTCCGTTCTGATTTGCGGTGTAAAATCCTATGCCGAGCACAGGATTTTGTGTGAGTGAACATCCCCAGACATCGCTGTATCCTTCTCCCATTGCTCCATTCTGGAAATTGGCGCTTTGCCATGTATAGAACATATCGGAAATGCCGTGACCATATTCATGATATACTACGTCCGCGCACTGTGAGAGACAATTACACTGCGCATCAGCCGCGATGAAGTTGATGGATGTTCCGTTATAATATGCATTGCATGATCCGGACACATCAATGTTAGTGGTAAGAGGATTGTCCATTGAAGGAAAAGTCGGAAACCACGACTTCATATAGTCATGAACTATGTTCACATGATAATAACCCGAAAGTTCCTTGATGTTTGCATTGGCATTGAATGAAAGATTGTTCACTCCGGGGTTCAGTGTCACAGGGTAAGAAGGAACAACGTTATTTGTTCTCACCGAAGACCACAATCCTTCAAGGTAGAGCGTAGCGGGAGTCGGAGTTGTATTCGTTAATCCCAAATATCCGGTTGCGTCTGTGTACTGGTTGGATGTGTTCACATTGATACGCATATTTACCATTGGCTGAGTTGAGCTTGCATTGTAGGGATGCGTTGTATAAACCGTTCCGGTAACGTTCACATCTGTATTCGCAGGAGGCGGAGGCCCGAAATGCATCACAGTATTCCTGCGATATAATATCTTTCCGTCATTCGCATCCACCAACGTATAATAGTTTGCCGGGATACCATTTCCATCCTTTGTGCTGACAATCACTTCGTATACAAGATGGTATTTGTTTTTCCTATACTCAGGTACAGGCAGAATAAAAAGTTCAGGATTAATGCTGGTGCCTGTTATTATTTCCATAAAGCCTGTTTTCGCCGCAACGATCGCAGCTGATGACGACAAAATGGGTGTAGTCGAAATATTAATGTCGCGAAACACATCTAAACCATAAGCAACCACTCCACCTGACAGCGTCATTTTCACATAAATCCTGCTGAAAAGTATCTTCAAGTTATTATGTAATTGATAGTAATTAACATGCTGATATTCATTACTTAATGGATTATTCTGTTGCACAAGATCATTGACCGGTAATTTGAAATCTGCAAGATAAGTGTTGATAAAGCTCATTGCTTTTTGTCCGGGTGTTGCACCGGATACCACAACAGGCGCTCCGTAGGCCCTGTGAGGTAAGCCAGTTTCCTCGTTGAAGATCACCTGCCAGGCGCCGGCGGAATTAAGAAACGTGGTCCAGGTCGACTGTTCCCTCAACTTTTGCTGATAAGCAGAATTAGGAAGTCGTTTGCTGTCATTGGCAAATCTTACCTGGTAGCGGTCGTCATTGTGTTCAATATTGCCACCCGCAAAAGCACAGTTCATGGCAAATGTTACAGCAAGGATGAGTGTGGTCTTCTTCATGGTGATTGGTTTATCAGAGCTTAGAATATGTAAAATAAGTCTATTTCCCTTAGAAATCCAATTACTGGTATGACGAATGCGTACTTTCGCTGGTATGGAAGGCTTCAGACACTCATGCGAGGTACAGGTGCGATTCAAGGACGTTGACGCGCTGGGGCATGTTAATAATGCAAACCACCTCAGTTATGCAGAGTTTGCCCGTATTACCTACTTCAATGAAGTGGTTGGGAAGAACATCAACTGGGACAAGAACGGGATCATTCTTGCAAGCGCAAAAGTGGACTATAAAAAACCGATACGCTTCGGAGATGCGCTGATCGTTTTCACGCGATGTTTTCGATTAGGGAACAAAAGTTTCGACCTTGAATACACAATTTGCCGTAAGGAAGGCTCCGCTTTTATTGAACTGGCAAGAGTGATCACAACTATGGTATGTTATGATTATGTGAATGCCCGTTCTGTACAAATGGATGAGGCCTGGCGAAACAAGATCCGATCCTTCGAGCAGCTTTAAGCTGTTCTGTCGTTTTGTCCAAAATCTTATCTTTGTTAAAAGCTACCGTATGAAGAAGCTCTTTCTGTTGATTCCCGCCTTGTTTACATTGTTGCTCATGTCATGCGGCAGCAGTTCAGATACAGATCCGGGTGGTGACGGGCCCGTCATAAAAGACAGCGGGAAGCAGGATGGCACAAATGATTCTATCGGATACCGTTCTACAAAAAGTTTCTTTCAATCGCTTCCTTCGCCATTGGCAATGGCTGCGGTTTTCAGCAGCTCAGGTTTAAAGTTCATAGACGGCTTGGGGCATGATCCTGACCGAGCGGATAACTACAGCTCAGTCAAGAGTAAGGCGATCAACCTGGGAATATACGGCGCTGACCTTGCTTATTGTGTCGTTAACGACCAACCCGGTCACAGCCGAAAGTATCTCAAGGCTGTGAAACTGCTTAGTGACGGACTTGAGATGGGCTCCATCTTCAACTCAGATGATTACCTGGAGCGGTTTGAAACGAATATCAATCGCAAAGATTCACTTGCGATGATCATCTCGGAATTGAAACAAGAAATGGACCTTTTTCTCAATGAGAACGAAAAAGAGAATATGGCTTTGTTTGTCTTTTCCGGATCCTGGATCGAAAGCATTTACATCTCCACACAGAGTATTAAGAACAAGAAGAATGAGTCTATTTCACGTACCATCGCAGAACAAAAATATATTTTAGATAACCTGGTAGATCTGCTGACGGATTACGAAAAGGAACCGAACTTCAAGGACCTTTTCCTGGCACTGACCGATCTGAAGAGCAGCTTTGATAAAACCACAACGAAAGTAGGCGATGATGTGGCCATAACAAATTTCAACGAACAAGCCTTGAAAGAGATCACGGATAAGGTCGCCACGATCCGAAATCAATTCATAACTCCATAAGGCAAACATGAAAAAGATATTCTTCCTGCTGCTTTGTTCATTTTTCTTTGCATCGTTTTCATACGGACAATGCAAAGCGCGCGCGATCGTAAAATTTTGCAAGGCGGATCTGAAACCGTTCAAGTATGATGCTTATGCGATGAATGAGATCGAGTACAAGACTGAGAAACAAATTGTTCCCGTTGAATTCACCGCATTACAGGGAAACGAGTACAAACTTGTGTTCTGTACATCTGAATTGCCGCTTGCAGTCGGAATCACCATTTACGATAAGCCCAAATACAATAAGAAAAGGAAGATCCTGTACTTTGATGAAAACTCGAAGGATGGATTTCTCTGCGCCTTCAAACCTGAAAAGACCGGGACATTTTATATTGAATACTCCGTTCCCGCATCCAAAGATCCGAAAAAGGGCTGCGTTGTGATGCTCATTGGATTAAAATAGCCAACACAATGTCGAAGATCCCCACAGGAAAAATTGCATACCTGGAGGGAGTGCGTGGTTTCGCCGCGCTCATGGTTCTTTTTCATCATTTTGGGATCGCTTTTTATCCGGCTCATTATGACGGAGGCGCACACTATGACGGATTTGTGGGATGGGCGCATACGGACGGACTGGAAATAAAATGGTTTGAAAGTCCATTGAGCTTTCTTACGAATGGAAATTTTGCGGTCGCTATCTTTTACATCCTCAGCGGATTCGTGTTGAGTCATAAATACTACCAGGAAAATAATCCCATGATCATGGTCTCGGCTGCTCAGCGACGATTCCTGCGTCTTTTCATTCCTGTTGCTTTTACGATCATACTTTCATGGATATTATTGAAAGCCGGAGCGTATAACCATATTGAAGCCAGTAAGATCTCCTTGTCGGATTGGTGGCTGGCGGGATTATGGAAAGTAGATACGGATCTTCTTACACTTATCCAGCACCTTGGCTATAAGGTAATGTTCATGTCGGATAGTTCATTTGATACCAGCATGTGGACCATGACAACAGAGTTGTTCGGATCCATATTTGTATTCGCATTCCTTGCCCTGAGTCATAATGTCCGAAGGAAAGGATTTCTCCTTCTATGCATGTTCTACTTCTACTTCATCACAGGTCAGTATTATTTTTGCGCGTTCGTCCTGGGCATTGTATTGAATTACATTCACAAGGATGCCATGAGACCGGGAAGCGCCATGGCAAGGAATGTGCTGATGATAGGATTCCTGATCGTGGGATTGTTGCTCGGCTCCTACCCTTCTTCCGGAATTGTCAGAGGCACGTTCTTCAAATTCACAGAAGATACCATGCTTGTCACACAGTACCAGATCATTCACGTAATCGGAGCATTCCTACTCATTGTATCTTTTATCTATTCTCCATTGCTGCAAAAGATATTCAGTAATAAATTCTTCACTTTTCTGGGATTTATTTCCTTCTCACTTTACCTACTTCACCCGCTTGTGATCGGAGCATTCTCCTGTAATCTGTTCATGGAATGGCATCCAACAATGGGATATAATAAGGCAACGCTGATCATTTTCATGCTAACCGTATTACTTACGGTTGGTCTCTCCTGGGTCATGGCTAAGTATGTCGACAGGTTCAGCCTCGACTTCTCAAAGAAGTACTACCTCAAATTCATACAAGAAGTAGCGGATAAGAAGAGCGTTAAAAAGTAGTCAGGGGAAGTTGGTAGTTGTAAGTTTCTTACCGATCAACTCCGTCGCCTCCCACTTGAATTCCCTTTTTTCATCCCTGTATATATAGATCAGCTCGAGGTTGTATTCTTTTGCGAGCCTGAAAGCTGAGTCTTTTCCCAGTGAAAGGAACACAGTAGCCCAGGCATCCGCGTTTCCTGCATAATCCGTAATGACCGAATAGCTGTGAAATTCTGAACGTATCCTTTCACCGGTACGGAAGTGCACGAATGGAAAAAAATCTCCGTCCTGCAGGGAACGTACTTTTGAATCAAATCCGGTTGTTGCAACGCATTGTCCGTCTGAAAGTTCAAGTTTCAACAATATCTTCAGAGGGTCCCGCAGATCAGGTTGTTCAATTCCAACCGTCCACAGCTTTCCCGGCATCATCTCACCTGAAGTATAAAAGACCTGGCCGATCTGTATGCAGTAATCGTCAACACATTCCATTTCCATTATATCGCTGAGCATGTCAGCCGTCATACCGCGAATGATCCCCCGCAGATCCAGTTTGCATTTTGGAGACCGGCTGACGTACAATTCTTTTACATCGATCTCCACATTGCCCGTATCCATGGCAATGATATTCCTTTTTATTTTTTCAGGGTCTTTCGCATTCACAAAACAAAATGCATAGGGATCGCATTGTTTCAAAAGAGAATCGAGTTCGCTTTTTTGCGGAGAACGCCATCCGGGTTTGATCGATACATTTCCCAATCCCCATCGCTCGCAGACAGAATAGAGAAACGGATGAAAGCGATTGCCCGTAGCTTCATGTTGATGCGTCAGATTAAAAATGCATGTGAGAAACAAACCATCGAGTGGCGTCAGCGTATCACCGGCATTGATCCTCGAGAGCATGGATTGAGGATCATTCATGGAAAGAAGAGAAGATATCACGCGCAACGCTGAGTCGATCACAGGAGCCAGGTCACGATTACATGAATCGCGATAGGCAACCTGGAAAACTTCGCCTTCAAAAAATCCATCACAAGTCAGGTATGGTTTATTCTCCTTCTCAGGAGTAGGTTCAGAGCAGGAAAGTGCAAATATTAAAATGAGCGCAAAAACGATCCGACAGGCCATGTTGATAAAAACTATAGTTTCGCTACAAATGTATGAATAGTGTAAGAGTCGGAGAATCAGTACTTTTACCGCCGGGATCAGGGCTCAAAGCAACCAAAACGCCTGAATGACAGTCTAATGATTAAACGGCCCGCGATTTGATGGGTCTTAGTATCAGATGGTTACATCAGTCACCCAAGGAATAAAGATCTCTGTCCGAACACAGTTTCAAGACCTGTATTCAAAACCGGACCAGGGTCATTATCTCTTTACGTATAAGATCACTATTGAAAATACCTCAGAGTATACTGTTAAACTCATGCGAAGGCATTGGATGATCTTCGATTCATGCGGAGAGCATCGTGAGGTGGAAGGCGAAGGCGTGGTGGGACAACAACCTGTTCTTATGCCGGGAGATCTTTATGAGTATGAATCTGCATGTAATCTCAGCACTGAGATCGGAAAGATGGAAGGGACCTATACCATGGAGCGCACAATCGACAAACTCCAGTTTAAAGTTTCCATCCCGGAGTTCGAATTGATGACAGGCAGTCGCCTCAACTAAGCATCCTGAAATTTTCTGAAGATCAAAAATGCGCCCATACAAAGCGCTGCGCCGGCAATTCCGTTCAACCTTAGTCCAAGATCGTCTCCCGGATCTATTCCGTAAATAGTTAGTAAGGCAAACAAGGCAATGCCAAACGTTTGACCACATTTTACAAAAAAATATTTGACGGCAAAGAAAACTCCTTCCTGCCCTCCCCCATCCTTTGCCGCGATCTCAGAAAGTATAGCCGTCGGGATGATCCCAAGCGCTGCAAGGGGGAAAGCTGCAAGTCCTACCATGATGTAAAGCCAAACCACCGGATCGCCTCCAAGTTTCCCAAGCCCGCTTAGAACCAGAAATACGACAGACATTATCATCAAACCGGAAAGAACAAGTATTTTCTTCCCCTTTTTTCGCGCTATCCATCGCACGACAGGAAAAAACAAGAGGGATCCAACGACCATTATTCCCATGAGTGAGCCGCCGAGTTCTTTCTCCGCTCCCGCCAGAACAGTAACATAGTATACCAAACCGCTTGAGATCAGACTCAAGGCAATATAAAATGAAAGATCTGCTACCAGGTAGAATCTAAAATTCCGGATCGAAAAAGAATGCCTGATCGCCTTGCCTAAACTAACATGAGAAGGCTTTGCCGTGCACCAATCGCGTTCCCGGATAAAAAAAGAAGGAATGGCAAGAAAAAAGCAGCCAAGAATTGACAACCCAATGCTAACATACATGATCGATAGCCTTGGCGAGATGTCGGTTGCATCCTGTAACCAGGAAGAATAATTATTACAGAGCGCTGCGATGATTATTCCAATGACGAATCCGGCCTGGGAGTATATGGAGAGATCCACTTTGTCTTCAGGTGTCTTCGCCATTTCCGGGATCAGCGCGTTATATGGAATGATGTATCCGGTTGCGGAAATAAAAAAGAAGATCAGGACAATACTCAACCACCATGCATTCGTAAGGGATTCGACTTCCTGGGGCGGAAAGAAAACAAGGGCGCAAAATACCGCTGCAGGCAACATGAAGAAACGCATAAAGGGAATTCTCCTCCCGCTTTTTCGATCGGTCTTGTCGCTTAACTGTGCAATGAACGGATCATAAAATGCATCCACTACCCTTCCCGCTGAAATAATAACCGACAACAGATTAATAACGCCGAACCATACAAGCTGTGGGATAAGCGGTTTCAAATCATCGTTTTCCGGCGGCAGATAAAAATATGGAACCATTACAATGATAAGATTGGTGAGCACACTCCATCCCATCATCCCAAACGAGTAAATGATCTTTATACGTAATGGAAGTGCCCCGCTATTCATATCATTTGATGGCCAGCATGAGCGTTTCCAGCAAATACCGGGCGTCCTTTGGCGTGCCGGTATAATTGTTCATGATCATAGCGAAGGCAATGTATTCTCCGTCGGGTCGTTTTAGATATCCTGCATAACTTCTCACTCGCGTGATATAACCGCCTTTTGCGCGTATCCCGTTGCCCTGTTCTGGCAGCGAGTTGTAAAATATCCCGAAGTGTTTGCTTTGCGTCATCCATTTGAGGATGGAAGTGAAATGTTTTGCGGAGATCGTATTCCATCTCGACAAACCACTGCCATCGTTCTGGAACATCCCTGCGGTGTTTATTCCTTTGCCTTGCCAGAATTCCGCGATCTTCCCGCAACCGGCAGCATTCGTACCAAAACCGGTTGACTTCCGTGCTGTTGTTTTCAGAAGACATTCCGCGTACAAATTGACGCTGTATCTATTCGTCAGGTGGACGACGTCCTTCAAGGGAGGAGAATAACTAATGAAAAAAGTCTTTGGTTTGAATTCTTCATGATCATAAGCGAGTGTCATGGGCTCTTTCGAAACTTTTATTCCATGCTTCCTAAGCATTGAATCAAGACTCCAGGCACAGAAAAATGCGGGGTCCGGTAGTGAACCATCGATCTCGAAATTTTCTTTGTTTGCAGGGATTGTTCCGGTGATGTAGCGGTTATTATCATACTCCGAACCGTAAATAAATGCATTGTCGCCGGTGCCGCCCGCGGTAACTTTATTCACAAGTTTCAATTGGGGTACAAAAGGAACTACACCGGTTATTTTTGTTTTCGTTCCTGTCTCACCCGACCTGAATTGAACGGTAAAAAGATTGTCGTGATAATTCAACCCGCATGCTCCGGCACCGAAATAATTTCCCATATCAGCCCAGATCCACGTAGAAGGGATCATTTCAGCTTCAAAACAACTTGCATCGGCCACTACACTGCCTTTGATCTCCCTGACACCCTTCTTTTTGAGTGCAATAACCCATTTTTCAAGAATGTCAATTGTATCCGTTTTCGATTTGAAATGTTTCGACCCGAATGTGGGATCACCGGAACCAACGATCAGCAGGTCTCCATCCAGGATGCCATTCAGGCTGTCATAGTTACCAATGTAATTCAACCTGGTTTCGTAACGGAACTCACTTCCCAGGATCTCAAGGGCAGTTGCCGTGGTTATGATTTTTAGAGCGCTTGCCGGGACCAGACCGAGGTCAGGATTCAGCGAGGCCATTACTGAGTCGTTGGAAGTATTTATAATATGAACGCCAAATTGCCCATATTTCAGGGAGGCGTTATTCTTAATGAAATTTACTGCAAACTGAAGTCCTGTCTTTGGTTCGCCGGGGTGAAAAATGAAACCAAAGATTAAGGCAAATGAAAGCACGGATATGAATATCCTCATTTGAGGAGTTTGTCTATGGCCGCAGCAAGCTTATGATCCTTCTCTGTCACCTTTCCTCCTGCATCGTGCGTATTAAGCTCGATATCCACTACGTTATAGCAGTTCCTCCACTCGGGATGATGGTTCATTTTTTCAGCTATCAATGCAACTTTCGTCATGAAGCTGAAAGCGTCTATGAAGTTCCCGAACTTGAAGGATCTCTTCAGTTTATCGTTGTTTTCTGTCCACATTTTTAATCGATTTTGAGAGTCAAACAGGTTGAAAATAAATGTACTAAAGATTTGGATATCAGAAATTCTTCGTATCATTGTAGCCTGATTCAGTATCAGACTTCCTTTAGAGTTTAGTAAATCACAAATTTTTAACGAATAAACCCTCCCGGTCCTGATGGACCTCGTTTCCTGAAATGTTTTTCTTAAACAAACTTTATCCTGTCTGTAATGTACGATGCTATTGAGCTGAACGGCAAACTTCTGGCCGAGATCAAAGAAATTGCGAAGAAACTAGGCTTAGACGCCGAAGGCCTGAAAAAAGGTGAAATGATCACCAAAATCCTTGAAAAACAGGCACTTGACAAAGCCCCAAGTCTGAGTGGCAAGCTTGGAAAGAAGGACATTGTTGAAAATGACACTTTAAGTACTGACCTCGAAACTACTGAAAACGTTGCCGAAAAACCGATGGAGGAATTGCCTGCTTTTGTTAACCAGGAGAATCCAACAGTTACCTCGGGAGCTGATTCAGAGAATAAGGGTCAGATGGGCGGGTATGGTCAGCAGCGTTTCGACAAAAAACCCGATCTCTATAACTTCGATAATATCGTAATGGCAGAAGGGGTCCTTGAGATCATGCCCGATGGGTATGGGTTCCTGAGATCACCCGACTATAACTACCTGAATTCACCTGATGATATCTATGTTTCCCAATCCCAGATCAAACTTTTTGGCCTGAAAACCGGGGATTGCTGCCTGGGATCCATACGTCCTCCAAAAGAAGGTGAAAAGTATTTTCCGCTTATCAAAGTTGAACATATCAACGGTCGCGATCCGGGTTATGTACGAGACAGAGTGCCTTTTGAGCATCTTGTGCCGCTTTTCCCGTTCGAAAAATTCAAACTTACAGGTCATAAGGGAGAAACGCTGTCTACCAGGATCGTTGATCTTTTTACACCAATAGGAAAAGGTCAGCGCGCATTGATCGTTGCGCAACCGAAAACGGGCAAGACCGTTCTTCTTAAAGAAATTGCCAATGCCATCGCTGCGAATCACCCGGAAGCCTACCTTATGATCCTCTTGATCGATGAGCGTCCGGAAGAGGTCACGGATATGGCCAGAAGTGTGAAAGCAGAAGTTATTTCTTCTACGTTCGATGAACCTGCCGACCGGCACGTTCGCATAGCCAACATTGTTTTGGAACGCGCTAAACGTATGGTTGAGTGCGGACACGATGTTGTCATTCTTCTTGACTCTATCACACGACTTGCCCGCGCGTATAATACGGTTCAGCCTGCTTCGGGAAAAGTGCTTTCCGGAGGAGTTGATGCTAATGCGCTGCATAAACCTAAACGATTCTTCGGATCGGCCAGGAAAATTGAAAAAGGCGGCTCCCTTACTATCCTTGCCACAGCACTCACTGAAACCGGCTCAAAGATGGATGAGGTGATCTTCGAGGAATTCAAGGGAACCGGAAATTCGGAAATGCAGCTCGACAGGAAATTATCCAACAAACGCATCTATCCTTCCATTGATGTGGTTTCCTCTTCAACAAGAAGGGATGACCTCATGATCGAGAAAGAAGCGTTACAGCGTATATGGGTTCTTCGAAATCACCTTGCTGACATGACCCCGCTTGAATCCATGGAGTTCATCAAGAACCACATGAAAAACACGAAATCAAACGAAGAATTCCTCGTTTCGATGAACAGCTAAGATGAGTAAAGCCATTAAGGTCGGGTTAATTGCCGGCGTTTTAGTCTCCTTATTTTCTATCGCACACCAGTTCATCACGATCGAGGATGAAACCCTTCTCCTCATTTTTCGTTTTATTCCTATTTCCATCACGGTTCTGAGCATTTTTTTAAGCATTAAGGCAACACGTGATGCCTTGCCGGGCGGACTGATCGATTTCAAAAGCGCATTAAAGGCCGGAATTATCACTACTACCATTAACACCCTCGTTTACGGAGTTACAACTTTCGTGATCTTCAAAACCACCGATCCGGCAACATTCAAGGCTGAGTTCCAAGCGGTACTTGCAAAGGAGATCAGCGCTATTGGGAAGGAAAGCGATTCGGCTAAGATCAACACTCGCTTTAACCACTGCATTGCCTCTGCCGACAGTTCCCTTGGTAAACAGGATTACGATGGAGCAACCCGGAATTATATTGAAGCGTTAGCACTGAAACCCGGCGACAAGCATGCGTCGGAGAAACTAAATTACCTGGTTGACCTTCGTATCGCCGAATTTACGAACACCGGGTATGTCCTGCAGAATCTGCTTTCCGTTACCGTTTTTCACATTATCATCGGCGGTGTGATCGCAGCGATCTCCTATTTCTTTCTCCGGAAGGGGGAAAAGGTTTTCTGATTGCTGCATTCAGCCAATCAATTCATCTCCAAGTTTTTGGAAGTCGATCCCGTCAAATGTCCCCGATGTCATCATCAGTAAGTTTTTATCTCCCCACTTCTCTTTCTTAAGGAAATTAACAACCTCATCCCTTTCAGTAAATACGTGTATATCATACCTTGCAAAGGCATCTTTCACTTGAGATAAGGAGATCTTCTGAAGTTTTTTGTGGGCGATGGTACGCGGGTTGAAATAAACGATAGCCGTATCCGCATCATCCATGCTTCCTGAATATTCCTTCAGAAAGCTTTCATTCAGTGAACTGAATGTATGTAACTCAAGCGCGGCAACCAGAGATCGGTCCGGGTACTGTTCCTTCATGGCGCGAATCGTAGCCTTCAGTTTAGATGGTGAATGCGCAAAGTCCTTATAGAAAATGGTAGAATCGGATCGCATTACCAGTTCCAATCTGTTTGCTGCACCTCTGAAAGATCCAATGGCTTGATAAAACTGTTCATCGCTTACATCTATTTCGTTCAACACAAGCCGGGCTCCTTCCGCATTCATTAAATTATGTCTCCCGAAGATATGCAGGGCTGTTTCTGGTTTCATGTTTACTGATCCGGTCAGGCTTGTAATTCCATCACGGATCCTGAAGGCAGGAACTGTATACGGTTTTATTTTCAAGTCACTCCGTATCTCCCCGGCAAGTCTCTTTAAATGATCATCTTGCTTACACCAGATCAAAGTTCCTCCCGGCTGTATCAACTCAATGAACCGGCGAAACTGTTCCAGGTAATTATCAAACGTCGGGAATACATTGATATGATCCCATGCAATTCCTGAAAGCAGGGCTATATGTGGTTTGTACAGATGAAACTTAGGACGACGGTCGATAGGAGAGGACAAATACTCATCACCCTCCAGAACAATAAGCTGTGCTGCTTCGCTGAGCCTGACCATGGTATCAAAGCCTTCGATCTGGGCGCCGACCATAAAATCAAAATCTTTCTTTTGAAACTTCAATACATGCAGGATCATGGCAGTAATTGTTGTCTTTCCATGACTACCGCCGATGACCACCCTGATCTTTTCCTTACTTTGATCATAGAGGTATTCAGGATATGAATACACCCGTAACCCTAGCGCTTTCGCCTTCAGCAGTTCCGGGTTATCGGCGCGGGCATGCATACCCAGGATCACTTCATCAATACGATCTGTGATACGTTCAGGATCCCATCCTACGCCTGCTGGAAGTAATCCGGCTTTCTGAAGCCTGCTCTTAGAAGGTTCATTTATCTCATCGTCCGAGCCTGTTACTTTATATCCCTTTTGGCTGAGCGCCAGGGCCATATTGTGCATTGCGCTGCCTCCGATTGCGATGAGATGAATATGCTTCACATGGGCAAGTTATAAGATTTAACAACATCTTTGGAAATAGTGAAACCATTAGGGACAGGCTTCGTAGAAAAAGCCTTCCCCACAATTAACGTACGGCACAGGTTAGCTTTCGGCAGGCGAGTAAACCCTTTTTAATCCATCGAGACCATGGAAAGAAAAGATAGCCCGGAATTTCCGGTCATTCGGAATATGCGTGATCATTGGGAGCGACTCCAGCACCAGATGCGCAGCGGGAATCATAAAGACTGGAACATCATCGGAAAGGTCGCCCTCCAGCGACTGAAGCTAAAATTTTACCATCCGGAAGGAGATATTCTTGTCTTTCCGCTGAACGAGCTGAAAGATCTCAGGGTCATTTACTGGGGATATGATCATCGCAGAAATTCGCCTACACCACATCCCATTGCGAGGCATTTGTACAAAGGAAACATGAATTATCTGAAATTTCAATTCCGGAAGCGTACTTTCACTATTGAACTGTACATTGAGAGTCTGGCCAAAAAAATGGAATTGATCCGCATACTCGAGGCATGGTACCGCGAAGGCAATGATTTCGCAGAGTATTACGGAAAGATCCCTTCCTTCCTTCTCAAGCCGAGGATGATGACAGTTCCGGGAAACTGATCAGTACTTGATGAATTTACTGTTCGACTTGCTGTTCCCATGCCCAATGGTAAGGAAATAAACACCGGACTCAAGTGTCGAAACATCAAAACTCACTTCATATCGTCCTGCGGCGGCGGTAATATTCTCAGACAAGGATAGCACCTTTCTTCCGGTGATGTCAGCAACATAAACAGAATTGATCCCATCATCTGTAAGACTGAAGACGCAATTCAAATGATCCCCGACCGGATTGGGATATAAGGCATGGATCAAGGTTTCTCCGGGAGATTCCATCCCGACATTGGATAGCTGGTAAAGTTTCACATCCGTCGCATTAAGCACATTCCTGTCGCGCTTGGTAGAGCCGTGATTGGCCACATAAGCCACAACCCTGCAGCGAGTGTCTATATAATTTGCGGGAACCGTATAAGTTACTGTTGTACTGTAAGGCGTGTTAATGACCGGTGTGGCGGGTATGATGCCGGAAGGACCCCAAATACCCGTTGTCAGTTCCTTTCTCGCAACGTAACGATGCGGATATCCACTTATGAGCTGGGTTGTTGAATTATATTGACCCGGATAATGCAGGTTCGCAAAATTTGCGTCGTAACATTTCTGGTCGTAGCCCGAGCCTGTACCGATGATACTGTCTTCAACAAGATAGATATTCAGTCGCAGCGGATCTGATCCGGGGATCTGGCTGAAGTTAGCAGTGGCTGTTACAGTCAAAGCGCGTGTTGTGATGTTATACGATCCTGTTATTTGGACATCTACCATCGCCGGATCGTTCGCAACACGAGTAGCGACTGTGTCAAAGCCATTCACGGTCATGTAAGGTACGCTGTCCAACCATGGATAAACGTCCCTGTCGATCATGATAGCCGGAGCGAACCCAAATGTTGAAGGAGCGAAGCAGCTGTACATACCTGTTGCGATCGGGTTCGTCATAGCATCCGTTCCAAATCCTGAGTGATGCGTCATCAAAACACATTTACTCGTATTCGCATCGCGCCACTGGTTAATGTCATACGACTTCATCGGGCACATTCCGCATAATGCAGTTGTGAATTCCTCCAGCAAAACTTTCTTCACGGGAGAACTCTGAGCGTTTGCTCCAATAACAAAAAGGATCAGTGTGGTTGAGAACAGGATGAAGTACTTTTTCATGGCGTGTGTTTTATGACAAAGCAAAGGAACGACAGGATGAAAAACAAATCAAACTAAAATCATTCATAAGTTACCATTCCAATCAGGCCTTGTCCAACAACCATCCTGTGACATCTATTCCCGTTTCAGTATTGATCCTCTCCTTATACTTAATAAGTTTCTTATAAATACTCCTGAAATGTTCCTTCTCCGAATGCTTATTTCCGGAGCTCGCAATATCATTTTGAAAGAAGTTTGCGAGTAGTTTCAGGTGACGTCCCGCTTTCCTGTCCTTTTTTACATGATAATGAAAAGCCCTTGCCTGGTAACTCAGCAGATCGAGATCGTTGAGGTCGTAGCAGAGAATGATCCCGAAGAGTCGTTTAGATAACTCATCCCTGCTACTGTGTCGCATCCATTGCTGGTAATAACGCCTGCACATCCTGAGATCTTTCATGTGGTAATATGAGAACATGATGTTATCGAACAGAACGGCTATCAGGCTGTTTTGAAAAACGCCGGAATGTTTCTTTATCCGCAGCATCAACTCTTCTCCGTGCTTGGCAGCGCCGAAATATTTCCCGGATGCGTACAGGAAGCTGACATACCCGTTCAGCACATTGCAGAAGCGCTCATCAAGCCTGAGTTCGAAATAACGCTTTGGTAATTTCTCCATGAAGGCATTCACCTTTCTGAAAGTGCTTACGGTTTCCGACATACGTTTCATTTCCCTGCAGGCATTCATCAGGTTTCCCAGGGACACAACATATTCCGGTGCGTTTTCATTCAATAATGACTTTCTTGATTCGAGCAGTTTGACCAGCTTTTTCCTCCATGCATAACTTTCATTCCAGTTGCCGGTGAATCTGTAACATAAGGCCAGTGACGAGCATGTTTCCTTCGTTATGGTATAACCGGAGGGAGCTACCCGGTAAAGTTTCAGTGTATCCCGAATGATCCTGTTAAGTATTTTCTTTTCTGCAACGCCGATAACGCTTTTATGGTGAATGATCTCCCAGAAATAAAGTATACTCCTCCTGATGCTCAGCCATCGGCCCGCATCCGCGACATACTTCTTTATTTGCTTCTCCTCCACCCCTTTCAATCCTTCCTTTGGTTTGGCAGAAGCCAGGGCAATGTTCAGTTTCCATTCGTAGCAAGGAAGCGTGAGCAGGATCCTGTCCTTATCTATAGCGATGGTTAAAGCCCGGTCGGCCATTTTTAGCGCCGGTCCGAGTTGCTTCTTCTGAAATAATATATCGGATTGCTGTAAATAGCGGGTGATAGTGATATCGTCGGAAGAATTTGAATGGAAATTTTCCAGGCTCTTCAAAATCAGAGCGAACGTATAATGTTTGAGCTTTTTGAATGCCGAGGGCGATATGCCTCCTATCCTCGCCTTTGCTTTTTGCTCGTTGTATTCTGCCGAGCGATCGATAAAGTGGAAAAGATCCAGGTATTTCTTTTCGCGTTTGCTTCCCCCAAGGTTTCTTGTAAAAAGAACAAAATATCGTTTCTCATTCTGGCTGAGAGAATGAATGAGGGAATGAAGTTCTTCGCTGGGTGTCTTCACGGACGAAATACGTTCTTCGACTTCGCTCAGAATGACAGTTTCACTTATTTATCACAATTAAACCTATACCTGTCATGGTGAGTTTGACGAACCACGAAAGTACGAAATACGTAAAGGAAATGAATAAAATAAAAAAAGAGGGCGGGGCCCTCTTAAACTCAATATTAGAATAGATACATCTTTACCTGGCCGGAAGTTTGATGATGCGGCCGGAGCTTTTCATGTCGCCAGATGTGATGCTGTAAATATACATGCCGGAGCCATGGCCTTCGCCGGACCATTTCACATCGTTAGCGCCTGCAACACCGTTGAAAGCTGAATTGAAAACGAGTTTACCATAAATATCGTAAACGTTGAACTGAACTTTTCCGCTGTTCTTTAAAATAAAACCAATATTCGTTTCATTCGTGAATGGATTAGGTGAGGCAAGTGAAGATAGCGGGTTGGCCATTTCTGCTACCGAGAATAGCAATGAGTCTGAAAGTTGTAAGACTCCAATATCGATATTCTCATCACCGGTCTGGTAGAAGAGGAACATGATGGCATCGAACAACATTTCATCTCCAGTACTGAACCCTGCAGTGACTAACTGAGGCGGGCTATTCGGATTATTCGGATTGTTCGTTGTGTTATCATAAACGTGCCTTGAGCGGAGCGTATAGCCGGTTGGAATGGTTGGCATGAACCGATACGTATAGAATCCCTGCCACATAAAATCCCATCGATTGATCCGTATCAATTCAACGGTATCAACAGGTGAGGTGGCGTAATTTATCGCCGTAGTGCAAACTTTATGCGAATGCGGGAATACAGCGAAAATGGAAAGTGGTAAGGGCACCGGGCCATAGGAGGCGTTAAAGGTTTGAACTGTATTAGCCGGAATGATGAGCGACCAGTTCTGAAGCGGAGTTGCTGCGAACATAGGACGTATTCCCGTTTCATTGACAGGGTAATAATACATTCGGATCTTGGTGCTGTCGGTCTGGCCCTGTGTTCCGGCAGGATAATGGATCTGCACGACAAACTTTGATCCGGCCTTAATTCGCATTCCCGTTTTCAATGGAGCCTGCCCGGGGAAAACTGTTGGCATGGCACCCGGCGCATATCCGCCAACTTCAAAGTCGCCGGCCTGCGAGTAACAAGTTCCGGATAAATTATTCGTGGAACTTCCCATCGTATCGCAGGTGATCACAACGTGATGGACAATGTTCGGGTTGCCCGGAACAACTTCAAACGCTCTCAGATACTGATCCTGTGATAAATTCGCAGAAACTGAAAAGCAATTATATGCGTCGGTCGTTGGAGTTGCATTGCTAACGAACGTTGGGATCTGCAGGGTCATGGTTGGTGTACCCAACAATTTGTATTGTGGAAAGGTTGGCGGGACGGGCGCAAGCGTTGTGTCGCCCTGTGCTGTTCCTGTGGATATCCAGCTTAAAATATTTGCCTTCTCTGTTGCAGTGATAAGACGCTCATGAAGGAAACGGGTGTAAGTTGTATCAGGTGGCCAGGGTGGCATTTTGTTCGCGCCAAGCATCGTTTGAATCAGGGGTGCGGCAGTTGCAGCCTCGGAATAATACATGAGTGGGAACGGCCCTCCCCCGTTAGGACGGTGGCAGGTTACACATCTGTTGTGGAATATTCCCGCAACATCACTCCATACCAATTGTGAAAATCCCTGAAAGGAGATAAGGGCTGTCGCTAAAACGAGTAAAACTTTTTTCATGGGAAAATTTACTTTTAGATAATGTTGGCTGCCAAAGGTTTAATCTGTTGAATGCGTAATTGTTGCAAAGATATGACGGTTTTTCAAACCTTACATATATTTGATTAACAGCTACTTACGTTTCGATTTGTATTTCGCCGACCAGAAAAAGATCAGGGGTGTAAATAATGCGGTGGGCAGAAGCCAGCCCACAACGCTCGGGATAAAAGGAAGATGATGAAGGTTTACCACAAGAAAAGCAGTGAAAGCAGCGATATATCCCCCGGTCATTTTCCCAAGATGCGCAAGAAGCCAGTAGTTCGCCTCAGTGATCTTACCTCTGAAAAGTTTAATATCCTGGAGCGCGTTCATGAAGCCGATGGTTCCAAAAACACAGAACACCGATCCGAAAACATTACCGCTGATAAGTTTATACGCGCCGAAGGAGATAAGGATCCCGCCGAAAACTAACATGGAGATGGTAAGAAGCCAGTCGATAAGCGCGGGCTTTTGCCCCTCCCCCAGTTTTTTGAGAGAGAGGAATCTGGTTCCGCTTCCTGTAAGATAAATTGTGAAGACTCCTACAGAGAACAGAAAAATGTTCGGATGCAAAATGGAAAGGATGAGTGCAGAGAAGCCCGTTGCCTGCATCCCAAAAAGAAATATCTTACCGATCAGCTTATGGATCTTGTCTCCTTTCTTTCTGATAATTGAAATCGTTCCGGTGATCAGGCCGGTTGCGCCCGCGATGATGTGGATGACCAGAAAAATATTAAAAAGTGTTTTCATAATGAGTCCCTGATTAAATTGGTTACAATTATTGCGCCTTCCCTGTTCACATGATCTCCATCCGGAACAAAAAGGGAATCATTCATTTCCATCTTCCCAAGGTCAATCAGTTTAATATCCATAGCTTCCATAAGTGAGTAATAATGGTTTACAAATTTCCCAGGAACTTTTTTCAAATAATAAGGGTGAAGAGGCGTATTCAAAATGACAAGCTCTATATTGCTACTCTTACAGAGTTCAATGATCTTATCAAAATACAGGATATTGATGGCAGAGAAACCGCGAAGTGTATCCATTTCATAATACTGCGCTTTTACCCTTTTGTCGATGATCGTATCACGGCGCGGTCCGCCTCCGAACGTATTCTCGTAATAACCGATGAAAGGATATTCATTATTCTCTGAAACGTAATACCCGAAACTCTCAGCATTGAGGTTACGGCTGAATGCTGCCAGTTTTGTGCGATTCTGTTTTAACATCTTTATCTTTTCTTCAGCCGGTAATGTATAAAAGTAGCGCGTTGCGACGTTTAGCGAATACCTTCCATAAATGAATTCATCATAGTAATTTGTAAAGCTATGGTACGCCACACCAAGGTAAATTCTTTTTATCCCCGGATGCCCTTCAAGGAGGCGCTCCAGTTTAAAATAAGTATAATACAATGCTTCAGCGCTGTTTGAAATATTGATCCCGCCGGTCAAAAGACTATCGTTGATAGCATGCTGAATATGCGAATCGCCCGCAAAAAGCGTCTCAACGGAATCACTTAAGGGATAGTTCTTCATTGTGTTCAGGTATAGGTAACCGGGTAAGGTTAGGGCGATCCCAAGGATCAAAACCGGTATGAGAAGAAAGATAAATGTTTTGGTAATGAATTTTTTCATCTGCCTTTTCTAAAACTGAAAATAAATAAACTGTTGAGGTTGGCCCCCATAATAATAAATGAAAAAGATGAGCGTATAATAGAAACTCCAGCGTACTACCCTCCCCCAACCCGAACCGAAAACCTCAAGTGCATATTTCTGCTCCCTTCCGAACCATTCGATCGCAATAAAGATTCCAAGTGTAACAGAAATGAAAAGCATACTTCCTGCTCCATAAAAATCCGGAATAGAAAAGAGTGATGTGGAGAAAGTATAGGAAAAGTATTCACAAGCCTGTGTCAGACTTTCGGATCGAAAAACGACCCAGGCGATAAGGGTGAGGCCGAACGTCAGCAAAATACCCGACGCTTCCTTCAAGGATGGGAGAATTTTTCCCTGCGCAGCAATATCTGTATTCAACCGATTCTTATTCCATAGTAATAAGGGCAAAAAGTAAATTGCATTCAGCGCTCCCCAAACAATGAATGTCCAGTTGGAACCATGCCAGAAACCGCTTAGGATGAAGATGATGAATACATTTCTGATCTTGATGAGTGTACTACCGCGACTACCCGACAGCGGGATGTATAAATAATCCCTGAACCAGGAAGAAAGGGATATATGCCATCGTCGCCAGAACTCAGCGATGTCGCGAGAGAAGTATGGAAAAGAAAAATTCCGTAACAACTCTATTCCGAATAGCCTTGCAGTCCCCAGGGCGATGTCCGAATATCCCGAAAAGTCAGCATAGATCTGGAATGCGAAGAAAACGGCTCCAACAATCAGTGTGCTTCCTGAATAATTGCCGGGTTCATCAAATGCAAGGTTGGCAAACTGGGCGCAGTTATCTGCAATGACGATCTTTTTGAACAGGCCCCATAAAATTTGTCGTAACCCGTCCGCGGCTTTAGAATAATCAAACACCCTCGCATTTTTCAGCTGAGGCAGCAAATGCGTGGCTCGTTCAATGGGTCCGGCGACAAGCAAAGGGAAAAAGCTAACGAACAGAGAATAATCTACAAGGTTCTTTTCGGGGCGGATACGACCGTTATAAATATCGAAAACGTAAGAGAGTCCGTGAAACGTATAGAAAGAAATTCCGACCGGAAGTACAAGCTTCAATGTCCATGGATCTACTTCAAGACCAAAATGCAAAAGAGCTTCCGCAAAGGATTCTGCAAAAAAATCATAGTACTTGAATACACCAAGGAACCCCAGGTTGACGATGATACTGAGCCAAAGCCATTTCTTTCTGCCGGATCCTGTTGCGTCGGCAATTTTAGATCCGGTATAAAAATCCAAAAGTGTACTGAATGCAAGGAGAGAGAGAAATCTCCAATCCCAGAAAGCATAAAAGAGATAACTGGCAACAAGCAGGAGGCAATTCTGCAGGAAACGGTCTTTCTTAACCGCAAACCAATAGAGAAAGAAAACCAGGGGTAGGAAGATCGCGAAGTTGAGGGAATTGAATAACATATCGCCGCAGCTATTCACCGAAATTAATCAAATCCTGTATTCATGGCATTTAGCAGATACCTGTGCCAAATGCCGATGCGGTGCCGGGTAATTAAGTAATTTTGAAGCCGGATGAATAAAAAACCGCTTCTCGTGGTGATTGCCGGGCCAACTGCCTCCGGTAAAACCACGCTGGCAACCGAACTGGCCTTGAAGTTGAATACAGAGATCGTCTCTGCCGATTCACGGCAAATTTATAAGGAACTGAATATCGGCGTTGCCAAACCCTCGGCTACGGAGTTAGCTTCTGTCCTACATCATTTCATTGGAACAGCTTCCGTTAATGAGGGTGTCTCAGCAGGAAAATATGAAATGCAATGCATTCCGCTTTTGGATAAGCTTTTTGAAAAACATTCTGTTGTGATCATGGCCGGAGGCAGCGGATTGTATATTGATGCCGTTTGCAGCGGATTTGATGAGCTTCCTCTTGCAAAGACCGGCACAAGAGAAGAACTGGCCAGGCAGCTCCGGGAAAAAGGATTGTCGCACCTGCAGGAAATGCTGAAAGACTCTGACCCGGAGTATTATGAAGAAGTTGATCTGCAAAATCCCCATCGCGTGATGCGGGCGCTTGAGATCTGTTCTACGGGTATCAAATATTCCGAGCTGAGGAAGGGCAGGAACAAAACAAGAAATTTTGATTCGATCGTTTTATCAATTGATATTCAAAGGGAAGAGCTATATCAGCGGATCGATAAGCGCGTTGAAAAAATGATGGATGCGGGACTCCTCGATGAGGTCCGTTCATTGATTCCCAACAAACACCTTTTGGCTCTTCAAACTTTTGGCTATACGGAGTTATTTGAACATCTTGAGGGAAATATTTCGCTTGAGGACTCCATCAATAAGATCAGGCAGAATACACGCAATTATGCAAAACGGCAATCGACCTGGTTCAGGAAGAAGACGGATCACATGATCAGGAACGCAACTGATGCGTTGGCGCTGATTGAAAAAGCTCAAGGGGGTTCATGAAAAGTTTACTTCGCTCCTATTCCGTTATTGAGAAGCCGATCCTGTATGTGATCATCGCGGAGTTTTTCCTTCAGCTCATCAACTCCACTTTTTTGGCGATCCTGCCCTTATACATGGACGCGGAAGAGTATTCCGATCCGGATATCGGGAATTCGATCAAGTTCCGGTACCTGGGCGTTCTTGTACTCTCCATTTTTCTCGGAATGTACATTCGCGGCAGGCGTCTCAGGCATTTATTCACGTTTGCCTGCATTTTCGTTCCACTCTTTGGTTTAGGGGTCGTATATACAGTTGGCCTTCACCAGATCGAACTGAATCATGCCATGCAGATCATGTGGGGGATCTCTTTCACTTTTATGCAGATCCCGGTTCTGCCCTTTATTTTACGGAACAGCGCAAAAGAAAATCATACGGCTGCTATCTCTTTGAGTTATGCAACCTGGAGCGTTGCCACCATCCTGAGCCATGCGTTGATAGCGATAATGAACGGCGCTGATCCCGTTCTGTTCAATGAGAAAAATATTCTCATCATTTTCTCCTGCACCGGATTTATCAGCCTTTTCTTTATATGGAAAGCAAAGCTCATTGAATTTGTTCCTCCTAAAGATGAAGGAAAGACAATGATCCTTAAAAAAGATATTCCTACGGTCGTAAAAGCGCTCATTCCTACACTCATCATAGCCGTTGGCGCCGGATTCACGATTCCGTTCATCAGTTTGTTCTTTTCGAATGTGCACCATCTCAGCACAAGCCAGTTTGCAACATTGAACCTGGTTGCTGCTGTATTAGTAGCAGGAGGTTCGCTACTGGTGCCGAAGATCAAAGAGAGCCTTGGTTATAAAATTGCAGTACCATCAACGCAATCCTTTGCCATTATAGCGCTGGTGTTGATGGCAACGACACAATTCTATTCCCATTTATCTATTGCAGTGTTCATTGCGATGGGTTGTTACCTGTTGAGGCAACCATTGATGAACCTTGCCGGACCCATGACAACAGAGATCGTGATGGATTTTGCGGGTAAGCGCAACCGTGAGATCATGAGCGCGCTTAGCGCTGCGATCTGGAGCGGTAGCTGGTACTTCAGCGGTCAGCTCTTTGCGAGCATGCGGGGCGAAGGCATTCCGTTCGTGAATATCTTTCTCATTACAGCAGCTCTGTATGCTGTAGGGGTGGTCTGGTATATTTTTCTTATAAGAGCATATGAAAAGAAAACCAAATGAAGCTTTATTCTTTATCTTTGACCATCCCCCGGACCTGTCCCTTTAAAGAAAATGCTGGCGCTACTTAAAAAAGAGGTAAGATCCTTCCTGAGTTCGCTTATAGGCTATATCGCTATATGCGTATTCCTGCTTCTGCTTTGCCTCTTTACATGGATCCTTCCCGGTGATACAAATATCCTTGATAACGGCTATGCCAACATTGACCCGCTTTTCGCGCTGGCGCCATGGGTATTCCTGTTCCTTGTGCCGGCAGTTACGATGCGCTCCTTCTCCGATGAAAAAAAATCGGGGACGATCGAGTTGTTATTGACCAGGCCGCTGAGCGACCTGAAGATCATCCTCGCAAAGTTCCTTGCCGGTTTCCTCCTGGTGCTGTTTGCAATTTTACCAACGTTGATCTTCTATTTCACCGTTTACAAACTCAGTCTTCCGCCCGGGATCGATACAGGCGGAACCTGGGGATCCTATATAGGCTTATTGTTCCTGGCCGGAGCATTTGTTGCCATTGGAATATTTGCTTCTTCGATCACAGAGAACCAGGTCATTGCATTCATCGTTGCGGTATTCCTTTGTTTTTTCATTTATATGGGATTCCAGTTCATTGCTGAAATCCCCTTTCTTGCGGGGATCGATGAGATCTTACTTCCACTGGGCATCAACGATCATTACATTTCCATGAGTCGGGGTGTGATCGATTCCAGGGATATGCTTTACTTTTTCAGTGTTATCGGCCTGTTCATTCTTCTCACCCGAACCGTTATTGAAAGCAGGAAATGGTGAAAGGATCAAATAATCCGGCGCGGAGGCGAGATCTGATGCAATTGTTGCTTGGTATCCTTGTACTTGCACTTTTGAATTTCATTGGGAGCAATTGGTTCTTCCGCCTGGATCTCACCACAGAGAAAAAACACACTCTATCCTCCCATACCAAAGAACTGCTTGAGAACCTGGATGATGTTGTTTTTTTCCGTGTTTATCTCAAAGGAGATGATTTTCCTGCAGGATTCGACCGCTTACGAAACGCAACGAAGGAGATGCTGGATGAATTCAGGATCTATTCAGATAATAATGTGGAATACGAGTTCATCAATCCCATCGAGGGCATCTCGCAGAAAGAGCAGGCAGATGTATTTACCCAGCTTTATCAGAAAGGGATCACACCTGCCATTCTCGAAGTAAAAGAAAAAGGCGGGACTTCACAACAAACTATTTTTCCCGGAGCGATCGCCATTTACCAGGGAAGGGAAACGGGAGTCCAACTTTTTAAAGAACAGCTGGGTATTCCAAGTGAGGTTGTATTGAATAATTCCCTCCAGGGCATGGAATATGAACTGTCCAACGCCATCCGGAAACTACAAACCGTTCTCAAACCCAAAGTGGCATTCCTGGAAGGGCATGGTGAGCTCGACAGTCTGCAGGTAGCGGATATCACCGGCTCACTTGGCGAATATTATGTTGTAGAAAGACTCGATCTTCAAAGTAAGCTCAAAAATCTTGAAAAGATAAAAGAGTATGACGCTGTCATCATTGCGAAACCCGATAGCATTTTCAGTGAGCAGGACAAATTCATCCTCGATCAATACATCATGAATGGGGGAAAGGCGATCTTCTTTCTTGATCCTGTTTACGCATCCATTGACAGCCTTCAAAACGCAGAATTCACCTACGGAATACCCAATAAGATCAACCTGGACGATATGCTCTTTAATTATGGTGTACGAGTGAATTACAATCTGGTGCAGGACATGAATTCAGGGTTGATCCCCATTCCGATCAGTGGTAAGTACCAGATGTTCCCATGGCTTTTCTTCCCATTACTGAACCAGGGAAGTGACCATCCCATCGCAAAAAACCTCAACGCAGTCAGGGCGCAGTTTGCGAGCACCATTGATACGATCGTGACGCCCCGTATCAGGAAAAAAATATTGCTATCAACATCAAAGTATTCCAACATCATGACCACGCCGGTTTACATCACACTACGTGGTGTGAGCCGACCCCCGAATGAAAAGCAGTTCAACAAAGGGAATATCCCGATCGCCGTGCTCCTGGAAGGTACTTTTGAATCGTTGTATCGGAATCAGCCCATGGGAATTTTGGATTCGATCATCGGGTTCAAGCGATTGAAAGAAAGCAAACCAACGAGTATCATTGTCTGCGGAGACGGGGACCTGATCGCGAATAAGATCCAGCCTTCGAACGGAATGGCATTGCCCTTGGGTTATGATGTCTGGACAAAAGAAACGTTCGGTAATAAAAATTTTGTGCTCAACGCGATCAATCATTTATGTGATGACTCAGGATTGTTGTCGGTACGATCCAGAGAAGTGGTTCTCCGCGTACTCGACAGAAAAAAAGCCGAAGCAGGCAGAACGAAGTGGCAGATCCTTAACACTGTATTACCACTCGGGATCATCATTATATTAGGACTCATTGTCTTTTTTATCAGAAGAAAGCGATACGCATCATGAAAAAGAACGGAAAACTTTTATCCCTTGTTCTCCTGCTGGCAGTGATCGCCGCCTGGATCTGGTACAACCAAAGCGGCTCAACGCTTAAGCAGGAGTTGCGCGACTTTGCAGTAGAAGACACGGCATCTGTCAGCCAGATACGGATCACGGACAAGACAGGAAAATCCGTGACGCTGAAAAGGAACGGCCCGGGTAACTGGACCGTGAACGGGAAATATATTGCAAGGAATGATGCCCTTAACAACCTCATGGAAGTGATCAGAAATGTCGAGGTGAGGAATCCTGTCGGAAAAAAAGGTATGGAGAATGTGACCAGATCGCTTGCCACGGGCGGTATCAAGGCAGAGATCTGGGTAAAAGATGAATTGTTCAAGGTTTATTATGTTGGAACAGAGACCCAGGATAACGAAGGCACGATCATGCTGATGCACGATCATAATGAAGGGGTGAATTCTTCTGTGCCCTTCGTGATGCATATACCGGGATTCACAGGTTACCTGACGCCCCGCTTTTTTATTGACGAAAAACTATGGCGCGATAAGATCCTGTTCCGTTTTGATGCCAGCACCATGAAAAGTGTTGAAGTGAAATTTCACAGGTATGTTGATTCGAACTTTACCGTTACGCTGAAGGACGGGGATGAAATAAGTGTGATGCTTGCTTCCGGAAAATTCATGCAAAATGTTGATACTGTAAGAACCCGTCAATACCTCAGTTATTATACTTCCGTTAATTACGAAGGCATTGAGACTTTCAGCAATGTGAAAATGGATTCCATTCTAGGCAATAAACCTGTGCATACGATCATAGCAACGGATGTGAACGGCAATACTACAACCCTGACTACCTATCCGAAGCCACCGGTGACGAGGGGGAACGATATTGTATTGCGCGATAAAGTAATTACGGAGGATCCTGACAGGATGTGGGCAACCGTCAATGCTAACAAGGATGAAGTCGTCCTGGTTCAGTTCTTCGTGATAGGCAAGCTCTTACAGGGTCCCTCCTACTTCCGAAAACGCCCGGGTTCTGTTAACAAGTAGTGCATAAATCCGGCCTTTTTTCAGGGTTTAAAAAATTATATTTGTCACCCCCTTTTGCGGGCCCGTTAATGGTATAAATCCTTAATTCTCAACCTGATGAAATTCATTGTTTCCAGTTCCACACTTCTGAAACAATTGCAAGCAATTGCAGGCGTGATCAACACGAACAATGCCTTGCCGATCCTGGACAATTTTCTTTTTGAAATAGAGCAGAACACGTTAAAAATATCCGCTTCCGATCTTGAAACCACGATTACAACTTCGCTTCATATTGAATCAAAAGATTCCGGAAATATTGCGATCCCTGCGAAGCTTCTCCTCGATACCCTTAAAACTTTTTCCGAGCAACCGCTTACATTCAGCATCGATAAAAAGAAAGGAAGCATTGAGCTCAGTTCAGATTATGGAAAATATAAACTCAGCGGTTATAACGGAGATGAGTATCCTAAAACTCCCGTGGTTGACAACGCAGCATCTTTCCTCATCAACGGAACGGTCCTCGCCTCCGCGATCAACAAAGCTGTCTTCGCAACCGGCAACGATGATCTTCGCCCGGTCATGAGCGGAGTGTTTTTCCAGTTAGAGAACGACGGAGTCACATTTGTTGCAACCGATGCGCATAAACTTGTGCGTTATAAGAGACTTGATGTGAAATCTGCCGTTACGGCCTCATTCATTGTGCCAAAAAAGCCTTTGAACATGTTGAAGAATCTTCTTGCCGTCAACGATGAAAACGTCAAAGTAGAATACAACAGCAACAATGCTCATTTCTCTTTTGCGAATTTCAGCCTGGTTTGTCGTCTTATTGACGGCAAATACCCGAATTACGAGGCGGTGATCCCAAAAGAAAATCCGAATCGTCTTACCATCAGCAGAAATTCATTCCTTGGAAGCATCCGTCGCGTTTCCATCTTTTCAAACAAGACCACGCACCAGGTACGACTAAAGATCGGCGGAAGTGAATTGAATGTCTTCGCCGAGGATCTTGATTTCAGCAATGAAGCAACGGAGCGACTGACCTGCGCTTATGAAGGCCAGGATATGGAGATTGGATTCAATTCAAGATTTTTAATGGATATGCTGAACAATCTTGAAACAGAAGATATTGTTCTTGAGATGAGCGCACCCAACCGCGCAGGAATTCTGAAACCATCGGGCAGCAACGCAGCGGAAGAAGATACGCTGATGCTTGTGATGCCGGTGATGCTCAATAATTAACTTCACCCTCATCCCCTCTCCTTCAGGAGAGGGAGTAAAATGGTGCGGCGCAGACATCTTTCGATGCTGCGCCGCATTTGTTAAGGCTTATAAGCCGGGTTCTGTGTAACCCCGAAGCGAGCGAAGCTCTGCTTTGGGGTCCCCCTGTCATTTGTCTGGTCCGTATGTTGCCATACGGATCTATCGGCCTACCCGTTCCGGCGTTCGTTTGCACGAAACACGAACGAACCGTTCGTAACCGGAACTTATTTGGCCTTTCAACACACGGGGTTTGCCCAAACGCTGCATCACTGCAATGTTTCGTGAGCTCTTACCTCACGTTTTCACCCTCGCCCAGAAGTAGACCTTCGGTCACTTCAGGGTAGTTATTCTCTGCGGCACTTTCCGTTTTAAGCATCAGTTTGACCCGACGCTGAACCCTTCCTGTTAGGAAGCGTGTTGTCCTTTGTTGCCCGGACTTTCCTCCCCGGAAAATAGGCCAAAACGGCCAATCCGGGACGACAGGGAAGCCTTGGGGCAAAGGTACGGAAAATGGGAAAAGCCTACAACACCACCTCCGTCGCTCCGAAACCATACTTACTCATGGAGGCGTCATAAAATTCAAAGTCGTATTCTTCCTTTAGCGCAGTTCTTACGGCCGCTTTTAATACTCCGTTCCCTACTCCATGGATCAGTATGATCTTCCTGTATCCGTCCTGTATGGCTTCTTCCATCTTCAACCTGAAATGACTCATCTGAATGTTCAGCATTTCTGAGTTCGTTAAGTTGCCGATCCCCTCACGCAGCTCATGCATGTGAAGATCTACTTCCATCTCGGCAAACAGCGGGTCATTCTTTCTCGCAGGCTTTGATAAAGATTTACGGAAAAAACTTTCCTTCAGCTTCAGTGCTTCTTCGGGATCAAAAGGCGTCTCCTTTTCTTCCTCTGTCATCCCGAGCTCGTCGAGGGGCCCTTCTCCTGCCTTTTCAACAAGCACCAATTGCGATCTCTGAAATACCCGGTCAAATCCATCATTTGAACGCAGCAATACATTATCGCCCTGTACCTTCAAAACGATCCCCTCGCCTACTTCATCCAGGAACCGGACCTTATCGCCTTTAACAATGCTCATTCCGCAAAATTATTGCTTATTCGCTATATTTGTATACAATGCGCCACTTACTCGTTCTTATTTGCATCCTTTGCCTTAAATGCAAGGTCGATTCCCCGGTGGTTTCCTTCCAAACCAGGAACCTGGTGATCGTTATCATGGATGGACCACGCTGGACGGAAACCTTCGGAGAGCCCACAATGCAGTATATACCGGGTATGAAAAACCTGGTGAACCAGGCGACCCTATTCACCAATTTCCGGAACGATGGTCCTACCAGGACCACCAACGGGCATACGGCGATCAGCACAGGAGTTTACCAGGAGATTGATAATGGCGGGCAGGAATTGCCGGATCATCCCGGCATGTTTCAACGATGGATCGCTGCGAATAAAAAGGATAACAGCTCCGCCTGGATCATCTCTTCAAAAGACAAACTGGAAGTCCTGAAGAATTGTAAAGATCCGTCATGGCAAAATCTTTATATGCCCAGGACCAATTGCGGGAACAACGGATTGGCTACCGGTCACAGAATGGATACAACCACTTTCCGGAAGGCAAAGGAGATCCTTTCAGAATATCATCCCGCGCTTTCCTGGATAAGTTTCAAGGAACCGGATGTTGCCGGCCATGCAAATAACTGGAACAATTACCTTCAGGGTATTCGCGATGTGGATAATTATATTGTCGCTATCTGGAATTTTATTCAAAGTGATCCACACTATTCGGATAAGACCACAATGGTCGTCACGAATGATCACGGGAGGCATCTTAACTCGGTAGCCGATGGTTTCGTAAGTCATGGTGATTATTGCGAGGGCTGCAAGCATATCATGCTCTTCGTGATCGGACCTGATACGCCTAAGGGAAAGGTCATCAGCGACACCTACGGTATGACCGATCTGCACGCATCCATCATTTCCCTGATGGGAATAGATAATCCTGTCGCCTCGGGTCAGATCATTCCGGGGCTATTTGAATAGATTCTCACTCAGTAATAGCAATGCTGATACGGTGAGACATGCCATCAGAAGCCTGACTTTTTTATTTCTTAGCCAGGAAGCCAGGAGAACGGTCAGCAGGTACAGCAAAAATACTGTCAGGAGATTTATATAAATACCTTCCACAAGGTGGCCCGGCAGTTTCGCAAGAAATTCAAGAGAGTGATTCAGCAGCCAGCACATCCAGCCTAAAACATAACAGATCCATTCGTTGAACAAGGTAATCCAGCCGGCCAGCATCAAAACAATTCCTGCATAAAGGATAGCAGCAGCAAGCGGTATCACAAAAATATTTGTCAGAATGAATAAGAGCGGAAACTGGTGAAAATAATACAGCGAGACGGGCAAGGTGCCGATCTGGGCTGCGATGGAAACCGCGGTAACACTCCACAGGGAATGAAAGATCCATCGTGAGGGTTCATATAAAGCATGTATCTCCCGATAAAAAAGGATGATCCCTGTTACCGCGAGGTAGGATAATTGAAACCCGACATCAAAGACAAGCGATGGTTCTGTCAACAATAGTATGAAACAGGACACTGCGAGTGAATTAAGAGGATTTCCCGATCGCTGTATCCCTTGCCCCAGCGCCAAAATGCTGAACATGGTCACGGAGCGAAGTACCGACGGCGACAAGCCTGTGATGCCACCATACAACCATAGAAAAATGATCAGAATGATGCTTTTCAATAATTGTTTCTTCCCTTTTCCGAAAAGTTTGTCGAGTAGCCAGGCAATTACCAGGTAAACCAGCCCGACATGCAGCCCGGAAACAGAAAGAATATGAACAGCGCCGGTCGCAGAATATGCTTTGAAAAGATCCCCGCCTATCTCTTCATCGGCACCGAAGATCAGCGCGGAAGCCACATGCAGCTCATCGCCCGATAAACCACCTATTTTCATTTGCCTGATAAAGCTCTCTCTTGCGGAAGCTAAGTAGCCGACAATTGAGGTAGTTGACGCCATCGTTCTCAAGCCGGAATCCTGAACCCAGGACTGATACTCGATGCCCTTCGAACGCATGTATCCGGCATAATCAAATTCATTTCCATCCCGGGTTCTTAGTTTGTAAAACTTAAGTTTAACGAAGCATTGCGTTCCCGGCCTTAGCGTTGAATGTGATGTGGCATCTTTTACGCTCAGCAATATTTTTCCGGAAACATTTTTCCAAACTCCTTCTTCACGGATCGCATGAACCAAGACCCGGTATTTCGACACTCCGGGCTTTACCTTCAGTAGTTGATCGACTTCAAGACAAACAAATTGCTTTTCAGGCTTGATGCGCTTACTAAAATTATCTGTCTTGCTAATGGCATCATTGCTTTGCGCTGTGATAAACCCGAAGCCAAGAAACAACAAGTTCATTCCAATCCCGAAGAGCGATGAGATCATGCCCTTCCTGTTAGCAATAAAATATCCGCCGATAAGGGTCAGTCCCGGAATGATCAAATAAGAATGAAAACTAACAGATTGAAAAGGAAAGTATTCCCTGCAAATAATTCCAAGAATAAAAGGAATGAGGAGACGGATGAAAGGAATTCTTCCGGTGGAAGTCATTCCTTTAAATTAAATATACTTTAGCTGCGAAAAAGGTTCTGATTCAAAACCAGCGTTTGCGGATCATTGAGTATCTGCTGCGCGAAAGCTTTTGCACCAATGGAAAGTTCATGATACACTGTCACATCCATCAAAAGGCTCTTTTTTAGAACCTGTATAAATTTGCTTTTGTCGGGTAAATTGATATCCCATCCGCATCGCCTTAATTCAAGTCCTCGCCATGGAGTTGCATCGGAAATAATTACCGGGAGTCCACAGCTCATGGCCTGAACAACAGTATGTCCGTAATTCTCACTTCTGGACGGAAAAAAAAGCATATCATAGTTACTTAGCGCCTCGCTTACGGCTTTAGGATCGATCCCGCCCTTGAAATTCACGCTTATACACGCGGGCAAGGAATCCGACGCTTCCTTACACTTTTCGAAATAGTCCGGATCATATACCGTTCCGAAGATATCAAGTATGATCTTCTGATCCGCTCCTATCTCATTTCCAAATTCCTTAAGGAGTTCAAGACCGTAGAGAATATTCTTTTCCGGAGCGATCCTTGCAATGTTGACCAGCCTGAGCATATTCACGTTCTTTTCTTTTTTCTTAGGAAAAGGCGATTCCATCACAGGAAAGTTTGGTGCGATGATTATCCTTGCATTCGGAAAATGTTTGATGATATTATTTTTCTCGTCGTTGTTCGTTGCGTGAAAAATAACATGATCGAACATTCCTGTTAGTCGTGCCACCGTGAGGAATATTCTTTTCTTTAATGCTTTTATTTTCAACGCTTCCGGATTTAGCATTCCCCTGGCAGAAATGATGGTTTTACCCTTCCATTTTCTGAGAGGCATGATCGAGAACCACTTTGAATAGATGCCGTTGATCCACAATAGGTCCGGATCCTCGTTCCTGATCAATGATTCAATGCCGGATGAGTTCAACTTACTTTCAGTCAAATAATGAACGATCAAGCCATTCGGATGCGTGGTCCAGGTGTTGGGTATGATCCCTTTATAAGGAACGCTCTCACAATAGTCAGTGTCCCTTGTGATCACCTTGAACTCAAATTCATGTCCAAGTCGCTCAATTACATTAAAACAGGAACGAACCGGTCCTCCCGCCCGGTAGCCGGGATAGAACCAGTCGATCATCACAAGTATCTTTTTCTTACTCATTGATGTCATTCCTTTGCAGCCAATCTTCCAGGACAACCAGGTGCCATAAGCGGGACCAGGTAATGCGCTTATCATCTTTAAGAAAGTCTTTCCATAACATACCAGGCGTCATTTCGCCAATGAAAGATCGCTTCGAGAGGGCATCCAGTCTTGTTTCACAGAGCTCTCTCAACTCCTTCTTCATCCAGTGTTTCCATGGGAAAGTGAATCCCATCTTTGGACGGTTGATGATGTCCGGAGGCAGTATGTCGGCAAGTGCATCTGTCAGCAAAGCCTTGTTTCTTGAGAGGTCTTTGTGTTCATCCCCTAATGAAAGTACATATTCAACAAGGGTATGATCGAGGAACGGAGCGCGAATCTCTAATGCATGCGCCATGGACATATTATCCGTATCCCGAAGAAGTACATCATGCATATAACTTTGCATCTCAGCAATAGATATCGTTGAAACAAGGTACTCTTTTCCAATATTTGACAAGCCGGCGGTCATTAATTCGATATCATTTCCTGCAGCGCATTCCTTTTTCAAAAGCGAGGCGGTTGTTTTATTCGTTAGCGTAAGCCTCTGTACCGGATACGTGTCTTTGAATTGGAATGATCCGACAGCCAGCAACTCCTGCGCTTTTTCAGACCCGATGTCGTTTTTCAGGGTATGATAAAATGATCCCGCCAATTTTCGTGTGAATAAAGGCAGCGCCGTGATCCAGTTTTTCTTCCGGAGTGCTACGATACGCTTGAACTGGGGATAGCCTCCAAATAACTCATCGCCGCCAAGTCCGGACAAGGCTACGGTGATCCCGGCTTGTTTTGTTGCTCTTGAGACAACATAAGAATTGGGGCCGTCCCCGCCCGGATGATCCATTGCGGCAAGTACATCAGGCAGGGAATTCAACAGATCTTCAGGCTTAAGTAGAATGCGGTGGTGATCCGTATTGAATTTCTTTGCAATGAGAGAAGAGTACTTTTCCTCCGAGAATTCCTTCTCTTCGAATATCACTGAGAAGGTCTTCACTTTGGCGGTTGAGACCTTTGACATCACACCTACAATCGCGCTTGAATCTATCCCGCCGGAAAGAAAGGCGCCCAACGGAACATCAGAGATCAACCTCTTCTCAACGGCGCTGAAAAGCAGGTCCCGGATCTTCTTGTTTGCTTTACCCGGATCCGATCCCACGTGTTCTGCGTTCTTGCCAACGCAATCCCCGATATTCCAGTAATGATGTTCCTTAGATGTCTCGCCGAAATACTCAATGCAAGTCCCCCCCCTGACCATTCGTACGTTTTCCAGTATAGTTGCAGGAGCATGAACCGTTTGGTAACGGAAGTAATCTCCAAGCGCGTTCAAGTTAAGTTTCGGTTTGACAAGCCCCGAAGCAAGCAGGGCACGGATCTCTGATGAAAAAACAATGTTGTTTCCGGAGGTGCTTACATAAAGTGGTTTCTTGCCGAATCTGTCCCTTGCCAAGAACAATTTTTTGTCAACATTATCCCAAAGAGCAAAGGCGAACATCCCTTCGAAGCGCTCCAGGCACCTGATGCCCCATGTAATCCACGCCGCCAGGACAACTTCTGTATCAGAATTTGTTTTGAAATCATAGGGCACGGCACCCGAACCGGAAATCGCGCGTGAAAGATCGAGCTTTAATGCTTTGTAGTTATAAAGTTCCCCATTGATTATGATAGTCAACCGCCCATCATTACTTCGCATCGGCTGATGTCCGGCTGAACTGAGATCAATGATGGATAGCCGGCGATGCCCAAGGGCAATTTGCCGTCCTTTATCTTCAAAGTAAGCTTCTCCTTCATCATCCGGTCCACGATGCGCAAGAGACCTGTTCATTGTGCGGATGCTCTCCTTCATTTTTCCGGCATCCATACCGGAGACTATGCCGTTGATGCCGCACATCAGTCGAGCACGGATAATAATGTGTCCGACCAGGTCTCCGGAGTAATATAAGAGGCTGCTTCCATACTCAGTTGACCCATACGCGCCAGTTTTTCATCAGAAAATTTTGACATCTTCTTCAGGCAGCTTTCCAATTCTGAAACGTCCCCGGCCTTAAATTTCATCCCGTTGTTTCCATCTTCAAGAAATGCGGATCCGGCTCCAACTTCATCACTTAAGATAAGCGGAAATCCGGCGGCTGCGAATTCATGAACAACAACGCCCCAGGGTTCAAAACGACTAGGCAACACAAATACTCCTGTTTCACGTATGAAACGATCCATTCTATCCGGTTGAACAAATCCAAAATGACTAATTCCGGTTGTACTTACCGGGCGAATGTTACCGGTTCCCAGGCACCAAAGTTCCCATTCGCTTCCTGTTCTTTCCTTGAACGACGAGAATGCTTCCCACAGATCCGTAACGCCTTTAAAGTCGAAATAGCGTCCGACAAAAATGAATTTCTTCGGGAAGGACATTGCTTTTGCCTGTAAATACTTCTTGCCAAGGTCAAGGAACCGGGTTGTGTCAGCAGTGTAAAAACCTTCAAGGGTTGAGTCCCGTTCAAAACCGAGTTTTCTTGCATATTCTCTTTGCGGTTCCCCCGGGATCCAGACATGGGAGAAGATCTTTCGTATCGAGAATCCGGACACAAGCGCTGCCAGATGTTGCTTGATCGTTCCTTTCCAGTGGTTATCGAGTCCCACGATCACAGGTATTCTCCCCGTATATTTTTTACAGACATCCAGGTATCCTTTGTCGATCCAACCGCTGCAATAAATGATGTCCGGTCGGAACTCCGCTACCAAAGTATGAAGTTTAAGATCTGTCAAAGACTTTCGCTCCGCCATTTTGATCCTGCTCCCGGGATCGAATTCAAAGGGCGCTTCAGTGTTAACGGGCCACTTCACAACCAGTATTTCTGTATCACGTTTCAGCAACTCCTCGAGGGAAGAGAGGAAATAACCGGCAACTTCTGTGTATAGAAAAAGGATCCTGGTCATACTGTCCCGCTAACAACCGGTTCAATCGACTCTGCTTGTTTGTTTTCCGTGATATAACTGCAATACGCGCTATAATTGTAATAGTACAGCCAGACAAAGAAAGGAAATCCATTCAAAAAATAGTGCCCCTGGCGCAGCAGGTTCAATGCGATGAGCACGAATATGCTGGCAGAAATGATCCAGTATTGCTTTGGGAAGGAAGGATCATCTTCGTGGCGTTTCACAAAGCATCTGAAAAAGATATACAAGAAAAGTACCGTACCGAACAATCCGGTCTCCGAGATCAATCGCAGCAACATAGAATTGGCATCCATCTGGTTCAGGGCAAATCCGAAAGCTTTCACATCCTTGGTGATGCTGAACCTATCGAACGCAATAGGATGTGAACCCAATCCGGTACCGAAAAGAAAATTTTCTTTGAAATTCTCCGTTGCAATATGGTAATTGTTGTAAAGGATGATGGATGAGCCGTGCGTTTTTCCGATCTGATACGTACCGGTTGAAAATACCTCGATCGTGCCTTCGTATCGCTCTCTGAAATCCTCAACGTTATTGTACAGGAATGTGAAGACGAGCAGGAAAATGGGTATAAAAATGAGTATATAACGAATCAGACCGAAATTGATCAGGAGCAGTAATACCGTGATCATCACGCCGCCGTACGCGATCCCGGAAAAGGAAAGCAAGTATACAACAATGATAACAGCGCAACGGAGCAGTGACAAATATTTAAAATCTCTCCTCACAACGGAGTAAACCGCTACGAAGAATGCCGGCGACATGGTGGTTGCCAGGTAGGTTGGCTCCCCGAAAATGGAGTTAATGCGGATCCCGAAATTCCCGCCGGGGACAAATCCTCCCTTGTTAAGAAACCAGCGAAAATCGTAACCAGGTTCAAATCCCACCAGGAACGAGACCAGCTGAATGATCCCGATCACGGCAACGATATACGCGCCTATGAGATAAAGACGAAAAAGTTTTTCAATACTGAATTCAAAAGCGCGAATCACATAATAATAAAAGAGATAAGAAAGAAACAGGCCGATGAATATCTTCAGGAAAAGCGCCATGGTGTTGGAGTCCAGGTATACATTCAGCAGACCGGTAACAAACAATATCCCGAAGATGATCCCGATCCCGGAAGGAACACCGTAACGGAGGAACCAGAATGGAAGTAATATGATCATACCTACATAGCCGATGTAAATTTCGGCAGGCTCCTTCATAAGAACGATGGAATTGACGAATACCGAAATGTAAACCAGTACCAGGATCACCTGGTTTCCTCTGGATTTAAACAGGTGTTCGTTTTCCGTCATTGCTTGCCGAAGCGAAGTTTTTGTTCAAGGAGTGGCTTTGCCTCCAGCGCAATGAACAAAATGATAAGTGGAGTGATGTAGAAGTAATAACGGCCTGCGTTATTGCCGAAGTGGGTCATGATACTCATGACTATCACCTGCGCGAGCAGGACCAGAACCATCAGGAGGTGATACTTATTGAGTTCAAGGCCTTTGAGTCTTTTATATGCAAGTATTGCAAGGTAAAGAAGTACCAGGTTCAGCGATAATATTGACTGGCGGAAAAAGGACCAGAATGACAGACCGGTATCAAAGAAGGAATTCAGGTACGTATCAAATGATAGCTGGTAATCGTACCTGGGCGTATGAAAAACAGTATTCCTGAGAAGGAGATAAATTCCGAACATTCCAATGCAACCGATCAGCCCGGCCAGGTAGAATTTTTCCTTTGTCTTGAAAAGATCGAGAAGGGTGATCATACCAAAGACGATGAAAATGTATTCCCTTTGAAAAAGAGCCAATAGAAGAAAGAAAAAATACCACTTGCTTTTTTCTACATAGCTGTAATAAATGACAGCAAAAAGCAAAACGCCCGGCGCTTCTGTGAGGGGTTTCAGCGAGAAGAAAAGAGTGCCGAATGCCAAAAGATAAAGCAGACCGGCCATGAAACGGAAGACCTCATTCCCGTCAACTCTCCTGATCAGCTTATAAATAACAAAGCAGGTAAGAACGATACAGATATAATTCACAAAAACGGAGTTGAAATATACCTGTAGATCGAGCTCCGGGTGAAATTTAGCGAAAACAGTTTCTGTGGTATAGTGAAATCCTGCTTTATTGAATAAAAAAACGAGGAAACAGCTCAATATCCGCATATTAAAAGGCGTATCAACCTTTTCGAAATTCCAATCCTTATAGAGATGATAATAGGAGAAAAAATCTTCTCCCCCGAAGGCAGGAGTGCCGAATTTGTATGCAAAATAAAAAAGCGGGTAACTGAGCAGGACATAAAGGAACAGCACCTTCAGATCTCCAAGCTTGTTTTTTGAGTCAAGCATGTCAGTCGAGGTTGATCCGTTCATCAATGATATAATCCGGTCGCTTCTTGACCTCATCAAAGATCACCCCCATATATTCACCGAGGATCCCTATCATAAGCATCTGCACTCCTCCAAAGAAGATCACTGCAATGATCAGGGAGGTCCAGCCGGCTTCCAGTTGAGCGAAATGAAATATTTTAGCAAGGATGACAAAAATAGCATAACCAATGCCGAGCAAGACGCAGAATAAGCCTAGGATAAAGGATAATCGAAGCGGCTTCTTGGAAAAAGACATGATACCGACGGAAGCAAACTTCAGCATCTTCACAAAAGTATATTTCGTTTCACCCTCAAACCTTGCTTCACGTTTGTAGGAAAAAGGTAATTGTTTGAATCCGGCCCAGGCGATCAAACCCCGTATGTACATATTCCTCTCCTCAAGCTTACAGAACGCATCGATCATTTTTCTGTCGATCACTCGGAAATCTCCTGTATCATTCGGGATCTTATGATCTGAAAGCCTGTTAAGAAAACGATAAAATAACTTAGCCGTTATTTTTTTGAAAAATGATTCCCCGCTCCTCTTATTCCGCACTCCATAAACAACATTAGCCTTTTCGTTCACGAGCAACCTGATCATCTCCGGCACAACTTCAGGGGGGTCCTGCAGGTCAGCATCAATGATCACAGCTACGTCGCCTTTGCAGTTACGCAATCCGGCAGTCACGGCGGGCTGATGACCGAAATTCCTTGAAAAGGTCAATACTTTGATCTTCTTATCACTACTTGCTTTTTCGCGAAGGAGCGATAAGGTCTTATCGCGGCTTCCGTCGTTCACATAAATGAGCTCATAGTCAAAGCCTGATCCCTGCATGACAGTGTTCAGTCGCGTGATCGTGGTGAGGATCACCTCCTCCTCGTTATAACAAGGTATGATTACAGAAACAAGCATCTTCAGGGCTTCTTCAAAATTAACAAAATTGATACACCTTTCGGAAACCCAAGGAAGCGCAACAAAGGGCGCTCAAGGAGAAATATTCCGTAAAAAAAGGCATTGATGATACTGTGAAATATTCCCTTCCCGAAGAATACGCGATTATCACTTCCCGCGCTGCCTCCCTTTCCCTTTCCGGCGATCAGTCGCCATGCGGCAATGGGAAAAAACAAAAAGAAATTGAAATATGTACTTTTCACGACCTCTGTCTTAAGATCAGCTAAAAGTTTAATGAGCGACTTCATTGTATACCTTCGAAAATGATGGTTGACAACGTCGTGATTGCTCCATAAGAACATGAAAGCAGGAACGGTTATAAAGACAAAACCATCCTTCTTGCAGGTACGGCAGAGCTCTTTCACGGCAAGCGAATCGTCCTCCACGTGCTCGATCACATCAAAGGCGAAAACCATATCAAATTCTGCATCCTTGAAAGGCAGAGCTGTTACGGAAGCGCAGACAACCTCTGTCCCTGTCACGGTACTTGCAAACTCCGCCGTTTCACGATCGTATTCCACAGAAGTTACCGTTCCAAATTCATTGAAAAGGGTGCTGGAATAACCCGTAGCCACTCCAACGTTGAGTATTTTAAGATCATTCTGTCCGTTTGTTCTCCGCCTCATCTGGTCCAGCAAAATGCGATATCGGGCCCTGAACCACCAGTGCTTTTGCTCGTACTCCAGGTAGTGTTTATAATGGTCCCGATCCAATCTAAGTTATTAAAAATGAGCTAGTATCACTATCTTTGCAAAGGTATAAAAAGCTATGAAAAGGGTACTTATAACCGGGGGAGCGGGGTTCATTGGCAGTCATTTGGCAGAACGTCTCCTGAAGGCAGGCAATGAGGTGGTTGTGCTGGATAACCTCATGCGGGGAAACAAGCTCCCGAAGGAGATCATGAAGGATATAAAATTTTTACAGGGAGATGTCAGGAAGATGAAAGATGTGCGGAAGGCCGCGGAGGGATGCGATCAGATCTACCACTTCGCTGCAGTCCTCGGAGTTGATATTGTTGCGGACTCCCCGGTTGAAACGATGGACACGGAGTTCCTGGGAATGAAAAATGTGGCCGATTTTTCCCTCGCTAACAATGTAGAAAAGATCATCTACTCTTCCACGTCCGGTATCTACGGACATTCGGCCATTGAGAAATCATTCACCGAATCGATCTCTGTTGATCCCAGAACGAGTTATGCCGTTGCAAAACGCTTCAATGAGATCTACCTGAAGGCGCTTCACGAAGAAAAAGGGCTTCAATCGGTTTCTATACGACTTTTCAATGTGTACGGACCAAGGCAGGATACGCGGATGGTCATTCCAAGGTTCATTGCGCAGGCACACAAAGGCGAGCCGCTAACGGTATATGGAAAGGGAATTCAAACCCGGGATTTTACGTATATCGATGATACGATCGATGCGATCACAAAACTTGCACAGAAGGTGAACGGATGCGAGGTTTTCAATATTTCGAATGAAGAGGAAGTCAGGATAAGGGACCTTGCGACCGAAATTTTGAAACTAACCGGCTCACGCTCAGTTATTGAATATGCACAGGTGCCTAAAAAGCGGTACGACTACGAGGTAGAAAGACGTGTGGGAAATTCTGAAAAACTTTTCAAGACAACCGGCTATAAGCCGGTTACTCGTCTGAAAGAAGGCCTGAAAAAACTGCTCAGTCGCGAAGGGAAACTGCATTTAAAAAAGAAATAAACTTTTCGATCGTCACCTCCCAGGTAAACTCACGGATCTTCCGGAGTGAACCTTTTTTCATTTCTTCCAATCCGGCCGGATTCATTTTTGTAAACTCAAGCAGGGAATTGGCAAGGATCTTTTCATCAGGTGATGACAATAACCTTCCATTTTCAGATGAAACAAGGAGCGAGACAGCGCCAACGTCGGTGGCAATGATCGCCAGACCCTGGCTCATCGCCTCCAGGATAACGTTCGGCATTCCCTCAGAATAACTCGGGCAAATGAGGACATCGCATGATCTTATTATATCAAGCAGTTGCCTGCTTTCTGTTACGGCTCCATGATAAACAACACCTGCTCTTTCAATGCGTTTACTATGCGGGATGGGTCCGATGAAATGCATCTCAAATCCGGAACCTGGCAAGGACATGACCGATTTACTTAATTCCTTCAATCCCTTCCTGGGTTCATACCTGCCAACAAATACAAATTTCAACGGATCGTTCTTGGGACCAATATTCATTTGCACAAGGGAACTTTCAATTGCGGAAGGTATTTCCACAATTTTATTTTCGGAAACACCTATAGATCTTATAAGTTCTGTTATTTTTCCTCCATAAGAAAAAACATGGTCGGCATGCTTCATGCAATATCTTGTTGGTCCGCGCAGCAACATGGATTCGAAACGTGAACGGAAGGATGCGGGAGCCTGGAACATCTCAAGTCCATGAAATTTCACTCCGATCGGCGGCAATTTCAGTCCCTTTGACTTTTCCGAGATCAGTTTCCATCCCGTAAAACCTTTAGCATAAATAAAGTCTGTTTCCGGTCTTTTCTTCAATTCTTCAAGTATCATTGCAGAGTACCGGAACGACTCCTTTATATAATGGCCGGGTAAACGACCCATATCCGGAAATGGAATGAGTATAGGATGGATGAAATCCCTCTCCACACCCGTAAAAAACTCAAGTTTTGAGGGATCATACGTTGACTTGCCCGGAGTATGATAGAGGTCGACATATATTCCTTTCTTCGCCAGGTATTTTGCGAGGAAATAAGAATGCCTCTGCATCCCGCCCATTACATAAGGGTAGATGCCATCGGTCAATAATGCGATCCTTCCCTGCTTCATGAGCCTTTTATAAAAGATGCTAATTTGCCGTACGATCCTCTTAGTTTGTCGGAACTCTTCGAGAAATTCGACTTCGCAAAATCACGGATCCGTATCCTTTCTTCCTGACTTATTTTATTCAGTATTGGAAGAGGTCCATTATCCCAGACATGACCGATCCTTGAATTCGAAACAAGTTCTGAATAATCACCAATGTCAGGCGAAATGATCACCGGTAGTCCCTGGTATAAATATTCGGCAAATTTGACAGGCGATGCAACATGATTAGTGACAGAATGCTCGCGTAACAATAAACCGTAGTCGGCGCAGGCAAGCATCCCGGGGACCTCAAAATGATCGACCCATATTTGAACAATTCTATCAGTAAATTTGTTAAAAACAGGATGTTGCTTAAGATCAATTCCGGACAGTAAAAGAAGTCTGTATCGCGGATCAGCAGAGAATACTTTTTCCATGAAACCGGCGATCAGATCAATGGATTGCCAGTCGCCCGTTCCCGCGGAGAAAGCAAAAACTACATTTTCGTCGCGAAATCCGATTTCCTTACGCCTCCCGCTATATTCTGCGATATTAGCGTTCTCAAAGGATGAATCGAGGCTTGAAGGAATGATAAGATGATCCTCACTGTGGTATTGATACGTATCTCTCCACCATTGCACCAGTTTATCAGAAACCGCTATCCGGAAGTCTGAACCCATCACTGCCTGTTTCTCCGCATCGATAGCCACAGGCTTAAGACGGCTCCCGCCCAGATCATACTCAGTGAACTCTGCCTGTACTGCTCCCCTCCCATCGTAAATAACCGTTTTCACAACGCCTTCTTTCTTAAGATCGAGCGCCATTGCGCATGCAAAAGGTCCACGGGCAAGCACTGCTCCATCCTTATCCGCTTCAAGGTATTTCCGAATGAAGCGCGCGTTCTTCCTGAACCAGGAAAGAGGAAACCAGGATCGGATCGCTTTTGCCTCAGGATCCTGTGAGGTGAGCAGTGCCTTCTCCCTTGAATATATCTTGCCGGGGAAACATGAAATGATCCTTACATCAAGCGCATGGTCGGTCCTGAGCGCACGGGCAACATCCGTCACCTGGCCACTGAAGATCCCGCCAATGGGATCGTTTGATGTGAGCATTATCATATCCTTACCTTATCTCTCAGACTCAGGAATGGTTTTTCAATTACTTTATACAAGATAAATCCAATGACAAAGACCAGCAAGACCGCTCCGAAATAATTCAGGACCCAGGTCCATGTGAACCATGTGGATTGGTCAAGAAAATACTCAAACACATGGCCGTGTATCAGGTAAGCAGAATAGGTAAGCACGCTTGTCCACTTAAAGAGAAAGAGGAGAGGCTTCCAACTTATTTTGTTCACAGGTCCGCTTTCAAACCAGGGCAGCATGGCGGCGAAACAGATCTCGATAGAAGGAAACCAAAAAACTCTCGACCAGATATGATCGTCCACATGGCTATCCTGATTGATCCTGCTGAAGATGCCGATCAACAAGCAGGAAACAAACAAAACAATAGAGAATACGTATGTCTTTGAAAAAAAACCATAGATGCTTTTGAAATCGGACTTAAACAATGCGAATAATAGTCCATAAGCAAAAGCATCCAGGCGGAATGCCGGATTTCCGTTCAATCCGCTCCATTGGCGACCTAAGAACTCTGACATTCCCAATCGTGCTAAATTTTCCGCAAGGATGATACCCATTAATACAATGAAGAAACCCCGTGCTGTAAAGCCCTTGCGCAAAGAAATGAAAAGGATGAGCGGAATGAACAGGTAGAACCACTCCTCTATCGTCAGGCTCCAGGTTACCCATAAAAAATTCAAACCACCAACGTTATTCTGAAGGAAAAGATAATAGGGCCAGGCTTGTGAGAAGGTTCGTCCTTCAAAGAAAACACAGAATGTAACGATCGCATAATACAATGGTATGGTGCGCAACCATCTCCGAAACCAGAAGTTAACGAGTGTGTTCCCGGAAACGCTGCTCTTCATGTCCCTGATCAGGATCTGTCCTATAAGGAATCCGCTAAGGCCGAAGAAAAGCTCCACAGCAATGATCCCGAACTTGATCCCTAAAAGATGTTCCCTGTGAGGAATTCCGTGGAAACAAACCACCATCAGGATCGCAATTGAACGGACGATATCGAGGCCCAGGTTACGCTGCATGCTCAGGAGAGCTTACTTAAGACCATCATCACACGCTCACTAGCCTTCCCATCCCAAAGCTCCGGGATACGCCCCTTTTTATAACTGCCATTCTGAATAGAATCTATTTTATTACGAATAATGTCAAGATCAAAAGGTACAAGCTCATTTGTTCCGATATCAACTGTAACCGGTCGTTCCGTATTCGGGCGCAGGGTCAGGCATGGAATACCGGCAAAAGTTGATTCTTCCTGTATCCCCCCGCTATCGGTCAGGATGAAGCTACAATGCAGGATGAGATGCTGGAATGCGAAATAATCCAGAGGTTCTGTTCTAATAAGTCCCTTAATGGAAGATAGTTTGTCCGCCAGTCCGAACTCCGTTGCCATCTTAATGGTCCTTGGATGGATAGGGAACACCACTTTATATTTTTCAGATACGAAGGCTATCAATTCAATAAGTTTCCTGAGCCCGGCAGGATCATCTACGGTAGCAGGGCGATGCATGGTCATAAGAACAAACTTCAGCTTCCCGATCCCAAGCGTATTCCTTATTTCGCTTTTCCCGATCTTATCCTTATACGCAACCATGGTGTCGATCATCGTGTTCCCGACAAAGTGAACCCTCGAAGCATCCATGCCTTCATTTGCAAGATTTTCAAGGCCGGACTTTTCCGTGACGAATAAGATATCAGATAATCTGTCCGTTACGATCCTGTTATGCTCTTCAGGCATACTGCTGTCAAAGCTCCTTAGCCCGCTTTCAACATGCGCGAGTTTAATATTTAGTTTGTTCGCTGTCTCAGCGGCAGCAAGTGTAGAATTTACATCGCCGGTTACCACCATCACATCCGGTTGCAACTGAACGCAAATCTTTTCAAGTCCGGACCTGATCTCCTCCATCTGTTTTATCGGAGAACTCGGCCCGATTCCAAGAAAATAATCAGGTGTGAGATCGAACTGTTTGAAGAAAACATCCGCCATCTTCTCGTCGAAATGCTGTCCTGTATGCACTATTTTGAGCTCCACGCCGGGGAATGCTTGCGCAGCCCTGCGAAATTGCGTGATCTTAATAAAATTGGGGCGGGTGCCGACAACGACAAGTACTTTCGGCATATTTATTTGATCGCTTTATTATATACTGATAGTATCTCCGGGATGATAGTTTCCTGTGAGAATCTTGCATGGCAGGCTTTCGATATCCGGATTGCATCAAATTTATCGTATTCCGCGTGAATTTGCATCATTCCTTTTAAAATATCCTCTGCAGTGAACTCATTGCACATATACCCAAATTCCGAAGTCATGATATCAGAGGGTCCGCCTGAATCTGTTGTCATCACGGGGCGTCCCGCGGCCAAGGCTTCCGCAATAGCCACACCGAATGTTTCGTAAGTGCTCGTCAGAGCGAATAGATGACAGCGCTGCAATTCCTCCAGGATCGTTTTTTTCTCCGTTTGACCCAGGAAAACGACTTGCTCTGACAAACCGTACGCATTCACAAGTTGAAGCAGGCTTTCCTGATACCAGAGATCCTCTTTTCTCGAAACCCTGCCTCCGATCCTTAGGTTTGCCCCGGGATTAACTTTAACAAACCCCGCAAACGCTCCGATAAGCGCATGTATATTTTTTCGCTCGGTGATGAATGAATTTGTAAATATGCTGAACTCCCCGGATTTCTTTTCAGGGAGCGGGCGCACATCGGAAAAAAAGTACTCATCAACCATATTTCCGATCACAATGAAGTTTCCGGGTTCCATCCCGAGAAACGAAGCTATATCCTTCCTGAAAGCGCTGCTCACAACAATATTAGCGGCTGCCTCAGAGAAAACCTTTTTTGCGATGGCGATATCCGTTATGGAAGTAATCCCTCCGGTACTGAAATTGGTCAGATGTTCCGTGATCACATAAGGTACCCCTGTTGCTCTCGAAATATAATTCGCGGCTATACCGCCCCAGAAGACGGAATGCGCATGAATCAGATCCGGCTTTCCGTTCTTCTTAAATCCATCCTCTGCTAAGCGAGCCGCCTTTTCCCCGAATTTGCGGTAGTTATATCCGGTAAGCCTAGGAAGGGCTGCCTTTATTCCGGTCCTGCGAGTGTCAAGGCCGTCATCTTTTTCGAGCAGATCGAACCCTTTGACTGAAGAACTGAACGGAAGAAAACTGAAATGATGAATTTCAACATCCGCTCCTGCGCGTTTCAGCGCTCGGGCCTGTTCCTCGAAAAATGTACCGGAAACAGGGTTTTCTGCGTTTTTATACCAGGACGGCAAGACCAATACCTTCATGCTACTTCACTTTTTGCATCCAGAAACTACTCACGTACGGAATGCCCGGCTCGTAGAAATTCATAAGTTCCCGCAGCTTTTCACTGTGGTTACGGTGCATATAATGCGACATCCATTTGATCCGGAAAGAATCATTGTACAGCAGGAAAGCGTTAAGCAAATACTGCTCAGCCCAGAATCTTTGCCCCTTCAATATCCAGTCTTGCGGATATTCATAAGGAATGAACACATCATGAATATGTATGTAAACGCCCTTGGCAAGTGAAGGGAGAATTTCAAGTATCTCGAAGTTCACGTCTCCGCCTGTTTTTACGGTATGGCTTGAATCGAGAAAAAGGATATCATTTGCCACAAGCGCTGAAAACTCAGCCATCGGTACCGCCTGCACCGGTTTCCTCAGCAACTCGCTCAATCCGGGGAAACCTTTCTCTATGACCCGGTTCGGATAGGGCTCGATGGCGCAGAAATCACAGGGATATCCTTCATCATTATTCCTTACAATGGCCTGCGCACTGAGCATGGTACTGAATCCGGAACCCACTTCAAGCATTTTTTTTGGACGAAGGCTTCTGACCATGCAATAGAGTACCTGGGAATCTACTGAACGAAATGATGTTTGACCGGTATGAAAAATATACGCGTCAATTCCCTGTTTTGAGGGGAACGCATCATATTCCTTTCTGTATTTTACAGAGAATTGACTGATCAGATCCAATTGCTCATTCTCCCTGATATCAATTCCGTTAAGCGGTATGATCTTTTCAAAATCCGCTTTCACCAACTTCGAGGTATCAGGAACAGGTGAATAATAATGGTTGGAAAGCACGTGATATCCGTGCCGCTGATACCACTCAAATGAAAACAGGTTGAGTATAAATCTGAGTAATCTCCTGATGATCTTTCTGAATATTCCCATCCTTTATATGAACAGATAGTTATTTCCCGGCATGTGAGCTATTTTACAGGAAATTGCCTTTCCCTTTGAAAAGGATCCTGCGAGTTCTTCAAAAAAGGATCCGTTGGCAACGCCATAAAAATTGTCCTGGTAAGCAAGTAAAAATGAGTTTGCAATACCTGTCCTTGCAAGAACTTTTTTTCTGAGGTCATAAGGTGTTTCACTTATGGACCACATTCCTACGAAGAGCGAAGTTGAATGGAGCTGAGGAAGATGATCTATTTCAGAAATGAGTGAAATAGTTCCCGGAGTATCGTCGATGCGTCCGACGCTCAGAGGTTTGTTGAGACCAATGCCCGACAGAAAGTAACGTTGAAAAATGGAATACTCAGGCAGATCGAAGATAATGTAATTACCTTTGAATCCCATACGGTATGCAAGCCTGCAGAAACTACCGTATCCGCCGCCAAACTCAAGAATGGTTGTAAGATCATCCGGCTTGATGCCTGTTGCCAGCATGTAACGCATTAAGGAATATCCATGATGAATAAGATTTCCGCTCGTTTCGCTTAACAAAGGACTTCCGGCCGGATTTCCAAGTTTATCTTCCTTAAGGGCGGTTTTAAACTGCTCCCAATATGGTGATCGCCTCAGCTCATCCAACTCACATGGATCCGGGTTATAAAACATCGGATACATCACTTCCCAATTTGTGAAATTCCTGGGATCAGAGCTCAGTATCTTATCGAACAATTCATTGCGTTTCTTCGCCCAGAAGTCCGTTGTGATTGCGCTCTGCGTCCTGAGCAACCGGACATCCTTTCGCAGGATATCAATGGATTCCTTTTCTGAAACGGTAGGCTCAGGCAAGGAGCGGTCTTCTCTCCATGTACGTACTTTACCCTTAATAAACTTGCCTATTCCCATTTAATTTATTCTTTCCCAGGATCGGGGTATGATATCGGACTCCTCTTTAGAATCATCCCTGAACCATTTCGCAGGGGCGATCACAACTTTATTGCTGCTACGTGATAACCAGGCGGCCCACCATGAATAGGTACTATTCGAGATGACAAAATAGTTGCATAAACTCATCAGGTGCAGTTGCACATGATGATCGTTCGGACAGAGATTCTCATCCATGAATTCTGTGGTTATCCCGAAATTCAGATTCTCACGGCACCATTGCATATCGTCCGAGAAGACAAGGACGCGGTCTATCCTGTTAAACTGCATTATCCTTTTCACCCCGGCTTCATAATATGCTGCAGACCCTGCGCCAAGCATTTTAGAATAAAGGGAGTTCGTGACATAATCACCCCTCCGAACATGAACAGCGCAACAACTTGCCTCTGAAATCCGGGAGGAGGCTTGAATGGATAGCCCGGCAGGCAATTTTTTGAGTGTCAAGGCATTCCTTATTTCACCGCCAATTTCGGTGAAGTATTTCTCACTTTGAAATGCGCCTACTATGCAATGATCATCCTTTACCCGGAAAAAAGCCGGGTCAAATGCGTGTGAAGGTTCTATATAAAGTCTAGAACCGCGGAATATTCTTTTGATCTTGTTGGAAACTCTTCCTAGGTTTGATACCGGATCCGGGTTATATTTCCTGATCTCCGTTTTCGAAGCGATCGAGATCCCCAGATCATAAACGGCAAGTTCATAGTCCCTGAAAACCGCGCCGTAAACCTGTTCCTTACTGTCAAGAAGGGAGCGATCGAACTTCAATGTAGTTGACAGGCGATTAGCGAGCGCCGCACCGGCAGCATATTGAAACATCTGATTCCCTAATCCTCCTTTCAGTCGCACGATGATCACAGTATCTTCTTTTCATTTGCCAGCAAGAACCATTGATAAAAGGACTTCAATCCTGTTTCAAAGGATGTAGAAGGCTTATATGCAAGGTCAAGAGTTGATTCCGAAATATCCGCGCATGTGCGTTCAACATCGCCTTCTTGTTTTGGAAGTTTGTCAAGTTGCGGCACGCGGCCGATGGTTGCCCCGATCTTTTCCACAAGCTGATTCAGGGAAATTGCGGTTGAGTTGCCCAGGTTGTATAACTTAAACTCACCCTTCCCGGCTGAAGATCGAAGCGCTCCAAGGATACCATTTACAATATCATCGATATAAGTATAATCCCGCGCGGTGCTTCCGTCTCCGAAGAACGGCACAGCCTTGCCCTCGGTAATAAGTTTGAAGAATTTATGGATCGCAAGATCGGGACGCTGGCCCGGGCCGTAAACGGTAAAAAACCGCAGAGCAATAACGGGAAAACGGTACAAATGAGCATAAACATTGCAAAGTGATTCCGCTGCGACTTTACTGGATGCATAAGGTGAGATCGGGGAGGTTACAACATTCGTCTTCCATGGCACGTCAGGATTATTCCCATAAACACTGCTGGAAGATGCCAGGATGAAACGTTTCACGCCCGTTCGCCTTGCCAATTCAAGCATATTGAGTGTTCCATTTACGTTTACATTGTAATATGCGGCCGGATCTTCAAGGCTGGGCCGAACTCCTGCCATGGCCGCCAGGTGGATAATGCAATCGATCCCGGCTTTTTGAAAAGTTTTCCTCAGAACGCTTTCATCGCAAATATCGGCTTCAAAGAAGGTAAAACACGGATCCTTGTTAAAGCTTTTCAAATTATGCTCCTTAAGGAGTCGGCTGTAGAAAGGGTCAAAATTATCAAGTCCCGTAACTTGATGCCCGAGCTTTAATAGACTGGGAATCAGATTACTGCCTATAAACCCTGCTGCGCCCGTAACAACAATATGCATCAGAAATTCTTCTGGTAAATAACAGATCCTTTAAAAGTAAGAACTTTTTGCAGACCGTTCCTTTCCACAAAGTTCTTTTCAACCGTAGATTGCAAATGCTCCAACGGAGACTGTAGGACCAGGATGGTATTAGGACAAGCGGGTATAGAGTCCTGCAATAAAAGTTCATACGATCTGCAGGGAACCGCGCCGGCGAACAACATGATCGGCGCCTTCTGTCCCAGGTCAAATGAAGCATAGACAATGTTCTTAGAATCTTCCACAAGTGTAATATGCTCATACAATTCCAGTCGCTCTTTTTCATTTGCCCAGAAGGTAGCCCCGCCATTGCCCCCTGGCAACAGGATCTGTGAACATGTCCATGCAAAAAAAATCAGGGAATAAATTACGCTGCCCCCATAGATGAATAATAATGAACGACGAAATCTTTCGTTCTGATCGTTGAGGCGCACAAAGAAAAAAACCTGTACAAGTATCACGAGAAACGCAAAATAACGGTGCGAATAAACAAAGGTCCAGAAAGGCGGCATCCATGCCGGACCGAAGGAGTTTTTTTCGGGCGGTGTTGTCAGAGATTGCAATGAAATGAATCCAACCACGAAGACCGCAGTTATGACAAAAAGCAGAAAAAGCTGCCATTCAGCCGGTTGAGTCTCACTTGAATGTTTGACCACAATATTCTTCAGTGCCTTCCAATTAAGATACTTTGAAAATATCAGGATGAATAAAACAAGTGAGAGAAGATAAAGTGCAATCCTGTACACAGGGATCGCAAATGAAATGGAGGCGGGAAGACGATACTCGATCGGAACAGTATAAAACAACGCTTTCACGACAAATGCATCGAACCATTTGAAATTTGACCAATAAAAATTGAACGAAAACAAGTTCTCAGTGAAACTTGTTCGTGTAGAGTCGATCGGATTCAACGTATAAAATAAAAAAGCAAGTCCGGATGAGAGGCATATTACTAGGACGGATCCGAAGAATATGCGTTTGCTCATTTTCATCCATGCGATCAGAAGAAGAAAGGCGGGAAAAACAAGGATATACGGAATGCAGGCAAACCTTAATGTGGCATTCAGAGCTCCCAATACGCCGATGAGAATGAGCCATCTCATACCTGAACCTTCAGATGACAAATAACGAAGGCTGAAATAAGCCATCCAAACAAAAAGAGCGGTTGTCAGGACATCCGTTGTACCAAAATAATAAGGGATCGAAGCTGATAAAATAAAAAAGACCAGGAACATGCTTTTAGCAAGCAGGGATAAGCCAAGAAACCTGAAAAGTTTGAGACAGGAGAACAACAGGAGAATAAAGGATAATGACTGGATGATCCAGGCAGTCATGAACCAATTTCCGGTGAGGAATTGAATGCAGGCCAGCGCAAGCGGAAACATCACAGGCCATTTGCTGAGTTTCTCATAATGAATCTCACAAAGCGAAGCAGGATCAACGGAGGCATTCGCCAGGCCATGTCCGTTCAGAAAATTACCGGCAGCCTCATACTGTGCGCCATAATCAGAATCCATTTGCAGGTACAAAACTTCCGAGCCGCAGCGAACCAGGATTGCAGTAAAAACCAGGAATTTAAATGTGATGGCGGAAGAAAGGATCCGTGTAAGGCGACCGTTCATTTTCCAAATCTCTGACCCATCAGTATCTGTTTAAGCAGAACAGCTACTAATCCGATAGCAAAAATGAGAATTGAAAGCAGAACAGAACCGATCCCAAGCCAAAAGAATGTATTAAGATGGGAAAAGAAGGCTGCTGTGAAGTTTGCAAGGGCAAAAATGAAGACGATCCCGGATAAGGCAAGAAATATTTTGATCGGATTATAGTACAGGATGGCTTCAACGATATACTGAAGTGTGCGAAAAGTATCCTTGAACAGGCGAACCTTGGTCTTCCCAACCCGCTTATGGTATTCAACCGGAATGTATTTGACAAATTTTCCCGTCATCATATACGCCAGAGTCACCGAAGTAGTGAAAGAGAATGTATCGCAAAGTGTATCAAAATACCTCATGATCGCAGTCCTTGAAAATATCCTCAGCCCGGAATTAATGTCTTCTATCTTCCGGCCGGCCGTAAATTGAACAAGGTTCTTCAGAATGATCCTGAGGATCTTCTTTTTGAATGACTCATCATAGTTCTTCCCTTTCCTGGCTCCCACAACCATATCGAAGCCTTGCTTATATTCGGTAAGCAGATCAGGGATACGCTCAAGCGGGTAAGTGCCGTCAGCGTCTGTGATAACAATGATATCATTTTTTGACATCGATATTCCATCCTTTAGAGAACGCCCGTATCCGATGTTATGCGGATGTTTCGAAACCCTGGCTCCTGCCCTTTCCGCACGAAGAAAGGTCTGGTCTGTCGAACAGTCGTCAATTACAATGATCTCAGAATTAGCATCACCTATTTGTGACAGGATCTGCCGGCACCTTTCAATGGTGTCTGCGATGACCGCCTCCTCGTTATATGCAGGTATGACAATGCTTATCATTCTTTCTTTTTGATCACAGCGTAAATCGACTGACCCCAAATATTTTTGAATAAAGGGTTAAAGAACCTGGATACAGGAACAACATATTTGTCGAAAAAGAGGACCTGTCTGTTCACGTTTCCGCTATTGATGTTCTTGTGCGAAACAAATTTATTCAACCACCAGCCGAATGCTCCCACCGGGTTGAAGTATTCATTAACAATCAATTGTGCATTGGGATTAGCTTCCAAAAGACCTTTTATATCCCCTTTCCTGTACCTCCTAACGTGGCCCGCAAGCCTGTCAAGGTCATTATAAAGATGCATGAAGGAAGGGGAGAATAACAACAAATGCCCGCCAGGCTGCATGATATTGACCATATTATTCAGCGCTTCCTTGTGCGCAGGGATATGCTCCAGCACATTCACACAGATGACCGTGTCAATAGGATGAGCCATCAATTTTGAGGCGAAGTCTGATGAGGCCGCATCGGCAACGATGTAATTTCCCGACGGATCCCTCTGCTTTGCCCGATCGATCACTTTATCATCAATATCGATGGAAACATACGAATCGCTAAAGGCTGAAAACATCTTTTTAAAATTCCCCTGACCTGTGCCAATCTCAAGGAAATGCTTACCCATATAAGGTTTGAACTTGCTCAGGATCCATTTATTATAATTATCGACGAACTCCATAGAAGAAGCCATTGTCTCAAATCCTGTTATTTCGATTTCCTTGTTCACACCCTATTTTTTAACTCCCGATCCCCGCCAGCTAACTCCCTTGTATGCGCTGATATGCACATCCCTGTAATCCGTTTCGTTTAACCATTTTCCGATCCGCTCACGGGTTATGAACAGTACCTGGGGCGCATTCAGTTTATCAAACACGTTCAGTGTATTCCTGTAAAAACTCAATTTCCTGAAATTCTGAAAATATTCATAAAAGGGAAGGAATTTCAACGGTAAAAGATACAGAGTATATATGGGAAGGTACATAAAGAATGTCAGGATGCGGCTAAGCGTTAATAATCCGCCCCGACTCATCTTCCTTAAAAATCTTTTACGCACAGGCTCAACGATCTTCTCCACCATCCAATTCCCTTCTTTTGAGTATACCCATACGATGGTCTTCCCCCCGGTTGCCGTATGGGCTTTCATGTTTTCAAACGTTTTATCAGGATCGTCCGTATGATGCACCACACCAATGGAGAAAACAAAATCAAACTTCTCCTGCAGATCCATTTTCGCTATATCAGCCTCCACATACGTAATATTGGATCTGTCTTTGTTCCGTTCGCGGGCCAGATCGGAAGTATTCAGATCAACTGCCGTATGATGAAGCGCATATGGGGCAACGAATGAGGTGTGCTGTCCGCCACCGCAACCGCACTCAAGCACGGTCTTGCCACGCATATCCTCAAGTGTCACAGGCAGTATCCAATCATTGAAAAGAAACTCCTCGTTGTCCCGGAGCATCTTCCACTGATCATGCCATTCCTTTTGTTTAGCCTGCTGCATTTTTCCGGAATGAATCAAAAACAAATTTATTAAAACTGCGGAACTCATCCAGATGCGTGACACCCAGCCATTTTCCAACCGGGGCATTAAAACCGCTCTTTTTTCTATACAGCACGTCGTCCGGCAGTTTTCCTTTCAACATGGATTTGAGAATGAACTTTGTAACATTCCCTTTCAACTTCAGATCACACGGAACGGAAGCAGCATACTCAGCCAGCTCGTGATCGAGGAACGGGGCGCGGGCCTCCAGGCCTGAGGCCATGGTGGTCCGATCTACCTTTACAAGGATATCATCACAAAGCCAGGTCATCCCGTCCACATAAAGATGCTTATCCAACCAGGAGAGTCCCTGCACTTTCGAATAATGTTCTTTAAAAACATGAGATGGATCCGTCTCATAGATCAGTTCCCGGTGCTTCTCGCCAAGAATAGCAACGCGTTCTTCCGGATGGAAGTGGAGACGCCAGGAATAATGAGCAATTTCCTCATCTTGCAGACTCCCGTGCAGGAACTGCCTTAACTTATATTTAAAATTTATCTTTTGACTGCTATGCGCGCTTCCCCTGACCAGGCTAAGTCCTGCTCTTCGCAAAAATGCCGGGATCTTCTTTGCTGTATGATAGTAGCGGTCCGCTTTGTAGGTGATATAACCTGCAAACAATTCATCAGCTCCGTCGCCGGAAAGGACCACTTTTAGCTTCGTGGCAGCGAGCTTTGAAACGTATAACATCGGGATCATTGAATTATCACAGAAAGGTTCGTCAAAAGCCTCAATGGATGATCTCACCATTCCTGCTCCGTCCGTATTTCCAAGTGTATTACCATGATGAATGGTTTTAAACAGTTCGGCCATTCGGGATGCCTCAACAGATTCATTGTAGCTCCCTTCTTCAAATCCTACGCTGAAAGTATGAAGATCCTCTTTATAATGCGGTCGCATGAATGCTACAACGGCGGATGAGTCAATACCGCCGCTGAGGAAAGCGCCAACCGGAACATCCGAAACAAGTCGGCGCATAATGGCCTGCTCAAAAAGATGCTGAAGCTTTTCCGCTATCGCACCGGGGCTATCCGTTGTCTTCTTTTGAAAGAATACTGAATAATTCCAATATTGTTCCTGTTTAATTTTTTTGCCTGAGTCAGAGATCAACATCCAGGTTGCCTGTGGTAATTTCTTCGCGTTGGTATAATATGACAGAGGTGATAAGATGTAGCCAAGCGCCAGGTAGCAATTCAGCGCTTCCATTGAAACTTCCGCCCCTATGGCGGGATCCTTCATTAATGCGCTGAGTTCAGAGGCAAAAGAGAAACCACCCGAAGTCATCGAGTAATACAAAGGCTTCTTTCCGAAACGATCACGCGCAATGAACAGAGTTCTCTCTATGTTATCCCATATCACAAAGGCGAACATTCCATGAAATTTCTTTACACATCCAACACCCCAGTGATGATAGGCCTCAAGAATAACTTCCGTATCCGAACGGGTCTTAAATTCGGAACCCTCTTTTTCACACTCGGCCCTAAGTGTTGCATAATTATATATCTCGCCATTGAAGCTGATGCAAAAACGTGAACCCGAATTCCACATTGGTTGTGAGGCTGATTCAGACAGATCAATAATTGAAAGTCTCCTGTGTGCTATGGAAATATCCGGCAGATCCGTCTGCCCTTTTCCATCCGGCCCGCGATGGGCTAATGCGACAGACATTGTCGCAACGATCGTCTTGACATCACGTTTGCCCCAATGTAATATGCCGGCTATTCCACACATATCTTCGGATATTGAACTTCCGTTTGAAGCAATTTCAGCAGTTCGGTCGCCCTGTTCCTGAACGTATGTTCTGTGGATGTCCTTTTTTTTCCTGCGGCAGCAATGGATGCGCGCTCCTCCTCATGAGAAAGATAATACCTGATCTTCTCCAGGCAATCCGCTTCACCTGTGAAAAGGACGATCTCCTTTCCCGCAACGAAATATTTTTCAATACCCGGTTGAGCGAATGCAAGCAACATGGCGCCGGATCCTGTGATTTCGAAAAGTCGCTTTGCTCCGGCATCCTCCATAAAATCATCCCCGGGATAATGAAGCGCGATCTTATATGAGGCAAAGGCCTCGGAAAGCCGAATTCCCTCAACGGCTTCCATTCTTGATGAGCTGATCTGTTTGAATACAGGGTCGTTTCCGGGATTCGGACACAAGACGTCAATGGCATCCTCTGCAAGAAGAAGATCAATAAGCTTAATTCGTTTCTTGTGGTGTGCCGGATGAAAATTTCCGGCGAAGACGGCCCGTGACCGAACAACTTGTTCAGAAGGGGACAGCCGCTCATCAAATGCCTGCTGGAGAAATGCCGTACGTATCCCCTTTGATGAAAAGGACCTGATAAGGCTGGGAGCAGAAGAAAGTATCAGATCAAATAAGCTGAATGGAAATTTCTTCCAGTCATTTGCGATCGGGCAAGACCACTGCAATATCATCTTTCCGCAACATTTTTTCATTCGTTCCAGAGCTTCCTTTCCCAACCATACGCCGGAGAATAAATAAAGAATGTCGGGTTTCTCCAGCTCCACCTGTTTACAGCATATTTCCTCTGCAATACGTTGAAGCGGATTTGTTCGTCCAAGCACCCTGCTCTCAAACGACCTGAGAGGACGCGTTACCTGGTATTTGAGAAATGTCTTCTTATCATGCTCCTTCAACCAATTCAATTGAAGCGGATAACAATGTGGTATGATATACTCTGCCTGGTGTCCGACCCCCGAAAGCGCATTTCCCAGGCCGTCGGACTGATAATATGTATGCGAAAGTAATTTTATCAGGTGTTCTGCGTAGGACAAGGAGTTATCCGACTGATCCTTTTCGAAAGCATTCGAATAGAACCAATTGTAATTTTCCAGAAGGAACAGGAACTTCATGCTTCTTTGATCATGTAAACAATGTACTATTTGATACAAGGACAGACCACTCCACAGACGTGCTCAGCGTTGCCCCCTTTTTCAATATCTTTTCGGCTGTCAGCTTATTCTTGGCCTCCTGAATATTTTCTCTCATTGCAGGGATCGCCAACCATGCGTCCTGGGGAGGCTCATAACCGATCTTATCCTTTCTCCAGGCTATTCCAGGGGGTAGTAATTTCTCAAAAGCGATACGAAGAATATATTTGGACCATGAACCATGCAACTTGAATGCCGAGGGTAATGTAAAAATGAATTCGACAAGTTCATGGAACAGGAAGGGGAGCCGCACCTCGCGGGAATGTGCCATGCTGTTACGGTCTGCATACCTGAGCAGATCCTCAAGGCCCTCAGTCATCGTATCGTAGTACAATTTATCGGTAAGCGTTTGGTGATCCTCGAAAAAACATTCGGCACCAAATTCCTGCTTAAACTCACTCGTAAGTAATCCGGAAATGTCATTCAGGGCGGAGACCCTAGATGGAAGGACCCTGCTCTTCACATCTTTTAGCATCTTCGTAAACGAATTTCCTTTTTGCTCTCTCTGAAATATTTCCCGATACCATCTGTATCCTGCCAGCGTTTCATCCGCTCCCTGTCCGTCGAGCAGTACGGTCACCGCCTTTTCCTTTGCAAGCTTCATTACCGACCATTGTGCATAGATGCTGGCAGAACTGAATGGTTCTTCCTGATGATACGAGACGCGGCTGAACTCAGTTGCGAGACCCTCCGCATCAGGATAACATTCGTATGGACTAGCCTGGATACTTTCAGTCATTACTTTTATGAATGCTCCTTCATCCTTATCGTGATCCCTGAACCTGGCTGAAAAAGTAGACTGCCCGGAACCTTTCCTGATCTGATCAATGATGGTTACGATGGTTGAGCTGTCAAGTCCACCTGATAAACTTGATCCCACTGTAACATCAGATCTTAATCTTCTGGAAACAGAAAGACAGAGAAGACGATAAAACTCTTCCTTTGCCTCTTCAAGGTTCAGTGAAGACTTTGCATTTTTATTAATATCCCAATACCGCTTCTTAACTAATTTCCCATCCAAAGTAACGACCATGAAGTGGGATCTTTCAAGCTTATGTATCATCCGGAAAAAAGTAACAGAAGGATCATTCCGGTCTGAAAGGATCATTGGATTGGCAAGGAACCGGAAAAGCGCGTGGTCATCTCTTCTTTTCGGAATGCCCGCCGCGAACAACTGCTTCATCTCGGATCCGAAAAAGAACTTAGAGTCATCCATGAAATAATAAAAAGGTTTTTCCCCGAACCGATCCCGCGCGCAGAAAAGTTTTTGTTCCTTCTCATCCCAGATGGCAAATGAGAACATTCCATCCATATCGTTAAGGCATTTTTCCTTTTTTTTATCATATAACGCCAGCAAAACTTCTGTATCTGAACTTGTTTCGAAAACATATCCGTCTTTAAGAAGGATTTCTTTCAGCTCCCTATAATTATAGATCTCTCCGTTATATGTGATCGTATACCGGTTCAGGTAATGCATGGGTTGCGCTGCTTTGTCAGAGAGGTCAATGATAGATAAACGCCTGTGACCAAGCCCCGCTCTTCTACCCGGGTTGATCCATTGGCCATCGCCATCGGGTCCGCGATGTGCTATCACATCCGTCATTACTTTAAGCATCGTGGGTTGCACGGCTTCACGGAAAGACAAACAGCCTGCGATGCCACACATGGCGATAAGGATGATTAATGTTTTACTTCTTTCATGAAGGCATCATGTTTTCCGATGCACTTCTGAATGACCAACTTATTAGCAATGGTCCATTCGATCATGTTCTTTAATCCCTCTTCAAGTCCTACCCTGGCTTCGAATCCGAGTTTCGCTTTGGATTTCACGGTTGAACCGAATCTTTTCCCCGAGTTGTCCCAGTTCCTTTTAGGTTTGAGCTGTACATTAGAAGTGCTTTTACAGATCTCAACTATCTTCTTTGCAAGCTCAGCAATAGATGTTTCCTTACCGGAGGCAATATTATATACTTCGCCCGGCTGTCCCTTTAATGCGCATGCTATCAAACCGCGACAAATATCATCCACATAGATGAAGTCCCGTGTAGCGACACCCTCATTTTCCAGAGGAATATTCTCATTATGCAATGCCCTCCAGACAAAGGTTGGCGTTACATTTCGCCATACTGTGGCATAGGTTCCTCTCCAATGCCCTGCTCCAAGGACCTCGCCTGGTCCGTACACATTCTGAAACCTCGCCCTTACCGCAGGCAACTTGTGTTGATTGAAATAGTACAAGGCATAGAACTCTCCAATGATCTTTGAAATGGAATATGGACTGTCGTGTTTCAAACCGGTGGTCTCCGTTTCTTCTGTTGCTGTCGCGTCATCAAAGGTCTTCTCAGCAACAGAACAACCGGCTGAACTGTACACTACTTTTTTCAAACCGGTAAAGTTTTTGATCCAGTCAAAAAGCCTGAGCGTTGTAAATGTATTGTTGGCATGATCTGCCAGCGGATCATGGATGGATGATTGATTACCGTGGTACGTGGCCAGGTGAAAAACAAAATTGACATCAACCGGAATGCTCGTAAGCGCTGATTCGTCTGTAACAGAAGCATTGCAAAAAACCAGTCTCGGATCCTGCGGGAGATTACTTTCTTCTGCCGACATAAGGTTATCAATGACCATAACACTTTTCACTTCTGAATTATTCAGGAGCATTTTCACCAGGTTGGAACCCACAAAACCGGCTCCGCCGACCACCAGGATCTTTGCACCTTTGAATCCGGAGAGATCGGTCTGCATGCTAGTGCTTTTCAGAGATATTCTTCAGGTGAGTAAAAGTTTGGGTGATCCCGTTGACCTTGTACCACTCGATCGCCGCTTTGATACCCGTTTCCAGAGGCGTATCCGCTTTCCAGTCGAAATCCCGGATCGTTTTAGAAGGATCGATGAGGATCGTGAAAACATCGTCCGTGCCCCTCGGTCTTACTTCCACTTCTTTTTCAAGTTTCATCTCAAGGGCTTTCAAAGCAGCATCGAACAACTGCTTGATGGAATAATCGCTTCCGGTTGAGATATGATAATAACCACGGGATCCTTTTCCGTTCAGCGCTTTGATCACCACCGCGGTGAGGTCCTTCACGTAGATGAAATCACGCCTTGTATCCATCACGAAACACGGTTTATTTGTGGTTAGACGCTGATAGAAGGTTGGTAATGGGCCGCTCAGATTCCTTGGGCCGTAAGCGTTCGCGAGTCGGAAGGACAGAAAATCCAATCCGCTTAATTCAATATATTGCTCGGCGCTTGTTTTGGAGATCGCATAACTGGAACCGCCCTCAGATCTTGCAGAATAAAGCGGATGTTCGAGCGTGATCGGTTGTTCAAGTGGTTTTAAGCCATAACAGAGAGCGGTTTGGAAATATATTATCCTTTTGACGTTATTCTTCTTGCAGGCACGCACGATATTGATCGTTCCGAGGATATTCGTCATGGTATCTTCCTCCCAGTTGTCCGGATCCTTATACGAAGCTGCGGCATGTACTACTTTCTCAGGTTGAAATGAGTCAAATGTTTTGTTAACCAATGTCGCATCCGCGATCGTGCCCTCAATTACTTTCAAATTCGCATGAGGGGTATTGTTATCACGTCGGCCTGTCTGAAAATTATCGATCACACATACATGATGACCCGAAGCAAGTAGTTCGTCAGCCAGGTGGGATCCGATGAATCCCGCTCCTCCTGTAATAAGTACTTTCATTTTTTTAAGATTTAACTGTTTTATCGACTAATTGTTTGAACTTATGATGCTGGTCGTGGAATTCCTGTTGCCAGAGTTCCAAAGATAATAATCCCCAAACCTTTCTCCCGAACTTATTCTCTGTGGAATTCAGCCCGGCAAGTATCTTATTATTGTCGAAGAACGGCCTGCTTTTCGCCTTATCAGAAGAGAAGATATCGTGAATGAAATCCTTCAGCTCTTTTCCTAACCATTCATTCAGTGGAACGGGGAATCCCATTTTATTCTTCCGTTCCAGGATCTCCTCAGGAAGTGTCTTCCGCATGGCATTGACAAGTACTCGCTTTAAATTCCCGTCCTTGAATTTAATATCAGCCGGCATTGTGGCGGCAAATTCCACAACCGGATGATCCAGGAGCGGCACCCTCGACTCAAGACCGTGTGCCATGCTCATCCTGTCTTCAACCTGGAGCAATCCGGGAAGCAGAGTTTTAAAATCAAAGTGCGTCATGCGGTCGAAATACGATTCCTTATTCACATTTTGTCCGTTGAAGATCTCCGCAAAGCGCTCGAAAGGCTGATAATCGCCCAGTTCTTCCCATCGAACCTCTTCATCCAGGTCCGGCGCCCGGTTGATGAGACGAAAATATCTCTTGTCGATCTGCTCAAATAATCCTTCCTTGAAAAAATCTTTCATCAACGGTTTATAATTCTGGAGTGAAATCAGATTCGGAATGATGGATTCGTAGGTCACCACAAAATTTCCACTCTTTAAGGTTCCATCGATCGCGCCTTTGATGCATTGTTCAAAATAAGCGATGAGATACCTTGTATAACCTCCGAAGATCTCATCTCCTCCCTGTCCGCCAAGCACTACCTTTCTGTGTTTCGCAGCCAGCTTTGACACATGATACTGGGGAAAAGATCCGGGGCCCGCGACCGGAAAATCAAGATGATAGATCACCTTGTGGATGGTGTCCCTGAAGTCATGGTATGTAATATCAACTTCATGAAGTTCCATTCCCCTCATCTCCGCCAGCTTTTTTGCATAATACGTTTCGTCATACGCTTCTCCATAAGAGAATTTTCCGGTAAAAGCCATGAATTTTTCCTTGTGATCAAACCCGGCAGCTACGGAAGAAACAATACCGGAATCGATACCGCCCGAAACGTATGCTCCTACGGGAACATCTGCTCGACAATGCATTTTTATGGAGTCCAACAGCAATTCCTCCAGCCGCTCTTCAAAATATTTGGTACGGTGTTTCCAGTCGAGATCATAATATACTTCCCAGTATCTTTCTGTTTTGACATTCCCGTTGCGAATGGTCATGGAATGAGCGGGAGGAAGCTCCTTGACCCCGTCAAAAAGAGTACTGTCGCCTATACAAAGCTGAAAGAACAAATACTCCTTGAGGGCATTGATATTTGTTCTTATCTCCGGAAGAAATGGCAGGATGGTCTTTGCTTCGGAAGCGAAAATAAACTGATCGCCGACCGTAGAATAATAAAACGGTTTGATCCCGAACCGGTCGCGTGCGCAAAAAAGCGTTTGCTCTTTTTCATCCCAGACCGAAAAAGAAAACATTCCGCGTAATTTATTGACGCAGCCGGTTCCCCATTTCAGATACGCGGCAAGGATCACCTCCGTATCAGATGTTGTTCTGAAAGAATAAGAACCTTTCAGCTCTTCCCTTAATTCAATGTAATTGTAAATTTCTCCGTTATAACAGATCGTGTTTCCGGCCACATCCGTCATAGGCTGATCGCCGGTTGAAAGATCAATGATGCTCAATCTCTGATGCGCAAAACCAAGGAAAGAAGAAGCATGAAGCCAGGATTGTTGTCCGTCAGGTCCCCTGTGCGCCTGCAAGGCATTCATTGCGCTCAACCGGGATCCCAATCCGGGGATCTCTTTCTTTTCCTTATTAAAGATGCCGGCTATTCCACACATTTTTTCATCCCCGGACCCTTCTTAGCGCGGGGACGCAAAAATACGTAAATTTTAACTAAAATACTGTAAATGAAAGTACTAACTGTGTGCTTTCCGGTATGTTGATATCGGTTTATAGCCGGATGAAATACGTTCAACCATGTTAGCCACAGATGAGTCTTCAGAGTTGCCTTTCTTCGCGTTCGCTGTTTGTCCGTTCCGGATAGTACCTCAGAAGTAAAATGCGAATAGGAATTCTCCGGATCAATACCGGCGAGGTAAGCGGATTCCGTTATGGATCTGCAAAGCGCATCATCTTTCATCGCGCTGAAAACTTCTTCCAGATTGCTGAAATCAGGCTCAAGCGGAATATAATGTTCCCAGGCTTTTAGGATTCCGTTGTAGTTACCCTTCACAAGAACCTGGCAAGTTTTTGTAAGGCATGCCTCAAGGTGGCGGGGAGATAATGCCTTTAAGGCGATCTCCCCATCCCTTTCCTGAAAAAAAAGTGTTTCAACTTCAGAAAATTTCCAATCCGGATTTTCCCTGATGTACTCATCGCATTTATACCAAATGGAACCATCCCTGTCGAGTATGGAGGAACCACCTTCCACGCCGATCACGAACCTGCAACGGAACAAAAACCTGTACCAGTCGTCGCCGAAAATTGTATCCTTCTGCTCAATCGAGATATTTGTACTGAATCCGGCTTGAGGCGCTTTGTTGATGAACAATTCTGCGATGGCTGTTTTTAGGAACCCAAATCTGCCAAACCAGGGAGGCGCTTTGTAGGCTCTGTATCCTATATCAATGTCCCTCCTGATGTTCTCACGGCCGATAGCGCTTATCTTGTCCCTTAAACCTCCTGATACATACCCGGTCAGCGTATGGTGCAGCCTGGTCTTTTTTTTGTCCACCGCTCCGTATATCTTTTCCCACTCTGAAGAGGGAGCAACGCTGAAAAGCTCAGAGATGCCGAAAACATTTACAAAACGACAAACTGCGTCTGAATGAAAGTAATCATCCTGAACAAGCAGGATTTTTTTGACTGACGCATTTTTAAAGGTCTGCACATTCCCTAAAACTACATTATCAAAGAAATCAATATTGCCTCCTGTCCAGCGATCCGAAAGGAAAAGGTGATGAAAGATCACGAGGTCAAACTGAGAGGGATCGATACGGTCAGGAAACTTCCCGATGGAGGCATTGAAATAATACACTTTCGTACCGCTCTTTTCAAAACATTGCAGGTGCTCCTTTATCGAAGCCCGGAGCGGGTATCCCGTTTGACCATATATTACCAGGATCGTCATGCCGAATTCGTCTTCCCTTTTATGATATTATACAACCACTTGGCAGGGCGTTTAAGTCCCACACCCTTTATGAACAGGATCATTCCCATCCGGATCCTTCTTTTACCAAAAATATACGGATTGTATATTTTTCTCAGGTACCATTCCTGGAACCAATAATAACGATCAAGCCGACGGTTGCGTCGCAGGAGAGCCTGGAGTCTTGAGTTCGCCACGCTTCTTTGTGTCAGTGGTCGCAAAGATTCGTTCAATACAACCTTGGTAAATTTTTTGTAAGAATAGTTGCCGGATCCGACTATGTCATGCCAGGCATTCTCTGTTATCTCCTTCCGCAGTTTATCTTCCTTAACGAGCTTAAGTACCTGCTCCAGGTTGCTGAAATCTTCCTTCAGAGGAATGTAATGTCGCCACGGCTTAAGGATTCCATTGTATTCTCCTTCTACAAGTATCTGGCAGGTTCGTGTAACACATGCTTCAAGATGCCTGGGGGATATAGCGAAAAGTTTGAGTTTGCCATCCAATCCGGGGAAGCAGTTGGCTTCAATTTCCTCAAAACTTGCGGCGGGAAATTTTTCAAGATATAATTTACTTTTTGTTGCGATCGAACCGTCCGCGTCAAGAACCGTTGCGCCTCCTTCTACACCTATCATGTATTTACACCGTATCATATACCGGTACCAGTCCATTCCAAAAAAAGTATCTGAGGGATCGGTGGATATATCCATTTTTAATCCGGAGCCGGATTCTGACGCCTTGAACGCTTCCGCAATGGTTGTTTTCATATACCCGTGCCGTCCGAGCCAGGCCGGAAGATTACGCGCGCGATATCCAATGTCAATGTCCTTTTCAATTCCGGGAACATGTTCATTGATCCAACTAACAGTATGCTCATCCAAATATCCCGTAAGCACCTTTTTAAACTTCACCCTGGAAGGATCAACTCCAGGATAAATCTTACTCCATTCGCTTTCCGGAGAAACGGAAAAGACAATATCAATTCGGAATGAATGGATAAAGTCGACCATCGCTGCGGAATTCATGTATTCGTCCTGAGGCATGAGCACTTTTATTGCAGCATTATTCAAAAGCGGCTCTACCTGGCGCTTAGCACGTTCATACATTTCTTTCCCGCCCCACCTGGAAGAGATGAACCCGTAATGAAAAACGATCACATCAAATTCAATCCCCGCCAGGTATTCGGGTATTTTCGCCTCGGAATAATATCCATTCATTCCGTGATCAAGTTTAATATGAAATACGTTTGCGTCAGAAAAATTCCTGAATGAGTACAGGTGCTCACGCGCCGTTGCCCTGAGAGGATACCCAAGGCATTTATATACAACCAGTATGGTAGGTCTTTTCGTCATTTTTGCGGTCCGGTCAGCGATCGTACTTCTTCGAGTATTATTTTCCTGTCTTCTACGTCGGACAATGGGATAGCAGCCTTGTGGGCGTTATTTTTAAATTCCATCAAGCGCACTGCCGAAGTTCCGGATATGACCTTCGCCATAGATTCGGCGGAAAAATCAGCTGCAAGCATTCCCAACTTATATTTCTCAACATATTTCTTCATTTCCGGTGATGGGCCTATGGCCAGCGCCAGGCGCGCCTGCACGAACTCAAAGAATTTATTCGGCAGGGCGTTTTCATAATTGAAATTTACAGGAGGCAGGAGGAAAAGTCCGATATCGTACTGATTCGTCTCCTGTATGATCTCCGATGTCTTCACGGGATCATGAAAAACAACACGCGGGTTGGAAGAGGCATCGGAACGTAATGTTTCGTAATATTCCTTATATGCCGGGACCAGGTAAAGATGAAGCGAATAGTTCGAAGGAAGATGATCCATCATACTGATCATGACCCCGATCTTTCGTGACGGAATAGCGCTTCCGTGATGCACGATACGGATATTCTTTTCATCTATCGTTTGAACAGGCAGCTCGATAAAGGGCTTGGAATTCCTTATCACCACCGATCTGACGCCAAACTCCATAAAATACTTTGCAGAGATTGAATCGCATACGGTCCAAACCTTATCCGCTTTTGTCAGATGATCGCGGCAAAGGAGATCAGCTTTGGGTTTTTCTGTTTCATTCCATCCGGGAACATCCGAGAGAAGACTTGGGTAATACTCATGTGCGTTCGCAATAACTTTTGCTCCTTTAAACTCATCTGATAAGGCAAGAGGCAACAATTCAAGATTATGCACAATGATCAGAGCAGGCTGAATATGCCATAGTCGCTTCAAAAGTTTATACCTGACATGTCCCGTCTTATCATAGTCGTAATAATCCAGAATCTCCCTTTTCTTATACCCTGTAACACGAATAAAAAAGGAAATGAGCTTACGAAAGATCGACGGATAACGGTGGTGAAAATCCAATTTCACAGGATCCGGATCCAATGTATCCTGAATGTCGATGAACCTGATACCCTGTATTCCTTCCCCTTCCCAGCCGGCAACATAAACCTCATAAAAAGGAGCAAGCGCGTCAATTTCCATCAACACACGAGGTTGGCGAGAGATCGCCCCGTGAACAATGATCAAGACCCTTTTCTTCCTGCTTGCGTGCATGCTGAATTAAAAGATGAGACCTGCTCTCTCGCCGGGCTCAATATGAAGTTTATACCAGTCACATCCACTTACCATGTCTGTATATTCATTGATGATCGCGACTTCTTTATCAGAAGAAGGAAGATAATGGCGGCGCAAGAAATCCGGGACGATCAATTTTGCGCTCTCTCCGGTTTCCAGCAATTCTAACATCTCCTTACAAACTACGACAGGGTCATTCACTCGTTCAACGAAAGGACGTCCCCGATCCGCCATTTTTTGACGCAAGTTATGATCCAGGATCACCTTTTTTAGGACGTCACGGATGGTGAACCGGTCAGCGTGAATGAACGGCGTATCATCGGGCAATCCATTTCTGAAATGATCCGGGAAACAGGTTACGACAACATTTCCGGCTGCGAGGGCTTCCCTTTGCTGTTTTCCGCCACCGGGGTAGAACAATTCCCCAATGAGAATGTCAGAATCGGAATAGAGCTTAAGCGCTTCATCATAGGAAAGGTCCTTTACCAACCTGTATTGGAATTTTACGCCTTCCTCCTGAAGTTCTGCGATCGCTTTTTCGATCCATTCCGTGCCCTTATAAATGTCATTGCTGGGAGCGAACAATACCACAGGATCCTCTTTTCTCTGAACAGCTTTTCGCTTGATGCGGTGCAACGGGATCAGGTGCCGACTTCGGTAGTATGGACGTAACGAAAGTTGGGTGAGCGCAGGCGATGAAAAGATCAGATCGCCGTATTTTTCCGCATGACGCAGGTACTTAAGTTTATCCTCTATTTTAACCGTCTGAAGATATTGATCCGAATATTTTGTTGGTTGAAGTCCCAGGCTCAGGAAATGCTGATTTCCTGCCTCAGGCCAGTAAATATCGCTGCCTACGGTAAAAAATATCAGCTTCTTGTTATTATTTCTGAGAAGGATAACGTCGCTGCAATCATCTCTGAACGTTCTCCACATAAAAAGGAAGATGTTGCAGGAACGAAGCGCTTTCCTGAGTACCTTTTCAAGCCTTTTTTCTCTTGTGCTTGTAAAAAGAAAACGTAATCGATAATATAGAAATGAAGGCAGCCAGCGCGGAACAGTTACGCTGACGGTCGTTTCCTGGGAGATCAACTCATCAACAGCCGTTTCCTGTAACCTTGAGCCTGTATCCAGCGCTGCGGAATAGCAGGGACAGTTATTCTTTTCGAAGCCGGATCGCAGATCATTTATCTGGCTGGAAATATTAACCAGTCCCAGGAACGCTTTTTTGGGGTGAGACATTATCCGTTCCTCCCGGCCAAAACCTCGTACACACCGTCAAAACCGAAATATTCCCCCGGAAAAAAAGGTTTGATCAGCCCCGCACCCGAAAGATCGATCGTTCCTTCCGATGCAATCTTCATCACCGAAAAACCGGCCGCTTTACACATTTCTGTTGCATGGGTCTTTTCAATGATGATCTGTCCCTTTCCTTTTACTTTGCCGGCGAAGTAATCGATGGTGTTTTGCATCGCATAGACGGCATATTGCCTTGGATCATAGTCGGCGGTCTTGTTAGGAAGATTGAACCATAGGTTGAGTGTGTAGCCGAAGCCATTTGCTGTAAAATACAATCTGCCGCCGGGTTTCAGGATACGGGCAAACTCAGCAAGCACGCTAACAGGGTCAGCAATAAAGATCGCACCGTAACAAAATACGGCATCAAAAAAAGCATTTTCAAAAGGCTGTTTGTCAAGTGGCGCTACCTTGAACAAGCAATTATCGATCTGCATCTCTGCGCGTAATTTCTCACAGATCCTTATGCGGTCATCGGAAATGTCGGTAGCATACACGGATGTATTGTTCTTTGAGAGGGCCATTGACCATTGTCCGAAACCGCATCCGGCGTCCAGCACTTTTTCCAAACCGGAAAACCCGATCGCCTGACAGCGCCCGGAGTATACGCTTTCCGGAGTTTCATAGACTCTCTCGAGAAATGAAATATCATTTCCCGATAATGTATTGCCTAATGACGCTATATCCACTTTCATCGAATCACTTTATTACTGCATTCCCTGCGCCATTGAGTCGCTACATCAGACAAGGTTGATCCATGATCCTCCTCCGCTGAAATGTATTCAAGTAATTCGTCAAAAAAGGTACCTGTACCGGACGATCCGTTATTTCTGTGCATCGCGATATCAGCAGGGCTTGCTGCTTTTTCTCCAAGGGAATGTTTCATTCGTTCATAGTGGCCGGTTCCATTTGAATTCAACGCAATATGAACAGGGTGAAAATTATATATTTTCATTCCGTGTACGTGATGCCGGGGATCAGTGAAGGAAAAACATGGGTACGGATGGTTAGATTCAGTATAATCTGCCCAGAAATATGGGAATCGCAACAACGCTTCGGAGTCTTTAAAATAAAGTTCATGCGGCTGAATGTGCGGCATATTCGGAAGGAAAAGTGATGAGTCATATTTAATTCCGTATTTGTCAACAAGATGCTTCAGAAGATTGGAAGACTGAAACAACCCATGCGTGCGAACAGAAACGGCTCCCGGATAAATACCGAGTAAATATTTCATGACAAGATCCGGCTCAGCGCCCTGGGTGCTTCCGGGAAAGAAGTTTGGATGGATCCCGATCTCAAATTGATCTGATGCGGCCAACGCCTGAATGGTTAGGCTGTCATGCGTCACAAACCAGGTTGCCTTTATCTTTTTTGCTCTCAATTTGTCTGCAACCAGTTGCAGAATGAAATCGGGCGCCCAGTCAATATCAAGGGTAATGATGTGTGCATTGATCATGGGATTGTTTCCTCAGGGAACCGTTTCCTGCTACGGCAGGTAAAGCTTGATATTGTGTCCGGCAATGATCTTGTTGATCCTTTCACTGATGGAATCAAGGTAACAAGGGTTTGCGGAGACCACGATCCTGTTCACGCCATCCGCAACGATCAGCGACGGATCATGAACGGTGATCCCCATTTGTTCTTTTCCCCAGAAGGTACTGTTATCATCATAGAAGAAACTGATCTTGTCCTTTGTTAGCTTCGATTGCCGGGTACCGAAGAAACCGATAGTCCCTAAACCAAAAACTCCGATCTTATCTCCAGGCTTCGATTCTTCAACACATTTATTGTAGGAGGCAAAAGTATTTTGTATGAACTGCAAACTCGAGGTGGCAAGCGCCTGGCTTTTAGCGATCAGCTCTGCGGATACTGACTGCAGGGAATTAGGATCAGCTTTCTTTATCACATACCACATCGGAACTCGCGTTGAGAGCGCCCATTTATTAACAACGGTAAAGCCGGCAAGACTGAACAACGCAGTGATGGTATCCGGAGTAAAACGACTCAGGTGATCGAATGTAAACAGATCAGATGGGTTGGTCTCAAAATTTGGAACGCCTATATAACCGTATCCGTTGTCGGCAATGCAGTTACGGAATAATCTTAGAAAATCGACCGGGTTCGGGATATGTTCAAGAACACCCGTAGCCATCACCAGGTCGAATTGCTTTCCGTGGTAAGGAGAATTTTCAAAGGTTCCTTCAAAACAATTTACCTTTGGCATCACTTCTTTAAAGAACGCATTCGCGTTCTTGCTTGGCTCAACGGCGAAGATATCCCAGTCAGGAAACTTATTGGCAAATCTTCTCAGCAAAAGTCCTTTTCCGCAACCAACTTCAAGAACCTTACCCTTAGCAGGCAGCTTAACAGAAGAAGTAATGAACTCCAGCATATTATCATAAAAACCTTTTGCTTTTCCCTGGTCGAAGTACATCAACTCCGTGGCAACGTGTTCGCTCCGGAGATCGTACTGGTCCATATAGAACGCCATTTCTTTCCCCCTGGCTCCGGAAGAATTGAAAATAAGGCCGCTTTCCTTGCTTAACCGGTTCTCTACCGGTGAGTTGACCAGGTTCTTGTCGGAAGCGATGCTGTTATCAAATTTACAAATGAAATCCGTGTTGGATTTTCCCGTAATGGGACAATTTTGACCACTCATAAACAGTTTGTTAGCTTAAAACAAAGATAAGAATTATTAAGCAATCGCTTTACCTCGAAGACCCCTAACAAACTCATGCTCAATGAATACCTCCTCAAGTCTTCTCATGATAAAACCACTTTTATAAGTAAAGCGGGAAAGTATCTTCTCACCAAGTATATGCTTCCGAATGAGCAGATCGGGTTCATTGTAACCAACCATGGCCCTAAGCGACGTGGTTCCCGAAAACCTGGGATTGATCTCAAAAACGTAAACTTTTCCATCCACCAAGCGACACTGAATATTTACAGCGCCTGTACAACCGAGCGCAAGAGCGATCTTTTCACAAGGGCCACACACCTCCGGAAACGAGCCGATCTCTCCCTGTGAAATTCCGCTGCTGATAATAAGATATTCGCCAAGCGAAGTATTGCCCGTTTTATTTTTCACTTTCAGCCGGCATCCCAGGCTGGAGGAGATGAATCTCTTTACAGCAATGGAGTTGACGAGGTTGGACTGCATATCCAGGAGAACGCCAACAGTATATTCGCTTTCCGGAGTGCCTACGTACTCCTGAACAATGTATTCAGAATATATCCCTGACATGTATGCGCAGAACATTTCCAATTCGGACTTGTTTTGCGCAATAATGGTATTGGCGGAACCTCCGCTTGCAATGGAGGGCTTGATCACAACAGGCATGAATGTAACTTGTTCAACATCGGCCTTCGACCTGATGGTCACTGATCGGGGGAAATTGAACCCGTTGTTTGAAAGGAATTTAACCGTCGCGCTCTTGTCCATACACGTTTCAATAACATGAGCAGGATTGATGAATAATTCAATTCCATTCTTCCGGATCAGGTCCCTGTCCCGGCTGAATGCTTTTAATTCCGGTTCAGAACCGTGAAACAAAGCCTTTACATTGTGTTTCCGGCAGAGTTCAAGTATTCCCGGGATATATTCAGGAGAAGAAGCGCCGGGAACAAGGTAGGCATGGTCCGCTAATTTCAGACCGGCGCTTTCCGACATCATATCCGTTCCTATAATATCATATTTATTTTCAGACATACGTAAGGCCTTATATATCTGTTCGCCATGACCTCCGCCTCCGATCCCGGTAACCATTACTGCCAAAGCGCCTTTCTTCATTTGTTCAAATTATTGTACCAAAGATATTATTTCCTGTACGTTCAAGACATTCCAGGACAGATGGATGGACCTTACTTCCGTAATTCCTGGAAAGCACCTCCTTATCCATCCTGATCCTGAATATTTCCACTGCTAAATTATCCGTATCCAGGCAACAACAAGAAGTCAGGAGACCGTTATCACGCGGAAGACCACAGGATCCAACGTTCACGTAAGTAAAACTGCCTTTAATGGTAATACATGGATGGTGTGTATGACCGGAAAATATCATGTCATATCCCAAAGAAGCAAGGGGTGTAATATCGCTATCCGGATAAATATATCCGTTCAGGGGATCGGCCGGACTGCCATGCACGAAGAGTATCTTCTTTCCATTGAATGTCTCTGACTTTTTGTCCGGCAGTGATTCAAGAAAATTCCTGTCAGCATCGACAAGTAATTCTCGCTGCTCAGCGTGACGATAAATGAGTTCATTTGCGGGGGAAGATGCCAACCGTTCCAGGATCATGGCATCGTGATTGCCCAACAAACAACTCGCGTTCACCTCCTTCAACCTCCTGATCACATTGTTTACATCCGGATAATATCCTGCTATGTCACCCAGAAATACGATCTGATCCGACTTCTGAACGTTGATGAGATGATCAAGACAGGCATTCAAACCTGTCAGATTACCATGCGCATCAGATAAGATACCGAGTTTCATAGCTTAGATCAATTCCCTGCAGGGCGTTCTCCATTGAGAAATATCCTGCACCACCATTCAAAGCTGATCAACGACCAGATAAGAAGGCGGTGATTTGCTTTTCCATCCATGTGGTCCATTATTTTCTTTTTCACGAAATCATGTGAGATGAATTCATTGCTCAGGTTCTTGCTTCCCAGCAATAACTCCCTGACGTAAGCGGCATTCTCACCCCTGTACCAGGATTCGTCAGGAGCTGAGAAGCCCTGCTTTTTCCTGTGAACAATCGAAGGTGGTAAGATCTTCTCCATCGCACTCCTAAGCACTGATTTTCCATCATCATGCTCCATATAATTCTTTTTCTTCCAAGTAATATTTTCATCGATCTTCTTCATTTTTTCAAGCGACCCAAGTTTATGCCGAACCGGTACCTCCTGCGCAAATTCAACCAGGTCATTGTCAAGGAAAGGAAACCGCTCCTCAAGACCATGCGCCATAGCCAGTTTATCGCCCATCAGCAAAAGACCGGGGAGAAAGGTTTTGATCTCGAAATAAAGGCCGTTTTGAATATGTTGTTCGGGTGTATCGTAACGTAACTCATGGTTGAACGTAAAAACCCTTTCGAAAATTTTCCTCGGTTCTGAAGGATCCGTTTCAGCGGATACTGTCTGTGTAAAAAGCTGAGCCTTCTCCTCGTCCTGCACAAGACGCTGCCAGAAGGAATAATAATTTTCGAAAAAAGTGGATTGATCCACCGACTTGAATATCCGGTAGTACCTCCAGGGATATCCGCCATAAAGTTCATCTCCACCTGTGCCCTGTAAACAAACTTTAACAAATTTTGATGCCAGCCTGCTGATGTAAAAATTCGGGTAGCTCATCCCAACCCGGAGGTCTTCAAGATGCCAGACCACCCGGGGAAGAGACCAGGACAAGTCTCCTGCGTTGATCACCTGCTCATAGTGTTCGGTTTTGAAATACGCTGCCATGATCTCCGCATCCCGTCGTTCATCATAGTTTGCTTCGATACCGGTTACCCCGCTCATATCAAAGCCACAAGTGAATGTGGCAATCTTGGGAAGAAGTCCGGATGCGATACCTGTGATCGATCCGGAATCCATTCCGCCCGACAAGTAACACCCAAGAGGGACATCAGAGATCATCTGAGAACCTACCGCTTTCTGCATCAAACGCGTTGTTTCCCTTGTCGCGTCCTCGTAGCTCATTGATTCATCCGGATGTGAGAAATCGAAATTCCACCAGGAGTTATGTATGATACGAAGGTCTCTCTTCTGTACTATTTCCACCGTGTTGGCAGGCGGTAACATGGTGACCCCGTCAAAGAGAGTTCTGTAGGAAAAAAGATTCTGGAATGTAAAATATTCATTCAGCGCCGCCTTATTAAGTTTAACGCTGAATTCAGGATGTTTAAGGAATGCTTTTATCTCCGAACTGATCAGTACTGTACTTCCATTATTCCAATAGTAAAGCGGTTTGATCCCATACCTGTCCCTTGAAAGAAAAAGCTTACGGTTTTGTTTATCCCAGGCCATCAGGGCAAACATCCCGTTGAAGCGTTTTACCCATTCGATCCCAAAAACGGAAAACCCTTCCACGATCACCTCCGTATCACCGGTGGAATGAAAGGTTGAACCGCGCGCTGCAAGCTCCTTCTTTAGTTCCTTAAAATTATAGATGCATCCGTTAAAAACCACAACCCAGTTCGAGTCCCTTGAGGTCATCGGCTGCGCGCCGGCTTCGGATGGATCAAGGATGGAGAGCCTCCTGTGTCCGAGCCCGCAGTTTCCATCAATGAAAATACCTTCCCCATCCGGACCGCGGTGTGAAACCGCTTTTGTCATTTCTTTCAGAATGTTCTGATCAGCGTTTTTATTTTCAAGATGGAATATCCCGGTAATTCCGCACATCGTCAGACCTTCTTTAAAACATTCACAATGTGCTTATAATCTTCCTCCGTCATTTTGTTGTGGAGGGGAATGGCCATGCTGAGGTCGTTTGCTTTCCTTGATTCAGGAAGATCGGATGGTTTAAGTCCGTAGGTCTCCGAATAATATTCAAGCATATGCACAGCGTGCGTGCCGGGTCTTGTGCTTATACCCGCGCGCAGCAGGTGATCCATCAATTCATTCCTTTTCATCGGCGACTTGTTCTCATCGATCAAAAGAACGTATGATTGCCAACCATGCTTCTGATCCACGGCAACAGAAGGTGTTTTAAGCCAGGGAATAACGCTTAATTCGCTTTCATAAAAGGAGGCCCACTTGTTGCGCTCGCTGATAAAAGCGTCAAGCTTCTTTAATTGTTCAACACCCAGAGCACCCTGGAGATCGGTCATCCTGTAATTATAACCTACCATGGAGAATCCGGGAAGAATATAAGGTCTTGGTCCGTGATGCCTTTGCTCCTCCGAAACGGAAGCGCCATGATTGCGCATCTGATCCATTTTTTCTTTCAGCAAACCATTATTCGTAGTAAGCATTCCGCCTTCCCCGGTTGTAATGGATTTTCGCGGATGAAAGGAAAAACAGCCAATATCACCAAGACTGCCTGCAGGTTTGTTGCGAAGAGAAGCGCCGGCAGCGCAAGCGCCGTCCTCGATGATCGCGATCCCGGGCGCGATCTCCTGCAGATGTTCAACATCCATACACAATCCGAATAAATGTACCGGGATCACCGCTTTCGTACGGGATGTGATCCTGTCTTTTAATTTACCGGGATCAAGATTGAAAGTGCTCAATTCAATGTCTGCAAAAACAGGTTTAGCGTTGCAATAAAGTACAGCGTTCGCGGTAGCCACCCAGGTAAAAGCAGGAACAATGACTTCATCTCCGGGGCCTACTCCTGCAGCGACCAATGCAAGGTGTAAGGCCGTTGTACAATTGGACACAGCAAGCGCATGCTTTACGTTGTGCCGGGCAGCAAAATCGGTTTCAAATTGTTTGACCCTTGGGCCCTGCGTTACCCATCCGGAATCCAACGGAGCCTTCAGCGCTGCATACTCCTCCTCGCCAAAGGAAGGCCTGGAAATTTGTATCATCCTTCTCTCAGACATCCTTCAATGTCATTTTATTTCTCCATTCAATGAGTTTAGTTAAGCCGTCACGCAGATCGCTTTTCGCTGCAAAACCCAATTCGGCTTCTGCAAGTTTTGTTGCGCCTATGCGATTCTTTACTAATGCGCGCGCGTCATCCGCGCTATAAGGCTTGAAGGAGACCTTGAGATCCGAATTTTTCAGTTCCAGTATGAGATCACACAAAGAACGAATGGTAGTTTGAATCCCTGTGCCAACGTTGTAATAACCAAAGTCTTTTTGACTATTCAAGGCACAGATGTTGGCGCGGGCCACATCGTCAACGTATATAAAATCATACGCCTGTGTTCCGTCGCCGTTGATCACCGGCGCTTCGTTTGCATCGATCTTGTTGAGCATGATCGGCACTACTCCGCTGTACACGGCATGCTGATCCTGGCCAGGTCCGTATACATTCATATACCGCAACCCGATAACACTCAGGCCATATCGGTCATTGAAGGCGGTGCACATAGCCTCACCCGCGATCTTGGTTGCGCCATAAAAATTCTTGTTGTTGAAAGGATGCGACTCCTTCATAGGCACTTCGACCGCATCGCCATAAACTGAAGCGGAGGAAGAGTAAATGAGTTTTTTTATTTTATGTTTTACACATGCTTCCAGTACGTTGAATGTTCCGCCAAGATTCACTTCAAAAGCAGTTCTCGGAAAATCCTTGCAATGCAATAACCACATAGCAGATAGGAGAAACACATAGTCGATCCCTTTCATCGCATCATCGAGCAGATCCATGTCCCTGATGTCACCGCCATGCGGATACAGGCTGCATCTTTTATCGAGAAGACAATCGGAAATGTTTTCCATTTTTCCGCGCGAAAAGTTATCATAGATCAGGACATTTCCTGCAGATTCACTGAGAAGCTGCCTGACAAGGTGGGAACCGATGAATCCGGCCCCTCCAATTACCAGGATCTTAGCTCCATTCATATTCATCATGGTTTTATTTGCCATTTTGTTTTGAATTCAACAAATCCTGTCGGTGTGGTCCACCTGTAATGCCGGCCCTTTCCGATAGCATTCTTTAATACAGTAAAATCAAAGATACGCTCAATATGGTCAATTGCTGTACCGTTTGACCTTGCTGCAGAAACAAAAATGCAATATTCGCCGGGGAGAAAAGTCTCATCCAATTCTGCGGTCACGAAACCTTTGCCTTTGTTAATGCTCAGGCATTCACCTGTTGAGGAAAGATAATCCGATGATCCGGCAAAATTCCCATCTGTGCGCGCTATTCTTATTGTAAAAAGAGCATCCGTTACCTCCTCGAAGCATTCATAATCCAGTCTGATCGTGAGCGGGGAACGAAAAAAAACATTCTGCATCACCTTACCGGCAGGATCCGTAACATAAGCGCTGTGGATCCTGATCTCTCCGGTACCATAGAGACGTTCATAGCCCGCGGGAACGACGCCGGTTTTTGACATGTCACCTCCATGCGCAAAATATTTTTCGATGGCTCCGCTAACCGGACCATCAAATGTGAGTTTGCCATTCTCAAGGAGTACGCCGCGCGTACAGAGATCGCGCACAGCTGAAAGATTATGACTGACGAAAAGGACCGTTCTTCCCTCACCGGACACCTCTTTCATTTTGCCGAGACATCTTTTCTGAAACTCTGCATCGCCAACTGCAAGCACTTCATCTACAATGAGGATCTCCGGTTCCAGGTGAGCTGCAATTCCAAATGCCAGACGGACGTACATCCCGGATGAGTATCTTTTTACAGGCGTATAGAGATATTTGCCGACGCCCGCAAACTCAACGATCTGTTCCAGCTTTTTGTCGATCTCAGGTTTTTTCATCCCGAGGATCGCGCCATTCAGATAAATATTCTCCTTACCCGTGAGTTCCGGATGAAAACCGGTGCCGACCTCAAGAAGAGAAGAGACTCTCCCTTTAATTTTTATGGTCCCGGCGGACGGTTCTGTTATCCTTGAGATGATCTTCAGCAACGTAGATTTGCCCGCACCATTTTTTCCAATCAAGCCGATCACCTCTCCCCTGTTGACGGAAAACGAAACATTACTTAAGGCGTACGTTCCCTGTTCGTCCTGTACATTGGAATCGTAGAACTGCTTTTCCTTTCCGGTAAGTTTATGAAAGAGATGCCGGATATCATCCTTCATGCTTCCGGAGCTGACCGCGCCAAGCTGGTAATATTTTGAGATCCCGTCTACCCGAATAACTTCTTCCATACTTTTCAAACTGTATCCATGAACCGTCTTGAAGAATTATTAAAAAGAATGACGCCTGCCAGCAAAACGAGAATTGCGAAAACTGCGGCATAGATCAGGCCCTGGCCGTTCATTTCACTTGTTCCGAGCAAACCGTACCTGAACGATTCTATAACATATGTAAGGGGGTTCCATGTAAATACCCACGCGAATTCTTTGAACATGGCAGAAGGGTATATCACCGGGCTGAGATACATCAAAAACTGGATCGCAAAACCAATGAAGTGAGACAGATCCTTGTATTTGTAGGTCAGGGATGAAGTGATCAATCCGCAACCAAGTCCGAGACAACCGGCGATCAGCAATAAGACCGGAAGAAAGATGACCCAGGCGTTGAGACCTATTGAGTCAGGGACATCATCTGTATAACGCAGGAACAAAAACACAATGGCAAACAGGATGATCTGGATGAAGAATCGAACGAGCAGGCTGATCACCGTCGCAACGGGTATGACAAGGCGGGGAAAATAAACCTTTCCAAAGATGTATGCATTGGACGTGAAGACATTTGCTGTCGAAATGAAACAGGAAGAAAAAAACTGCCAGATGATGATGCCGGATAAGTAGAACAAAACCCTTGGGCTGCCATCCGTATCAAGATTGGCGATCTTTCCGAATACAATGACAAAAAGGAAGGTTGTAAGCAAGGGATGCAAAATGTACCACAACGGTCCGAGAAGGGTCTGCTTGAACTGTGTTGTAATGTCCCGCGAGGCAAAGACTGAAATAAGATACCGGTGTTTCCAGAGCTCGTTGAAATTTAACAAACGCGAGGAAGGAGATATCTCAATATCCCATTTAGTACTCTCTGTTTCTGGTTTGGACAAATCAGGATTATTAAAAATACTTCCGGGAACCGTTCATTGGTCTGAGGAGCATGCCGGAATCGGAAAGCCGGTCATTTCTTACCTTGCCCTCCCCCATATCCTCCTCCGTACCCGTAACTACCATAACCATAACCGTAGCCGTATCCATACCCGTATCTGTTATAGTAATACCGCTTCCGTTTCCTTTTAACACTATTGATCAGGTAGAAGAAATTCCTGAAATCGTTGGCAGCAACGATCTCGTTCGTTACGCGGATATTTTCCGGTGAAGCCATCCTGGTATTGACAACAAAAAGTTTAATATCGGCGAAGGCCATCAGGATCAGCGCATCTGAGATCAGTCCAAGCGGCGGGGTGTCAATGATAATGAAGTCGTAAATCTTTCGGGCATGCTCGAATATCTTCGCTATCTGCGGGGAGAGGACCATTTCTGAAGGGTCCGGCGGGATCGGACCGGAAAGGATGACGTCCAGATTATCAAACTCGGTTTTCTTGATACAATCTGCAATTTCAGTCTTCCCGATAACGATGGTGCTTATTCCTACATCAGCCTCCATTCCTAAGCTCTTCTGAACCCTTGGCTTGTGCAGATCCAACTCCAGAACCAGTACTTTTTTACCGGCCTTTGCGAGGATCGATCCCAGGTTCAGGGTGCAAAATGTTTTTCCTTCACCGGGTCCGCTGGAACTGATAAGGATCGTTTTGGATGGGTACTCTGTCGGGATGTACTGAATATTCGTTCTCACCGTTCGAAAACATTCAGCCAACGGTGATTTAGGTTCCATATCCACCGCGATCTTATGCCCTTGTATATTTTCGGTGAATACAACCTCCCCTATGATCGGGACCTTCGTTATTGCTTTCAGATCTTCATAGTTCTCGATGCGTGTAAAGAAAAGAACCCTTACGAACACGATGATAAGTCCAAGTAATGCACCGCCCATAAGAAAAGAGTACCGGATCTTTGGTTTGTTCGGACTAACCGGGCCGATGGATCTTGATTCCTCGATGACCTTCGTTTCAGGAATGATCGTAGCCTTTGATATCTCCGTGTTCGCCTTTTTTTGCAGAAGAAAATTGTAAAGGTTCTCATTGACATTCAGCTTCCGTTGAATGTTCAGCATACCGCGCTGTTTATAAGGAAGCCTTTTGATGTTCCCTGTGTAATTATTTATCTCCACCTCAACATTTTCAATCTTTTCATAGGTTGCTTTCCTGGAATTACTGATATAAGTCAACAGGATCTTTTTGAGATTATCGATACGAAGCTCAAGGATCTTGATGGACGGACTCTCCTTCGTAGCCGTAGTCACAAGCGCCTCATTCTTCCCGATCTGTAAGTTGTAAAGGTCTGCAACCGACCTGGACAGAAAACCGTCCCCGCTGTTAAAATAAACGGAAGGCGGAAGAAATTCCGGATCCTTATCCTCAATGATGTATTTTTCGAGATCGTTCAGGGACTCTATGATCAGCTTCAACTGCGTCTTCTGGGCATCGTAAGTGCTGAGTTTGCCGAAGAAGTCTTCCCCTTCCCTGACCAGGTCAAGAATATTATTCGTTTCCCTGTACTGCATCATCGTATCCTGAATAGTGTCCAGTGCTATGATCACCTCGCGCATCTGTTTGTTGATATACTTCAGCGTATTCTCGTTCAACTCGAAACGGGTAAGCAAGGTGTTCTCGATGTAAACCTTTGCGAGAGAATCCAGGAATAATTTAGCGCGTTCTTCCAGGACATCATTATAAGATAATACGAGTACGTTCGTATAATCAGGATTCTCAACCATGAGGCCGGTTTGGAAACGACTGATCAGGTTATTCCTTTCATGCACCTGGAACATGTATTCGATCTGTTTATATCCTTCAACGGAGGTTGCAGTCACAGATGGAGATTTTTCTACGTGAATATTAAAATTCATATGCACGGTGTCAATAAAATCCTGGTTGAACGTCCCTGTCTTAACCACTTCCTTTTCTCCTTTCAGATAGGAGATCTGGTAGGTGTTCTGATCCAAAAACTTGAATTTTATCATCTGCTCAAAAAGCTCTGAATTCACATTTGAATACGTCACCTTGAAAGGCATACCCTGGAAATGCTCCGTCGTTTTCAGGAAGCCTACAATAAAGTATGAGACATCAAAGTTCAGGCGGTCAATGGCCTTCCGGATCAGGTCATGTGAACGGATGACCCGCATTTCGTTCGAGTTATCTATGTAAGATTGATACCCGTAATAACTGCCAAAATTCTCACCAACCAACGCACCCGGATTATACTCTGTATTGCTCTTAAGAAGGATCTGACATTGAACACCGTATATGTCCTCCATCTTATGTGTGTAGATGTAGGAAAAGAAGAATGCCATGGCTCCGCAGAGGACGAGTATCCACCAATTGCGCTTTACAATCGTAATGACCTTCTTTAGGTCGCCTACGTTAATTATCCCGGAAGTCTCTTTCATGGATTAGCCCAAAATTAACAAGAAATTGGCAATTAGCCTGTTATGAACGCATCGCCGGCCGACTAGAGTGCGAGGTTCAATTTAGAAGAATTGGAAACTCCCTGTGTAAAAACGGAGCAAATCATGGCACTATTTCATGCCAATAATGTATATAAATATTTGTTATTCAACTAATTATGATGTAATGGCTATCCCAAAAATCAAAATAGCCTAGTTTTCAACACTTTGTAACCCGTAATGGTCCTTTTACGTAGAATAAAGCAGAGAAAATCTCACTAACTTCGTTGTTCTTTTAAATTATGATAGTCATGAAAAAGTCGCTGCCGGTTTCATTCCTCATTCTCTGTTTTTTTATCTCGTTTTCCGGTTTCGGAATTACCCTTACTTCAACAGGCGCAGGCGGATTGTGGGGTAGCGCAGCGTCCTGGTCACCGGCCCAGGTTCCAACTTCGAACGATTCAGCCGTGGTTGCAGTCGGCAGCCCTATCAATATCAACGCCGGCGGTGTTTGTCAAAGCCTTACCATATTAGCGGGCGCAACGTGCACAAAGAACAGCCTTCTTACTGTATACAGACACCTTCGCGTTGACGGAATTTTTTCCGGTAACGGAAACACTACTTTCAACGGCGGTGGCGGTGGCGGAAGGATCTCCGGCACAAGCACGATCTCAATCGACGGGTATTTCAGTTTTTATGGTCCAGTTAGTATACAGGCAGGCACAACAATAAATAAACCTGGCAGCTTTCTGATCAATAGCGGTGGCGCCTTGACCAATCTTGGAAGCACCACTCTTATTGCCAGCACTCTTTATCTTTACACAGGAGGGACCTATACAAACGGTGTCGGTGGTTCGCTGAACGTTTCCCTGAATTTTCAAATGCTTGGTGGAAGCTTTGATGCATCAGCTGTAACAAACACCATTACTTTCAGCAGTTCAACTTCCACTATCCCGGTTCCTACTACTGCCTATCATCACCTGATCATCACAGGCGCCGCAACAAAAACATTACTTGGAAATATCCAGGTCAATGGGAATTTTACGATCAATCCCTCTGCTAATTACGCCGGAGGAGGCTTTGTAATGAGCCTGAGCGGTAATTGGACGAACAACGTTGGGGCAGCCAATACAACAAATGCAGATGTAACCTTCAACGGAACTTCAACTCAAAACATTCTCAAAGGCGCTGCGCAAGAAAATTTCAGACATGTTGTTGTTGCAAGTACCAGCACGGTGCTTCTGGTTTCAAGCATTCAGGTCCTTGGTAATCTCACACTTACTTCAGGTACGCTTGATGTTAACACAACCAACCGAACCGTTTACCTCAGCGGTTCCTGGTCCAATACAGGCGGGTCCTTCAATCCACGCAGCGGAACAGTTCGACTTCAGAACAGCGCTGCGCAATCCCTGACACGCGTTGCGGGTACAGAAACGTTTTTCAGACTGGAGAAGATCAGTGGCGGTGTATTTACTTTGAACTCTTCGATCAGCGTTGGACAGGATCTTTCCATATCAGCAGGTACGTTGGCAGTAGCCGGAGCAACAAGTATTTTCCTTACGCGTAATTGGGTCAACACCGGAGGAACATTCTCGCCGGGAACTAGCACGGTCCTAACGTTAGGAGCCGTGGCGCAGAGTATTACAAAGACGGCAAGCACGGAAACATTTCACCACTTCACGAAAGGAACAGCTAACACCATTACGCTGGGAAGTCATATTTCCTGCACCGGTAATTTCTTTCTTGGTGCCGGAACGCTCAATTGCACCGCCACGAACTATAATATTACAGTCGGTGGTCATGTTACATTTAACGGCACATGCAGCAATAACAGCAATACGTTCACGCTTAATGGTTCTGCCGTTCAGTTCATGTCCGGAAGTGTCAGCCAGAATTTTTTTAACCTTACCGTCAACAACACCGGAGCCGGTATTTCGCAAACAACCGGAAGTCACAGAGTGTTCAGTATTTTTACTCCTACACTTGGCAACTACGGCCTGGTGGGAGCCGCTACCATGACCTTCATTTCAACCGCCGCGGCGACTGCGATCATCGCTTCCGGCGCCGGAACTTTTACCGGTAGCGCATTTACAATCCAGCGTTTCATCTCAGCAAGGGCTGCCAACTTCCATGATTTTTCTTCACCGGTGGCCGCATCTACCCTGCTTGATTGGGATAATGAGATCTACATGAGCGGTGTTGGCGGGACGGATGGAAATGCCTGTTGCCCAATCTTTTATTCTGTAACCACCTACGACGAACCAAGCGCATCTTACACGGACGTCACAACCACAGGATTTGCCCTTACTCCAACGCTTGGGCTTGATATTTTTCTTGGTGATGATCTGATAAACTGGTTGGGAACTTCGGTTCTGAATTCTATAGGAGCGCCTAATACAGGTGGACCTTCAGTGGTGCTATCATTCTCGGGAGCAAGCGCTGATCCCGGGGCAAACCTGCGCGGAAACCCGCATGCCGCCTTCATGGACTGGACAACTGTTCTTGCCTCTTCACCGGGAGTCGATGCTACATTCTACATGACAGATGACGGAGGTAATTATGTTGCGTATGGCGCGGGTGATGTGATTCCGCCACACCAGGGTTTCTTTTGCTATGCTACAGCAGGTGGTCAGTCATTGACCTTCCCGCAAGCTGCGAAAACACTTTCTACCGCTTCTACATTTAACCGTGTTGCGAGAACACATGCGTTGACACTTAAGCTTAACAGCACTGTCACTCCGTACTATCATGAGATACACGTTGATCTGGATGAAAATGCAACCATGCAGTATGATAACGGACTCGATGCGCGTTTCGTGAAGTCACGCGAGCCCGATGCGCCAAATCTCACAATGGTTCATAATGGTGACAGGCTTTTGATACGAAATGCATTCGCGCCGATCGAAGACATAGTTGTCATCCCTGTGAGGGCAAAGGTCGGCATCAGCGGTCTTTATACGATCTCCGCAAGCGGAGCTTCAGACATCAATGATTACACATGCGTTTTGCTGAAAGACCTTACTACCGGCGAGGTAATCGATCTTAAGAGTGTAACTACCCACACTTTCCAGATCCATGCAAATGACGACCCGAACAGATTTGTTCTTTACATGATACGTAACCAGGCAGATTGCGATGATGTGTTGGCCCGACCTGCTCCTCCTGCCTACTTCAATGAGTATCTTGTCAATGTTCTGAATGACGGTAATTCTGTCTTTGTGAATTTCGATCTCGATAAGCTCGCTCCCGCAGTCATCAGCGTGTATGATGCTGTAGGTCAGTTAGTCTCCGAAACGAAAACCGAAATATCAGACGGACAGGTTAAACTTGATATGCCTGAAACGAACGGCGTGTACGTAGTGAAGATCCTTGTGAACGGCCAGTCATTCAGCCGTAAAGTGGTATTGAATAATTAATTAACGTATTTTTGCAGAGATGAAGACGATCATTTATTTCACCGGCACTTTTTTAATCATCCTCCTATCCTGCGCAGATTTGTTCGCTGCCATGGGACCACCAATGGGTCCGCCAATGGGTCCGCCTTGCTGGCCGCCACCTTGCGTCCCATTTGACGGAGGGCTTAGTTTTCTCCTGGTTGCAGGCGCAGCGTACGGAGGAAAAAAATTATACGACTCCCGTAAAAAAAAGGAAACTGGAAAAGCTGAGTAACCCTCAGCTTTCTTTTTACCCTAATGTTTCAGAAACTCCGTCAAAACAGGTTCCTCTTTTTCCTGGTAAAGGCTGTTGGCCTTTACATCGCCTGGTACATGGTCTATCATTTGTGGATCAATCCGCATACGCGGCTGGATCTGTTCATGATCAATGTACTGATCAGTCATTCTTCATTTCTTCTTGAACTAATGGGCTACCCGCTCATTGAATATCCGTATGATGAAATTTACAGGACGATGGGGATTGACGGTTCAAACGGTGTCTGGATCGGAGATTCCTGTAATGGGCTGAACCTTTTCGCAACTTTCTCCATATTCATTCTATCCTGGCCGGGTCCATGGAAAAGAAAACTATGGTTCATCCCCGCCGGTATTGTAGTGATCCATCTGATCAATATTGTGAGGATAGCTCTTTTATCGGTCATTGCGCTTGATGATCCTTCCTGGCTTGATTTTAACCATACTTACACTTTCCAGATCATAGCATACATCTTTATCTTTCTATTATGGATGTGGTGGGCAAACAGGATCGCCAGGGGTAAAAAAAGCGCCACGTGAGCAGGACCCTGAAAAATGTACTGTTTGTGATCATCGTCGCTATGGTGCTTTGTATCCTGGGATTCATCAGAGAGTTTGTCTTCGAGAACATCAATGCGCAACTCTATACGCTTTGGTATGATTACAAGGACTACTCCCTCCCGGCTTCATTAGCGTTTTTTAATTCCTGGACCGCTAACGAGCTTTACTACCTCAAATTTCCATTGACTGTTCTCTCCGGCCTGGCATATTTCCTTGTGGCGATCTTTACCGTCAGACGTTTTTTCCCGGGTAAGAAATTCCGAAATATCACTTTTGTCGTTCACGTATTCGTTTTTGCCCTTGCCGGCGTTTTTTTTCTGTATGGACTGGCCTTCGATGACTACGATCATGGGTATCAGTTTTCAAGGATATTCATGGATTTCCTCCAGTCTCCCCTGCTCCTGATGATCCTTTTACCCGGGTTCGTCCTGATCAGAGAGGAGAAAAGCTCCCTTTAGAAACGGTATTACCAATATCCTTCCTTACTATTGAGCTTTATGGTTATTTTTGCACAAATTTCAGTTTATGAAAAACGACGCAATCATTTTCGAGCTCATTGCGAAAGAGAAGCAACGACAACTACATGGTATCGAGCTGATCGCTTCAGAAAATTTCGTCAGCGAACAGGTCATGAAAGCCATGGGTTCAGTACTCACAAATAAGTACGCGGAAGGTCTGCCCGGAAAACGATATTACGGTGGTTGCGAATTTGTGGACCAGGTTGAACAATTAGCGATCGACAGGGCAAAGGCGCTTTTCAATGCATGCTGGGTCAATGTTCAGCCTCATTCCGGCGCGCAGGCTAATTCCGCAGTGATGCTTGCCTGCCTTAAGCCGGGCGACACGATCCTTGGATTCGACCTTTCGCACGGTGGTCATCTCACGCATGGTTCTCCGGTCAATTTCTCAGGCAAGCTTTACCGGCCAATGTTTTATGGTGTTAGTCGTGAGACAGGCCTTGTTGATTATAAAGCGATGGAAGAGATCGCCCTCCGGGAGAAACCGAAGATGATCATTGCAGGCGCTTCCTCCTATTCCCGCGACTGGGATTACAAATTCATGCGTAAGTTGGCGGATCAGACCGGCGCTATACTGATGGCGGATATTTCACATCCTTCCGGGCTTATTGCCCGTGGCATTCTGAACGATCCTATGCCCCACTGCCATATCGTAACCACTACAACACACAAAACATTGCGGGGACCAAGAGGAGGAATGATCATGATGGGAAATGATTTCCCGAATCCATGGAACATAACTACGATGAAAGGAGAGATCCGGACGATGTCATCCCTGCTGGATTCTGCCGTCTTTCCGGGAACACAGGGCGGGCCTCTTGAACATGTTATTGCAGCCAAGGCGATCTCTTACGGCGAAGCGCTTTCTGACAACTATTTCAAATACTGTTTGCAGGTGATCAAGAATGCGCGCGTGATGGCTGATCATTTTGTACAAAGGGGTTACCAGATCATTTCCGGCGGCACGGATAACCATTGTATGCTGATCGATCTCCGCTCAAAGGATCTAACGGGAAAAATTGCTGAGAATGCGCTTGTAAAAGCAGACATAACCGTAAATAAGAACATGGTTCCCTTTGACGATAAATCTCCGCTGGTTACTTCGGGGATCCGAATAGGAACTCCTGCTATGACAACGCGTGGACTTAAAGAAAAAGACATGGGAAAGATCGTTGAGCTTATCGATGAGGTACTGATGGATCATGAAAACCAGAAAGTACTCGCTGGTGTGAAGCAGAAAGTGAATAAGATGATGAAAAAATGGCCATTGTTCAAAAACTGACCGTAGAAGGGCCGGATACAAAGAGAAACATCTTCATCAAAGGTGCGAGACTTCATAACCTCAAGAACATTGATGTTGTCATTCCGAGAAATAAATTCGTTGTCATCACGGGGCTTTCCGGCTCCGGAAAATCCACGCTTGCCTTTGATACACTGTTCGCTGAAGGTCAGAGAAGATATGTAGAGAGCTTATCGGCATACGCCAGGCAATTCCTTGGAAGGATGAATAAGCCGGATGTAGATTTCATCAAAGGAATTTCGCCGGCCATTGCGATCCAGCAAAAGGTTACTACCCGCAATCCCAGGTCAACGGTAGGCACCTCCACGGAAATATATGATTACCTCAAACTTCTGTTTGCAAGGATAGGGAAGACTTATTCCCCTGTTTCGGGAAATGAAGTGAGGCGTCACAATGCAAGTGATGTTGTAAATTCCATTTCTTCCTTGCCGGCCGGTTCAAAAGTTCTGTTGCTGTCGCCGATCCCTGCCTTAAAGAGAAATGAGCGACTGAGTCTGCTCGCACAGCAAGGATTCTCAAGGGTCCTGGCAGGTGAGGATGTTGTAACCATTGAAGATGCCCTGAAGCAGAAAAAAAACAGCAAAGGAGAACTTTTTCTTGTCGTGGACAGGTTGATCATAGAGAAGGACACGGATGAGCAGCGAGCGCGCATTGCCGACTCTGTGCAAACGGCATTCTTCGAAGGGGGCGGTGCGTGTTTTACCGGAAGGATCCCAGGCGGCCCGGGAAAGATAAAACTCGCTGCGTTCTCTAACAAGTTTGAATTGGACGGGATGAATTTTGAAGAACCGGACGTTAATTTTTTCAGTTTCAATAATCCGGTAGGCGCCTGTAAAAAATGCGAAGGATTCGGGAGCATTATCGGGATCGACGAAGATCTTGTGATTCCCAATACCTTACTTTCTGTTTATGAGGACGCCGTAGCATGCTGGAAAGGCGACGTGATGAGTGAATGGAAAAAGGAGGTTCTAAAACATGCGCATAAGACGGATTTTCCGGTTCATAAGCCATATAAGGACCTGCCCGCAAAATTTAAAAAGATGCTTTGGGATGGGAATAAGGATTTTTCCGGCATTCATGATTTTTTCAGAATGCTGGAAAACAACTTGTATAAGATCCAATACAGGGTCTTGTTATCCAGGTATCGCGGAAAAACTGTTTGCCCGGATTGTCATGGAACAAGATTAAGGGAGGATGCTTCGTATGTGAAGGTTTCAGGAATGAGCATTCATCAGCTCGTGACGCAACCTGTCAGCTCACTCCTTGAATTCTTTAGTCATCTGCAGCTCTCCGGGCATGATCTGCAGGTAGGGCGACGAATCCTTACAGAGATCCGGTCGAGGTGCCAGTTCCTTACTGATGTTGGACTTGGATACCTGACCCTCAACAGGCTTTCTAATTCCCTCTCGGGCGGCGAATCACAGCGGATCAACCTGGCCACATCGCTGGGAAGCTCATTAGTTGGTTCTATGTATATTCTTGATGAGCCCAGTATCGGCCTGCATCCAAGAGACACCAAGCGACTGATCGGAGTTTTGAAGAAATTGCGTGATATTGGAAGTACAGTGATCGTGGTAGAGCATGATGAGGAAGTGATGCGGGCCTCGGATCATATCATTGACATCGGACCGGGGGCCGGAAGTTTTGGCGGAAGTGTTGTATACCAGGGCCCGGTCGAAAAAATTCATTGTGAGAACAACAGCCTGACCGCACAGTATCTTACAGGTTCAAAGAGAATAGATGTACCCGCCCGAAGAAGGAAGGTAAACTCCGCCATCAGCATTCGCGGCGCTGCAGAGAACAATCTTAAAAATATTGATGTAAAGATCCCGCTACATTGCCTTACTGTCATCACGGGCGTTAGCGGAAGCGGTAAATCATCCCTGGTAAAAAAAATACTTTACCCTGCCCTTAAAAAAATGATCTCAGGCTATGCAGACAGACCCGGAAAGCATAGCTCCATTGGCGGTTCATTGTCCGACGTAACTGCGGTGGAATTTGTGGATCAGAATCCAATTGGCAAATCATCGAGGAGTAATCCGGTAACGTACGTTAAAGCATACGATGAGATTCGAGCGCTTTACGCCGCCCAGCCTCTTTCAAAATTACGCGGATATAAGTCGTCCCATTTTTCTTTTAACGTTGACGGAGGCCGATGTGATGTCTGTGACGGTGAAGGTGAAGTGATCATCGAAATGCAATTCATGGCAGACATCCACCTTCCGTGCGATGCCTGCGGAGGAAAGCGATTCAAGATGGATGTACTTGAAGTGTTGTTCGAAGAAAAAAACATAGCGGACCTGTTAAGTATCACCGTTGATGATGCCGTTTCATTCTTCCGTGGTATTCCATCAGAAAGCGCTTTCGGATCGCAATGCAAACGGATCGCTGAACGACTTGGGCCGCTTCAATCCACGGGGCTCGGATACGTTACATTAGGACAGTCTTCCTCTACGCTGAGCGGTGGTGAAGCACAGCGTATCAAACTGGCATCCTTCATCGGTATGGGACCTACAGCTTCTCCTACCCTTTTTATTTTTGACGAACCTACTACCGGATTGCATTACCACGACATCCGTAAGCTCCTGGATTCGCTGGAAGTGCTCATTGAGCAAGGACATTCTGTTCTGATCATTGAACATAACCTGGAGGTCATCAAATGCGCCGACTGGATCGTTGACCTTGGACCGGAAGGAGGAGATGAAGGAGGGTACCTGATCTTTGCCGGAACACCTGAAGACCTGATCACATGTAAGGAAAGCGAAACGGGAAAATTTCTCCGGGAAAAGCTGTGACTATTCTTTGGAGACATCCACCCTGATGCCGGCTGTAATGGCATACCGGAAGATCTTGTGTATCACTTCAGCAGGCGCCTCCAGTCTTGAATTGTTAAAATAAATGTATTCTACCTGCGGATATATAAAAATATAGGTGTGGGGATACGGCTTGATATCTCCAAGAGGGCCCAGACCAAAGAACCAATTCTTTGCCAGCGCTTCCTGCCCGAAGAAATTATCATGCGTAACATAGGAAAGCCCGTAGTATCCTATGTTTCCCTTGACACTGAATGACCAGGCCTTTTCGGTCCTAGCATTAAAAGGGATCTCGTAGTTCACGTAGAACTTATCAAATCTGAACGTTTCAGAATAAAGGATAATGTAATCCCCCCTTGGATCCAGGATCGTTAGTTTATCTACATAGTTGTAATCGAAATTGATACCAAGGCCGAGGCGAAAATTGGAGACCGGCATGGAGACCTCCAGGTAATAAGTGTCGAAATTATTCTTCGCCTTGAATTTTAAATTCCCGGAGGTTATTGTTGCTCCGTTGTTATCAACAAGTGTTGTGCTTCCAAGTGTAGAGTTCCAACTGGCTTGTCCTTTGCCTGCCCCGATTGTTGCGAAGTATTTCGCATATTTCCGGTCCAGTTTTGAGAAAAAACTACCTCCGGTCTTTGGTCCCTTCTTTGCTTTCGATTTCTGCGCATAGGAAGGACCGGCCAACAAGAAGATGCAAAGAAGTAACAGGATACGAGTCATATGGAAGTGAACGCTCAAGCCAGGTTCTCCTTTATGACTGAATCCATGGATTCATGGTTGCACGAAGTCTCCACCTTAGCAGGTATAGGCTTCAATCCCAATAGATTGAACATTTTAACATCCTCGTTGAAATCCGGATTAGGTGTTGTAAGCAGCTTATCGCCGGCAAAGATAGAATTGGCGCCTGCTAAAAAACAAAGGGCTTGCGATTCCATACTTAATCGTTCCCGACCTGCAGACAATCTGACCATAGCGCCGGGTATGGCCAACCGCGTAACTGCGATCATGCGAATGATCTCCCAGGTGGTTACAAGCGGCTGATCTTCCAACGGCGTTCCGTCAACCGGAACAAGCGCGTTAATAGGAACCGACTCAGGCTGGGGAACCAGTGACGCAAGGGTATGCAACATAGCCAGCCTGTCACGGACCTGCTCTCCCATTCCAATGATCCCGCCTGAGCAAACCGTTATGCCCGCTTTGCGGACATGACCGATCGTTTCAAGCCGGTCAGAATACTTACGGGTGCTTATGATATCCTTATAGAATTCTTCGGATGAATCGAGGTTGTGGTTATATGCGTAAAGACCTGCGCCGGCCAGTTTCTTTGCTTGCTCTTCAGTCAGCATTCCAAGCGTACAGCATACCTCCATGCCCATTTTATTTATTCCCTTGACCATTTCAAGAACATGTTCAAAATCATGATCGTCTTTTACCTCTCTCCATGCTGCGCCGAGACACATGCGTGAAGTACCTGCAGCCTTTGCATTACCTGCAATTTCGAGTACCTCATCAAGCGGAAGGAGTTTGTGAGACTGAATATCGGTTTTGTAGCGGGCGGCCTGCGGACAGTAAGCGCAGTCTTCCGGACAGCCTCCGGTTTTTACTGAAATAAGAGTGCTTACCTGAACTTCGCCAACCTTATGGTGTTTTTTATGCACCTCCGAGGATCTTATTATCAGTTCCAGCAACGGCATGTCATACCAGCTCTGTAATAGTTCAGGAGAAGGAAAGCGCGTTTGAGAGGTTGACTTCATAATTTCCGCAGTAGCAAACGTACGGAATTTCAAGGAGATACTCAAAAGCTATTATTAAACTAATAGATTAAGTAACATAATATATTATATTATAAATCAGCTATTTAATATTGATTCTACCATTAACTTCCAGGAATACTTCTTCTTCTCGATCTGAAGTCCTTCGCTGAACTTATCCGGTTCGCCGGAATGATAGAATTCAATGAAAGCGTCGGCTACAGCTTTCGAATCCGGCTTAACAACGTATCCCACTTTGCCATGCGGGACCATTTCAGACAATCCTCCCACATCTGTTACCAGCATGGGTTTGTTGAAATGATATGCTACCTGAGTGACCCCGCTTTGCGTGGCATGAATATAGGTTTGCGCCACCAGATCGCACACCGAAAAATAATATCTCACCTTATCGTCCGGAATGAAGTCGTTACATTGGATGACACGTTCTGTGAGACCTGTTTCGGAAATAATAGTTTTATAATGTGTTGCATCCTCATAATACTCACCCGCAATGATAAGTTTAACAGGTTTGTCCTTCAGGCGCGGATCTGCGAATGCACGCAGAAGAAGTTCTAAGCCTTTGTATCTTCGAATGAATCCGAAGAATAAAATATATCTGAAAGCAGGATCCAGGTCAAGAACTTTCAAAGCTTCGTCCCGTGATACAGGCTCTCCGAAATTATCATAAAGCGGATGCGGGACGAACCTGGCCCTCGCATCTTTCCTGATCTGAAGCAGATCGTTCAATACGGACTGTGACATAGTGATGAAAGCGTCACAGGAATTAACAAAATATTTTGTCATGGCTCTCCCGAAGATAAAACGTTCATGCGGGATGATGTTATCCGTGATCGCGATAATGCGTGTATGCTTATTCTTTCTTACCTGTCTTGCAATCGTACCCTGTGCCGGCGCCATAAAGGGCATCCAATAACGAAAAATAAGAAGGTCCGGTTTTTCATTCCTGATGCTTCTACCCACTTTGAACCAATTGAAAGGATGGATTGAATTGATCTTTACTTCTATGGGGATACCATCGGGCGGAGGCTGATCAGAATACTGCGTTTTACCGGGAAAAAGAAAAGAGGGATACTGGAGGCTGTAGGTGATTATGCGGCAATTATGTCCTAACGCAATGAACTCCTTTGCTAACCGCTCATTGTATGAGGCCAGTCCTCCGCGCAGGGGATGAGCGGGACCTATGATGATCACTTTCATGATCAGATCTGTTTTTCAATGAGATAATTATTCCTTTCTGTTGAATTCCTCGCGATGAGCTCGCCGAGAAAGCCTGCAAGGAATAACATTGTGCCAAGCACCATGGAAGTAAGCGCGATATAGAATAGCGGATTGTCCGCGATAAGGCGCGCTGCCTCTCCCCTATATAAATGCCATAGTTTATAACTACCCAGGTACACGGAGATCCCGAACCCGATGAGGAACATAAGCGTTCCAAGGGGACCGAAAAAGTGCATGGGGCGTTTCCCGAATCGCGACATAAATGTGATGGTCATCAGATCCAGGAAACCATTGATGAATCTCTCCCACCCGAATTTAGTCTTTCCATATTTCCGTTCACGATGTTGAACTTCCTTCTCCCCTATTCTTTCAAACCCTGCGCGTTTCGCGATCACGGGAATATACCGGTGCATCTCTCCATAAACTTCTATCGACTTTACAACATCCAGCCGGTAGGCTTTCAGTCCGCAGTTAAAATCGTGAAGTTTTATACCGGACATCATCCGCGTGGCCCAGTTGAATAATTTTGTAGGAACAGTTTTTGAGATGGGGTCATATCGTTTCTTTTTCCATCCCGATACCAGGTCGAATTTTTCATCCTGTATCATCTTTCGCATTGCCGGGATCTCGCCGGGATCATCCTGCAGATCAGCGTCCATGGTCACAACGATGTCACCGCAAGCCATTCCGAATCCCACATTCAACGCGGCAGATTTTCCATAATTTCTTCTGAATTTAATTCCTTTGACGACGGGGTTTATGATTTTTTGCTTCTCAATGACCTCCCAGGATCCATCCCGGCTGCCATCATCCACATAAATGATCTCGTAGCTGAAACCATTTTCCTTCATGGTCTTTGCGATCCATTCTGTCAATTCCGGAAGGGATTCGCTTTCATTGTAAAGAGGTATGACCAGGGAAACATCCATTCTCAGGAAACCACATTATCGATGGAAGGATCCCCGGATCTGGGTTTCTTTCTTAAGAAGGCTGCAACAATGAATGCGAAAATACCGGAGCCAACTGCCTGCCACATGATCCCCTTGACCTGTCCCATCACTCCGTTATCCTGTTCATTAAAACCCTCTTCCATGCTCGCAATGGTTTTTTCTATCTCCTCCGCAGGAACATTCCAACCTTCCATCATTTCAACCGTATTTTTAATGCTCGCTGTTTTGATCTTTTCAGGTAAACCCGGATCAATTACCCCAACAAGCACCAGGTTGAAAATGCTGCTCATCAATCCGGCAAGCATTCCAATGGAAAAGGAAGCAACATAGCCCTGCCAGTAATTCATAATACCTCCGGCATCTTTCCTGTAACGGAAAGCAAATACAAAGTGGATCACAATGAAAATGGCCAACATGGAGAGGCCCACCCACCATTTCGACATGTATTCGGCTCCGGCTGCATATAGTAAAGCGCCTAACAGGACGTGTGTGATGCCCAGGTAAAGTCCCCAGGTCACCAGTTTCTTTTTGTTCTGGATCAAGTTTGTGGTTTTAGGTATACAAATATAGTAAGGAATTAATATACAGGGGTTTCCGTCAGTCCTTTCTAAGTGCCATTTATCCTTCCTTTATTATCTTTGCACGGGGTAAGTCTCATACGACCAGCTCCTGCTGAACTCCCCCAGGACGGGAACGGAGCAAGGGTAGGCGGTTGTAGCGGTGCGATATGAGGGGCTTACCCCATTATTATTTATGATATATGATCAACGAGTAACGAGTGGTGCAGTGAAAAAAGGCAGAGATGGAATTGTTTATTCCACGAATCCGAATTTTAAACCTGAAGAAACGGAGGGTGGTGATGAGCAGGAGGCCGCGGGCACGCAGGATCTGAGGATTTTTCTTGACAGGCTTGGTGGAGGAAAAATGGTTTCCAGGATCTCAGGATTCGATCTCTCAGAAAAAGAACTGGAGTTGCTTGCGAAAGAGCTGAAAAAGAAATGCGGAGGAGGCGGAGGTGCAAAGGAAGGAATGATCCTGATCCAGGGGGATCACAGAGAAAAGATACTGAAGATCCTTTTGGAAAAAGGATATAAAGCGAAGAAAGCCGGCGGTTGATATCGGAACTATTTCCGGTACATTTCAGACTTGAGCAATCCCCACTTGTTCATCCTGTGTTTAACCGATACACCCATACACCCCATTCCGTATTTCATGCTTCTTGAGAAATTTATTGAACTAGCTTCCTTGAAATACTTGGTCGGGCACGTTACCTCCGCAATTTCATAGCCTGCGAAAACGATCTGAGAGAGCATCTGGTTATCAAAAACAAAATCATCGCTGTTTACCTTGTAATTTATGCGTTGTAACACTTCTTTTGAGAAGGCGCGGTACCCGGTATGGTATTCGGAAAGTTTTTGATTAAGAAGGATGTTCTGCGATAAGGTAAGGACCCGGTTGAAGAAATATTTATACAAAGGCATTCCGCCTTTAAGCGCTCCTTTGCCCAGGATCCTTGAGCCCAACACTACCTGGTACACGTTATGCGCAATCAGATAGGCCATAGAGTGGATCAGCTTTGGTGTATATTGATAATCCGGGTGCAGCATGATCACGATATCTGCATCCAGATACAGGGCTTTATCATAACACGTCTTTTGATTCCCCCCGTAACCTTTATTTTTTTCATGACGGATCACATGCCGGATACCGATCTGCGTTGCCAGCTCAGAAGTATTGTCTTTACTGGCATCGTCAACCAGCACAACCTCATCCACTATTTCGAGCGGAATCTCGTTATAGGTTCGTTGCAACGTTTGTGAGGCGTTGTATGCAGGCAGGACCACCACAAGTTTTTTACCAAGTATCACGGTGTAAAAATAGTGATTAGAAGGATAAAAAGCACAATTATTGCTCTGAACGACAAAAGGTTAGTGGTATATTTGCGAAAGAATTGAAAACACTTACAAGGTATACGATCCTGTCTTACCTGGGGCCATTCTTCATGACCTTCTTCATTTCGCTTTTTGTCCTTTTTATGCAATTCCTCTGGAAATGGTTTGAAGATTTCATCGGGAAGGGGCTTGACTTCTGGACCATGGCGGAAATGGTTTTTTACATCTGTCTTACGCTGGTTCCCATGGCATTGCCGCTTGCGATCCTTCTTTCCTCACTCATGACCTTCGGAAACTTCGGTGAACACTATGAACTGGTTGCTCTGAAATCGTCCGGTTTGTCGCTCCAAAAGATCATGCGTCCGCTGACCTTTTTCGTTCTTTTTCTCTGCGCCGTTGCTTTCATCTTTGCCAACATGGTGCTACCCTATGCGAATTTAAAAATGTGGTCCGTAGTACAGGGAACAGCGAATACCAAGGCAGCGATCAACCTGAAAGAAGGCGCATTTTACAGCGGAATCAACGGGTATGTGATCAAGGTTGAAAAAAAGGAAAATGACGGAGCACTGATGAAAGGCATCACGATCTATGATCACACTCAGGGTATGGGCAACACGCGTGTTACGAATGCGGAAGAGGGATTCATGCAAATGTCGGGCGACAAAAAATTCCTGGTACTTACACTTCGTAACGGATCAAGCTACGATGAGGTCATCAACAACCAGACAAATCTCTCACATCCCTTGCTTCGCAGCAGTTTCCAGGAACAAACGATACGGATGGATCTAAGGGGATTTGAATTGAAGAAAATGGACGAAGAAATGCTCCGTACGAATTATGAAATGCTTGATCTTTCACAGATCGCTTCTGAACTTGACTCCGTAAAAAAGGAGAAGAAAGAAGAGGATCATTTCTTTGAGCAGCGCTTAAGAACAAAATACTTTACATCTGCCAAACCGGTCAAATCCCCGTTGGTGCGAAACCCCGAGGTTGGGATGCCCGGGTTACCGGTACCGGTGGTTACACCCGCTAATGTTACTCTGATTCAAAAAGATTCGAGGGAATATAAATTGAAGATCATTTCCACAGCGCTGACAAAGGCCAGAGCAGCGAAGGAAGATGTTGAGCAATACCTTGAAGACCAGGATAATTTTTACAAACCGGAGATCAACCTCAAGATCGTCTGGCATCAGAAGTTCACACTTTCCTTCGCATGCCTTGTCTTATTCTTCATCGGCGCTCCGTTAGGCGCGATCATAAGGAGAGGCGGACTGGGAATGCCGGTGGTTGTATCCATCTTACTTTTTATCCTCTATTATGTCCTGAGCATCAGCGGTGAAAAATTTGCGAAAGAATCCATCCTTAGTCCGTTTCTTGGAACCTGGCTCTCCTCTTTTGTCCTCTTGCCACTTGGGGTATTTCTCACCTATAAAGCAACCGCGGATTCATCCCTTTTCGATATTGAATCTTATCTAAGCGTTTTCAAACGGATCTTTATGAGAAGTAAATGAGGATCCTACAGGTTTGTAATAAGTTTCCCTACCCTCCCCGGGATGGCGGTGCAATTGCTACGCTGAATATCTCCAGGGCCTTCGCGAAAATTGGACATGGAGTAACCGTACTTGCCATGAATACCACCAAGCATTACTTCAATCCTATGGATCTTCCTGAGGAATTATCTGAGGAAGTGATGTTTCATGCGGTCAACATCAGGAACGAAGTAAATTCGGCGGATGCGTTCATCTCCCTGATCTTAAACAGATCGTATAACGTGCAGCGCTTCATCTCAAAACAGTTCAACGATAAGCTGCGCGAGATCCTGAAAGAATACGGTCCTTATGATATCGTTCAGCTGGAAGGCATCTATCTTGCACCTTACATCCGAACCATCCGCGCCTACAGCAAAGCGAAGATCGTCTTGCGTGCGCATAATATTGAAAATCTCATTTGGAAACGCAAGGCAGCGAATGCAACAACCTTTTTGCGAAAAAAATATCTCTCCATTCTTGCGAGGCAGCTCAGAGACTATGAAACTGCGCGCTTAAAAGATATTGATGCGCTTGTGCCAATTTCTCCTATTGATAAACTCGAATTTGACAGGATGGGATACAGCGGCAAGGTGCATGTATGCCCTGCTTCCTATGATGAAAAAACAATAATCGCATCCGAAGCACCGGCTCCGCATCAAAGCATCTTTTTTTTAGGCGCTCTCGACTGGGCTCCTAATGTAGAAGGGCTTGAATGGTTCATTCATAACGTTTGGCGAAAAGTGATCGGGCATCACCCGGATCTTATTCTGCATATTGCAGGAAGAAATATGCCGGAGAAGATCAAGTTCCTCCATGCTCCCAATGTGAATGTGCTTGGTGAAGTAGAAGATGCCTGTCAGTTCATGAATATGCATAACATCTTAATTGTCCCTCTTTTTTCCGGCAGCGGGATGCGCGTAAAGATCATTGAAGGAATGGCCGTTGGCAAGGTCATCATCACTACCCCTGTTGGTGTGGAGGGAATAAGCGCCAGGAACGGCGAACACTTACTTATTGCTTCAACCCCTGAAGATTTTTCGAAGCAAATATTAAAATGTCTGAAAGAGAAAAGTTTTTGCGAGCATTTATCCCTGAACGCTTCCCGATTTGCAAGAGAAAATTACGGGAGCATTCCCACCGGAAAAAAACTTGCTGATTTCTACTTTGACCTGCTGAAAAAATGATCCCGGCCGAAATAATATTCTGGATCGCTTTTGCCGGACTTTTACACAGTTACGTGCTGTTCCCTGTTTTGATACGGGTATTTGCACTTCGGAAAGAACCGCTGCGTACTTGCTGGGAAAGCGAGGAGTTACCGGAAATTACAATCATTATCCCTGCCTTCAATGAAGAAGAGCACATCAGAGAAAAACTTGAATCGGTTTTCACCTCCGATTATCCTTCCCGAAGGATCAAGGTGATCGTAGGTTCGGATCATTCAACGGATGCTACGGACAGGATCGTTGCGTCCATGACCAATGCGCATCCTGAACTTGAACTAGTCTCTTTTGAAAAACGAACCGGGAAGATCGGGATCATCAACCGGCTTGTTCCGGCTGCCGTTACTTCGATCATCGTATTGAGTGATGCCAACATTATTTTTGAACGGGACACCCTGCGCCATCTTGTAAAACATTTCAAAGATGAGCAAATTGGCCTGGTGGACAGTAACATGTTCAACAGGGTAAAATATATATCCGGGATCGGCAGACAGGAAAAAACCTACATACGTTCTGAGGTCGGGACAAAAAATGCGGAGGGGAAGATTTGGGGTTGTATGATGGGACCGTTCGGAGGATGCTATGCTATCAGGAAAAGTTTGTACTCACCCGTTCCTGCCAATTTTCTTGTGGACGACTTCTATATCAATATGAAAGTTCTTCAACAGGGCAGGAAATGTATAAATGAGAAAGCGTCGATCGTGTATGAGGATGCTACGGAGAGCCTTTCTGAAGAGTTCAGAAGAAAGATCAGGATCGCCACCGGAAATTATCAAAACCTTTTGACCTTTTTCCCGATGTTATTACGTTTTGATGCCATCTCATTTTGTTTCTTCTCACACAAAGTTTTGCGATGGAAGGGGCCATTCCTGATGATCCTCGCATTCGTTTGCCTTCTTTTCCTCACATGGAACAACTTCTTTCCGGGTCTTGAGTATGCGGGAATGTATCATTACGTCCTCTATTTTGCCGCCGGAACCATTCTACTTCCCCTGATTGAGATGGCTTATAGCGGGTTCATGCTTTCCGCTTACCTGCTTCATTTCTATTCGATGAATCTTGCCTTGCTTATTGGATTTTTTAAGTTCCTTTCAGGAGTGCGCTCGTCCGTATGGCAACCAACGCGCAGGAATCCATTACCATGAAATTTGGTACCTTTGTGCCTGTAAAAACCCTATGAAAACCAACTTGCATACCATTGATGAAGCGCTGGATGATATCCGCGCCGGTAAGGTTGTGATCGTGGTTGACGATGAGGACCGGGAGAACGAAGGAGACTTCATTACCGCAGCCAGAAACGCTACACCCGAGATCGTGAATTTCATGGCTACGCACGGACGCGGACTTATTTGCGCGCCGGTGGTTGAGGACCGCGCCGAGGAACTTGGATTAACAATGATGGTCAGTCACAATACTTCCTCACATGCTACACCTTTTACGGTTTCCATTGATCTGCTCGGTCATGGATGCACTACCGGAATTTCGGCCAGCGACAGATCCATGACCATCAAGGCCCTGATTGACCCTTCAACCAAATCAGAAGATTTCGGACGACCCGGACATATTTTTCCTTTGAAAGCGCTTAAAGGCGGCGTACTCAGGAGAGCGGGGCATACCGAGGCAACAATTGATCTTGCCCGCCTTGCCGGATTTGAACCGGCGGGAGCCCTTGTTGAGATCATGAATGAAGACGGTTCCATGGCACGACTGCCTCAACTTATCCGCATTTCGGAAAAATTCGGGTTAAAGATCATTTCGATCAAAGATCTGATCGCATACAGACTTGAAAAGGAAAGCATCGTAGAAAAGGATGTGGAGGTGATGCTCCCTACAGAGTTTGGAGATTTCAAACTGATCGCTTTCCGTCAAAAAACAACTGACCAGGAACATCTGGCACTCGTGAAAGGAACATGGAACGAGAATGATCCCGTCCTGGTACGTGTGCATTCATCTTGCCTGACAGGCGACGTATTCGGTTCTTGCCGCTGTGATTGTGGTCCTCAGCTTCATCGTTCCATGCAAATGATCGATGCTGAAGGCGCAGGAGTAATTGTTTACATGAACCAGGAAGGAAGAGGAATTGGTTTATTGAACAAGCTAAGAGCATACAAACTCCAGGAGGAAGGCAAGGATACCGTTGATGCAAATATTGAACTTGGATTCAAACCGGATGAGCGCGACTACGGCGTGGGCGCACAGATTCTCAGAAAATTAGGTGTTTCAAAGCTCAAACTCCTGACCAATAACCCTAAGAAAAGAGCCGGACTTCTTGGCTACGGCCTGGAGATCGTTGAAAATATTCCAATCGAAATAACTCCCAATGCCTTTAACCTGGGTTATCTAAGGACCAAAAAGGAAAAGTTGGGACACAATCTGAAGCTCTCTGATAAGAACCCCTGAGAGGGACTAAGGTCCGAAATCAGCCTAAATGCGGAGTTCTTAACAACCTATCTTGACAAATAGTCTTCCTTTCCGCTTGCTTTCTGCCTAAAATTCCGCAACATTGTAGGAATGTTCCTGTTTGGGAAAGCAAAATATGATTGGTAAATGTCTTTCTTGACTGAAAGAGAAATTACATAATTATCTGAATAAGAGTACGTTAGCTTATTATCTATGCTCATTATTTTATGTTCAGCACATGGAAATGCCTATTAGCCAAGCCGTTAAATTGTGTTAAATGAACAATTACGGAGCGGTTTTTGCGTCTTATATGGTAGAAGAATATCCTGAAGCAGGTTTTAGCATGGCTCCAAGATGAGAAGGGATATGAAAAAGAAAAAAAATACAGTTATGAAAAAGATCAAAAAGATCCAGAAAGAATTCGCGGGCGAGACTATAAAAGTTCAGCTTGACCACCGGACGATCATTTATGTCAAGAGCAAAGCTTCTTTACAAAATTGGTTGTCGAGGTATCCGAATGCCAAGATCGTGGCGTAAGTCCTAGTCGATCACATCCTCGATCTTATCCATCTTATCTTCCGAATAAGGACCTGAAGTGGAGTAGATTATTTTCCCCGCATTGTCAAGTATGAAGATGTACGGCAATTTCTTTTCCGTCATTTTCAATGTTGCTTTGATCTTGTTGACATCCCCGTGATAAACGATGATATGATCAAGAAGTGAAGGATCCACATCCTTTTTCATTTTTTCTTGTGCAGAGCCTGCTCCGACCGCTTTGGCGCCGCTTAACATGGGTACCAGGTAAATATGAATGTCTGAGGCAAGTAATTCTGTCTTTGCGATGAATTTGTCGTTCAGCGGATCCATCCAGGTCTTGAGATCCTCCTCCGCGGCCTTTGAAACTGCCAGCACGATCAAGGCGTTCTTTCCCTTCAGACCGGCGGGAATTGAAACTTTCCTGTCCTTAAGGGTTTCGCCGGACATCGCAGGGAACATGATACCTTTAACGGAGTTATCCTGCATGGCCATGATACACAATACAATTAGCGGGGCGAAGATCAGGATGCGTTTCATTGCCGGAAGATTAACGTTTATTAACAGGTTAACCAAAGATAGATATATCCGAACGAACAAAGCTTACGTATAATTCTTTAAAACACTTTATGAGAAAATTCGTTCTCGCGCTTTTACCTGTCGCATGCGTACTGGTTGCTTGCAATGAAGTAACTTCGGGCACTGAAACAAATATGTCCATGACGAACCAAAATAACGACACAAACAAAGTTGTAAAGTCGGAAGATGAATGGAAAAAAACTCTTAGTCCTGAACAATATTACATACTTCGGGAGAAAGGTACCGAGTCCCCGTTCACGGGGAAATTTAACTTGCACAAAGAGAAAGGCGTATACACCTGCGCCGGATGCGGCAATGAATTATTCACCTCGGAAATGAAATTTGACTCGCATTGCGGTTGGCCTTCCTTCGACGAAGAAATTGCCGGAGGAAAGATCAAAACGAAGAGTGACACCACCTTTGGCATGACCCGGATAGAGATCATTTGCGCAAAATGCGGCGGACACCTCGGGCATATTTTTGACGATGGTCCAACTGAATCTGGTAAACGCTATTGCGTGAACTCCGTCTCCCTTGATTTTATCAAGAAGTAAGACCTCTTTTTTGTAGTTTTGCCCCGTGAGGATCAGGGGTTTTTTCAAGGACTTGTTCTATTTCTTCCGGATGCACATTTTTTTTAATTGGTGCTCCGGTCTGTTGATCTTTCTCGGATACTCCTCCCGTGCTTCTAAATGGATATCAAAGCAACGAAAACTTCCTTTTAATGATTTCTACGTTTTCAAACGTGTGTACAACGACCGGTTGAAACTATTCGAGCATGTAATTGAAACAGAAAAACTAAAGGCCTTCGATTACCTTGAATTCGGCGTGTCAACGGGACATTCTTTCAAATGGTGGGTAAAGAGAATCAAGGATCCGGGCGCCCGATTTTTCGGATTCGATACGTTCACCGGCCTGCCGGAGGACTGGGGTCCTTATAAAAAAGGAGATATGTCATCCGGAAATGCATTTCCTGATGTCAACAAGGATCCCCGCGCAAGTTTTATACAGGGCTTGTTTCAGCAAACGTTACCCGGCTTTCTCAATAAGACTGATCTTAAAAACCGGATGGTTGTTCATATTGATGCAGACCTTTATTCATCAACATTGTTTGTTCTGACATCGATTCATCCTTTTTTAAAATCCGGGGACATCATCCTGTTTGATGAATTCAACGTACCGGTCCATGAATTCAAGGCATGGAGCGATTATGTGGAATCGTATTACGTAAAGTATGAAGTATTGGGAGCAGTGAATAATTTTTTACAAGTGGGAATAAAGATCAAAAAGTAATTTATTTTATTCCACGTGTTTTACATATACGTTCATAGGCTTCCTGAAGGCGCTGGAATTTTTCTTTGGCGCCTTTTTTAACCTCCTCTCCCATCCCATCCACTTTATCGGGGTGAAATTTTACGGCCATTCTTCTATACGCTTTTTTCACCTCTTCATCTGTTGCTGATGAGGTGATCTCCAGAACCTGGTAATCATGCGATATATCATGATAGTATGTTGCGCGTACACTTTTGCCATCGGCCGGATTGATTCCAAGATAACCGGCGATCTGTTCAATAACCTCCACCTCCCTTGGATGCACCTCCCCGTCAGCTCGTGAGATTCCATAAAGAAAATGCAGCAGTTGTAATCGTCCGGCAGCAGGCATGAATCTGCGTATCTGCTCACAGACTTCCTGAATTGGAATATCCTTCTTCAGGATCTCCTTCAGCGCATGCATCATTTCGACTGTCTTCGCCGCGCCAAAATTGTGCGTCAAGAAGGCCTTTACATAATCCAATTCAGAACGGAGCATCTTTCCGTCGGCTTTCATCACTGCTGCTGAAAGGATCAGCAGGGAAAGGGTAAAGTCGCCGCTTTGTGTTGGCCCGCCCCCGTAATTTCCCGTTCTTCCTTTTTGGGTACCCGCCTGATCCAACGCGCTACCAAGGACAAATCCAATGATAGCACCGATGGGACCTCCAAAGGCCCAACCGAGACTACCACCCAGCCACTTCGCATAACGCATTACCAATTACGAATATAATACGAATGTACTAATTACGAATTGGTGCGAATCGGGTAATGCTAACTTTGTGAGATGCAGAGGGCAGAACAGTATCTTAAATGGTGGAGGGTAGTCACCGGTGGCTTAATGCTTGCGTTGTTATTCGTTTTGTCCTGGTACAATCGATATGCAGCGGATGACTGGTTCTTCATCGGGAAACTGCGGGGGATAGGACCATTCGAGCTAACAGAGCAATGGTACCTGAATTACGGTGGCAGGTGGTTCAGCTATTATCTTGAATCAGGGCTTCTTTGGATCAGTAATTCAGACAAGATGCTTTTTGCATTTACCATGAGTATCAATCTGATATTCTATTTTTCCCTGCGATTTTGCCTTAGCAGTCTGTTTCAGTTCATTCATATCAGCATGGACAGGTTGCACTTTACTGTCATCACTGTTTTGTTAACGCTGATGGTCTTTCTTGGTCCCGCTGATCCGGGTGAAAGTTTTCTTTGGCTCTCTTCTTCCGTGATCTACCTTATGAGTTGTATACTTCTCTTCCTCCTTCTCGGCGCTGTGATGAAAAGCTATCGCTGGCCGGTTATAGCGTTTCTATGCATTCTTATCACAGGGACCTGTGAAGTCTACGCACCGGCGATCATAGCGCTCATCGCTTTGATCTGTCATGTCAAACGAAAGAAAGTCCCGAATGGTTTCTTGATGACATTCTGGCCGCTCGCATTATTGCTCTTTGGATTTGCTTTGAATGCCTTCTCGCCCGGATCAATTGAGAGGTCGGCGATCGGGTTAAGAACAAACATCCTGGCTGAATCTGCCTGGTCCTTCGTTCAGATCGGATATGGCATTTTTTCGCTTTCGGGTATTATTATCATGCTCATTATTGTTTTCGCCTTCCCGCTCATGCTGATCGGAAACTACGTCGGTAAAAAAAGTGAGCTAGTCATAAAAAGTCTCGGGATGCGCGGATTCCTGTTCTCTTGCCTGCTCCAGATACTCATTTTATTTCCTGCCACATATATTCTCAGGGAGTTTCCGCCTGACAGGGTATTGATCCTGCCAATACTATTATTCTTTGCTTACACTTCTGTGGAGGCGTTTGCGCTGGGAACAAGACTCAAATACAGGTTCAGTCCGCTGATATTGATCACTCATATTACTTTGATCAGCCTAATGCTATCCTATATTATTTATATGCAAGCTACCATCCTGCCTGAATACGCAAAAGCCTGTGACTGGAGGAAACGTATCTTATCTGTGGGATGTTATGAGGGAAAGGACTTCATTTTACCGCCCCTTCCCACAGCGGGGCTGCTATACTCAGCCGAGCTTACAGGTGATCCCGATCATTTTCTGAATCGGCATTACCAGGCAGGCACCGACGCTGCCTGCAAAGTAAAAGTGAATTTTCCCGAGGAGACCGGTCCCTAGTAATAATCGTACATGTACACTGTCATGCTGATGTACTTACCGGTATGATCGGTCAGCGTAGAGGTGCTTACGTTATTTTTATTGTCGTAGGAAAATGAAGTTGTTTGAAAAACATTTCCTTTAGGCTCATATTGAATGACAGAGGTGATGCTCCCGGAGACATCATAGATGTAACTCCACCTGGTATATAAATTTCCGTAAGAATCATACTGAAACTTTTCTGACAGTCGGCCCGTTTTGTCGTATTTGAGCTCTTTTGTATAGTCGAGGATCCCATCATGCGCATAATAATATTCTCTCGTCTTCCTGCCTGATTCGTCATATTGGGTCAGCCAGTATTCCTTGCTTTTCCCGTCCGTATGATATTTTTTAAGCGCGGATAAAGAATCAACAATTTCATATGACCAGTTATTGTATACCGGTTTATGTAACTCAATGCCGACATTCTTGAGTTCAATTCCTTCTTCGTTATGCGTATAGAGGTAAGAAGAAGTTGTTTCGCCATCCTTCATATATACAGCGTCCTCTGATTTATTTCCGGACCGGTCGAATACTTCTACAGAACTCTTGTAACTTTCTTTATTGAGAATACCCGCCGTATAATTGAAGGTATAGCCTGTTATGCCTCTCACATTGCTCATGCGGATTTGTTCATTCATACGTTTCCCCATATCTTCGTTATAAACACGGGAATCGCCGGCAAATCCGGAATATGTCAGGAAAAGGACTCCGATACTCGTCTTAATATTTTTCATGTTCGTCGACAGTTATGAAGCGTTCGTCTACAAAATTCAGGCCACAAAAGAAGACAAAGTTCGGCATGGATTCAGTAAAATTGTTCATAAGCTGTCGAAACCTATTAACCAATGCTTGTTCATAACCTTGAAGCAAATTGACTTAAATCATTAAACATCATGAAGTTATTGACTAAATTTTTAATCGTTTTACTTCTTATCCAGGGTCATATTTCCTGTACCGGTGAGGTTCATGAACAGGATACGAACAAAATTGAGCCCAAGACCGATCTGCCCAAAGTGAATAAGGAGCCTCAAGGTGATACCAACATCGTTGTAAGTAACGTGCCTATAGATCTGCTTTATCCATCTGTGACCCTTCGCGGCTGCATTCTTTGTTTACCGGGATGGGATTTCAACAGAATGGATGTATGCAACAAGAGCAATTTTTGTAAAATGGCGCTGGATTCAGGTTTTGTGCTCATCCTTCCGGAGATGGGAAAATCTGTTTACCATTCAAAGATCTACCCTGAAACCAGGGAGGAGTGGAAAAAATATCCCACGTTGAAATGGCTTACGGATACGATGATACGATACATGCAGGACAATTTTGGTTTGTTGCTTCCCGGCCAAAACAATTTCGTTTACGGAATTTCAACCGGAGGAAGAGGAGTGGGTCAGCTTGCCACGCATACGAAAGGGATTTTCCGTTGCGGGGCGGCGCTTTCAGGTGATTTCGATCAGACAAAAAATCCAAAGGATAATCTTATTACCGGTTATTATGGCTCCTACGCAAAATTTCCTGATCGCTGGAAAGGAGAAGACAACCCCGCACTAAACGGGAAGCTCGTGGACTTTCCAATGATCATGTCACACGGGAAAGCGGATAAAGTTGTCCCATTTGAACAATCACAGATCATGTTCGATGCTTTGCATAACAATCAGAAGATCGGAGGCATATCTCCGAAAGATACAGGAGGACACAATTACGGGTTCTGGCAAAGCGAATCCGAGTTCATTCTGAAGATGTATTTTTCCTACTCGCTGACGGTTGCGGATAGTATTTGGAATACGGGGAAGAGATAAACGCACCTCGCTTCGCTCAGGATGACAGGTATAAGCAGCGAATTACTTTTTACCTTTTAAACGTTTAAGTCCTTCCAAGGCCTTTTCATGTCCCGGGTAGATGATTATAGCGGCATTGAAATCACGGGCGGCGCTTTGGTTGTCTTTAAGTTTCTCAGAACAAATCCCGCGCATATAGACCGCATCAGCATATTGAGGATCCAGCTGAAAGCTTTTGTCAAATAATTTCTGCGCTTTTTTATAATCTTTATTACGTGTAAACTCAACGTAGCCTAAATTATACCAAGTGTATACGTGCGTGGAGTCGATCAGAAGCAGTTTTGTGTAATTTTCAAGCGCTTTGTCATATTCATTCAGGGTTTGGAGAAAGACGCCACGAAGATACAGGGCCTCTACACTGCGGGGATCAAGACTCAATGCATTGTCATAATATCCGATCGCTATCCTGTTCTTCTGCGTAGCATGGAGTCTTCCCAACTGGATGAATGCATCATAGTATTTCTGATCCTGATCTACAGCAGTTTGAAACGCAAGGATCGCATTCGCGGTGTCACCGGCCTCTTTAAGGATCATTCCCTTCTGAAAATTGGCACGGGCATTTACGGGCTCAAGATTCAGACTTCGGTTCACGTAAAAAATTGCTGAGTCGTATTTCTGAACGATATAGAACAATTCGCCCAATTTGAGAAGCACCGATGTGTTCTCCGGCTCCAGCAGGACTGCTTTGCGCAAGGATGTTATGGTGATCTTGGTCTGGTTGATCACAAAGTGATAATCGCCCATCGCAACATGATATTTCGCGATATTAGAATCAAGTTCAAGTGCCTTCTGAATATCCTGGATAGCAGGTGTGATCTCCTCTTTTTTGAAATAATACTGACTGCGGTTATAATAATGTTCAGCATTCTTCGGCTCTTTTACGATCAGCTCGTTAAGCGATTTGAGATCCGCCGGGACGTTAGGGTCAGGTTTAACCGTTTTATCCGGATCACCGGAGCAAGCAGTAAGCAGGAAACAACCAAGGATAGAGACGGAAAAAAGACGATCTGATAGCATGACAACATCAATATGATCAGGGGATTAGCAAAGGTAAGCAATTTTCGAACCGGCCCCATCAGGGTCATTCCTGAGTGCTTTATTATTACTTCAGGATTTTTATCAACAATGAGGCTTATCATTTTAATTTACACTTCCACCTGCGTACATTTACTACAAGATTCAGGCATTCCAGAAACAAGACTTCTTAAGAGAAGCTACTTTCAGAACCTAAAAGCAATTAAGCATTGCCACAGAGGTTATCGAATGCCGAAAAGATCCTAACCCCGTAAGGTTGGGATTTTTTTATGAGAGATATCAGCAGAGCACTTGCTCATTATCATTTGGATTTCGTCTCCCGGCCCCGACATTTACTCAAAGAATTAAAAAGCAGGAACATGAAAAACAGGCTCGACGCGTTTATGAAAACTGTATTATTGGCAGTTATTCTATTTACATCCTCTGCACCTTTAGCAGGGCAGATCATATCTTATAGCATCAATCAGATGATGACCGGTCCGGGACAACTCACCTTCGACTTGGACAATGCGGGAGGCGATGATCTTGTTTTTGAAATAATTGATCTGTCGCCGAATGGTCTCGGCGCAAGAGTTCTTACCATCGGATCTACACAGATGCTGGATAATTCAACCTGGGGTTACCCTGATGCCCTTGACCAAGGTGACACGGTCACGGGTTATTTTCACTTCGAATTATCTCCTGCGGTTATCTGAGTCAAACCAGTGGAGTGATCCTCGCGGGTCAGACAAGCTCTCCAGGCACCGGAGATATTACCAATGAATTTCCGGACTTGGTTCTCTATCCTAACCCGGTCTCTGAATCTTTGCATATTCATGGTTTTGTCCATGGCGTATTCTACTATACTCTTTTCAATATCAACGGCGATGTGGTAGCAGGGGGAGAAACCACCGGCAGGATTGAGATGCGGTCGATACCCACCGGAACTTACCTGATCCGACTTTATCAGGGAAGGAATCGAGCATGCAGGAAGGTCCTGGTCAGGCACTGAACCAAAACCCCCGAAACAGCGTTATGCATGCTTCGGGGGAGTTCATGACTAAAAAATATTTCGACTAGGCCACGATCACCTCGGGAGAACCCACAAGTTTTTGCTTGATGCGGTATTCAATGTCGGCAGCAAGTTCCGGGTTATCGTCGAACACTTGCTTCACCGCTTCCCTGCCCTGCCCGAGTTTGGTTCCTTCGTAGCTGAACCAGGAGCCACTTTTCTGGATGATGTTATGCTCTACGCCTATGTCGATGATCTCCCCGATCTTGGAAATTCCTTCTCCGAAGATGATATCGAATTCGGCCGTGCGGAAAGGCGGCGCCACTTTATTCTTCACCACCTTCACACGCACACGGTTCCCTGTTGCTGTCTCGCCTTCCTTGATCTGGCCAATGCGGCGAATATCAAGTCGAACGGAAGCATAGAATTTCAATGCATTCCCACCGGTCGTTGTTTCCGGGTTACCGAACATCACTCCTATTTTCTCGCGAAGCTGGTTGATGAACATGCAGCAGCAGCGGGTCCTGTTAATGGTGGCGGTAAGTTTACGGAGCGCCTGCGACATCAACCTGGCATGCAAGCCCATTTTTGAATCACCCATTTCGCCTTCGATCTCGCTTTTAGGCGTAAGTGCGGCGACGGAATCAATAACAACGATATCCACTGCGCCGGAACGGATCAGGTTCTCTGTTATTTCAAGAGCCTGCTCCCCGTTATCCGGTTGGGATATAAGAAGCGCTTCAAGATTGACACCCAGCTTCTGCGCATAGGATCTGTCGAACGCATGCTCCGCATCAATAAATGCTGCGATGCCACCCATTTTCTGAACGGAAGCGATCGCATGAATGGCAAGCGTTGTTTTACCGGAAGATTCAGGTCCGTATATTTCAACAACCCTTCCTTTCGGATAACCGCCAACTCCCAGTCCAACATCCAGTCCGAGAGAACCGGTTGAGATCACCTCTATAGGTTCGATCGCATTGTCGGTCAGTTTCATAATGGTCCCCTTACCATACGTTTTTTCGAGCTTATCAATTGTAAGCTGCAGGGCCTTGAGTTTTTCTTTGTTGACTTCTTTGTCGACTCCGTTACTCTTTTCCTTTTCTTTTGTCTCTTTGCTCATAGCGCGTCTTAATTAGTTTACTAGTTTCTGGTTTATTAGTTGAATTTAATTTGACAAAGGTATTATACAAAATGTGTATGTTGTTTTTACAAAATGTGGAAAAGCAAGTTCAACACCAACATTTGCTTTCACTCACCCCGTCATCCCGCCCTTGGCGGGTTGCCACCCCTCTCTACAATGTAGAGAGGGGGTCCCGAGACTTGGGGAGGGGGTGAGTGCAAAGGTCAGGCATGTAGACCTATATTGACAAAAAGACTTATAAACAGGCAGGCTCTCTATTAGAGCCGGGCGGACAATGAAAATATTGTATATCGTATTGCATTTCAGACGAATACGTACTTTATTCTATTTTAATGAAAGGATGCGATCGATATATTTTTCCGATGGCAGTAAACTTTGTTGAATACGTTTTGCATAGTGAATGCTATCGAGTATTTCTTTTTGTTTTGCCTCAACAAGGAGTTTCTGTAGAGAGATGATCCCATTTGCCTTCCGCTTTTGACGATAGGCCCGGAAGGAGACACCGGCGACGATGATCATTAGAGAAAAACCGATCACGCCACCGTAAGTCAACAGCTTTTGTTGCTGAATCTCCTGTTCGTGCTTCAGGTTTTCACGTGTCAGATTTTCGGCGTTGGATATGCTGTCGGCGGCATGCTGCTTATCGAATTCATAATTCAATTGAAGCTGGGTCTGCTTTTTGATGTTCTCGTCGTTCACGAGACTATCGCGGTAAGCAATGTAAAGCTTATAATTTTCGAATGAGGACTTGTGATCCCCCATTACACTATCCATCCGAGACAAGATCCTGTAGGCGAATTTCAGATTTACTTTGTCTCCGTTATTTATTGCAAGGGTCATACCTCTCTTTAACACCACTAACCCTTTAGCATATTGCTTCATCGTCAGATAAAGATCTGCGATATTATTACACGCCATAGAAATTCGCTGTGTATTGTCAAGTTCCTCATAAGTTGAAAGTGAGGCGAGATACTTGTTCAACGCGGCTTGATTATCCGACATGTAATAATATACGAGACCCAGAGACTGGTGAAGATCCGCAATAGACTTTCTGACTTCGTGCGTTTGTACCATTCCCCGGTACAATCTCAGGCTCTCCGTGTAGTTTGAAAGTGCCTCGGTGTAGTTGCGCTCTTCGTGATGGATTGCTCCGATGTTTCCCAAGATGATAGCTACTCCGGTGCTATCGCCGATCGATTCCATTAACGCCAAGGCAATTTGGTGCTGGATCTTAGCCTCCTCAAAAAGTTGCTGGTATCGATAAATTGCCCCAATATTAATATGGGAATTTGCGATCAACTCATCATTTCCCAGCTTCTCCCTGATTCGGAGTGCTGCAATATGGTGTTGCAAAGCTTCAGGGTAATTACCCTGAATGTTATAGACCAGTCCAAGATTATTATATGCCCATGCGATTGCGTTCTGGTCTCCTATCTGTTTCATTAATTGAAGTGATGCTTCATAATTCAGCAATGCGCAAGTGTAGTCATTGTCATACCAGCACGTTATCCCAAGGTTATTATAAGCATTAGCCTTGCCGCGTAAATAATTCAATTTCACTGATAAACGCAACGCATCACTTGCGTACTTGAATGAGTTTTCATACACACCTTCATTGATGTATTTCCTGCTCAGCGTATTGAGTGTGATCACACGATTCGTATCCCTTACATCTTTTTCAAGCGACATCAACAGGGAATCGATCGTAAAATTTTGTGAATGGGCCGGTCCATTTCCCGTGAGCAGGATAAATAATAATAGATAAATGACATTCCTACCCATTTAGTTTCCTTTCAATGTATCGTTCGTTTGGCAACAAACTCTGCTGAATGCGCTTTGCATAACGAATACTGTCCAGTATCTCCTTCTGCTTTTCTTCGATCAGTTTTTTCTGCTCAAGTATGGCGCGGTTTGTCTTTATCTTGCGCATGTATCCCATCAACAGCACCAAGCCCAGCGACAGGATCAGAACAAGTCCGACTGAGACAAACCAGATAACCAGTTGCTGGCTCTTACTTTCCCCCTTTTGTTTTGCAATGACGGCTTCTTTTACTTTACGCTCTTCTGCACGAAAGACACTATCGATGGCAACTTTTTTCGCGAACTCGAACTGCAGTTCCTTTCTGCCAATCTCCATCCTGTTCTTGTCAGATTGCAGGCTATCGTCGTAGCTGTTCGATTTTTCAACGTGCCGGATGGCTTTTTCAAGGTTTCCGAATTTCCGATACGCCGTATATAAGTTTTTATGGGCATCACGACTAAGTTCGATCAGTTTGAGCGATTCAGATATTTGCAAACAATGCTCAAGATGATCTACTGCGACCTTGTGATCCCCGATCTTCGCCGAGATTATTCCAAGGTTAAGGTAAGCAAGTGCAATTGTCCTCTTATTCTTCAGTTGAGTACTGGCAGCCAGAGCTTTTTTATAATACTCTGAAGCTTTGGAGTAGTCTTCTATTTCCGCCCACGCGCCTCCAATATTGGTGTATGAACTGGAAAGCAGCGCCAGGTCCCCGATCTCTTCCCTGATCTTCAATGCGTGTTCGTAGTACTCCAGTGATTTCCTGTGATCCTTCTCAGCATAGAACACATTGCCCATATTGTTGAGCGCGCTTGCAATGGCTCTTTTATTCCCGGTTTCTTTGCCCAGGAAATAAGCCTTTAAATAATACTCCATGGCCTTACCTTCATCCCCGAATTCATGATGGATCATCCCGATGTTCGTGGAAACGCTGGCTATCCCGTTCTTGTCTCCTGTCTTTTCTTTTATCGAGAGGTTAAGTAAATAGTATTCGAGCGCTTTGCTGTAATCTGAAAGAACGTGATGAACAACACCCATATTGTTATAGGTAACACCCATACCTTTGATATACCCGCATTTTTTTGCGAGTTCAAGGGATCGGTAATAATGTCGCATTGCCTCCGGGTAGTTACTTTTTAGATAATGACAATAACCAATGCTGGTCAAAACAATTGAACTAAGTCTAAGATTTCCGGAAGCTTCAGATAATTCCAGGCTCTTCATACCGTAAAACAATTCCGCTGTCAGGATCCGTATTTTGAAAGAGTGCGCAAAGTTTCTGAAGGGCGACCATCTTGTTCGTATCATTCTCATGTAGGGAATTAGCCAGCTTTAGTAAAGAATCTGATTGCGTTAAGGCGCGGATCGGCATATTGACAAACAGCAAGAAACTGGCGATTGAAAAAATTAGTGCGAATGATCTCTGCCTCATTTTGATTGTAGTCGTTTCAGCATTATTTTAATATAGCGCTCTGAAGGCAGGAGTGAGTTTTGAATCCTGCTTGCGTATTGTATGCTGTCTGTGATCTCCCGGTTCTTTGCTTCAATTATGTGCTTTTGCTTTTGAGTTAGCCGGAAACGATTGAATAGGAAAATGGAAAAAACAATTACAAGCAACAGGCCGAGTACGACTGAGAGGATTATTGCGTTTTTCCTCTTATTCTCAACCTCTGAGATCAGTGCTTCCTGCTTTTTCTCCTCTTCGAGTAATTCGATCTGTGTTTGTTTCTTGTCGGTTTCATATTTCATTTCCATGTCAGCGATCTGGCCGGCGCTTTTCTGATCGTAAAGCGTGTCCTTTATGGCTGCGTAGAGCTCATGATACGCAAGGGCTTTCTTATGATCGCCATTCTGCTTGTATTCCATTGCAAGCGCGTGGTATGCGTTTTTCATCCATTCCCTGGCGCCCATTTCCTGTGCCATAGTAAGGCCTTGGATCAAAGAAGCGATCGCATCCTTTGAATTCCCTTTCTGCGAATAGATCTTTCCAAGGTTTATAAGACTTGATATCAATCCTTCCTTATCGCCGATCTCTTTCCGGATCTGCATCGATCTGGTATGGAAATCCAGCGCAAGGTCAAATTTTCCCTGGATGTCAAACATGTTACCGATGTTGTCATAGGATGTTGCAATACCTTTCGTATCTCCAAGCTCCACCCTAAGCTTAAGAGACCTTTGATGATATTCCAAAGCTTTTGCATACTCTCTCTTTTCCACAAAACAAATAGCCAGGTTGCTTAGTGCGTATGTCATCCCGTTCTTATCACCCACTTTCTCTTCAAGCGCATAAGCTTTTTCAATGTATTCAATTGTTTTTTCATAATTACCGAGCCCGTAGTAGACCCCTCCAATATTATTAAGTGAGGCCGCAATGGCTTTGGGATCTCCAATCTTTTCTCTCATTTTAAGCGCTTCGAAATAAAGTTCAAGAGCCTTCTCGAAATTACCCTGGAAGTAATGGATCCTTCCCAGGTTAAAAATGGAGGAAGCAATTCCCGGTTTGTCGCCGATCTTTTTCCTAAGGGCAAGCGACTCCTCATGGTATTTGACCGCCTTTTCATAATTGCCAAGGTCTATATAAGAATTCCCGACATTGCTGATCGCGTGTGCAACACCCTTCTGATAATCAAGCACCAGTGCGAGTTCCTTCGCATCATGCGAATATTTCAAGGATGAAACCGGATCAGGAACGTTGAAAGCAAGTTGGTTCAGGATGTTTACTTTATTCGTATCGTCTTTCGCCCCCTTCAACAAATTCAACAGTGAGTCGGTAACGGTCTTTTGGGAAAATCCTGCAAGAGATACCGGTAGAAGTAAAATGACAAAATACCTTCTCATCAAGCTGTCGTTAATTTCGTTCGAGTGATAAAATGCTCTTCTCAATATATTTTTCTGTCGGGAGAAGACTTTCTTGTATCCTTTTCGCATATCGGATGCTATCGAGAATCTCCCTTTGCTTCTCTTCAACAAGTGACTTCTGCCGAAGGATCACCGCATTTGCCTTTTGTTTTTGACGGAAAGCCTTGTAAGACACTCCCGCAACAATGATCATAAGCGCAAATCCAATAACCCCGCCGAATGTAAACAGCTTCTGTTTTTGTATTTCCTGATCATGTTTCAGGTTTTCACGTATACTATTTTCTGCGTTAAAGATGCTGTCCGTCACCTGTTTTTTATCGAACACATATTGCATCTGAGATTGTACAGTCTTCCTTGTATTGACCTCATTGATAAGGCTGTCGCGATAGATAATATAGCGTTTGAAATGTTCGAATGCGCGTTCATACATTCCCATTGCACTATCAAGCTTCGATAAGTACAAATAGCCTTCACACAATCCCTCCTTATCACCCAGCTCGGAACTTAATTGAAGTCCCTTGAGCAAAAAAGGCGCCGCAGAACTGTGATTCCCATCTGTCAGATGCAATAACCCAATGTGCAAACAGGATTCGGCTACTCCTTCCAGATCACCAATCTCCTCCCGAATCTTCAAAGCGCTGTCCTGGAACGCCATAGCAAGCGCTCTTTCATCCTTATTCTTATAAAGACTTCCGATGTTAGACAATGAATTGGCGATACCTTTTTTCTCGCCGATCTGTCTTTTGATGGCCAGGCACTTCTCAAAACAGATCAACGCGCTATCATACTTGCCCATAAGTTTGAACAGGTTGCCGATGTTGTTATAGCATTTCGCCACACTTTTGAATTCGCCAAGTTTCAGACGGATCTTAAGCGCTTTCTGATAGCAAGAATATGCCTCCTGATAATTACCCATATTCTCATGGACAATCCCAATATTGTTATACGTAGCGGCGAAACTTGAAGAATCTCCGAGATTTTCCTTCAATCTTAACGAAACCATGTATGCATTAATGGCTTCGGGATAATTACCCTGCGAATTATATGTATTGCCGATGTTATTATACGTAAATGCAAGCCCTTGTTCATCGCCTGAGTTCCTGTACAATTCAAGTGCCGCGTTAAGATGATCAAGCGCTTGTCTGAACATACCCTTGTTAAGAAAAATAACACCAATGCTGCTCTGCGCCTTCGCCTCGCCCTTCTTCCAGCCAAGTTTACGTGACAAAGCAAGAGCGAGCTCCCCGATTTCCATTGCCTTCTCATATTCGCTGGTTCCCTGATATGCGCTGGATAACTTGTGAAGCAAATAAAATTTGTTTGTATCCTCACCTGCTTTCTCAACGCCAAACCGTAAAGAATCGATCAGGGAAGATTGCGCATGAATATGCCTGCCGAAAAACAGTAAAAGACACAACATAATCATGGATAATACTTTCTTCATTTTAAATGCATCATGCGTGACAAATTCTTATGAAAATAATTTTCAGATGGCAATAATGAAAGTTGTATCCGCTCGGCGTAGTGAATACTGTCCAGTATCTCCTTTTGCTTTTCCTCAACAAGAAGTTTCTGTAGATAGATGATCCCGTTTGCCTTTCGCTTTTGACGGTATGCCCTGTAGGAAACGCCTGCGACAATGATCATAAGAGAAAAACCGATGACGCAGCCGTAAGTGAACAACTTCTGCTGCTGAATTTCCTGATCATGTTTTAAGTTTTCACGATTTGTGTTTTCCGAATTTTGAATGCTGTCGGCAGTTTGTTTCTTGTCGAAATCATATTGCATCTCCATACGCGTTTGTTTTCTTGTGTTTTCCTCATTTTGTAAGCTGTCTTTGTAAACAATATATAGTTTATAATGTCTGTATGCCTGCCCGTATTTGCCTGTGACCTCATAAAGCGCGGATAGATTTTGATGGATCTCCTGAGATGCTTCCTTATACCCCGTTTCATGTGAGAGGGCGGCAGCTTTCTTCAAAAACTCCTCCGACTGTATAAAATTCCGGGTTTTGGAATATACCGAGCCGATGTTGGCAAGTTGGATGGCTATTTCACTCTTTCTTTCCAATTCTTCGTTTAGCTTCAACGCTTTGAAATAATAGTCAAGAGCTTTGGGATACTTCTCTTTAAATGCAAAACCCATATTTTTCGCTGCCACGGATGAGTCTCCTTGCCCGAGGTAGGCGTTCCCTATATTGCTGAGCCAGATCGCAATGAAATTTTTATTATCAAGTTCTTCTGCTATTCTTAAAGCCTTAAAAAAGTGATCCAGCGCCCTTGCATTATCTCCTTGCTCCTTAAAGACAATTCCAATGTTTCCAAGCAGGGCTGAACAGCTCTTTCTATCACCGAGTTCCTTGAACGTGTCCAAGGCTTTATAAAAATACTCAAGCGCTTTAAAGTGATCGCCCTGTCGGATATAAATGAGTCCGAGGTTACTAAGGGTTTTTGCGATCTCGCCTTTTTCCCCTAATTTTTCCCTCATTTTCAATGCTTTTAAACAAATCTCTAAAGCCCCTGGATAATCGCCTTGATTGGTATAGACTATTCCGATATTCCCGAGAATTGTAGCTATACCGACTTGGTTGTTGATCTCCTCATCAATCTTTAAAGCAGCAAAGTAATATTCCAGTGAAAGCGGGAATTCTCCCTTGCCCGAGTAAAGATTTCCAAGATTGAGACAGGCGCTTGACAGACCCTTCCTGTAATCTATTTTTTCAGAGAGTCGTTTTGCTTCGTTCGCATAGCTGATTCCTTCATTGTCATTACCACTTAACTCTATTTCCCTGGCTAATTTATTTAGTGTATTTACCTTATTCGTATCTTCTTTTGCAGTTTTGAGAACTCTTAAGAGGGAATCGTAAGTATTAGCGGCCGGACCGGAAGGCGGATTCTGACCACTCATGTCTTGCTCAAAGCAAAGGCCTATGGAGAAAACCCATGAGCCAATAATGGAGATAGATATAAAAACTTTTTTCAACTAAACTTTTCCATAATGACTATTCACTTTTGACTAATCGCTTCAGTGATCGGTCAATGTACTTCATAGCCGGCAATAAACTCAATTGTATTCGTTTCGCATAATGAATACTGTCAAGTATCTCCTTTTGCTTTTCTTCAACAAGGTCCTTCTGCCGGCTAATGAGCATGTTAGCGCTTTGCTTCTGACGATAAGCGCGGAATGAAATGCCGGATGCAACAAGCATAAGTAAAAAACCCGCCGCTCCCACGATCGTATATAAACGCTGCTGCGCTATCTCCTGATCATATTTGATCCGTTCCTGCATGGCAAACTCCACGTTCCGGATGCTGTCTGTTATTTGCTCCTTACCGAACTCATACTCCATCTCAAGACGGGTTTGGTTCTTTGTATTCTCCTCGTTGGCAATGCTGTCTTTGGCGAGCACATACTTCTTATAATGATCAACGGACAGTTTATATTGGCCGGTTTTTTCATAAACATGACTAAGCCCGTTATGCACCTCTCTCACGATGAGTAACAATCCAAGGCTGTCGGCTATTCTTAAAGAGCGCAAAAAATATGATTCAGCCCTTGCATACTGTTCCATAAGCATATACGACTCCGCGATGGTCGCCAGATCGATTGACACCGTCTTAATATCGTTCATTTCCCCGGCGATCTCCAGTGATCTTAACTTATACTCCAGGGCGGCTTTGTGATCTCCTTTATCAGAATAGTAGTTACCTATATTCCCGTAGCTGATCGCCATGCCAGCCCGGTCTCCAAGTTCTTCATTCATGTTCATTGCGAGGAAGCCGTACGCAAGCGCGCTGTCAGGAATAAGAAGATTTCTGTAGATATTAGCGATGTTACTTAAGCAGTTCGAGGTATTCCTTCTTTCTCCTATTTCTTCATTTATCTTTAATGCCACCACGTAATAATTCAATGCCTTTTCATGTTCCTCTTGCTCAAGATACACCAGTCCAATCCCTGAATTAGCGGATGCTATACCCTTCTTATATCCTACCCGCTCAAATGCTTTAAGCGACTTCATATAATTTTTCAACGCTTCAGGATACTCGCCTTTTACCCAGAAGGTATTGGCATAAATAAGATAAGACTGGCCGATGTGCCTGCCGGAACCCGATTTCTCTGCAAGCGCAAGGGCTTCGGATGATAAGACCCTGGCCGTATCAGGATTGTGACGCAGGTAAAGTCTGGACAGCTGGTTGAGTGTATTAACTTTAGTGGTATCTGAGCTGCTGCTTTCCAAAACTCTCAACAGTGAATCAATTTTCTTGTGCTGCGAAACGACCACAGAACTGACAAGTAACAGAAGAATGATCAAAAAATATTGCGCTACTATCCTCATCTAGGCGTTCATTAGTCTCATTAAATTCCTTTGAAAATACTTTTCGGATGGCAACAAAGAATTTTGAATTCTCCTGGCGTAATAAATACTATCAAGTATTTCCTTCTGTTTTTCTTCAACAAGGGCTTTCTGCTCAGAGATGATGACATTCGCCCTTTGCTTATGCCTGTATGCTCTGAACGAAATTCCGGCGATGATAAGCATAAGCAAAAAACCGGCAGCTCCGCTATAAGTAAAGGCACGCTGCTGAACGATCTCCTGATCATACTTAAACTGTTCCAGCTTGGTCTTCTCCGTATTTCGTATGCTGTCCGCAACCTGTTGCTTGTCGAATTCATACTGCATCTGTACCTGAACGGATTCGCGCGTATTTTCTTCATTGTTCAAACTATCTCGATAGGCAATAAACAATTTGTAGTATTCAAGTTCGCGCTTGTGATCTCCGGAAGCCATCCTCAATTGAGCAAGTTCTTCATAACTGTCACGGATCACCTCCCGGTTGCCGGCGGATCGTGAAAGCGAGAGAGCTCTTAAAAAATAATTCTCCGCCCTATCCCGGCGGTTCATTCGAATCATGATCGCACCTAAATTAATGCAAGAGGTAGCAATTCCCTCGACATCATCAATGCATTCCCGCAATGCCAAACCCTTCAAATGCAGGTCCAGCGCGTAGTTAAGATCTCCTTTCTTCAAATGAACATCAGCGATATTATTATAAGCGATCGCCATGCCGAATGTGTCGGATCTTTCCTTTTTGATCAGGAGCATCTCTTCGAAATACTTCAAAGCGTCCTCCAGTTTGTTTTGTTCAAAAAAGATGGTTCCGATATTATTATACGAATTGGCGATCCCTTCCTTATCGTTGAGTTTTTTCTTTAATTCAAGTGAAGCCCGATGGCATCTCAGCGCCTCATCATATTCCTCCTGCTTCCAATAAACGTTTCCAAGGCTGTTATAGCAGCGAGCAACGCCCTGATCGTCGCCGGTTTCCTCCAGTATCTTCATCGCCATCAGGTATTTCTTTAATGAAGCCGGATAATCACCCATTAGCCGAAAACAAAATCCCATAGTATAATAGCCGATTGCCTCGTCCTTGATTAAGTTGGTCCGTTTTGCAAGTTCAATCGATTGTTCGGCATATGATATTGCATCTTTGTATTTTCCAATGCCTGCAAGTTCCCAGCTTAAATCGTTCAAGGCAATGACACGGGTTGAGTCAGGAAGTTCGGATTTAAGAATATGCATCAGAGAATCGATCAGCTCATCCTGAGTCCTTCCCGGAAGCCAGCTGATAAGCATGACGGAAAACAGAATGATCCTCATGGGGTATAGCTCCTACTAAGATAATCACTTCTTCCCAGGAAAAGCAGGGTGCCTGGCAATGTGCTTCAGGTAATGTACGCAAACATCGGTGAATGAACATTTCCCGCACAACGGGGTACGTGCAACACAGGTATATCGACCATGAAGAATCAGCCAATGGTGTGCTATGGCTCTCTTATCTACAGGTATATATTTAATGAGCTGCTTTTCGGTTTCGAGGGGCGTATTTGCCCTGCGCGTGAGCCCTATTCTTGCTGAGACCCTATGAACATGTGTATCTACGGCCAGAGTCGGCTTACCGTAAACAACGGAAGCAATAACATTGGCTGTTTTCCTTCCTACTCCAGGCAAGCGCTGTAAGGCCTCCACATCGGATGGAACGATCCCATCGAATTCTCCGACAAGCATCTTTGCCATTCCCGAAAGGTGCCTGGCTTTGTTATTCGGGTAACTAATGGATCGGATGAATGGGAGGATAGTAGCGGCCGATGCTTCTGCCATCGCCGCCGCCGTCGGAAATTCCTTCAACAAAACCGGAGTAACAAGATTAACACGCTTGTCAGTACACTGGGCGGAGAGTATGACTGCAACAAGCAATTGAAACGGGTCCTGGTATTTAAGCTCGGTTTCCGCAACCGGACGATGTTTCACAAAATAAGCGATTACGTACTCAAAAAGCTCCTTTCTTGTCATAACAATGAGTCCATATTTTCCATGCTAATATACGCATGTGGCATACGGATATGTTAAAATAATGTAAATTAGTCGCATGGAAACTGCCACAGAGACCAAATCTTTCTTCATACTCTACAAACCCAAGGACATTGTCAGCGGAGATTTTTATTACGCTCTTGCGCACAAGGCAACCGGCGGAACAAGCGAACTATTCTATATGTGTACGGCGGATTGTACCGGACACGGAGTTCCCGGCGCTCTGATGAGCATGATGGGCATATCCCACCTGAACGAGTCGATCATTGAAAAGAATCTTGTTCACCCGAACGAGATACTGGATAATACGCGAAAAGGTATCATTGCTTCTCTGAATCCTGAAGGCAGTGAAGAGGAAAGCAAGGACGGAATGGACTGTGTACTTTGCGCCTATGATTTCAAAAAGATGATCCTTGAATTTGCCTGCGCCAACAATCCCCTTTGGCTCATGAGAAACGGTGCCATTGAAGAATTCAAACCGGATAAAATGCCGGTGGGCAAATATGGTGAGGAGATGAAACCATTTTCACTTCAAAAAATAGATCTGAAGAAGGGTGATATTGTTTATACGTTCACAGACGGATATGCGGATCAGTTCGGCGGCGACAAAGGAAAAAAATTCAAATACAAACAGCTGCAGGAATTATTACTGAAAAATTCAGGGCTACCGATGGAAGAGCAGAAAAGGACTCTGGAGTCTTCTTTTGATAGCTGGCGCGGTAACCTTGAACAGGTTGATGATGTGCTTCTCATTGGTGTCCGAATAAGCTGAACGGATCAGCGCCTCAGAGATGGAACATCCTGCGCTTCGGCGGCTTCGAGTTTTTCTGATCGCGTCACTTCTCTTTCATGCAACCTCTTCCTGCGGGAATGATATCGATTCCCTGCAGAAAGCGCTAAAGGGTACGTCCGATAGCGTTACAACCATGAAACTTCTGTACAATCTGGGTCTAGCCTATAACCATGACGGGAAATTCAATCTCGGCATCGAGAAATTCAAGAAGGGACTTCATATTGCAACTCTGTTGAAAGACAGTGTTCTGAGAACAGATATTCTTCTCGAGATCGGTAATGCATACAACAGCCTCGGGATCTATTCCGCCGCTTCCAATTTCTATTTTGACGCCCTGCAATACGCTGAGGCAAAAAAAGATTCGCTCAAGATATCCTTTTGCATGAATAACATAGGCTTGAACTTCTGGAGAATGGGAGAAAATGAAAAAGCCCTTGATTATTACCTGCGTACACTTAAGTTCTATACGGCGCAGAACCGAAGAAAGGAAATGGACGGAGTTTATAATAATATAGGGCTGGTGTACAGGGCGCTTGAGAACTACGATAAGGCGATCTCATATTATTTTAAAAGCATCGAGATCAGCAAGGAATTCAACGACAAGCATACGATGATGCAAACTCTTAATAATCTTGCGTTCATCTACCAGCTTATCGGCAACCGGAAAAAAGCGCTCATGCATTATGACAACTCACTTGCTCTTGCCGAGGAACTGGAAGATCAGTTACAACTTTCCATCGTACTTGGAAATCTTGGGGTGGTCTATATGTCCATGGGTGAAAACAGGAAAGCAGAAGAATTTCTTGATCGTTCAATGAAAATTGCAAGAGAACAAAAGGACCTGGAAGGCATCAAGGAAGTTGCATTCAACCTTGCCGAACTGTATTCCGTAACAGGAAGAAGCGAAATGGCGCTTGCAGCATATAAAGAATACGTGAAGACCAGGGATATTCTTAAGAATGAGGAACTTGAAAAAGAATCCCAGCGTGCGGAGATCAAATATGAGTATGAAAAGGAAAAACTTGAATTGAGAAATGAGCAAGAAAAACTCAATGCAATCACGGCTGCGGAAAAGGAAAGTCAGCAAAACCTGCTATATGCTGTTTCTGCCGGCCTTCTGGCGGTGTTGGTACTTTCCTTGTTCCTGTTCAACCGTTTCAAAGTAACGAAACACCAGAAGGCGATCATAGAGGAGAAGAACAAGGAAATTACGGACAGCATTCACTACGCTAAAAGGATCCAGGAATCCCTGATGCCATCAGAACGGTACCTGTCCAGAAACCTTGAAAGATTAAATAAGAAGGCTAATGAGTAAGAATTATTCTGGCAGGTTGTTGTGCCTCAGAATTCTCGGCCTCCTGGAAGGCCTGAGCTATATCACGCTGCTAGGTATCTGTATGCCGCTTAAATACATCTACACCACACCCGGACCTACCCGGTATGTCGGTATGATACATGGACTACTTTTCCTGGCCTATTGCCTTTTTGTATTAATCGTGAGAAATAGCAGGCAATGGAATGCGAGAATAACGCTTCTTGCGCTCCTTGCTTCCCTGGTCCCGTTCGGCACTTTCGTTGCCGACAGGAAGATCTTCGCAAAATAAGCCTCAGTTTGAAACTGTAGTGATCTTTCCCACCATGCCTGAATCTTTTATTTCAAGCGACTTCGAAAAGGACAAGATATTCCTTATCACGTGAGGTCCGGGGGTTTCTGTTTCTTGCTGCTCAGCTTTTTTTGTTTCCTCGCTGACTGCGGAAGGAAGGATAATAACTTCAGGAGTAGTAGTTTTGTTCATAGGCAGATAAGTTGAAAAGTTTAATGTCCAATGTTATAAGTTGTTTTAATTTACGGATTGACATAATACCCTAAAACGACAATTCAATGCCGATATTGTAACTGCGGACAAAAACTTTGGACCTTGTACCTTGGACTTTATCTACCCTACTTCCTGTCTGAGCATTCCGTGTTTTTCCGAGAGTTTTCTTAGATTATTGGTAGCATAGTGCATCCTGCCAAGTGCAGTGTTTAGGTTGATATCCAACAAGTTAGATATCTCATTGAAACTCATTTCAAAGAAATATCGCATCATAACCACCTCTTTCTGCTGTTGTGGAAGTTTATTGATCAGGAACCGTATCTCAGACTTCAGCTTTTTCTTTGACTCATTTTTATGAATGATATCCGTAGGTGTCTCATCATCATAAAGCTTCAAAACCTGAAAAATATCCTTCTCTTCCTCATCCTTCCTGCTTCTGACATGACTAATGGTGGGCATTTTTTCATCTACCCGCACCTCGTCTATGACAATGTTCCTGCAAATGCACTTGACCCATGCGCAGAAATGACCTTCATCTACGTATTTCCCTGATTTGAGGCTGATGATTACTTTAAAAAAGGCCTCCTGGAAAACATCCTCTGCCCTGGCTCTGTCGCGAACCAGCAGCATTATATAGGTGAAGATCTTCTCCTTATACCTGTTCAGGAGGACCTCCAGGCATTTTTCATTGCCCTTAACATAAAAGTGAACGAGCTTTTCGTCCGTGAGTTGGATCAGTTCCATTGCTGCTATCCTTTAAATTAATACTAACTAATTGATAATAAAAGGAGTAGACGTGCTACAATGGCGGACTTTTAGGTTTAACTTTTGTAATTAATTGAATTTCAGCAACTTAACTTAAATCGAATCTGGAGTAGATATCCCGCTTATAGGTAGTATGGTTTGTTTTTCTGATTAAAAGACAAGAAATCCGCTAATTGGTTGCTTGGCTTTTGTTAAAATTTAAGCAAATCTACATTTTTCCTCCGGATTATCAAAATCGCCTGGCTTTCGTTCCCCTATCTTTAATCGATGGTTATTGACATCATTACCATATTTCCCGACTTGCTTCGTAGCCCTTTTGAGCATTCAATCCTTAAAAGAGGCATTGAGAAAGGACTGGTTGAAGTGAATTTCATTGATCTCAGAGAATTCAGTACTGACAAACATCATAAGGTGGATGATTATGCATTTGGAGGAGGCGCCGGAATGGTGATGATGATCGAGCCAATAGACAGATGTATTAAGGAGCTCAAAAGCAAACGCGTTTATTCGGAGGTGATCTATCTTTCTCCTGATGGGGAACTGCTGGATCAGAAGATGGCCAATACGCTATCGGCCAAAGGGAATCTCATTTTGTTATGCGGACATTATAAAGGAGTAGATGAACGGGTCAGGCAAAAGCTGATAACAAAGGAGATCTCTGTGGGAAATTATGTTCTGTCAGGGGGAGAGCTTGCAGCCGCAGTGCTTTGCGATTCTATTATAAGGTTGATCCCGGGTGTTCTTTCTGACGAAACCTCCGCCCTTTCAGATTCCTTTCAGGACAACCTGATCGCGCCTCCGGTTTATACCCGTCCATCAGTCTACGAAGGAATGGAGGTCCCTAAGGTGCTGTTGTCAGGCAATACCGCCGATATTGAAAAGTGGCGAATGGATCGCTCCCTTGAGAAAACAAGGGAAAAACGACCGGAATTGCTGAAATAAGCTCATTTCCCGTCTTTTAATTAAATGGTTTTTTCTTTCACGGGAAAAAATTACCTTTGCGTCCCCTTTTGAAGGGATAATCACTTAAAAGACAAGGCCATGGACCTGATCAAATATATACAGGAGAAGAATTTCGGAAAAGTTGTAAAGCATGACTTTAAAGCCGGCGATACGGTGAACATACATTACAAGATCAAGGAAGGTGATAAAGAAAGGATCCAGCAATTCTCGGGCGTTGTGATCCAGATAAAAGGACATGGTGTTACCAAATCTTTTACGGTTCGGAAGATCAGCAATGGAATTGGTGTTGAGCGAATTTTTCCCCTCAACTCGCTCTACATCGATAAGATCGAAGTTACAAAACGCGGCGCCGTACGTCGCTCAAAGCTTTACTACCTTCGCGACCTGACCGGAAAAGCTGCAAGGATCCACGAAAGAAAACTCCTGGTCGGAACCGAGGAGCAAGGTGCCACAGCTGAGCCCGCCAACGCATAGGCATTTTAGACCCTCTTCGTCCGGAATGAAAAACAAACTCCTTTCATTCAGCATTCTGATCTTACTAATCGTTGCACTGGCATTCACTGTCGGTCAACCCGTCCTAAAAGTTACGTACCCAAAAGCTGCGGATGGAATGGTCTATACTCTTTTCCATCAGGAAGCTCATGCCTTTACTTTTGAAATGACTCGCCCACAAAAAAAAGAGCAGGACGTTTTGCTTTGCATACCCGCTGCGTTCACCGCATTGGATTCAGGAGGAATCGAGGGATTTCACATGAAGGATGGCTTAACGTTCAATGCGAAACGCGTGAATCACGGGGTTGGGGGTGGCTGCCGGATAACCAATGGAAATGTTTCAATCTTCCCGACCAGCAAAGGCAAGATCATAAACGATTCATTGATCAAGCTCCTGAAAAAGAACAAAGCTTCCTTTTTTCAGCAGATCCAGATCGTTACAAACGGCGTTGCCGCTACCTTCAAGGATAAGTCGCTCTTCCAGCGAAGAGCTGTGTACATTGATAAGAAGGGTGCCGGGTTTGTGATCGAATCATCTAAACCGGTCACGCTGGAAAGATTTTCCAATGACCTGGTATTTCACGGGGCCTGGAATGCTGTCTATACGGACATGGGCGCCTGGGATGAGGGCTGGTACAGGGACGAAAAGAATTATCCGGTCATCATCGGAAAGATCCTGACCGCAACCGAAAGGCAAACGAATTGGGTCACGATCAGGGTCAGAAAAAAAAACAAATAAGATGTGCGGATTTGCCGGTGTATTCTCATTCAATGACCAGGCTGCCGATCTGCATTCACTCACTGAAAAAGCAACTGCTTCTCTCAAACACCGCGGCCCGGATGCAAAAGGACTCTTCTCAAATGTTAATTACTCAGTCGGTCATAGCAGACTAAAGATCATTGACACAAGCGCTCTTGCAGCACAGCCCATGCAGGAGCCAGCCGGGAGATATGTCCTTGTTTTCAATGGTGAGATCTACAATTTCCGGGAATTAAAAGCTGAGCTTCAACAAGCAGGAGTAAAATTCGTATCGAAAAGTGATACGGAAGTTCTCCTGAATATGTATATAAAGTATGGCAAAGCTTGTTTGAAGCGGCTTGACGGAGAGTTCGCCTTCGCCATCTATGATAAGCAGGAAAAAGAGTTATTCCTGGCTCGCGACCGGTTCGGGATCAAACCACTATACTACTGTATAGATGCGGATAAGATCATTTTCGGTTCGGAGATCCGCCTATTCAGAGAATACGGTATCAGCCGGGAGATCGACAGGGACTCCCTGCGAACCTACTTTCATTTAAATTACCTGCCCGCGGAGGTCACGATCTTTTCTAATATCCGCAAACAGAAGAGCGCTTCCGGCATGTTGATCAAGGGGAATGGGCAGATGGTCTTTGAAAAATATTATTCTGTAAAGGAACGAAATGATCATTCGGGAGAACCTGCAAAAATTGTCCGTGAGCTGCTTGAACGATCCGTTGAAAGAAGGCTTATCTCAGATGTTCCGCTCGGGTCATTCCTTAGCGGCGGCATTGACTCAACGATCATTACCGGCATTGCATCCGGTATGAAGAAAGATCTTGAGACATTCTCTGTGAGTTTCCCTGACACTAAAATGTTCGACGAAAGCGAATATGCAGAAGAGGCCTCCCGTCATTTCGGAACTTCCCATCACAGGATCGAGGTACGAAACCGGGACCTGATGGATTCCATGCAATTCATTTTTCAACATCTCGATGAACCCTTTGCAGATTCCTCAGCTCTGCCGGTTCAGCTCCTTTGCAGGGGAACCGCAAAGCACCTGAAAGTTGTGCTTTCGGGAGACGGGGCGGATGAAATTTTCGCCGGCTACAATAAGCATGAGGCAGAGTGGCTGATCCGCAATCAAAAGACCGCTCAAAAACTTCTTTCTGCCACCGGAAAGCTTGCGGGACTGCTTCCTTCCTCCAGGGAGTCGAAATTGGGAAACAGCATCCGAAAACTCAGGAAGTTTTCAAAATATTCCGGTCTCCCGGCATCAGAACGATATTGGAGCCTTGCCGGATTTCCCGACTCCCCGAAGATCCTTATCGAAAATAGTAAACAGGGTGAAGTATCGGATCTGCAATTCGATCATGCAGGCAGCATGGAAGAGATCCTGCTCCTGGACATTGCGCTTGTACTGGAGAATGATATGTTAGTGAAGATCGACAGAATGAGTATGGCTAATTCTCTGGAAGTTCGCGTGCCTTTTCTGTCACACGAATTAATTTCTTATGCAGCGAATCTTCCTTCGGATCTGAAAATAAACTCGAGCGGGAGAAAACTCATTTTGAAGAACGCTTTCCGTGGCTTCATACCGGAAAGGATCCTCAAAAGAAAGAAGCAGGGATTCGAGGTACCCTTACTACAATGGTTCAGAGGGGAACTTCGCGAAATGATCGAAGCGGAGTTCAATAACAAGTCATTCATGGAAGGTCAGGGATTATTCGACCTGAAAGGAATTGCCGGTCTTAAAAAGAGATTGTTCTCGCCGGATCCAGGTGACACACCTGCCACGGTCTGGGCATTCCTGGTCTTTCAGAACTGGTACAGAAATCATTTCCAAAACTGATGCCAAAGGTACTCCGTATCATAAATCGTTTCAACCTGGGCGGGATCACCTATAATGTCTCTTACCTGAGCAGGTACATGGCGCCTGAATATGAAACAATGCTGATCGGCGGAAAAAAACTGATCACTGAAGAGAGTTCTGAATTCATAGCTGAGGGTCTCGGGTTGAAACCGGTGATCATTGAAAGTATGTCGAGAGAGATCAACTGGCTTGAAGATCTGAGATCTTATGATCAGATACGTAGGATCATCCGTGAATTCAAACCGGATATTGTGCACACACATGCAGCAAAAGCGGGAGCGTTGGGAAGGAAAGCAGCGCTGGCCGAAAAAGTTCCCGTCCTGGTTCATACTTTTCACGGACATGTTTTCCATTCTTATTTCAATTCCTTAAAGACCGCCTTAATAAAAAATATAGAACGAAGGCTGGCAAAAAAAACAAATGCGATCATTGCCTTATCAGAGAAACAGAAACAGGAACTTGTTGAGATCCATAAAATTTGTCCGGCCGAAAAGGTACGGGTCATACCGCTGGGTTTCGACCTGAACAGGTTCAGGTCAGATCAGGAAGAACACAGGAAAGCTTTTCGTGATAAACTGAATATTTCGGAAGACACCATCGTAGTAACAACGGCCGGAAGGCTAGTGCCGGTAAAGAATCACGAACTCTTCCTTCGCGGTATAGCAAAATTAAAGTCTGACGCAGGTATGAAGATCCTGGGGCTGATAGCAGGCGATGGAGAGAGGATGAATGCTCTGAAGGAATATGCGGCGCATCTTGGCTTGTCAGAAAAAGATATACTATTTCTTTCGTGGGTAAAGGAAACGGAAAAGCTTTACGCAGGAAGCGACATCATCGCCATGACTTCATTCAATGAAGGAACACCTGTCAGCCTGATCGAAGCCCAGGCTTCAGGTAAGCCTGTTATTGCAAGCGCAACGGGAGGAGTAGAAAATGTTGTCAGCATACAAACAGGAATACTGTTTGACGTACAGGACGAAACGGCCTTTTACTCAGGATTACTCAAATTGGCAAAGGAACCGGTGGTGCGAAGGACCATGGGAGCTGCCGGATGGGAGAACGTTGGTAAAAGGTTCCATTATTCCCGACTTGTCGAAGATATGAAAGAGCTCTACTCCCGGCTACTCAGTAGAACTGAGTCCTCAGCCAATTGAGCGTTTTTTCTTAAATTTGACCTTTATTTTCAGACAGTTATGAGAACTTTTCTTTTTCTTTTTATTGCTGCGATCACATTCACTAGCTGTAACTGGCTGAAGCCCAGCGTAATGCTAAAGACGCCTAAAGGGTATAAGTATGCAACGCCTCCGGTTGTCCCGGTGGTAGAGTACAAGCTTGCCTCCAATGATATCATTGAGTTCATCATGTACACGAATGACGGGTTCAAAAAAGTGGACATTTCCAATCTGACAACGGATGCATACCAGCGTATAAGCGCAGCGTTTAGTTACCTGATCGAGTTTGACGGCACTGCCAAACTTCCCCTTCTTGGCAGAATTTCCATAAAAGGCCTGACCATACGGGAAGCGGAATCACTTCTTGAGCAACGGTATGCAGAATTTTTTCAAAAACCTTATATACTCCTGTCTGTTGTAAACCGGCGTGTGATCGTGTTTCCCGGAGGGGAAGGCGCCGCCAAAGTAGTCCCGCTCGCAAATGAACAGACCACGCTCATAGAAGCATTGGCGCTTGCCGGGGGACTCTTTACAACTGGAAAGGCGTACAGGATCAAACTGATCCGCGGTGATCTGAAGAATCCTGAAATATACCTGATCGATCTCTCTACGATCGACGGAATGAAGCAAGCAGAACTTGTATTGCAGGCGAACGATATTATTTACGTTGAACCGAGGCTTCAAATTGCGAAGACATTTATCAACGAGATCACGCCTTATCTCACTTTTGTCACAACCGCAATCATTTTTTATCAGTTCATCATCACTCCGAAGTAATCCCGGCCAGCCATGATCACTCAAAATATTGAGAACGGCCAGGAGAACATCAACCGGTACAAGGAGCGTATTTCCAATTTCAGTAAGGAATTCGAACTGGGTCTCTTCCTTTACCTGGCAGGAAGAAGCATTCTTTGGTCTGCAATCTTCTTCATAACATTCTTAGCTGCCGCGTACCTGATCCTTCGTTATACACCCAATACGTATGAATCCACATCCGTACTTCAGATCAAACCTGAAAACACAGCAAAGCTGCTGGATGTTGGCACCAAAGTGGAAGGACAGGAAGACCAGGTACTGGCGGCGATAGAACTTTTACGCTCTACAGAATTTCTTAAAAAATCACTTTTGAAACTTCCGTTGCGTGTAAGTTATTATTCGGAAGGGACGTTTCTTGCTTACGAGCATTATACCTCCACCCCCTACTCGATCGTATTTGATACTATTGCCAGGCCTTCCTACGGCACCCGGTTCTATGTTGATTTTGTTACCGACAAGGAAGGGATCATTTCAGGAGGAAATGCGGAGGGAGCGCCACGCGTAAAATTCAAACCCGGCGAATGGGTTGAGCTCATGGGATTCTCATTCATGATCACCATACATGACATGAAGGCGATCATCCAACAGCAAACTTCCGGAAAGCAAAATTCATACTTCTTTCAGATCTATGGAGATGATGCTCTCATCGCCGCATATTCCAATAATCTTACGATCAATTTGCTGAACGATGCCGCTAAAACCGTCTCGATCAGCTGCAAGGATCAGAATCCCGTCAAGTCGCGGGACATTGTTAACATGATCGCAATGGAGTTTAAGGAATACGATAAGTACAAAAGAGGTGAAAGTTCTGAAAGGATATTGAGTTTCATCAATGAACAGGTAAGCAAGGTTGAAAGTGACCTTGAGCGCTCAGAGGATTCGATCGTTTCTTTTAAGCGTGTCAATAAATCCACCAGCGCTGATAAGATCACGGAGATCAATATGTCAAGGCTGAATGCGGTAGAGAGTGATCTCTTGAATCTTACACTTGAAGAAAATGTGCTTGACCAGATCGAACTGAATCTGAAGAAGAACCAGGAGGAGGATTCCTATAGTATGCTTCCGCTGCTTGCCGGAACTGATTATGAGCTGACCCTTACAAAGCTGATCGACCAATTGCAGAAATTACTTATAGACAGAACGGCAGCGATGATCGATGTAACGGCGAACCATGAACGACTTAAAGAGATCGAGAAACGTCTTGTTCAGCACCGAAAACTGATCATAGAAAGTATCGGTTCGATCCTGGAAAAAATAAAACTCAAAAAAGAAAACCTGCTTGCGAAAAAAACAGAGTACGAATCAAAGTTCAAGGACCTGCCCGAGGACGAGGTGGCATACCAGCGAATCCAGCGTGATTTTTCAATCTATGAGAAGTTCTACACGATGCTGCTTGAGAAAAGAACGGAATACAAGATCTCCCAGGCCGGGAACATTTCACAGCATGAGATCCTGGAGTATGCTCATACGCCTTATGCCCCGGTATCACCTAAGAAAAGGACAACCTATCTTACTGCGTTCCTTCTTGCGTTTCTTCTCAGCGCCGGACTTGTGCTTGTGCGATATATCTTTCACGACAAGATCAATTCTCTTAATGAGATCATTAAACAAACGAATGCCTCCCTTTCCATCCTGGGGATCGTTCCGAAATATAAAAGGGAGATCCCGAATTCCCAGTTGTTGGTTGATAAGAATCCCAAATCCATCATTGCAGAGGCATTTCGTTCCATTCGTACCAATCTTCAATTCATCAGCAATGAACCGGGACCTAAAGTGATGGCGATAACCTCCACCGTATCAGGTGAAGGAAAGACGTTCGTTGCCATCAACCTTGCCGGGATCATTGCCTATGCCGGAAAGAAGGTCATCATCCTTGATCTCGACATGCGTAAACCGAAGATCCACCTTGGATTCGGAGTGGATAACCACAATGGGATGAGCACGATCCTTATCGGCAGGGATCAGCCGGGCGATTGTATCCGGGAGAGCGTGCAGGAAAACCTTCATTTCATCACTGCCGGCCCGATCCCGCCTAATCCATCCGAACTTATCATCAGCAAAAGAATGAATGAGATCGTGGAGTATCTCAAGACACTTTATGATATCATTGTGATCGATAATCCGCCGGTAGGACTTGTGACAGACGGCGTGCAAATGCTTCACCAGGCCGATTATCCTATCTACATTTTCCGTGCAGATTATTCCAGGAGGAATTTTATTCAGAATGTAGACCGACTATTCAATGAGAACGGGATAAAACGGCTATCCGTCATCCTTAACGGTGTTGATATCCAGCGCAAATCCTATGGCTATAACTATGGATACGGGTATGGATACGGATACGGCAACGGGTATGGTTATTACGATGATCAGAAGGAGAAAAAAGAAAAAGGCGTCTTCTCAAGGAAATAGTTTGTACACTAGTTTATGAAGATCACTCAGACGGGTATTGAAGGACTTCTGATCATTGAACCGGCAGTATTCGGAGATACAAGGGGATACTTCTTCGAATCGTTCAATGAATCTGAATACCTGCGCGCCGGGATAAAAGAAAAATTCGTTCAGGACAATGAATCACTTTCTCAAAAAAATGTATTACGCGGTTTACATCTCCAGCTTCCGCCTTATGCGCAGGCCAAATTGGTACGGGTCAACCGGGGTGCGGTACTGGATGTGGCAGTTGATGTACGCAAGAACAGTCCGACATACGGAAAATATTTTGCCACAGAGTTGAGCGCAACCAATAAACGGATGATGTACATTCCCGAAGGGTTTGCACATGGGTTTTTAACTCTTGAGGATAATACCATCTTCATTTACAAGTGCAGCAATTTTTATCATAAGGATTCTGAAGCCTGTATCCGATGGAATGATCCTGCCATCGGAATTGAGTGGAATGTAAAGGATCCTGTTCTTTCACAAAAAGACACGAATGGTGTTCTTTTAAAAGATTTCAAACCGGTATCCTGAACCGTTCATTGACAAGCGCATATGGATAAGTTCATTTCGAATCCCTACATTATCTTTCTCCTGTATTTCCTTGTCACTTCCGCATTCTCCTATCTCATCTATTCTATCGTGCTGCGTTTCGCGTCAACGCTTGGTATCCGGGAAACAAACGATCAGCCGTCGCGCTGGGCTTCCACACAGAAACCCGCTCTTGGCGGGATCTGCTTTTACATCATCTTCCTATTCTCCATAGCCTTCTACCCATTCTTCTTCCGGGAAGAAGCGTTCTATTTCAGTCGTGAATTCATCGGCTTTGTAGCCGCTGCAACACTTGCATTTCTTATGGGATTGGCAGATGATGCCTATGACACAAAACCCTTTCTTAAACTGGTTGTTCAGATCCTCTGCGGTGTGATCCTTGTTTCATCAGGAACTTCTATCGAGCTGTTTAACAATGAATATCTCGATACATCACTTACGATCATCTGGGTTGTAGGGATAATGAATTCTATCAACATGCTTGATAACATGGATGCGATAACAACACTTGTAGCGATCTGCATCCTGCTTTACATTATTTTCAGTCGATTCATTCTCGGGGAACAAACAGGAATATATGTTTTTATGCTGATCGGCTTAACGGCTGCGCTCATTGTCTTTTTGTATTTTAACTGGTATCCTTCCAGGATGTTCATGGGCGATACCGGAAGTCAACTGCTCGGGCTTGTCCTGGCAGCCGGAGGAATATCTTCGTGTTGGGAAAGCGGGGATATGGAAGGAGAAATGATGGTTAGCAAGCAATTACTCTCCGTGCTTCTTGTATTCATCATTCCGATCACGGACACGGCCACGGTTGTGATCAACAGGATGTTAAGAGGAAGATCACCTTTTGTTGGAGGACGGGATCACACTACACATGCTTTGTTTTTCAGGGGCGTTACAGAGCGACGTATTGCAGTGCTTTTCACCGGACTTTCTTTGGCCGGCGCAGGTTCATCTCTCCTTATACTCAGTATTCCCGTATGGAGTTTCCTTTATTTCGCAATTTTCCTTTCCTATTTTCTTGTAGTCTTTCTCACCTTGTTCTTCCTCAACCGTATAACCATACGATGAGGACAGGAACGCGCGATACAGGTATTGTACAAAAAAAGTTCCTTCGCGGCATCATCCTTCTCCTCATCATTCTCGCAGTTACCTTGGCAGAGTTGTCGGTAGAGACCCCTGCAGAAACAAACATTTCCGCTCTCACTGACACAATGCTAGCCGGATCGGCCTTGCTTGCAGAACGACTTCCGGATTTCGCGGCCGAGACCATCCCGCCTGACGATTCTGTTATCCAGGCAAGACTGGAGAAACAACTGGAGCAGAAGAAGATCCATATGGGTCAGTATCGTCTTTGGGTTCATAGGGCCAAGACCTGGTTTCCTGTGATCATACCCATCTTGAAAAAAAACGGTATTCCGGAGGATTTCAAATACATAGCCCTGGTAGAAAGTAACCTTTCCAATATTGTTTCGCCCCGTGGCGCCACAGGCTTCTGGCAATTCATTCCTGAAGCAGGAACAAATTATGGCCTTGAAATAAATGAATTTGTGGACGAGCGCTATCATGTCGAGAGATCCACAGAAGCTGCATGCAGGTATTTCAAGGAGGCATACGCGATGTTCGGAAATTGGACCCTAAGCGCAGCATCATTCAATATCGGTTTAGGAGGGATCCTGAAACAAGTGACCGATAATGATACTGCCAGCTATTTCGATATGAAGTTCAATCGCGAAACTTCTATTTACATCTATAAACTGCTGGCCATGAAAGAGCTCATGGAGAAGCCCCGTTATTACGGAATCATCCGACCAGGAAATATCACAGGCGCTACGATGCGCTATACACTACTTGAAGTAACAGAAACGACAGAGATAAAGGTCCTTGCCGAAACGCTTGGGATAACCACTGATATGCTCCGGCATTACAATCCCTGGCTGATCGGTGATATGCTGCCTGTGGCTGAGGGAAAAACATACAAGATACGCATTCCCGGAACAAATTACTCGCCTGAAATGCTTCGGGAACTTTATATACCTTCTAACAATGATTCCAATGCTGTCACCTTCCTTACGGATTCACTAAAGATGATTAATTTCGCAGTCCGCGATACCGGCGGAGGACCGAAATGAAAGGCGAAAACATCACTGAAGAGCAGATCGAGATCACCGGCGCAAGAGTTCACAATCTCCAGAATATCGACCTCATCATCCCCCGCAATAAACTTGTGGTGATAACCGGATTGAGCGGAAGCGGTAAATCGTCCCTGGCATTCGACACTCTTTTTGCTGAAGGTCAACGCAGGTATATTGAAACTTTTTCTTCTTACGCCCGGCAGTTCCTCGGCACACTTGAGCGACCTGATGTCGATAAGATCAACGGTCTATCGCCTGTGATCTCGATCGAGCAAAAAACAGTGAATCGAAATCCGCGATCTACTCTTGGAACCGTAACGGAAGTTTATGATTTCATGCGCTTGCTTTTTGCACGGGCGGGAGATGCCTTTTCCTATGTTACGGATGAGCCTATGGTGCGTTACAGCGCTGACCAGATCATTCAACTGGTACTGGAACGCTTCAAAGGGAAAAAAGTTCTTGTGCTTGCGCCTGTCGTTAAAGGACGAAAAGGTCATTACCGTGAGTTGTTTGAACAGATCCGCAAGTACGGTTTCACACGCGTAAGGATAGATAGTGAAGTAAAGGATATGGTTGTTCGCATGCAGGTGGACCGGTATAAGATCCATGACATTGAGATCGTGATCGACCGGCTGAGTGTGGAGGAAGCTTCCAAACAGCGCCTCACTGAGTCCGTGAACCTGGCGCTCAAACATGGCAAAGGAAGCCTTATGATAGGGGAACTGAATGAAAAGGCTTCTTCCGCGGATATTTACCGGGACATGAATGTGCATCATTTCAGCAAACATCTCATGTGTCCCACCTCAGGCATTTCCTACGATGAGCCGGCCCCTAATATGTTTTCCTTCAATTCTCCTTACGGCGCCTGTACAGAATGCAATGGCCTGGGTCATGTACTTGAGATCGATCTTAATAAGATCATTCCCGACAGAAAGAAAAGTCTAAAACAAGGTGGTATCACCCCGCTGGGAGAATATAAGGAGAACTGGATCTTCCGGCAGGTGGAAGCGATCGCAAACAGGTATAAATTTTCGCTGAATGATCCCCTGAAGGATGTACCTGAAGAGGCGATCCAGATCCTCTTATACGGTTCGGATGAACTTTTCAAGGTGAGATCAGGATCGGAAGGTTCTTCTACGCACACCGGCACTTTTGAAGGTATTGTGAATATCCTCGCAAAACAAGAGGAAGAAGGCGGAAGTGAAAGCATATCGCGATGGGTACAGGGATTCATGAACGAGATCATCTGCAAGAAATGCAAAGGAACGCGTCTGAAGAAAGAAGCGAATTATTTCCGACTGGACGGAAAAAGTATTTCCCAACTGGCGCAAATGGATATCAGTAGTTTGTCGGTCTGGTTCAAAAACATTGAAAGCAAACTCAGTGAACGTAAGAAACTGATCGCTGCAGAAGTATTGAAAGAAATTTGTAACCGGTTATCCTTTTTGCTGGACGTAGGATTGGAATATCTTTCACTTGACCGAGGCTCAAGAACGCTTTCAGGGGGAGAAGCGCAACGAATACGGCTTGCTTCCCAGATCGGCTCCCAACTTGTTGGTGTGCTGTATATCCTCGATGAGCCCAGCATAGGTTTGCACCAGCGTGATAATGCAAGGTTGATCAAGGCGCTGAAAGAGCTTCGCGACATTGGTAATTCTGTCATCGTCGTTGAGCACGACAAGGAAATGATCCTGGCAGCAGACCATGTGATCGACATTGGTCCCATGGCCGGAACTCATGGAGGTAAGATCGTCGCACAGGGAACACCCGAAGAGATCATGCGATCCGGATCCATGACGGCCGAATACCTTTCCGGGAAAAGATCCATTGAAATACCATCCTCAAGAAGAAGGGGCAGCGGGAAATCTATTTTGCTGCGAGGCGCAAAAGGTCATAACCTGAAAGATATTGAGTTTGAGATAGAACTAGGCACCTTTACTTGTATTACTGGTGTTTCGGGAAGCGGTAAATCTTCGCTGATAAGTGAAACGATCTACCCCATATTAAATAAGTATTTCAATCGTGCGGAAAAAAAGCCATTAGCATACGAAAGCATCAGCGGCCTGCAGAATATCGACAAAGTAATAGAGATCGATCAAAGTCCAATCGGAAGAACTCCCAGATCCAATCCTGCCACCTACACGAATGTATTCACTGATATCCGACAGCTTTATACCATGCTTCCGGAGGCAAAGATCAGGGGCTACAAGCCCGGCAGGTTCTCCTTCAATGTGAAGGGAGGAAGATGCGAAACCTGCCAGGGCGCAGGCGTGAAAACGATAGTGATGAATTTTTTACCGGATGTATACGTTCATTGCGAAGGGTGTAACGGTCGGAGATATAACAGGGAAACTCTTGAGGTGAGATTCAAAGGAAAGTCCATCAGCGATGTCCTCGATATGACGATCGAGCAAGCTGTCCCTTTCTTTGAGAACATTCCGGCCATCATTCAAAAAATAAGAACACTGGAAGATGTAGGCCTTGGCTATATCACACTCGGTCAGCAAAGCACAACACTTTCAGGAGGTGAAGCGCAGCGTGTGAAGCTTGCAACAGAACTGTCCAAAAGAGACACGGGAAGTACGCTGTACATTCTGGATGAACCTACTACAGGCTTGCATTTTGAAGATATCCGTATCCTGTTACTTGTGTTGAATAAACTGGTTGACAAAGGAAATACGGTACTGGTCATTGAGCACAATATGGATATCATTAAAGTTGCCGACCAGGTGATCGACCTCGGACCGGAAGGAGGGATCAATGGAGGAAGAATTGTATGCAAAGGGACGCCGGAGGAAGTGGCTAAGAATAAGCTTAGTTATACTGCGCAATATCTAAAGAAAGAACTCAAAGAATACATGAATACATGAATAACGAGGTGAGAGGTGGCTACTCCGTATAATACATATAGATCTAAGAAGGAGCAGGTGGAAGAGATGTTCGACCATATTGCGCCTAAGTATGATCTGCTAAATCAATTGCTATCGCTGGGCGTTCATAAACGCTGGAGAAAAAGAACTATCCGTGAAGTAACAGCGCTCTCACCCAATAACATTCTTGACGTAGCAACCGGAACGGGTGACCTTGCGATCCAGGCATGTGGAAAAACAGGTGCAAAAATAACAGCAATAGATCTTTCAGAACAGATGCTGAGCGCCGGAAGAAAAAAAGTTGAAGCAAAAGGTCTTTCTGAACAGATAGAATTCATGAAGGCAGACTGTGAAGCCCTCCCTTTTGCCGATGATTCCTTTGATGCTGTCATGGTTGCTTTCGGGGTTCGCAATTTTGGCGATCTGGATAAGGGCTTGAAAGAAATGCACCGGGTGCTGAGACCAGGAAAAAAAATATACGTACTTGAGTTCTCAAAGATCAGCAATGGATTTTTCCGGGCTCTCTTCCGGTTTTACTTCAAAACGGTTTGTCCGATAATAGGCAAACTGATCTCGGCGGATAAACGTGCGTACACCTACCTGCCTGAATCCGTTGAGGAATTTCCGTCCGGGGGCGAGTTTGCGAAGATCATGGAACGTTGTGCTTACCGCGAAGTAAAGGTCTGTCCGCTTAGCATGGGAATCGCCACCCTTTACACAGGTGTAAAATAAATCATATTTTTATACGTTAAGATGCCAATGAAACACCTTCATATCCTCCTGTTTTTCACCCTTTTCGCTCTTGGGAGTTATGCCCAGAAATCGAAGGTCAAAAACCTGCCCGACTATGATGATCACTGGCTTCATTTCGGGTTTTCCCTTGCTACGAACCAGGCAACGTTTGTTGTAACGCCGGTTAAGGATCTCTCCGCAAGGGATACTGTGCTGACCATTATTCCTTCACCAAAGTGGGGATTCAACCTGTCTATTGTATCTGACCTTCGCCTGCACAAATATCTGACATTACGCTTCCTCCCTGCCCTCTCCTTCCAGGACAGGTTCCTCAATTACTCGTTGATCGTTGATAATGCCGGTAACCCGGACACGGTAACGTTTGAGAAATCAGTTGAATCTACCACTATCGAATTTCCCTTTAATCTGAAATTACGCTCAACACGGCTAAACAATGTTTCTGCCTATATGATAGGCGGAATGAAATACACAATCGATCTTGCCTCACAACATGATGTAAAGAATTCCACATCCCCTAAAGATGTGATCATAAAGTTGAAGAAACATGATTATGCTTTTGAAGCAGGCTTCGGCCTGGATTATTACTTCCCATATTTCAAATTCTCAACCGAGATAAAAGGCGTATGGGGTATTCGGGATCTTCTCATCAAGGAGAATGATTCCTTCTCTTCTTCCATTGATAAGCTGAATTCAAGGCTTATCCTTATCAGTTTACATTTTGAGGGCTAGTTCTATAAGTTAGCTTTTCCCTTCGCTATCCCTCGACTTCGCTCGGTATGACAGAGGCTCGTAAGGAATAGGCGGCCGCCGTGAAAAATTATACTGAAAGCAGCTTTTTGGGCGGCGGCCACTGAACAAAAGTCCTGACTTGTCAACCCGAGCGAAGTCGAGGGGTATTTCCGCTCACACTCATTCCTCTTAAAACTTCACAACGACAAGGCCATCGATCTCCTTCCGGATAGCTCTCACGATATCCCCCGCGCTGAGATCAATATTCTTATTCCTGCATAGATCACGAAAAGTGGCCTTTGACGCTCTGCAAGTTCTCAGGGACCGCCGGAACATGGACCAGGCCACAACATGATCCGAATCAAATAAGATCCCCCGGAAAAAGGTCTTTAAGAAAAGTGCAGATAAATAATAAGATAATTCAAGATCATCCAGGTGAAGGTAATGCAGGATCATTTTATTCCTCCGGGCCGTGATTCTCACCTTCTTTCCGGGTTCTTTCCTGATCGTTGAAGAAAGAGGGTGACTACAAACCGCATTGTGCTCGTAATAACACTTATACCCTGCCCTCCAGGCCCGCAAACCCAGATCTGCGTCCTCACAATAGTATGGATCGAACAATTCATTGAATCCGCCAAGCTCAATCAGTTTTTTCCTGTGGATGAGAGCGTTTGCTCCACTGAGAAAAAGACTTGGGAGTGAAGTTTGATCATTTGACGTGTAATTTAAAGTTGAGCCGATCCGACCAAACGAATATCCGGGAAACTTAGCGCCATCCCGCACCTTCTCTGAGTTCTCATCCATGATCCTGCCCATCACGCCGAAAGTATCCGGTTTTCCGAAATATGAAAGCAATGGTCGGAAATACCCGTCGGTCAGTTTGACATCATTATTTAATATTAAAACCAGCTCCTTATCCGCAAGCCTGATACCGGAATTCGTATTGGAAGAAAATCCATTATTGACATTATGCTCAACCAGAATTATTTCGGGGTAATTCTTTCGGATAAACAGCACGGAATCGTCATTTGATGCATCGTCAGGGATGATCACTTCAAAGTCCGTAATTCCGGAAGACATTAGTGCATTATAAACGGAAGGCAAATTGGACTCCAATAATTCACGGCCGTTATAATTAGGAATTACGACCGAGACGGATGTATTCATTTCCTAATTCAGCTCGGTATATTTTTTAAAATTATCAAGGATGGCCTGCCATCCTCCTTTCTGCAGTTCATGTGAATTTTCACTTTCAGGATCGAAGGACTCGGTAACGATCACCTCCCCGCCATTGACTGCAAATACCACCCGCACCTGCCTGCCGTCAGCTAATCCATACGCAATGAGCTGATGCTTCTTAACTTCTGAATAAATGCCTTCAAAATCGAATCCTGCGCTGCCGTCCTTCGCAGACATGGTAGTTTTGAATTTTCCGCCGACTTTCAGATCATTCTCAGCAAACGGCGCATGCCAGTCGTCTGATGCAAAATACCACTTTGTGATATGTGCGGGGTTGGTAAAGCAATCCCAGGCTTTCTCCATTGGAGCTTTCACCAGGACTTCGACCGTGATCATGCTAAGTTTTTTGAAGGCAATTGAACATCCACTGCACACCGAAATTAATGAAAATACGGATATCTCCTTATTTGGTTCTTCCTCCTTCGAATTTATCGTATTCAATGTCGTTTGGCTCCCATAATTCGATCTTGTTTCCTTCAACGTCTAGGATATGAATGAATTTGCCGTAATTGAATGATTCAATTGTATCTGTAATGGTCACGCCCTCTTTTTTAAGCTGCTCGACAAGCGCCTCAAGATTCTCAACGCGGTAATTTATCATGAAGTCCTTTTTTGAAGGCTCAAAATATTTTGTTGTCTCAGAAAACGGGCTCCACTGAGTAAATCCTTTTTTTGATGAGTCAGCGCCCTGCCACCATACGAAGTTTGTTCCATATTTATCGGTGTTCAGTCCGAGATGCGTATTATACCATTCTTTCATTTTCTCCGGGTCCTTACATTTAAAGAAGATCCCCCCAATGCCGGTTACTTTTTTCATTTTTATCTGTTCGTTAGGTTGTGTTGAGAATATCTCTTTAAATGCAAATCCCATACAGAAGGATGTTGCAAGAGCTATGGTCAGGAAAGTTGTTCGTTTCATTTGATTTGGCTGCTTTTATGTAAAGTTACAATATCCGGTTAAGAGAGGTTCGTCTGGTTTACTACCCCTCGACTGCGCTCGGGGTGACAGGTCAATACATCATGGTCGGCCGCCGCCGGTTAGAATTCTACTGAAAGTTAAATTGTAAACGGCGGCAAGTGAATACTCAGGCTAGCTCTGTCATCCCGAGCGCAGTCGAGGGATATTTCCGGGCGAACCGCGCATCCTTCACCAGCCTCCCACCTTACTTGTCCGACCACTTTAAACAACTGATCGGAATTTCATAATAACAGCAAACAGGTTGGCCCTTTATTTGTCCCGCGGTCCACCCGGTCATGGTTAGTAGTTTTTTTCTCATCTCTTCCCTGCATAGGACAGTTGCATGCGATCTCGGAAAACTAGCGTCAATAATTGTTCCGTACTTATCAATCGTAAGTATGATCAGTAAACGCGTTATCAATACACTGTCACGCTTCACGCAATCGCTGATAACCGGGCTGAGCTCCTTCATTAAATAGTCAATCAATCCGGCATCACCCTTGTCATACTGAGACCGTGTATCCACAATATCATAGATGCTGTCGCAGTGAATAATTACATTAAGCAACTGCTCCGCTGCGTCGATCTTGCCTGTTACATTAAGTTTGGGAGGATCTGATTGACCTGCGCATGGGTAGACAAGCAACAGGAAAACTATAGTTAGCGGGTAAAAAGTACGCTGAATCACGGATTTTTGTTGCCTGTCCCGAAGCCTCGGGACCTCTTGCCTAATCAAACGTCTCGCGCTTGAAAACGGCATCCGTAAGGTTGTTGTATTTCAGGGATATCTCGAAGCCCCCGCGGCCATTGGTAGTGGAAGAGAAGGAAGAAATGTTGATGTCGTAGGAAAGGCCTATGCTGTAGTCTGCCATCTCAAAAAAGAACTGGGGGATCACTGCATCTAAATTCCTGTAATAAAGTCCGAAATAAATGGCGCTCTCTGTTTTATAAGCAGTGATCTTGGATCCTGCCTTTAAACGATACCGCACCAGGGCCCCAAGGTTAAGCTCAGAGCTAGGCCCCTGCATCTGGTAGATCACGTTTGGCACAATACCGAATGCTGTGCCTTTGAAATCATAGCGTGAGTTCGCCGTGAAAATAAACTTTGTGTAAAGTTTATCCCGGGTACTGGTGAACGATTGCTCCGGTCCGTTCAGGTGAAAAGCTGCAGCCCCGATATTGATGAAGAACATTTCCTTCCCACCAAAACTAAATTCACTGTTATTGTACTCGTAAAAAACACCTGTTGAGATATCAGGGTACCAGTAATTCAGATCGGATGGATTTTCCATGTTCGGAAGGTTCGGATCGTAACCTTGCCCTGTTCCGGTGTATTGATTGCCCCAGACAAGTTTGGAATAATCCGCTGAACGCTGTCCCATTCCTCCCTGTAGCCCCATGCCTATTTTCGCACGCCTGCTCATCATCAGAATACCGGAAAGGGATAATTCAATATTGTTATTTGTTAGGTTGATATCCCCAGCCCTGTCGGAATAAAAACTTATCCCTGCACCCAAAAGACTGCCCTTTGTTTTCTTCGAGCGCACAACCGGCATATCAAAAGATGCTGCCGCAGTTTTAAATGGCGCGCCGGAAGCCGCCCACTGGGTCCTGTAGTTCACTATGGCGCGCATTTTACCATGAAAGTCTCCGGTGAAGCCCGGGTTGACAAACAATGGGGCATGACGGAATTGGGAAAAATGGATGTCCTGCGCGGAGGTGAGTCCGGCAAGGAGCATTAAACATGATACGATTATTCTCCTCATTATCTCATCAGTGCCAGGTTACCACCTTTATCCATACTTTCTCCGTTGCCGAATTTTACGCGCAACTGGTATGCGTAGATTCCCGTATTCATGGGCTTGCCCTTATACTCCCCGTTCCATCCAACCGCCTGGTCAGTACTCTCAAATATCTTCTCGCCCCAGCGGTTGTAAATGATCAGCTCAAACTCCTTCACATCGCCTCCCTGGATCAGGAAGAAATCGTTGTTGTTGTCCCCGTTAGGAGAGAATGCCGTAGGAATGAAGAACACGCCTGCAGGCGGAATTGGCGGAGGTGGCGGAGGTGGTGGTGGCGGAGGAGGTGGTGGTGGCGTTGTTAGTGTAAAATGCGCAACAACACTATCCGACGCGGTCAGCACAATCGTAACCAATGTATCAAGTGTATCCACCTGGATAATATTCGATACTGCAAAATTCTCCCAGTAATCGAACTGGTAACCGCTATTGGGATTCGCCTCAAAACTCAAAGGCGGACCGCCGAGGTAAATACCCGACCATGCAAGATTTGTGATGTTGGTAGAGCTGTTAAGCATAATGGTACCTGATAAGGGCGGATCCACGTTCAGCGTAAGATTGTAAGGCCCGGTGAGCGGACCGAAATTATCCAGACAGTCCGGATCAAGAAAGGCGTTGAATAAAAGCTGGCACCTGTTTGCGATGAAGCTTCGGAGGGCCGCAACGTTGTTGTTCCATCCTGCCATACTTCCACCCCACCTGTTGATCTGCCTCTGCATCTCGGGTTGTATCACCAGGACCATCGAGTCAAGTATGAACAAAGCGCGTGTGCAACTCAATCCTGTGTTAAGGAGACCGATGTAACGGTTGACATAATACGTTTTGAAAACCTGGCTTTCGTTAAGCAGCTTGTTCAGGATAGGTACGTGCCCGTTTCCTCCCGGATCGCCAAGATCACTTGGATCGCAGGGAAGCGCGGTGGAATCCTGTGAAGGAACGTTGGTGTAATTCCAGTAATGCCCGAAGGTGGCATCAAGATCCCACAATGTGTAACGCCATTTTTTGTGATTACCTAATGGATTCAATCCTCTCCACCATGCGGTGTTCCAGTTGAGCCAGTCTGCGCAGGTTGAATAAGAACCCATGATGAAATAATCACAAAGTGATTTAAGATTATAAAGGCTGTCCACATATGCATAATTGGCTGCATTACCCATGTTATTACTGAGAATATAATTAGTAAGACTGCCCCAAGCCGGTAATGCGTTAGGCGCACCGTACTCTTCCCAGGTTCCTCCCCATGTTTTTATGAACTGGAGGTTGAATTCGTCCTGGTTGAAATAATAATCAGTGAAATCGTGATCGTCTACTTTCTCACGGTAGTCGTACACGCCCCAGTATTGTCCGTTGATATAAACAACTCCAAAAGCAGAAGTTCTTTCATCCTCGTACATTCCTGCCAGCTGAGATAAAGTATGAGCATACGCATCACGTACGTGAGCGCCGCCGGGTGATGTTGGAGGATTAGGCGGTGCGAAGGGATAGTTATCATTCGCGCCGGCCTTAATGATGATGCGCTGAAAGGTTGGGCGAGATTTGATATTATCAAAAAGAGAATCCCGCAAGGCATAATCATATCCGTGCTGATCGCGAACGATGAAGTCGATACCGCGCTGACTATACGCCCAGCTATCGTTTCCGTGTTCATTGGTTTCCCCGTTTGCCTCAGCTGTGAGAACACCGTTCTTATTGAAATGCTCAATGCCGGCTACAGCGGTGATGGAACTTCCGTTCAGCAAAGTCTGAACCTGGTCGCCGAAGATGGAAAGCACCGGGATCGTATGCGTTGAATTAATGAAGTAAGTATTACTTGAGATAAAGCTCGCGGCTACGGTCGGAGTACCACTGAAAGCTCTTGCTCTTAAAACTGTGGTCAGGGCAACGTTGATCGGAGTTGCGTAAGCTGTTGATGCAGCAGTTGGGACTGATCCGTTTGTAGTATAGCGTATCGTAACGCCGGGATCAGGTGAGGTGATCGTAACACTTTGCGCACCTCCGTAAAAACCAGCTGCAACGCTCATGGAAGGAGTTGTTGCATAAGTAGTGAAAGTGGTTCCTGTATTGGAAGCGTTCGGTGTAGGCGTACTGAAGATCATCCATGTTGCTGCTCCGTTGGGTGATCTTCCCCAGGAGTGATTCGTTTGCGTACGTCGCATGGTGAAAGAATCGATCACCGTGGCAACAGGATTTGTAAGAAGTATCTCTTCAGGTTTACATTGTGTCAGCTTAAAATTAGCATGAAGGGTTCCCGACTGAATATTCCGTCCGGAGCACCAAACTCTCAAAAACCCGTTTGCCGCAATGGTTGCGGTCGTGATCTGGAATTTAAGCGGAACGGTTGATTTATCACTCAGATACCAACCCGCCATATTGACGGCAGCGCCGGTTGTATTATATAGCTCGATCCAATCTTCACGCTGCCCGAAGTTGTCTGTTGGCCCGCTGATATTGGACGCAGAATACTCATTGATGACAATTTGGGAGAAAGAGCTGACGCTGACGAAGAGAATGAAAAGGACGATTAAACTCTTCCTTAATCCGATGAATTTGTTGCTCATGGAGGATAGATTATTTGTCGAATTTACCAATTAATAAGCCTGAAAACAAATGCATTGTGTTAACCGGTTACTGTTAATTCTCGTTCCGGGGAGGAAAGGGAAACAATTAACGAGTTTAGAGTTACGAATAACAAGTTAAATATCTAATAATCAAACGTTTGCAAACTAGTCTAAATGGTACCTGTTTCCTGGAAGTCTGAATTTTGGTTTTCTTTTCGGATCGATGTTGATATCGTATTTCAGTCCGATAGAATAACAAACATCAATGATCTTCAGTCTCACGTTTGCATTATCCGGCGCAATCCTGTAACGCATTTCACCTGTGAATCCGAAATCGTTGATCTTTCTTTCAAATCCCACACCCAGGTTGGCGCCCATTCGGATGGTTGAAAGTTCTTCTCCCGAAACAAGCGATTTTTCTGAGATATAATTCTCTCCAACGCCGGTATATGTGCCTTTCCATTGCTTTACATTCAAGCCTGTGACAGCATAGAATGCTGAAGAACGGTTGGCAAACCATCCCAGGAAAACAGCGTTCAGATCATGGTCGCGTTCTAAAACATTATGCCAGGTTTCGTTTGGATCGTTCTTAAATAGAAATCCGGTTTCAAGTGACCAGGCAAGAGCACTGCAGGTGGGAAGCTGGAGTTTGAAATTGACACCCTTCTTTAAATTATCGCTTGCTTTGGTAAAATCTCCAGCCGAAAAGATCATACCCCCTGAGAAAGCAAAAAGACATTCTTTGTCTGGAGTTTTGCTTTTTTCTTCCCCGGCAAGAATTGAGGAGTAGAGAAGAACGAACAATATTGAAAACGTAAGATCCCGGTTCATATTATCAAATATACTCAGTATCAGTCTATAAGACAAGAAAATTGTATGAACGGTTGCGCTGATAAACCAGTTAATTGTTCAAATCTACCAGTTATCCGCATAATTGAACCAGTTATGGGAGGAACTGTCCTATGCGCCTCAGATTAAGCACTTTTGCATGTAGACATCCCCGGTTAATTGAAGGAAGCGTTCACTCTTACCTCGAAGTTCTATTACGATCCTGCTACCGGCATCATGCGCGCGGTTGTTAAGGCGGGTGTCCATATTACGCTGGAGGACGTACTCAATCATCACAGGGTAATGCGGTTGTTAAGCGAGGACAAACCCTTCGCGGTACTTGCTGATGCGGGTTCTGATTTTACCATAACTTCAGAAGCAAAATCAAGATCTGCGGAGTTAACGGCACGGCACATTGCAATGGCCATCGTTACCTCTAATCCGCTCACAAGGCTAATTGCAAATATTTATATAAGCTTTAACAAGCCGAAATGCCCAACTAAACTTTTTATGCAGGAGGACGAAGCTATGGAATGGCTGAAGGAAAAGATCCGTGTATATCCGACCAAAGATCGTTAATCGACTAATCTAAGCAACAGACCGGTGTTGCAGGTATTCCCGCCTTTTGATAAGTTTGCAGTGAATGTTCAACCGGATCAACATCCTTGATGTGCTTAAGAAGAAGCAAATCGTCTTTCCGGGCGATGCGCTGCTTAATGATGTTCAGGAAATTTTAAAAACCGAACGAAGCCTTGAACGGAGCATTGAAGACCGTTTAATGCATCGTACAAAAAAGGATGTGGAATTAGCAGAACCCGTTACTCCCTTCGATCTTTCAGACGTTTATTCAATTGATGCCATCCGCAGCACATGCATCGATTACCGGCTGCGTTTTCTTGACTCATCCCTGTTCAAGGGAAAAGTACCCGCAGAAGCCATTCTGAAAATAAAAAATATTGAAAAGGAACACGGAGTTACTTTTGAATCCTTCAAGATCATGGCCCCGGTGAGCATGTTCAATCTTGCTGACCCCAACAAGGATCCTTTGCTGTTTGCACGACTTGCTAACGGGCAATTTCATTTTATTCATAAATGGGGCAATGATCTGACGTGGATCAGAAAATTCTTTGCGTTTCCTTTCCGGAATTTTACCACGTTCCTTGTCTTCCTGGTTTCACTTAGCGTACTGGTCAACCTCTTTATTCCATCCGACTGGATCGCATCCTCTGAACGATACCGGGCGCAAGAATATAGCATTCGCGGATTCCTCATCATCCACTTTTTTCTTCTCTTTTGCGGCATGAGCCTCTTCTTCTTCTTCTCCAAAGGACGGGGTGTCAGTGAGTTAGAGTGGAATAACCGGTATTCCTCTTAACGATCTCCATTTCCCGGTGGCTTGATTTTTGATAATTTTGCCACAACATCCTATGAAAAGTACACTACTCTCGATCACCTTTCTCTTTGCGTCGCTCAGCGGATCCGCGCAGGGATATGAGATCAAAGGAAAATTAAAAGGTTGGAAAGACACTGTCATTTATCTCGGCCATTATTATGCAGATAAAAATTCTGTCAAGGATACCGTTAGAATAAACTCCAAGGGAGAATTTGTCTTTAAAGGCGTAAAGGAACTGTCGGGCGGGATATATCTGGTCGTGACACCCGACAAAAAATACTTTGAACTTCTAATCGACAAGCAGCAGCACTTTTCCTTTGAAACAGATACCACTGATTTTTCAAAATTCATGAAGATCAAGGGCTCCACCGACAACGAACAATTCTATAAGTACCTTGTTCTGATCAACGCGCGATCAAAGGAGGCAGAATCCCTGAAGAAAGAAATGGATGCGGCAAAAGCGGATACTTCAAAGATCAGTAAGTGCAAAACGAGACTGGTGGTTATTGATAAGGAAGTCAAGCAATACAAACTTGATTTTATGAAAGCTAACCCGGCAAGTTTTCTTTCCGTGATCTTCAAATCCTCGCAGGATGTGGAAGTCCCGCCTGCACCCATTCTTCCCAACGGAAGAAAGGATTCTACTTTTCCTTACCGCTATTATAAAGCCCATTACTGGGATAACATCGATCTGACAGATAACAGGATGATACGCACACCGCTTTTTCATCCCAAACTGAAATTCTATTTTGAGAAAATGATGGCGCAGGTACCGGATTCAATCATTCGGGATGCGATCAACCTGGCGGAACGCACAAAATCTGCAAAGGACCTTTTTAAATATGTTGTTTACTGGGTAACCTACACCTATGAATCCTCCAACGTAATGGGAATGGATGCGGTATTTGTTGCCATGGTAAACAAATACTACAAGACCAAACAGGCTTTTTGGGTCGACAGCACACAATTGAAGAAGATCACAGACAGGTCAAACATCCTGGAACCCTTGCTCATTGGGAAAAAAGCGAAGAATCTCATCATGCCGGACACGAGCGGGAAGACCATGCATGCTTTACTTGATACGAAGGCTAAATATACTGTCCTGTATTTCTGGGAGCCCGGTTGCGGTCATTGCCAGAAAGAAACGCCTAAGCTGAAAGCTTTTTATGATAAGTACAAACCAAAAGGAGTTGAAGTGTTTGCTGTAGACATTGAATCCAACCTGGCCGACTGGAAAAAGTTCATCCGGGAGAACAAGCTTAACTGGATAAACGTTGGCAACCTATACCATCATTATTACCTGAGGGAAATGTTTGACGTATATTCCACCCCTGTGATCTACCTTCTTGATGAGAACAAAGTGATCCGATTCAAACGCATTGGTGTGGATCAGCTGGAAGGCTCGATCGAGCACCTGGAAAAAGAAAAACTGAAGAAGACCATTAAGTGATTCAGACCCCCGGATTCGCCGGACCTTTCCCATCATCTGATTTATAGATCACCGCAAAGACAAAGAGGAGAATTGCGGAGGAAAGAAAGATCACCAGTAATGTTTTGAGTGATTTGTTGAATATATCCTCTATCTCCCACCAACCCCAGATGTCTCCGATTGTTGCTGTTGTAAAGAAGAGCACGAGTGCTGCCAGTATGAGGGCTGCCCCTTTCCGGAAAGTGTTCATGAGAATATTTGTTAACTTTGTTTTGTAAAATTAAGACTTATGAAGCAATTTTTCACGCCCAGGACCTTATTTGTTATTTCTGCCATCCTTATTGCTTCTTTTACCCGACTCATCCCCCACCCGTATAATTTCACAGCTATTGGCGCCATAGCGCTCTTTGGCGGGGCCGTTATAAGCGACAGAAGGATCGCCTTCTTTCTTCCTTTGGCTGCCATGTTTCTTGCTGATCTTTTCATAGGTTTCCATGCAAGCATGCCTTTCGTATACGGTGCATTCATTCTTATTACCATGCTGGGAATGCGTATCCGTAACAACCGAAGCGCAGGTGTAGTTTTCGGTTCTTCAATACTCTCCTCGCTCCTATTCTTTCTAATCACCAATTTCGGTGTATGGATAGGAGATCCGCTGTACCCACAAAATATTTCGGGCCTTATTGCCTGCTACGCTGCTGCCCTTCCGTTCTACGATCACGGCTTTTTCGGAAATCTTGCACTCAACACGGTGATGGGTGATCTTTTCTTCAATGCCCTCCTTTTCGGCTCCTTATACCTTGCCTCTCTGAAGTTTCCCCGTCTCTCAAAGATCTGATCCGAAACGCATCAACTGATCGGTCCTGAATCTCCACTCAGGCGTTTGAAGGAAGCCCTTTGTTTCTTCAACGCTATACCAGGGTGAAATGTTATCATCATTAGGATTTTTTAACACATGCATCTCCTGCGCCGGCATATAACTCTGGGCAAGCATGAACATGTGTTGTCCCATGTTGTTCACAGAAATGTCCAGAACGATCACAGCATGACCCGGTGAGCCTCCTAAAATGAACACATCGCCTGTATGCAGTTCATTGAACTCGATCGGTTCCAGTTCCCTGCTAAGAGAAAGCGATCCGGCATAAGTGAAAATGCTTTTCAGATACGAAGCAAAGACATCTCTCCCGCTTCCCTTTGCTGCTCCGCTCTTCCAGGTTACTTTATTCCCGCTGATGACGGTTCGTTTCCCTTCCATCCATTTACTGAATGGAACCGCGTCCCCGCTTGTATAGTTAAAACTGATCTTATCAAATTTATTTTTCGAGTATAAATATTCCGCGCGGAGGCGCATTACAGCATCCGCGCATTGCTGCAGGTCATACTGACCAACATCCATATCGATCACAGCTGCATGCGCATCCTGGTTGCCCTTTTTCTCGCCGTTATAAAGCATTACATCCGGCTTGCCCGTCTTAAGAGGCAGGTGGCTTAACCATTCCGCAAAGGATCCTTTTTCATGGCCAAGTCGCTTATATCCTGAAGGCGGATCGAAACGAAGATTAAGACAGTTTTTCTTATCATAGGTATTCAACCAGGGATAGATCCCTATGTGATTGAAACTGTCGGTAAGTATTTTTTGTTGGCCGGGGTCTGTGGCATAGACAGGAAACTGTTCGCCGGAGCCGCAGGAAAGAGCCAAGAGCAGAAACAAAAAACAGGAGAAGGGGAAGTGGAATTTCATCATCACACTGATCCCTTCTTCTTATTTGAGGCTTATCTTGACCGTATAGGATCCGGTATTCGCGGCATTGAATACCGTTTCATAGATCGAAATGAAAAGCATACCGGCCGTAGTCGAGGAGCCGCTGAATTTTGCTCCTGCTTTTAACATCGTACCGTTATCGCCGATCTTATAAACAACGTTACCGTAAATGGGATAAGTGGAATTCGCCGTACCGTTTCCTTCATCATACCCTTCCCCGTTATTCGTTGCGCCGTTCACGCTGCCGTCAGGCTTGTATTTATTCCCCGACAGACTTTGCAAGGACACCTCGCCGGAAGCAATGAGATTGAACTTCTGTCCTTGCTTAAGCGTAATACCCGTCTTCAACCAGCCACCGCTTGTATTGGAGGAAATATGCTTTGATCCCTGAAGGGTGAATACCTTATCGGTTCCGTCTCCGGGGATGTACATCACTTCGATCTCGCGGATCTTGTCTTTAGGAATGCTGAGTGGCTGTGAACCGTATTCCGTTTTCAGATCGATCTTAGCAAACTCAAAGATTCCACCCATGGTATAGGTGTAATCAATTGTGACTACATCCTTGGATGAATAATTATCATCCACATTGTGTTTCGTCATCAGTTCCTGTAAAGCAGCTTCAGGGGTGTAATCAGTATTCGTGCCCGGCTCTATCTTGCCGGAATAAATAAGCTCGGAAAGAACCGGGATCGCACCAATAGGAAGCCCGATGAGTTCGTTATGGGCATTCTGGCGCATTTCCTCCGCGGAATTACTGAGCTGTTTCACCAGGTTGGTGATCTTATCTGCAAGTGTTTTGTTCGGGGTGATCCCAACCACGATAGCTGAAACGCTTTTTAGCGGGATATCCAGTTTACCGTAATCTGTTACCAGCACAATGTTGCTGAGCTTAGCGGTTCCCGTCATAACACTTCCGTCGCGAAGGAATAATTTCACCTCCGGATCCTTGCTTTGTGAGAGCATTGCCGTTGCGCATACCAATGCCGCGCCTAAGAGTAGATGTTTCATATTGAATGTTTATTAGTTCTGTGGATTCACCGCGGCTTCATACTCCGCGGCGTTGATCGGGTAATCGTTCTTTGTATACTGTTCCTGTCCCCATTTAAAAACGACCTTTTTATACACAAAGGCGTCGGTATCAGTGATGATAACGGTTTCGGCAACAGACTTGCCTCCGTCTGATTGTTCAGGGATAGTATACCGGCCAACACCCCCGTGTTTTGCAACAAGGTCGTTGTACCGCTTCTTCCTAGCTTTTTCATATTCAGCATCCGTCTGTGCAGTGTTATTACCCGGTTTGTTTGGGTCGTTACCGGGCTTCATGAAATTGTCGCACATCGCTATTCTTTCCTTCGGCCATCCTTCGTGTGGCTGCATCTGTAGCGCTTGTGTATAAACGATCTTCGCCTTGTTCCAGTTCCTCTGCTCGTAAAGGGTGTTCGCTTCCTTTATCAATGAATTATACTGAAGGATCTTCGCATCCTGGTCCTGCAGATTCTGAATATTCTTCAGGATCAGCTCGATCTCACTAAGCTTGTCCTTCGGATACTTCATTTCGGGTTTAACCTCAAGCGCAGAAGTATAGTAGCCCTTCGCATCCTTATACCTGTTTTCCTTGAAGGCCTTATCTCCAAGCGCAACAAAAGCGTTGTATTCCTTCAGTTTGGGATCAACATTGAGTACATCATCGCATTTCTTGATCATTGCAGGCGGATACGGTTGTGTTGGAAGATAACTTTGAGCCTCCTGGTATTTTGTTTTCGCATTGACATAATCCTTCTTCGAAAAGAAAACATCGGCAGCGTTGACCGCATCGATGTATTTCTTATTCAATTCTTCCTCTTCCTTGCGCTTCCTGTCCTCCTCAGCGATCTTTGCAAGAATTGCATTTAGTTCACTGATCCTGTCCTGCGCGTACTTGTCGGACGGTTTATAACCGAGCGCTTCAGTATATTTATCCAACGCATTCTTCCAGTCTTTGCCGGCATAGAATTTATCAGCAGCCCTGATAGCAGTATTGTATTTTTGCGCGTTCAGCTTATCATTTTCAATGCCACCCAGTTTTTCATCGCAAAGCTTGATCTGGTCTTTCGGGTAGCTGTCGTCTTTGATCAGAAGAGCCGCATTATAACCTGCCTTCGCGCCTTTCCAATCGCTCGCATTGAATAATTTATCTGCTTTTGCAATCGCATCGTTGTATCGCTGCAATGTTGCAAGCTTATTCGCGATCTCATTCAGTTTATCCTTCGGATACTTCTCGGCTGGTTTGTAATTCTGTGCTTCCTCGTAAAATTTCTTTGCTGTAAGGTACTCGGTGGAATTGAAATTACTGTCGCCGTTCTTGATCGCCAGGTCGTACTTGGCCTGAACATCGCCGGCATTCTTTATCTTCTCAAGTTCCTTGTTACAAAGATCAATTTGAGATGCAGGATATTTTTCAGCAGGTTTGAAGCCAAGCGCTTTATTATATGCATCAATCGCTCCTGTCCAGTTTGAGCTCTTGAACGCAGCATCGCCTTCCTTGACCGCCGCATCATATTTTGCCTGCAGCTCCTTATTCCCTTTTATCTTGTCGAGTTCAACATTACACAATCCGATCTGGTCCGTCGGATACTTTTCGCCGGGTTTGAAACTTAACGCTTTCGTGTATGCCGTGATTGCACCGTTCCAGTTGGAAAGCTTGAAAGCGGCATCACCTTCCTTGACCGCCACGTCGTATTTCGCTTTCGCATCTGCAGCATTCTTTATTTTTTCGAGTTCTTTATTACAAAGGACTATCTGATCTTTCGGATATTGACTTGCAGGCTGATAACCAAGCGCTTTGTTGTAAGCCGCGATCGCGCCTGTCCAGTTTGAAGTTGAGAATGCAGCATCTCCTTCCTTTATTGCTGCGTCGTACTTCGCTTTCGCATCGGCTGCATTTTTCAGTTTATCGATCTCCTTGTTGCAGAGTACTATCTGCGCTTTAGGATAAGGTTCAAGAGGTTTGAATCCCAGTGCAATATTGTATGCAGTGAGGGCAGCGTTCCAATTAGAGGTCTTAAAAGCAGCATCACCCTCTTTTATTGCCGCATCATATTTTGCCTGGAGCGCTTTATTTGCCCCAATCTTCTCAAGTTCTTTATTACAGAGGTCGATCTGAGCGACAGGATATTTCTCAGCAGGCAAAAAGCCAAGCGCCTTATTGTAAGCGGCAATGGCGACGGTCCAGTTAGAAAGTTGGAAAGCAGCATCTCCTTCCTTCACGGCGGCGTCATATTTTGCCCGAAGTTCATTCTGCCCTTTGATCTTATCAAGTTCTTTGTTGCAGAGATCAATTTGTCCGGTAGGATATTGTTCCCCGGGCTTGATGCCAAGCGCTTTGTTATAGCTTGCAATAGCGCCTGTCCAGTTAGAAAGCTTGAAAGCGGCGTCAGCTGCTTTGATCGCGGCGTCATATTGGGCAGCAAGATCTTTAAGAGCTTTTATCTTTTCAAGTTCCTTATTACATAGCGCGATCTGATCCTTCGGATATTGCTCGCCCGGTTTAAAGCTCAATGCCCTGGTATAAGACGTCACAGCTCCCGACCAGTTTGAAGATTTGAGGGCGGCATCGCCTTCTGCAACAGCAGCGTCATACTTTGCCTGCAGTTCGGCTGCGCCTTTCAGTTTATCCAGTTCCTTATTGCATAGAATGATCTGAGACTTTGGATAAAGTTCCGCAGGCTTGAATCCAAGCGCAGCGTTGTACGATGTGATCGCGCCGTTCCAATCGGAGGCTTTGAATGCAACATCCCCTTCCTTCACGGCCGCATCATACTTCACCTGCAGATCCTTGATCTTGCCAAGTTCTTTATTGCAGAGCTCAATTTGTCCGGTGGGATATTGTTCTCCGGGTTTAAAGCCAAGGGCTTTGTTATAGCTCGCGATTGCGCCATTCCAGTTCGCAAGTTTGAAAGCAGCGTCGCCCGCCTTAACTGCTGCATCATATTGTGCAGCAAGATCCCTTGCCGCATTTTTGATCCTTTCAATTTCCTTGTTACACAAAATGATCTGTGATTTCGGGTATACTTCAGCAGGTTTGTATCCTAAAGCTTTGTTATATAAAGCCAGCGCTCCTTCCCAATCGGACGCTTTGAACGCCGCATCGGCATCCTTGATGGCCACGTCATATTTCGCCTGTGCATCAGCAGCATTCTTCAGCTTTTCTATCTCTTTATTGCAAAGGTCGATCTGAGATTTCGGATACGGCTCTCCCGGTTTAATACCAAGCGCATTGTTATACGCCGTTATGGCAGCATTGTAATTTGCAAGTTTGAAGGCTGCATCGCCCTCCTTTACAGCCGCATCATATTTTGCCTGGAGTTCCTTTTGCGCCTTAAGCTTATCCAATTCCGTATTACAAAGCGCGATCTGATCCTTGGGATATTGCTCATTGGGCATCAGCCCGGTGGCCTTGGTGTAGGCTGCAAGGGCAATATCAAATTTTCCCAGTTTAAAATTATCATCGCCTTCCTTGATCGCGTTCTGGTAAGCAAGTTTATTCTGGTTGTTCTGGCTGATCTTATCAAGCTCCTTCTGGCAAAGTGCGATCTGATCTTTCGGATACTGCTCTTTTGGAAAGATCAGCAAGGCCTCATTATACTTTGCGATCGCATTGTTGTATTTCTGAGAATTATAAAGATTATCTGCCGTTTTGATAAGCAGATCATACTTTCCTTTCAGTTCACTTGCAGCAGATATTTTCGCGATCTCCGCATCGCATAATTTGATCTGGTTGATTGGATAAGGCTCCTCCTTGAACAGGTTGGAAGCGGCCTGATATTTATCCCTGGCAAGCTGCCAGTTTGATAATTTGAAGAAGGCATCGGCATCTTTAATATAAGCGAGGTACTGATTACGCAGCGCTTGCTTATCTCCCTCCTCCTTGATCTTCACTTTCGTCTCCTCGATCTTCTTCAATAAATTCGGATCATTCGGGTTGAGTTTCAGTCCTTCGTTGTATTGCGTCAGGGCATCAGAAAACTTACCCTGGTTAAAGAGGGTGTTTCCTGCATTTGTAAAATTCTGAACCTGGGATTTAATGAAGGCGGAGTCCTGCTTCAGCTTTTCGATGTCCTTCTGGATCTTCAGGAGCTCCTTCAGTTTTTTCTTTACCTCATTCGCATATTTCTCATCGAAGTCGAAGTCCTGGGCCGAGGGAACATAGACGAATTTTCCCATAGGTTCCTGCAAAAGCTCATTCACCTTGGTTACGATGTTCTGATCGGGCGGGAGTTCAAAAAGATCTACGTCGATCGGTTGATTCGCAAACCCAAACTTGGAACGTTCCGTCGGAACATTCTTCGTGGAAATATAGATCCGCTTCGTGCAGAATCCTGCCTTTGTGTATGCGATGGTGTATTCTGCGTCCGGATCAAGCACGAACGTATACTTACCGCCCTTTTTGGTAACCAGTTGCGCGACCGTGGAACCATTCTTTGAGAGAGAAACAACGGCACCTTCAAGGTTGGCCTGTTCACTATTGAAAGTCACCTTCCCATTGACCACATAATTCCATGCAGGCTGTGCGAATGCATTCCCGGCAAAAAGGAATGAGATCAGGATCAGGAGGATGCGGGTCATTTGCATGCAATACTCAAATACCTCAGAATACGGCTTCTTTTGCAAAAAGCGTTCCTAAGGCATTATAGGAAACAAATATCCATAAAATCAAGGAATTAACCTCTAATTTAGCGACCCGTTTTTAAACATAATTCGGTTAATTTCAGACAGTGAACAACCTCAGTTTCTGGGAAATAGAGAGCTATATCGGTAAACCTGACTTTGTAGTGGCAGGAGCCGGCATAGTAGGTTTGAGTACTGCCTTGAACCTCAGGCGTTATTTCAGAAGATCCTCCATCCTGGTTCTGGAAAGGGGGGTGTTTCCTTCCGGGGCAAGCACCAAAAACGCCGGCTTTGCCTGTTATGGAAGCCTCTCGGAACTGGCTTCCGACCTCGAAAACCATTCACTTGATGAGGTGCTTAGTTTGGTTGAGAAGCGCTGGAAGGGGTTGCTTCGTTTAAGGGAGAATCTTGGCGACAAGAATATCGACTTCCGTAAAAAAGGCGGTTATGAGGTGTTTCGTTCAGGTGATGTTTCGTATGACAAAGCAAAAAAAGTATTCGATGAGTTCAATAAGCATGTCGGGAAAATTACCGGGATCCGGAATGTTTATAAAGTTGCAGATAACAAACTGAAATCTTTCGGACTAAAGGGATTCGATCATCTTATTGAGAATACGGGTGAAGGGCAACTTGATTCGGGAAAAATGATGAAGATGCTTGAAATGAAGGCGCGTGCATCCGGAATTCGTATCATCAACGGTGTGCAGATCGAATCGTATAATGAAGTACCCGGCGCTGTAATGTTGCATGTGAATGGTGGTCCGCCTATCCGAACAAAAAAACTTCTGATCACAATCAACGGTTTTGCAAAACATCTCATTCCGGGCGCCGACGTGATCCCGGCAAGAGCCCAGGTAATGATCACTTCCGTACTTTCTAACCTGAAACTAAGAGGTTCCTTCCATTTTGAAGACGGGTTCTACTATTTCCGGGATGTCGGCAACCGGGTTTTGATCGGCGGCGGCAGGAACCTGGATCTATCAAGCGAGCAAACGGATGAATTCGGTATCACAACAAGGATTCAGGAGCGACTGGAAATGATCCTGAAGGAGAATATCCTTCATGGAAAGAAATTCAGCATCGAAAATCGCTGGAGCGGGATCATGGGATTAGGAACCAGGAAAAGTACGATCATTAAAAAGCTCAGTGCGCGCGTTTATTGCGGAGTTCGCATGGGTGGAATGGGTGTAGCCATCGGGAGTCTTGTAGGTGAAGAACTTGCGCAACTTATCCGGAAAAACGCATAGTGGGAATAGAAGTAAAAAATATACACCGTTTCACCGGGCATGCTGCAGGTCTTTATGCACTATGTCTGCACGAGGGCGGTAAGAAATTTTTTTCAGGGGGGTCAGATAAGATCCTTACTTCCTGGGACCTGGATTCAATGAAGAATGAGAATTTTCAGGCAACTCTCCCTAACATCATCTATTCCATCGCGCTGATCCCGTCCACTAACATGCTTATTGCCGGAACTTTTTCAGGTGATCTTCACGTAATGGATATGACTGCCCGGAAAGAGGTTCGGATCATCAAAACCCATATAGCAGGCATTTTCGATCTCAAATACCACGAGGCGAAAGATCTGCTCGTGGCGGTCTCGGGCGACGGAAGCATCAGTTTTTTCAGGGGCGCAGATCTGAGTTTGCTTGGGCAAAAGAAAATAGTATCTGAAAAAGTAAGGAACATTGCCTTCTCTGATCATCGTTCCTCCGTAGCCATTGCGGCAGGCGACGGTTCGAATTACATTTTCAACATGGATACACTTGAGCTGATCACTTCATTCAAAGCGCATGAGCATTCTTCTAATTGCGTGATGTACCATCCCGAAGGAAAATACCTTTATTCAGGCGGTCGTGATGCGCATTTACGCATTTGGGATACAGAAAATAATTACAAACTTACCCATGAGATACCGGCGCACAACTTTGCCTTATACGGGATGGCGTGGCATCCCCGGGAAAGTGTTTTTGCCACCGCAAGCAGGGACCGCAGCATTCGCATATGGGACGCGGCAGATCTTCAGCCGCTGATCACGATGAACAAAGAGAAATTTGACGGACATGCCAATTCCGTGAATCGATTGGTTTGGTCGCCACACAAAAATATTCTTCTTTCCTGCAGCGATGACAGGACCATGATCGCCTGGGACATTCAAATCTGAATTGCTTAACTTTGTCTTAGAAAATCAAAGACCATGAAGCATCTAATCCTGTTCACATCCTTTTTCGCCGCTCTATATTTTTGTGAGGCTCAATCGTTTGAAAAGGGAACCGGTGTGGCCGATGCCGGTATCGGGTTTAGCCTGTACCACAGTGAAGTGACGCAGACCAATCCCGACTGGAATGAAAAAGATACGGTCGGCGCGATCATCTTTCCGGTTAATTATGAATACGGGATCCTGAATTGGCTTGGCGTTGGAGGGATGTTCCGTTTTTCAAATTACATTGAGGGCGACAGCTCAAGCACACAAGCCGTAGGGACGGATATTGCAGGCAGAGTTAACCTGCATGCACTCAGGAAAAAAAGAGTCGACTTGCTTGCCGGAATTACCTTTGGTTATTCATTCATACGTTATTCTGCGAATGATGCTTTAGGTACGGAGGCGAAAGGACATGGTATCAATTTCGGTGTGGAAGGTATCACGCGTTTTTATTTCAGCGATCATTTCGGGATCTTCCTCAACGGAGGCTACCTGATGCATGATTACCCTACTGTTGTGATCTCCAATTCTGTTGCGGAAGAAGAATTCCATTATTCTGAGAGAGGTTTCGATCTTGGCCTTGGAATCATGATCAAATTCTAGTGAACGGTTCGCTCCCGGGAAAAAAGCACGACCCATTCGCATCCCTGCGTATACGGGATTACAGTTTATTCTTTTTTGCGCGATTCTTTCTTACGCTCGGCATCCAGATGCAGGGTACTGTCCTGGGATGGCATGTATACCAGATCACCGGGAATGTACTGGCGATAGGGATCATCGGGCTTGCTGAGGCCCTTCCATTCATTTTCTTTTCTTTTTTCTCCGGTCATGTTGCAGACGCATATAACAGAAAAAAAGTGATCATCCTGAATTACTTTTTTCTTTTCCTCCAGGCACTGTTTCTTTTTTTTATCGCCTTAAATGATTCGGAGTTGATCCTTGACAATGGTCTTTGGCTCATCTACGCAGGAGTGATTCTATGGGGCATCATCCGTGCTTTCATTGGACCGGCATACCAGGCACTGGTTGCCCAGATCGTGCCGAAGGAATTGTTCGGCAACTCAACCACCTGGAGCAGTTTCGTCTGGCATTTTGCGGCCATTGCAGGGCCGGCGCTTGGAGGCGGTCTATGCATCATCATGGATTTTTCCGACATCTACCTTTTGAATGCCGCACTGGTTGTTGTTTCGCTCTGTCTTTTCGTTTTTATACGACCAAAACCGGCGGCAGTAATTCCCAAAGGTGAATCATTCACAGCGGGTTTGAAGAAAGGGATCGAATTCGTAATGAAGAAAAAGATCATTCTTGGAGCTATTTCTCTGGATATGTTCGCGGTTCTCTTTGGCGGGGCCGTGGCCATGCTGCCTGTGATCGCGGATAAGATCATCCATTCAAACCTGGACACCGCGGCAGAATTAGGAATATTGCGCGCGGCTCCCGCCGTTGGCTCGGTGATCATGTCGGCCGTAATGGTGTTTTTTCCACCGTTCAGAAATGCCGGAAGGAACTTGCTCCTGTCGGTCTTTATTTTTGGCGCGCTTACCATTCTCTTTGCCCTGAGCACGAATCTGTATATATCCGCTGTCATTCTACTGCTCACCGGAATGTTTGACAATGTAAGCGTTGTGATCCGTCACACTATACTCCAGGTTCACACGCCTGACGAGATGCGGGGAAGGGTTTCCGCCGTGAACGGGATCTTCATTGGATCAAGCAATGAGATCGGAGCATTTGAATCAGGGCTGGCTGCTAAACTTCTGGGTCTCATTCCTTCAATTATCTTCGGGGGCGTCATGACCATGCTCATCGTTGTCAGCATGTGGTTTTCCTTTCCTTTCATGCGAAAGATGAACATTAAAAAGGACCTTAAAGAGTGATAATTTTGTTATCATTGCATACTCCCTATGCCAGATAAATCCAAATACACGCTTCAGAACAATTTCTTTTCCAAGCTTAAGACCTCCATTCCTTCGCATATATCCCTTGTTAACGAACTCAGCGATGTGTTGGGGATAAGCACAGACGGAGCATATCGCAGACTGAGAGGTGAGACAGCCTTGTCGATGGATGAGATGTTTACAGTATGCAAACATTTCAAGATCTCCCCGGAAGCCATGGCAACGGCGGATAACTCGCAGGTCACTTTTTCGTTCACACCCCTGTCCACCACTGAAAACCAATTCGGAAAGTATTTTAACGGATTGTATGAATCGCTTAAGCAGATAACGTCGAATGCAGATCACCATATGTACTTTACCGCAGAGGACATCCCCATCTTCCATTACTTTGCTTTCCCAACCCTTACCGCATTTAAGATATACTACTGGAATAAATGCATCCTGAATGAAGCGGATTATGCCGGTCTCAAATTCGATCCTCAAACCATTGAACCCGGTTACATAGAAATGGGAAAGAAGATCTTTGATGAATACACCAAAGTTAAATGCACAGAACTTTGGAGTGAGAAGACGGTCATCGGGATCCTTGCGCAGATCGTTTTCATCTGGGAATCCTCCGGCTTTTCCCGGAAGGAAGATGCTTTCCAGATCCTGGATGAGGTACAGGAAATGGCAGATTACCTTAAGAAAGCAGCAGCACTTGAGTATAAATTTGACCCGAAGCTACCCAGCCATCAGCCCGGCGCTTCTTACACACTATACCATCTTGATTTTATGATGGGAAACATCACCGTTTTTGTCCGGATCGGAGAACTCAAGGCATGTCATCTTGTTTTCAATACATTCAATACACTCAAAACGGGTCACCCTTTATTTTGTATGGAGACCGAGAACTGGCTGAATAATATGATGAAAAAGGCAACGCTTATTTCAGGGACCTCGGAGAAGCACAGGGAGAAATTTTTCGCAGGTATCTCAAGGCGAATTGAAGAGACAAGAGCGCGCCTGATATGAGCTCCGTTACGGCGGAACTGAAAGAATTTCTCGAAGAGAATCATGATCGTTACAACAGGACCTCATTCATTCAGGATGATCCTGTTTCCATCCCGCACCTATTCACAATAAAGGAAGACATCGAAGTTTCGGCACTGCTTACATCCGTCATTGCCTGGGGACAACGTAAAACCATTTGCAGGAACGCAGGTATGCTTATGGAGCGCATGGATATGTCGCCCGCCCAGTTCGTTAAAGATTTCTCAAAACGTGATCTGAAAGCTACCCTGAACTTCCGGCACCGTACTTTTCAGCCAACGGATCTTGCCTCATTCCTGCTCTTTCTGAGGAACATTTACAAAACAGGAGGATTGGAAAGAGTATTTTTTCCGATACCGGGCCCGGTGCTTGGAGCCATAGAAAACTGCCGGGATCAATTCATCAAAGCCTGCATTCAAAAAAGAAGCCACAAGCATTTTCCATCTCCCGCAGCAGGAAGCGCCGCCAAAAGAATGAACCTGTTCCTGAGATGGATGATCCGTCGTGACAAACGCGGGGTTGACTTCGGGATCTGGAATTACAAGATGATGCCTGACCTGATGTGTCCGCTTGATCTCCACAGCGGTCGGGTAGCAAGGATGCTCGGATTGTTGAAACGAAAGCAAAACGACTGGAGGGCGGTGGAGGAGTTGACGAATAATCTGAGGATGTATGATGCTTCAGACCCCGTGAAGTATGACTTTGCTTTGTTCGGGCCGGGCGTGAATGAGAAGACGAGGTCGTTCAGTAAAGAATATACTCGTAAATGAGATGCTCGTATTCAAGCCCCTTCCCTGTGGTAATAAATGAACGAACATCCCTCACTTTTCCATTCTCATCATACGCATACTCGATACGCGCCGGGTCTCCCTTATACGAAGTCCGTTCTTCCTTCAGCAGTTTGCCGAAGGGATCATAATAATACTTTTCGGTTGATTTCCTGAGAAAAAACTTTCCGCTTTTGTAATACGGCCTGTCCGTTCGGATCTCATGCAAACCCAATGAGTCGTAAAAATGCTCACGTGTATAGAGGATGGAGTCGGCGATCCCCGGTGTGAAGTTGAATTCTTTGCTTATGCGCATGAGGCTGTCGTATATAAAAAGGGTTCTCTCGACAGACCTTCCTCTGAATTCTTTTTGCTCAAGGATATTTCCTGCACCATCGAACAATTCGCTTCTCCGGAAAAGTGTATCCAACAGAGAGTCCGGATGATCTTTGTTTGGTGCGGTTCTGACCGTTAACACCTGACCGGAGGAAGGATAACTGAGTTCTTCCATCCAGATCGGAAGTCCGTCGCCCGCATTCACGAACCACCTGGAAGCGATCCTGTCTTTTGAATCGTACTTCAATAATGTTTTGTATCCGTCATCCCTGTGAAGGATCTCGGTTGTTAATCCCTTCACATCATAAAAAACGCGCTCAACCCTTTCTTTTGTCAAGCCGAAACGATCGCTGATACGGAATGCATTTCTGCATTTCACACCAAGCGCTTTCTCAGGAAAAACGATCTTCCCGTTTATTGTGTCCTCGGTGACCGGCGGCTTGCTGATCCTGATGGTACCGGTTAGCGGCGTTTGCGTAAAAAGCGCAGAAGGAATGAATAAAACAAGCAAGCTGACGATCTTCATCTCCTTTTTTGTAAACACATAACGTAGAATTCAGAAATAGGTTACAAAGAGGATCAATCCTCATGCCCATGACCGTTTTTGGGACTTCCGCCATTCTTCCAGATCAGGTCCATTTCGGCATGCGCCTTTTTCAGTGAGTCATTAAACTCTTTAGTACCCAGGCGATTAAGATCAGGCTGACCTGCGTTAACCCAAGCCGTGTACCAGAGCGAGCCCACCATTTCAACAGAAGACAGCATGCGCCTTTCAACCATGCCGTTCAACAGAATGTTGTACGCTTTAGAGAATTCTTCAGAATATACCTTCACGAGGGCATTGCCGCGGGTTTCGAATGAGTATTTTTTGTCGCTTGGAAAATCTTTTGTCAGCTGCGCCTCCAGTTTCAGAACGCTGTCGACCGCAGCATTACTTTGTTTTACAATGCGCCAGGCGGCATCCAATGGTTTCTCAATGAATTTCGCTCTTCCTGCCAGGTAGTCATACGAGTCCGCATAGAGTTCCGGGATCCTTGATTCCCAGAATGCGTGTATCCCCTTTTGGTTGGTAAACTGACCGTTATAATTGCTGGTTGTATGCAGCGGAACATGCGCATCTGCAATATAATGTCCTATGTCTGCCGCATAATGAAGTATAAGGTCAGCATCTTCCTTTTTGAAAGCTTCCGTCAGTCGGTATACCATTCGCTGTATCCACCATGGAAGGATGCCGTGAGCGTTAAGCGTATCCTCGGAGTATTTCTTGACAGCGTCACTCCAGAATTTAGGAATGGAATCGAATGGCGAAGCGCCGTATCTGTCTATATCAATATAGTGTCGGGGCGCTTCATCTTTCGTTGCATACCGCCGTTTGTCAGGATCAACAGCATGTTCTGTGAGATAATCTATGTTCTTTTTAAAAAAACCGATCATTTCAGGCGGCAGGGTAAAAACAGCCATCCTGTTGATGCGTTTATGTCCGAAGAAACCCCAGGCCCCTGCTTCCTGTGTTTCTGTTTGCGACAGTGCGAGAATGACCAGAACAAAAACAATCAACTTTCTCATACGATCTGTCCGAGTTTCCTGGCAAGTGAGAGAAGCTCCTTGTCGATGGGATGGTCCTTTTTGGAAAGCAAAGAAGCCGGGGCCATCTTAATCATTCCGCCCAGATAGGCAGCGAACATGTTCTTCCCGCCTTTCAATGCAAATTCCGCGGCATGCACGCCCATGGCTGTTGCGAGATAACGATCAAAAACACTTGGCTTCCCACCCCTTTGAATATATCCCAGTACGGAGACGCCGGGATCCAGGTCTTTGAAGTTAGCCCCGATCTTTCTTGCGATGTCCACGGCATGACCTGCGTCATCGCCTTCAGCGACGATAACGATCATCGGCGATCTTTTTTTTCCATAATGCGCTTTAACGGCCTTGTTCAGTTCGCGCAGATCGCTGATCGTTTCCGGTATCATGATCACTTCTGAGGCAGTTGCAATCCCTGCATGCAAAGCAATATGCCCCGCATCCCTTCCCATAACCTCGATGAAGAATGTTCGATTATGTGAGCCGGCTGAGATCCGGATCTTGTCGATCGCCTCAACAGCATTGTTCAACGCTGTATCGAACCCGATCGTATAATCTGTACCGGGAACATCGTTATCAATCGTTTTAGGAATACAGACTACCGGAAATCCGGTCTCTTTTGCGAAGGCGAAAGCGCCCCGTATCGATCCGTTCCCTCCGATGACGATAAGCGTATCGATCTTATGACGAACAAGATTCTTCAGAGCAGTTGCTCTTCCCTTCTTTTCCCGGAATCGCTTGCTTCGGGATGATTTAAGAATGGTACCACCAAGGTGAATGATGCCCTCTACCTCTGTATTTTCAAGCTTTCTGAATTTACCGTTGATCAACCCATCGAATCCCTCTGTGATTCCAAAAACTTCAGCCTTTTTGCTACAGACAGTGATGGTTACAGCTCTAATAGCAGCGTTGATCCCGGGAGCATCGCCGCCGGAGGTAAGGATGGCAATTCTTTTTTTTATTGGTTTCAGGACCTAAAGATAACGCAAGATATGCAGTAGCGAGGGAGGCCTTTCGACAAGCTCAAGATGACAACCCATTATTGCAAAATATTGCCAGTAGCGAGGGAGGGAGTTGAACCCTCGACCTCCGGGTTATGAATCCGACGCTCTTACCAACTGAGCTACCTCGCCAAAAACAGGGCGCAAATATACCTTTTTTAAAAAAATATAAACCGAATTGATGCGGTTAAGCATTTTTTTATATATTGCCTCCCAATCGTTTACCAATGGCAAAGAAGAAGAAAAAGCCGCCTGTGAAGAAAGGGAATAAAGCGAAGAAAAAGGTTAAAAAGACGGCGAAGAAGAAGTCTGTAACTAAAAAGAAAGTCGGCGTTAAAAAGTCTCCAAAAAAGACCTTAAAGAAGATTGTCGCAAAAAAGATCGTGAAGAAAAGTCCTAAACCCTTACCTGCCAAACCCCTGAGGGGCTTAAAGCCTTTAAAGATCGGTTCCGGCAGCAGAAAACCACTCCCTGTCCAAACCGATAATAGGATCATCCCACTTACAGCCAAGCCGCTTCCGGCGAGCCCTGTAAGAAGGACGCCTAAGCCACCCCCTCCTCCACCCCTGCCACCTCCGCCTCCATTACCGAAGATCATAACAGTTGTGAAATCGGATACCGGCAAGAAAAAAGCTGATCCACCCGGCAAATACAGTTTTGAGTACATTGTTAATTCCCCGATTGCGATCATGTTTGAGTTACTTTCCACTCCAAGCGGACTAACCGAATGGTTTGCGGAAGATGTTCTGGTTCGGGATGGGCTCTTCATTTTTATGTGGGACGGAGTGCCCAATCGCGCTAAAATGGTCAACTATAAGGACGACCGACTGGTACGTTTCAAATGGGTGGATAAGGCGGATGAGCGGTACTTTGAATTCAGGATACAGACGGATGAGATGACGAATGAAATATCGCTTTTCGTCACAGATTTTCTTGAAGAGGGTTCGGATCTTAAAGCCGCCAGGTTGCTCTGGGACAAACAGATCTCGAATCTCAAGCATGTCCTTGGGTCCTGAGGCTGCTTCTTCGCTTTCTGCGAAATAAGATATGATCACAGGCATACTTCGGAATAATTACGGATTTTTCATTCCCCTCCTTCTTTTCGTTGCCGGCGGAACTGCGTGGATCGCGCTGAGCAGTAGTGAACAGGTACACTTATTCATCAATTCGTTTCATAACAACATCCTGGATGCGATCATGCCTCCTGCAACATGGATCGGCGATGGTTGGGTGATCGCGGCGCTCTGTATGGTTGCGTTGTTTATCAATTATAAAGCTGCTATATTGCTTATTGCGTCAAATCTTCTGAGCTCAGGCATCACGCAAACGCTTAAATTATCGGTATTTAGTGAAAGCCTCAGACCATTTGAATATTTCGGGAATGGAACCGGCCTTCACCTGGTTCCTGGTGTTGAGATGCATTCCTATGCTAGTTTCCCTTCCGGCCATGCAACGATAGCCTTTGCGACCTGCTTTTGCCTTGCGATACTTTCCGAAAGCCGGATAGCCAAGTTCTTGTTCTTCGTTCTGGCGCTTTTCGCCGGATATACCCGCGTTTATCTCTCACAGCATTTTTTAAATGATATCCTGGCCGGGGCTGTGATCGGAACCTGTTCCGCCGTAATGGCGAATGTCTTTATTCAACATTGGTTCGATAAAAAAAAGCCTTTGTGGATCAATAAAGGCTTGTTTCGGAAATGAGCAGGAATACAAAAGACATAGTGATCATCTGCCTCTCCGCTGCGGTCTTATTCATCCCTTTCCTAGGCCTTGTTCATTTGTTCGACTGGGATGAGATCAATTTTGCCGAATGTGCAAGGGAGATGCTTGTTACCGGGGACTGGTCGACCGTCACCATTAATTTTCAGCCCTTCTGGGAGAAGCCTCCCTTATTCATCTGGATGCAGGCTACTTCCATGTACGTATTCGGTGTGAATGAATTTGCAGTGCGTTTACCGAACGCTATTTGCGGGATCATCACCCTGGTCATGTTGTTTAAAATAGGTCGATCACTTTACGACAGGAAATTTGGTTTTTTATGGGCTCTGGTATATGCCGGCTCGCTTCTGCCACAGTTCTATTTCCGTTCCGGGATCATCGATCCCTGGTTCAATCTTTTTATTTTTCTTGGCTTGCACCAGTTCATTCTTCATTGCAATGATCCGGGCGGACAGGGAAAACGGATCTATTTCGCAGGAATATTCGCGGGTCTTGCGATCCTGACAAAGGGACCCGTAGCTATTGTTGTACTTTTTTTATGCGTACTCGCATATTTCATACCGTTCAGGAGGAAAGAGGTCCCGGGAACATCGTCCTGGATGAAACTTATAGCAACAGTAGTTATCGCAGGAAGTATTTGGTTCCTGATGCTGCTTGTTTCGGGCAACGGACATGTGATCGGGGAATTCGTTGATTACCAGCTCAGACTTTTTGAAACAGAAGAGGCAGGTCATGGCGGGCCTTTTTATTATCACGCGATGGTTTTGCTGATCGGTTGTTTCCCGGCATCAATATTCTTCATACATGGTTTGAGAAACAAAACCGGAACCCCGTTTCAACTTATTTACAGGCGATGGATGATCGTGCTCTTCTGGGTGGTGCTGATCCTGTTTTCCATTGTTAAGACGAAGATCGTGCATTATTCATCGCTTGCATATTTTCCGGTCACTTTTCTTGCAGCTTATTCTATTTATCATATCATGAATGGTCAGTTTGCCTGGAAAAAATGGATAGGTTACGCGACTTTTTTGCTGGGGCTCATACCCGGTATTTTATTCATTCTCGGTCCGCTGATCGATCTTTTTAAAGATTCACTCATCAGTTCATTGATGATCCGTGATCCTTTTGCCGCGGAAAATCTCAGAGCTTCTGTCGTATGGTCGGGTTTTGAATGGATCCCGGGAACTTTGTTCATTTTGCTGCTTGGATGGATATTGCTAAGAGTGCATTTCGGAAAATTTACATTGATTCCGACCCTCTTCCTTGTTACCCTCATCACCTTTACGGCAGTCATGATATTGATCATCCCTAAAGTGGAAGGTTACACACAACACAGCGCGATCGAATATTATAAAACGCTACGGTACAAGAATGCGTATGTGTTTACTTACGGTTTCAAGAGTTATGCGCACCTGTACTATTCTGATATGCATAGTCCCGGTAAGACCGAGCTTACACGTTCCGCCATTGACACACTTACGGGCCTTCCGGGATATGCGATCGGCGCGACCTACCTTGAAATTCACGCTGTATGCAAGATCGGCCGGGAAAAGGATCTGGAGAAAGCCTATCCCTTCCTCAAAAAAACTAAATGTGAGAACGGCTACTGCTTCTTTTCCTTTGAATCTCAGAAACTGATCAATTCTTTCAAAGACTCCTCAAACCTTGAAACAGGTAAATAATTCGATTCAAGCGACTGTGTGAAAGGTACGGGGGTGTCCAGCGCTGCGCAGCGAACAACGGGGGCATCCAGGTCTGAGAAACAATTTTCCATGATCAGCGCAGACATCTCTGCTCCTATTCCACCTGTTAAATTATCTTCATGTAATATGAGGACTTTACCTGTTTTCCGAACGGAGGCGAAGATGGTCTCTTTATCAAGCGGGCAAAGTGTACGAAGGTCAATGATATCAATATCCAGGGAAGGATCCCTCTCACAGAGATCGAGTGCCCAATGCACACCAAGTCCGTAAGTAATAATGCTCGCGGCATTTCCTTCCCTTATTGTTGCCGCTTTCCCAAATGGAATCGTAAAATAATCATCCGGTACCTGTTGTGGCCTGGCTCGGTATAAGGCTTTGTGTTCAAAGAACATGACCGGGTTCGGATCTTCAAAAGCAGTTAAGAGCAAACCCTTTGCATCGAAAGGGAAAGCAGGATATGCGATCTTCAGTCCTGCGATGTGAAAAAACCAGGCTTCATTACTTTGGGAATGAAATGGTCCTGCGCCAACAGAAGCACCGGTAGGCATCCGTACCACTACATCCGCATTTTGACCCCAGCGCCAGTGGGATTTCGCGAGATTATTACAAATTTGCGTCATTCCCTCAGAAACAAAATCCGCAAACTGCATTTCTACCATGGATTTCATTCCTCTTATGGAGAGACCCAGCCCGGCTCCGAGGATGGCGCTCTCACAAAGTGGTGTATTACGTACGCGGGCTTTACCAAATTCTTTTGCAAGTCCGTCCGTAGCCTTAAAAACTCCTCCGTAATCCGCGATATCCTGTCCCATCAGCAGAAGGTTCTCATGCTTTTGCATGGCCAGCCGCATCGCGTCTGAGATCGCATCGATCATGCGCTTTTCAGAGCTCTTGCCGGAAGACCTGGTTTCTTCAAAATTGAATGGCGCGAACAGATCGCTTATCTCCTTTTCTGTATCCGCCGAGATCACTTCCTCCGCAAAGGCCTGCTCTAAGCCAAGATCTATCTCCTCTTTGATTGATTCTACGATACGTTCACGGTTTGAAGCCGTAAGCACATCGTTCTCGACCAGGAATTTCTCGAATGTTTCAACAGGATCTTTTCTTCCCCATATCTCAAACAACTCCGGTGCTATATATTTTGTTCCACTGGCTTCTTCATGACCACGCATCCGAAATGTGATCAGTTCAAGAAGCACCGGCCTGGGATCTTTACGAATAGATTCAGCCAGCCGCTTAACGGTCGAATACACTTCCAGCACGTTATTACCATCAACCTGCACGGCTTCTATACCATATCCGATCCCTTTATCAATGAATTGCTTGCAACGGAACTGCTCAGAGGAAGGGGTAGACAACCCGTACCCGTTGTTTTCGACAACAATGATCACAGGTAATTCCCAGACGGCCGCGGTGTTCACACTTTCGTGGAAATCACCTTCGCTGGCTCCGCCATCACCTGTATACACCAGCGTAACCTTTTTCTCCTTTTTCAATTTACAGGCGAGCGCGATACCATCCGCTACGCCAAGCTGGGGACCTAGGTGCGAGATCATCCCGACAAGATGAAACTCATTGGTGCCGAAATGAAAACTTCTGTCCCTGCCCTGTGTAAATCCGCCTGCTTTTCCCTGGAATTGTGAAAAAAGTCTTCCGAAGGGAATGCCCCGGGCTGTGAAAACTCCCAGGTTCCTGTGCATAGGAAGAATGTATTCATCTGTTTCAAGCGCAAGCGCCGCGCCTACCGAACCTGCTTCCTGTCCGATCCCTGAAAACCATTTGGAGATACGGCCCTGCCTGAGGAGAACCAGCATCTTCTCCTCTATCATCCTGGGCTTTAAAAGCTCTTTATAAATATTAAGAAGTTGCTCCTTTTTAAAGCCTTCCTTATAAAATTGTACCGGTGTTTCAGCAGTGATCATTCCGACCTGGTCAGGCTAAAATTACTAACTTTGCGTTATGAATTGGCAGGAAATAATCGTTGCAATGATCGTAACTACTGCTGTAGCATGGCTGCTGGTTCGATTTCTCGGACTCAAAAAAGCAAAAGGTTGCGCAAACAGTTGCGCTTGCAGCGAAACGACACCCAAGGGTCAGGAGTCGAAATGATCCTGTTGTAATTTATTTCTTCGGCGCGTCCTTCGGTACATTTTTCTTTGCTCTTGTCTTTTTAAGGGAATCTTCCATGCGAATGCTGTCGGCCTGTGCCTTTTGAATACTGTCCGCTTTGGCTTTATCGAGCGAGTCGTTGGTAGCCATCATTTTCATGATCTCGTCTTCCTCGGTTAACTTGGAAATACTATCGAGGCTATCTGTTGTCCTTTTGTTTTGCGCATCGATCTGTTCCTGGGAAGGACCACAGGAAACGAACATGGATCCTGCGACGAGGAATCCAAAAAAGGGGCTGAATCTTTTCATTTGAGTGCGATTAGGCGTCCAAATATAGGAAAATCGTGCGGGTCAAAGCGGAGAAGAAAATTATGGTTAAATTTGGATAAAGCAAATGCAAATGCGTGAAGCCGTTTATCTTATTCTGAGTATCTGCCTTATCTCTTCCCTTTTTGAAAGTTGCAAAAAGGAAGATACCACGGCGCCCATTATTACCTTACTTGGTCTTGACACGGTGACGCAGTATTTACCCACAACATTAAACGGTGCGATCTATACGGACCCGGGCGCCCTGGCGGAAGACAACGAGGATGGCAACATGACTCCTTTTATCCAGGTCAGCAACCCGGTAAATGCCAACCGTAAAGGCGTTTATACCATCACTTATTCCGTGACGGATGAGGCGGGAAATACTACTACGAAGGACCGGGTGGTGATCATTGCTAATTCTATGGAGAAATTCGCTGGGACCTACCCTAACTCTGTTGATTCCTGCGGTGTTTCAAATAATCCCTTTATTCCCACCGTTACAACATCTGACACCATTGACCGATTGATCTGGATCAGCAATTTCGGGAATTATGGAGCTAACATAAAGGTTCGGGCAACCTTATCGGATACAAACATCGCTGTACCACTCATGCAATACCTGAACACGCCAATGACAACTTTTATTTCCAATGTCTTTTTCCCGGTAACAGATATTCTTTCTGCCGGCGCACCCACAAGTCTGCGCATAAAATATGAATGGAACAATGGCGCTACCACTGATACCTGTTCATCCTGGTTCATACGCTGATATGCTGCGAAGTCTGACAATTTATTTAATATTATTCATTGTTGTCTCATGCCAGCGGAAGGACGAGACCCCGCCGGAACTTACGATGCTCGGTCCTGCGAGTATACAACTATTGATAGGAGATCCTTACACCGACCAGGGCGCTACCGCAACGGATAACAAAGACGGAGACCTAACCTCAAGGATCGATGTTGCCGGTTCCGTGAATCCACTACAGGCCGGTTATTATTCTATCAATTACAGTGTTTCCGATTTTTCGGGAAATGAGTCGAAGGCTGTCAGGGTAGTGACAGTAAGTAACACGGCAGCCTTTTTTGATGGAATGTATTCTGTCCGTGACAGTGTATGGGGAGGAGGAATTACAGTTTATAGTGATGAGGTTAACTACTCAACTATAACCAACGACAGGATCGTAGTTACAAAATTTGCAAACCAGTTAAACGCGGCGGTTTACATGGATTATTATTCAGTGGGGCAATCGGTGAATGTCCCGAATCAGACACTCATCTGCGGAAGCGTACCGCTCAGCAAAACATTCAGCACTCCTTCTCCGGGAACAGTTATCTCAACAAGTCCTCTGAAATTTGTGATCAACTACCAGATGGTGGTTGGCATGGCGACAACGTCCGCTACCGCAACGTACACTAAACAGTGAAGTTTATTTGATCACGGAAACGTGACCTACGTACTGTCGTTTGAAGTACTTCGTGTCGGTAAAATGAATGATCCATACGTACGTATCCTCCTGTACAACTTTACCGTTCCCGTTCTGCACTTTACCATCCCAGCCTTTCAGCATATCATTTGAACGGAAGATCAGGTTTCCCCATCTGTCAAAAATGAACATCTCGAAGTCGGCAACAAATTCACCGACTGCCATGAAAAATTCATTCCTCGGATCACCATTAGGTGTGAAAGCGTTCGGAACATACAGTTGCGTAAGCGGAAGTACTCTTATGCAGAGCATGGCTGAGTCCGTACATACGGAATTGGAAACATACAACCACACACAATATGTACCCGTATCAGAATAAGTATGGGATGGATTCTGGAGCGTGGAAGTGGTTGTATCATTCGGATCTCCGAAATTCCAGAACCAGGCATTCGCATTTGTAGAAAGATCTGTGAAGTGGACGATCGGGAAATCAATGTATACCTGCAATGGATTAGCCGTAAAATTTGCCTGGGGGTTAGCAGTGTCAATGACAGCAACCGCTATGGTCACAGAACATCCATTTGCGTCCGTAACTGTTGCCGTATACGTGCCGGGAGAAAGTCCGGTTGCAGTAGCGCTTGACTGTGGCGGTGTACTGGACCAAAGAAAAGCATAAGGACCTGTTCCACCAGAAGCAGTCACAGTAGTTTGCCCGTCGTTCTGCCCGCAATTGGCAGGATCAAAAAAGATAGAGGTTAGTACAGGAGTCGGTTCCGTGATCACAACCGTTGCTGTTGTGTTACAATTGTTCGCATCAATGACGGTCACTGTGTAGGTTCCTACAGCAAGACCTGAAGCAGTTTGTGTTGTCTGAATTGGGGTTGTACTCCAGATATAGGAGAAAGAACCTGTTCCGCCCGCGGCAGTGACGGAAGCTGAACCATCAGCACTACCGTTACATAATGCGTTTCCAATGACGTTCGTTACAGCAGTAAGTTGCGGAGGCTGCGTAACAACGATGATAGAAGTATCTGTACATCCGGCTCCATCGGTAATTAACACGGTGTATGTTCCGGCAGTAAGTCCTGTTGCGGTTTGTCCTGTCTGGATCGGATTTGTACTCCATGAATATGTAAAAGGCGACTGGCCTCCTGAAGGAGTTGCGGTTGAAGATCCGGTACTTCCACCGAAACAAAGAACAGGTGCCATTGTTGAAGCAACACCAACCCCTCCTATTGTTAAAATGTTCACCGTATCCGTTCCGGAAGCGCATCCTGTGGCATCAAGCACAGAAACAATATACGTACCGGCACAAAGTCCGGTCGCAGTTGCATTGGTTTGGACCGGTACCGTATTCCATTGGTAAGTATAAGGAGGCACGCCACCGTTAGGAGTGACCGTTGAAGTCCCGTTGCAAACATTGCATGTTGCATCCAATTGCGTAGTTGACAAGGTCATATTGGAAACCTGGGGAATGCAAGTTGTGCAGGTTGTGGTCTGAAAATAAAGTCCCATCACCATCCAGTTATAGCAATCGCCTGAGGCCTGGATCTGGTAGTTGGCAACCGTTTGTCCACCTGTTACAGCAGTGTTTGCGCCGATGTAATTATACCAATCCTCCTGCATCCCGATCTGGAATGGAGCGCCACCGTTGATGACAAAAGAAGAGTTGATCTGCTGGTGATCTGCAGAAATTATCCAACCTGAAGCCACGGTTGAATTACCGCAAGCGTTGAAGCCTGTGATGTTTGTGCTGTACGAATTTCCAATTCCAACATAACAACCATCCCAGATATGGATCTCTCCCTGATAGGTTTGAGTTGGAATAGAATAAACGATAAAAAGTGTAGCGCCATCTGTGTCATTGCCGGATTGTGTTGTGCTTGTCGGTAAACCGGAAATGATATAATTCCCGTTACCTGCTATGATCGAGGTAACATCAGCCCGATATGTATACGTCCCTGTAAAGCTCCAGCATTTATCCTGGTCCTGCCCGATAAGCGTCATCGGGAAGTTATTCGTGGTCAGCAAAGGATTGGTGACTGTTGCAGTGATTGGAATTCCATTCCCGGAAGTTCCGGCCCATAAGTAGGCCTTTTCGATTACTGCACAGGTTGGAATTCCGGAGATGACAAAGGGGGCTGGCTGAACTACGCCGGGCGTATTCGGGCAACATGATATTCCATAACGCTGTCCAAGCTTCACGCTTACCTGCGTGTAGTTTAATCCGCATTTGATCAGTGAGTAGGTTGCTCCAAGAGATCCGTTTCCATTCTGAGGTCCGGGGTTTGGGCTGACAACTTTCGTGGTGGAGCTAACTGCACACCTACCCGGAGGAGGAAAATCAACCTCCTGGTTTGTGATGTATTGCGAAAAAGAAGACCCTGTTAAAAGAACAAGTACAGGAAGGATGAATCGTTGCATTCTCATTATTTGCGCAAAATTAGTGAAAATCGGTCTTTGTTACTTATTGCTTCTTCGACGAAACGTACAAATCAGTCGATGAATCTTGTATTTTAACGTATTAAAACCGGGGAGGTCTGAATAAAAGACAGGGGGTCAACCACAAAGGTTGCATCAAAAAATGCTAATTTTGAGGCTTCTAGAGTGAAAACCCGTTACTTCATACGCTGTTCATACGACGGAACCTCATTCAGTGGTTGGCAAGAGCAGAAGAATACCAAAAATACGATTCAAACAATTGTAAATCAGATACTTAAGTCTGCTTTAGGAGAAAAGATCGTCACCACAGGTTGCGGGCGAACGGACGCGGGGGTGCATGCCCGTGAATTTTACTTCAATCTTGATTCTGAGGATCCCAATTTGGCTGAGGATAAGCAGAAGTGGCTTTACAAATTCAACCGTATGCTGCCTGGGGAGATCGTGTTTCATGATATTCTGGAGGTTGGGCCTGATGTTTCTTCCAGGTGGGACGCCATTCGACGCACCTACCGCTATTACATCACACGAAAAAAAGACCCCTTCCTGATCAACAGGGCATGGTATTTTTACGGAGATATCGATCTGAAAAAGATGCGTGAGGCCAGCGAGATTTTGCTGGAACAAAAAGATTTTGCTGCCTTCTGCAAAGCAAGGGGACAACAAAAGACAACTCTGTGTAAGGTTGACAATGCAACCTGGATCGAAGAAAATGACATGCTTATTTTCACGATCAGCGCTGATCGCTTCTTACGTAATATGGTCAGAGCTATTACAGGCACGTTGATCGATGTTGGAAAGGGAAAGATCGGCATTGACCAGTTCCGGGATATCATCATTAAAAAGAAACGAACGGGAGCCGGATTATCCGTACCGGCCTGGGGATTGTATCTTGAAAAGGTAGAATACGCTGAAGACATATTCGTCAAATGAGCGCGGAAAATAATATCACGGGAAAAGCATTTGACTTCCGTCTCTTCCGGCGGATCCTCGCGTATGTCAAACCCTACAGGAATATTTTTGCTTTCTGTATATTATTTACCATTTCGCTTTCGTTCCTGGGATTCATGCGTCCGATCCTTGTCATGTACATTCTCAACCATGCCATTGCGACACCGGACCTTCCCTTACTCATACAATTAACACTCATCCTTCTTGGTGTCCTTCTCACCGAAACACTATTTCATTTTCTCAATGCTTATTATACCAGTTGGCTGGGACAACACATCATTCGCGACATACGCGTTCAATTGTTTTCGCACATACAGAAATTGCGCTCAAGCTACTTCGACAACACTCCAATCGGGATGCTCGTAACGCGGGTGGTATCCGATATCGAAGCCATCGAAGAGATATTTTCCCAGGGATTTATTGTCATTGCAGGAGACATTCTTACGCTGCTTGTATTTGTTACGGGAATGTTCATCATCGACTGGAAACTTTCATTGGTTGTGTTATCTACGCTACCCTTCCTGCTGGTTGCAACCTGGCTTTTCAAAAACGCCGTTAAGTCCGCTTTTGCGGATGTGAGGACGCAGGTTGCAAGACTCAACGCTTATGTACAGGAACATATCACCGGGATGAAGATCGTTCAGCTTTTTCACCGGGAGAAAAAAGAAATGGAGGGATTCCGGCGGATCAACGAGAAACACAGGGACGCCAATATCCGTTCCGTATGGCATTACTCCGTTTTTTTTCCGATCGTTGAGATCTTATCCTCCGTTTCCATCGGCCTGCTTGCCTGGCAGGCGGGAAAAGATGTATTTACCGGCAGGATCGGTCCCGGGGAGATCGTCTTTTTTGTCATGCTTGTTCACATGTTCTTTCGCCCCATTCGTATGCTGGCAGACCGTGTGAATACGCTACAGATGGGAATGGTTGCATCCGAAAGGGTGTTTCGCGTAATGGACACAAAGGACCTGATCCGGGATGATGGAAAGATCAAAGCGGATGCTATGGCGGGCGATGTAGAGTTCAAAAATGTTCGATTCGCCTATAATCAGGGTAACGATGTCCTGAAGGGCGTATCGTTCAGGGTCAGAAAGGGAGAAACTGTTGCGATCGTGGGTGCCACCGGATCCGGTAAAACAACAGTGATCAATTTGTTGAATAGATTCTACGAATACGAAGGCGGTGAAATAACGATAGATGGCAGAAACATCAGGGAATACGACTTAAGTTCGCTCAGAAGGAATATAGGTTTGGTTCTCCAGGATGTATTTCTTTTCTCTGATTCCATCCTGAATAATATCACACTGAATTCAGGTGAGATCGGGCTGGAAAAAGTGATCGAGGCTTCAAAACGGGTAGGCGCTCATGATTTTATCATGCAGCTTCCCGGGAACTACGATTACAACGTGATGGAAAGAGGTACGATGATCAGCGCAGGGCAGCGTCAGCTTATTTCCTTCATACGCGCTTATGTTTTCAACCCGGCATTACTGATCCTGGACGAGGCCACGAGCAGCATTGACACTGAATCGGAACAACTGATACAAAAAGCCACACAAAAGATCACTGAGGGAAGGACTTCTATCATCATCGCGCATCGATTGGCCACCATACAAAAGGCTGACCGCATCCTTGTTATGGACCAGGGTTCCATCATTGAGCAGGGAAACCACCAGGAATTATTGCGGCTAAACGGAAATTATAGAAAACTCTTTGAGCTGCAGTTCAAAGGCGAGGCTATCCATTAGGAATGTGACCGTTTCATGGACACTTTTTTCAGATTGAGAAGATTCATTCCGTTAGGAGTAAGGTTGTGTACATCCTTCCCAACCAGTCTTACCACCTCATCATAGTAAAGAGGGATCACGACCGCTTCTTCCATGATGATCTTATCCATTCTGCGGTATAGCACATAGCGTTCTTCAGGATCGTTCATGGTCATGGCCTCTTCATAAAGTCGGTCAAATTCCGCGCTCCTGAAATGAAAGTAATTGGAACCATTCGGAGAAAAGTTAGGGCTATAAAAGATCGATAAAAAACTCTCTGCGTCAGCATAATCCGCAACCCATGTTTTCCGGAAAAACAAGAATCTTGAACTTTCCACTTCCTCACGCAGGACAATAGGCTGATTGACGTTTATTTTTATTTCAAATCCAACTTCCTCCAACTGGGCGGCCATCAGCTCACTCATCAGCTGATAATTAGGCGTGACCTGCATGATGATCTCAGGCATTCCCCCTGCATATCCTGCTTGTTTGAGCAGTTTCTTCGCTTTTTCAGGATCATAGGAATATCCCCTGACCACCTGGTCGGAATACGAAGGCATGCCTACCGGAACAAACCCGGAAGAAGCAGGATACCCGATATTCTGTCGCAGATCACGAATAATTTTATCCCTGTCAATGGCATAATTCATGGCCTGTCGGACCCGTTTATCGAGCAAGGGGTTGCCCTTTGTCACTTCCAGCTCTTTATCAACAAGGAAACCCATGTAATCGGTTTTGAGGAACCTGGATTTTTGCAATTGAAAAGAATCCCTCAATTCGGGCAGCAACGCGCCATCATCGCTGAAAACTTTTTTCATGTTGATCGCATCCGCGCCGGAGATCATATCAAGCCGGCCTGCGAAAAACTCTATCATCATTGACTCCTTATCCCGGACAAAACTGACAGAAACGGCATCCAGGAAGGGAAGTCTTCTGCTGTTATCAAACTCAAAATAATTTTCATTCTTCACCATGACAAGCTTCACGTCCTCCTCCCATACTTTCAACCTGAACGGACCGGTTCCCACGGGATGAACACGAAACTGTTCGTCGTAATGATCAGCGATCTCGACCGGTACAACAGAAAAAAATTGCATCGTCAGTATCCCAAGCAAGGGAGGAAATGGTTTATTGAGGAACAGGATGAAGGTTGAATCATCCGGCGCATCGCATCCAAATTCCTCGAGCTTAGCATTGACCTTTAATTTCGCGAAAATGAATTTCGCGGATTGATCACTTTTATGAAGATAAAGTCTTCGAAATGTTCTCTCAAAATCTCCTGCTACCATCTTTCTTCCTTTCCCATCCGGAAAAAGTTCATGGTCATGAAAGAAAACATCGCTACGAATGTGAAATGTATATCTTCTTCCGCTATCCGAAACATCCCATGAGTGGGCCAGGCATGGAAGGATATTCAGAGAGTCGTCAAGTTGTACCAACCCGTTGTACAACTGATTCACCGCCCAGATATTTTCAAGATTATTCGCCGCGGCCGGATCGAGCGAGGTGATATTTGCGATCTCATTGTACCGGAAAACCTGCTTATCTGAATCCGTATTCGCACCATCACCGCATGAATTACAAAGCAGGGTGTATGCAAGCGGAAATGCAGAAAAAAGGAGAAGCCTCTTCACAACATAATAATTAATGCAAGTTAGCATTTTTCACCAATAGCTGATTATCTTTGCCGGATAGAAAATGAAAAGGAAGGCCGCGTTTCATACATTGGGTTGCAAACTGAACTTTGCAGAGACCTCGTCGATCGGAAGGCAACTAAAACAAGAAGGGTTTTCCATAGTCGGCTTTGAACAGGAGGCCGACATTTATCTTATAAATACCTGCTCTGTTACTGAGAATGCGGACCGCGAATGCAGGAAGATCGTCAGGGACGCATTGCGGATCAACCCGGATGGTTTCATTGTGATGATCGGTTGTTATGCGCAATTAAAGCCGGATGAGATCGCTGCTATTCCGGGAGTTGACCTGGTACTGGGAGCTTCTGAGAAATTCAATATCACCCGGTTGCTTTCAGATCAAACGAAAAGCGGAAGCGCTAAAGTACATTCATGCGAAATCAACGAAGTGAATCTTTTTCAAAGTTCCTTCTCGGTCGGTGACCGCACACGATCCTTTTTAAAAGTGCAGGATGGCTGCGATTTTCCCTGCGCCTATTGTACGATCCCGCTGGCCAGAGGAAAAAGCAGAAGCAATTCTATTGAAGGCGTGGTGAAGGAGGCGAATGAGATCGCCGCCTCCGGAGTGAAGGAAATTGTTTTAACCGGTGTTAATACAGGAGATTTCGGAATTATTGCCGGGGAACGACGATCAACAATTCTCGAACTCATCAAAGCGCTTGATGAAATGACCGGCATTGAACGATTCAGGATCTCCTCAATTGAACCGAACCTGCTTACGGATGAGATCATTTCCTTCGTTGCTTCTTCAAAACGTTTTGTGCCGCACTTTCATATTCCGTTGCAATCCGGGAGCGACAAGATCCTTGGCTTGATGAAAAGACGATATTCTAAGCACTTGTATGGAAGTCGTGTCAGACGTATCAAAGAACTAATGCCGGAATGTTGCATCGGAGCCGATGTGATCACAGGCTTCCCGGCAGAATCGGAACAGGATTTTCTTGAAACCCTGGATCTGCTTAAGGATCTGGATGTTTCATACCTCCACGTTTTTACCTATTCCGAGCGTGACAACACGGAAGCGCTGCAGATAACTCCGGTGATCCCTGTTGAAGAAAGAAAACGAAGGAATAAAATGCTCAGGATACTATCCGAAAAGAAGCAAAGAATCTTTTATGAAAGTTGTATGGGACAAATCAGGCCTGTACTGTTTGAATCAGATCCCGGCGATGGTTACATTTATGGTTTTACCGATAATTACATTCGGGTGCGGGAGAAGTTTGATCCGGAACTTATCAACAAGATCATCGATATTGAATTATCCCTGAACAGCGAGGGCATCATTGAGTCGACACAAGTTGCAAATGAGATCAATACCTAATTAGCTAATTTGCTAATTAGCTAACCGGCTAATTAACTATGTATCCAAATCTATATTACGCTTTTGAGGACCTGTTCGGGATCAAACTCAGTTTCCTGAAGATGTTTCAGAGTTTCGGATTTTTTGTTGCGATCGCATTTCTATTATGCGCCTGGTTATTTGCAAAAGAACTTAAACGGAAACAATCACTCGGGCTTGTAAACTCCACATCCAGGAAAGTGAAGAAGGGGAAAAAGGTTCAGCCTGCCGATTTCATTGCCGGGGCGATCATGGGATTTGTTCTTGGGTACAAGATATTGTTTGTCGCGATGGATTTTGACGGCTTTCTGGCAGACACACAAGGATATATATTGTCATTGAAAGGAAGTCTCGTTGGTGGTTTGCTCGGAGCAATTTTACTAACCGTAATGCGCTATCTTGATCTTAGGAAAGAGAAACAGAAATATCCAAAGGAAGAGATTGTCACGGAGGTTGTCCAACCTCATGAGCATGTGGGTAACATGACACTGATCGCAGCGGGGGCGGGACTCCTTGGCGCTAAAATTTTTGACATCCTTGAACATCCTTCCGGTTTCCTGAATGATCCGATCGGGGCGTTGCTTTCCTTCAGCGGACTTACCATGTACGGCGGACTTATCTTCGGAAGCATTGCCGTTATTTTTTACGCAAGAAAAAACAAACTAACGATCACCCATGTCATAGATGCCTGCGCTCCCGGCCTGATGCTTGCGTACGGTGTAGGCAGGATCGGTTGTCACATTGCAGGTGATGGAGACTGGGGAATAGTCAATACAGATCCTGTTCCTTCATGGTTAAGCGGATTACCGTCCTGGTTATGGAGTTATGATTATCCAAATAACGTGAATAAAGACTGCGGTAGTCCGTTTTGCAACTTTGAAGAAACCCCATTCCTGGCTCAACCGGTCTTTCCTACCCCGCTTTATGAAGCGATCATGGGGATCGGTTTATTCTTTGCGCTTTGGTTCATGCGGAAGAAGATAACCGTCCCGGGAGTTTTATTCAGCGTTTACCTGATCCTTAACGGCATTGAGCGCTTCTTCATAGAGAAGATCCGCGTGAATGATCCGTATGAGCTACTGGGGATGAAGGCTACGCAAGCGGAGTTCATTGCAGTGGGATTGGTTATGTTAGGAGTGGCCGGAGTATTCTGGTTCAGGAAAAGAAATCGAATAGAGAATACATGAATACATGAATAACGAAGTTTGAGATAAAAGGCCAGTGGATCAAATTCACTATTCGTTATTCATGTATTCTCTATTCCTTCATCCTTTGTGCTCCCCGAAAACTTTACGCATTACGTCCGCGATCTCGCCAAGGGTGGCGTAATTTTCACAAGCTTTAAGTATCGCCGGCATCAGGTTTGCATTCGTTCGGGCTGCTGAGTCAATTGCCTGAAGAGAGGCATTAACCTTTTCGTTGTTTCTTTCGGCACGTAGTTTCTTTAGTTTATCGATCTGTAGTTGCCGGATCGAATCATCGACAGAGAAAACATCATCGAGCGACTTTTCTTCTGACTGATATTTATTCACACCCACCAATATCTTCTCTCCTTTCTCTATTGCATTCTGGTATTTATAGGCTGATGCGGCGATCTCGTTCTGAATGAATCCTTTCTCAATCGCTGCAACGGAGCCACCCATCGCATCGATCTTATTTATGTATTTCCAGGCAGCTTCTTCCACTTCATTCGTGAGTGTTTCAAGGAAATAAGAACCGGCAAGCGGGTCGACCGTATCTGCAACACCACTTTCAAAGGCGATGATCTGCTGCGATCTCAGGGCGATCCTTGCCGCATTTTCTGTAGGAATAGAGAGCGCTTCATCAAAACCGTTTGTGTGGAGGGATTGGGTACCGCCAAGTACAGCGGACAATGCTTGTATCGTCACACGAACAATATTATTATAGGGTTGCTGCGCGGTAAGTGTAGAGCCTCCGGTTTGCGTATGGAACCGTAACATCTGAGCCCTGGGATCGGTAGCGCCTAATTCTTTTGTGATCTTTGCCCACATTCTCCTTGCCGCGCGGAACTTCGCAACTTCTTCGAACAAATTATTGTGCGCATTGAAAAAGAAAGATACCCGCTTGCCGAACACATTGATATCAAGCCCTTTTTCCTGGGCTGCTTTCATATACGCTTTTCCGTTTGCCAGAGTAAAAGCAAGTTCCTGCACAGCGGTAGCGCCGGCCTCGCGGATATGATACCCGGAGATGGAGATGGTATTCCATTTTGGCATTTCCTTCGCGCAATACTCAAAAATATCTGTGATGATCCGCATGGAAGCTTTGGGAGGATAGATATATGTTCCTCTTGCGGCGTATTCTTTCAGAAGATCATTCTGGATCGTCCCGGAAATATTCTTTAGGTCTGCGCCCTGTTTTTTTGCTAACCCAATGTACATGGCAAGCAGGATGGAAGCTGTAGAATTGATGGTCATGGAGGTTGTGATCTCATCCAATCTGATTCCATCAAAAAGGATCTCCATATCTCTGAGCGAATCGATCGCCACGCCCGATTTTCCCACCTCTCCATCAGCAAAATCATGATCGGAATCAAAACCTATCTGCGTGGGAAGATCGAATGCAACCGACAAGCCGGTTGTGCCCTGGGATAACAGATACTTATAACGCTTGTTGGATTCTTCGGCCGTGCTAAACCCGGCATATTGCCGCATGGTCCAGGGCTTGCCGCGATACATATCCTTTTGTACACCCCGGGTGAACGGAAATGCGCCGGGATCTTCTGCCGGAAAATCAGCTTTAGGATAAGCTTCCCTTATTACAATGCCCGAATCTGTAGTGAATTTTCTGTCCTGCATTTCTCAGAAAGTGGCGGCGAATTCCTTTTTTATCTTCTCAATCGCAATATCCGTTGGCAGTTGAGTGAGCTGGGTACCTATCTCGAAAATTTTCTGGCTCAGGTCAAGGCTTCCTGCGGAATCAGGCACTTTTGTAGAGGCGATATTGATGAGTTTGATCGTTTCTTCTTTTGCGGTCTTAACGAGTTCCCAGGCTCCGTGAGAAAGATAGATCTGTTGGGAAATATTATGTTCGTATTCAGTGCGGATATTCTTGATAAGCTCCGCCTGAAGGTTACGGGCGCTCATCCCGTTCTTGTGTACGCGCATGATCAGCGAAGCTGGTGATATTCTTTCAAGGAAAAGTATCACGCGTTCATACGCCTGCATCCTTGCAGGTATGATTTGCGCGCTGATGGCGCCCCGCAACTCAGCAACCCTCTTTTTAGATTCGTTCGCAAAGAACTCCTTCACGATGAAGTAAACCGCCATAAAAACGGCACCGGCGGATACGAGAATGGTTGCTATATTGAATGCTGCGTTTTCCATAGTTCTGAGAATGGATCATAAAGGTCGGAAAAATTTGGAAATCAGGGTCTTCCATTCTCTGATCTTTCTTAGCTTTGTCCTCCATGAAACTGGCCGCAAGGATCAGTAAATTAAGCGAATCACAGACCATTGCAATGGCCCGGAAAGGCCGTGAGCTGGCTGCGAAGGGTGTTGATGTCATCAGCCTTAGTTTGGGTGAACCTGATTTCACCACACCGTTGCCTGTGAAAGAAGCAGCCAAGAAAGCGATCGACGAGAATTTCAGTTACTATACGCATGTTTCGGGATACCAGCAACTGAGAGAAGCCATTTCAAAAAAATTCAAGCGAGATAACAACCTTGATTATTCAGCCGATCAGATCGTTGTATCTACCGGCGCCAAGCAAAGCCTTGCGAATGTATTTCTGAGTCTTATTGATCCGGGAGATGAGGTGATCGTACCTGCGCCCTATTGGGTCAGCTATATAGAGATGATCAAACTTGCAGAAGGGGTCCCGGTAATTGTTACGGCCGGAATGGAAATGAATTTCAAGATCTCCGGGGCGATGCTGAAGAAAGCGATCACTCCTAAGTCGAGAATGATCGTATTCAGCTCACCGTGTAATCCTACCGGAAGTGTGTATTCCAAAGAAGAACTCAAAGAGATCTCGGATACGCTCGCTGCTCATCCCAGCATCTATATCCTTGCCGACGAGATCTACGAGCACATTAACTTCAGAGGGAAACATGAGTCTATTGCCCAATTTGAAAAAACGCGCGAGCAGGTCATCACAGTGAACGGTGTTTCAAAGGCATTCGCCATGACGGGTTGGCGTGTAGGATACATCGGTGCTTCTAAGGAGATCGCTCAGGCTTGTGATAAGATGCAGGGACAATTCACCTCCGCTACGTGTTCCATTGCACAAAAGGCAACACAAGCAGCTGTTGAGATGGATCCTTCACTTATTATTCCCATGCGGGAAGCATTCAGGAAACGCCGGGATCTTTGTTACGAACTGTTAAAAAATATTCCGGGGATCAAAACAAATTTACCTGACGGAGCTTTCTATTTCTTTCCGGACGTTTCTTCATTCTTCGGAAAAAGCGACGGAACGAACACGATGCGAAATGCAACAGACCTCTGTATGTACCTGCTTGAGTCGGTTCACGTGGCGCTTGTGCCCGGTGCGGCTTTCGGTGATGATGATTATCTTCGATTCTCCTATGCTACTTCAGAGGAAAAACTGAAAGAAGCGATGAAAAGAATGAAAGTGGCTTTGTTAAAACTACAATAAGGTGAACGAGCGGAAACTGAAGGACTATTTTAACAACTTTTGTGACCTGAAGGTCCTGATCATTGGTGATGTGATGGTGGATTCATATATGTGGGGACGCGTAAACCGAATTTCTCCGGAGGCGCCCGTACCGGTCGTTGCCATTCACCATAAGGAAAATCGCCTGGGAGGAGCTGCAAACGTTGCATTAAATGTGCAGGCGTTGGGAGCAACCCCTGTACTCTGTTCCGTAATAGGAGTAGACGAAAAAGGATCCTTGTTCATGGATCTGATGAAGGAACAGAAACTGTCCAGCAAAGGCATCCTAAAGTCCCGGGGAAGGATCACTACGGTAAAGACACGTGTGATCAGCAGCAACCACCAGATGCTGAGAGTAGATGAGGAGATCGACGAGAACATTTCCGAACAAGAGACGCGTCAGTTTCTACACGTCATTACCTACCTGCTTAAAAAAGAAAAGATCAACATTGTCATATTCGAGGATTACGACAAAGGACTGATCACGCCCGAGCTCATAAATAAAGTTGTTACAGAGGCAAGGAAAAAAAAGATCCCCGTTGTCGTAGATCCCAAAAAGAAGAATTTCAATTCCTATAAGAACGTAACGCTTTTCAAACCGAATATCAAAGAACTAAAAGAGGGTCTCAAGGTTGAATTCGATCATACCAGTCCCGCTGATCTTTCCAGGGCAATTGCCATCCTGAAACACAAACTAAAGATCGAAATGGCACTTATCACCCTTTCCGAGCAGGGAATCTTTATCAGCTCAAGCGATACAGAAAAGATCATTCCGGCACACATACGAAATATTGCAGATGTGTCCGGCGCAGGTGATACGGTTGTCAGTACTGCCGCTGTATGCCTTGCAGCCGGGATGAGCGCTGAACAAGTGGCCAGCATTGCCAACCTTGCCGGCGGCTTAGTTTGTGAGAAGGTTGGTGTGGTGCCCATTGACAAAGAGCAGTTGCTTGCTGAGGCGCGGGTGCTTTGCAAGAGAAAACTCCTCTAAGCCCGAATTTTTGTCAGCAATTCCCGTTTCGTAATTTTACATGATGCGCTTCGCAGCCGGGCTTATTTTCTTTGTATTCGCTTTCCCCTTTTTGATTCAGGGACAGTCGGACCTAACGCTGGAGTTAAAAACCACCGTTCAGGACAGGTCCTTTCTGAAGTCCAATTATCAGCAGACTTTCAAAGACAAAAGATCCAGGGAGAAAGAATTACGAAAGGTTTTATTGTCCCTGCAATTGGAAGGCTATCTCTTAGCCTCCGTTGACAGCCTCGCGGGCGACTCCATCCGGCAGATCGCCTGGATAAGTCCTGGCGAAAAATACACCTGGCTCACGTTAAGAAAGGGAAATGCAGATCCTTCCTTGCTTTCTGCCGGGGGCTTCAGGGAGAAAGATTACAGGGAAAAAGCCTTCCGGTATTCGGAACTCTCAAAGATGATGGAAGCATTCACAGTTTATGCAGAGAATAACGGCTATCCTTTCATTGAATCACGACTGGATTCAGTAACGATGCATGAGAATAAGATCAGCGCCACATTGAATATCAGTAAAGGTCTGCTGATATTCATGGACAGCATCATAGTAAAGGGAAATTCAAAGATATCGCCTGCATATCTGTATAATCATATCGGCATCCGGCCCGGTGATCCCTATTCGGAAAAGAAAGTAAAAGATATCACAGCCAGGCTGAAGGAAATTCCATTCGCTTTCGCCCCCAAGCCTTTTAGTGTTGTTTTCACAAAAGAAAAAACAAAACTTATCATCTGGCTTGATAAGAAAAAAGCTTCTCAATTCGACGGTATTGTGGGAATATTGCCAGATAATAAAACAAAAAAAACAACCATTACCGGTGATGTACGATTGAAACTACTTAATGCAGCAGGGAGAGGTGAACTGATCGACTTTAACTGGAGAAAGCTACAGGATCAGACCCAGGATCTGCGGGCGCGCCTCAATTATCCATTCCTGTTCAGGACCAATTACTGTGTGGATCTTGCCTTTAAATTGTATAAAAGAGACACCACGTTCCTGGAGGTCAATCCTGTGCTGGGCATCGAATACAGGTTGAGCGGAAAAAGTTCGCTCAAAGCTTTCGCAGATTCCAAAACACTGAGTCTTCTTTCCACCACCGGTCTGCAAGGCAGTACTGTCACGCCCCAGAATGCCGATGTCAACACCCTGTTGTACGGCTTGAATTTTAACTTTGAAAGACTCGATTATCGTTTCAATCCGCGAGAGGGCTTTACCTTTTCCGTAACGGCCAAAGCGGGTACGCGGCGTATCATCAAGAATCAAAACCTGAATGATTCCGCTTATCTCCAGGTAGATCTCTCCAGTTCTCAGTATAAGGGCGAGGGGGAGATCCGGGTTTTCGTTCCACTTGCGAAAAGGGCCGTCCTGAAGGTCGGCTTAAGCGGCGCAGGATTGCTCTCAGACAATATTTTCCAGAATGAGTTATACCGGATTGGCGGCTCACATTCGCTGAGGGGTTTCGATGAAGAAAGCATCAAAGCCACATCTTATCTTGTCAGTACTCTGGAACTTCGGTACTTGCTGGAGCAGAACTCTTACGCCTTCCTGTTCGCTGAAGCAGCATGGTATGAGAATGCATCACTCGCCCTATATAATGAGGACATGCCATATAGTTTCGGGACCGGGATCAGTTTTGAGACCCGGGCCGGTATTCTCAGCCTTGGTTATGCGCTTGGCAGTCAGAAGAACAATCCCATACTGTTCCGGAATGGCAAGATTCATGTCGGCATAGTGGGTCTTTTCTGAAGCAAAATCAGTATTTTTACCCTTCATGAAAAATATTGCTGCGATCTCCCTTCTGCTATTAGCCATTGTGTCTTCAGTCATGTTAATTTCCTGTAAACCGACAGTTGGCAGCACAAACAGCAATCTTGCTTTTCTCTATAAAAAGGAAAAAGGGTTTCTTCATCCTGAATACCAGCCGATACATATCTCAGACGAGATAACAGAGGTACATTTCAAATTCCGGTCCTCAGAACTTCTCTACACAAAATCTCCGGCGAATGAATCTTTTCTCGCAAAATATACGCTGGCCTGGATGCTTCTTGACGAATACGGATCCGTACAGATACATGACAGCGGTTCTGTCACATTCGAAGATCAGTTCAACAAGGACCCTGATAAGATGATCCTTGGATCCGTAAAAATAAAAGCCCCCTCAGGAAAAAAATACCTGCTTGCTATTGAGCTGGCGGATCTGCACCGGTCCCAAAAACACACGCAATATATCTATATAGAAAAAACGAACACGCAGGAACACCAGAATTATTCACTTTGTTCCGGCGCTTCACCTGCCCGGCTGTTATTCAGATCTACTGTCTCGTTAAATGAACCGGTCAGGTTCGCTCACCGGAATAAGGAACAATCCCTCTTTGTACGATATTATAACAGGGAATTTCCGCTTCCGCCTCCGCCATTCTCATACTTTACGCCGAAAGGCTTTGATTTTAAGGCGGATTCATTTTATAAATTGAACGCGGCGAATGACACTTTCAACTTCAGTGCTCTTCAGCCGGGCATCTATCATTTCCAAACGGATACATCCAAAGTTTCCGGATTCACCATCTTCTGTTACGCTGAGAATTATCCAAAGATGAAAACGTACGAGGGAATGATAGCTCCCATTCGCTACCTCACAACAAAAAATGAATATGAAAAAATGCTTCGGTACCCGAATAGCAAAGCGGCTGTCGACAGTTTCTGGCTGAGCTGTGCCGGAAGCGTTGACCGGGGTAAGGATCTTATCCGGAAATACTATTCACGCATACACGAAGCCAATTCACTTTTCTCCTCTTACCTTGAAGGATGGAAGTCAGACCGTGGAATCGTATTCGTGATCTACGGCCCGCCGAATGCGGTATATCGCAATGAAAAAGGTGAGAACTGGGTTTATGGAGAAGAAAATAATCTCAACTCCCTTACTTTCAGTTTTACACGTTTTGATAATCCCTTTACCACGAACGATTACAGGCTTGAACGATCGAGTACATACCAGGACGGATGGTACAAGGCGGCGAATGCGTGGAGGGAAGGAAGAGTCTTTATTGATAACTGATATATGATTAGCGAAGAACGAACTGAATTGTTTGACGGTGAAGAATGAGACGATGATATATGGGTTAAGGGCGGTGGAGGAAGCCGTGAAAGCGGGGAAGCGCTTTGAACGGATCTTTATTCAAAACGGCATCAAAAGCGAAGCGATCCATGACCTGAAACGTATCCTGAAGGAGAAAGAAACGGATTACAGCTATACACCGGTTGAGAAAATGAACAGGCTTGCGCCCGGAAGGAATCACCAGGGTGTGATCGCGATGCTTGCTTCCGTTCTTTATGCCGACCTGGGAAATGTACTACAGCATGTCTTTGAATCGGGAGAAGTACCCCTTATTCTCCTGCTCGACAGGATAACGGATGTAAGAAATTTTGGCGCTGTATGCAGAACGGCAGAATGCTGCGGAGTGCATGGGGTTGTTATTCCATCACGTGGTGGAGCAATGGTTGGACCTGATTCTGTAAAAACAAGCGCGGGCGCTCTTAACAGGATAACCGTTTGTCGTGAGGATGATCTCGAAAAAACAATTCACTACCTGAAAAACTCCGGGCTGCAGATCATTGCATGTACAGAGAAAGGCAGCAGTAACATCAACACAGCTGATCTTCGTAAGCCAAGCGCTATTATTATCGGCAGTGAGGAAGATGGCATCTCACCTGAGCTCATCAAAATTGCAGACCAGGTCTTGCGCATCCCAATGCTGGGAGAGCTTGGGTCTTTGAATGTCAGCGTGGCTGCAGGGATGATACTTTACGAGACCGTAAGGCAACGCACATCATGAAAGATCAGGGAGGCCTGAACAGTAAGATCATTGCGCTGGGAATTCTTGTCCTGCTTAGCCGGCTCCCTTTTTTATTCGATGGATATGGTGCAGAGGAAGATTCATGGGGCCTGGCCTGGCATGCATGGTCGCATCAAACTACTGGCATTTATGAAGAATCGCGGCTTCCCGGACATCCGGTGCAGGAGTTCATACTTGGCTGGACATGGAGTGACAGTCCTTTTCTCTTCAATTTATTTTCCGCGATCATGGGTTCCCTGGCGGTTGTCTTTTTTACCGCATCAGCAAAAAGACTTGGTATCAAAAACGATCTCCTGGCAGGACTTGTTTTCGCAATGGTTCCCGTTGTCTATATCAATAGCACCTGCACCGTAGATTATATCTGGGCTCTTGGCTTCGCGATGGCTTCTTTTTATTTTTTCCTTGGAAAAAAATATATGCTGGCAGGCGTGTTTCTCGGGTTGGCAATGGGCTGCCGTATTACATCAGGCGCCCTGCTCGGGGTATTTATATTCTTCCATGCCGCGGGCTTTTTCTCTGTACAAGCATGGAAGGATCTGGCTAGAACGTTTCTTGTGACCTTCGTTGTTGCTACCTTGTTATTCATTCCCGTAATAAAAAACCATGGTCCCGCGTTCTTTATTTATTATGACCAGTTCCCCTACCCCTCCCCGGCAAAGCTTCTCTACAAAATGGTTCCGGGGGTTTGGGGTGTGATGGGGGTGCTCGCCTTAGCAGTGTTTGCTATGCCCGTTCTTCAAAACATCCGGAATGTTGATAAACGAATCCTGGCGGGCTTCATCGCAGCATTTATCCTGTTTACGGTTGCCTATTTCCGCTTGCCGCAAAAATCAGCGTATATGATCCCGCTGGTACCCTTTGTACTGCTACTTTACTTTCGGGTATTATCTTCAAAGCAGATCCGAATATTTTCTCTGATGATGCTCCTTGCTCCTTTCCTCTTAAGCGTCAATCTGACCGACTCGGTCCGCGGCGCAGATCATTCTTCCCTGGCGGTAAAATTCCGTATGTCGGGTCAAGAGATCTTTATTGATCCGGTCTCCGGACCGATATTTTCTGAAAAGTCGAAACGACAAAATAAAATGGCATATACCGATTCTGTCATTGGAAGGATCAAAGAAAATAAGGCAGGCTCCGTTTTGATCTGCGGATGGTGGTGGAACGAAATTCGTGTCAAGACCATCGATATGGATCTGCGAAATATAAAACTGGTCTTTTATATCAATGAAAAGGAAATGAAAGAATTTGAGGATTTGGGATTTTACATGTCATACCTTCGTGAGCAAGAAATTTACAATGACCTGTACTCAGGGATCAACTCAACAAAGACCTTCGCCTCGCCCTTTGAAACACATTAGCACAATATTACTATTATTGATACTGGCTGTTGCCGGGGTATTACGCTTTTGGAACTTTGACGGCTGGTCATTGAGCAATGATGAGCTCAGCGCCTGGACCAGGCTCCAGTATGATTCGGTTGGAGAAGTGATCGATAAAGGCGTTCACCCCGATTTTCATCCCGCGGGAATACAATTATTTCTTTATGGCTGGACGAATATGTTCGGTGATTCGCCGTTTGCATTGAGATTACCCTTTGTAATATTCGGAATTCTTGGTGTCTTCTTCACGTACCTGGTGGGAAAGAAATGGTTCGGGACAACGCCGGCGCTGTTTGCGGCTGCTACAATTGCTGTGCTTCAAATCCCATTGCTATACAGCCAGATCGCAAGACCTTATAGTTCCGGGTTTTTCTTTATCATGGGAATGGTCTATTTCTGGTCGGGTTTATTATCCGATAAGAACACAGCAAAATGGAAGAACATTACCGGCTTTTCCATTTTTGCGGCACTTTGCTTTTACGACCATTATTTCTGCGGCTTGGTTGCGGGAATCGTCGGGTTGAGCGGCCTGTTGTTTCTGAATAAGACAAACATCAAGTCCTATCTTATCGCCTGCGTCCTGATCATACTACTTTTCCTTCCCCATATCAGCATCAGTCTTGAGCAGGTGGCACGGGGTGGCCTGGGCTCCTGGCTTGGCGCTCCGGGCGAGGGTTTCCTCTGGAAATTTCTATTCTATAATTTGTACGACTCATGGATCTTCCTTGCCGTACTTTCGCTTTGCATTTTTCTGGGATTTTATTTTGGTCGACATGATCTGAAGATCAAAAAACTTCAAATTATCGCATTGCTGTGGTTTATAATTCCCTTTACTGTTGCCTGGTGCTATTCTGTTTATGTTAATCCCATCTTACAATATTCCATCCTGATCTTCTGCCTGCCATTTCTTATTCTGTTTCTTTTCTCTTTTTATAGCGCATGCAAGACCCGCTTGATCCCATTGCTCAGCGTGCTTTTGTTGGGAACCGGCATTCACAGCGCAGTTTTTGAGGATAATTTTTATGCGAAGCAGCAATTCGGGGTGTTTAAGGAGCTGGCGGAGAAGACGCAAGAGTGGGATAATAAGTATGGTAAGGACAATATTACCCGTGTTTATAATTTGATTGCGCATGAGTATATTGATTATTATTTCGATCGGACCGGTTATAAACCCTCTTACCAATTCATGAGGGGAGATGATCCTGGTTTCCTTAAAACACTCAAGAAGACAGTTGATTCCTGCCAATCAAAGTATTTCTTGTATGCATGGAGTAATAACGCGCATCCAAACCCAGCACTAGACGTGATCTTTCATAAATTTTGCGAAGTTGCATCCTATCAGAATAATTTCAATTCCCAGATAATCATTTTCAAGAAGCGAGAGTGGATCAATACCAAGCAAATATTGCCATTATGGGTAAGCTATAACTGGTGGCCTGGCACATATCCCGTTTATGACACTGACACTGACACAGAACCAGGGATAGCATTTGATTATCAAACAGAGTATTACCCAGTTTATGATACGCTCTTACAACTATTTTTCCCGGGGGGTCGTAAATGTGTTTCCTTTGCCGCAAGATTCATTCAAGACTCTGTCACAGCCGATATCCTTCTTGTGACAGAATTCAGGAGAGGTGACTCCTTACTTTCCTGGAATGGGGCTGCTTTGAATCAATTTCGTTACAAAAATACAGGTCATGTTTTTGAATATATATTTCTTTCCGTCAGAAAACCGGAGGGGAGTCTTCCTACAGACAAAATAAAGGTTTACTTTTGGAACAAAGATCTGGAAAAACATAATTTAATGGATCTTAGGGTATATTCTTATCCTGAAATGGAAAAACTACTATATGAATAGAAAACTGTTTTACTTTTTCCTTACTGCCCACTGCCTACTTTTTGTTTCCTGTTCCAAAACTCCCATGGAACGACTTGAAGTCATATTAGGCACATGGGAGGGTCTGCAGGACGATAGCTACTTCATTGAGGACTGGAAAAAAGTTTCGGACGGGCACTATAAAGCCTCCGGTACCGGGATGATAGGCAGCGATACCGTTTTCAAGGAGGTCCTGTCCATTGAACTCATTGAGGATGTTCCCTATTATATTGCCAACCCTGAGAATACCGGGGCGGTTCATTTCAAACTGGTAAGCGAGAAAGACAATGTTTTTACTTTTGAAAAAAAGGATCATGATTTTCCCCAGGAGATCATTTATGCCTTTAAAGGGCAGGATTCCCTGCTTGTGCAATTGTTAGGGATTCGCGATAACCAAAAGGCCGTACAACAGATGTATTTCACCAGGAAAAAGTGATCATCCTGCCCCGGTCCTGGCCAAAGCAGCGTCATATTCGGGTTCGCTTATCTCATCGCAGTTCTCTTTGAAAGAGTAAAGCAGGTCCTGAACAAGGTTCCTGTCGGGCAGGATCTTTGCTTCAAACACATGGAGATAGTATTTATCCCCGATCACCCGTATTTCGTCAAATCGTTCAAGCGAGTATATCTTAAAATAAGAAGCGTTGTTCTTATACTTGCGATAGGAAGGGAATACAACAGACACAGGTTGAAACTTTTCAACATCAAAACTAAGCATTCGGGATAGATGTATCTTTAAATTCTTGGAAAGATTTCTTCAACAGGCTGCAAGAGAGTTATTGGATGCGCATTCAGGCAACCTCCATGAAGTATGTGTGGTCCTTCCCACCCGAAGGGCAGGCTTATACTTAAAGAAAGCAATAGGTAAATCAGCCGGTAAACCTGTTATTGCTCCTGTAATTTACTCCATTGAAGACCTGATAAATGAGATCAGCCCCTTACGGATCATAGACAGTACTGAGGCACTGATGTTATTATACAGTATCAGCAAACCGAAGGAAGACGGAAAAAAAGAGTTATTCGAAGAATTCTCCAGGTGGGCAGCAGTTTTCCTATCTGATATTCAGGAGATCGACAAGTATCTTGTTGATCCGGCCCAATTATTCGGTAACCTGGAAGGAATAAAAGAGTTAGAATCATGGAGTCTGAACAAAGAGGACCTTACCCCTTTCCAGGAAAACTACCTTGAGTTTTGGCAGTCGCTTCATCAGCTTTATATTGAGTTCAACGCCCTGCTGGACCAGGAAGGCCTTGCCTACGAAGGCAAGGCGATGCGCATGGTTGCTGTTGAACCTGAGAAACACTTTGACGCTCTTCCATATATAAAATATTATGCTGTAGGTTTCAATGCCATTAGCAAAGCGGAGGAGAAGATCTTTAAAACTTTGCATAGGTCCGGAAAATTACAGATGCTATGGGATGCAGATATCTATTATTATTCGGATCCGAACCATGAAGCCGGCAAATTCCAAAGAAAACTAATTCCCGGGTTTCTGTTGGAAAAGACATCGCCGAAATGGGTAGGCGATCACCTTTCTTCATCGGAGAAACAGATCCATATTACAGGTTCTCCTTCCAATACCCTTCAAGTCAAGGCCGCTTCAGAATGGCTGGAAAAAACGCTTCAGGGTGCAGAGGACCACACACATACTGTATTGGTGCTGGCAGACGAATCCCTCCTGCTGCCCGTTTTGAATTCGATCCCCTCCTCCGTTCGTGCGGTGAATGTATCCATGGGATATGCGTTGAAGTTTGGCTCCTTTGCGGGGCTGATCGAAGCTCTGTTGAATCTTCATGAAAATGCAGGACGTTTTGCAAGAAGGAATACAAAAGGTGAAATACTTTACTATCACAAGGACCTTGAATCTTTATTGTTGCAACCCATGTTCCGTGAACTGAGCGGTGACCCCGAATCTTTGAGAATCATCCCGGAGGAGATGAGGGCGAAGAACCGGATCTTCGTAAGCATTGAACGCATGTGTGAATCGATCGATGAGAACGACACCATTCTGATGCGGAGTATCACAACCGGTATGTCGGCAGACAATGCTTTAACCCGGCTTGAATCACTTGCGACCGATGCATTACAGCAATTCACTGAAGATACAGAAGGGAATTATTTCATAGAGAAAGAATTTCTTATACGATTTTGTGAATTGTTCCGCACCATGAGTAGTTATCATGAGAAGTATAAGATCTTCAGTTCCTTCAGAACCATTCGTGAGTTTCTGAAACAGAGCCTGAGCGGTCTCTTTGTTCCTTTCCTTGGTGAGCCTCTCAACGGTATACAGGTCATGGGAATGCTTGAGACCAGGTGTCTCGATTTCGATAATGTTGCCATACTCTCCGTGAATGAAAACGTTCTACCTTCAGGAAAGAGCGCGTCTACTTTCATACCTTATGATCTGAGGAAGCACTTTGGACTTCCTACATACCAGGACAAGGATGCCATCTTCTCCTATCATTTTTATCGCTTGCTTCAACGCGCAGGAAATGTGCATTGCTATTACACCACAGTAAAGGATGTATTTGGATCCGGTGAAAAAAGCCGTTTCCTCGCGCAACTGATACACGAATTACCCGCCAGGAATATGCGGGCTAAGGTAGCGGAACATCTTCTTGCTCCTTCAGGCAGCATCCCCGTCCCAGCCCCTATAATCATCCGCAAAGAGGGCGAGATCATGAGAAACCTGCTTGCATATCTTGAAAGAGGTGTCTCTCCGAGCAGTCTCAACACATTTCTTTCCTGTCCTCTGCGCTTTTGTTTCAGATCTGTGATAGGAATGAAAGAAGAGGAAGAAGTGGAAGAATCAATGGATGCGAGGATGCTTGGAAATGCGATACACAGGGCTCTTGAAAGAGCATACCGTCCTTTTGAGGGAGGGAAACAAGTCCATGAAAAGGATGTGCAGGAAATGAGGAGACAAGCTTCCCGGACACTGCATGAAGCATTTGAGGAGATCATTCCCAAAGAAGAGATCAGCCATGGAAGGAACTTCCTCGCATTCAAAGCAGGTGAAAAATATCTTGATGACCTGTTCTCTTTGGAAGAGCCGGAGCTTAGGTCTCTTGCGCAGGCAGGGAAATCGCTGCATATACTTCACGTTGAAAAGGAGCTGAGTTTTGTTTTAAACCTGAATGGGATCGCAGTGAAAGTAAGGGGATTTTGCGACCGTATCGATTCGATTGGGGGTAAGATCAGAATAATTGATTATAAGACCGGGCTCGTCGAGAACCGGGAATTAAAAGCTGAATCTATCGCTGAAGTTTTTAGCAATAAGAAGGATAAAGCGTTGCAATTACTGCTCTATGCATTACTTTTCGATAAAGAGTTCGGTCCGCTAACGAAGGAACTTTCTTCAGGTATCATTTCATTTCGTAAACTAAGTGAAGGATTCCTTCCCCTTGCCATGTCCGATTCAACTGTTATTGACGCAGATCAACTTGCTTCGTTTCAGTCAAGCCTGGAGGGTTCCCTTGCCAAATTACTTGATCCCTCCATACTATTCAGTCAGACCGAAGACACAAAAGTTTGCGAGCGTTGTGAATTTCGTTCAGTTTGTTCCCGGTAAACTGTTCACGAATCCCTGTATCTTTAGGATGAAAATGACATTATGGGTTCAATATCCCGCATGTGAACGAATATCATAAGACAAGCCAGGAAATAAACAAGGAATACGAGGACGTACGCGCTTCCCAGTCTGATCATCGTATGTTCAGTGTATTATATGAGCGGTATTACGAACAGATATTCGTTTTTATCTGGAGGCGTACGGGCGACGAAGATCTTACGGCAGACATTTGCCAGCAAGCATTCCTGAAGGCCATGATGAATATCGGGAAGTTCACGTTTCGCGGCCTGCCATTCTCTGCCTGGCTTTACCGGATCGCGTTGAACGAAATGAACATGCATTTCAGAAAAACAAAACGTGAGCGTGAGATCAGTATTGAAGAGACGGACGCTTCCCGGCTTGCAACGGAGATGGGAGAAGATGACAACGAGGAACGCCTGGCCTTACTGCTTAATAACATCACAAAATTATTACCTGAGGAATCCCAGCTACTTGAGCTTAGATTCTTTGAGAAACGTTCCTTTGGAGAGATCGGAGTTATTTTAGCCATCACCGAGAACAATGCAAAAGTGAGGACATACAGAGTTATCGACAAACTTAAAAACCTGATGAAGGTCTGAATTCAAATGGCACAGAAAGTTAAAATAGGCAAAGGAAAACCGGATCCGGAAAAAATGCGGAAGCATAAGGATTTCGGGCGACTGCTCACGGATTATGAAAAGGCTATGACCCCTTTGTATAAGAAACCCTTATATAAGGACAAGCGGGCGTTTTTGGCTTTATTATTGATAATTCTTGCAGCGGTACTGGTTTTTGAGCTTACGGATGAGGGTCCGGGTCCGGAGAAAATCCAACCAAAGGGTCCTGATACTGCAAAGGTTCATGTAACTTTGCCGGCAGACAGCGTTATAACTAATAACAGATGAAAACGATATTATTTACAGCGGTCATTGCGCTTGCATTCGGGATGAATGCGCAGCAGGAGTTGAAACCCACTATGACAGAAGCCCTCCTGACGGTTTTCGTTACAGATATGAAAGATACTCCCCGTGAAGGAGAAAGTATTTCTTTCGTGAATAAAGCCAGCGGAAAAAGTTATTCCGGCGTAACGAAAGGAGATGGTAAGTTCCTGTTGCTTGTGCCTAAAGGCGCTACGTATAAGGTTCAATACAAGGCATTCAGCGACGAGTTACAATATACAGATTTTCCCATGCCACTTGCCAAAGACACCCTGCTTAGTTTTGAATTTCAACTGAAATATGACCTTCCAAAAACCTTTACCCTTGATAATGTGTATTTCGACACAGGTAAATCCACCTTAAGACCTGAATCTTTCAAAGAACTGAATGAATTGGTTGAATTCATGAAATTAAAGAAGTCGCTGGTGATCGAGATAGCCGGACACACTGATAATGTTGGCAAACCGGATGCAAATGTTAAATTATCAAACGACCGGGCGAACGCCGTACGCTCTTACCTTGTGAAGAACGGTATTGATGGGGTACGACTTACAGCCAAGGGATATGGTGATGCCTCTCCTATTGCTTCGAATGATACAGATGCAGGGAAGCAGAAGAACAGGAGGACGGAGGTTCGGGTACTCAAAGAATAGAGAATAACGAATAACGAATAACGAATAACGAACTGGTTAATTTACTCGGTGAATTTGTAGCCGACGCCACGGATAGAGTGAAAATGTTTGGGTTCGCGGGGATTTTTTTCAAAATATTTACGAAAGCTCACAATGTAATTATCGATCGTACGCGTTGTGGGATAAACGTCCACGCCCCATACAGTTCGCAGGATGTCTTCTCTTGAAACCACCTCGCCTTTCCGTTCAATGAGAAGCCTAAGCAAAAGGATCTCACGTTTTGATATCTGTGCTTTTTTCCCTTTGACACCCTTTATCTCGTATGAGACATAATTTACATTATTGTTTCCGAATGAATATTCTTCACTGACACTTGTTTTCGCTTTCTTTTCAGGATTTCTCCTGACCAGGTTATTGACCCGAAGCAAAAACTCTTCCAGGTCGAATGGCTTTGTCAGGTAATCATCCGCACCGATCTTCAATCCTTTCACCTTATCCGCGCTGCTTCCTTTTGCAGTAAGAAAAAGAACCGGAATACCTGAATTTTCAAGACGGATCGTCTGGCAGATCGTAAAGCCATCCACTTCCGGCAACATAACATCCAAAACAAGCAGATCAAAATGAGCAGAACGAAAAGTATCGAGCACATTTCCTCCATTATCGCATGAAACCACGTGATACCCCTCCATTTCCAGGTTCATTCTTAATGTCTTGAGAATATGTTCCTCGTCCTCAACGAGGAGAATCCTGCCTTTCATAGATCCGTTTGATCACAAAAATAGATATTAATGAGCCTGAAATATTTCTTTGAAGTTACGATGCGGAACTATCTGTAACTATCTGATAATAAGCATAATTACATCCATTTAATTCCCTTTAGCGAACTCCTGAACTTCAGAGAATTCCGTTTTATTGAATTGCCGGTGGAGACCATGCAGGATACTTTTGACTAAACAAAAACAAAAAAAATTGAAAACAATCATCATCACATCTGCGCTTTACCTTCTATGCGCCCATGTAAATTCTCAATCATTATCACCGTACGTACTTGCCACATCGGGTGACGTCGCAATGGTTACGGTCGGCTCAGTTTCCTGGACAATTGGCGAGCCGATCTCTGAAAACTACTTTATTACCGGGAACGCGGTGACGACGGGATTTCATCAGCCCGATGTCGGAATTACTTATGTGGTTACCCAAACCACGCAAGCAGGAATATTGCCATATCCAAACCCTGCATCGGAACGGATCAATGCAAACCTGGGTGATCTGCCTCCGGGAGAATATCTTTTTACGCTGATCAATATGAACGGAGAAGAAATTGCTGCGCAGAAATTCAATAATACACATGACGATCCGATCTTCTCCTTCTCGCTTCAAGACTTTAGCAACGGTTTATATATTCTCAGGGTCGTTTCGCATGATAATAAGATCAATACACTAACCAAGTTCAACTTAAACAAATAAAAAAATGAAAAAGTTCATTGTAAACATCTGCTTCTTACTTGCTGTCATTCAATTGACAGCACAAACGCCGCAAGGGATCAAATACCAGGCTATAGCGCGTGATAATGCAAATATGGTGATACCGAATGCTCCGTTGAGCGTACGCATAAGTATGCACGACGGAAGCGCAAGCGGCCCGGTGGTTTACCAGGAAACGCACGCTGTTACCACAAATGCCCTTGGTTTGTTCAACATTTCCATTGGCCAGGGAACGGTTGTATCAGGAACCTTTACAGGAATTGCCTGGTCAACAGGAAATAAGTTCATTGAACAGGAAATAGATTTCGGAAGCGGGTATCAAAGCCTTGGCACTTCAGAAATGTTAAGCGTTCCTTATGCGCTTTATGCTGAGAATTCCGGCACACCCGGTCCGCAAGGTCCACAGGGTCCGCAAGGTCCACAGGGATTAACAGGAAACACAGGAGCAACCGGAGCACAAGGTCCAACCGGACTCACCGGTAATACCGGAGCAACGGGAGCGACAGGTGCACAAGGTCCGATTGGATTAACCGGCGCAACAGGGCTTACCGGAAATACAGGAGCAACGGGAGCGACAGGAGCGCAAGGTCCGATTGGATTAACCGGCGCGACAGGTCCTACAGGAAATACAGGAGCGACGGGCGCACAAGGTCCGATTGGATTAACCGGCGCAACAGGTCTTACCGGAAATACAGGAGCAACGGGAGCAACAGGTGCACAAGGTCCGATTGGATTAACCGGCGCAACAGGTCTTACAGGAAATACAGGAGCGACAGGTGCACAAGGTCCGATTGGATTAACCGGTGCGACAGGTCTTACCGGAAATACAGGAGCAACGGGAGCGACAGGAGCACAAGGTCCGATTGGTCTCACTGGTAATACAGGAGCAACAGGTGCGACTGGTCCTACAGGTCCTACAGGAATTCTACAAAACGGTACGGCAGCAGGCAATACTCCTTATTGGGACGGAGCTTCATGGGTTACAAACAGTTCCAATATTCACAATAACGGAGGAAACGTGGGTATTGGGACCACGTCGCCTGCTGCTAAACTTGATGTAAGCGGAACGACAAAACTTGGAGTAAACGGTACTCCTATAACGAAGATCATTAAGATCACTGTTCCAACCGATGTTCCGAATCTGGCGGGAGGTGGAAATACGCTGGTTCAAAATTTTGCAGTACCAAATGCAATACAAACTTCGAGTGTTATCGTTTCGCCGCAATCAAATATGAATGGCCTGGTAATATGCTACGCGCACGTTTCAGCCCCGGGCAACGTACAGGTGATGTTCTTCAATGGAACTATTGCAGCGATCAATCTTCCCTTAATGAACTTTTATATTACTGTGATCGAGTAGATCAACTGAGAAACGGATCCGCATTAAGGCCGGGATTATTACCTTCGGGTAAAGATCCCGGCTTCTTTTTTGGCCGTTCCGGATCCAACCAGAATGGAAAGGCTCGCAATTATTGGTACAGGGATCGCCGGTATGGCATGCGCGCATTACCTTCATAAGAGATATGATATCACGCTCTTTGATAAGAACGATCACTGCGGAGGACATACCAATACCGTTGTTGCCGAAGAAGAAGGGGCAGAAATTCCGATCGACACAGGTTTCATGGTATATAACCAGGTAACCTACCTGCTTCTTACTGCTCTTTTTTCCGAACTGGATGTCCCGACAATGAAAACATCTATGTCGTTCTCTGTTCAACACATCCCAAGCGGACTTGAGTATAGCGGATCAGGATTGAATGGATTATTTGCTCAGCGAAAGAATATTTTCAGCGGTCGTCATATCCGCATGCTGAAGCAAATTGCGCGATTCAATAAGGAAAGTATAGAAACGCTGAGCGACCTGCAATACGCTACCTGTACGGTAAAAGAATATGTAGAGAAGAAAAAATTCGGGGAGGATATGCTATGGAAGTATCTCATCCCGATGAGTTCTGCGGTCTGGTCGACCCCAATGGATAAAATGCTGGATTTCCCAATAAACACACTTGTCCGGTTCTTCCACAATCATGGTTTTCTTGGTCTTAACACGCAGCATCAGTGGTATACAGTGAAAGGAGGAAGCAGAGAGTACCGCGACAGGATCATTACGCCATTCAAAGAAAAGATTCGATTAAGCACACCCGTTGTTTCTGTCAAAAGGGAAGGATACCGTGTACTCATTATCACAGGTGACGGGAAAAAGGAAGTTTTCGACAAAGCGATCATTGCCGCGCACGGCGACGAAGCCTTAGCTATGACGATCGACCCAACAGCAAGAGAACGCGAAGTTTTGTCTTGTTTCAAATACCAGGAAAACGTCGCAACATTGCATACTGATGGTTCTGTCATGCCAAAAACAAAACGAGCCTGGTCGAGCTGGAACTACAGGATAGAAGAAATAGAAGGCAAACTACATCCCTCAACGATCTACTGGATGAATTCCCTTCAGAATGTTTCCAAAAAGCTTGATTATTTCGTCAGCATCAATGATCCGGAAAAAATCGATAAGAAAAAGATCATCAAAACTATCCGTTACACCCATCCCCTATTCGACCTTGAGGCGGTGACGGCTCAAAAATACCTTCATGAGCTCAATCGGACCGGACCGGTATATTTTTGCGGGAGTTATTTTAAGTATGGCTTTCACGAGGATGCGCTGATGAGCGCGGTGGACCTCTGCAGATCATTATAGCGACGAAACACGAAAAGCTTACGAACGTACGAATTACGAACATGTTATTTGGGTGGGGCGGGCCATCCTTGAATATTCACGATCCTGCGAGTCATAACTCCCTGGGAAGTGAAATTCATCAGGATGGCCAGCTGAAAATGGGCAGAAGCCAGGTATTTGCTAACCTGTTGAATATTTGCAAGTGAAAACTGAGCCCCTTTTTTGATCTCAATGATCACCTTTTCTTCAACAAGAAAATCTGCGTAGCCCCTTCCAATTATTCGATTGCCGAAAAAAACGGGCATTGAAAACTGTTCAACAAATGAAATTTTTGAAGAGCGTAACGCCTCAGCCATTCCTTTTTGATACACCTTTTCTAAATGTCCATATCCCAATTCTCTCCACACTTTGTAAGCGCATCCGACAATTTGATACGATAATTCAGGAAATAAAATATCCTTTCTCAGTTTAGGAATCATTTTTATTACAAATCTTATCAAAATAAATCATCCGTAAAAGCTCTAATTTAGAGCCGATCATTACTTGTAATTAACAATTTATTTTCTATTAAGCGATATCCTTTCGGATTTCGTACTTTCGTATTGGTTCGTAATTCGTCGAAAACAATCTTGAATAGCTGCCTGTATAGAGCCAAAGTAATGCACCACCGGCTGGAGCCGAAACAACATCGGTTTCATTATAATGTCTTTATGTTCTATGTTGACCTGGATGAGCTTGAGGAGATCAGCAAAAAAATATTACTTGTTAGTATCAACCGGTTCAACATTTTTTCTTTTCGGAATAAGGATCACCTGCAATTGCCAAAAGACGCTCCGGACAAGCAGAAAAACACTAAAGAACATGTGCTTCAATGGCTGAAGGAGCAACAAGTTGTGCTGAATGAACCCAAACTGATGTTACTCACTAACTTTTGTACGTTCGGGTACCAGTTTAACCCGGTTTCCTTCTACTTTGTTTACGAAAAGGGACAACTTCATTGCGTTGTGGCCGAAATTTCCAATACATACAGGGAGATGAAGCCTTACCTTCTTGGAAAGGAATGCTTCCGTGATGGTGAATTCAAAATGCGAACAACCAAGTATTTCTATGTCTCGCCATTCATCGACCATGACGCCGATTTTGATTTTGCTGTAAAAGAGCCGGGAGAAAAACTCAACATTCGGATAGATGATCACAAAGATGGGAGTAGGATCTTTTTAAGTACCCTTACTGGAGATAAAAAGAGATTGACGAATGCAAGGCTCTGGTGGTACGCCATGCGCTTTCCACTCATTACGCTCCAGGTAATAGGCCTCATCCACTGGAATGCATTCCGATTATGGCTAAAGAAGATCCGATACTTCAAAAAGGAAGATCACAAGGACCTTCAGAGGGGAGTTTACAAGGCGGGGAAATAAATTCGTAATTTAGTAAGCTATGTCCTTCTCTGCTGTCATAACGAACAAACCCGGTTTCTATCAGAAACAGGTGTTGAAGATGTTAACGCGTATGAAACGCGGAATGTTGTCTCTCACTATGCCTGACGGTCAAACACATTCTTTCGGAGATACAGAAGAGCTTAGCGCAGAACTAACAATAAAAGATCCTGCTTTTTTCAAAAGATGCGTTCTCTATGGCGATATCGGTTTCGGAGAAGCTTATGTTGAAGGGAACTGCGATAGTGCGGATATAACAAAAGTTGTAAAGTGGTTCATCCTTAATTTGGAAAGCACGCCAGGTATCTCAGGTTCTGCGGTGAGAAGTGCCGGCATGAATTTATTGAAACTATGGAACAAGATCAGTCACTGGGGTCGCGTGAACAGCCTCGATGGCTCAAAACAGAACATTGCAGAGCATTATGATCTCAGTAACGATTTCTTCGCGTTATTTCTGGATCCATCCATGACATACTCATGCGCCTATTTCAAAGATGAGAGTTTAACGCTCCAACAGGCCCAGGAAGCAAAATTGGAGCGACTGAGCCGGGAGTTAAGGCTGAAGCCGGGCATGCGTGTGCTGGAGATTGGCAGCGGTTGGGGAAGTAATGCCATTTATATGTCGAAGAAATACGGTGTCAGTGTAAAGAGCATCACCATTTCTGAAGCGCAGAAGGAATTAGCAATGGCTCGTGTGAAGGAAGCGGGCATGGAGAACCTGGTGGAGATCTCTCTTTGCGATTACCGGGAAGTGGAAGGTGAGTTTGACCGGATCGTTTCTATCGAGATGCTTGAAGCGGTAGGCGATGAGTACCTGGATGTATATTTCAAAAAATGCCATGAGCTGTTAAAAAAGGACGGCATTCTTGCCTTCCAGGTGATCACTTGTCCTGATTCCCGCTACGAGGATTTAAAAAATGGCGTGGACTGGATACAGAAACATATTTTTCCCGGCACTTTGCTTCCTTCCGTAGGAAGACTTAACCAGGCAATTAATGCAACCGGAGATCTGACGCTTATCGATCTGAAAGACCTCGGTCAACATTATGCAATAACGCTGAATACCTGGAAGAAGAATTTCAATGATAAAATTGAGCGGGTACGGGCTCTTGGATTTAATGAACGATTCATTCGCAAATGGAACTATTATTTTTCTTATTGCGAAGCTGCTTTTGCGATGAGGAATATCAATGTGATGCAGATGGTTTATTGCAGGCCGAATAATAACAGCAACTGAATATACATTACAAGAAATAGAAATAATTGCTCTTTGTGAGTCTTTGTGCTTTTGCGTCTTTGTGTGAATCGAGCCCTGTATGGGTTTGATCAAAGGACGCTATTCACACAGAGGCACTGAGTCTCGGAGTTACACAAAGAAGGAACCAATTTATAGTGATTTCAATTGAAAGTCGCCTATACCATAACTCTTTTGCTCCTCGCAATTTCCGTTAAGGGATCCGACTCATGCCTTTGGCGATTTTTGCAAAAACATCCGATCCTTTTTGAGTGGGGTTATAACATTGAAACTTATTCGAAAAGTGATATACGCATCTTCGATGGAAAAGATAACGACTTCATTCTTTATGATGTAGAAGCCAGGGATCAGCCTGATATGCATTTTGTTTTGAAATCACCGTTCCAGATCACCGTGCCCCAGTATTCAGTACGCTTGGGCCTGATGTTAAATATCAAAAAGAAACGTGGACTTGTTCTTTCCTTTGATCATGCGAAGTATGTGGTAAAAAACTACCAGGCAGTAAAAGTGAAAGGAAAGCTAAAGGGAGAATCCGTCGATTCCACGATGATCCTTGATCCGAATAGTTTTTTTCATTTTGAACATACCAACAGCGCCAATTTTCTTCAGCTCGGGTATTTCAGAGAATATGGGGTCCTTGGAAAACCTGAAAGACCCCGCATGATAATAACAACTCAGCTATTAGCCGGGGTTGTCATCCCAAAAACGTATGTCAAACTTTGGGGAACTGAACTGGATAATAAATTTCACCTGGCAGGATTCATTCTGTCTGCTGAGCTTGGCGCTAAATTACATTTCAGCCGATCATTTTACCTTGCGGCGCAATTCCGGGCCGGATATGCGAATTACATGGATGTGCTGGCTGCTTGCGATGCGAAGGCTAGTCACTCTTTTTTCTACTCAGAGGGTATTATTTGCCTCGGTTACTTATTGTCTATCTGATCGAAGTGCGCTATGCGCACAGAGAGACAGAGTTACAGAGCTTCACAGAGAAAAATATCAATTAAGATCAGATATCGAGTTCTATCTGCCCGCCCCTGCCTTTTTTGGTTTTGGGGTTCTTGCGCTTATGTTCCCGCATTGGTGATTCGCTGCTGTCTTCAAAGTCATCCTCGCCCTTGTCGAAATTGATCTCGGCTTCTTTCTGAGGTAAAAGATCGATCCCCTTTATCTTATCAAAACTCAGCTTGTTCCCTTTTGCTTTTACGCCCATCAGTTCAACAAATGGCGCCAGCTCGATCTTCTTTTTCTTATCTGAGCCTCTGAAACTGATGCTGATCACCGGCTCTTTCTGCGTAGTAGCGATCTCCAGGGCATTGTCCTGGCCTTCCGGAATGAATAATATCTTATCTCTTGATGGTTCAATAATGAATCGCTTGGCAAAATATCCTTTCTTCTCCGCATCATAATAAACGGCGCTGACAGGTAATTTAGGATTGAATTTTCCTATAAGAACAAGGTCTTCATCGAAGTGAATGCTGGTTTCAAAACCGGTTACCTTATATTCCCCCTTCTGATTGATCGAAAGTATCTTGTCGTCCGGTTTGAATTCCCCTAATAAAGTCCCTTTCCCTTCCTGGTTCAGCCTGTGCACCGTGTCATCGAACCATATTTTCTCTTTGGCGATCTTGCCCTCTCCCTTTTCTTTCAGGACAACTTTTCTCACAGTGTACTTCGTTACCTGGTTTCCAATGGTATCCCTGCCTTTCACTGCCATGGTCTCAAAATCTACTTCCAGCGCCGTTTTTCTCAATGAAGGCGCCGCACGAAGGAGAATAGTAACGATCTCCGGTTCGCCATTCGGACAAGCAGAAAAATAAAGTGTTTCTGAGCCTTCTGTCCCGCGCGTCAGTGAATACATTTTATCGCGGGTAACGCCTCCCACTGTAAAACGCTTCATGTATGAAACACCCTTCGGGCCGTCACGGTAGATCATGTGATACACCGTGCGGTCGTCACCCCGGTCAAATACCGCAACATGCTTAATGTCCTTCCCCATGAAGACCTTCTCTGCCATCTTTACTACGCGCATGGTTCCGTCCCCGGCAAAAGCAATGATCTCATCCAACTCCGAGCAATCGCATACAAACTCATCCTTTCGTAAGCTCCATCCGATAAAGCCTTCCTCACGATTCACATAAAGTTTCGTGTTGTTGATAATGACCTGCTTGGTATCGATCACCTCAAAATTTTTGATCTCCGTTTTACGCTCGCGGCTTGTTCCGTATTTTCGTTTGAGCTCCTTGTAAAAGTCAACGGAATAATCGATGAGGTTCTTCAAATTGTGCTTCGTTTCCTCGATCCCCTTCTCCAGACCTTTCATGTATTCATCCGCCTTCTTGCTGTCGAATTTGGAGATACGTTTGATCTTTATTTCCGTGAGCCTGACAATATCATCCTTCGTCACCTCGCGTAAAAACTTCTTCTTATGTGGTTTCAGTCCTTTATCGATCGCATCAATGACCTCTTCCCATGTCTCGCAGTCCTCAATGTCGCGGTAGATCTTTTTCTCAATGAAAACTTTTTCAAGTGAACTGAAATGCCAGTCCTCCTGCAATTCCTTCAGCTTGATCTCCAGCTCCCGCTTCAAAAGATCCATGGTCCTGTGCGCAGAGCGTCGCAAGATCTCATTCACGCTGAGAAACACCGGCTTGTCATCCTCAATAACCACAGCATTAGGTGAGATGCTGACTTCGCATCCTGTGAATGCATACAATGCATCGATCGTTTTATCCGGATCCACGCCGGCGGCAAGGTGTATGACGATCTCTACACTCTCAGCAGTATTATCCTCAACCTTTCGGATCTTGATCTTCCCTTTGTCGTTAGCAGTGAGAATGCTTTCGATCAGGTTTCCTGTTGTTGTCCCGAATGGGATCTCTGAAATGATAAGTGTCTTTTTATCCTCCTGCCGGATACGCGCCCGCACTCTCACGCGACCGCCCCGAAGTCCTTCGTTGTACGCTGAAAAATCCGCTTGCCCCCCAGTTGGGAAGTCCGGAAGGATATTCGGTTTTCTTCCTTTTAACGCCGCGACCGAAGCATCGATCATCTCACAAAAATTATGAGGCAATATCTTACATGAAAGTCCGACGGCTATTCCTTCAACGCCCTGGGCGAGCAGCAAGGGAAACTTCATAGGAAGCGTTTCCGGCTCCTTGTTTCTGCCATCATAACTCAAAAGCCAGGAAGTGGTCTTAGGATTGAACACAACATCCTGGGCAAATTTGGAAAGCCTTACTTCAATATATCGTGCCGCCGCTGCACTGTCGCCCGTGAGAATATTTCCCCAGTTTCCCTGGCAATCAAATACAAGGTCTTTTTGTCCGAGCTGAACAAGCGCATCACCGATGGAAGCATCACCGTGAGGATGATACTTCATCGTATTACCGATCACATTGGCGACTTTATTGTACCTACCGTCCTCGAGTTCGTTAAGGGAATGAAGGATCCGTCGCTGAACAGGTTTTAGTCCGTCGTGGATGTGCGGAACGGCTCGTTCAAGGATCACATAAGAAGCGTAATCAAGGAACCAATTCTCATACAGACCGGAAAGATGAACTACGCCCTCAGAGGAGGAACTTTTCGGCCGAGGCACATTCGGACCATCCTCGGAATCATCGTCCTTTTTTTTCCTCTTCTTCTTAGCCGGTTTTTTAGCTGCCATAATTATTCGTTACGCTATGATGCTTGCGCAAGATCCTTTTCGACCTTCAGGTTCTCAATGATAAAGTTCTGTCTTTCCTGTGTGTTCTTTCCCATGTAATAAGCGAGCACCTGTGAAACATTTGTGTCCTTCGAAATGATCACCGGCTCAAGGCGCATGTCTTTCCCAATGAAATTCTTGAATTCATCCGGGGAGATCTCACCCAGTCCTTTGAAGCGCGTGATCTCCGGCTTCGGCCCAAGTTTATTCACGGCTGCCCGTTTCTCTTCTTCACTGTAACAATAAATGGTCTCCTTCTTGTTCCTGACTCTGAACAAGGGTGTCTGTAAAATGTAAATATGTCCGTTCCTGACAAGATCAGGGAAAAATTGCAGGAAGAATGTCAGCAAGAGCAGTCGAATATGCATGCCATCCACGTCAGCATCCGTAGCAAGCACAACGTTATTGTACCTGAGATTTTCAAGGTTTTCTTCAATATCCAGCGCAGCCTGGATCAGGTTGAACTCCTCGTTCTCATAGACTACTTTCTTCGTCAACCCGAATGCGTTCAAGGGTTTTCCTTTCAAGCTGAAGACTGCCTGGGTCTCCACATCACGCACTTTCGTGATGGATCCGCTGGCAGAGTCACCCTCGCAGAGGAAAAGTGTTGATTCTTTAGCCCTTTCATGGTTGGAATCAAAATGAACGCGACAATCACGCAATTTCTTGTTATGTAGATTCGATTTCTTCGCGCGTTCCCTGGCAAGTTTCTGAATGCCTGAAAGTTCTTTTCGCTCATGTTCACTCTGCTGTATCTTTACAAGTAAGGCTTCAGCAACCTGGGGATGCTGGTGCAAATAATTATCCAGCGACTGCTTGATGAAATCTCCCACAAACGAACGCATGGAAGGCCCTTTCGGACCGACGTCCGGGGACCCGAGTTTTGTTTTGGTTTGGGATTCGAAGATCGGTTCCTGCACTTTTACGCTTACAGCAGCTACGATGCAAGCGCGGATATCCGCAGCATCAAAATCTTTTTTGAAGAATTCCTTTATTGTCTTGGCAACGGCTTCACGAAATGCCGCAAGATGCGTTCCTCCCTGGGTGGTGTTCTGCCCGTTAACGAAAGAATGATATTCCTCTCCGTATTGATGACCGTGATGTGTGATAGCCACTTCAATATCCTCGCCTTTGAGATGAATGATGGGATAAACAAGTTGTTCAAGGTTGACCTCTCTCTCTAACAGATCCCTCAGGCCATTTTCGGAAATATATTTTTTTCCGTTGAAATTCATCGTCAAGCCGGTATTCAAGAACGCATAGTTCCACATCATCCTGTCGATGTACTCTGAAAGATGCTTGTACTTCCCGAACATTTTATCATCAGGCGTATAGTTGATGATGGTACCCGCTTTTTCACTGCTGGATTTAGGTCGTTCTTCTTTCTTCAGCTTCCCCCTTTCAAACTCTGCTATGACAGTTTTCCCGTCGCGGATGGATTGGATCTTGAAATAACTTGAAAGCGCATTCACTGCCTTTGTTCCCACTCCGTTCAGACCCACTGATTTTTTGAAGGCCTCCGAATCGTATTTAGCGCCGGTATTTATTTTAGAAACGCAATCCACCACTTTTCCCAGGGGCACTCCCCTTCCGTAATCCCGAATCATCACTGAACCCTCCTTCACTTCTACCTCTATGTTCTTCCCAAAACCCATTACGTATTCATCAATACTGTTGTCCACCACTTCCTTAATCAGCACGTACACGCCATCATCCTGCGAGGAGCCATCACCCAGCTTACCAATATACATCCCGGGTCTGGTACGGATATGCTCCTTCCAGTCGAGGGATTTGATGTCAGCTTCAGTGTATTTAGCGCTCATTGTTCAGGGGTCAGGTTTCAGGTTTCAAAAAAATTAATTTGTGCAATACTTTTTGACAAGGGATTCTGCCTGGGCATCGCCAAGTTTTGAGGCTGCTTTCCAGGAATTACATGCCTTTTTATCCTGCCCGGTCTTCTTATAACAGATCCCAAGATTATACAACGAATCCTTATCTGTGAATTTTTGCCGAAGATTCTCGGTAAAATACAGGATGCCAAGATGCCATTTTTCTGTACGCATTTTTCTTACTGCGATATTAAAAAAATCACTTGCATTTAAACCAAAAATAGACGCGATATCCAAGGCGGCATCCGAAGGCGTCTCTTTGAACATTTCGCTTGCTTTTTCACTATTCTGTCTGAAAACAAAAAGATGATTTACTCTAAAACCTTTTTTCCTCCCTTCGAGCCAAGCGGATCTCCAAAGGCCGGACGTAAGTTGAATGACACGAATTGCCTCGTTCGCAAAAAAAAGTTTCGCGCTTTTCTCACTGAAAAATTCATACATACCTTCATTGAAAATAAAATCATGCGTTTCAGCAACTATGCTATCCAGAAAACCAGAAGTATCCACAACGAACTTCAACTTTACTTTCACGCCTAACCGACCGATAGCGACATCCCATGTTTGTTTCTGAAGATAAAGACATACCGTGTCAAGCTCCTTTGTCCCATATTTGAATGACGGAAGAGAATCAACTCCATAAAGCTCCCTCACAGTCTTCTGGCTCTTCTTTTTTTTCTGCGAATACGCCGTCGACGATACCATCATTCCCGACAAGAAGACGCCAAGCATAAAAAAGTGACCTAATGATAACAGCCTTCGCATTCGTACCCTTTTAGTATTTCGTACGTTCGTATTCATTAGTAATTCGTCTTTAGACATTGAACCTGAAATGCATCACATCCCCGTCCTTCACCACATATTCTTTTCCTTCAATATTCAATTTCCCGACATCACGACAAGCAGCTTCTGACTTGTATTGCATAAAATCATTGAAGCCGATCACTTCCGCTTTGATGAAACCTTTCTCAAAATCGGTATGGATCACGCCTGCAGCCTGGGGAGCGGTCATGCCACGGGTAATGGTCCAGGCACGAACCTCCTTCTCGCCTGCCGTAAAATAAGTTTGCAGATCGAGGAGTTTGTAAGCGGAGCGGATCAATTTATTAACACCCGGCTCTTGAAGACCAATGTCTTCCAGGAAGGCTTTTCGCTCTTCAAAAGTTTCCAATGCAGCAATTTCTGCTTCCATTGCTGCCGTAATGACCAGTACCTCAGCTCTTTCCGACTTGACCAGCTCTTTGATCCTCTCCACATAGGCATTTCCTGTTTGTGCTGATGCCTCATCCACATTGCAAACATACATTACGGGCTTAAGTGTGAGCAAATGCAGATCTGCTATAACATTCCGGTCCTCTTCACTAATACCGGACGATCTCGCATTCATCCCCTTTTCCAGGGAAGCCATCACCGTATTCAACACATCCCACTTCTTTTTCGCCTCTTTATCGTTTCCGGATTTTGCCGCTTTATCGAGTCGTTTTATTGCGCTTTCCACTGATTCAAGATCCTTCAACTGAAGCTCAGTATCGATGACATCTTTATCCCGTACAGGATTGATGGAGCCATCAACATGCACAACATTCGGATCATCGAAGCAACGAAGCACATGCAGAATGGCATTTGTCTCTCTGATGTTCGCTAAAAACTGGTTACCCAATCCTTCGCCTTTACTTGCGCCTTTGACAAGTCCGGCGATATCCACGATCTCTACTGTTGTGGGCAGGATACGCTGGGGTTTTACCAATTCAGCCAGCCTGTTCAATCGTTCATCCGGAACGGTGATCACACCAATATTAGGCTCGATGGTACAGAAGGGGAAATTTGCAGCCTGAGCTTTTGCGTTTGACAGGCAGTTAAAGAGCGTTGATTTTCCAACATTAGGAAGCCCTACGATCCCGCATTTGAGAGCCATATCTGAAAAGTATTTTCGGCGTCAAAGATACCATGAGCTAAAATGGGCTTTTCCTGCGCATCTGCTTAGTTTTCAACATTCTTATAAGTTTTCAACACGAAAATCTTGTCGACCTCAATTCAAAGTATTTTTGGGCAAATTCTCCGAAATGGAAGCAAAAACAACCTCCGTTACTTCCTTAACCCGCAACAAGCCCATGCCAAGACCAGAAGAATTACAAAGGATCTGCACGCAGGTGCGAAGAGATATTGTCAGAATGGTGCACGGCTGCCAGTCCGGCCATCCGGGCGGATCACTCGGTTGTACCGAATTCTTTGTCGCGCTTTATTTTGAAATTTTGAAGCATGATCCTAAAAAATTCAGCATGGACGGGATCGGTGAGGATCTTTTTTTTCTTTCCAACGGACATATTTCTCCTGTATGGTACAGCGTGCTTGCACGATCCGGATATTTCAATCTGAAAGAACTTTCCACGTTTCGCAAACTTAATTCCCGCCTGCAAGGTCATCCGGCAACACACGAAGGTCTTCCCGGAATTCGCGTTGCTTCCGGTTCCCTGGGACAAGGGCTTTCGGTGGCCATCGGCGCCTCCCAAAGCAAGAAACTCAACAGGGATAAGTCCTTCGTATTCAGTCTTCATGGCGATGGTGAGATGCAGGAAGGACAGATATGGGAAGCAGCTATGTATGCAGCGGCCAATAAAATCGACAACCTTATCTCTACAATCGACGTAAACGGGCAACAGATCGACGGTCCGACGGATAAAGTACTGAATATAGGCGATTTGCAGGCAAAGTGGCACGCCTTTGGCTGGGATGTGATGAAGATGGACGGACATGATATTGCAGGTGTGATCAATACGCTCAATGAAGCGAAAGGCAGAACCGGCAAAGGAAAGCCTGTGATGATCCTCATGAAAACGGTGATGGGAAAAGGAGTCAGCTTCATGGAAGGAACACACAAGTGGCATGGTATCGCTCCGAATGATGAACAATTGAAAGATGCGCTTGGACAACTGGAGGAGACAATTGGGGATTACTGACGATAGGCAACAGGCAACAGGCAACAGGCAACAGGCCGTCAGTACGGTATTGAAAAAATTTGTTCTGTTACTGCTACTGTTACTGCAACTTCCTTCTTTCTCGCAGACTACGACACGTATTCTTTTCGTTTTCGATGATTCGTTCAGTATGTACGGTCAGTGGCAAACCGGGGTGAAGATCGATAAGGCGAAGGCGATGTTTTGTGATTTCCTGGACAGCCTGAAAGGGAAGAAGAATCTTGAAGTGGCGTTGAGAATTTACGGACACCAAAGTCCGCTTCATCCGCAAAGAAACTGCGAGGATACAAAGCTTGAGGTTGCTTTTGCGCCTGTTGATGAGAATATCCCGAAAATGAAGAATAAGATCAAAGTGTTGATGCCGCTGGGCACGACTCCGATCGCATATTCATTGGGAAAATGCGCCGATGATTTTCCAAAAAAAGCGAACACAAGAAACGTGATCATCCTTATTACGGATGGTATTGAAGAATGTGGTGGTAATCCCTGTGAAGTCTCCATGGCTTTGCAGAAGAAAGGGATCGTATTGAAACCATTCATCATCGGCATTGGTCTTAACCAGATATTCGGGGAGACAATGGGATGCATCGGAAAATATTACGATGCAAGCAGCGAGGAAAGTTTTAAGAACATCCTGAATATTGTCATATCACAGGTGATCAACAATACAACCGTTCAGGTCAATCTGCTCGATCGGGGAGGAAAGCCAAATGAAACCGACGTGAACATGACCTTTTACGATCAGTTTACAGGCCAGGTAAAATACAATTATGTTCATACCTTGAATCACCGTGGCCTTCCGGATACCATCGTTCTCGATCCCATCGGAATCTACAAGATGGTAGTCCATACCATTCCCCAGGTCACGAAGGAGAATATTACGCTTACCCCCGGCAAACACAACGTCATTGCCGTTGACGCACCACAGGGATATTTGTATGTGAAGATCAATGGTTCCAACAATTATAAATCCCTGCCAATGATCGTACGTAAGAAAAACGATATGCAGACGCTCAATGTGCAGATGGTGAATGAGACGGAAAAATATATTGTCGGCACGTATGACGTGGAGGTCCTCACTCTTCCAAGAATAAAATTAAAGGACATCAATGTTGCTCAAAGTTCCACAACCACGGTTGAGATCCCCGAATCCGGGATCGTCACCATCCTGAAACCGGCAAATGGTCCGGGAAGTTTATATGTTGAAGAAAACGGCGTAATGAACTGGATATATAATCTCGAGAGTACATTTACACAGGAAAATATTGTATTGCAACCCGGTAATTACCGCGTTGAGTTTCGCGCGCAGAACGCAAAAGAAGCTATTTATACCGTAGAACGTAAATTCACCATTAACCCGGGCGGTTCCACCACCGTCAAACTATACTGATATGACAAAACACCCATCCACTGAAAAAAAGGACACACGCTCCGGGTTCGGAGCAGGATTATTAGAACTGGGAAAAAAGAATTCGAATGTTGTAGGTCTCTGCGCTGACCTCACCGGTTCACTTAAGATGGATGCTTTTCAAAAGGAATTTCCGGACAGATTTTTTCAGACCGGCATCGCGGAGGCAAACATGATAGGAATTGCTGCCGGTATGACGATAGGTGGAAAAATTCCATTCACAGGCACATTCGCAAATTTTTCCACCGGAAGGGTTTATGATCAGATACGCCAGAGCATTGCTTACTCCGGCAAGAATGTAAAGATCTGCGCATCGCATGCGGGATTGACACTAGGTGAAGACGGTGCAACACACCAGATCCTGGAGGATATGGGGATGATGAAAATGCTTCCGCACATGACGGTGATCAATCCTTGTGATTATAATCAGACCAAAGCAGCAACGCTTGCCATTGCTGAACATAAAGGACCTGTTTATTTGCGTTTCGGAAGGCCGTCCGTTCCTGTTTTTACTCCCGCCGACCAGAAATTTGCCATTGGGAAAGCAGTAATGATGAATGAAGGGAAGGATGTTACGATCTTTGCAACAGGACACCTGGTATGGGAGGCAATCCAGGCATGTGAGATACTGGAAGGGAAAGGCATTTCTGCAGAAGTAATAAATATTCACACCATTAAACCTCTCGACGAAAAGGCTGTCATACAATCAGTACGCAAAACCCGATGCGCAGTTTCTGCAGAGGAACACCAGGTGAACGGAGGATTGGGCGATTCGATCGCACAACTCCTTACCAGGGAGTTCCCCGCCCCGTTAGAAATGGTTGCAGTCAATGACAGCTTCGGGGAAAGCGGAACACCTTCCGAGCTGATGAAGAAGTACGGTCTCACAAAAGAAAACATTGTAGAGAAAGCTTTAAGATCAATCGGCAGGAAATAATCCTGCATGGAGCTTACAGACAAAGAACTATTACAACAATTCCGGTCGCCACAGACCCGGGAATCCGCATTCAATAAGATCCTTCTTCGATACCAGAAAAAAGTATACTGGCATGTGCGTCGCATAGTGATCGATCATGATGATGCGGATGATGTGGTACAGAATGCATTCATCAAAGTCTGGAAAAACCTCGACAATTTCAAGGAAGACGCCCAGCTTTATACCTGGCTTTACCGCATTGCTACGAATGAAGCCCTCACTTTTCTAAGGCAGAAAAAGGCACATTTATATGTGGAGTTTGACGAGGTGGCTTCAGGCCTTTCGAATAAGCTCCATGACGACAACTATTTCACCGGGGACGAGATCCAGAAGAAGCTTCAAACAGCCATCCTGACCCTTCCTGATAAACAGCGTATAGTGTTCAATATGAGGTACTTTGATGAGATTCCGTATGAGGAAATGAGCCAGGTTCTGGACACTTCGGTAGGAGCATTGAAGGCCTCCTATCATCATGCGGTGAAGAAGATTGAAAATTACATGATTAACAAGGGAACCTCGGCCTAAAGGCCAAGGCAAGGTGGTTAAACCTTGACCGTTTTAGATAGTCAAAAAGCTATATGTCAGAACGATTTAACATAGAGGAAAACAAGAAGCTGAAGGAGAATCCTTTCTCTGTACCGGAAGGATACTTTTTGCAACTTCCTTCTGACATTAATATTAAGATCCGCCTTGGAGCTGATGAGAAAATAAGTTTTGGATTACCTGAAGGGTATTTCGAAGCGCTGCCGAACCGCATCATGGGTAAGATCAAAATGGAGGAGGCCGGCAATCAGAATCCATTTATTACGCCTGCCAATTATTTTGAAGAATTACCCGGCAGGATCTTGTCGCAAATAAAACTGGATGCGATCCGTAACAAAGAGACATTCAGCGTTCCGGATGGTTATTTTGAAGAATTGTCTGCTAAGATCAGTGCGCAAGTTGAGGCTGAAGAGCCAAAGATCATCCGCATTGAAACCTTCTACCGCCGGCGAACCGTGTGGGCCGTTGCTGCAAGCATTGCAATTCTTTTCACCTTAGGAATATTGCTTATGCAGGATCATAACACGCAAGGCGGAAATGTTTACCTGAGTGAGAATACAAAACAAGAAATTCGTGAAAATCCCGACCAATATAATATTGATGAATCAAGCATCCTGGATGCCATGGGCGTTAGCAGCGACGTGGAGGAAACGGGTGAAGATGCATCGCAGTACCTGCTTGAATCGGATACTGACCTCAGTTCGGTGATCAACGAAAATTAATATCATGAAAAAGAAATTTACACTCGCAACAATTCTTGGCACCTTCCTTGTTATGTGCAGTTTCGCGCAACCAAACAAGAAAGATGACATCGACGCGCTCCGAGTTACCATCTTTAACAAGACGATGGGAATGAGCACAGATGAATCTGCAAAATTCTGGCCGGTCTATAATGATTACATGCAAAAGAAAGAAACAGCGCGTAAATCGCATATGGCCGCCAACAAAGTGAAATATCAGAACCTGGATAAGCTGAGCGACGAGGAAGCAAATGCGCTCATAAAAGCCGAACAGAATTATAAGCAAACCGAACTTGACCTGCACGTAGATATGATGAAGAAGGTAAAAATCATTCTCTCCCCAAAGAAGACTGCATTGATCTACAAAGCAGAAGAGGAATTCAGGAAAAAGCTCATGGAGCTTGTCAAGGAAAAGAATGAAAAATAATCCTTTCAAGGGGATATGAACAAGATGCGATCCGGCTTTACGATCTTATTTATATTCAGCGTTGCGCCGCTGCTTGCTTCCTTTGAGTCCGACTCGGGGAAAAAGGAGAAGGACGGCAAGAAGTACCGCGAACCAAAGCATTATTTTTCCAATACGATCTGGATGAATCATTACTCGTCCAACAATTATAAGATCAGTAATCCTAAAATAGATACGCTCGGTAATTACTCCTTCAAGCAACTCAATACAGCATTCTATTTTCCCCTGTGGACCAAAGATGTTTACAAGAAAGACAGTACGATCATTGCCAACCATCACTTACTGCTCACCGGAAATTTTGTGTATGCCTCACCTGAGTTCAGCGGTTTAAAAGTCCAGCATACGCTTTACAAGTCGGCATTAGGGTTTCGTTATATCTACAACAACGGGGATAAGAACATCTGGTTCTTTGATCTGGGATCATTTACATCCGGCGATAACACGCTTCTGGAACGACAGGAACGAAGGAGCACCTCAGTGATCGTCTTCAACCATGTTTTCAAAGACTGGCTGAGCATGAAGATCGGGGTCACCAAAACATTTCTTTTCGGCGACAGACTTCACCTGCCTGTGCTTGGCGTCAGGATCGGTCGGCTCGACGGCGTTTATGCAAGCGTAACGTTCCCAAGAAACATCAGTTTGAATTTCCCGATGGGAAGGAAACTTTCAGCCAGCCTGTTCGTCAAGCCCATGGGCGGGATATACAATTTTGCAAACTCAGTGACCTATACAAGCGGAAAAGATACGATCTTATATAATGGCTCAGGAATAGATTCCACCATGATCATTTTCGGCCGGTATGAATACCTTGGAGGAATGCGACTGGATTTCACGCCATCAAAGCATTTTTCTTTATTTGTCAGCGGAGGCGTTACATCCGGGAACTGGATCGGCTTTGCTTCGTATCAGAACGACAAGGACAAATTCAAGCGCATCAGCGTGTTTGCAGGACAGCCTTTCAGCGAGAACAGCGGCTTTTTCAATTTCGGGATGACATTCCGCTTCGGCCGGACCAAGAATTTCCAGGGCAACATTAACATGTATGAATTGTTTTACCTCAACAACGAGTTTGATCCGGGAGATAATAATGATGGCGCCGGCAATGGCGATATCCCTAAGCAGATGAAAGAAAAGAAGATGCGGAAGTTATCGTATAAGGATATTGAGGACTTTGTGGATGAGGGGGACTTGAATTAATACAAAAACTCCCAGTGCAACACCCGTGCTCCTCCAACATTCCGGATCACAAGACGGGTAATGCCCTCCCGTGAATCATTCTTATCCAATAAGCGCGGGTCATCAATGTTATGCTTTTTGAACCCCGACTTCTTGCTTCCACTTCCGCTTATTACCTGTGTCCCCCACTCCATTTTCCAGACCTGGAAGTTGTGCTCATGCCCCGCGACAAGAATATGATTTTTCCCATACTTCTTTAAAAGAACTTCCAATGTCTTTCGAAACTTTTTGTAAGCAGGCCAGTTTGAATTTTGGGAAAGCGGGCGGTTAAGCCCCGCCAATCCAAAAAGATAAAACGGAGTATGATTGATCATGATCCTCTGGAATGTTTTAGGGGTGCCATGCTTCCCTGCGCTGATCATAGGATGGTGTACCGCAAGGATTACCTGCTCGCCTTTTGCCACTGCATTTTTCAATATTCCTTCAAGGCTGCTCCATGCATTTCGCTCCGTGTCACGTTTTTTAGCTCCGGCAAGTTTTCCCACCTTCCTTCCATTATGCTTCTGAATGAACCACTGAGAATCCATCATGATCAAACGCAATTTATCGTTTAAGAGAATGCTGTTCGGACCGGGCAATCCGTTCTTCGGAAAGTAAACGCCTTCTTTACTGTTCTTCACAGTTGATGCTGAATCTTTGAAATACTTATCCACCCAGATCTGCTGAGCTATCACCCAGTCTAATCCCTTACTTCTCTCCGCTTTCCAATCATGATTCCCCGGAACCATAAAAACATTTCCTGCAAATCCTTTGAACATTGAAACTTGCGATAACATTTTTTTCTCGTCCGAGGAAACGATCTCATCGTCGAGCTTATCATTCATTCCCTTCGGATAAATATTATCTCCCAAAAAGATGACAGTAGAATTTGGCTCGGTCCTGATACGTTTTTGGAGGAGTTGTAATGCCGGGCCGGGTGTTTCATCATTGCCTGCGTCGCCTACCAAATAAATTACTGTTGAATCCGGGAGGATGACAGGCGGACCCTGGGAATAAAGTCCGGGATGGAAGATGAGAACTGAAACATGCAGGAGTAGTCTTTTCATGGGGTTTTGGATACTTGCATACTATCCTTCCTCTAACTAATAACTAATAACTAACAACTAACAACTACTAACCACTAACTACTATCTTATACTCCGTCCTCCTGTTCTGTTGCCTACCCTCAGGTGTATCATTCGTTGATTTCGGTACGGTCTCTCCATATCCCTTCCAGCTGAGTCGCTCCTTCGGGATCTTTTTGGCAATGAGGTAATCATAAACAGCCTTCGCCCTGTTATCGGAAAGAACAAGATTTGATTTATCATCACCTACATTATCCGTGTGCCCACGCAGTTCAATGTTTATTGTTGGTGTTTTCTCAAGGAAAGTTGCGAGTTTGTCAAGCTCGTACTTTGATTCAGGTCGAAGATCAAACTTTGCCGTCTCGAAGAACACGTTCTTCAATTCAAAGATCTCACCATTCGCGTCAGCAGGCTTGATCAGTGGTACATCGATCATAAAGGGTTTCTCAGCAGGTGATTCCTTGAATGAAAAATTTTCGGAATAGAAATTATATCCATCCTTAGAAACATTCAGCATATAATTCTTATTCGGTGGCAGCGTAACCAGGAATTGTCCGTTGCCGGCATTCGAAGTGGCCCTCACAACAAACTTTCCTGTTTCCAGATCGATCAACTCAAAATTCGCCTCAAGGGGCTTCAACGTTTTCTTGTCGTACACTTTCCCCTTCATATAAGAGATCCGCTCCGGCCTGATGGATTTATCTACCTCAAAAGAGTAAAGATCCAATCCTCCGAATCCGCCTTCACGGTCAGAAGCGAAATATGCTATCTCTCCGTTCCCCCCAATAAGCAAGCTGTTCTCATCTCTCCATGTATTGATAGGATATCCAAGGTTCATGGGCGGCCCCCACTCACCATTGGGCTGACGTTTGCTCATATAAAGATCCATTCCTCCCATCCCTACTCTTCCATCAGAAGCGAAATACAATGTTTGATTGTCCGGATGAATGAAAACGGATTCCTCTATTCCACCCGTATTCACATTGGGTCCAAGCTTTAAAGGAGGCGTCCATTTACCATCATCTGTTATCTCACTCATGTAAATATCACCCTTATTGGATCCGTCGCCCGCTTTAGCGCCCCGGATGAAGTACATGGTCCGGCCATCGGATGAAAAAGAGGGTTGTGTTTCCCAGTTGGCAGTATTCAGCAAGGCTCCGGCATTGTACCCTTTGCTCCACTGATCCCCTTTCTTAAATGCATAGAAAATGTCACAGCTTCCGTAACCTTTTCTGTCTACTCCATACGTATTGTCAAAAGTAGGACAAACAACAAAAAACAGCAGGTTGCCATCGGCCGACAAACATGGAGCGCCCTCGTTACGTGTCGTATTGATCGCATCACCGATGCTTAGCGCGGCGCTCCACTTTCCATCGGTCTTCTTAGAATAGAAAAAATCTTCCTGCAGGCTGATAACGTTCTCTGCATTTACTTCACGGATGTTACGCGTGAAAAGGAATAACTGGTCGTCAGCGGTAACCGTTGGAAAATATTCAAAGTCTTTTGTGTTGATGCCCGGGCCCATATTCACGGGCTTAAATGGAACAGGGGCTTTTATTGCGCTGATCGCAAAATCGCAGCAACGCAGGTAGTGATTGCTTTGTCTCATGTAGGAACTGTCCTTCAGGGGCAGATCCAGGTACTGTTGGTAATGCTGTTTAGCATCCTCGTATTTCCCCATGCCGAATTCAAATCTTGCAAGCGCGAACACGTTGGCTCCCCTGTAATACGACGGGTTTGCAACGACCGCTTTTTTAAAGGTCTCAATTGCTTTAGCGTCTTGTTTCACATCCACATACGCGAAAGCGAGCATGGTAAGCGCCTCAACAAATTCAGGGGCTTTTTCTACTGCCTTCTCAAGATCCCTGATCGCAGCCTCTGTTTTACCGGCGCTGATGGTCTTTTTAGCATTCTGATAAAGCTTGATGGCTTTTTTATCGGTCGTAGTATATATTCCCTGCTGTGATTTACAGGAAAACAAGCTCAGTATCAAGCAAAGAAGGAAAATACTGCGTAACATATTATCTTGATATTATGATACTAAGATACCGGATACTCTTTTACCTGCCGTTCTGTTGCCTGTTCTCTGTTGCCTGTTGCCTTTCTAAGGTATTCCCAGGTACTTATGCGTCTGCAACGATACACTCCATTTCGGATTCCTCATGACATATTCAGTTATCAACGGGATCATCTCCTCGCGTTTACTCCATTCAGGCTGCAAAAAAAGATGCGCTTTCCTATTCATTTTAGCCGCATTCTCTTCAGCCCAGTTGAAATCATCTTTATTATAGACAATTACCTTCAATTCATGTGCCAATTCAAAGAACTCCGAAAGCGGTTTTCCGGTCTTTTTGGGGGATAAACAGATCCAATCCCATATACCTGTAAGCCTGTAAGCGCCTGAGGTTTCCAAGTAGGTTTTAATGCCTTTACCACGCAGTCCCTCCGTTAAATGATCCAATTTGTACGTGCAAGGCTCCCCTCCTGTTATAACCGTAGCCCCCGATAAGGACCGCGCTGCATTTTCGATGATCGACTCGACTTTGGTAAGCGGGTGCGTTGACGCATCCCAGCTTTCCTTCACGTCACACCAGTGACAACCCACATCACAGCCGCCGATCCGAACAAACCAGGCTGCTTTCCCGGTATGAAATCCTTCCCCCTGGATCGTGTCGAACTCCTCCATCAAGGGAAGAAGTAATCCTTCAGAAAGAAGGTTATCGGTATAGTTTCCTGATGCTTTGGCTATAACGGGCATAGCAGATAAAGTTACGTATTTTTACAACCTATGCTGCTTCGGACGATCTTCTTATTCCTGCTTTTATTCGTTACAACGAATTCAGCCTTTTCTTCCGGAACAGATTCACTTGAAAACCTCCTGAAAAAACAAATTCCGGACACACAGCGTGTAACTGTCCTTTGTAAACTTGCGGATGTCGCCTGCCAAAGCGATCCTGATAAAGGTATGGTTTACGCAAAGGAAGCGCTGACGCTTGCTGAAAAATTCGGTGACCCGCGTTCATTGTGCAATGCATGGCATTTCCTTGGACTCGCACAGGATTACCTGAATATGCTGAAAGAAGCACTTGCTTCCTATACCAAGGCAAAGGACATGGCCATTCAGCTTGGCGATAAGGTGATGATCGCCAGGGAATATAACGGGATTGGTAACATATATCTTACGCAGGGTAATTATAAGGTTGCACATGACAACCTGGTTCAATCCAGGAAACTTTATAATGAAGCCGGCAGCGACCAGGTCTTTATCCCAACAATTAATATTGGCAATATTTATTATTTCCAGAAAAATATGGATAAAGCGCTTGAATTCTATGAAGAAGCGCTTCCCACCCTTAGGGCGACTGACAGGAAATTCTATCTCGCGGTACTGATTTCAAACATTGCTGTGATTTGCCTGGAGAAAAGTGAATATAAAAAGAGCCTCAACTATCTGCATGAAGCCTTGAAAATTCAAATACTCATCGGCGATTCTATCGGGATGGCATCAACACTCACAAATATGTCCAATACTTTCGGGAAAATGGATAAGAACGATTCTATGATGTACTATTCTGACAAAGCCATTGCACTCTGTAAGATGACCGACAACAACAAGGATCTGTCCACACTGTACAATAATCTGGGTGATCACTACATCTCTGCTAATCAACCGGAAAATGCAAGATATTATTTTCTGCTGTCAAAGCATCTCAGCGATAGCCTGGGTTTATCCGAGACATTGCTTTATAATTACAAAGGACTTGCATGGACTTACAAGCTTTCGGGTGATTACGTCAACGCGTATAAGTTCATGGAAATGTTCGCTAACCTTCGTGATACATTGTTCACAGCGGAAAACCAGGCACAAATGGAGGAAATGAATGCGAAGTATGAGTCAGATAAAAAAGACCTGGAGATAGCCGGGTTGGAAAAGGATCAGTTGCTGAACGATGAGAAGCTGGCGAAGGAACGCAATTTCCGATACATGCTGACTGCGATCATTGCGCTTGCTGTGATCCTTGCTGTTGCATTCATTTTCGCATTCATCAGCAAACGAAAAGACAACAGGGTCCTTGCCGCGCAGAAAACACAGATCGAAGAGGCAAAACATATCATTGAGGAAAAGAATAAGGATATCACAGACAGTATTAACTATGCCAGCAGGATACAAAGCGCGATCTTGCCCGACCTGGAAATGATACGAAGATCCTTGCCGGAATCCTTTGTCTTTTTTCAGCCTAAGGACATCGTGAGCGGTGATTTCTACTGGTTTTGTGAGAAGGATGAATATGTTTACATCGCCGTGGTGGATTGCACGGGTCATGGAGTACCCGGCTCACTGATGTCAATGGTGGGATCCAATCATCTCGACCAGGTGATGGCGGAGACTGAACTTCGAAATACACACGAGATACTCAATGAGTTGCATAAGCGAGTACTCCTTACATTGAACAAGGATATTGAAAAGCGGGATTCCAAGGATGGGATGGACGTTGCCATGATAAGGATCGATCATCAAAAATGTCAATTACAGTTTTCAGGAGCAGTCCGGCCACTATTTTATTTTAACGGAACGGAGTTCAGGACCACGAAAGGAGATAAGTATTCCATTGCGGGTGTGAAAGATCTTGACTCGCCCTATTCTGTTTATGATATTGCCTTTAAGAAAGGAGATGTTGTCTATTTGAGCTCTGACGGTTATGCTGACCAGTTTGGCGGTCCGGAGGGTAAAAAACTCAAAGTTGCAAATTTTGTGAAATTCATTTCCGGGATACAACATTTGAATATGCAGGAACAAGGCAAAAAAGTGAAAAGTTCGTTCCTGGAATGGAAGGGAAGCTATGAGCAGGTTGACGATGTCTGTGTAATTGGTGTGCGCCTGTAGACCTACGAGGTCTTGCGGTACGCCTCAAGCGTATTCAGCAACAACCCCGCGATGGTCATCGGACCTACTCCACCGGGAACGGGTGTGATGAACGAACATTTCGGTGAAACAAGCTCAAAATCCACATCTCCCTTCAGTTTGAAACCGGTCTTTGACTCCGGCGCCTCTACCCTGGTGATACCAACGTCGATCACGACTGCACCCTCCTTAACCATCTCCGCTTTCAGAAATTCCGGTTTACCGAGGGCGGCAATGATAATATCAGCCGAAAGACAAACTTCTTTCAAATCCTTTGTCTTACTGTGCGTAATGGTAACGGTACAGTTGCCGGGATTGGCATTTCTCGCTAACAGGATACTCATTGGTGATCCGACAATATGACTACGACCGATAACTACGCAATGTTTTCCTTCTGTCGGGACCTTGTACCGCTTTAAAAGCTGAAGAATGCCGAAAGGTGTGGCCGGAATGAATGTTGGTAAGCCCAAAGTCATTTTGCCAACATTCTCAGGGTGAAAGCCGTCTACATCCTTCGCAGGAGCAATCGCTTTAATGATCAATTGCTCATTGATATGCTTCGGCAAGGGCAGCTGGACAATGAACCCGTCTATTTCTGCATTTGTATTCAGATCAAAAATAACTTTCAGGAGTTCGGCTTCCGTGACCGTTGCCGGTAAGCGCACAAGTGTAGATTTAAATCTTACTCTGCCGCATGCTTTCACTTTCGCCCCTACATACGTTTCACTTGCTCCGTCGTTGCCAATAAGTACTGCTGCAAGATGCGGCGGGCGCTTCTTCCCTGCCTCCAACATCATTACTTCTGATGCGATCTCATCCTGGATCTCCTGCGATGTCTTCTTACCGTCTAATAAAATCATTTCTGTAGCCTGTTGCCTGTTCCCTCTTGCCTACCTTTTAGGAGCATTCCTCATCATCTTCTTCATCTGGTCCTTGTTACTCATCATCCTCATCATCTTCCTTGTATCTTCAAATTGTTTCAAAAGCTTATTCACTTCCTGCACCGATCTTCCGCTGCCCCTCGAGATCCTTTCCTTCCTGCTTCCGTTGATCAGATCAGGATCCTCACGCTCTTTGGGCGTCATGGATTTAATAATGGCTTCAATATGCTTGAACGCATCATCGTTGATCTCCACATCTTTCAGCGCCTTTCCAACTCCGGGGATCATGCTTACCAGGTCTTTCATATTTCCCATTTTCTTTATCTGCTGTAACTGGGAAATAAAATCGTTGAAGTTGAACTGGTTCTTCGCTATTTTTTTTTGCAGCCGCTTCGCCTCCACCTCATCATACTGTTCCTGGGCTTTTTCTACCAGCGTAACAATATCTCCCATCCCCAGGATCCTGTCGGCCATCCGCTCCGGATGAAAGACATCCATGGCATCCATTTTCTCCCCTGTTCCAATGAATTTGATAGGCTTGTTTACAACCGACCGGATGGAAAGCGCAGCTCCACCACGCGTATCACCATCCATTTTGGTAAGGATGACGCCGTCAAAATTCAGTTTATCATTAAAAGCTTTGGCCGTATTAACTGCATCCTGTCCAGTCATGGCATCAACCACGAACAGGATCTCATCCGGCTTGAGCGCGTTCTTGAGATTCAGGATCTCATTCATCATCTGCTCATCCACCGCAAGACGTCCGGCTGTATCGACGATGACGACAGTATGTCCGTTATCTTTTGCGTGTTGTAATCCCTTCTTTGCTATGCTGACAGGATCTTTACCTTCCTTGTCGGAAAAAACCGGGATCTGTAACTGTTCTCCCAGCACATGCAGTTGGTCGATGGCAGCAGGACGGTAAACGTCACAGGCAACCAACAATGGATTCCGTCCTTTTTTACTCCTTAGATATTCAGCAAGTTTTCCGGAAAAAGTTGTTTTTCCCGATCCCTGCAATCCGCTCATCAGGATCACGGAGGGGCTCGACTTCAGATTGATATCGGTCTTTTGCCCTCCCATCAGCGCAGCAAGCTCATCATGGGTGATCTTGATCATGAGCTGACCGGGAGAAAGGGCGTTCAGAACATCCTGTCCCAGCGCTTTTTCCTTGACCGTGTCGGTGAATTGCTTCGCAACCTTATAATTGACATCGGCGTCCAGCAAAGCTTTGCGGACCTCCTTGAGAGTTTCGGAAACGTTTACTTCCGATATCCTTCCCTGCCCCTTGAGGAGCTTGAAGGCGCGTTCGATCTTATCGCTGAGATTCTCGAACATCACTTCTTAACAAACTGTTGTACGTCTTTATCGGTTATATTCTTATCACATAAGATCAGAAGGCGCTCCACAACATTCCGAAGTTCACGGATATTACCGGTCCAGTTGAGTTTTTGAAGTTCCTTGATACATTCCTTGGAAAAAGTCTTTGGCTGGATGCCTTGCTCTTCCATGATCATTTTTGCAAAATGCTCAACAAGCAGGGGAATATCGTCTTTGCGTTCATTCAGAGCAGGGACATGGATAAGGATCACCGATAACCTGTGATAAAGATCCTCACGGAACCTGGCTTCCTTAATTTCCTTTTGTAGGTCCTTGTTCGTGGCTGCGATGACGCGCACATTCACTTTGATCTCCTTATCTCCTCCAACACGTGTGATCTTGCTCTCCTGCAGGGCTCGCAAAACTTTTGCCTGTGCGGAAAGCGACATATCCCCAATTTCGTCCAGGAAGATAGTTCCGCCCTCAGCTACTTCAAATTTTCCTTTGCGTTGGGCTACAGCGGAGGTGAAAGCGCCTTTTTCATGACCGAATAATTCGCTTTCAATAAGTTCTGATGGTATCGCCGCGCAATTCACCTCGACCATTGGCCCTGCTGAGCGATTGCTTTTTTCATGGATCCAACGCGCAACAAGTTCCTTTCCCGTTCCGTTATCCCCGGTGATCAGCACGCGCGCTTCGGTTGGCGCCACACGCTCGATCATTTCCTTGATATCCCCAATCCCTTTTGAATCGCCGATCATATCAAAGGTCTTGCTGATCTTTTTCTTCAGCACCTTTGTTTCGTTCACCAGCGTGGATTTATCCATCGCATTTCGAATGGTGACAAGCAGTCGGTTCAGGTCAAGCGGCTTCTGAATAAAATCATAGGCTCCCATTTTCACGGACTCAACGGCTGTTTCAATATTCCCATGACCGGAGATCATTACAACAGGCGTATCAGGGGTAAGGACAATGAGCCTTTCCAGGACTTCCATCCCGTCTAGCTTAGGCATTTTAATATCGCAAAGAATGATGTCGAACTTTTCCTTCTGGGCAATGGCTAATCCTTCAGCGCCATCCTGGGCCTCGTCTACCTTAAAGTTCTCATATTCAAGTATTTCCCTGAGTGTCTTTCGGATACTCTTTTCATCGTCGACGATCAGGATGCGGGGCATGGTTGTTTAATAAGGACGGTAAAAATAGCGAAAAACCCCTACATTAGTTCGTATGCGCACCGGCTATTTTCTGCTTCTTTCCTTCGCAGCCCTATGGTTTCTTTCTGTTAGCGCTCAAAAGGAGATAGATGGCGATAAACTTATCGGGATCTGGAAGCTTGAAAAGCACATATTTACTGAGAAGGAAGAAAAAAAACAGTGCACCTTTCACATTCATTTCCCCATATTACAGCTTAGCAAGGACAGCACGTATTCCATCAAACTCAAGGGCAAGTTGATTGAGATGGGAAAATGGACCTTCAAGAAAAATAATATCATCTGGTTCTATAACTGCAAGGACATGCCGGATGATCCCTCTGTTACCATCAAAGACCGCGGAAGTTTGGTGCTTAGTGTCAGATCCTCCGAATTGAAGTTGATGGAATATCAGTGTAATCCGAAAATTTCAGGAGAAAGCGTTTACAACAGGGTTCAATAACCGCTTTTCGTAGCCGGCATTTTGCCCAGCGCCCATTTTTCCAATACGCCTTCTTTCAGACTGTGCGTTGTCATCCGGAAATTCTTGAATTTATACTTCCTGATCACATGGGCTGTGAAAAGTACAGCGGGAACGATCATATCCACGCGAAAGGAAACAAGTCCTTTAAGAGTTTTCCGCTCCTCATGCTTCGAGTTCAAAAGTAATTTCTCAAGCGCGAAGAATTTCTCGAGGTCGAACTCATACGATGTTCCTACAGGAGGATCACCCGTACATAATTGGGCAAATGAATCAAATGATCCGGCAGATCCTATGATTTCAAAAGGTTTGTGTTCTTTCATCGCAGCGTCCAGCGTTTTAAGTCCTGCGTCACAATGATCCGTGATCTTTTTGATGTCTTCTTTCTTGAACGGATCCGCCGGTTTGAATTTTTCAAGCAGCCTGGCGATACCCAGATCGTAACTTCCTTTCCAGAGCAATCTTGTTTTAGTGGTAATGATGAATTCATTACTTCCACCCCCGATATCCAAAATGAGAGAAGGCTCTTCTGTTAGTTCAATGCCGCTTCGCACTCCATACCAGATAAATTCTGCTTCACTAAGCCCGGAGATCACCTGTATGTTGATCCCGTATTCTTTAAAAACCTCTGCGACAAACTTTGGTCCGTTCACTGCATTGCGCAAGGCTGAAGTTCCAAAGGCCATGTATTCCTTTACTTCAAATTTCCGGGAAATGTCTTTGAATTGTTTGATGGCATCCTTTGCCCTTGCATAAGGCGCCGGCATGATCTTCTTTTTCTCCAAACCTCCTTCACCCAGCCTGACAGGGATCTTTGTTTTGAAGATCTTTTTAGCAATACCTTCTTTCTTCTCGGCAATGAGAAGATTAAAAGTATTGGTACCTAAGTCTATGATCGCTAATCTCATCCCTTATAAAAAAGCCATTTACCCAATTCTTTCCAGCTTACCTTCTTCCCGTACATTAAAATACCTGTCCTGTATATCTTACCTGCAAGCCATGTCACAAAAATAAATGTTGCGATCAATAAGACCATGGAAAGCACAAGTTCCCACCATGGCACGCCGAACGGAATTCGTACCATCATCACAACAGGGGACGTCAATGGAAAAATTGACAACCAGAATCCCAATGAGCCTTCCGGATTTTGTGTGATAAATTGCCCTGCTATGAAACCCATGATCAATGGTAAAGAAACCGGCAACATGAATTGCTGTGTATCTGTTTCACTATCCACAGCTGAACCGAAGGCAGCGAAGAAGGCGCCGTAAAGCAAATAACCCGCAAGAAAATAAAAAATGAAACAACCTATGAGCAACGGGTAATTCTGATCCTTCAGTGCGTCAAACACTTTGGCAATGGCGGATCCATCATCCGAATGACCCTGGGCTGTAAGATCCATCCCGCCTACATTCGTTCCCATCTTTAACATCTGTTGCGTGGGCTGTATATTCTTTGTGATCAGACCGGGATCTTTCAGGAGGGTCGACTGAAGCGCGCCGAACAACGCTACGGATAAGATCAACCAAAGCGCAAGCTGAGTTAGTCCAACCAGTGAAACTCCAATGATCTTTCCTATCATTAACTGAAATGGTCTGACGGAAGAAACGATCACTTCCACGATCCTGTTCGTCTTTTCCTCAATGACCCCGCGCATAACCTGGACGCCGTATAGAAAAATAAACAGGTAGATCAGGATGGATCCAACATAGCCGATAACCATATTCACTTCTGAACTCATCGTCTTTTCGTTACCTGCTGCATCAATATTCTTTGTGACCATGCTTACCGACTTCCTTGCATTGGCTACTTTCTGGGGATCAATGCTGTCCGCTTCCAGCAGGTAGAGGTACAATCCGTTCTCTAGATTGGATTTGATGGTTCCTTCAACGATGATCCCGGGCTGCTTCTTATAATACAGGTTCACATGATGTGACAGCACGCTCTGCTCGCCGCCGGGAATCCAGAGAATAGCAGTATAGTCGGAATCATACAGCATTTTCTTTCCCTGGTCCTCTGTCATTCCTTTTATGTAATCATATGTTACATACTTGGTCTCTTTGAAACTTTCGGCATCATAGATAGGACTTTCATTGAGCACCGCCACGCGGCTGACTTCGGTATCAGAAAGCGCCAGCCAAACGATCACACCGATCAGAACAGTGAACAGTATAGGTGGCAATATGGACATGATCCAAAAGGAAGGTTTCTTCACGCGTGTGAAGTATTCCCTTTGAATGATGATGAATGTTTTATTTGCCATGATTCTAATAACTTACTACTTCCACTAACAACTAATCCGCCGCTTCGCCACGCTCCGTTACCATTCGAATAAAAATATCGTTCATTGTAGGAACTACTTCCCGTAAACCATGTACTTTTGCAACAGGCAATACTGCACTCAAAAGGTCATTCGGTGATTGCTCTCTTTTTAATTTCAATTTTGCCTTTTTCATCTCTCCGTCCTCTTCCTTGCTCATCAGTTCCGCCCCGGCCCAAAGCGCGTTGGAAAATCCCATCCAGTTACCGGTGAATTCGATCTCATATACGCCTTGCTTGTATTCCTTTTTTATTTGCTTCACAGAACCCTCAAGGATCTTCTTCGCGCGATTGATAAGTGCTATATGGTCGCACATCTCCTCAACGCTGGCCATATTATGTGTGGAAAAAACAATGGTCGCGCCATTCTTTCGAAGATTCATGATCTCATCACGGATCAGCGTGGCATTGATGGGATCAAACCCGGAAAAGGGTTCATCCAGGATGAGCAGCTTGGGTTCATGCAAGACGGTTACAATGAATTGTATCTTTTGCTGCATTCCCTTGGATAATTCCTCTACTTTCTTGTTCCACCATCCCATGATACCGAACTTCTCGAACCAGAATTTCAGTTTCGTGAGTGCATCTTTTCTCGATAAGCCTTTGAGTCGTGCCAGGTAAAGCGACTGCTCCCCTACTTTCATTTTCTTGTAAAGTCCGCGTTCCTCCGGGAGGTAACCAATGGTTTCACAATGCTCCGGTTTTAATTTCTCTCCTGAAAAATATGCAACGCCCTCATCAGGTCCTGTGATCTGGTTGAAAATGCGAATGAGGGTGGTCTTCCCGGCCCCGTTCGGACCCAGTAAACCATATACACTTCCTTCAGGAACATTGATGCTGACATGGTCCAGGGCAACATGGTTTGAGAACCGTTTACACACTCCTTCTGCCCTCAGGATATCCATGGGATAAAGTTACCGTTTTTTGCGAGTGTAGAACGACTACTAACCTCTTAGTCGAAGTACTCTTTCATCCTCTCAAAAAAGCTCTTCTCTTTCTCAGAAGGATTCGGCTTGAAGCTTTTTGATTCGCGCAGTTTCTCAAGCAGCTTTTTTTCTTCAGATGTAATATTCTGCGGTGTCCATACATTGATGCTTACCAGCAGATCGCCCTTGTGATATCCGTTGATATCGGGCAGTCCCTTGCCCTTAAGACGCAGGACTTTACCGCTTTGGGTCCCGGCTTCAATTTTGATCTTGGCTTTGCCGTCGAGCGTCGGGATCTCCACACTTGTTCCTATGGCGGCATCAATGACACTGACGTACTGATCGAACATAAGATGTACGCCGTCGCGCTGGAGAAATTCATGCTCTTGTTCCTCAACAGCTATGATAAGATCACCATTCACACCACCACGCGCAGCTGCGTTTCCCTTTCCGCTCATGGAAAGTTGCATTCCTTCCGCAACTCCTGCAGGGATGTTGATACTGATCACTTCCTCGCCCCGCACGATACCATCACCATGACATTTGTGACATTTATCACGTATCGTTTTTCCTTCACCACCGCAATCCGGGCAAGTGGTTGTGGTCTGCATTCTGCCAATGAAGGTTTGCTGGATACGTGTTACCTGTCCTGATCCATGGCAGGTACCGCAATTGCTAAAACCGCTTCCGCCTTTTGCGCCTGTGCCACTGCATGAATCACAGGCAACATATTTCTGGACCTTTACCTTCTTTTCAACGCCGGTAAGGATCTCCTCAAGCGTAAGCTTTACTTTGATGCGCAGATTAGATCCCCGATTGACCCTTCTGCCACCTCCTCCCCCAAATCCAAAATGTCCACCGAAAATATCTCCGAACTGCGAAAATATATCATCCATGTTCATCCCGCCTCCGAAACCCTGCCCTCCTCCAGAGGCGCCACCAACGCCTGAATGACCGAACTGATCATAACGACCGCGCTTATCCTGGTCGGAAAGCACCTCGTATGCTTCAGCTGCTTCCTTAAATTTATCTTCGGATCCTTTATTGCCCGGGTTCTTATCCGGGTGATGTTGAATGGCAAGCTTGCGATACGCTTTTTTCAATTCATCAGCGCTGGCATTCTTGCCTACTCCCAAAATCTCATAAAAATCCCTCTTAGCCATTTCGTAAACTTGAAACTTTCAAACCTGAAACTTTTAACTGCCTACCACAACCTTCGCGTACCGGATCACCTTCCCATTAAGAAAATATCCCTTCTCCACACACTCCATGATCTTTCCCTTCATATCCTCCGTCGGCGCCGGAATATTTGTGATCGCCTCGTGCACGTCGGTATTGAATACTTCATTCTCTGTTTTTATTTCTTCGATGCCACGCTGCTTAAGGAAAGTGTGAAGTTTACTTTGAATAAGTTTAACACCATCCGCGACTATTTTCGCATCCGTTGCGTTTTCGTTCGCCTTGATCGCACGATCGAAATCGTCGGCAATAGGCAACAAACCCGTGAACAGATCCTCGGCGGCAAATTTTATGAACTCCAGTTTCTCCCTTGAAGTTCGCTTCTTGAAATTGTCGAAATCCGAGTAAAGCCGCAAGTATTTTTCATTGATCTCCGCCAGCTGCTGCTCAGGGCTTTTATCCTCCGAAACCGCTTTTTCTACCTCAGGTTCAGGGGCCGTGTTTTCAGTCTTTTCCATGTTCTCTTCCATAGGGGAATTATCCTCTCGCTAGTTGTGCAATAAACAAGCCAATGGGTTGTTTTTGCCGAAGGCGCAAAGATAAAAGCCAAAATGTCATAAACAGGCAAAAAATGAGGCAGTTACGATGCTCAAAAAGTCATAATTCGCCGTGATTCCTGCCTAAAGTAACACTATAAGCGCGTCCGTTATTTTTGTTAATAACTCCATTTCACGTTATTAACAATCCTCCAATATTGTGGATAAACCATTCAGTTTCAGGTGAATGTTTAGGCTAATTTTACCTGAAATTATTGAGGGTAGTCCTTGGCTATGAAGAACTTAAATCGAAACAAATGCTGAACAGGATCGTTGTACTGAATTCAAAATTATATGGAAAAGCGGAGATCCGTTTAGATGATTGTGACTCCTTACAATTGGTGGGACCGAACAACATCGGGAAAAGTACGGTCATCTATGCGCTTAACTTTCTCTTCATCATCGATGGGAACAAAATGACCTTTTCAGGAAACAGGAGAGGCGATAAAGATACCATCCATCACTACTTCCCTTCGCATAACAACAGCTTCATTGTCTTCGAAATAAATAAGAAAGGACATTATTGCATTCTCGTTAAACGCGACAGCGAGGGCGAACTTGAGTATTACAAATTTGAAAGTAATTACAAGGAGGATCATTTCTTCATCCATGAGAAAGGACAGCAACGATTGCTCGATTTTGATGAAGTAAAAGAAAACCTGACAAACGAGGGTTTACCGCCTTTCCAGTTCAGGACCAAGACGGATGTGTTCAATTATGTTTACCAGCGCGGCAGAAGCAATAATTCCGTTGTCTGGCTTGAAGACAGCGTGAAATCAGATGGTCTTTCAAACAACTTCTCAAAAGTTTACCGCTATCTCATCAACACCAAGCTTATCAACAATAAATCCCTCAAAGAAGCGCTTATCATTTCTGATAATCGCGAGAATGACGTGCTCAACTTTTCTCAAAAGAACAAGAAAGATATTTCAGACCTCCTGCGTATCAATTCCCAGATCCGCAGCATACGGACCATCAAAGAGGAATTCTTAAAATTCCGCGACCAGGTCAATCTCTACAATTCCAAAACAAAGGTTGTACAGGAGCTGCTCTATGCATTCAATCACAACTATGCGAAGATCATCCCTGAACTGGAACAGAAAGCGATCCGAAAAGAATCCGACATCATCAAAGGAAAAACGGAGTTGCATGAGGTACTCAAGCCAAAAGAAAATGAACTGAACCAGAAGATCGGTGAGAAAACATCCGACCTAAGGAATAAGACAAGCTTCTTTGAGGAATTGGATAAGGAAATGAAGGAGATCGATTCCTTTGAACCGGAAAAATTTTTAGTTGAGTCATTGGAGAACCTTGATAAAAAGAGAAAGGAAGTCGAGGTCAGCATCACACAGATTGAAAGCCAGCATTACACGGCCGAACAACTCACAGCCAGGATCGATGTGCTCGCAACAGAGATCGAACAATTCAATACGCAGGTGAAGAATTATAAAGACCTGCTCATCAACCAGGTTTCCGACTCAGCCGAAGTGCGTAAACTCATGAACAGTGTTCTGTCTGAACAAATGAAATCCATGCCCGGTAAAAATGTGATCAAGAAGATCAGTAAGGCCTCTAAAACACTGAAAGTTTTCGACGGTGAAATAGAGATCGGGAAAGGACTTGAACTTGCGGAATTCCGGTCGGTTGATGAGATCAAGGAAGAACTTGCATTCAAGAAAAAAGAGAAAGAGCAATTAGACAGGATACTGAAAGTGGTCAGGGATCTTGCAAAAGCCAAAAGCGATCTTATCGCGCATCAGTCCGGGATCGAAACCATCAATGAAAAACTTCGGAAGATCAAGACACGTCCGAGACTTGAAAAACAACTTAACACCCTCAAAACAGAGCTTGATAAACTCACCGACGATAAAAATAAATTCGAACGCGAACTGAACGAGGTGAAGACAGAAAGCATACGTCGCGAAGGAGCTCTTGATACGCTGTACGAGGAGAAAATGAAGCTGGAGGAACGTGCGCGTGAACTCAAGCATCAGAAACTGGAACTGGAAGATACAGGGATAGAACCGATTGAAAGCGACTGCAACGAGGCGCTGGAAAATATTTACATGAAGATCAAGGTTCACCAGCATGACAGGGTTGACCTGAAAGTGGCAAAGGATAAGATGTTTCATGACCTACGCTATCGGGTCGACAGCAACATTGCAGATGAAGAATTGTTTATCCGCTATATTGAAGACGAGATCGCATGTATAGGCGATAAGGAGAGAAGTATTGACGGGCTGCTTAAATCCATCTCTACTCAATTTGCAAATCCCGCCTATACCCTTCTTCGTCGTTACGAGGAATTCAAATCCTTCATCTATAATAAATTCAATTATGGGTTGAGTAAGACAAGGATCTCAGACATTGAATCACTTCGTATTGAGTTGGTGGATAACAAAAAGCTCCTGGATGAGATCAAGGCGATCTCTGTTATCCAGGAATTTACGGACCAGCTGATACTTGAACTGGATGTGGAAAGTGAAAATTTAAAGATACTCAGCGCGTATCTCGATAATTCCCGCCGGATCTCATTTGACGAACTTTTTGATATTGAACTTCACCTCGACATTAAGGGCACGATCAAGAAAGTTGATCTCGCGCACCAGGTTGAGTCGGATGGTACCGACAGAATGATACGCCTTGTTATCATTATGAGTATCATCAACAGGCTGGCCATCCATGATGCGGAAAACAAGATCGCGCTCTTCATTGATGAGGTTGCCACGATCGACAAACACAATCGCCCTGAGCTTGTCAAATTCTGCAGGCAGCATCATTTCATCCCGATATTTGCTGCTCCTGATCCGGTTCCGGGATTCAGCAAATACTATATGATCTATCCTCAGAAAGGTAAGATCACGATCAGCGAAAATGTAAATGCTATTTACGGCGAGCGTTCTCCCACATACGTGAACGGGAACTGAACATGAAAACGGAACCTAAAAGTATCCTTTACTTCCTGTGGAATTACTACGATCCCATGATCGAGTTATTCGATCTGCAGGCAAAAGAAGGATATATCAAGAAGGAAGCCTTGCTGGAGGTTTGTAATAAGCACGGTCATGATATAGAAGTCAAGCTGTACGATTACAAGATCCTCAAAAAAGTAAACAACGATTACGAGTTTCGTACGGTTTTTTATTCATTCCTCGAATTCATCCTGAATGAGTTCAAGCCCCTGCTTCCTGAAACGATCGAAAAATATCATTACTCCATCAGCGAGTTGTTCCGTAAGATCCGCAAAGGACTTGCAGAGGAAAAATTCATCCAGCTTCAGCGCATCCAGGACCTGATCGGTGAAACGAGGGATTTTTCAGAAGGTGTTGAAAATAATACGATCAAACTCCTTACTGCAACACGAGAGCTGAAGGCGAATATGGAGAAGATCGATTACCGCGAGAAGATACACCGCGCATCGGAGTGGATAGAATATTATATCCTTCCAATGAATAAGATCCTGGACATCCATCACCAGCAAAGTATCGCCAACAAACTGTATGAAGTTGCCAATTTCGCAAATGAGAAGCGCCTTATCGGAGATGATGAACAGACCCGGCAGCAATTTGAAAAATTGTATTATTTCCTTCTGCAGACGAATGATAACCTGCTGAAACAATCCAAGATACTTACCAATGAACTTTTGCCGCTCATTGAAAGGATCCGTACCGAATCCATCATACTTTCAGGATGTATAGAATTCCTGAAGGACCCAAGGGATGCCGAACCGCCAACGCTGCTGAAATCAACACGGGACATGGTCTACAGCAGGCACATGATGCTGAATGCAAAGGAATTCTGGGAACAGTTTGAGGTTGCGGAGAAGGTATTCATTGAGGTCCCCGGGGCAAGGGAACCCGCGTGGTTGTTCGACAGGATCGCGTATCGTGAAAAGCTCGAGGCAAGATTACCGATAGAGGATTTTTTCGGCTGGTGTACAGAGAACCTTGAGGATGGGAACAAGATCGTTGAATCGGAAAAATTATTTTCGCTTACCACTTTATTGTTCGACGAAGATCTGCAGCTGGAATTCCCGGATAAGAATAATCCGTTAAGAGTAAGAACCGAGAACATGGTTTACCGTGTACCCAAAATAAAAGTCGATAAATATGGAATACTCTAAGTATCATAAACGCATTGTCCAGTCACTACTGGACGGCAAGTTCCTCCTCAGGAATGAACCCGAGTTCCTTGAACTTCGCGAAAAAGAACTTTATTATGTGGAGTTCTTCAAGGCTTCATTTGACTATGAGCTGAAGATCGCTTCGGATTACGCTTACCTTATCAGCGGCGAGACGAATGAAATGCTATCGCGGGATATTTGCATCTTCTTTTCACTCCTTTGCTATGAGCTGGACCGGGACGGAAAGAATTTTGTTGATGAGCTCAACTATGCAGAATTTGAGATGGAGGCGCTTGAGAATTACTTCGCGCATTCAGCATACATCGATCTCATTCACGCAAACAAGCAACTCAAAGACAAGGATGCGAGAAGAAATTTTGTGAATATGCTGAACCGCAGGAATATCATAGAGAAGCGTTCAGAAGAAAGATTTAGTTTCACCCCGGCCTATAAGGTTTTCATCGATTTCGCCCGAGACCTGGCAAAGAAAAGGATGGAACAGCCGCAACCCGTGGAATGAATTATAGGTCCAGTATCTTTTTAGCTTCCCTTATTCCTGACAGGTAGGCGCCGTGTACGGTCGCGGCATGCCCGAAAATGGTGGCCTCTCCTGCAAAATAAAGTCGTCCCAGGTTTTCTTCCATGGCATAGCGCACATCTTCCTTTGTACCTACCGGTAAATAGGAATAAGAACCTCCCGCAAACGGATCCCATTTCCATCCTGAGAATTTTATGGCTTCAGGTTCCGGAGCGGAGGGGAAGACTCGTTTCATGACGTTATGTACCCGTCTCAGCTTTTCTTTATCATCAACCTGGTTAAGTTCTGTAGAAAACACGTCACCCATTGTTGCCAGCAAGTAAGGTTTCCCGGTGTAATTCGCCCAATTCACGAATGCGGGGAACTCCCCGGTCTTTTTAGAGATGAACCCGAGGAACTGCCTGTCTGTCGGCCAGAACACTTCCGGGAAGCGGATAGCTAGTTTATTCATGTTTCCCATTCCAAGGGATTGGATCGCCTTGGCCTTGGCTTCAGGGAAAAGCGGGTTGAAAAGAATCTTCCCCGACTGAAGTACCCCAAGCGGCAAAGTGATTATCGCATAATCGGCTTCCAGTTTTTCCGTTGCGCTGCTGATAATAACGCGATTCTTTTCGTATTTCACTTCTTTCACCACAAAATTCAGCCTCACATCCAGTCCTTCCGCGAGTTTTTTCGGTATGCTGTCATAGCCATCCGGGATGATCAGGTCGTCGCCCGAAAAACCCTTCTCGGTTTCTCCCCATGCAGAAAGTTTACTGTAATCCGCTGCAGCATTGATCTCCTCCACTGCGATCCTGTAATTTATCTTCAGACGTAAATGATCTTCCATCTCTTCTCCCGCAAGAACCTGGTCTAGCGCCTTCCTGTAAGAAATATCAAGATCCTGTTTTCTGCCATATGCCAAAGCCTTCCTGAGTATCTTTTGGGAACGGGAATAAAGATCTGAAGCATCGTCATCGCTGTACCGCTCACCGTCCGGCCCGTACAGGTACAGGCTGTCGAAATCCGAAACCATTGTCTTTATCTTGAACTTTTCGGCGAGTTCTGTAATCGGGTTCCCTTTGGATTCCTCGATCCATCCCGCTCCCATGTCCAGAGGAATTCCAAGGGATGTGTCAGACCAGATCCTTCCTCCTATCCTGTTACGGGCCTCCACCACGATCACTTCACAACCGCTAGTGGCCAGCTTTCGTGCAGCAGCCACTCCGGCCATTCCGGCGCCCACGACAATGACCCGTTTAGATCCCGAATAAAATTTCCATCCCTTCGTCAACCCCGCTATCGCCAGCAGCCCCGTACTCTTAATAAATAACTTTCTATCCACAATGGTGCATTTGCAGTTAAATTACGTTTTTTTCATCAATTATCTATAATAGGAATTGCTGATCAGACGCCGCGCCATATTTTTCGTATTTTCGTATGCTATTCGAAGTTGGTACTCAATCTATGACAGATAAAGACGAAGATAAATTCAGAAAAGCATTCGCATCCAAGGACTGGAGCGAGATCAAAGCCCGTGATTCCTGGCAGATCTTCAAGATCATGGCGGAGTTCGTGGATGGTTTTGAGAACATGGCGCGCATTGGTCCCTGCGTTTCTGTTTTCGGGTCCGCGCGTACCAAACAAGGATCTAAATATTATAAGCTTGCGGAAGAGATCGCATTCAAACTTACTAAAGAAGGCTATGGGGTGATCACCGGCGGTGGCCCGGGCATCATGGAAGCCGCTAACCGCGGAGCCCAGGCCGGCGGAGGAAAATCAGTCGGGCTGAACATTGAACTTCCATTTGAACAAAAACACAATCCTTTTATCGACAATGATAAACTCATCAGTTTCGATTATTTCTTCATTCGCAAAACGATCTTTCTGAAATATTCCCAGGGATTCATTGCGCTGCCCGGCGGATTCGGGACAATGGATGAATTATTTGAAGCCCTGACATTGGTTCAAACCGATAAGATCGCGCATTTTCCCACCGTACTGGTTGGAAAGGCCTACTGGAGCGGGCTTATGGACTGGATCAAAAAGACGATGCTGAATGAGGAGAAAAACGTGAGCCCGGAGGACCTTGATCTTTTCACCGTGGTGGATACTTCGGATGAAGCAGTGAAGGTGATCGTTGATTTTTATTCGAAATACACTCTTAAACCTAATTTTTAACACCGAATTACGAATCTGTACGGATATACAAATTACTAATAGTGCGAATATGAACCGAGAAGTTTATATAATAAGTGCGGTGAGGACGCCGATGGGATCATTTGGCGGATCACTTGCAGGAGTTTCAGCAACCCGCCTGGGAGCAGCGGCTATCAAAGGCGCCTTAGAAAGGATCAAACTTGATCCGAAAGAAGTACAGGAAGTGCTGATGGGATGTGTGTTACAGGCAAATCTTGGCCAGGCGCCTGCGCGACAAGCTGCGAAATTTGCCGGCTTGCCGGATAATGTTCAGTGTACCACTGTTAATAAAGTATGCGCCTCCGGGATGAAAGCCATCATGCAGGGCGCTCAATCTATTATGCTGGGTGATGCCGATGTGGTTGTTGCAGGAGGAATGGAAAACATGAGCCAGGTTCCTTTTTACCTGGACAGCATGCGATGGGGAAGTAAATTCGGGAATGCAAACGCTATCGATGGTTTATCTAAAGATGGTCTCACCGATGTTTATCACAATTACGCAATGGGTGTTGCTGCGGATCTTTGCGCTAAAGAGTGTAATATTTCCAGGAAGGATCAGGATGCGTTTGCCATCGAATCCTATACACGTTCAGCGAATGCCTGGAAAGCAGGAAAATTCAACGATGAAATTGTGCCGGTTGAAATTCCCCAAAGAAAAGGCGATCCGGTCATTTTCAAGGAAGATGAAGAGTACAAAAATGTGAAGTTTGATAAGATCCCTGAATTAAAACCTGTTTTCAGCAAGGATGGAACAGTCACTGCGGCAAATGCTTCCACCATGAATGACGGGGCGGCGGCAGTTGTGCTGATGAGTAAAGAGAAAATGGAAAAACTCGGGTTAAAACCGATGGCAAAAATTGTTGGATACGCTGATGCCGAACAGGCTCCTGAATGGTTCACTACCACTCCATCTCTTGCGGTCCCAAAAGCGATCGCAAAAGCAGGGTTAAAAGCATCTGATATCAGTTATTATGAGTTGAACGAGGCATTCTCTGTCGTGGGAATTGTGAACATGCAAAAAATGAAATTGGATCCGGCGAAAGTGAATGTGAACGGAGGGGCAGTATCACTTGGGCATCCTCTTGGATGCTCCGGCGCGAGAATAATCGTAACACTAATTAATGTGCTTGCTCAGAACAAAGCAAAGTACGGCGCAGCCGGTATCTGTAACGGTGGCGGCGGAGCAAGCGCAGTTGTCATAGAGAAAATATAGGATAAGCAGAATCCATTCCCCCTTTGAAGGGGGTCAGGGGGATGTTTTTTAGTCGAATTCAAATGCATGGAGTCTGCATCTTAAGTATCATCCCCTGCAGGAAGGAACCTTCCTCTAAAAGTGAATTGGTCACTCAGCTCCTTTTTGGAGAACTCATCACCGTAAAAGACAGGAAAGACGACTGGAGCCTCATTCAACATCATAATGATGGATACGAATGCTGGATCAACGCACAGCAATATCATCACATCAGTGAATCCCAGCACCATGATATTTCGGAAATTGAAACCCCGCTTTGCTCCGGACTGACCGGAGTCATAGAATCCAAAAGCGATCATTCAATATTTCCTGTCGCCATGGGAAGTTCTCTCCCGGGCTTTATCACGAAAAGTTTCATGCTTGGAGATAAGATATTCAGTTTCACAGGAGAGAATTATTACCCTGATAAACCTCTTCGCACTACGCTTATCCAATTCGCATCGAAATACCTGAACTCCCCTTATCTCTGGGGAGGAAGGAGTCCTTTCGGGATCGACTGCTCCGGTTTAGCGCAAGCAGTATACAAGTTTTGCGGGATACAGCTGCCCAGGGATGCCTGGCAACAATCAGAAAAAGGCACTACGCTTAGCTTTATTGAAGAAGCCGAGGAAGGAGATCTTGCTTTCTTCGACAACAAGGATGGAAAGATCACGCATGTTGGGATCATTCTCGGGAACAACAGGATCCTTCATTCATCCGGTAATGTGCGGATCGATAAGCTCGATCATGAAGGAATTTACAATGAACAGCAGAAAAAATACACTCATCACCTGAGAGTAATAAAGAGGATCATCTGATCGCCCCTCATCCGGATTGCCTCCACCCGGGAATTTCCTAAGTAGCTGATAATCTGCTTGCTTTCGTACCTTAGTGGAGGTAATAGCGAGTTATGCGGCATGCTAAAAAGACGACAGACATGAAAAAAATATACAGCCTGACAATAATTATTTTCTTTACGACCATTGTTTTCGGACAGGACATTAAGTTGATGGACTTTATGTTGTATCCACGACTTGACAGCACTTATTGGGAAAAAGACAATCAAGCATTAAACGCAAACTATTCTAAAGCTGCCAATCGTTGCCAGACCTGCGTTTTCCAACAAACCGACACGACAAGAGGGCGTTTTTGCTTTAACACTTCTTTAGGACAAGTTCAGTTAGACACAGCACTTCATAATTTTTCGACAGAGAAATTAATTGGAAAGTGGGACGTAATAAATTTTGGACAATTTGAAGTAACAGACAGCATATTGCCTGACTCTAAAATATATTATAGAAACTCCAAAGTATTGAACGAACGAAAAGACAATAATGGCTATATTACTTTCACTGAAAAACGATTTAAGACATCCTTAATTGGCAACAAAGAAATTCCGAATAAAAATAAAAGATATAAAATATTAGATGGTAAATTCCTGACGACAAAATCACTTAGCGGCTATTGTGGAGCGACAATTATAGGAATTACAAAAGAAGGGTATTTAATAATTGACGACCATACTTATCGGACACTTGCTAAGAAGGAGAAATATTTGACAGTAAAAACTTCGATAAGACGAATGATATTGAAAAAAAGCACGACCGCATAACAGCACCTTTGCATTATGGCGGGGGAAGTGCGAATATAAACAGTTGAGCAACTAATAAACAGTGTGCGTTTAGACAGGTTAGTGCATCTAATCCGCCACAACGCAAAGCTGCAAACCGTTATAAGCCATGCCTTCTCTCAGCGCAGGCCATCACGCAGCTGGTATCCCTCACACAGGCTCTCTTTTTAAAAAGCAGGCGGGCGGGTCAGCGTGTCGACAAGAATAAACGCACAGTCCGACGCGTATTTTTCTCCGCTTGAATAAGACCTCTATATCCCGCCTGTTTTAAAAAAGGAAAAGCCAGGGCGTGGAAATGCAGGGCGTATGACGTAGGTAAAGGGAAGGCACGTCTTATAACACGGGTTTGGCAGCAACCCTTGCGCTTCGTGAACGGTGACGCGGTAATCAGACACTTTCTGCAACAAAAAAACAAAAAGTCGGTGGACAGTTATCCGCTCCGAGACAACTCCAGCGGATTCCTAACAAGTAGACACTTTTTGTACCTTTGACCCCGAAACAGTTACATGGACAAAATCTCTATTCTATTTGCGAAGATTGCAGCGCTCAAAAAAAGTTTTGATTCAATCGACTATGGAAAAATGCGAAGGACATTAGGTGGACAAGTTGAGCATCTATTTCCAATATACCAGCAATTAACCAAACTAGCCAAAGAAAGCCTTCCTGAATTATATTCTGATTTACCCGAACTAAAAACTCCCGACCACTCTGGAATAGGTTCTATGGGACCAATTTACGAGCAAGAAGACATTTTGCCATTGGTCAAAAACCTAGATTATATTTTAGAAGTACGAACCCATTCTAGGATTGGAGAAAAGGAAATAGAAAAAGACAAAAAGGAATTTCTTTTTTTAAGCCATGGACGAAGCAATGAATGGTATAAGGTTCAATCCTATTTGGAAAAGGATTTGAAATACTCGACAATTGAATTAGCGCAGCAGCCCAACCTTGGAAGAACCGTTTTGCAAAAATTAGATGAGGAGTCGAACAAATGCTATGCCGCCATAATAATAATGACAGGAGATGATAGCTTCGATGGCGGAGAAATCCGAGCAAGAGAAAATGTACTTCATGAAATAGGCTTTTTTCAAGGTAAACTTGGATTAAGTAAAATCGTTCTGCTACATGAAGAAGGTGTAAATATTCCTAGTAATATCCACGGATTAGTATATATATCATTTCCAAAAGATACTGTTGAAGCTACCTTCGTTGCCTTGGCAAGGGAATTAAAAGTGATAATGGTTTAAAGAAATAGCATGGGAAAATACACTATTACAGATTTTAAACTTGGGGACAAGGTTTATCACCTTAGTAATACAGGCTTAAAAATGGTTGTCATTGAAGTTAATCAAGGCCTGAACGAAGTGAATTGCCGTTGGCTAGATAAAAACGGATCTATTCAGACGCTTGCATTTATGGCTGAAGAGCTTGGAAAAGCAAGCGATTTGGGACCTCGTATTACAGTAATTTAATATTAACGAACACATCAAAAAATGACAACAGGTTACTTACTTATAGCGGGTGCAATAATAGTTTTTGGAATTATAATTTACATTATTTATTCTAAGATTAAGGGAGGGGTCATTACATTTTTCACTTCTGGACTTAACCCTCACGGTGAATTTTCTCAGCTTATTTTGTCAATGGCAGACTACATAAACAAAAAGAAAAATACTCAAGAAGAATCTTTCCCAAGACATTTTATAGATGATGATCGCTGGCTGCTAGAAAGTCAAGGACCAAAAACATTTTATTACATAGATGAAAGACAAATCAATGACATGTACGCCCAGATAAATCAAGCACCCAGGCTTGAAGAAGTAACGGAAAAAGAAAAAGCATCAAGTGGTGTCGATGGTGGTTTGTCATCCACTGCCGTATCCATCAAGGGGACTAAAGGTTCCGAGTCTGAGAAAACAAAGAAATATTCGATTGATAATTCCGCACCAAGTAAATACAGTTACGTAGAAAGTTATTTAAAAGATAACTTACTGATTAATTATGGAATTGCAAAATTCTATACAGATCATACACAAAGAGTAAAATTCGAAGAAGCATGCAATAAGCTCGAACAAGAATTTAAATTTAAAGTTTCGGAAAACGACCGAAATCAACATTGGATTTCACTAAATAAAGAATTCGCTTACCCAACCTTAGATGGCATCAAAAACTCTTCTGGCAATATTGCATTTCAAGAAGACTTTACGATATTAGAAGAAGTAGATGGTAAAGTAAAGCTCTTTTTCACTCACCCAATAAATAGTTTTTTAGAAGATGGGGATAAAAATGTTCGCATTTGCATAAATTGCTCTAAAGAAAATTTAACGCAAGCAGGAAAAACATTTTTAGTATCAGGAAAAACGATTAAGGCAACTTGCGTAGGAAAAATTATTCGCTGGGACGAACAGACAAAATCTCTCGACATTAATCCTATAGCGGTATTTTAATAATAACCTTACCGGTTTTGTCGTACAACTTCTCCTACTTAGGATACAATCAAATTGACGTAAAATTTGGGACGCTTTAAAAGCATTGAAATAGAAGGATTGTTCTTTGAGAATTTCAACGAAATTTTTGAAGAGGCTTTTATTAAAGCGATTAGAACATCTAGCCTGACAGAAGCGCAAATCGCAGAAAAACTTGCACCAAAATTTGAGACCTTAATTTCCGAGTACGAAGAAAGTATATCAAGTTTCTACTTGGAAAAACACAAGTTTGATCTTGACACTTTTTTAAAAATACACTTCAAAAACCAAGGAAAAATTGCTGAAAGAAACAAAGATTCCTTTATTCCCTTCATACTTTATGTCAATGCCTGCGTAATTGTTTACGAGAAAATAATCCAACAAGTAAAAGACAAACGAATTGATAGTACTCTTAAAATGAATATCGCCCTGTATGGATTAGTCGTAAGAAGGGCACAACAAATAGTTGATTTATTACTCAGTGGATATATTGATGCTGCAATGATAATATGGCGTTCACTTTACGAAAATGCCATCATTCTATTGGTAATTGCTATTGAAAATAACAACCAACTTGCAGACAAATTCTTTGAACATTCAACAAGAAATGCACAAAGAAAGGTTACAAGTTATAACAAAAATTTCAAGGAGCTTAAATTCAAACCTCTTCCAAAATCAACAGATAAAATTTTAAAAACCGAAACAGAAAAGTTGAAACAAAAATATGGAAAAGATTTTTTGAACAATGAATTTGGCTGGGCAGATGATTTATTTCAAGGAAATCAAAAAGCAAATTTCAAACTCCTAGAAGAGAAAGTTGAAATGATAGATTTAGACCTTATTATCTGCTATGCTGTGAACAAATTCATTCGAATTTTAACGGGTTTAAAAGATTTATGGATGGAAATGTTTTGATTCTTCCTAAACTGATAACTCAGGAAGTAGATACCAAATCATTTATCGATCCTATGCAATTTACTATTGCTATTCTACATGAGGTAAATGACTATGTACTTTACGAATTTTCCACACAAGACGAATTCAAGGTCAACAGCATATTTATAAAAAAAATATTTGAAAAATTGCAAAACTCATACTAAATCTATGGACAATTTTACATTTCGCCTCCACAGTTCTCACGGTCGACAACTTCGCAAATAGCAGACGGTTCCGGCTTTGCACTTTTGCAAGCGAGGCGCAATCAAAAGAGCAAACGGGCTGACTCTGCTTCTAATAATGATTGCGTTCTCAGGGCAAGCCCATTTGCAGCCTTCTTTTTAGCGGTAGACACTTTTTTATGGGTTGCAAATCGGCTCGCCCTTCGTTTTTATTTTTCGCTTCGGCTCGGCAATCTCCGTTGACAGTTTTATCGTATGACAGTCCCCCGTAGACAATTTCGCAGGACAGTGATCTCTACCTCGACAATATTTTTCTTCGCATCTGTGCTTTGCGCACGGGGACGGTCAAACAATGAAGTGATGAATAAGATAAAGGAAATAGCTCTTATCATTATTGCGGTAATGAAGCAATGAAAGGAAAATTCAGCTTTAACAAACTGTCAAGGAACTCATTCAATATTTGGGCAGTCTGGCCTCTTCCCTTTACCCTTTCCTGTTCGCCATTCCATTCATCGGGGTGTATCCTTCGGTTTGTTGATATTTCCTTCCGTTTCCCGTTTACAGTAATTCTGCAATAGATGGGAACCCCTGCTGCTGTGGCTTTTGCCTTACTAAGCCAGAAGAGGATGCTATATGTGTGTTTCATGATTTTTCTGTTTTATTATGCAATTTAAAATGGAATAACTGGGGTATCAAGTTTTGGAATCTGGAATCATTAACAAAACTGCTGGAATTATCAGCATTCGGTTACCTCGCTGATTTTCCCTTCAGGGTAACCGAATAGGAGGCAGCAAGATTGATAAAGATTGACGGTATTTGACAGGGCTAAAAACATAAAAAGCGCTCAGGTACACAGACTTGAGCGCTTTTGGTACTGATTTGATAGGGTATTCTGTCGGGGTGGCCACCCTTCGGTCAACTCAGGATGACGGAACCTCCTCATTTATTTTGTCGGGCCTGCCCGACGAAGTCCGCCTTCGGCGGACGAAGTCGGGGTGGCCGGATTTGAACCGACGACCACCAGCACCCCATGCTGGTACGCTACCAGGCTGCGCTACACCCCGAAATACTCCAGTTATTAAATAAATCCAGCTACCAGGCGGAGTTTATCCTGAGTAGCATCGAAGGGCTACACCCCGAGATACTCCAGTTATTAAATAAATCCAGCTACCAGGCGGAGTTTATCCTGAGTAGCATCGAAGGGCTACACCCCGAAATACTCCAGTTATTAAATAAATCCAGCTACCAGGCGGAGTTTATCCTGAGTAGCATCGAAGGGCTACACCCCGAGAATTGTGGCGTAAAATTAGTAAAATCCAGTCGTTCAGGGTCTCACAATTTCGCGGTAGGCCCTCCCGAGATTGTCGATCACATCCCCCGGAGTTAAAGCCTCTTCGGAGGAAGTTGTCACCGCAATATCAGCAGCAAGCCCGTGTAAATAAACACCAAGTATCGCAGCATCGGTTGATTGATATCCCTGCGCCAATAAAGCCGTGATGATCCCGGTCAAAACATCCCCGCTCCCGCCTTTGGCAAGGCCCGGGTTACCTGTACTGTTGAAGTATACCTTACCATCAGGACCGGCAATTGACGTATGCGCCCCCTTCAACACGATGCAAACATTATACTTCACGGCGTTACGTTGTAACAGTGCAAGTCTTTTCAAGGGATCCTGTTCCGTACCGAACATTCTGCCGAACTCCTTCACATGCGGCGTGAGGATACATCCCTTTGGCAGAAATCCCATCCAGGTCATGTTTTTCGCCAGGATATTCAGCGCATCAGCATCAAATACCATTGGCATCCGGTGATCCTGGATGAGCTGCTTGATCACTGCCGCCGTTTCATCATACGTGCCGATACCCGGACCTATACCCATCGCATCCTGTTTGTCAGCAAGAAATGGAGTACTTAAAAATTCCTTCCCCTTATCAGCGCTGACCATCGCTTCCGGGACACCCGACTGCATAATGGCTTCTCCGTTGGCAGGAATACGAACTGTGGTCAAACCCGCGCCGGCATGCATGCAGGCCCGCGTTGCCAATATCGCAGCCCCCATCTTGCCCTCCGATCCGCAAACAAGCAAGGCATGGCCGCTGCTTCCCTTGTGAGAAAATTTATTGCGCGGCTGATATATTTTTTTGATCACATCCGCCGTTACAAATTCGTAAGGAGAGTGAGCGTTCGCAATAAATTCCTTATTCAATTCAATATCCAGCACAACGATCTTCCCGCATTTATCTCCCGCCCCCGGAAGCAGCATGGCAAGTTTAGGACACTGGAATGTGAGCGTAGTACTTGCCTGCACTATGCTGTCAAGGTCATTCGCTGAATTATCCTCACCATACATGCCGGATGGAATATCAATGGAGAGGATCTTTGCGCCGGAATTATTCATTTTCTTGATCAGATCCTTTGTTTCGCCCTCAACCGGCCTCGACAATCCGGTGCCGAGCAAAGCATCGATCACCACGCAGTTTCGGTCAATGACAGGGAAACTTTCCTGTATTATATCTGCGGACATCAGCCTTAATCTTTCAAGATTTACTTTATGGTCTGCTGTTCCCTCTTCCCTCTTGCCTTGTATGAAAACGTTTACTTTCCTCCCGCTTTCAAAAAGCAACCTCGCGATCGCCAATCCGTCACCGCCGTTATTCCCGGTTCCGAAAATAACAAGAAAAGATGCTTCCGCCGGAAGATTGGATCGTATCCAATCAACACATGCCTTTGCCGCCCGCTCCATCAGGTCAACAGAAGAGATCGGCTCCGTCTGAATGGTGGCATTATCTGCCTCGCGGATCTGCGCCGTGGTTAGAATTTTCATTGGCTCAGAAAAAATTCTTGAAGATGAAATTCCCGACAACAAGGCTTGCATTGAAAATGAACATCCACATCAACACCTTCCCTCCATTCTCAAATTTCCGGAAAAGATGAATGATCAGATAAACACACATTAGCAGAAAAGGGATCAAAGCTGGATACATTTGGAGACTTCCTGCAAGATCGCCTTTTAAAAGCAGGATAAAAGCGCGCTGAGATCCGCAACCCGGGCAATCCAGGCCCGTCAGCTCCCTGATGGTGCAGGGCGTAAGGTGATCTTCAAGCCAGTGAATGATATCATTCAATCCGCAGAGTTTACCTGGCTCCGTCCAGGATATCAAATATGGATGTGGCCAGCATTCCGTAAAACAGGAAGACAAAAATAAAGTACAGGAATGCAAGGACCGAGAGGACAAGCCCGATGATAGCGCAGATCCGTCCCCCGTTCATATTACTGAATGAAGATGGAGTGTATATATTCGGATTGGCCTTATAGAGGGTGGACGCTTTACCGGCAAGGACGAGAGCAATGATGGCACAGATCAGTCCGGGAACTCCCCAGCAAAAGCAGGTCGGAATAGAGATGATCCCAAGCACCAGTACTGCTGTTGCATTCGGCAGCGGTTGCTGCGTTGGAACATCTAATGGATTCAGATTGGGATTATTGCCTTCGCTCATAAACAGAATTTTTGTAAAAGTAGGAAAAAATAGTTGTTAGGGGAAGTAATAAGTTGTTAGGAAACTCTATACTATCTACTCTATACTACTGACCAACAACTTGTGTATGTCCAATACCTGCGGAATGACAAGTTCACTCTCATCATTGATGATGACAAAATCCGAGCGCTCTCTTCGCTCCGCATCACTCATCTGCCTGGAGACCCTCAGTTTTACGGCATTTTCAGACGCTTTATCGCGCTCCATCACACGCTGAATTCTCTTTCCCTCCCCGCATTCAACCGTTATGATCTTGTTCACGTTCTTGTAAGCGCCACTCTCAAAAAGGATGGCCGCTTCTTCGATCACATACGGTGAATTCTTGTGTTGTTCGCAAAACGCATTGAATTTTTCTCTGACGAGCGGATGCAGGATCGCATTCAACGCTGCGAGCTTTTCCGGGTTAGCAAAAACGATCGCGGCGACCTTTGAACGGTTAATGTTTCCATTCCCGTCATGAATTTCCTTGCCCAACAATAACTCTATCTGATCCCTGACCCCTGTCCCCTTAAGTAAAGCCCGTGATTCTTCATCCGCGTGAAAAACAGGTGCCCCAAGGGTAATAAATATCCTCGCTACCGTGGATTTTCCGCTTCCGATACCGCCTGTCAAGCCCACTTTTATCATGCCTGTTAACTTAGTTTCAATTCGACTTTTCACGTAGTATGAACTCAACCGAATTCGGGGAAGCTGTGATCTGTCTTGCAAAATTCTTACCGCTGGTAACCTTGAGTTTGGCCTGGCTATCGCTCAGCTTTTTGATCTCGTTAAAGTCCACGCTCACTTCCAGATCGTCCTTGCTGAACTGGCGGATCCTGGAAAACGGGATCATTGCTTTCACTTTTACTTCCCTTGGCACAGGTATGAAAGAGTATCCCGATGGAAGATTGGTGATCGTTACCGGCACCATGATCTCTATGGCGCTGAACTTCTCAGGCGTGAACCGGATCGTCACAGAATCCTGGTGCAGCGCAACTTCGCTGCCCGGGCTGAGTAGTTTCACACGAAAACTTCCCGCGACAGATCCCGCTGTGAATGCGAATTTTTCTGTCTCAATCAAACTGTAGCTTGCCAGTATAGAGTCTTCTCCGGAAAGCATGACCATTTCCGGGAAGATCTGCACCGAGTCCCTGAGCTGATGATCGGCAGGCAAATTAATGTTCCCTTTAAATACCACCGGAACCTCCTTTCGCGAAGGACCAAAAGAATGAAAAAAGATGGTGTCCGGCCTGATCGATACAAGCGTCACCTCCGCACCGATCTGCATGGAGACCTCCTTTTCCTTCTTCGACAAAAGAATATAAGTGTCCCCCGCCTTCTTGCCCATGACAGGATTTGCACAGTCAATGATGATCCCTTCCACGGGCGGATCATAGAACATAACGTTAAAACCGGAAGCGCTAACCTCTATCTTAACAGAATCGGGCAGTGTAGATGGTATCACTCCCGCCGGGAGGTTCCTGTAATTTGCTTTGACAAGATAGAACTGGTTGCCTGTTTCAGTAAGCGATATCATGAACCAGGAAAACGCAGAAATAAGAAGACAGATAAGGAATGTTACAGCCCTTTGGTTCAGGCGAATATTCCTTGTATCAATCTTCCTAATGCGGCTATCCAAGAAATTAAAGTTTCTTCCTCTCTTCTTTAGGCTTGTTGAGGGCAAGAGTAGCCTCAGGGCTGACAGCTGATCTTTCCATACGGAGTTTAACTCCACTGTCAACTTCAACCAGGATAGTGGTGTCCGCTATTTCAACGATAGTTCCGTGTATGCCGCCGATGGTAACGATCTTATCTCCTTTCTGAACGGATTCACGGTACTTACTCGCTTCCTTCTGCTTCCGCATCTGGGGACGGATCATAAAGAAATAGAACACTACGAAAATAAGCAAGAGGAATATCAGCGACTGATACCCGCCTCCGCCACCGGAGTCCTTAGCCTGTAAAAAAATAGTGAAAAACATTAGTGGTTTTTGTTTGGTATAAATTGAATTGTATTTATTTCTTCTCTTCTTTTTTCTCCACGTTGACCATGAACGTGAGCAATTTGGTATTCGGCTGGCAGTTTGTTACAACTGTTACTTCTTTTTTCTGAAAGCCTTCCCTGGCATGGCTGTCGAAGGTAACGGAAATATAACCATCCTCGCCCTTTTTGATCGGTTTCTTGGGCGGATCGGCCACAGTACAGCCGCAGCTTCCCTTTGCGGAGGTAATAACAAGGTCCGCATTGCCTGTATTCGTGAATTTGAAATTGTAGGTCACTTTTTCACCTTCCATGATGGTGCCAAAGTTATGTTCGTTCTTCTCAAATTTAATATCAGGCAGGGCGCTGTTTCCCGAACCATCGGTTGGAATATTCACGATATCCGTATCTACACCATCCTGCTTAGGCTCAGTGGAGCATGAACACAGGATACAGATGGTGAAAAAAGCCGGCAAGATGAACTTCATGATACAAAGTTAGGCTGAATTCTCATTCTATCAAACCCCTGCCGCTTTTTTTGATCTGGTCGGCGGAACGGAAATCCTGAACAAGTTTATCCAGTATCCCATTGATGAATATTTTGCTCCGAGGAGTGCTGAACATTTTTGAAAGCTCAATATATTCATTCAGCGAAACCTTAACGGGTATGCTGGGAAAATATAACAATTCCGTGATGGCCATTTTCATCAGGATGATATCCATCAATGCTATCCTGTCGATCTCCCAGTTCCTGGTCTTCTCGCTGACCAGCCGTTCATGCGCTCCAGAGTGAATGATCGTCAGCCTGAATAACTGCAGGATAAAATCCCTGTCTTCCTCTTCATTTTTATACAATCCCAGGAGCGGACCGCCATCCGACCTTTCCGCATCCATAAAACTGACGTATTTAATGACCATAGAGACCCAGAAATCCATCTCGTCCGCCCAAAAAATACTTTTCTCCTCGAAAAAATTTTCCAGCAACTCATAATCCGCGATATTATTTCGCAATAATTCCGTGATGAAGCGCTTATCCTCAAAGTGATCGGAGACACTGGAATTCATGTAAGCGGAATACGGCTGGGAAACTTTAACATTCTGCAGGATCCTTTTGGGAAGCTCCGGCGCGTCCTGCCAGCTGACCGCATGTTCGTTGCAGAATTTTGTCAGAGCGCTATTATTCGATATCTGTTTAAGCACCCTGTTCTCAATGAATTTGATGTTGGGGGAAAGCTCTTCAGGACTTGGTCTGTGCTTGGATTTCCACTCCTCCGCGACCTTCTCAGCCTGGAATCGAATCTCCTTCAGCAACTGAAGCAGGTAAAAATATAGTTCGAAGGATTTGTTGACTCCTGTGAGCAATTCACGCTCACCCCTGGCCAGGTCGTTATCGCCCGACTGAAAAAAGGCATACAAGGCTTGTAACACCTTGATACGGAGTTGTCTCCTGTTAAGCATAATTCTCTACAAGAACGCAAATGAACGTTCCCGGTTTAATGATTTGGTCAATTGGTCTAATTGATCTATTCAGCCAGCCTCCAAAAGGAGGGAAAAGACAAAATTAAGGGAATTTTCGAGGCATCCAAACTGATACCAATTGCATATTCCTAAATTTGCAGGCTAATAACCAAGGCTTTGCGTTCCCTCTCGACCTTAAACAAGTACCTGCTCCGATATAAAGTTCGCCTAACTCTTGGGATACTCTTTGTCGGAATATCGAACTTTTTCGGTGTCTACTGGACACCAATTGTCCGGGAAGCGGTCGACTTCGCTGTTGAGGCAAAAAAAGACGCCTCTATCACGTACGGGGTTCTGACCTCAGAACTGCTTTACTACGGAGGCATGATCATCATCGTCGCTATTACCTCCGGGTTTTTCATGTTCCTCATGCGCCAGACAATTATAGTTATGTCGCGCCTGATAGAATACGACCTGAAGAACGATATCTATTCCCACTACCAGTCGCTCGATCAGTCGTTCTACAAACGCAACAACACCGGCGACCTGATGAATCGGATCAGTGAGGATGTCAGCAGGGTACGCATGTATATCGGTCCCGCCATCATGTATCTTGTGAACACTACCGTGACCGTTGTTACTGTTATCATTTTTATGGCGAGTGTAAATGTTACCTATACGATCTGGGTCCTGCTTCCCCTGCCAATTCTCGCATTCATTGCGTATAAGGTCAGCGATATCATTAACAGGAAAAGCAATGACGTACAGGCTCAGCTCTCAACCTTGTCAACTCACGCTCAGGAATCTTTCTCAGGTATACGAATACTCAAATCCTTTTCCATGGAGGAGAAAAATGCGGAAGAATTGAAAAAAAAGGCGGATCGTTATAAAACCTTATCGCTTTCGCTCGCAAAAACAGAATCCTTATTCCAACCGGCGATGGTTTTGCTGATGGGGTTATGTACTATTCTGGTCATTTTTGTAGGTGGGATGCAAAGCATCGATGGGAATATCACTCCCGGCAACATCGCAGAATTTGTCATTTATGTGAACCGACTCATGTGGCCGGTTGCATCACTGGGATGGGTGACATCGCTTATCCAACGCGCGGCGGCTTCGCAAGAGAGGATCAATGAATTCCTGGATACAAAACCGGAAATTGTATCCCCGCCTGCCGGCCTGACCCGTGTGGATGGTTCGCTAGCGTTCGAGCATGTTGGATATACTTATCCGGATTCAGGTATCAGGGCGCTGAACGACATCAGTTTCAAAATAGAAAAAGGCAAAAGCCTGGCGATAGTTGGAAGAACAGGCTCCGGAAAATCCACCATAGCCGGATTGATCAGCAGGGTTTCCGATCCCCAATCCGGAATCGTGAAAGTTGACGATAAGAATCTGAAAGAATTCGATCTTGGCTCACTACGATCATCAATCGGATACGTTCCCCAGGAAGTTTTCCTGTTTTCCGATACCATTGCAAATAATATCGCGTTTACTGCTTCGAATGAAAAACCTTCGAAGGAACGAATAGAGCAGGCTGCGATGGATGCGGCTATTCATGAAAATATCATGGATTTTCCGGAAAAATATGAAACCATGATCGGCGAGCGCGGGATCACACTCTCCGGCGGACAGAAGCAACGCGTTTCCATTGCAAGGGCCATTATCCATTCTCCCAACCTGCTTGTCCTGGACGATCCGCTTTCCGCGGTTGATACAGAGACAGAAGACGAGATCCTTACGAACCTGCTGCGGGTAATGAAGAATAAAACAACGGTGATCATCAGCCACAGAGTTTCATCCGTAAAGCATTGTGATCACATCATTTTTCTTGAAAACGGCAGTATCGCCGAGGAGGGAACACATGATGAGCTTTTGTTGAAAAAGGGGCTATATGAACAGCTGCATACGCTTCAACTCCTCGAAAAGGAAGAAAAAAGGTTCTAAAGTGGGGTTTTGGGCCCTAAATAGGGTATTTTACCCTAAAAATCAGTACTTTGGATTTTGAAATATCAATGATTTTATAAAAATTTGTTGACCAAACTAAACTAAAGAACGATGGATGGATCAGAACAAAAAGACGGATTTAATTCTGAAAATGGAAAGGGTGACAAATCCGAGATCTTTTCGAAAGCTGTAAGAGCGGGGAAAAGGACCTATTTTTTCGATGTGAAGAGTACGAAAGGGAATGACTACTATCTCACCATCACCGAAAGTAAAAAGCGGATGGGAGAAGACGGTAAATTCTTTTACGAAAAACACAAACTATTTCTTTACAAAGAAGACTTCGATAAATTCAGCGATGGACTTACCGAGGCGGTTGGATATATCAAAACCAATCGGCCTGCGACCACCGAACATACCGGCGCAGCGTCCGGCGTCTCCAATAACGGGGATGTAAAGTTCGAGGACCTTAAGTAGTTCAACTTATTATACGAACGCCCATTCGCTTTGCGGATTGGGCGTTTCCTTTTTTATCCAATGAGTCATACAGAAGAGATAAAGCGCAGGCGAACATTCGGGATCATTTCGCATCCCGATGCGGGAAAAACCACCCTCACGGAGAAACTTCTTCTTTTTGGAGGAGCAATACAAACAGCCGGCGCCGTTAAATCAAACAAGATCCGCAAACATGCCACCTCTGATTTCATGGAGATCGAAAGACAACGTGGTATCTCCGTTTCCACCTCTGTCATGGGATTTGAATACAAGGGGATCAAGATCAACCTCCTTGATACGCCGGGCCACGAAGATTTTGCGGAAGACACCTATCGTACGTTAACTGCCGTTGACAGTGTGATCATGGTGATCGATTGTGTGAAAGGAGTTGAACCGCAGACGAGAAAACTTCTTGAGGTCTGCAGAATGCGTCATACCCCGGTGATCGTTTTCATAAACAAACTGGATCGTGAAGGAAGAAATCCATTCGATCTTCTGGACGAGATCGAGAAAGAGCTAAAAATAAAGGTAAGGCCCTTAAGCTGGCCGATCGGGATCGGAAAACAATTCAAAGGGGTGTACAGCCTTTATGAAAAGAAGCTTATTTTTTTTGAATCGAGTCGACAGAAATTGGGTAAGGAAATACACCAGATCAATGACCTGGCTGATTCCTCGCTTGAAGAAAATGTAGGTGAGGATTTTGCAAAACAATTACGCGCGGATGTTGAACTGATCGACGGTGTTTATGACAAGTTCGATAAACAACGTTACCTGGCAGGGCAGATCTCGCCGGTCTTCTTTGGTTCGGCCGTTAATAATTTTGGGGTACGCGAATTGCTGGATTGTTTCATTGAAGTCGCACCATCGCCCGGTTCAAGGGAAGCTGCATCCAGGCAGATCCTGCCCGAAGAACAAAAACTGACAGGGTTTGTCTTTAAGATACATGCTAACCTCGACCCTAAGCACCGCGACAGGATCGCATTCATGCGGGTATGTTCCGGTACCTTTGAGAGGAATAAAAATTATTATCATGTCCGTGAGAACCGACAATTGAAGTTTTCCAACCCAACAGCTTTCATGGCCCAGGAAAAAAATCTTATCGATATAGCTTACCCGGGAGATATTGTTGGACTGTATGACTCAGGCGTATTTAAGATCGGCGATACCCTTACCGAAGGGGAAAAACTTATTTTCAAAGGTATTCCCCGCTTTTCTCCGGAACTTTTCAAATATGTTGTAAATGCAGACCCAATGAAGACCAAACAACTGCACAAAGGTCTTGAACAACTAACCGATGAAGGAGTTGCGCAGCTTTTTACAAAGAAGAACAATAACCGTAAGATCCTGGGAACCGTAGGAGCCCTGCAATTTGAGGTCATTCAGCATCGCTTGAAAGCAGAGTACAACGCTTCCTGCAACTTTGAACCGGTACAATTGCATAAGGCATGCTGGCTCTCCTGCCCCGACAAAAAAAAGCTCGAACAATTCATTGATGAAAAGATCCATCACATGGCAGCGGACAAGGACGATAAACCGGTATTCCTCGCAGAATCGGCATGGGCTTTGCAGATGGCAATGGAGAAGAACCCGGAGATCATGTTTCACTTTACATCTGAATATGAAGACTAGTATATCTTTTATTCTGTCCTTTGCATTTACATTTGGACAGGTTCAAGGGGCAAGACACAAGAAGCAAGACATACTTGCGCGTCTTCAACAGAAAACATCTCCGCTATTCAGATTCTCAGACAAAACTGTTGATGTGGGTGCAGAGATGACCAGACGCAACATTACGTTTAGCACCGTGTGCAATGAGAAACTTGCGAAAGGAACAAAGACGCTCGACTCATTGGTGAAATTCATGAATACGCATGTGAATGTGAAGATCGAGATAGGAGTTCACGATGGAAAGCCCTGTACAACATGCGGAGAATGCAAGCCCTCAATGAATGCTGCTAACGCGATCAAAACTTATCTTGAGAAGAAGGGAATAAAAAAAGAGAGGATCACAGCGGCCGGGTATGGAATGACCATGCCGATTGCAACAGAACCCGGCGACCAGAAAACCGTGACGCAGAATGCGCAGAAGAATAAGCGTATCGCGTTTAAGATCACGTATAATAAATATTAACTAATTGTCGCGGTAACAATTAATTTAGAATGTTGGCAAATGGATACAGACTCGACTATAGAAAATAAGAGCGGGGTTGAATTCTCCTATGCGAATCATTGTTTCAGCGTTAGTGCAAAGGACTTAAATCAGGCCGTATTGCTGAATAGTGTCAACAACACAAAGGATGATTTCTGCTTCGATTCTGTCAACTTTCTATCATCTTTTGAAATTGTAAGCTCTCGAATAAAATCCCTGACTTTCAGGAATTGCACATTTGAGTTCCCAATTAGTATTCATTCCAATAATAGTATTCCGAATATCGAACTAATTGGTTGTAAAGCTACGATTCTTAATATTGACGAGAACACGATAAATCAACTTAGCATAAGATCCTCAAGTTTTTCTGATCAAATTACATTAAGCAGAGTACAAAACGTGTCCGTTTATTTTGATGGAGACGAGAAAAGGAAATCAGAATTTGCAAGTAGCGTTTTATTTACAAATTGCAAGGTGCAATTACTCAGGATTCAAAATTCTATTCTAAAGGCTGAATTAAAGTTGGCAACAAGTATGGTTCATATATTAGAGTTTATTAGTGGTGAAATCGAAATGCTCGATCTTACACCAGGAAATATCAGGGGAAATCGATACGTTTTCGGACCCGAATACAAAAGCGAAAGATTTAAAATAAATAATTTGCACTTAATAAATTGCACGATTACTGAGCCCCTTAAGTTTCAAAATCTCATAATTGAAAAATTTAACATTGTTTCTCCTTGGATAATAGGCGAAAGCAAATTGGAATTTCAAAATATTACAATCTTAAAATACTTTTCGCTTACAAGCTCAAAACTTTCCAACACTTCGTTTAACCTAGTAAATTTCTCAATGGCAAAGCTATGTTTTGACAACTGCTTTTTAGGCGACACCCTATTTTCAAATATTAAATGGCCAAGAGGTCACAAGTTATCTAGGTCATATGATTTGCAGGAGAATAGAAAAGTAACTATTTCTAAGGATAGCTATATCGTTCTTCGAGAAGCATATAGGCAATTGAAATTTGTTACAAAGAATCAGGATAATGTCATTGATTCAATAATGTTCTATAGGAATGAAATGGACTCACACTACAAATTCTTGAGATTAGATTTCTGGCCTAACATAAGTGATATTTTTATTCTAAGCTTGAGCAAAATAACAAACAATTATGGTTTAAGTTGGCACAAAGCTCTCCTTCAAATTGCGGTTATATCATTAGCCATGTTCATCTGGCTAGGTTATTCAATTTATGGAGAATTAGATTCAGCATTACAATTCGCCATTGAGAGAAGAGGGCATTTTCTTAATTTTATTTTTCCTCTTCATGGTTTCGAAACAATTCATCCTGCGATTTTAAAAATCCCAGGGGCTTTATGTGTTGATGCTGGGCAAAGGCTATTGAGCTCTTTTTACATTTTTCAGATCATTTATGCCTTTAGGAAATACCTAAGAAAGTAGGTGTTTAAGAGTACTCGTTATTCGACCCCTTCGGGGTCGTTTTCATTTTGTGCTAAGCGGGTGTTATTGACATTGCACCCCTTCGGGGTGCTTGATACCTGAGCGATCTGACGAGTAATAAGATCTTTGGACCCGGATGATCGAGATAGCAAGTACGTTGATTCACATTTTGTGGTCCCGATACTTTGCTAGGAGCATGCGAGGCGATGCCCTTCGGGGTGCTCTAATGATCCACGCAAATTGCGCGTTGATTCCCCTTTAGGGGTCCCGATACTTCGGGAGGAAGCGCGTGGCAATGACCCCGAAGGGGTCGAACGTGAATAAAAAATGTGGGCACGAATACAATGACAACCCCGAAGGGGTTGAATCCTATTTGATCCAGTCCAGGCCCTTTCTAAGCATAGAAAGTGCCTTCTCCTCATCACTCCCCTTTCCCGGTTTATGATCGTATAACCAGCTCACTTCTTTCGGTAAGCTCATGAGGATGGACTCCGTCCGACCGGAAGTCTCAAGTCCAAAACGGGTTCCTTTATCATAAACAAGATTGAACTCCGCATAACGACCGCGACGGATCAGTTGCCATTGCTTGTTTGCCGGTGTGAAGGCCTTGTCCCTATTGCGCTTCACGATCTCGGTGTACACCGGTGCAAAAAGATCTCCTATGTCCTTTACAAATTCCCATCTCATCTCCATAGAGAATTTTCCGGTGTCGGCAAGCCGATCGAAGAAGATCCCCCCCACCCCGCGCGTTTCATTGCGGTGTTTGATGAAAAAATAATCATCCGCCCATTTTTTGAAATCGTCATAATAACGCTCATGATGCCGGTCGCAAACTTTTTTCAGGCTTTGATGAAAATATTTCGCATCATTTTCGGCAAGGTAAATTGGAGTAAGATCGATACCGCCCCCGAACCAATGATGCCCTGAAGTGGTCTCAAAATACCGGACATTCATGTGGATAATAGGAACCATCGGGCTTCCCGGATGGATCACAATGGAAACTCCGGTTGCGAAGAACTTGTTTGTACCGGGAATGCCCAGCTCTTTTTCAAGCATGGGTGGCAGGTTACCTTCCACAGCAGAAAAATTCACACCGCCCTTTTCAAATACGGCGCCATCCAGCAGAACTCGTGTACGTCCGCCACCGCCTTCTGCATGGACCCATTCATCCTCGCGGAATTTACTTTTCCCGTCAATTGCTTCGAGTTGCGCACAAATGCGATCTTGTAAACCCCTGAACCACTCTGAAATTATTTCCCTGTCCATCAGTTTGCCTTCCTGAGAACGTAATCTTTGTATCTCAGCATGTACACGCCTGTATTCTCATACCCGCTATCGACACCCGCATTCTCAAACCTGAAACGATTTGCAATTCCGTCCCATGGATTCTCCTTCACCTTACTACCGAAGTTTACACCGAAGTTCTGAAGCAGGTTTGCGCTATACCATGAAACATCAAATCCATCATATACATACTCTGAAGGCTCCGTTTTATACAGCATGCGATAATTGGAGATGAACCTCATTACCGAAGTATCGCTGTATGCGATGAATGAATTACCCGGATAATGAAACGCCATTCCCTCCAGGTACTCCGGGTCGAGGTTATCAAAACTTGTCCAGGAATTCATTCCAACGATCACAATGCTGTCCTTCCTGTCCATGTGCACTTTATAAAGCCGTGACAGAAAATCGGTAACGTATGATTGATTGCTGCTGGGAAGCACCACTACATTCACTTTCCCTTTCACAATGGATTCGATCACACCTGTATATCCTGTGACCACTTTTAGCGTATCCTTTTTGTTCAGAAGTAATTTTGCGTTCGCCTTGTTCTTCACAGCATTCACGATCGTAAGATCCTTGGGCCCGCCCGTGTTAACCAAAATGAGATTGTGATCAGGAAAATTATCCGCTACAAAATCTCCGGTCTGTTCCATTTGCGTGTAGGTTGACGGCGTCATTTTATACACATTCGGGTTACCAAGAAGTATCTTATTGTTTTGAAGACTCGGAGGAATGATATTGATGTTCTGCTTCTTCGCAAATTTGGCCGCTTCTGAAAAATTTGCATTGAAAAAAGGTCCGATGATCAGATCCATCTTTGCAAGCTCCGGATCTCTCAGCCAGGAAGCGCCTGAGGAATCCGCGCCTGTATCAAAATACGTTGCATTAACATTGAAGCCTTTCCGTTTCAAGGAATCCATGGCCAGCTTCACGCCCTGGTAAAACTCAATGGCAAGTTTTGATTTTTCCGGAAAATTCTGAGATCCCTTCCTGATCTTTTCCGGATCGATAAGCAGGGTCAGTCCGAAGTTGAAAGGAAGAAGGAAACCAATGTTATAGGACTCCTTTTTAATGACAGAATCCGGCGAAATTACAACCGGCAGATCGCCAAGTTTCGGATCAGTGACGCCGACATCTTTTATTTTCACATCTTTTGGCGTAAAGGCAACAGACGGGATCCTTAGCTCTGTTCCGATAGTCAGCTTCTCACCGTGCTCGGGATTGAACGCTTTGAGCTGTTCAACGCTGATATTATACTTTTTTGCGATGCTGAACCAGGTATCGCCCTTTTTGACCTTGTACGTTTTATATTTTTTCTCTTTGCCGTCCTCCTGTTTCACAACAGAAGGATCTTTCTTCACCTCAACAAGCGGGATGCGGAGTTCCTGCCCGGGCTTCAGTCCGTCGATCGCCTCATTATTATTTTCAAGAATTTGTTTTACGCTGACCTCATACGCCTTCGCAATGGAATAAAGCGTTTGTCCCTGCGCTACGGTATGCACATAATACATCTTCCCGTCGACAACAGTTGTCTTATCCGACTTAGGAACTTCCTGGGCATAGGATGCCCCGGTTAAAAGGACGAAGAGAAATATCAGATTCAGCCTGCTCATACCTTACTCCCACTCGATCGTTGCGGGCGGTTTAGAAGAAATATCATATACAACTCTGTTCACTCCCTTTACTTTGTTGATGATCTCACTGGAAATTTTTGCAAGAAATTCATAAGGCAGATGACACCAGTCGGCCGTCATTCCGTCTGTAGATGAAACTGCTCTCAGCGCAACCACTTGTTCGTATGTTCGTTCATCTCCCATCACGCCCACAGAATGGATCGGAAGAAGAATTGCGGCCGCCTGCCAGACATCCTTATATAGATCATGCCTTTTTAGTCCATCAATGAAGATATGATCCACCTCTTGCAATATTCGTACCTTTTCTGCTGTTACGTCCCCTAATATCCTGATTCCCAGGCCAGGTCCGGGAAAAGGATGACGGTTAAGAATATTGTCCGGCAAGCCCAGTTCCTTTCCAACCTTCCTTACCTCATCTTTAAAGAGTGTATTGAGTGGCTCAACCACTTTCATTTTCATTTTTGCGGGAAGGCCACCAACATTATGATGCGATTTGATCGTTGCGCTTGGTCCTTTCACAGAAACCGATTCGATCACATCAGGATAAATTGTTCCCTGGCCAAGCCATTTTACATCCTTCACTTCATGCGCTTCATGATCAAATACATCAATGAATACTTTTCCGATGACCTTACGCTTTCCCTCAGGATCGGAAATGCCTGCAAGCTCCTTATAGAATTGTGTTTTCGCGTCAACCCCTTTTACATTCAGGCCAAGTGTTTTGTATGATTCTAACACCGATTCAAATTCATTTTTTCTGAGCAAGCCGTTATCAACGAAAATGCAAAAGAGATTTTTGCCTATTGCTTTATGTAAAAGAAGCGCAGCTACGGATGAGTCGACCCCGCCTGACAAGCCAAGAACTACTTTATCAATTCCCAGCTTCTGTTTCAGCTCCTGAATAGTAGTGCTTACAAAGGAAGCCGGTGTCCAGTCCTGATTACACTTGCAAACATCCACTACAAAATTCTTCAGCAGTTTCATTCCGTCTGAAGTGTGATAAACCTCAGGGTGAAACTGTATACCGAAGGTTTGCTCCTCTTTGAGATGGAAGGCAGCAACCTTTACATCTGCGGTACTTGCAATGATCTCGAACGAAGCGGGAATTTTTGCAATGGTATCGGCATGACTCATCCAAACCTGGGATTGACTTGAAATATTTTTCAGTAGAATGCTCGTGGAATCAACAGATGAAAGATTTGCCCGGCCGTATTCCCTGATCTTTGAGGGGAGCACCTCGCCACCGTTTGCATGTGCTAAAAGCTGCGCTCCGTAACAAACACCCAGCAAGGGCATCCGGCCTCTTACCTTACTCAGTTCCGGCTTTGGCGACTGTTCGTCCCTGACTGAAAATGGACTGCCTGAGAGTATAACACCTTTCACGTCCAGCCGAGGGTACTCCATCTTTGAAACTTCGTTATAAGGATGGATCTCGCAATAGACGTTCAACTCCCTGACCCTGCGAGCAATAAGTTGTGTGTATTGAGATCCGAAATCGAAGATGAGAATGGCTTCTTGCTTCATGACAGGAACGCAAATTTAGAAAAAATGGGAAGGCGGGAGGCAATTAAATCCCGGCCTCCCGAATGCCCTCGTAAATATCGTTCATGGTATACTTCTTCAAGTCATAAGTGGCATCGTGAAGCCAGGGTTCCATGTTCAAATGATAACAGGTATCCATGACCCCGAGTTCCCTGAGTTTGGGAAGAAGCTCGAAAATGAAATTGGCTTTCCCGGCAGAAGGATCGTATACTTTACCGCAAAAATCACGGATAGGATTGAGACAGGTGGCTACGCCAATATCCACGCGCGGATATGCAAGCATGAACTTTCTGATCTCAGACTGAAGTTGTTCCTCGGTGAGGATCGGCGGCATTTTTAATCTGAAAAAGATCGTCTCCGCTTTCTTTTGCCGGACAAGCGTAAGAAATGGATCCAGTTCTCTGTCGACCGTCGCGCCCTTTATTCCGAGTGTGAAGATCTTTCCCCCAACCGTCAGCAGGAGATGCGGAGGAATGCGGTTGGCATATAACAGGATCAAAAAGATATCTGATCGGAGCAGTTGCTCATCTGCAGGTAGAATGTGATGGATCCCGAAGGTCTCTTTAGCAGATGTGAAGCTGGTAATATCACTCATCCGTATCGATTTCGCCTTTAAAAACAAATTTCGCAGGGCCTGCAAGCCGGATCCCGGAATATCCCGGGCCTTGTTTTTTAAAACGAACGGTAAGCTCTCCGCCCTTTGTTTTAACGATGCAATGATCATCTGCTGTGGCATTTCCTTCCAGGTGAGCAACAAGCGCGCAAGCCGTAACTCCGGTTCCGCAGGATAAAGTTTCATTTTCAACCCCTCGCTCGTACGTTCTGACACGAATACGTTTTTGGCTGCGTTCAGTAATGACTTCCACAAAGTTCACATTCGTACCCGCTTTTGCATACGCAGGCAGATTCCTGATCCTTTTGCCTTCACTTAAAACATCAATCTTGTCAAGATCACGCGCAAACATGACGTAATGCGGAGATCCTGTATCAAGGAAAAAGGCTTCTCCGGTCCTTTCAATGGAACTTACATCATGCATTTCAACGCTGATCAGGCCGTCTCTGAATTCTGCATCATGCCCGCCATCTGTGGTCAGGAAGGTTGCTTTTGTCTTGACCATCCCAACGGATCTTGCAAATGCCATGATGCAACGGCTACCATTCCCGCAAAGACTCTTGCTTCCGTCACTATTGAAATAGATCATCTCAAAATCAAAGCCGGTCTTCTCCTGCAATAGCATGAGTCCGTCTGCCCCGATCCCGAATTTCCTGTCGCAGATTCGCTTAATAAGGCCAATGTTTCCTTCGTCGAATATCTTTTTTCGATTATCGATGATGATAAAATCATTCCCGGTGCCCTGGTATTTGTGAAAAGGGATCAACATAAAGGCAAAGATACTGGATATCGGCCCTTCGGCAAGCTCAGGATGACAATGAATATAGGGAGACCGGAGACTGCCGACTATTTCCTGCTCTTAATAAGTTCGCGGATGTCGGAGATTATTTTTTGGGCAAGGTTATCGGCAGTGGATTCGCTCTCACTTTCAGCGTAGATGCGTATGATAGGTTCGGTATTCGACTTTCGCAGATGCACCCACTCCTTTCCGAATTCGATCCGTACTCCGTCGATCGTATTCACGGGTTGTTTTTTATATTTTTCTCTCACTCCGTCTACAAGGTCTCCAACATTGATATCTGGAGTCACTTCTATCTTATTCTTTGAAATAAAATAATCCGGGTAGGTGGCCCTTAGCATGGAACAGGATTTGCCGTATTTAGCAAGATGCGTAAGGAAAAGCGCAATGCCTATCAATGCATCTCTGCCATAATGCAGTTCAGGATAAATAATACCTCCATTTCCCTCTCCTCCAATTATAGCTCCGGTCTCTTTCATTTTCGCCACAACATTCACCTCCCCAACTGCAGAAGCATGATACGTGCCTCCGTGTTTATGCGTGACATCCGCCAGGGCTCTTGTCGAGGAAAGGTTCGATACGGTATTTCCTCCTTTTTTTGATTGCTTCAACACAAAATCGGAAACCGCGACGAGGGTATACTCCTCACCAAACATCTCACCATCTTCTGACACGATGGCCAGCCTGTCCACATCCGGATCAACGGCAAACCCCAAATGAGCTTTATGTTTCAAGACAGATCTGGACAGATCGCGAAGATGCTCCGGCAATGGTTCCGGGTTATGGGCAAAATCACCTGTTGGCTCACAATGAACTTTGACTAATTCCTCTACGCCAAGTGCTTCCAATAGCGGCGGTAATACAATACCGCCTGAAGAATTGACCGCATCAAGTGCAACCCTGAATTTTCTTTCCCTGATCGCCTTTACATCTATTATCTTGAGTGCCAGTATTTTATCTATGTGTTTTTGAACCCAGGACTGGTTTTTAGTTACTTTTCCCAACTGACCAATAGGCGCATACTCCAGAGCATCCGCCGTTGCTAGTTTCAGCACTTCATTACCGTCTTTCTCTGAAAGGAATTCACCGTTTTTGTTCAGAAGTTTCAATGCGTTCCATTCTTTGGGATTATGTGAGGCTGTAATGATGATCCCGCCTTCCGCCCTTTCATCAGGCACGGCAAGCTCTACGGTAGGGGTGGTAGAAAGTCCGAGATCGATCACATCCATTCCCATCCCAGAAAGCGTTGATATCACAAGCCCGGACACCATTGGCCCTGATATTCTTGCGTCCATTCCAACAACGATCCGGATCTTTTTGCTTTTGGTGTTCTTCCTTATCCAGGAAGCGTAGGCAGATGTATAGAGTATGATATCCTGGGGTGAAAATCCCTCTCCCGCTTTGCCGCCTATAGTACCCCGGATACCGGAAATTGATTTAATTAATGCCACCTGAACGTTTTAAGGGAAAACAAAGATAATTTTTTTGAAACGTTAAAAAACGGGGACTTTTTTAACATAGGGCTGTGTTTAAAAAAATAGGTGTGAACTGACCCCATTTCATTAATTGTTAACTTTGTTAAGCAAAACATGGCGCATGATCGAAGGCAATGAACAAAATGACCAACATATCCCGGCCAAACTATCCCAACGCTTTGAAGAAATGCTCAAAAGCGGCTTGCTTTACTTTTTCGAGTCGCATGAGTATGAGGATATTATAGATCATTATTTCGAAGAAAATGAGCCTTCGAAAGCCCTGAAGGCCATTGAGCTGGCGATCAAGCAATTCCCCTTTAATAACGCATTCCTTCTCAGAAAAGCACAGATATTTGCTGCCACCAACCGCACGCAGGAATCACTGAATATCCTGAACAGGCTTGAAATGGTTGAGCCGAACAATCCTGACATGCTGCTTACAAAAGGGGGCGTTTACAGCCAGATGGGTCTTTCTGAAAAAGCGATTGAATGTTATAAGGAGGCCGCAAAGAACACAAACGAAAGCCTGGATGAGATCAGCCTGAGTATCGCCTATGAATTCATGTCAGGTTCCAATTATACAGATGCCATCTTTTTTCTTAAAAAGGCGCTACGACAGAACCCGGCCAATCAAACCGCACTGTATGAATTATCATCCTGCCTGGACATGGCAGGGATGTTTGATGATTCTGTCAAATACTTTACTGAGTTTACTGATGAACACCCATATGCGCATGTTGCATGGTTCAGTCTTGGTGTTGCGTACGGCAGACTGGGTCTATATGAAAAAGCGATTGAGGCTTATGACTTTTCACTTGCGATAGATGAAAAATTCGCTTCTGCCTATTTTAACAAGGGAAACGCGCTCGCAAATCTCGGAAAGTACAATGAAGCAATTGAAGTGTATAACGAGACGCTCAGCCTTGAGTCTGCCGACGCTTATACCTATTATTATATCGGCGAATGTCACGAGAAAATGGAGGATCACCAGCAAGCGCTTGTTTTCTATCAAAAGGCAACCGATCTGGACGCAAACCTTGCAGATGCCTGGATGGGAATGGGTGTGACGCTGGATTGCCTGGACCGACTCAACGAAGGGATCCATTACATGAAGAAGGCGATCGAACTTGCTCCCCAGCAATCTGATTACTGGCATATCTACGGTGAGGTGCAGATGCGCTTAGGATTCCAGGAAGAAGCTGAGACCGCCTTCAAGAAAGTGATAGACCTTGATCCCGAGAACGCTGAGATCTGGCTGGACTATGCAGATCTGCTCTTTGAACAGAAGATGAACGAGGATGCGATAGGAATTCTGTCCGAGGGTATCAAATATCATCCCGCAAGCGCTGACCTTCATTATAAAATGGCTGCAAGCTTAATGAATTTAGGAGAAAGACAGGAAGCCATGCAGTACCTGTCGAACGGACTGAACCTGAATTACGAAAAACATAATAACTTATTCGAATATTTTCCGCAACTTCGTGAGAATTCCACTGTGCTCGAGATGATCGAATCGCACAAGAAGTAAGTCGCATGGCCAATTATTTCCTGAAAAATATCCCTGACAGGGCTGTCAAGCCGCGTAATGACGGCCTGACCATGGTGATGGATAAAGGCGCAGGGCTGAAACAGGTAGAGAATTTTATTGAAACTTCGGCTGAGTACACTGACATGGTGAAGCTGGGATTTGGTACGTCTTACCTCGCAAAAAACCTCGAACAAAAGATCAAACTCTATAAGGAAGCAGGCTTGAAAGTATATTTCGGAGGGACCCTGTTTGAAGCCTTCGTGATCCGAAAGCAATTTGATGATTACCTGAAATTGCTGGATAAATACAAGCTGGAGATGGCAGAAGTATCGGATGGTTCCATAGATATCCCGCATGATAAGAAGTGTGAATACATCAGTAAGATGGCTAAGAATTTTACGATACTTTCTGAAGTAGGATCCAAGGAAGAAGGTCTGATCATCCATCCTTCTAAATGGATCGCAATGATGACAAAGGAGATCGAGGCAGGCTCCTGGAAGGTGATCGCCGAGGCAAGGGAAGGCGGAAACGTTGGGATATTTCACCGGAACGGATCGACCCATTGGGTACTCATTAACAAAATAACAGCCAAAGTTAAAAAGGAGAACATCATCTGGGAAACCCCTCTCAAATCCCAGCAGGTCTGGTTCATCAAACATTTTGGAAGCAACGTCAACCTAGGAAATATTGGTTATGAAGAAGTTATTCCGGTTGAAACGCTCAGGCTGGGCTTGAGAGGTGATACATTCCTCTCATTCCTTCCCAAGGAAGGAAAGACCAAAGCCTGAGATTCTTCCCGAAAAGTTTTATCTTCGTACATATTTCAATACCGCCAAGTTTATGAAAGAGGTTACTGTCACAGAACTAAAGAAAATGATGGATGCGAAGGAGAAATTCGCCCTCATTGATGTTCGTGAGACCCATGAACTTGAGATATGCGAGATCGGTGGGGAGCATATCCCGATGGGCGAGGTAATGAATAACCTGGATCGTATTCCGAAGGATCTAAAAGTTGTCATTCACTGTCGCTCAGGCGCCAGGTCGGGAGCTGTTGTACAAGCGCTCGAAACACAGCACGGATATTCCAACCTTTACAACTTGAAAGGCGGCATCATTGCCTGGGCGGACCAGGTGGACAACAGCCTAACCAAATACTGAGGCGTTTCCCTTGGATTTTTTCAAAGAAATTCTCGACTACTTCCTTCACCTCGATGATAAACTTGCAGGCATTATGCAGGAATATCAGAAAACAACCTACCTGATCCTCTGCCTGGTAATTTTTTGTGAAACCGGCCTCGTAGCAACACCTATTCTGCCGGGCGATTCGCTATTGTTTGCCGCAGGGATGCTTACAGCGCAAAACGGCATCCTCAATGTGTGGATCCTGATCCCCCTTCTCTTTGCATCCGCTATCCTGGGTGATAACACGAACTATTTTATTGGTAAACATTTCGGAACCAGGCTTTTTGAAATGCGGGGACTCCGGCGAATTCTGAAAAAGGAATACCTGAAAAAAACGGAAGACTTTTATTCCAAGCACGGAGGAAAGACCATCATTATGGCGCGCTTTGTTCCGATCGTCAGGACCTTTGCACCTTTCGTTGCAGGCATCGGTGCAATGAATTATGGTCGTTACATGATGTTTTGCGTAATAGGAGGCGCGCTCTGGGTCTGCTCGCTTACGCTTGCCGGTTATTATCTTGCCAGTATTCCGTTCGTAAAGGAGCATTTCGAAAAAGTGGTTTTTGGGATCATCCTTGTCTCCATTCTGCCGATCCTCTTCACATGGCTGAGATCTAAGTTTGCCAAAAAATGAAAGTGTACGGGATCATTGGGAAACCGCTTTCGCATTCCTTCTCACCTGCCTATTTTTCCGCAAAATTTAAAAAGCTGGGGATGGATGATGCCTGCTATAAACCCTTCCTGCTTGATTCCGTGCACGCGTTTCCGTCATTGATAGAACAGGAAACTGAATTATGTGGATTGAATGTGACGATTCCATATAAGGAGGCGATCATTCCCATGCTCGATGAGATCTCAGATGAAGCACGGGCGATCGGGGCGGTTAATACAATAAAAGTCAACAGGGAACAGGGAACAGGGAACAGTAAAAAAATACTACTTCAAGGATATAACACAGATGTTTTCGGGTTCAGGCAATCGATCAAACCTTTCCTGGCATCTCATCACCACAAAGCTCTGATCCTCGGGACGGGCGGCGCCTCGAAAGCTGTCGCATTTGTTTTGAAGCAGATCGGGATCGAATACCTTCTTGTCAGCAGATCCGAAAAACCGGGAACCATTACGTATACAACATTGAATGAAGATCTTATTGCCGCTCATCGCTTCATCATCAATACAACACCGGCAGGTATGCTTCCTGACAACGATTCCATTCCTCCTATGAACGATTCCTTGTTCAAGGCTATAGGAAGTACACATTTTGTGTACGACCTCATTTATAATCCTTCAGAAACATTGTTTCTCGGAAAAGCGAAAGCGCAAGGCGCATTGGTCATGAACGGTCTTACAATGCTGGAGCAACAAGCCGAGGAATCATGGAAGATCTGGAACTCATGAAATAATCTTATTTTTGGATATGAACAGCGATATGAGTTACCAACTGGGTGAGATGGGACAAATGATGCTGTCGATGATCGCCTATTCGTTTGCCATCATGCGTCTTCGCTGGTACTGGGCGGCGAAACTGATCTCACAATTCATCTATTTTTCAACCTTCTTTTTTTATGCCTCCAATGATATTTCTCCAGAGACACTTAGTTCTATCGTAACCTACATTGTGATCATTGCCCTGGGAATTACCGGTTTATTTACCTGGGCTTCTACGAATAAGAATTCGCTGAATGCGGATGGAACTTATACGACCGGGCGCACTCCTTACATTACGATCAGATCACTTCCTGTTAGCATCCGCATTGCTCTGTTCGTAGGTGTTACAGGGCTCGCAGGCATTCTTTATTTTCTAGCCGACAGGATCGGTCGTTTTCCATTGACAGAATACAACGTACTGAGTTTAGCGGCCTTCATTCTGCTTGTACTTCGCTTTTGGGAAGGCTGGGTATTTATGACGATCCTGAATGCCATCTGGTTATTGCAAGCGGGCTACACTACTTTCGACTTATATTTTAGCTTCACCCAGGTGATCCACCCGGTCCTTGACCTGGCATTATCCATCATTGCTCTTGTCACCTGGCTCCGCGTACTTCAGAAACAAGATCCGTCAGTGACCAGTGAGCAATTTATTTATGCAGCCATCTCACCAGGTTCGGTAAGAGCAGAAGATCAGAGAGCAGCGCGACCACAAGCGTAACGCTGACGAGAATCCCTGTGTTGTATATTCCGTTAAAGTTGGAAAGCGTGAGAATAATAAATCCGCCAAGCAGAATAAAACTTGTCATAGCAACCGCCTTGCCGCTGTGGAGATAGGATCTCCTGAAGGCATCCTCCCTTGAAAATCCCTTTCTCAGCTGAAGCTTGTAGCCGCTCAATAAGTGGATCGTATCATCCACTGTAATTCCGAATGCAATATTGAAAATGATGGAGCTGCTAAGGTTGAGATTGATATCCAGCCATCCCAGCAGGCCTCCTATGAAGATGAGCGGAAAAACATTCGGTACGAGAGAGATGATGGTCATACGTACTGAACGGAATAACAATCCCATCAATAAACCAATGGTCAATAATTCATAGATCAACCCTTCCATCAGGTTGGATGTGAGATATTGGTTGTTGCTGTCGAGCACCGTGCTTATACCGGTGAGACGAAGCTCAATGAGCGAGGTGTCAATTTTCCGGGCAATGAACTTTTGCATTTCCGCATTCTTCTCACCAACGCGTATAGCGCCCATATCGGAGATCCTTCCTGCGATCCTCCCCCATTTAAGATCAGGCGTAACCAGCGCCCTGAATTCTTCCCGGTCCAGCATAGATTCAAGATGCATGCGGTTGCTCGCATGTGAAGCGCTGTCGGACGAGATGCAAAAGGCATTCACCTCTCCGTCATGCGTCATTTGATTGACCGCACTTAAGGGAGATACAGGAGAAGTAATATTGCCAACGCCATAGTATTTTTCCAACCATACACAAAGATCATTCAACTCCCTGCAAACCTCGAATGAGTATAGATCATATCCCGGCTTGATGACTTTTACCGACATCTCAAAAGGTCTCACGCCGCCCATATTTTCATCAAAAAACTGAAAATCCCCCTTGTAAGGATCACCTTCACGTAATTCTTCCGTGAAATAGGAATTGGTCTGTATCCTGGAAATACCGATGGAGATCGGGATCAACGCGACAAGGAAAACGATCGAAATAACTCCCTTTCTTGAAATGACCATATTGAATATCCGCTCCAGAAAGCCTTTCGTTATTATCTCCTTGGACGCAGGTACAGTGAATGGTTTTACAAAGACCAAAGCTGCGATCAGAAAGGTGAAAGAAATAAAATACACTAAGATGATCCCGAAGGCGGCATTGATACCGAACCACGCGATCGGCTTGATGCTGATGGTGATCAGGGTGATAAAACCTATTGCGCTCGTAATGGCTGTGAGGAACGTCGAAAAACTGATATCACGAAACGTATTCATCAGTGCATCCGTCCTGCTTTCGCCTTTTCCTATCTCAAGGCAATAATTATTCAGAATATGCACACTATCCGAAACGCCAACGACAAACAGCACTGTAGGAAGAATGATCGAAAAAATATCGATCCCGTCTGAGAAGATGATCATAAAATCAAGGGTGCCCACAAGGCCAATGAAAACTGTGAGAACAGGAAGCACAATGCCCCAGATATTCCGGAAGGTCAGCCAAAGAAAAAGTACAAGCACCAGGAGCGTAACACCTGCGAGAAAAAAGAACTCCTTCTGCATGTTAGTAATGATGTAAGCCTGCGCTTTGGGTCTGCCCGCCATTCTGTAACGGTCAAATTTTTTACTTTCAAGGGCGTTTTCGACGATGTGATTGATCTCCTTAGCCCGCTCCAGTCCAATACCCGGTTTCGTTTTCAAAATGATGGCCAGTGTACCGGTATGCATGCTCAGGAAATTCTTTACGAAGTGATCACCCAGGACGAGGTTACAGCTGTCCATGAATAATTTTTCCTTGTTACCGGGATGAAAGAAAGGGATCGCTTTCGGGATGCCACCTTCAAGTGAAAATCGTGTCATTTTAAGCGGAGAGAAAACTTTGACAACATCCGGGATCACGGAAATTTCCTTGTGAAAAGCATTCACGCGTGAAAGGAAAGCGGTATCGAACATACCGCCTGTGTTTGTTATCGCAACCAGGAGGACGTCATGATCCGATTCAAATCTTTCCAGGTGTTCCAGGTAAAATTCAAGAGACGGATCATTCTCCGGGAAAAAACTCTCGAGCTCATAATTGAATTTTACGTTGTTGAAAATGAACCAGAAAGAGAAACCGGTAAAAAGAATGAAGAAAATAAGCGTAGTGAGAGCAAGTGCCCTCATCCTCGGACGGATGAACTCTATGAGCTTATTCAAATGTGGCGGGCTGGAAGGACAGACTATCCAACTACGAGCCGATACGCTTCGATGCCTTCCCTTCCAATCCGCAAATTAGTTTTCAGGTGACGAAGATACAACTTCCTGACGATTTCATTCCAGAACTGGACA